>ENA-OOZN01000001-OOZN01000001.1-human-gut-metagenome-genome-assembly--contig:-NODE-1-length-527607-cov-9.090766_pt1 | contig 527607 bp, 315 predicted proteins | sample MGYA00241187_ERZ501397 | MGnify/ENA primary metagenome ERZ501397 (study PRJEB25962, sample SAMEA2042921) | human gut metagenome | biome: human gut; feature: human-associated habitat; material: faeces... | reverse complement strand
ATTAGATTTAAGGTTAACAAAGGTTGGAGCAAGGCGTTGCTCCTTTTTTTATATCCATATATAAGGTTAGTCTATACGAGTTAATTCAATAACTGATACATTCCTCCTGCTAATACACGAACTACTCCTTTCATTTCCAATTCAAAAAGAATAGCATTTATCTGATGTACGGGAATATCTGCTTCTACCACCAGAGAATTAATCTGTAAATTCCCCTGTTTCTCCAGGATAGAGACAATCTTTTGTTCTTCTTCGGACAAGTCGAGAAAAAGACTACGTTGCACATTTACTTTCCCGGAAAAAGTTGCCGGTATATTCCATCCCATTGCCTGTACAAGATCTTCAGCCGATAATAGTAAGGAAGCCTTATTATCTCTAATCAACCGATTACACCCCTTTGAATATTCATCATTTATCCGCCCGGGAAAAGCAAAACAATCGCGGTGATAGCTTTCAGCAAGTTCAGCAGTGATTAATGAGCCTCCTTTTTCTGCCGATTCAATGACAACCGTAGCATCACACATACCTGCGACAATACGGTTACGGCTGACAAAATTATGTTTGTCGGGATTCGTGCCGGACAGAAATTCGGTCAACAGTCCTCCTTTTTCGAGCATATCAATGGCCGTTTTTCGATGGACATAAGGATAAATGCGATCCAGACCATGGGCAAGAACACCTACCGTAGGCAGGTCATTGACCAGTGCTTCACGATGTGCATGGATATCGATCCCATAAGCAAGCCCGCTGACTACCAACACATCAGGACAAAGTGTTTTCAGATCGCGTAAGAAAGAGGCGCAAATACGGGTACCATAATCAGTGGCATTACGGGTGCCTACCATATTTATGATATGCTGGGAATTCAAATCGGTATTTCCTTTAAAGAAAAGGACGATAGGAGCATCTTCACATTCCCGCAAACGGGAAGGGTAAGCCTCATCATGGAAAGTCAGGCAGGAGATCCGGTTCTTCCGGATAAATTCATATTCCTGTTCGGCGCGGATCACAGCTTGCGGACAATCCAACGCCTCTATCACCCGTTGACTCACTTCAGGAATACGTTCCGGTATTTCTTTACGCAGACGGAAGACATCAACAGCATTGTTCATTCCGTCTATCAAATGTTTCGCCCCTATGTGCCCGATACCGGGCACCATTGTCAGGGCGATACTATAAATCTGTTCTTCCTCGGAACTGCTCATTTCAGGTAAGGGGCAAAGACGCTATCGAATAATTCGCTGTCACTCAAACGTCCGTTTACCACACATACCGTTTCAACAGTGGATTTCACTACTACTTTATGATCACTCTTACGGAAAATATCCTGATAGAACACATATTTGATACCTTCCTTCTTCATATAGAGTTTAGAGACAAACTCGTCTCCGCTTTTCAACGGCGTTTTGAATGCCATATTAATGCGTGCCACTACCGGATCGACTCCCTGTTCGTGAAGTGCAGCAAAGCTGACACCAACCGACGTCAGAAATTCATGACGGGTATGTTCCAGATAATGCTGATAGTTCGCATTATTAACAATTCCTTGAAGGTCGCACTCGTAATCACGCACCTTCATTTCCAATTCATAGATATAGTTCATTTAAATTGAGAATTGAGAATTAAAAGTTGAGAAATAATGGTTAGCCTCTTTTTTGCTCAATATCGAGTCCCTTGAACTTCTTCAGTTCTTCGGTTGATACCAGTTTATACAGTTTGTCACTGGGGCGTATCTTATCCGATTTCATCGAGAAGTGCTGGCCTTTCTTCACAGTCTGCACGGATTCCAAGTCAACACGTGCCTCTTCCAAAGTCATGAATAGAGCACCCGTAGTCGGTCCGGTAATGAGGAGTTTATCGCCTACGCTGACTTCCGCAGCCTCTACCAGAAATTCGGAAACTCCGATATTAGAGAAGTATTTGATACCTTTACCTACATATATCTTACGTTCCGTAGCTGCCGAACCATAGTTTCTGGTCCATTCACCTAAACGTTGTCCCAAGTAATAACCATCCCAGAAGCCGCGGTTGAATACAGTTTTCAGACGTTCGTCCCAAGCTGCAATCTTTTCATCGGTAAATGTCCCTTCCAGATAAGCCTTGATAGCCTCTTTGTAACATTCTACCACTGTACGTACATATTCAGGTCCACGGGCACGGCCTTCAATTTTGAATACACGCACACCGGCATCCAACATCTTATTCATAAAGTGGATGGTCTTCAAATCTTTCGGTGACATGATATATTCGTTATCAATATCCAGTTCCACATCCGTCTCTTTGTCGCGGACAGTATAAGAACGGCGGCATACCTGCATACAAGCACCACGGTTGGCAGAATGGTTCATCTCATGTAAAGAGAGATAACATTTACCCGATACAGCCATACAAAGCGCACCGTGACAGAACATTTCAATGCGAATCTGTTCACCGCTCGGACCACAAATATGTTCTTCCTGAATCTGGCGATAGATTTCGGCTACCTGCTCCAGATTCAACTCACGGGCCAATACTACCACATCTGCAAATTGTGCGTAGAATTTTAAAGCCCCTGCATTGGAGATGTTCAGTTGAGTGGAAAGGTGTACCTCCTGCCCTATCTGACGGGCATAATTCATCACCGCCACATCAGCTGCAATCACAGCAGAGATTCCGGCTTCCTTGGCTGCATCAACAATGGTATGCATCAATGGAATATCTTTATCATAGATAATCGTGTTGACCGTCAGATAACTTTTCATCCCGTGTTCATCACACGTACGGGCAATTTCCCGCAAATCATCAATCGTAAACGTATTGGCTGAACGGGCACGCATGTTCAGGTTTTCTATACCGAAATAGATAGAATCGGCACCTGCCTGAATAGCCGCAGCAAGAGATTCGCGCGAACCGACAGGAGCCATTATTTCAAAATCTTTCAAACTAAGACTCATAGAATATATACTTATTTGTATCAGTTAAGCAAATGAATGCGTACAAAGGTAGGCTTTTTTCCGTATTTTTGCAGCGAAAACAAGAAGTTACTTCAATCATAAACAGTAAATATCAGATTCATATATGAAGATAGGCCAAATAGATCTGGGTAAATATCCCATCTTACTTGCTCCCATGGAGGATGTGACTGATCCGGCTTTCCGCCTGATGTGCAAGAGGTTCGGAGCAGATATGGTATACACCGAATTTGTGTCGAGCGATGCACTGATTCGTGCTGTCAGCAAGACTGCGCAGAAACTAAGTATCAGTGATGCCGAACGTCCGGTTGCCATCCAGATATACGGGAAAGATACGGAAACGATGGTGGAAGCTGCCAAGATTGTGGAACAGGCACAACCTGATATTCTGGATATCAATTTCGGATGCCCGGTAAAAAGAGTAGCCGGAAAAGGAGCGGGAGCAGGTATGTTACAGAATATCCCCAAGATGCTGGAGATCACCCGTGCGGTAGTAGATGCGGTGAAAATCCCCGTAACGGTCAAAACCCGTCTGGGGTGGGATGCTAACAACAAAGTAATTGTAGAGTTGGCAGAACAGCTACAGGATTGCGGCATCGCTGCACTGACTATACATGGCCGCACCCGTGCACAAATGTACACCGGAGAAGCCGACTGGACGCTGATAGGCGAAGTGAAGAATAATCCACGGATGCATATTCCTATTATCGGTAATGGTGACGTGACGACGCCTCAACGCTGCAAAGAGTGTTTTGACCGTTATGGAGTAGATGCTGTCATGATTGGTCGTGCCAGCTTCGGGCGACCATGGATATTCAAGGAAATAAAACACTATCTGAAGACAGGTGAGGAATTACCACCGCTAAGTTTCGAATGGTGCATGGAAGTGCTTCGTCAGGAAGTGATCGACAGTGTGGATTTGCTCGATGAACGCAGAGGTATTCTCCACGTACGCCGTCATTTGGCCGCTAGCCCACTATTCAAAGGAATACCTAATTTCCGTAACACACGCATCGCCATGCTACGGGCAGAAACAAAGGAAGAACTTTTCCGCATATTTGAAGAAATCACTTCCCAGCGTAAAGAGAATTCGGAATTTTAATCCATTATAAACCATCATCTTCATCCGCAAACTCTGACTCCTGCGGATGGAGATTACCTGTTTCAAAAGACAGAAGTATATTCCTATTTTCTACTTGAACATCGGCTGTGCAAACCACTTCTTAAACATCCAGGTCGCAACTACATACAATAGGAATGCAGAGAAAAATCCCACAATGGCGTCAATCACATAATGTGCCTGAATATATACGGTTGCCCCGCAAAGCAACATATAGAAAGGTATAAGACAAGCAAACAATTTCTTACTGCCACGCCATGCCATAATCATCAAAATAGTAGAAATACCGACGTGCGAACTAGGGAATGCCGCCGTAGGACGTTCCCCTACTTGCTGCGAACCTTCCACTAAATTATAAAAGAATCCATGCTGATACCCCGGTCCGGGAAGTAACTCCTGATTATGATTGAAATAGTCACCGATAGCCGGAAAAATACCTTTAGATACATTATCAATTCCGATAGCAGGGAAATAGAATTGAGGTCCTGCAACAGGAACGAATATATAAATCAGATAATAGATAAAGAAAGAAGTGACGAGAACAAAAGACATTTTTTCGAACCACTCAAACTTATAAATGAAATAAAACAGAGCCACAATCAGCATCATCGGATAATAAAAGAAATATCCCATATTGAATGCTTCGCTAACTATAAGATGCGGAAATGTATGACAAAACCAGATAGCAGGCTGTCCATTGAAAATAAACTGTTCGGCAGTTGCAAACACATGGTCCAGATTCGGAAAGAAACGATTGAACTCGAAAGTATCCGGATACCAGTAAGACAATAAACTCATCTGAATGACAATACGCACAAATGCTGAAAATTTACAGGGGGCAAGACGATAAAGATACATCAGTAAAAAAGTCATTGCTGCAATCATAGCCCTATCCAGCAACATATGCCATGGATGATCCATCCGCTGAAACAGGAACAGAATCAGTATGGAAGTCAACAGATTATAAATCAGTGTAATCTTTTCCACAGCAAACAACCCTTTCCGGGTTTCTATGCGCTTAAATAAGTCTAAAGCCATCCTTCATTTTTATACCAGGCAATGGTTTCACGCACTCCCTTTTCCAAATCATATTCGGGCACATACCCAAGTTCTTTCATCGCCGGGGATATGTCACATTGCCAGTTGCGTTGTTTCATTATCTTATATTTATCCGAATTCAGAGTACTGCTCCTCCCGGAACGTGTAGCAATGAATTCAGCGAACAAAGATATAACTTTTAGCACAATTAACGGACATTTCAAGTGAAGAACAAACGGATTACCCAATTCTTTTTGTATCAGGTCCGAAAATGCACGGCTTTTATAGATTCTCCCATCTGTCAGGAAATACGCTTTCTGGACTACTTTTTTCTCCATTCCCAGAAATATCGCTTGCACAATGTCTTTCACATAAACAAAAGTCAGATCCTGACGACGGAAACCTACCGAGAAATCAACATGCTTCTGAATGGACTTTGCCATCAGGAAATAGTCTGACTCACGGGGACCATAGACTCCCGTAGGACGATAAATGACATAAGGAAAACCGGGAATACTCTGAATATATAATTCCGCTTTCAATTTACTTAATCCATAAGCCGTATTAGGCATCGGAGTGTCTTCTCCGCTTATCGGAGTATAATCCTTCTCGCGTACAGGTCCGAATACACTCAACGTACTAATATATATAAACTGCTTCGGAACCATATTCAGTTCCTTCAGTGTATCTATAAAATATTTGGTCTGAAGATAATTCACATAATCAAAGGTCTTTTTATCAGAACACTTTGTCACACCAGCGCAATGGATGATGTAATCAAACTTACTGTAAGTACCTTTATGCCCGGAGAGTTGGGCACGAAGCTCATTAGGATGCGCAAAGTCGAGTTCCAGAAAGTGAATTTTCCGGTTCTTCAAATACTGCTTGCTACTCGTAGGACGAATTCCGGCCCACACACCAAACTTTCGTTTCAACGCTTCCTCCACGATGAAACTCCCTATAAAACCACTTGCGCCTGTAATTAAAACACTCTCCATTATTACTTCCCAGGTTCTACATGAATATTGATTCAAAAAATATGATGCCGCAAAGATACGATAAATATAAAATAAAAGCCATTTTGCTTTTCTCAATTATTATTTGTTTATTTGCAACGCGATTTATTTACTATTCAACACTTTTAAAAGCACGTGGAAGATAAGGCCGATTTTGATTTTCTTTTTAAAGAGTACTATCCTCAACTTTATTATTACGCATTTCATCTGATTAATAATATGGAGGCTAGTAAGGATATCGTGAGCGACGCCTTCGAATTTATTTGGGCCAATTATGCTAAAATAGACAAAGCCACTGCTAAATCTTATCTATATGTTTATGTCCGCAACAAAAGCATTGACTTTTTGCGACACCAGAATACACATGAACAGTATGTACAAATCTATTCTGAACTGACCAAAAGTTATGTTGAAACGGAGTATCAGGAGCAGGATGAAAGAATGATGCATATCAGCAAAGCTATGGAAAAGCTGACTCCACATACCAGACACATTTTAGAAGAATGCTATATTCAACGTAAGAAATATCAGGAAGTAGCGGAGGAACTGAATATCAGTGTCAGTGCAGTCAGGAAGCATATTGTGAAGGCATTGCAGGTGATACGTGAAGAATGTGCAAAAAAATCATAAATCAGGTGTCTTTATTTTATGATTAAACGTAATATAAATAAGTATGATACAGTCGAACAGTGATGAATAAAGATATTGACAATATAGATAATACAGATAAATCTGTAGAGAAGGCACTCGACATTATGGAGAGTTCTTCAGAAATAAACGTCGAACAACTGCAGGAAATGCTTAAAGATGAGGAAGCCCTGCAAGCTTGTCGTGACATCATGGATAGTAGTCTTTTCCTGCAACAAAAAAGTGAAATAGAACTACCCAATATAGAGATGGAGTTAGAACGATTCAAGAAAAAACAATACGCAGCAAGAATGCGCTCCAACCTCTGGAAAACAAGTATTGGAATAGCCGCTATGGTTACCGTTCTATTTGGAACTTACTATCTAATCAACAGCCTGACAACTCCTGCCCTTGAACCAATCACTGTATTCACTGCTGATACTACTCCCCAACACATCACCCTGCAAAAAGATAACGGAGAAAAGATTGTATTAGACGAACCGCAATCAACCAATCAAACCTTACCGCAGAAAGTGATCTCAAAACCGGAGGAAAAAGAACTGGATTACAGACAAGTGATTTCAACGACCACACAAACACATGTACTCACCGTACCACGTGGCGAAAGCTTCAAAGTAGTATTATGTGACGGGACGGAAGTCTGGCTCAATGCCAATAGCAACTTTGTCTACCCTACGGCCTTTATTGGCGACGAACGTATTGTCACTTTAGAAGGCGAGGCTTATTTTAAAGTGACCAAAGATCCGAAGCGGCCTTTCATCGTAAAAACCAAAACAGTGCAGACACGTGTTCTCGGTACTGAATTCAATATACGTAGTTATACGCCCGAAGATACCCATGTAGTACTTATCAATGGAAAAGTAGAAATCAGCAACACTAAAGGAGGATCATATACCAGACTATATCCGGGAGAAGATGCACACCTGCAATCTGATGGTAACTTTATTCTAGCGGAAGTAGACCTAGACTCATACGTCTATTGGAAAGATGGCTATTTCTATTTTGATGATGTCACATTGAAAGATATTATGCAAAATCTGGGACGTTGGTACAATGTAAACATAGAATTCAGAAACAAAGAAGCAATGGAGTATAAAATGCACTTTATATCCGATCGTACCAAAGATTTAGAGCACACTATTTCATTACTTAACAGAATGAAAAAAGTAACAGTCACCTTGCAAGGCAATACGCTCACCGTAGACTAGTTTTTTATTGCATAAGTATAACAAATCTATGCAAGAAACAGCAAAATATCACTTTTCTTAAAAAATAATTCGCAAAAGGGGTATCTATTTTTTGAACTCATACGCACTAGTATTATAAACATATTCAAATTAGTGTTATTAGAATGAAACGTATGAGAAAAAATTGGAACCTATTTATTGTGTGTTTTCTATGCGTATTATGCTTTTTACCTTATCACGTAAATGCTCAAGCAAAATCACAAAAGAAAATCACGATTGAGTTTAGTAACGAACGGTTACCGTCCGTACTAAAACGCTTGGAAAAGATATCAGGATACAAAATCCTTTTTACGTATGATGACGTTAAAAAGTATACGGTTTCCGGATCTGCCAAGGATAAAAACATCGAGCAGACTCTTGATATTATCTTAGCAAACAAGCCGTTAGAATATCATATTGAGGACCAATTTATCACTATCACCCCTAAAGGTCCTTCCAAACAAGCCAAAGTATTCAACGTAAAAGGAGTTGTTATTTCTGGTGATGACAATCAACCTCTTATCGGTGCAACCATCCTCGTCAAAGGAAGCAAATCTGGTGTATTGACAGATATAGACGGAAAATTCTCGATAGAAAATGTATCAAATAAAGCCGTACTACAATTTTCCTATATAGGAATGAAGCCGCAAGACCTTTCTCCTACCCCTACAATGAATGTTACATTGATGCCCGATGTACAAACACTCTCAGAAGTTGTAGTAACAGGTATGCAGAAAATGGACAAACGTCTGTTTACGGGAGCAACCAACCAATTAACGGCAGACAACGTAAAGCTCGACGGTCTGCCCGACATTAGCCGGGGACTTGAGGGACGTGCGGCAGGTGTATCCGTACAAAATGTATCAGGGACTTTCGGTACCGCTCCAAAAATCCGCGTACGTGGAGCCACCTCTATTTATGGCAGCTCCAAACCGTTATGGGTAGTAGATGGCGTCATTATGGAAGATGCTATTGACGTTGGTCCGGATGACTTATCTTCAGGAGATGCAGAGACTTTAATTAGTTCAGCTATTGCCGGATTAAATTCAGATGATATAGAAAGCTTTCAAATATTGAAAGACGGATCAGCAACTTCTATTTATGGGGCACGTGCCATGGCAGGAGTTATTGTAGTGACTACCAAAAAAGGAAAAGCTGGAGTTAGCAAGATTAGTTATACCGGTGAATTCACAATGAGAATGGTACCTAGTTATAAAGAATTCAATATCATGAATTCACAAGAACAAATGGGTATCTATAAAGAAATGGAGCAGAAAGGCTGGCTGAACAATAGTGATACATATCGGGCAAAAGATAGCGGTGTTTATGGACGTATGTATCGTCTCATCAACCAATACAACCCAACAACCGGACAATTCGGACTTGCTAACACGCCAGAAGCACGTAACTCCTACCTGCGTGAAGCAGAAATGAGAAACACAGATTGGTTTGATGTTCTATTTTCCAACAACGTCACACAAAATCACTCTGTCAGTATCACATCCGGAAGTGAGAAATCTTCATTTTATGCATCTTTAAGTGCCATGTCAGACCCCGGATGGTATAAACAAAGTGAAGTTAAGCGATATACTGCTAATCTGAACACAAGTTACAATATCTACAAAAATCTGTCAATCAACCTAATATCGAATGCATCATACCGCAAGCAAAAAGCTCCCGGGACATTAAATTCGGAAGTAAATGCAGCAAGTGGAGAAGTAACACGCCAGTTCGACATCAATCCTTATTCATATGCCTTGAATACATCCCGCGCTTTGGATCCTACGGTGAACTACATAGCCAATTACGCCCCATTTAATATTCTCCATGAATTGGATAATAACTACATGGACTTGAATGTAGCTGACGTAAAGTTTCAGGGAGAATTAAAATGGAAAGTACTCCCGGAGTTGGAACTGAGTGCATTAGGAGCTATCAGATACCAATCATCTTCACAAGAACATCATATTAAAGATAATTCAAATCAAGCAACAGCATATCGTACTGGTATGGATGATGCCACCATTCGTGATAAAAACGACCTGCTCTACACTGACCCGGATAATCCCTATGCACTACCTATCAGTGTACTGCCGGAAGGAGGTATATATCAACGCAAAAATTATCGAATGTTAGGAGTCGATTTCCGTGCTACAGCATCTTGGAATCATCTATTTGCAGAGAAACATATAACCAACTTGTTTGCAGGTATGGAAGTAAATGACTTAAAACGTATGCAAGACTATTTTCAGGGATGGGGTATGCAATATACAATGGGAGAAACACCTTCTTATGTATACGAATATTTTAAAAAAGGAATTGAAGGAGGGAGTAGATATTATGGACTAAACCACTCTACTACCCGAAGCGTTGCAGCATTCGCTAATGCCACCTATTCTTATGACGGTCGTTATACTATAAATGGGACCTTCCGTTATGAGGGTACCAACCGCATGGGTAAAAGCCGGTCTGCCCGCTGGTTACCAACATGGAACGTATCCGGTGCATGGAATATGCACGAAGAAGATTTCTTCAAAGCTTTGAATCCGACTCTCACCCATTTTACTCTTAAAGCATCTTATTCTCTGACAGCAGACAGAGGACCGGATTACGTAACAAATTCACATGCCATTATCACCAGTTATTCACCCTACCGCCCGTTCACAAGCGGACAAGAAACAGGTCTCTACGTATCCGATCCTGAAAACAGTGAATTGACTTATGAAAAAAAGCATGAGCTGAATATCGGTGCAGACATGGGATTTTTGGACAACCGCATCAATTTTGCAATTGATTGGTACAAACGTAATAATTACGACTTGATTGGTATAACTCCAACACAAGGAGTAGGTGGTGCAATCTATAAATATGCAAACATCGCTTCTATGAAATCACATGGTATCGAGTTTACTCTTTCAACCAAAAACATTCAAACTAAAAAATTCACATGGAATACAGATTTCATATTCTCTAAAGCTAAAAATGAAATTACAGAACTCAATGCTCGTTCCAGTGTCATGGACTTAGTTTCAGGATATGGCTTTGCCCGGCAGAATTATCCGGTGCGTGGTTTATTCTCAATCCCATTTGCCGGACTGGATATCAACGGTATTCCACAATATTATATCAACGGAGAGATAACCAGTACCAATATTGACTTCCAGACACGCGACAATATTGATTATTTAAAATATGAAGGCCCGACTGACCCAACCATAACTGGTAGTATGGGAAACATATTTACTTATAAAGGATTTAAACTTAATGTATTTGTCACATACTCCTTTGGAAACGTAGTACGCTTGAATCCATGTTTCAAATATCAATATAGCGACCTGTCTTCCATGCCACGCGAATTTAAAAACCGATGGACTATAGGAAATGAAGAGAAACGTACCAACATTCCCGCAATACTATCCAAGCGCCAGCTTGAGGATAACAGAGACTTAATTTATGCATACAACGCCTATAACTACTCAACGGAAAGAATCGCCAAAGGAGACTTCATCCGTATGAAAGAAATCTCTCTTTCTTACGATTTCCCCAAAGCCTGGATCGCTCCGACAAAGATTTCTAATTTGTCTCTGAAACTGCAAGCAACCAACCTGTTTCTGATTTATGCGGATAAAAAGCTGAACGGACAAGATCCAGAGTTCTTCAATACGGGTGGCGTAGCTTCTCCGGTACCTCGCCAATTTACGTTAACAATCAGATTAGGTCTTTAACAATCAGAAAAATATGAAAATAATGAGATATACAACACTTTTACATATAGGAGCCATAACAACTGCCTGTCTGGCAATATCCTCTTGTAGTAATTTCTTGGATGAGATGCCGGACAACCGGACTGAACTAACAACAGAAGAAAGTATCACTAAAATACTAGTATCAGCTTATCCCGAAACAACAAACTGCCACATCGGGGAATTTTATAGTGACAACATAGATGAAAATAGCAAAGCATACAGTTATCTTTTTCGACTGAATGAACATCTTTATCGCTGGCAACAAACAACTGAAGAGGATCAAGATTCTCCCCACGCGTTGTGGACCGACTGCTACAATGCCATCGCGTCTGCCAATCAGGCTTTACAAGCAATTGAACAAATGGGAAATCCCGCTTCACTGTCTGCACAAAAAGGAGAAGCATTAGTATGCCGCGCATATAGCCACTTTTTACTAGTCACTACATTTTGCAAAGCATACGGCACTACTTCCGGCGAAGACTTGGGAATACCCTATATAACAAAGCCCGAAACGACAGTCAATCCTCAATATTCACGTGGAAACGTAGCCGAAGTTTACGAGAAAATAGCCAATGACCTACAAGAAGGTCTGCCCCTGATTGATGACAACATTTACATCAGACCTAAATATCATTTCAATAAAAAAGCAGCTTATGCATTTGCAGCACGTTTCTACCTTTACTATATGCAACAGGATTATTCCAATTGTCAGAAAGTAATCGAATATACCAATGCCATATTGGGTAATAACGCTTCTCACCACTTGAGAGACTGGGCAGCATTAGGCTCTTTGTCCCCCAACGGCTCCATACAGCCAAATGCCTATGTAAATTCGGATAATCAAGCCAACTTACTGGTTATAACGGCCGCATCTTACTGGCCTATGGTTGCAGATCCCGGCTATGGTGCTTGTGAAGCGTATTGCAACAATGAGATTACAGCGTCTGAAAATTGTAAATCAGAAGGTCCGTGGGGAAATCAAACCTGTTACCACCAGACCCCATTTGCGCCCGGTGGTTCTATAAAAAATGGATTCCGTCGCTTAGCTATATACAGACAATTTTCCCCGTCAGGTGATAGCTGGGCCGGATATATGATGTATCCACCTTTCACAACCGATGAAACATTGCTTTGCCGTGCAGAAGCATATACACTTTTGAAACGTTACGATGAAGCGGCAGCAGATATTGATGCCTGGCAAAAAGCTTTCACCACAAATACAGAAACCTTAACCAAAGAGTCAATCAATGATTTCTATACTAAATTATCTTACTATCAACCGGAAAGTCCAACTGTGAAAAAACAATTGCATCCCGATTTTAGGGTTGAAAATGGTGTGCAGGAGAATCTCATTCATTGCATCTTACATGCAAGGCGTCTCCTGACATTGGAAGAAGGACTCCGGTGGCAAGATGTAAAACGTTATGGCATTGTTGTTTACCGCCGTTACTTTGAAGGTTATACATTAGTGAGAATTACAGACAAAATGGAAGTTGATGACCCGAGACGTGCAATTCAACTGCCTACCAGCGTTATCACAGCGGGTATGGAACCAAATCCTAGAAATAACTAATTCACCAGGAGGAAAGAAATATGAAAAGACATTACCATATATATAGTTTAATAATCATTCTGACCTGTGTATTGGGAAGTTGTAACAATGATGAAGATGTGGACAAAGCGCACAGCATATTTTCAACAGAAGAAGTAGAGCGTGCCATGTTTGATAAATGGATATTGGACAACTATACTAATACTTATAATATAGAATTAAAATATCGCATGGAAGACAATGAAAGCGATATGAGCCATGTACTGATACCGGCAGAGTATACAAAATCTGTTGTTTTAGCCAAAATTGTCAAACATGTATGGTTGGAAGCCTATGACGAAGTCACAGGTACTCCTAAATTCCTATGCCAATATGTTCCCCGAACAATTCACTTTATTGGTTCACCTGCCTATGAGGATAACGGAACAATGGTATTGGGAACCGCAGAAGGAGGTATGAAAATCACTCTCTATAATGTAAATGACATTAATCCGGAATACATTGATATGAATGTATTGAACGAGTATTATTTTGGAACCATGCATCATGAATTCGCACATATCCTGCACCAGACCAAAAACTATGATCCTTCATTCGACCGTATAACAGAAAATGCTTATATCGGAAGCGACTGGTATATGACCAGAACCGAAGAAGCATGGAAACAAGGTTTTGTCACACCTTACGCCATGAGTGAGTCACGTGAGGATTTTGTAGAAAACATTGCGATATATGTAACCAATACAGCCTCTTACTGGGACAATATGCTTGCCAATGCAGGAGAACAAGGACGAACACTTATCCAACAGAAGTTCGACATAGTATATAATTACATGGAGCAAACATGGGGAATTAATCTGGATGACTTACGTGAAATTGTCCTACGTCGCCAGAATGAAATAGCAGAAGGCAAAATTGATTTAAGTGTCATTGAATAAAAACTAGAATTATGAAGAAATACCTATCAATATGCATACTATTGACATTAACAAGTATCGGATTACAGTCCTGTCTTTTTTCCGAAGAGGATGTATTTGATGAATCATCTGCCAATAGAGCTACAGCTGATGTCGCTAAATGCCAAGAAATCCTGAAAGAAGCTTCCAATGGTTGGAAACTTGAATACTATGTAGGCAGCGATTACTCTTCCGGAGCAATAACTTTTCTTATGAAATTCGATGGTACGCAAGTGCAAATTGCTTGTGAAGGGGGTACAGACGATTATGTGCCCGGTGAAAAAAGTACTTCGCTCTATCAAGTAAAAACAGAACAAAGTACAATGCTTACTTTCGATACATACAACCCGTTGCTCCATTCATTTTCTGCACCATTAGGATTCAACATGAATCTGGAAGGTGATTATGAATTCATTATATTGGAAGCTTCTCGGGAGAAAATAATTCTACAAGGCAAGAAGTACAAGAACATAATGGAAATGACTCCGATGCCCGAAGACGAACCGTGGTCTACTTATCTTAAGAATGTAATACAGGTTGAAAAAGACGCATTCTTAAATACTTATAATCTGCAAAAAGGTGGAGAAACACTAAAAGTATTCAAAAGAGCTCCCGGTACATTAAGTATCTTCGATGTATATAATCCCGGTGCTGGAGAAGCAAGCGAGTCATTAGCTTATATCTATACAGATAAAGGATTCAAATTACGAACTCCTTACATAATCAACAATATATCCATACAGCACTTTACATGGAATACACTAACCCGGAAATTCACTTGTACGGACGAAGGAGCCACTGATGTAACCCTCAATGAGTTCTATCCGGAAGGATATTTCCAATATAAAGATTTTATTGGAGACTATATCTTAGGGTTCAACAGTTACATGACGGGAAGCGGATATGCAGAAGCAGCGATCACCCCTTTAGTAGAAGGAGAAACTTACAAGCTTTCGTTACCACTGACTTATTTTCAAATAAACATTGAAGTAATTCTGAAATACGACAAAGGAAGTGGGCAAATAATACTCGACTCACAAGATCTCGGATTAAATCCCTTGTTTCAATATTACTTCGCTATTGCCGCAGGAACAGAAGGATATGCACATCCGGAGATAAGTATAATTTCCCAATTACGTAATGGACTAATCAGCAAGGTCGAAAGTACAGAGCCATTTGGTTTCTATCTCGTAGACAAGATTACTCAGACCAACTCCGCCCTTATGGTTTGGGCTTATTCATCCGACAAATATTCAGAAAGCACAATGGCCGGTTACATTGAATACTTCAGGTATCTCATGATGAAAAAGAAAACAGAGGAAGAACAATAGATTTATATAAAATATGAAAAAGATATATTTAAACATAGTATCCATTGTCCTTTGCATGACAATGATAACAGGATGTGACAACGAAGAGAATATTCCGACATCTGACTTGCAAATTCTGGCGTCCGAAATAAATATGGATGCCACAGGTGGAAAAGGGTATGTAGAAATCAGTTCATCAAAAACGATCAGTGCCCGACTGACAGATACAGATTGGTGTAGCATCGAAGAAATAACAGACAACAAAATCACTCTCAACACCCAGCCTAACTATGGTTATTCCGGCCGCTCAAGCCAACTGATTATTACTGATGGAATCAAAGAAGAAAAACTTACCGTGATGCAATCCGGGGCGGTTTTTGTTTTTGAGGACAATAAATGGATACAACGCGTAACAAATGACGCAACCACCTTACACGTCAAACAGTACGGTTCTTTCCCTTGTATCGTAAACATTCCAGAAGAAGCTCGCAACTGGTTATCATATAAAGAGGATGACAATGGTAAAGGGGGAACATTTACAATAACCCCAAACACATCTAACAGCATTCGTGCTGCCAAAGTCACAGTAACCAATGGTAATCGGAACTTTGAATATCAAATACTTCAATATGAAGTAGACGATATGTTAGGAACATGGAATGGACAATATACAGAGGATTTTCAAACTTACTACAGTTTGAAGAATGTAACAATTACCAAAGAAGAAAACGGAACTTACTCTGTAGCAAATCTAGTCAACAACCAACCCTATATACTAAGAGGAGAAGCCGAAAACAACGCATTAATCTTTGAAGCCGGCCAGTATCTCGGAAAAATGTATGATATGTTTTACTTAGGTCTGGCCATACAAGATACTTGGGGAGAAATGCACGAATTCGACTACAAATTAGGACTTGGTCCCGTTATATTAGCAGACGGAACAATTGGCTTAATGTTTGACGATACAATAGGAGAATATCCATCAATCGCTTTTTATTTCATTGCATATATTGATGAGTTCCTTGACGAAGCTTATGGAGCAGCATATATATTCGCAAACTGTTTACTATACAAATAGAACTAGAAACCCTTTAATTAAAACGCATTTATGAGAAAAGACTTATTATTAGGAATTGCTGTCACTTCTCTGATCGGATTATCAGGTTGTAGCAGCGACGATGAGAACACAACGTGGGGTGTTTCCGCACCTGATGCCGCACTTACGGTATCTTTACCTTCGGACTTTGCATGGAATAATGACTCGAAGATAGGACTTTACTGTGCACAAGCTTATGACAATGGTACAGTTGGAGTTATCAACAAAGCTATAGCTATTACAAGCGGAGCCGGTACAAGCAACGCCGGGCTGGCTAATGCCATAAAACCGGGTGAAGGGGCAAACAAACTTTATACATATTATCCTTACAATGAAGCCTTGGGGGGAAATCCGGCAAAAGTAAAGGTTAGTATCCCTTCACTTCAAAAGCAGAATATGCCCGATCCTGTTCAAAGCACAAATGAATATTCGTTCTTTTACGGAACACAAACAGCAACTCCGGTTGACGCCAGTCCGATGACTGCAAATATTGCAATGAAAAATCTATTCTGTGTTTTAGAGTTCAATATAGGCACAACTGCATTCGGAATAGGTAAACAAATATCTGAAATCACGGTATCAGCCGAGGATGCTAAATTAGCCGGTGACTTTGGAGTGAATCTGACAGCAGATAAAGTAGTCGCAGACGGTACAGCCGATGCCTCTTATATTTCTGCCAACTCTATCACTTTACAAATGGAAGGAATAGCAGGAACACTAGCTACAACCCCTATAAAAACACGTATTACAATGAATCCGGCACAACTGGAAGGTAAACAATTAAAAATAAAAGTTAAGCTAGGAAATGATTCATGGGAATTCACAGAAGACGGACGTAACTATCTCGCAAACAAAGTATACTCTGTTGATTTAAACCTGACAGATCCTCCATTAAATCTGAATGAAAAAGGATATTCAAACAGTTATATGGTAAACCAACCCAATACAACATACAAATTCGATGCAAAAGTACAGGGAAATGGGAAAGTAACCACAGGTATAACCCCACAATCCATTGATCCGAAAGATGCCTTTATTGTGTGGGAATCCACTTCAGCACAGAATGGGGTCATCAAAAACGTAAAATTATCAGCAGATGGATTTGTAACTTTCACCACCTCCGGTAGTATCGGTGGAAATGCCCTGATTGCTGTTACCGACGGCATACCTACTGACGAGTTCCCTAAAGGAACCATTTTGTGGAGTTGGCATATCTGGAGTACCGATTATGATATCTCGCAAGACGTGGCTATTACTAATGCTGATGGAGTTAAATTCCACTTTATGAAAATTAACTTAGGTGCATTAAGCGTTGCTCCAGACGAAAATGGATATGGATTAAAATATCAATGGGGACGCAAAGATCCATTTTTCTATGATGGAATACCCTCCGGCGGAGTGGTAACAGGCGTAGTATCCGACACGATGTACGGATGGCAATCTGATACATATTCTCCAGAAACAGGGGGGGAAGATTTGTCACTGTATTATTCAGGTGTCTTCCCAACAGCATTCTTCAAAGGTGGTTATGGGACAGATAACGATTGGTACGGAACAGGTACAGGTATAGAAAACAGAAATAACAATTTATGGGGGAATCCTGAAAATGAATTAGGAAATAAATCTATTTATGACCCATGCCCAGTAGGTTATCGTGTACCCCCACAAGCTGCATATAATAATTTCTCAGGTCCCAATTATAAGGATTTCGGCTGTACATTCAAAGGTGCAGAAGATCTGTTCTTTATAGGAGCTGGATACTTAACCTATAGTAGTGGTATCATTGGAGGAAAAGGTTACGGTAACAAATATTCATTAACATACTGGACAACTAATACAAATGATATAAATGCTATATCTATGAGATATGATCCACCAGTATCAAGTCCTAGTGCATATTTCAGTAACAAACAAGGAGCACAACGAGCACAAGGTAGTATTGTTCGTTGCATCCGTGAATAAATCTCTCTTAAACATTAATGAGTAGAAGGGCTGTTTCTGCAAAGAAACGGCTCTTTTTTATATCTTCCAATCACCTGCTAATTGGCTCAATCTGTAATATAGTACACAGCAAACACCCTATCATAAAACATGAAATACAAAACAGCACCACTATTTTTCTTTCCTCAAAGTTTCCATAAGGAAAATAATCCTATATCTTTGTAACTACATATTTTTAAAAGACAACATTATGGCAAAAAAGAAAGAAAAGAAAGAGAAAAAGGCCGGCAAAAGAATGAGTAAGAAAGAGCTGGCAGCATTATTGATAGACTTTTTCCATGCCAAACCGAACGAAACCTTGAGTATGAAATATATTTTCTCGGAATTGCGTCTCACCACCCATCCGCAGAAAATGCTATGCGTCGATATACTACATGACCTTTTAGCTGACGATTATATTTCCGAAATAGAAAAAGGAAAATTCCGCCTCACCAATCATGGAACGGAGATGGTAGGCACTTTCCAACGGAAAAGCAATGGCAAAAACTCATTTATCCCCGAAGGAGGAGGTGAACCAATATTTGTGGCCGAACGTAACTCGGCACATGCCATGAACAATGACAAAGTAAAGATCACCTTCTATGCCAAACGCAAGAACAAAGATGCCGAGGGCGAAGTAATAGAAATACTGGAACGTGCTAACGACACTTTCGTCGGCACACTGGAAGTAGCTAAATCATATGCATTCCTAGTGACGGAAAACCGTACACTTGCCAATGACATCTTTATCCCGAAAGACAAACTGAAAGGTGGAAAGACCGGCGATAAAGCCATCGTGAAAGTAACCGAATGGCCGGACAAAGCAAAGAATCCTATCGGACAAGTGATAGATATATTAGGCCAAGCCGGTGATAACACTACGGAAATGCACGCTATTCTTGCAGAATTCGGCTTGCCATACGTATATCCGAAAGCTGTGGAAACAGCCGCAGACAAGATTCCTGCCGAGATTTCAGCAGAAGAAATAGCCAAACGCGAAGATTTCCGCAAGACCACCACTTTCACCATCGACCCGAAAGATGCCAAGGACTTTGACGATGCGCTTTCTATCCGTAAGCTGAAAGACGGATTATGGGAAGTAGGTGTGCACATCGCCGACGTGACACATTACGTGAAAGAAGGAGGAATCATCGACAAAGAAGCAGAGAAGCGGGCAACCTCCGTTTATCTGGTAGACCGTACCATCCCGATGCTTCCCGAACGGTTGTGTAACTTCATCTGTTCACTCCGTCCGAATGAAGAAAAACTTGCTTTCTCCGTCATCTTTGATATTACTGAAAAGGGAGAAGTCAGAAATTCACGCATCGTACATACAGTCATCAATTCCGACCGCCGTTTCACTTACGAAGAGGCACAGCAGATTATTGAAACCAAAGAAGGAGACTACAAAGAAGAAGTACTCACACTGGATACCATTGCCAAAGCACTTCGTGAGAAACGTTTCGCAGCAGGAGCCATCAACTTCGACCGCTACGAGGTGAAGTTTGAAATTGACGAGAAAGGAAAACCGATCAGCGTTTATTTCAAAGAATCGAAAGACGCCAACAAACTGGTGGAAGAATTCATGTTGCTTGCCAACAGAACAGTGGCAGAGTTCGTCGGTAGAGTTCCTAAAAATAAAAAGCCTAAAGTGCTTCCTTACCGTATCCACGACCTTCCCGATCCGGAGAAACTGGAGAATCTGTCACAATTCATCGCCCGCTTCGGCTACAAGGTACGTACAAGTGGAACGAAGACGGATATTTCAAAATCCATCAACCACCTGCTGGACGACATACACGGAAAGAAAGAAGAAAACCTGATTGAAACCGTATCTATCCGTGCCATGCAAAAAGCCCGTTATTCGACTCACAACATCGGTCACTACGGACTGGCATTCGAATATTACACCCACTTTACTTCACCCATCCGCCGTTTCCCGGACATGATGGTACACCGTCTGGTAACGAAGTATATGGACGGAGGGCGCAGTGTATCCGAAGCTAAATACGAAGACCTATGCGACCACAGTTCGAACATGGAACAAATTGCAGCCAACGCTGAACGCGCTTCCATCAAATACAAACAAGTGGAATTCATGAGCGAACGTCTGGGACAGATTTACGACGGCGTTATCTCCGGTGTCACCGAATGGGGGCTCTACGTAGAACTGAACGAGAACAAATGCGAAGGTCTGGTTCCTGTCCGTGATCTGGATGACGATTATTATGAGTTCGATGAAAAGAATTATTGTCTTCGCGGACGTCGCAAAAACAAGATCTATAGTTTGGGAGATGCCATCACCGTTCGTGTAGCCCGCGCTAATCTGGAAAAGAAACAGTTGGACTTTGAATTAATAGAAAAGTAAAAGTTTGAATATTCAAGCAAACTGAAAAGCTCATTCAACCCCTGATAACATTAGTACAGAAATACGACTGATTAGATAAATCTGTGAAAGCAACGAGAAAAAAGTTTGCATAGATTTGTGTAATCAGTCGTAAGTCTGTACTTTAGCGTATCATTTTGATTATTCTTACTATTATAACATTCATATATCCATGAAAACTGTCATTATCGAAGACAAACAACGAATCGAGTCCATTATCCTGCATTGCGATGCCTGTTTTGTGGGCATTACAGATTTAGAAGGTAATCCCTATGTAGTTCCCATGAACTTCGGTTATGAAAATGGCATCATATATCTGCATTCAGGTCCCGAAGGCAGCAAGTTAGAGATGTTGAAACACAATAATAATGTATGTATCACTTTCAGCCTCGGACATAAACTTGTCTACCAACACGAAAAGGTAGCCTGCAGTTACAGTATGCGTTCCGAAAGCGCGATGTGTCGGGGGCAAGTGGAATTCATCGAAGAGATAGACGATAAACGCCGTGCACTGGATATTATCATGCGTCATTATACAGACAACGCATTCAGCTATTCCGATCCTGCCGTACGTAACGTAAAAGTGTGGAAAGTAGCTGCCCGACAGATGACAGGAAAAGTCTTCGGTCTGCGAGCCAACGAAAAACCATAAAACAGTTTCCAACTTTCGGCTAATGAATTTAACTTCATGTTCCACACCCGTCTAAGAAATGAATACAGCATTCAAGAAGCATGACGGAGTATCTCCAAGCAAATTTCTCTAAACAAAAGTTTAGAGAAATTTTACCCTCACACTTTCACCCTCTGGCTGTATCTCTTCATCCACCGGTATTACAGGTGTGAGATTTATAACACAATTATAAAAGCTACTCTATCTGTTCATTTCAAATTGTTTTTGTATACTTGCAACATAAATAAAAATAAATAGATAAGTACTCTTACAAAAAAATAACTTATGAAGAAATTACTATGTCTCGCCCTGTTAATATCTGCCGGAAGTATCTACACCGGCAATATCTCGGCAAGCAACAAACCTACCGGTAACAAATCCGGCAACAACTCAAAGGATATATACAAAAAGACCTGGATTGACTTCAACAAGAACGGTGTAAAGGACGTATACGAAGATCCCTCCGCTCCTATCGAAGCCCGTATTGCGGATTTGCTTTCGCAAATGACACTGGAAGAGAAGACCTGTCAGATGGCTACTCTTTACGGTTCGGGACGGGTACTGAAAGATGCATGGCCTACCGACGGATGGTCGACAGAAATCTGGAAAGACGGTATCGGGAATATCGACGAACAGGCCAACGGACTGGGTAAGTTCGGTTCTGAAATCTCCTATCCGTATGCCAACAGTGTGAAGAATCGCCACACCGTTCAGCGCTGGTTTGTGGAACAGACACGACTGGGTATTCCGGTCGATTTTACCAACGAGGGAATACGCGGATTATGTCACGACCGGGCTACCATGTTTCCCGCTCAATGCGGGCAAGGTGCCACGTGGAACAAAAAACTAATCCGGGAAATTGCGAAAGTCACTGCTGATGAGGCGAAAGCACTCGGATATACCAATATTTATGCTCCGATTCTGGACATCGCACAAGATCCTCGCTGGGGACGTGTAGTTGAAAGTTACGGAGAAGATCCTTATCTGGTAGGCGAATTGGGTAAGCAAATGATTCTTGGTCTACAAAGTGAAGGAATCGTTGCCACTCCGAAGCACTTCGCCGTTTATAGTATTCCGGTCGGTGGACGCGACGGAGGTACACGTACCGATCCGCACGTGGCTCCGCGTGAGATGAAGACTCTGTATCTGGAACCATTCCGTAAAGGTATTCAGGAAGCGGGTGCACTGGGCGTCATGAGTTCTTACAACGACTATGACGGGGAGCCTGTTTCCGGAAGTTATCATTTCCTCACGGAAATTCTGCGTCAGCAGTGGGGATTTAAAGGATATGTAGTTTCGGATAGTGAAGCGGTGGAATTTCTACATACTAAACATCGTATCACTCCCACAGAAGAAGAAATGGCGGCACAAGTGGTAAATGCCGGATTGAATATCCGCACGAACTTCACTCCGCCACAGGACTTTATTCTTCCATTACGCCGTGCTATTAGTGAGGGCAAAGTCTCTCTGCATACGCTCGATCAACGTGTTGGTGAGATTCTCCGTGTCAAGTTTATGATGGGTCTTTTTGATAATCCATATCCCGGTGATGACCGTCGCCCGGAAGTGGTAGTGCATAATGCCACCCATCAGGATGTATCTATGAGAGCAGCTTTAGAATCTATCGTACTTTTGAAGAATGAGAATCAAATGCTTCCGTTATCCAAGAACTTCAGCAAAATAGCTGTGATTGGCCCGAATGCGGAAGAAGTGAAAGAACTGACTTGCAGATACGGTCCCGCCAATGCATCTATAAAGACTGTCTATCAGGGAATCAAAGAATATCTGCCCAATGCAGAAGTTCGCTATGCAAAAGGCTGTGATATTATTGATAAGTATTTCCCGGAAAGTGAACTGTACAATGTTCCATTAGATACACAAGAGCAAGCGATGATTAATGAAGCCGTAGAATTAGCAAAGGCTTCGGATGTCGCTATCCTTGTATTAGGTGGAAATGAGAAGACGGTTCGGGAAGAATTCTCACGTACCAATCTCGATCTCTGCGGACGCCAACAGCAATTATTGGAAGCTGTTTATGCCACAGGAAAACCAGTCGTTCTGGTAATGGTAGACGGAAGAGCAGCTACTATCAACTGGGCAAACAAATATGTCCCTGCCATCATTCATGCTTGGTTCCCCGGCGAATTCATGGGAGATGCCATCGCCAAAGTTCTTTTCGGAGACTATAACCCGGGCGGACGTCTGGCAGTTACTTTCCCGAAATCAGTGGGACAGATTCCTTTTGCATTCCCATTCAAGCCGGGTTCGGATTCAAAAGGAAAAGTCCGTGTTGCCGGTGTGCTTTATCCTTTCGGATATGGTTTAAGCTATACGACTTTCGGATATTCAGACTTGAAAATCTCTAAACCGGTTATCGGGGCACAAGAGAATATCACTCTTTCATGCACTGTAAAGAATACAGGAAAGAAAGCAGGGGATGAAGTAGTCCAGCTTTATATCCGTGATGATTTTAGTAGCGTAACAACCTACGATAAAGTATTACGTGGTTTCGAACGTATTCATTTGCAACCGGGAGAAGAACAAACGGTTAACTTTACCCTTACTCCTCAAGACTTAGGGTTATGGGATAAGAATAATCAGTTTACAGTAGAGCCGGGAAGTTTCTCGGTGATGGTGGGGGCTTCTTCGGAGGATATTCGGTTGAAGGGAAGTTTCGAGGTTCAATAAACTAAAAATGTAAGCAGACAAAGGTTACCTACATTCAAAATACTTATTAAAATATGGTCAAACAATAAATTGAGACTCCATTCTCTTTCTATCGTTTGACCATATTTGATGAATATACCTAAACTAACCTTATTGAAAACGTCGCTTTAGCTATGTTATTGCAAACTGAATTTCTTTGTTTGTACATCGCGGCTATTTCCACCAACCATCACTTCAAATTCACCCGGTTCACATACCCAATTCAACGCACTATTATAGAATTTCAGTTGTTCTGCAGTGATATCGAAAGAAACAGTACGGCTTTCTCCTTTCTTCAAATGAATACGTTCGAAGCCTTTCAACTCTTTTACCGGACGCGCTACACTTCCTACCATATCACGGATATACATTTGTACAACTTCATCAGCATCATAGTTGCCCGTATTGGTTACAGTGACAGAAGCCGTTATCTTACCATTTTCATTCATAGAGTTATTACTAAGTTGGAGGTTACCATACCGGAATGTGGTGTATGACAGACCATATCCGAATGGATAAAGAGGTTCATTGTCTATATCAAGGTAGTTACTACGGAATTTGCTGAACCACTTTCCTGCCTCCAAAGGACGACCTGTATTCAGATGATTGTAATACAAAGGAATTTGTCCTACATTCTTCGGGAAAGTCGTAGTTAGTTTTCCACTCGGGGAAACATCTCCGAATACAACATCACATATCGCATCAGCTGCTTCACTGCCTCCGAACCATACATTCAATATAGCTGGGAAGTTTTCCTGCTCCCAAGTCATCACAGTGCTGCGACCTGCAAAATAGACCAAAACAATCGGTTTGCCTGTCTTTTTCAATGCTATCAGAAGATCGCGCTGGGCATCCGGCATTTCAAGATTAGTACGACTACTGGATTCACCGCTCATTTCAGACGATTCACCGACAGCTGCTACAATTACATCAGCCTGCGAAGCTATATTCAGAGCCTCATCCAACAATTCCTGTGCGCTACGCGGATCACGCATCTCACGACCGAACATGGTAGCTTCTGCCTCTCTTTGGGCGTCATACATCAGATTCGATCCTTTTGCATAAAGTACTTCCGCTTTGCCTGCCAATGATTGCTTCATGCTATCATACAAGGAATTGTATTTATCAAAAGCAGCCGCCACACTCCATGTACCCGGCATATTGGCCTTTGTATTAGCTAACGGACCAACCAGAGCTATTTTACCTTTACGCTGCAATGGGAGCAGGTTGTTTTCATTCTTCAGAAGCACAAATGTTTCAGTAGCTATTTTACGGGCTACAGCACGATTCTCCGCAGTGAAGATATCTCTCTTTACCCGGCTTGCATCACAATATTTATAAGGATCATCAAACAATCCGAGCTTGTATTTCGCTTCGAGAATACGACGGCAGGCTTTATCTATTTCAGCCATTGTTACTTTTCCTTCTTTCAGAGACTTCTCCAGAGTAGTGAGGAACCCGTCTGCCACCATATCCATATCGGTTCCGGCACTAAGCGACATGGCAGATACTTGTTGCAAATCTCCCATCCCGTGAGCAATCATTTCGGAAATAGCTGTATAGTCTGTTACCACAAAACCATCAAATCCCCAGCGGTCACGCAGTACATCGGTCATCAACCATTTATTACCGGTAGCAGGAATGCCATCGACCACATTGAAAGAAGTCATCACACTACCCACACCTGCATCAATAGCTGCTTTGTAAGGAGGAAAATAATTATTGAACATACTTAGATGACTCATGTCCACTGTGTTATAGTCACGACCTGCTTCGGGTGCACCATACAGGGCAAAGTGTTTCACGCAAGCCATGATGGTGTTCTTATCCGTCAGATCGTCACCCTGATAACCTTTTACCATAGCAACCGATATCTCCGAACCCAAATAAGGGTCTTCACCTCCACCTTCAGACATACGGCCCCAACGAGGATCGCGACAGATATCAACCATAGGACTGAAAGTCCAGCAAATACCATCGGCACTGGATTCTTTGGCTGCTATACGGGCGGATTCTTTGATAGCCTCCATATCCCAGCTACAAGAGAGTGCCAAAGGAATAGGGAAAACAGTCTCATATCCGTGAATGACATCCATACCAAACAACAAAGGAATTTTCAGACGACTCTGTTCTACGGCAATCTTTTGTACTTCACGAATATTATCCACTCCTTTCACATTGAAAAGGCCGCCGACCAGGCCTTTTCTTATCTTTCCGGCTACATCACTACTCTTAGCTTGTCCGGTAACAATTTCACCCGACACAGGAAGGTTGAGCTGACCGATCTTCTCCTGTAAAGTCATCTTCCCCATCAGGTTGTCAATAAACTGATCCATTTTACCTTTATCGGCTTGTGGTGTAGCCATGGCAGTGGCAGCAGATGCCGAAATCACTGCAGCTAGCAAAAATCTACCTATTCTCATATTCTGTTTTGTATTTATATTATTCTTTCTTCTGTTTTTAGTCGGTTGCTGTAGAAGTGAAGCCCAGCTTCTTCAGTCCTTGCTGGATTTCCGGACAACTCATGAATAACCGCCAAAGCAATCCTGTACGGTAGTTCTCTATCATTGGCGCAATCGTACACTGATCGATGGCAAGATAATGCGGAACAGTCCACTTCTCGTTCGGTGAGAATGCATCGTAAAATCCATATTTACCCCAGATCCACGATCCTTGTTTATAGAAACCTTTCAAGGCAGCCATCGATTCCTCCGGTGTGTAGGGGAAAGAGGATAAAGCGGCAGTAGGAGTAATCACACCAAGATCATTGTCCGGCATGTGTGCTGAATAACCATTTATTGAATAACTCGCTGTAAGTCCCCAACAATCAGGCCCGTATCCTTTGTATCCCTTCGGATTAGTGACACAATATTGATAATCACTCATCGCATGATTGCGTACCACGTTCCAGTAGTTGGCATATTGATCGGTCAAATTACGCGGGTCAAGACCGATGTAAGAGTAGTGTGCCCAGAATAAAGGGCCACCTTTTTCTTCTGCTCCATTATGTTTCAGTTCGAGCGGGTAACCGTAAGGTTTAGAGGCACTTTTGATGCCACCGCTACGCGCCCATCCTTCATGATAACATTCTGCCGGAACAGAATGTGTAGGAGATGAGGCGGCAAGGATATAGGTAATCAGACATTCATTATAACCTTCAAGCGGGAAGTTCATTTCCCAGCCATAGTTAGGAGACCAATGCCAATATAATACATTTTGTCCGCCGTTCCGGTACCAGTCGAATTCCATTCCGTGCCATAGTTCATCTATTTTAGAGGCCAGTGCTTTTTCTTTTTCGTTGCCGTCTTTCACGTATTGTCGCACACACAACAGGCTTTGCATAAGGAAACTACTTTCCACCAGGTCGCCACCGTCATCTTTTGTTCCGAATGGTTTCACTTTGCCCGTAGGACCATTCAGCCAGTGCGGCCATACTCCATGAAATCGGTCGGCTTTTGCCAGATAGTCTACAATCTTCGTCAAACGAGCTATACCTTCTTCCCGGTCGATAAAGTTCCGTTCGATAGCTACTAACAAGCCGGCAACTCCAAATCCACTACCTCCGATTGTAATCACATCCTGATCTTGCTGCGGATAGATATTATCAAGGTGTATGCGTTCACAGGCCAGTCCGGAAGTCTTTTCCGCACCTTCCCACATATAGTTGAAGTGTGTTTTTTGAATATAGTCGAGCAGTTCGTTGTCGTTCGCAAATGCCACGGGGCGATCAGGCTCCGCATCAATCACTGTCTTGTTCTTTTGTGTACATGCGCATATCACTACGAGTAGGGTAATAAATATGCCGGTTCTTGTCCATTCCATCATCTTATAAAGTATTTCTTCTGATTAATAATTATTGTTTCACGACTTTCGACAACGCCGACCGTCCCGATTCATTCAAAGCTTCAATGGCAAAGTAATAAGTCGTACCAAGGTCCAGTCCCCGGAAGTCATAATGATCCGCACCGTTCACGGTTATACAGTTGTATAACTTTTCAGGAGCAATGCCATAGTAGATATTATAACCGTAGGCACCGGATGAAGGACTCCATGAAATCATCGCATTGCGCTTATCCTGTTTGTCACGTACTACTTTGAAATTTCGTACCGGAAGCGGTTTCTCCCCATCAGCAAAACCAAATATCCGAAATTCCGAGAGACAGAAATTGCCTGATGGGACATGAATGTTTTCCAGTTTCAGATAACGGGCATCCAAAGTCTCGCTCAATTCGATGTAGTCATGAGGTACATCTTTATCATTATCGCTTTTATCTACCACCAGTGTCCAGTCTGTTCCGTTATCACTGGAGTAAATACGATATTGATAATACAAATCGTTTGCACGATTATGCTGCACACTTTTATGATCATAATAATTGAGTTGAATTGCCTTTATATGTTTCATACCACCAAGGTCAATTTCTACCCACTCACCCGGTTCTCCGGTTTTAGCAGCCCAATACGTACGCATATTTTCATCGGTAAGATTGGAAGCGGAGTAGATACTGTCGGTACTGGATACTTTTACCGGTTTCTCATAGGAAAGAAGCATCCAGCCGGTGAACCGGTCAGACGGATTTTTAATATCGTAGTCAGCATTCCAGTATGGGTAGTCGCCGAATGCTGTGGTAGAATACATTACTCCATCCGGATCGAATGCCGTAGGATATAATCCGATACGCCTTTCAAACTTATATTTGAGAGACAACATACAAGTACCTACATGCCAGTAATTTCCCTTCAGGTCCTGAAAAGTACCACTGTGTCCTACTCCCTGCACAAATCCACCGGGTTTATAACTCATCGGATTATGCTGCTGGTAAGTGAACGGCCCCAATGGCGAATCACTGACATATACCCCGTCAGCATACACTTTGAATTCCGTACCCGGAGCACCGTACTGGAAATAATATTTTCCATCATGCTTCGTCATATAAGCCCCTTCGGTAAACGGACGTAACGTCACTTCGTCATCATTATTCATGCCAAATCGCTCCCAGCCATGCTCTTCCGGACGAAGCATCATGATATCGTAGATCTTACTAACCGGACGGAAATCATCACGACTGATCTCTACACCTTTAAGAGGATATTCATTACTGGAACCGTAATAAAGATAAAGTTTACCGTCATCATCCAAAAACAGGCAAGGGTCCCATGAAGGTAACGTATTACGTTCGATAGCACGCTTGAAACGCCCGGATTTGGGAGACGTGCTATACCACACAGGCAATCCCTCATAAGTAGAACCGGTATAGAACAGTGTATCTCCGCTTACAAACGCTGCCGGAGCACACATATCGTCATCTGTAGGACGACGTTGGAAAGAAGCCGGAGCAAATTCCCAGTCGCTTAGATTTTTCGAATAATGGAAACCTCCCTGGTTCGTTGAAAACAGGAAATACTCATCTTTATAAGTTAACCCCATCGGATCGGCAGAAGATCTGAATGATCCGCCAAACTGAACATTGTTGTTATAAGGTTCATAGTTATAACTAATATTCATAGGATTGCAATAGGTACGAGTGACAGGATGCACAGGGTCATACCACCTTGTAGCTTGAGCAGGCTGGCGCTGCACTGATTTATGTTTCTCCGGTCGCATAACGATTTTCACTTGCCGATCGGCAACAGCACGTTTTACATCAGCAAAAGATTTTCCCGGATAATAAACATAAAGATGTACATCGTTATCAGTAGCCTTCAACGTATAACGGCCTTCCACGTCTGTGTTACAATGAACCGGGCTCGAGAAAAACATAACGGTAGCCCCTTCAAGCGGATTACCCTGTTCATCTACAACCGTTCCGGTTATTTCATATTGATTTACTACCGGGATATAATAATCGCTTACCTGTCCTTTGACTACTTTTATAGAATCATCCGGCGGTAGAGCGTTCCCTGCCAAAGCAGAGAACGCGATCCCAGAACTTAGTAATATCTTTTTTACTATTCCTGTCATTTATAGATTTTATTTAGACATGATTACTCGTCAATCGGTTCATTAGTCAGACTTGGGATATTGGATACCTGATCGAAAGGAAGCGGATAATAGGTTTTATCAGCACTCCATCCTTTGGAACCAAGTACAGAAGCAGCCTTACCTGTACGAATCAAGTCATTGTAACGTTCTCCCCACTCACAAACAAGTTCCATACGGCGTTCATCAAGGATTTGATCTACTGTCGCATCATTAATCGCGGACATATTGGCACGGTCACGCACAAGATTCAACGGTACATCTCCATCTTTGCCTAAACGTACTTTGGCCTCTGCATTCATCAACAACACCTCTGCATAACGGAATATGCGGACATTATTATTTGAACCATATTTAGTACGGCCAGGTGTCAACTGATCTGTCGGAGTATAGGCTTTTCCATTCCAACAATCTGTTTGAGTAGAGTTCTGCAATTCACGAATCACGTCACCGCTTGGAGTAGTTGTACCAGCCAACAGGAACGAAGTCGTAGCACGGATAGTCTCACCACGAGCCGCTGCCCAATCACGGAGATCTTTATATATACCGATAAATCCCCAGCCTGAAATATTTCCGTCGTTCGCCGGTCCCTGGAATACAAACCAGTTATCAGCATCTACCATATCACCTGAACCAAGACCAAAGTCAGTACACTGACATTCGAATAACGATTCATCACAAACCTTACCCGGAATCTTGAATAAATTATAGTAATCATCATAAAGCTTAAATTTCTTACTACCGATAATATCATCTGTCAGTGTCTCAACTTCCCCATAATTTCCCATATTCAGATGCATCTTTGCTGCAAGCATTTCTGCCGAGAAAGCAGTGACAGCACCATAATGAGCCATTTCGTTCGGACGTAATCTCGGAGTATGGTCCATCGTATATTGTAAATCTTCAAGAGCATATTTATAGACAGCATTGATCGTTGAACGGGTCATATCGGTTTGAGTATTACTACGTAAAATAGTCACTGGCCCAAAAGCCTGTACAAGCCGGTAATAAGCATAAGCACGAAGGAACTTCACCTCACCACAATAAGAGCGGTAATTGGTCATATCATCGTCCGACGTGATATTTTCGGCATAGGAATCCAGCGATTCAAGAGCAGCATTGGCCACTTTTATGATACCATAGTACTGATTCCACATCTCGTTGAGTCCCCAGAAAGAACTATCATAGTTGTAGTTACCCATATCAACAAGGGTTGCCTGGTCGTCTATACGCCCGGACCAAACATCATCATCACGTACTACAGACAATGGCCATATCACCCAGTGCATACCGCCTGTTCTAACTTTTGCATATACTCCGGAAACCGCTTGATACATATTCTCTATCTGAGTAAAGTCTACATTCTCTTCCGGAACCTTATTTTCGGGCTCTTTATCAAGATAATCACATGATGTATTGCATAACATTAATGCTGGCAACGCATATATTAAGATATTCTTTAGTATTCTCATTTTCTTGTTCTTTTGTTAGATTAAAATTAATAATTAATTTTTCCATTCCGGCTTAGAAATCAATCTGGATTCCAAAGCTATAAGTAGATGTCAAAGGATAAACTTCTGTGTCCCATCCTTCAGCATCGCTCAACTCCGGAGTGAATGAATTCGCCTTAAATGTCGTGAATGGACGGTCTGCCGTCAGTGAGAAACGGATACCCGGCAATGTATAATTTCCCATCTTGATATTACGCAAACTATAACCGAGAGTTATGTTCTGAATACGGAAGAAATCCGCACTTTCTACAAAATAAGAGTTCACTCTTTGGTCAGATACATTCCAGCCTTTTACCAATGCTGCTGCAGACGGATGCGAGTTAGTAGAACCCGGTCCGGTCCAACGATTCTCATACTGTGCTTTATCAAAGTTATAATTAGATTGTGCATAACGCAAAGCACGTTTACGGTTGTATATCTGTCCGCCTGTTTGACCATACGTAGTTAATTCAAAATCCAGATTCTTCCAGTTCAAACCAAGATTAATGCCGTATGTAAAATTAGGTATGTAAGAGCCAAGCACTTGGCGGTCATCACCATCAATCACGTTATCACCGTTTACATCTTCATACTTGAAGTCACCTGGTACAAGATTGTTGGCTACAGCAATCGGATCTTCCGCACATTCTTCCGGAGTCTGATAAATTCCTACGACCTTATATCCATAGTATGAATTCATTTCTTTGCCTACCATATTAATGGTCTTTCCTCCCTTGATAGAGTTCAATCCTCCAAGGTCTTTTACCTTATTCTTCAAATATGAAAGGTTCACTCCCAAATTATATTTGAAGTCTCTTCCGATATTATCATTCCAGTTAAGTGATAAATCAAAACCCGAATTCAGAATCTTACCATAGTTTCCGGCAAGTACGTCATTGCTGAACGGTAAACGCGGAGATATAACAGCTCTTTTTGTCAAGCGATAAAAATAGTCCAAATCTACATTCAAACGATTTTTAAAAGTAGAGAAGTTCAAACCGACGTTTGTTTCATCTACCAGCTCCCACTTCAAATAACTGAAATAAGTTGTATTTTGATAGCCTGGAAAAGTAGAGTTTCCAAATACACCGGATGCAGAATTACCTGTGGTAATTGAAGCAAAACCGTCACTTGCAGCTACGTGGTCATTACCCAAACGTCCCCAGCTGGCACGCAGTTTCAGGTAATCGAAGAACTTTTGATCTTTCATGAAATCTTCTTCACTGATAACCCATGCAGCACCAACGGATGGGAAATATCCCCAATGTTCCTGATATTTGGAAGAACCATCCGCACGCATAGTGAATGTCAACAGATATTTCCCTGCATAGTCATAACTTAAACGGGTGAAATAAGACTGACCGCGATAGCAGTAACCATCATCTCCAAGAGTTACACCTTCAGCATTTCCCTGACTCAAATAAAGCCATTCGTCTTTTCCTTCCGGTACATTATTAGCTTTTCCCCACATATATCTATACTGTTGTTGTCGCATAGAGTAACCCAGCATGGCTCCAAAGTTATGTTTTCCCCACTGATTATTATAAGTCAATATATTATCCCAAATATAATTGTAATAGTTCGTATCTTTCTTTGTCAATTCTGAAACGGCCTGTTGCTGCCAGCTACTTACATAGTAGGGAGCTATATATTCACGACCACGAATGGCTGAATAATCATAACTATAACTTGTTCTGAAATTTAACTTTTCCGGCAAGAGTTGGAACTGTGCATAGAAGTTAGTCAATACCTGATAGTTCTCATTTTGTGAGTCATAATAGTTGGCTGTTGCCACAGGATTGTAGAAGTTAGCAGTGAAACCAACTGCATCAGGTGATGCATACTTGTCGGGGAAAGTATTGTCATTTGCCGAATCATAAACCGGATAAATGCCCGGAGCATTAAACGCCTGCTGCCAAGCTTTATTTTGCGGCAAGACCTGGGTAGAGTTACTAAATACACCATTAAAACCTACTTTCAGCCAGTTGGTTGCTTCATAATCGAGTGCTGCACGGAAATTGAGACGTTTATAGTTATTCTCTACATCCATTACACCATCTTGATATAAATAGCTCATACCCACGGAATAAGTGCTTTTCTCTGTTCCACCACTAATTCCCAAACTGTGGTTAGTGATAAGCGCACTCCGTAGCAACTCCTTATACCAGTCTGTATCTGAGTCGAATTTCCAGTTATGAAAATCCGGATCGGAATAGTCACCGCCGAACTTATCAATAGAAGCCTTCATGGTAGATACATATGCATCATAATTAGCTTCGAGCAGCATAGTAGAATACTCTTGAGAGTTAGCCATTTCTAAAACGTTTGTAGCTTTCTGTACACCTATATATCCGTTATAGGTAATTTTAGCTTTCTGATTACGTTGGCCTTTTTTGGTAGTGATAATAACAACACCATTAGCAGCACGCACACCATAAATGGCAGCTGCCGAAGCATCCTTCAACACAGACATATCTTGAATGTCATTACTATTGAGGAAATTGATATCATCATAGAACATACCATCCACTACATAAAGAGGCGAACTGTTGGAAAATGACCCTTTACCACGAATAGCTACCTTCGGCCCTTCTCCCGGAGTACCGCTATTGGTTACGTTTACTCCGGCCACTTTCCCTTGCATGGCAGCCATAGGTGAAGAGGCTGGAGTAGAAAGTAACGCTTCTCCCTTAACTACCGTAATGGGAGAAGTTAAGTCCTTAGCTTTGGCTGAACCGTAACCGATCACGACCACTTCTTCCAGCTTCTGAACATCATCTTTTAATTGAACATTGATTACATTCTTCCCTTTTACAGCAATTTCTTGAGGTATCATTCCTATATAAGAGAAGGTAATAATAGCATCTTCGGGAATGTTTTCCAAAGTATAGTTACCATTAAGGTCCGAGATAGTACCAATATAGGTACCTTTGACATGAGCAGACGCACCAATGATCGGTTCACTAAAGGAATCAACAATAGTACCTCTGATTGTTTTGTTTTGAGCAAATAGTGTCTGTAAACACAACACTACAACTACAAGAAAAGTAATCTTTCTCTTCATTTTTTTACGTATTAATTGATAATAAGGTTACTAAAAAATCGATGCGACAAAGGAATGGACTTTTTAAAATTCTTGCAAAATAACACATACTACGCTACTACTTTTATGCTGTATAACACTACGTTTTTAGTACGTTTATCGCTTCCAGACACTTATTTCAGCATGTTTTTTCGCTGAATTGGGATTTATTAATAATTTGGTATTATATTTGAAAATATTTTTATTATAAACACAGAGAGAAACAATCCAATGAAGTACACCGGTTTCATATATCTATTTATAATTCTCACAGAAGGATGTTTATTCCCGGCAATAAGTCACGCATCTACATTCATGCCTATTGTTACCAACTATACTGCCAAAGATTACCAAGCGGGATTACAGAATTGGGCTTTAGCTCAAGGAAAAAATGGAGAGATGTATATTGGAAATAACACTGGATTGTTATGTTTTGACGGTTATACATGGAGTAAATATCAGATGCCCGGTAATCAACTTGTTAGATCTATACTCATTGATGGCGACCGTATTTATGTGGGAACATACGAAGACTTCGGTTATTTCAGCCGCAACTCCCTTGGTATACTTGAATACACTTCCTTATGGAACCAGCTCGAAAATATCAAGACACACAACGATGAAATATGGAATATACTCAAAATAGGGGAATGTATTTATTTCCAATCATTCAGTTCATGGTTTAAATATGACGGCAATAAAGTTACTGCACACTATGATTCCAAACACCTGCCACTGTATTTTCACAAAGCACATGAACGAATTTACGTACAGATGGTTAACGGTGATTTTTATCTCCTTGAAAATGATGAATATAAACTACTGATTGAACGTAAAGCATTGAAAGATGATTCCGTAGTTGCACTCATTCCTACGTCAGGAGGCAAAATGATTCTATGCACCGAGTGGAACGGGCTCTTCGACTACGACGGAACAACCCTCTCCCCCCGTCCTACAGCCATCGACCAAGAATTAAAAAGCCAGCAGATGAATCGTGCCACAATGATCCCGTCAGATTCGACAATTGTACTTGGAACAATCCGTAACGGTATCTATGCCATTGATAAAGAAGGTAAAGAGAAGTGGCATTATGATATGGAAAATCGTTTATATAACAATTCCGTATTACGACTTTTCTGCGATCGGGATAATAATGTATGGGCTGCACTTGATATCGGTGTAGCATTAATTCATACCGGCTCGCCTTATTCCATTTTAATACCCGACCGCGACTCACAGTCATTCGGAATGGTATACGGAGTCAATGTCTTTAACAATAACTTATATATTGCTACTAACCAGTCTGCCTGGTTATATTCTTTCATAAACAAAACTGTTGTTCCTATTCAAGGCACAGAAGGACAAAACTGGCATATCAGCACATTTGATTCACAAATCTTGTTGGGAAACAACTTCGGTACTAAAATCATAACAGGAACTGCAGCGAGTAACATTCCGGAAACAGAAACCAGTAGCACGTGCCTGCGTAAATGCATCATTAACGGACAAGAAGTGCTCCTTGAATCTTCCTATTATAACCTCCGAGTCTATCGCAAGCATAATGGCAAATGGAGTTTCTCTAATTCGATTGACGGTTTCTGGAATCCGGTACGTCAGTTCGAAGTGGATTATAGCGGTAATATCTGGGCGGCACATATGAGCCTCGGTATCTACAAGATAGAGCTTTCAAGGGATTTAAAAAAGGTGGAGAAGTATACTTATATCAAATCATTGTCAGACGAAGAAAATAATGCAAGCCTGATGCATGTTATGAAGATACGTGGAAGAGTGGTATTGTCGGACAGCAAAAGAACGTATACTTATGATGATATTAACCAGCGTATCATACCTTTCGTACAACTTAACTCTATTCTCAAAAACGGGATTAATATGGCTATACCGGTAGATGATAACCTCTATTGGCTCACCGACTATCGCGGATACACCCTGATAAGATATGATAATGACAACTTCAGGATGGAACGCTTCATACCTTCCTCTTTTTTCGGACTTGAATGCAACGAAAACAATAATAATGTATATGTAAACAACAACATTACTTATTTCTGCCTCAACAATGGTATAGGGCGTTTGGATATGAATCTGAAAAAAGATACTTTATTACAAAAGCATTCTTTACTCATTAGAGAAGTGACTTCCTTGTCGCAGAATTATCAATTGCATTTAATGCCTGTATCTGCCCAAAAGAAGGACAACGAAAAAATATGGGGTGATATAACTTTCCATTTGTCTTATCCTAATTTCAATTGCGAACCGTTCCGTTTTTGTTATCATCTCACGGGAAGTAGCTTAGATCTGATGTCAGAATCAGCCGATCCGGTGGTCACATTTGGTAGCTTAGGGTATGGAGATTATCATTTTACAGCTTCAGTAAAAAATGTCGATGGCAAAGTACTTAGTTCCGTAGAATATTATTTCAATAAACCACGCCCATTTTATCTGTCCATATATGCTTGGATAATATATGTGCTTCTCGCAAGTGTAATAGTATACTTCTACTCTCGCTGGCATGCCGCCAAAATGCTAAGAAAACGTAATAGGGAGTTTGAGAAAGAAAAAATGAAACAGGACATCAAGATGTTGGAACAGGAACATATCATTGCGCAACAACGCGAACAATTACTTGAAGCTGAATTGCAGGTTAAAAGCAAAGAATTAGCTAGTCTGGCTCTCGATGCCGTAGTTCAACGCAAAGCGGTTGAAAGTCTGAAAGAAGTTATGTCAGAGCAAGAACATAAGGGAATTATCAATCAGCATGATATAGACACTATATTGAAGCAGATTAATGGAAACCTGAATGAAGAGGAATTCTGGGATATTTACCACAAGAATTTCGATATGATCCATAAGAACTTCTTCCGTAATCTACGCAAACAGTACCCCAGCCTTACTGCCAGTGATTTGAGATTTTGTGCACTACTACGGTTAAATCTATCGACTAAAGATATTGCCCAGTTCACCAACCTTACTATTCGTGGGGTAGAAACAGCACGTTATCGAATAAGAAAGAAGCTTGCCATTCCCGGGAATATTAATCTCGTCGATTTTCTGATTGACTTTACATAGGAATATTTACTGAATATTCCTTTTAATTTCACGTCCCTATTTTGTTGGGATTTTCTAAAGAAACTTTATCTTTGTGATATCAACAATTAAAAGAATATGGTTCGTTTTAATCTTGTTATCACCATACTACTAATGATAAGTATGGCTGTCAAAGCCGAACTGACCAGCCGGATGTTCGATGTCAGGCATGTAGGCTATGCGGAAGGTCTTAGTAGTCAACGTGTTTTTTCGATTGTCGAGGATGGAGACGGTGCCATATGGATTGCTACAAAAACCGGAATAGACAGATACAACGGTCATGCAGTAAAGAACTATGATCTACCGGGAAATTTCTATTATGGCGATCTTGCCGGACGCAGGCTTTACTTATTGTACGACGCACGACAAGGACTGTTTGCCTACGACCACACCGGACGAATCTACCGATACTCCACCATTCACGATCATTTTGAGCAAGTCCTACATCTGGGGCTATTGATTCAGGAAGAAGTCATCTTGAACAAACTTTGTTTGGATGATGACGGAACCTGGTGGATGGGATCGGATAAAGGACTATACAAGCAGGAAGCGGACAACCGTATAGTTGCCGTGCTCAAAGGACAATATGTCAACGACATCGCATTTGCCGACGAATCGCTCTATGTGGGTACTTCTAACGGAGTCTGGCAACTTTCACACGCCCTGCCGGATAAAAAACGCCAACTGCTGGAAGGATGGAATGTACAGACATTGTTCTGCGACAAACCGAAAAAAGAACTCTGGATAGGCACATTTGGCAGCGGTTTGTCTGTGATGAACCTCAACACTTCCAAAGTGCTTGCACTGGAGGGACAAGGGAGTACATTCCTTCATCCGATACGGGCAATTACAGACTACGATGAGCATACCATACTCATAGGCGTGGATGGTGGCGGTGTGTATGCGATAGATAAAGCCACCAAGAAAGCCCGTTTACTGATGAATACCAAAGATGACACAGATACTTACCTGCGGGGAAACGGCATATATGCCGTAACCAGAGACGATCAGGGCAACATCTGGATAGGTAGTTATACGGGAGGCGTATCTGTAGCTATCCTGCTGAAACATCCCATTTCGATATTAGCGCACGAAAAAGGAAATCCCCATTCCCTCATCAGCAATAACGTGAATGATATCGAAGAAAACCCGGATGGCAACCAATGGTTCGCTACCGATAATGGAATCAGCATCCGAAACACCCTGTCAGGTACCTGGAAACACGTGCTGAAAGAAATTGTAACCATTTCTCTTTGCACATCCGGAAATGGAAACGTATGGGTAGGAACATACGGAGACGGGGTATATCTATTGGATAACAACGGACGCGTGCTACGTCATCTCACCAAACAACAAGGACAATTGACTACCAATTATATTTTTTCCGTCAAACAAGACATGGAGGGGGACTTATGGATAGGAGGTCTGGACGGATGCCTGATCATGTTTGAAAAAGAAAAAGGCAACAGACGTTCCTTCGACGTGAATTGGGTACAGTCCATTGAACCTATCGACCGAAACCAGGTAGCGGTGGCTACCGTCAACGGTTTCTTCCTAGTGAACAAGCACACAGGAAATATACAGCACTATGCCAATTCCCAAGAATTTCACAATCAGAATGTCAGTGCTTATATCATCTCTATGCTATTCAATGACGACGGAACAGTGTGGTTGGGAACCGAAGGGGGAGGACTGAATCTGTATGACATGAAAAACCGAACGGTAAAAACTTTCACTGTTCAAGAAGGATTGCCGTCCAACGATATATATAGTTTGCAGCGAGACGACAAGAAACGCTTGTGGGTCAGCACCGGAAAAGGAATTGCCTTGATAGACAGCCTGCGCGTGTCGAACCTCAACTATGCGGGCAATATAGACAAGGAATATAACAAGTCTTCGTTTGCCCGGTTAATGAATGGTGAGTTTGTGTATGGTAGCACGGATGGTGCTGTCTTTATCATGCCACTCGACATTTCAACCGTTGACTACTGGACGCTCCTGCGTTTCACGGGACTGACAGTGGATTATCAAAACGCCAAGGAAGAAGAATCGTTGAAACCCGCCATTCATGATATGCTTGCCGACCATGCCGTACAGCTCGGTTATAAATACAACTCGTTTACTATTTCTTTTGAATCTATCAACTATCGTTTCCAGCGCGATATTGTCTATCAGCATATTTTAGAGGGGTATGACAATGATTGGAGCAAACCGTCTGCCGAGGGGAAAGCATCTTACACCAAAGTATCGCCGGGCACTTATCTTTTTAAGGTGCGCAGTCTGCGGCGCAGCGACGGAAAGACTATCTCCGAAAACACCTTAGAAGTACACGTGAGTCAGCCATGGTGGAACTCGTGGTGGGCTTGGACTATTTACCTATTTATAATAGGCTTCGTTTTCTATTTCATCCTGCGGTATAAGAGCAACCAACTCCAGAAGAAATACGACGAAGACAAAATACGTTTCTTCATCGATACAGCGCACGACATTCGCACGCCGGTGACGCTTATCATGGCACCGCTGGAGGATTTGAACCGGGAACAAGATCTTTCGGACAAAGCCCGTTATTACCTGAATCTGGCCCATGAAAGTACCCGCAAGCTCCATTCACTCATCACACAGTTGCTCGAATTTGAAAAGGTAGACGCCCACAAGCAATCCTTTTTATCAACTCCGCTTTGTCTGAATGAAGTTTTGCTGAAAGAAGTCTCCGTCTTCCGGTCTTTTTGCGAGAAGAAGCAGTTGACACTGAATCTGACCCAACCCGACGAATCCATTTTCATTTCGGCAGACAAACATCTGATAGAGATGTTACTCGACAATCTTCTGTCTAATGCTTGCAAATACACAATGCCCCAAGGAGCAATCAGCCTGGATCTGAAAGCAACGAAACGCAAAGCCATCCTTTCGTTGAAAGATAACGGAATAGGTATACCCAAGAAAGCGAAAAAGCATATCTTTTCCGATATTTACAGAGCCGAAAATGCCCGGCAGTCACAGGAAGAAGGAACCGGATTCGGACTGTTGCAGGTGCAGCGCATTGTAAAGATGCTACATGGCAAAATCACTTTCTGTTCCGAGGAGAGCAAGGGAACTACTTTCACCGTAACATTGCCACGAACTACCACCGTAGCCGAATCCGTATCACACGAATCATCCCTCGAACACTTTACCGACACATCGGATAAAAACAGCCACGAAACGGACAAGATGAAAGATCCGGACGACCGGAATACATTGCTCATTGTAGAAGACCACGAGACTCTCCGTCACTATCTCCGCCAGACCTTTGAACACCTCTATCGGGTGATTGATGTCGCCAACGGAGACGAAGCTATCGCCTGCCTCGCCAATGAATATCCGGATATCATCCTCTCGGACGTCATGATGCCCGGCATACGGGGGGACGAACTTTGCAAACTGGTCAAAGAGAATCCCGACACATCGGGTATTCCCGTCGTTCTGCTGACGGCAAAGGCTAACCATGAAGCAATAGTGGAAGGATTGAAGAAAGGCGCGGATGATTACATCCCCAAGCCATTCAGTACCGAAATACTGAAACTAAAAGTGCAAGGACTGATTGACAATCGAAACAGACAACGGCAGTTCTTCATGCGACAGGCCATCGCTCAAGTAGAGGCGGGTAGCAAACGGGACGACAACGAAAGCAACGAAAGCCACGAAAGCATCGACAACAAAAGCGTTACGACAGCAAACGAAACAATGGCCGAGGGCGACCACCGGTTCATCATGCAAGCTACACAGTTTGTTCTTGATCATTTAGATGAACCCGATTTCAACATCAACCTCTTATGTCATGAAATGGCAATGAGCCGGACACTGTTCTACAGTCGTCTTAAATCACTGACGGGAAAAGGACCACAGGAGTTTATCCGTATCATCCGACTTCAGAAGGCTGCCGAACTGCTGAAGGAAGGTAAAAGTGTAACCGACGTCGCCACCGAAACCGGATTCGTCAACACGAAATATTTCAGTTCATTATTCAAGAAACAATTCGGGATGCAGCCGAGTAAATATAGTGGGAAATAAACAACCTTTAAAAGATAAGAAAGGAATATATTTAGGCACGGATTACACGGATAAAAACAGTTGCTTTGCGTAATCATTGCATTAAAACCGTGAAATCCGTGTAATCCGTGCCTAATCCTCAATTTACGATCTAGTTCATAACCGTACTGGTTATGAACTAATTTTGAACTTGTGAAATTTTATTTTTAATGCTTAATGGATTTATGGCTAATGATGCATGATTTTATTCGTCTGACAGTTGTTTCTTTTTCGTCTGACAACTGTTATTCTTTCGTCTAACAACTGTCAGACGAAAAAGAAACAGTTGTCAGACGAATAAAGTTATGTATAACGAGTATTAAATCATTGCATACTACCAATTAGGTTTTAGAAAAACTAAGATTAGTTCATTTCCGCACCGAAGCAATCTTTGAAAAAGGATGGGTAGGATAACGTCAGTTCGATAAAAATCAGCAGATTTGTCAGCAATCAAACCTTATATGTCAGCAATCTGACCATCGTTTTAGCCTGATATTAGCATCTTTGCACCAGGCTTTACAAGTATAAAGCACATATTACGTTCAACCTTTTAAAATGCTAAAACGATGAAAAAAGTAGCACTATTTCTATTTTTATCCGTTTGCTTCGCGCAACAATCCTGCTCGTCTGATTCTGTTGGAACGGAACCGGAAGAGAATCCACAAGACATTCTTTTTAAAGACGATTTCAACTTTTTCGACGAAAAAGTATGGACGAAAGAAACTCATGAACCCGGTTGGACCAATCAAGAGCTGCAAGCATACGATGCCGCTCATGTATCAGTAGGAAAGGACGGGGACAAATCGGTTCTGATTCTTACTGCCGAACGCAAAGGAAATAAAATCTATTCCGGCAGGGTCAATTCTAAAGGAAAAAAGAGCTTCAAGTATCGCAAGATAGAAGCGAGCATCAAGCTTCCCAAAACCAACGGCGGACTATGGCCTGCGTTCTGGATAATGGGAGATAACGACAAAGAATGGCCGCAATGCGGAGAGATTGATATTATGGAAATGGGAGAACAGAGCGGAATGGCTGCGGGCATTTCAGAAAAACAAGTGAACACCGCCATTCACTATGGTCCCAGCATAGCGGCTCACGAACAGCAATACTACAAAGCCAATGTTGCCAACAGTCTGCAAGACGGCAATTATCACACCTACTCTCTGGATTGGGATGAAAACAGCCTGACCATATCCGTCGACAACGTCAAGTTCCATACGTTCGACATTAGCTCGAACCCTTACTTTCACGACAACTTCTACGTCCTGTTCAACCTCGCCGTGGGAGGTGCGTTTACAGGAATTACCGACATCAATAAACTGACAGGCCTGAAAGACGGTCAGAAAGTAAATATGTACATCGACTGGGTGAGAATATTATAGGAATCTTAAATATACATGCTATGAATATGAAGAAATGTAAGTATCTATTATTTTGCGGAACGCTCGCCCTTGGGATGGCGGGAAGTTTCCAACAAGTGTATGCAGCAACAGAACCAAGTTCACAAGCTGTTCAACAACAAAGCAACAAGGTAACCGGAAAAGTAAGCGATGCCACAGGTCCCATTATCGGGGCTTCTGTAGTGGAAAAAGGAACTGCCAACGGAACCATTACCGATTTGGATGGAAATTTCAGTTTGAACGTAAAAGCAGGAGCTACGCTCGTTGTCAGTTACGTAGGCTATAAATCCGAAGAGGTGAAAGTGGGAAAAGGTCCTTTGAATATCACTTTGAAAGAAGATGCCAAAGCATTGGATGAAGTAGTGGTCACCGCCCTCGGTATCAAGAGAGAGCGCAAAGCATTGGGCTACGGCATTGATGAGGTGAAAGGTGAAGCTTTGACCAAAGCCAAAGAAACGAATCTCATCAACTCCATGGCAGGACGTGTGCCGGGTTTGGTAGTCAGCCAGACTGCCGGCGGTCCTTCCGGTTCTACACGTGTCATTCTGCGAGGCAGTACCGAAATGACCGGAAACAACCAGCCTCTTTATGTAGTGGACGGTGTACCTCTGGATAATACCAATTTCGGTAGTGCCGGTACAAACGGCGGCTTCGACTTAGGCGACGGCATTTCAAGTATCAATGCCGATGACGTGGAAAACATGTCGGTATTGAAAGGTCCTGCAGCATCCGCACTTTATGGTAGCCGTGCCAGCCACGGTGTCATCTTGATCACAACCAAGCGCGCCAACAAGGACAAAGTCAGCGTGGAATATAACGGAACACTGACTTTTGACACCCAACTCGCCAAATGGGACGAAGTGCAACAGATATATGGTATGGGAAGCAACGGTACTTACAGCTATGATGCCATATCCAACACGAACAAGAGTTGGGGCCCCAAAGCGGACGGTTCAAACATGCTGAAGTATTTCGACGGCGTGGAACGTCCTTTCCTGATTGTCCCCGACAATACATCCAGCTTCTTCCGCACGGGTATCACCGCCACCAACTCGGCCATCATAGGTGTGAACAGCGGAAAAACCGGCATTCGCTTCACCTATACGGACATGCGCAATAAAGACATCGTTCCCCAAACGCACATGAGTCGTGATATTTTCAACCTGCGTGCCAATACGTCTACAGGAAAGGTAGACTTGGATTTCAGCGTCAACTATACCCGGGAAGACGTGAAGAACCGTCCGGCATTAGGCGACAGCAAGTCCAATATCGGTAAAAACCTGATGACCCTCGCCACCACCTACGACCAGGAATGGCTACGAACCTATCAGACTGCCGACGGCGAATATTCCAACTGGAACGGTATGGACCCCTACAACGTGAATCCGTACTGGGATATCTATAAGAACTTCAATAAATCCAAGAAGGACTTGTTCCGCATGAATGGCAAAGCTGTATGGAACATTGACCAGCATCTGAAACTTCAGGCAACGCTGGGCGCCGAACTCAACTGGTTCACGTTCGATGATTACAAAGCGCCTACCACTCCCGGATTCGAAGCCGGAAGACTTCAAAACAGCGCTTTCCGCAACCGCATGTACAATTTTGAAGTGTTGGCTCTCTATAACAACCATTGGGGTGATTTCGATTTCAACGCTACGTTGGGCGGCAATGTATATAAGGTGAACAACCAGACCACTGTTACCACCGCTCAAGACATGAAGATACGCGATGTCCCTTCATTGACGAGCTTCAACGAGATCAGTGTAGTGCCCGGCAGTTACCGCAAGCAGATTAATTCGGTTTACGGAGCAGTGAACGTGGGATGGAAACACATGCTTTACCTGGATGCCACGTTGCGTGGCGACCAATCGTCTACCCTTCCTATCAGTAACAATATGTATATGTACCCTTCTTTTTCCGGTAGCTTTGTGTTCTCCGAGCTGACACAACTGGGTGACCTCCTACCTTACGGAAAGTTACGTATGTCATGGGCGCAAGTGGGTAGCGATACCGATCCTTATCAATTGGGACTTGTCTATACGAAATCCAAATATGCTTATCCCGGATATACCATCGGATATATCGATAACGGAACCATCCCCAACAAAGACTTGAAACCAACCAAAACAAATTCTGTGGAAATGGGATTGGAATTGAAATTCCTGAAGAACCGTATCGGGTTGGATTTCACCTACTATTCTCAAATCAGTAAAAACCAGATTATGGGAATGGCAAGTTCCTGGACAACCGGTTATAACTATCGCTTAATCAATGCCGGCAAAATAGAAAACAAAGGTATCGAGATTGCCCTTAGCACACGACCGATTCAAACACGTGATTTCTCCTGGGATATTAATCTGAACTTCTCCAAAAACAGCAACAAGGTAAAAGAGCTGGATGGCGAATCGGATATGTTTGAACTGGAAAAGGCGACTTGGCTCGACGTTCAGGTAGCCGCTAAGGTAGGCGAAAACTTTGGTTCTATCGTAGGTCCGGACTTCCAACGGAACGAAAAGGGAGATATTCTGATTGACCCGCAAACCGGTCTGCCGCAATATGACAAGAGCAACCACGTATTGGGTAATGCCTCTTGGGATTGGACAGGTGGATTGCTCACCAACTTTACCTACAAGAATATTTCGTTGGTAGCAGTATTCGATGTGAAAGTAGGCGCCGACCTCTATTCCATGTCTGCCCGCGCCGCCCACGAATCGGGTAAAAGTCCCGAGACATTGGCTGGACGCGATGCTTGGTATCGCTCGGAAGAAGAAAGATTAGCAGCCGGCATTGCGAAAGGAGCCGATAACTGGAAGCCGACAGGTGGATTCGTTGCTCCGGGTGTCATTGACAACGGTGATGGAACTTATCGTCCCAATGACATCTACATCAATCCGGAAGACTACTGGATGAGCGTTTGCCGTAATGCACCCTCTATGTTTATTTACGACAACTCATACGTGAAATGCCGTGAACTGACATTGAGTTATAATGTACCCAAATCCTGGCTAAAGAATGTAATAAGCGGACTGACCGTTTCGTTCGTTGCCCGCAATCCATTCATCGTATGGAAGAATATTCCAAATATCGACCCGGATTCCAACTACAACAATACCACCGGTATGGGACTTGAATACGGTTCGTTGCCTTCACGCAGAAGCTATGGTTTTAATGTAAATGTGAAATTCTAAAAAGATATATCATGAGACAATCTAAATACATCACAATCATCATGATGGCATGCACCCTGTTTTTCGCTTCTTGTAGCGATGAATACATGGAAAACATGAACACCGACCCTTCCAAGGCTGCTACCATCGACCCGAATGCACAGCTCACCACTGCCCAACTGCAAACATACGGAGACTTGGGCATGATAGAGATCTACCGTAACTACCATTATGCGTTCACCCAACAACTGATGGGATGCTGGAACACCACTAACTATGGTGGCCGCCACACAGTGGACAATAATGAAATGAGCCGTATCTGGACATCTTTCTACACCCAATCTCTGAAGAACATTACCGACGCTGAATATCGTACAGCCGAAGATGCAGAGAAAGTGAATATCAACTCTGTGCTCCGCATCTATCGGGTTTACCTGATGTCTATCATCACCGACACTTACGGAGACGCTCCTTTCAGTGAAGCCGGACTGGGATTCCTCGAAGGGAAGTTCAATCCGAAGTATGATAAACAGGAAGATATTTACAACGCTTTCTTTCTGGAACTGGAAGATGCCGTCAATAAAATCGATCCGTCCAAAGATAAAGTGACAGGCGACCTCATCTATGCCGGTGATGTGGTTAAATGGCAACAATTGGCAAACTCACTTCGCCTTCGTTTTGCCATGCGAATCTCCAATGTCAACCCGACAAAGGCACAAACGGAATTTGAAAACGCTTTAACTGCCAACGGCGGTGTGATAACGGACGCTTCCGGCGACGCTCTCATCAAATACATGACAATAGCATTTAGTTTCGGACAAGAAGCTTACTCTGACTACCGCGGAAATTCATTGCCGCAACTGTTGTTCGGCAACGACCCCGCCAACAATCCAAGTTATCTCTGCTCTACCTTCTTTAATCAGCTATACAACTCCGGCGATCCCCGTACATTCAGAATTTCCCGTTGCTATTACGACGGACTGATGAGTGCCACCAGTACCGACAATCGTGTTGACATCACTCAAGAGATGATTGACAAAGGAATTGCTTTCAGTCCGCGCGACCCGGGTGCTTATTCGTGGGAACCGTGGCCTACGGGTTACGACAGCGATATTTGTGCGGCATTAGCCGTCAACAATCCTGCCGTCACGGCGACTATGGCCCGTGAAGTGGAACCCAAACTTGCCAATAATTTCCTTAAAAGCGACAATCCGGGTGTAGTGATGACCTCTGCAGAAGTGAAGTTGCTGATGGCGGAAGCTACCGTAAAAAAATGGAACGTCGGCAGTGTTTCGGCAGAAAATCTGTACAAGCAAGGAGTGCGTGCGGCTATGGATTTCCTGACAGACAACTATGATTGCACGGCTATCACCGATGAAGAGTTTGATGCATTCATTCAAAACAAAGGGGCTTTCGGGCACACGGACAATCAGAAACTCGAAGCCATCAACACACAGGCATGGATTCTTCACTTCACCAACCCTGCCGAATGTTGGGCAAATGTGCGTCGTTCCGGTTATCCGAAATTGAAATCACCGGCAGAATATGGTTTCGGACAATATCTCACCGGTGGCACGGACATTCCGGTTCGCCTCTGCTATCCTGTATTGGAATCTTCATACAATAAGAATAACTATAACGAAGCCATTGAACGTATGGGAGGAACAGATAATTGGCATATCCTTCTGTGGTGGGATACTGAAAACTAACTATTAAATAATCATCCATTATGAAAAAGATATATATTGCACTATTTGCCCTACTCGCTGTAGGCTCCACATTTACTGCATGCACCGACGAAGAACCGTTCGCTACGATAACAGAGAATGATGATCCGCATATCCTTGATCCGGTGTTCCCTGACAGAACAAATGGTCAATTGGCTACATTCGCCAACATCAGTCGGGATGCAAACCTATCCATCTCACTGACCGTAACTCCGAAAGATTACACCACAGTCACGTGGTTTATTGACGGACAGGAAGTAGAATCGGGCACCGACTCCGACAAGGAAATGAATCGCAGCCTGAAAGCCGGTACGTATAATTTGAAGATAGAAGTAGAAACCGTGAAAGGGAAAAAGACTTCCCGTGAAGGATTGGTATTGGTCAACCCATTGGCAGATGACCCCCAATCCAAGGAAGTAGCCTTTGAGCGGATTGTATCTCCCGGTAAGACTGCCCGTCTATATGGCAATAATCTACAGAATGTAACAGCCATCCTCTTGGGAGGAAGCACGGTCACCGATCCCACTTATGTTGAATCGGAAGATGGGGACTATCTGGAATACACTGTTCCGACAGACGTAAACGAAGGCGATTACCGCATCGTTCTGCAAGATTCCGAAGGCAATGAATATGGAGCCGACATGGTAAAAGTGACTAAGTCTTCCTTAATCATTTCGGGAGCCAACCGGGCTACTGCCAACACGGACTGGACCATTTCCGGCATCAATCTCGACAACATCGCTTCTCTAACCATCGGCGGGCAGACAGTGTCTCAATTCAACAACCAATCTTCTACGGAGATTACACTGACTTGTCCGGATTTGTCTGATGGAAGCTATACGATGACAGGCAAGACCCGTAGCGGAGAGGCTGTACAGTTCTTGAACGATAATACTACGACTACCGAGCAGACTGTTACCGTATCTACCGAAATAACGCTTTGGTCGGGACATCATTACGTTTCGTGGGATAAGCCGGACGGTGATCCCAACAAGAGTTTCGGTCTGATTCCGAAGGATGTGTTTGCCGGTATCACAGCCGGATCAACACTGAAAGTAGTCTACTCCATAGAGCCTACTGCCGAATATCATCAGATGCAACTTGCCACAGGTTGGTGGGCTGGTCTGGCAGATAAGATAGAATTTACGGAAAACGGTGAATACATACTGGTACTGACACAAGACATGCTGAATAAGATTCAAACTGAAGACGGATTCTTATGTACGGGACATGGCTATTATGTAGATTTAATAACCGTGAAATAATGAATGACAGATTGGATAAACTATGCTACTTAAAAAATAAATCATAATGAAACTAAGAAATATTATCTTAATGTCCGCATCCATTGCAATGACTGCCTGTTCCAAACAGGCAGTCCCCACTGCCATTCCTGAAGACGCAAAAATAGAGCAACAAGTGGAAGAGCTTCTATCAAAGATGGACCTTGACGCCAAGATAGGGCAAATGACCGAGCTTGCCATTGATGTATTGGGAGATATGGTGAATGGAGAATTCCAACTGGACGAGGCAAAACTCCACAAAGCGATTGCCGAATATAAGGTAGGTTCGTTTCTTAACGCTCCCGGCCCTGTGGCACAAAGCCCGGAAAAATGGAACGAAATTATCAGTCGGATACAAGAACTGTCGATGAAAGAGATTGGCATTCCATGCATCTACGGATTGGATCAAAATCATGGTACTACCTATACATTAGGAGGCACCCTCTTTCCCCAGAACATCAATATGGGTGCTGCGTTCAATCCAGAATTGGCCTACGAAGCGGCACGTGTAACGGCTTATGAGACAAGAGCAAGCAATTGTCCCTGGACATACTCCCCCACTGTCGATATGGCGCGCGATCCCCGTTGGCCACGTGTGTGGGAAAACTATGGAGAAGACTGTTTAGTCAATGCCATTATGGGCAGTAATGCTGTTCGAGGCTTTCAGGGAGACGATCCTAACCATATTCCCGCTGATCGGATTGCTACATCCGTAAAACATTACATGGGATACAGCATACCACGTACCGGCAAAGACCGCACACCGGCTTATATATCCGTTTCCGAACTGCGTGAGAAATGCTTTGCTCCGTTCAAGGCCTGTGTAGAAGCAGGCGCACTGACTATAATGGTCAACAGCGGTTCCATCAACGGGAAGCCTGTGCATGCCGACCACGAACTCCTTACAAAATGGCTGAAAGAGGACTTGGGATGGGACGGAATGTTGATCACCGACTGGGCGGACATCAACAATCTTTATACCCGCGAACATGTGGCAGCGGATAAGAAAGAAGCCATCGAAATGGCAATTAATGCAGGCATAGACATGGCTATGGAACCGTATGATCTCAATTATTGTACATTACTAAAAGAGTTGGTGCAAGAAAAGAAAGTACCCATGAGCCGCATTGACGATGCCGTCCGCCGCGTACTTAGATTAAAGTTCCGCCTGGGTCTGTTCGACCATCCGAATACTTTGCTGAAAGACTATCCTCTCTTCGGTAGCAAGGAGCATGCACTTATCGCACTTCATGCAGCCGAAGAATCGGAAGTATTGCTAAAGAATAAGGATAACATCCTTCCGCTTCCTCAAGGAAAAAAGATACTGGTAACCGGTCCGAACGCTAACTTCATGCGTTGCTTGAACGGCGGTTGGAGCTATTCATGGCAAGGACATCTGACCGACAGATTTGCCGACAAGTATAACACCATTTATGAAGCAATCTGCAACAAATTCGGAACCGATCATGTCCGTCTGGAACAGGGAGTAACCTACAAACCCGAAGGTGCTTACATGGAAGAAAATGAACCGGAAATCGAGAAAGCTGTCGCAGCAGCCCGCAATGTGGATATTATTATCGCCTGTATCGGCGAAAATTCGTATTGCGAAACACCCGGTAACCTTTCCGAACTTGCTATCTCTGCCAACCAAAGCAAATTGGTAAAGGCACTTGCCGTTACGGAAAAACCGATTATCCTGATACTCAACGAAGGCCGTCCCCGTATTATCAACGACTTGGAACCATTGGTTGATGCTGTTATTAACGTTCTATTACCCGGAAACTACGGTGGCGACGCATTGGCAAACATTCTGGCAGGAGACGTGAACCCCAGTGCCAAGATGCCTTACACATATCCGCGACACGAAGCAGCACTGACCACCTACGATTATCGGGTGAGCGAGGAAATGGACAAGATGGAAGGAGCTTACGACTACAATGCGGTAGTCTCCGTTCAATGGCCTTTCGGATATGGATTGAGCTACACTACCTTTGAATACAGCAACTTCCAAACGGACAAGTCCTCGTTTAGCACAGGAGATAAATTGCACTTTTCCATAGACGTAACCAATACCGGTAAATATGCCGGAAAAGAAGTCGTCATGCTGTTCAGCAGTGATCTTGTGGCCTCGCTTACTCCTGAAAACCGCAGGTTACGAGCCTTCAAAAAGGTAGAACTGCAACCGGGCGAAACTCAAACCGTCACTCTATCCATCAAAGACAGCGACCTAGCTTTTGTCAATGCTGATGGACAATGGGTGCTGGAACAGGGGGATTTTCGTATGCAATGCGGAAATCAAGTATTGACGATTACTTATAAATAAGCATTTATAAGTAAGTGTACATTATTAGTGCAAACTGCTCCTTTTGATTCAAATGATTGTATGTCTACAACAAAAGACAGTCGTTTGAATCAAAAAGAGCAGTTATTTTTATCTGAAAGAAAGCAGTATTATCACAAAGGATATTCCTCAAAAGCATACAAAATGGTAGACAGATAACGTTCACCTGTATCAGGCAATAACGCAACGATCATCTTTCCCGCATTTTCCGGTCGCTTCGCCAGTTCCGTAGCAGCATATACAGCTGCCCCCGAAGATATGCCGACCAACAACCCTTCTTGCTTGGCCAGTTCACGACTCGTACGAATAGCATCGTCATTCTGCACCTGAATAATTTCATCTACGACAGAGGCTTTGTACGTTTTAGGAATAAATCCTGCACCGATCCCCTGAATCTTATGAGGACCAGGTTTTCCTCCCGACAGTACCGGAGAATCAGATGGTTCCACTGCCACTATCTTTATACTCGGATCACGCATCTTCAACGCTTCACCTACACCGCTAACTGTCCCGCCAGTACCTACACCTGCTACAAAGATATCGACTTTCCCCTCGGTATCTCTCCATATTTCCAAACCGGTAGTTCGTAAATGCATAGCAGGGTTAGCAGGATTCTCGAACTGTTGTAGGATGACAGCTCCCGGAGTTACAGCTTTTAATTCTTCCGCTTTGGCAATTGCCCCTTTCATGCCATCCGCACCAGGAGTCAGCACTAATTCCGCTCCCAAGGCTTTCAAAAGATTACGTCGCTCAATACTCATTGTATCAGGCATCGTCAGAATCAGTTTATAGCCTTTCGCTGCTGAAACAAAAGCCAATCCCACACCGGTATTTCCGCTGGTCGGTTCAATGATCGTTGCTCCGGGTTGTAAGACACCTTTCGTTTCAGCATCCTCAATCATAGCCAATGCGATACGGTCCTTAACACTTCCCGCAGGATTAAAAGATTCAATCTTTACAATCAGACGAGCTTTCAAATCATTACTCCTGTTATAATTGCTAAGTTCCAACAACGGAGTATTACCTACCAAATCCGTCAATTTTCTTGCTATCTTTTCCATATATATCTGTTTTTAATTTCTTTTGTTTTTAATATAGTACAAAGATAGTGGAGATTCTGTTCAAGGTAAATACCACATATATGGTAAATTCATACCATACATATCTGACTTTCTACCAGATACTACAATAGAAAGTCAGCCCTCATAGGACTAAATGTATCAATCAATACACCTGCTTCCAGACAAACGCATCCATGAAGCTGATCAGGTTCTACATAATAACCGTCGCCCGTAGAGAGAATTTCTTTCCGGTCGCCAATGCTCAATTCAAACTTGCCGCTTGCGACATAAGTAGCCTGGCTATGATAATGTTGATGCACAGAACCGACGGCACCTTTCTCAAATTCCACTTTCACCATCATCAGTTGCCCGTCATACCCCATTATCTGGCGGCGGATTCCCGGAGCCGGTTTATCCCAATCCAATTCTTTCTCAAACTGAAAAGCATCACTACGTGTTTTCATCTTCCAATCTATTATTATTTATAACTATATTATTTAAACCTCTTCACATAATCTACAATCAGATAGCAAGCCGGACCGAGCACCTGACCATGATCGAATCCCTGCATTTCATACAACGTCACTTTTTTATTACCTATACTTTTCAGGACAGCTTCCAACAGTGCATTTTCTTCATATCTTGCCGCCATCTCCAGATGCTTGTCACCCGTTATCAGTACAAGAGGGGCTGTTTCCTTACGGGCCTTATTTACCGGAGCATATTCATCAACCACCGGAATGCCGTTGGGCAAACCACGCTCCTTGCGAATAGTGAAATGTGTCACCGTCTGGCCACTGACCGGAAGATAAGCAACTACGCTATCAGCATCTGCTCCGTATGCTGCCATATACTTTTTATCCATTGCCAGAATCAACGAAAGATAACCTCCCGCAGAATGACCGGAAACAAAAATTCGGTCCTTACGGCCACTATACTTCTCGATGTTCTTGAAAACCCATGCCACAGCTTCAGCCGCATCTTCGATGTAAGCCGGATTTTTCGCTTTCGGACTCAAACGATAATTTACCGCCACTACTGCAAACCCTTGTTCTGTCAGTTCTTTGGGGATAAATTTATTTCCACCTTCCATACCACCGCCGTGAAACCAGACGATAGTTGAGAAACCCTTCTTATTTTCGGGATAATAAATATCCAGTTTGCAACGTTCCAGTCGATAGGCATCCATTTCGGAACCAGAAACATAAGATATATCCTTGTCGGTGCGATAAACAGTTTGTGCTTGAGCAATGCAAGTACAAAGCAAAAAGAGAAGAAGGCAAATCTTTTTCATGACTTTATTTATTTTCAATGATTCAGTATTACATTAACTATCAACCTAAACAGTTCATTCTTTTTTCAGACAGGAACAAAGATAAGACCTTATTCCAAGAACATAAGTAAAAAAGACTAAAAAAAGAGCTCATACTATTGATTGGGTAAAGTTCCAACTTGGACAAACGCTATTCAATTTACCACTTCGAAATGAAAAATCACTTATTGATATTGTTTTTAACAATAACTTTAGCATTAATAATATCACGCTTATCAATGTACAATTCAGGCTTCTCACCTGCGCTTTCCACCAAAGCTTCAATAGTGATATATTCATCCGGCAACCATTGTTTAAAATATAGGGCGTTATCTTTCAACTCGGCTATACTATTATCTGTTGCGGATATTTGAATAATCTGTTTTATATTTCTCGTATACAAAGGAAGTCCATGCCCTTTAGTCACCAAAGATGACTGGGCTCCCTCACCTACAATATTCTGATTTCCTGTATTTTTTAGCATATAACATATTCTCCAAAGATTTTCAATGGGCGTCGTATCTTCATACTTCACAAAAACTGCAAGGCCCGGAACATTCGGTCTTTGTGTCAATAACGTATTTTCCATACAGTAAATCGTCACTCTGGTTTTTCTTCTTGACATGTGTGCCAAAAAGACTGTAAATAGTGCACTGATAATAGCACATATTATAGAATTTATAGTTCCCATGGTATATCTATTTTCTATTTGTTAGCCTGATTAATTGCTGTGTACAATACTCTAACTGTTCATTGACAAACTCCAGTCTCTTCTCTAATTTTTCAATTCTTTGCAGAGTTGCTTCTACATCAACTTCCACTCTTTCAATCTTCTCCTCCACATATTTGACAGTCTGCCAATCATACTTATTGTTTCGAACCTCCTCCTGTGTAGCAATATAAGCCGGGCAACTATTTTCCTGCCAAACCTGTTCACCACTAAGAAAACCCTTGTAAGTGTTTAAAAGCTGTTCGACCATTGCATCCGAAAGTTTATAAATACCTTTATTCGAAATATATCCTTTACGCGCATCCATAAACAAAGTCTGCGTCATCTCCCTGTTTTTTCTGAAAACAAGAATAGCCGTAGAAATAGCCGTACCGTAAAACAGATTTTGCGGTAACTCAATAACCGTTTCAAGCAAATTATGCTCAATAATCTGATGCCGTATCTTACTTTCACTGGTACGAAACAAAACCCCCGCCGGAACCACGACAACAGCCCGCCCATTAGGTTTCAAACTTGCCAGAATATGACTAATATATGCCCATGTAGCCTGACTTCTAGGAGGAATACCATATTGAAAGCGTTCATAACGATCAAACTCAGCTTCCTCTATTGCCCATTTATCTGCAAATGGTGGTATAGAAACAACAATATCAAACTGCTTTAACCGGTCGCCATCCGTCAGTTTAGGATTACTAAGGCTATCTCCCCAAAAAAAAGTGGAATCTTTGAATCCATTCAACATCAGATTCATTTTTGTCAATGCATATTGATTCCAGTTTGCCTCTTGCCCGAAAATACCAACTCCTCTGATTCCAACCCTTTTACCAACTTCAACTAGTAGAGTACCACTGCCGGATACCGGATCACACAAACTATTATTATCTTTATTATTACCTATCAATTCCGCCACCAAACCAATAACCTCTTTAGGAGTAAGGACATTACTTATCTTCTTACCCGCCTCTTCGGCAAAAATGTACAATAACTGATTATATAAAGCACCGATATCTATTAACTTACCGGCATCATCTGTTAATGTCAGTTTCTGAAACAGACGAAGAAGTTCATGCAATTTACCCAATCTCTCATTCGTATCTCCCAATATATTACTTTCGAAGTTGATGGCTCTATTAATTTCATAACCTTCAATTACACGGCTGTTTGCTTGCTCTAATTCATAAAGAGCAACATTGATCAACTTACCAAGCTCCGCCGAGCCAAGTTGTTTGTAAAGATAGTCAAAAGAACTACGTTCAGACACCAACAACCGGAGGAGAGGTTTATTCTCATCCGATTGAAAAGAATCGTTTGATTTGTAGTACTCATTTGCAGATTTCAGAAATAGCAGAGCCAGTACATAATCCTTATACTGATTGACAGAAAGCGTTCCACCTAAAATTTGTTTCGCCTTACTCGCTATATAATATGCAATTTCTATCATAACATGTTTCATTTTAAAGAATCCATCAACAACTGTTCCTGCAAACTCCGTTTTAGTTCATTGATTTCACTGTAAATACTTTCCCCCTCTCTTCTCAATTGATCCATCTGTACAATAAGCTGTTGTGTCTGCATAGAAGGTATGCCGATCTGAAGATCACTTAGTACCGATTGGGGAATTACCTGAATTCCTGTACCTACCGATGAGTTTTTCAATTTATTAAGAACAGATGGGGTATTGAGAAAACAGCAAAGAAATTCTGGTAGTATATCTTTTGATATAATACGTATAATAATGAATGACGAAGAAGCTACCATCTTTTCCACTAACCCATCATACAAAAAACAATAATTAGAGGCTCCTTTAGCCGCAAATAATAAATCATTTTTCCGTAACCAGTATTGATCACCAATCCCTCTATCCTCCACTGTAGTGATCCGACTGTAATCAGGTTTACTCCCCGGATTAATATCCTTAACCTGCAAATACTTTATATTACCTGCCGGATCACTTTTCATATATATGCCAGATTGCATAATGGCAATATCACTTATTCTCTTTATATCCTTTGATTTTCTATCCATACAATACAGTCCCTACTTAAACACACTATTCTAAAAAGTTAAAGAATAAATTTCAGTTATCAATTCAATTACACTGCAAATATATCACTCTTTTTGATATATCAATGCAATATGAGGAAAATAAAAACACAAAAAATGAAAATTACTTTTATAACTTCTTCTAATTAAAAACAAAATAAAGTAGAGACCCTACTAAATAAGAATAAGTAAATATTAACCGGAAAGATATAGTTGCATCTCATCCATACTCACATATAAGCACCCGCTGTCTATAGCCGAACATTCAGTACCGAACGCCCCTCCATCAATAAGTGTCTTTTAAATAATTATACACTTGATAATATATACTTTCAATGTTCTATTTTTAATATTCTGTAGGGAAATAGCTAATTAGAAAATAATGAACCAGAAAATAAACTGCATAAATAAATGCATGAGTATACAGAAAGATGCCTAATATTGCATAAAGGCAAACAGAATATGCATCTTTCTCTATCCAGAAACCGTTCATTGCTTTAAAACCAATGAAGTGTTCCTCGGTGTGCATCGACTTGTTCTTCACCGAGGAAGCTATCGCTCCTCGGTGAAGAAGATAAAAATGGACTATTAAGAAGCATTTTTTCTCTTGTTTACCATAATATATCGGAAAGGAAAAAACAATAAAATGATTAGTTATTCGGGCATCTACTCGCCAAATAACAAAAATAATCAAAAATCTACCGCAGCTCGATTGGTATATTTTCGAAACAGCAGAAATAAAAAATCGTGTAATTACAAATGCTGGACATTTTCCGGCTTTTCTTTACCAAACTGCAATTCACGTACTTCTCCAATGATTAAATATTCCTTTTTTAAGAATCATCATTTTTTAAGAAGGCTACTGATTTCTTCAGAAGGCTCCTTCAACTTTTATCCTTCAATAGTTCTTTTGTCTTATCCGCCAAAAACAGAGGAATATTAATCAAATTACCATCTTGTTTCAAATTCAGCATTGAATACCGGATCCGGCAAGCAGGCTGGAAAAGCTTCTCATACTGAACCAGACTTTTACCTGTTATACTCTGGTCAGCTTTCACTTCTATCGGATAAATATGATTATCGTATTGAAGCAGAAAATCCACTTCAGCCTTATTGCCGGAAGTCCAATACCGAAAAGATGCCTGGAACTGCGCTGTAAGACTCTGCAACACATAATTCTCTGCCAAAGCTCCCTTATATTCCATATACCCGGGAGTAGACAGAAGCAAAACACTTGCATCCAGCTCCGACAACTGCCTTAACAGTCCTACATCTAATGCGTAAAGTTTAAATGTACTCAAATCATCATATGCTTTCAATGGTAATTTGGGTGATTTGCTCAATACAACTTTGTTGATAAGTCCCGCCTGCTCCAACCACAAAATAGCATCTTCATACTCACGAGCACGGGCGCCGGGACGTACCAACTGATAAACAAACTTACGGTTCTCCTTCGCCAATTGTGAAGGCAGGGAATTCCATACATAATTAATGCGGGGAGCCAATGCCGATGTAGTATGTTTTACAAAATCCAGTGCATAGTCATTCAAGATATCCCGAAGTGCCGAATCCACCTTTTCCATATCATTGAAGTCAATCATCAGAGTAGCAGGTTCGGGCATACCACCACAAATGGAATAGGCAACAAATGATTCACGCAACTTATCGAAAAATATTTGAGGAAGAGGAACTATTTCCTTAATAGAACGCATATACTCATACATATTCAAATCTTTTGTCTTCAGAAATTCCGTAAAAGTAAGCGGATACATGGACAGATGATTCACCTTTCCCACCGGAAAGGAATTGCCAATATGATTCAAATAAATACCTAATAAAGAACCTGCACAAGCTACCGCATATTCGGGAGCTTCCTCACAAAAATATTTCAGTGCGTTCAGTGCTTCATTACATTCCTGAATCTCATCCAATATGAGTAAAGTCGTTTGAGGATTGATTTTCTTTCCATGCAAGAAAGACAATTGCTGAATAATCCGCCTAGGGTCTTTGGTCGTTTTAAAGATATCGCAAAGCCCGCTTTCATCCTTATCCAAACTAAAATAGGCGACATCCTCGAAATATTCCTTCCCGAAATATTTCAAAGCCCATGTCTTTCCTACTTGACGAGCCCCGTGAATAACGAGCGGTTTCCTGTTCACGTCCATTTTCCATGCTGCCAATTGCCTGAGAATATCTCTTTCGAACATAATGAATCACATTTTTGATATCAGAAATGTGATAATTTACACATTTCTGATATGAGTTTCGTGCGAATATACACATTATCCACATAAAACGAAAGAAAAGTTCTGAATAATAGCTTACCAACAGCTCACTGCTTAGTTAAAGAGCAATCATAATCTGCTCATCAATACCCTTATCAGGCATTCGCACACTACATACACCGGTTTCTTTATCCCAACTCCATAATATAGATTCCGTATCATTCTCCAAATTTTCTTCCAAGCGTTCCGGTTTTACCTTTTTTATCTTCTTTCCTTTAACAGTTACCTCTTTCGGAGCTTTCGCAGAATAAATACGGAATAATAGATTTCTCGGACCAGGGACAGTGTAACCTTTTCCTTCACGGGCAGAGACAGTCAATTCATATCCATTCGCCAAAGTATTACAAACAATCGGCGTTTTGACAAATTCATCACGCTGATATCCTAAGTCTTCCCCTTCATCCTCGTAGAGAGTAAAAATAGCCTGTGCACCTTCCTGTGCGGGAAAGACTTCAAAAGTAAGTGGATATACCGGTTTCTCATAAGTGTAGTTCATCACCGGCATGGTGGGGATGATAGAACCTTGCTTCACAAACATAGGAACGGAGGACAAGGGAGCGTCAACCGTAGTCCATTGCTCTCCGGTGTAAACCGTCTTCTTGTTATTATAGTCAATCCATGTACCTTCGGGCAGATAAACGTTTTTGGTACGAGCGCCTTTCTTCACCACAGGGGCTACCAGTAATTCACGACCGAACATAAATTGAGCATCCGTAGAAAAAGTTTCCATATCCATTGGATATTCGAGAAACAGAGGGCGCATGATAGGCAATCCTGTATCATAAGCTTCACGGGCATAAGTATAGATATAGGGTAATAAACGATATTTCAACTCGATAGCTGCCTTTGCGTTCTTTTCTGCTTCGGGACCGAAAAGCCACGGTTCCACCGGATTATCTCCCTCGTGGTGAATACGGCTCAAAGGATTGAATGCCCCGAACTGTATCCAACGGGTATAGAGTTCCGCCATAGCCGGATAATCCTCAATATCTCCACAGTAACCGGTAATATCACAGGAAGAAAACGGTATCAATCCTAATCCGGCGGAAAGCATTACAGGAATCTGATTGGCTAACTGTCCCCAACCTTGCAGTACATCGTCTCCGTTTCCGCTATCACCCGTCCAGCCGAACGTATAACGTTGCAGCCCTGCATAAGCAGCACGAGTCATTTGGAACACACGACGGTCCGGATTCCTCTTTTCAAATTGTTCTTTCACCACTTTATCCCAAGTCAATCCATAGACATTATGGATTTCATCGTGCATACCCAGATGGTGTTTCATGACGAGACGTTCCGTCTGCTCTTCGTTACTCCAGGCAGGTTCGCCCATGTCCGTCCAGAAGCCGGAGATACCATCGTCAATCGGTTTCTGCTGATAGGTTCCCCACCAGTCGGCTACGGCAGGCAGGGTAAAATCCACTACTCCACAGTTGCCACCCCAAGGCCAGGGCATATCGTAGCTTTTGCCGTTCGTACTGTCCTTTACAAAATAACCCAAACGATCTGCTTCTTCCCATTGCTTTTTGTTGGCTTGTGCAATTACCGGATCTTGAGATACAACTACCTTAAAACCCATCCCTTTCAAATCCGAAAGCATCTTCTTCGGGTTCTCATAGTTTCCCTTGCGCCACTCGAAATCCTGCAAGTATTCCGTCCAGCCGATGTCCTGATAGATAATATCACAAGGGATTCCACGTTTCCGGTAACCCTCGGCTATTTCGCGGCTTAGTTTTTCGCTTGTCAGCAGACCACGGCATTGAGCAAAACCCAGCGCCCATTTCGGCGGCATGATAGGTTTGCCCGTCAGCCCGACGTATTGGCTGATAATCTCCTTATAGTCCTTGCCGAAGATAAAATAGTAGATCATTTCACCGTTCGGAGCTTCAAAGCTGTAATAGTCACGACTTTCCGTACCGAACTTAAATTCCGTTTTGTACGTATTATCAAGAAAAATACCATACCGATAGCTGCTCATAAAGAAAGGAATACTCTTGTAGAGCGGATCTTCCACTATACTGTAACAGGGCTTGTCACTATTCCACATCTTATAAGATTCGCCACGACGGTCCATTTTTCCTGTCTTTTCTCCCAGTCCGAAGAAATGCTCGTCACGACGGAGCACTTTATATTCCATCTTCTTTGTTCCTTCACTCACATGCCCCTTGTCAGCATAATCACTAAACAGGAGTTTCTGATACTTATCAAATATCTGAAGACTCAACGGAGACTTATTTACCCGAATACGCAATTTCGGAGTAAAGATCTCGTAACAGGCTGCCTGTTCGTCTACATGGACGGTTCCTACATCTTCCAACTCTTCATTAATCACTGCGAAAGAAGCATTCTTTCGTTGCAGTTGTCCATCGGGCGAAAACCAAACTTTGACTACCGAAGGACTACAAAGCTGTAACTGCAACGCAGCACTGTCCGTCAGGTGAAAAGTCACCTGACGGCCTTGTTGTGTAAAAGAAGTGCATGTGCACGCTGCACTGTCCGCCCACACCAATGTCGGGAATACCAAACACAACGCCCATACCCAGAATTTATATCTCATCTTCATACTTATCATTTTAGTTATTCTATCTACAGCCGCTTCATGCATTATTGCTCATATAGTAAATTAAGGCACGGATTACACGGATTAACGCTGTTGTTTTACATACTCCATCATTCTAAAAACCGTGAAATCCGTGTAATCCGTGCCTAATAATATAAGATTAGTTTGCTAGAAGACTTACAATCATTTTTATTCAGCCACAACCATTGTCCAGTATTTCAGAGACGGCAATGTGAAAGAAACAACTCCGTTCTCCTGCGTAAAAGCCAGTTCCTGCAAAGCGCCTCCATGTATATCCGGAGAGGCTACCCATAACTTGTTCACTTTGGCCGGCAGATTCATTTGTAAAGCAGCTTTCGTAATCAAGGTCGGTTCCGGCATCGTGCCGTCCACATCTCTCCAGCTAAGGCTGTTTGCCTGCGAGAAGTTAAGAAGATGTATCACCTGCTTGTTGCCTACCTGCTTAGCATAAGTAGTGACCGAACCTTGTTGGGGAGGCCATACATTCAGACTCATTTCCCCGTTGGTACAATTCATGGTGATACTATTCTCCGTACCTCCGTCACGAAGCAGATTCTGATAAGAAGTCAGGAAGTCATAATAATGAACCATCGCTGTTTTCAGCTCTTCGCTCATTGTCAGATTCTCATTCGGGAAGTACTCTTTACACAACATGTGATCGCCTCCCAATTCCAGATGCGAACCGCCCAAAGCAAACATAACAGCATCCGTCAGCAGAATACCCGGCGTATTAAATTCCCCCCGGTTATCCGCCTTGTTATAATTCATATAAGCTGCAAAAACCGTATTCAACTGATAATCGCCATATACTCCATTTTCATAAAGAATAGCTTTCAGATCGGTAAAATCAGCCTCATCCGCCCATACTTCATTATAGAAGAAATCCACTTTATCCGTCTCCCCTATCTGACGGGCACCGTAACGGCTCACCGCATTCATCACCAAGCTCTTGTCCGGATGCACCTGCTTCATTGCATCTATAAAAGAGGCATATCCCTCACGCAAGTTAACAGGAATACCACTATAATTATAAAGCGTGCTACGTCGTCCCAACTGGTCTATCTGATAACCGTCGAAAGCAAAATTTGCATATACATCGTCATTCCTTTCGCCCAGATATTTCTGCCATTCCTTGTTAGAAGGGTCTACCAGATAAATATTACTTTTCCATCCGCCCGGCAGATCGTGACTGTCTTTAGTAGTGTGAGAAGCATCCTTAAACAGATACCATTCCTCCTTCACTCCATCCGCAGCAGCATCCTTCAACGCTCCGAAACAAAGATTATAAAACATAGACTTCATACCGAAACGATGCTGCGCTTCAATGTAATTCCTCACCGAACTTGTATAAACCTCCCGGTTAGCGATATCCATATATACCTCATCCAACTGTGCACGTGTACCACCCAACGGCCAGTGATGTTTATTATGCCAATCCTGAAACTGCACCCAGTTGATATGATGACGGTTCAGATACTCCATCTCTTCCTGTGTCTTTTCGGCTGTCTTCTCCTGACTGAAATCAGCGACAAAACCATAACGCGGGAAACGTGCCGGATCACTGGATACATCTACCGCAATCGTACCGACTATTACATCCGTTCCGTTCTCCTGACGATAAAGCTCTGCCATGTACCCTTTAAAATCAGTGGTAGGCGGCTGCCATGTCCAGCTCGTACCATTTACCGATTCTTCTCCCACCGTTTCACCCGAAAGACGATAACGTACTTTAGTTCCGGCAGGCAGAGCGTCATCCGCTGTAAACACCACTTTCTCTCCCGGTTTGTAGAAAGCCTTGTCTGTCGACAGGTCTACACTCAAATCCGATGTTACCGGAGTCACTTCGGTAACACCGCCCGAAGCTCCTCCATTCTGTTGGTTCGACTCATTATCATCACTGCAAGCCATACATAGGAAAGCAGCTACCAGATATATTATTTTTTTCATCTTGAATTCTTGTTTTATTGTTTCACAATCGAGATCGTCTCTTTCAACTGGTCAATCGTAATCTGATAAGAACCGGCCTCCTGAATATTCCACTTATAGTCCAGACCACCCAAATCTGCATCCGGATACATACTGCTCAACTCTGCATCCGATTTAGTGACGAACAATGCTGTTTCCACTTCACCCGTCGGAGTTTTACCGTTCTTATCCGCCATAAACCAGTCTCCGTTCCAGTCAGACTGCTTATCGCAGGAAATCTTCATCTCACCGGCTTTCAGTGTACCGCTCCATGTGAAGATATAAGGACTGTCGACACTCTTAGTCATCGGCGTAGCATTGTCCAAATTCCATCCGTTCGGAGTTGCCTCACCCACCAGATACAATCCTGCGTAAGGAGTGAACGGACGCATCAGCATCTTTTCTTTTCCTTTGCCTGTATAGAAGCATACTTTATAAGGTTTGCCACATTCAGCCTCTTTCATTTGCCATTTATTATCGTCGCCTCCAAGCACTACTGACGTCGAAGTGTACGGAGCATTTGCTACGGCAGGATGGAAGAAAGCATCCGACTGGCCGAAGTCCGCCACAGAGCTAAACTTAAATTCTCCGTCTGCTTCCCAAGGAATCACAGCTCCATAATGGAACAAATCCATCTGAACAGCATCTTTAGACAGTGCCTCAAATCCCCAGCCACCATTTCCGGTGAACGAACCGACAATGAAGAACTCGTCAAATCTCCAACCGATATCTTCCGTTTCAGTCAGTGTCAACGTCAGATTGAGCAGATCTACTTTTACAATATAGGTTGCCCCTTCATCGATTACAAACGGCTCATCCGGCTGGTCACCCGATGTACGGTAAGTCAGCTGGAGTGCTTCCCCAGCAGTGGCGTCACGGTTGTACGACGGCAAGAATTGTCCCAATGTCGTTATAAATTTCAATGATCCGGCGTTCAGTTTTCCTGTCCATGTAAACTGTCCGTTATCCGTACGCTCCATCGCTGTCGCATTGTCGGCAGCCCATCCATTCGGAGCAGCCTCACCGATCAGGTAAAGCGTAGTAGTAACCGGCTGGTATGTAGTCACTGTAAAAGCAGTCGTCGCACTTTGTTTCTGCTCTTCCATTCCGGCAACAACCGCTGTGATACGTGCCTCCAACTCCGCTTTCACAGCATAACCGATACCGAACTGTGTATTCAGGAATTGGTTGAGTTCTTCCACTTTCTTAGTCCATTGATACGTTCCCGTACCTAAATCCACCGAATAAGCATTTGCAAAGTCCGTTCCGGCTTTTGCCAGCTCCAGCGTATAAGAGATACGGTTACCACTTCCATAATTCGTTCCGGTAGTCCATGAGAGAGCGAGTGCTTCCTGACTATGGTTCTTTTCGTTCAACACCAAGTCCTGCTGATTCACCGAAAGAGTGAGGGTATCATGTCCTTTATTTGTCTCCATATAATCTTCGGCACAGGCAACCATCGTTCCGCCGATGAAAAGAGAGCATAACAACTGATATATATATTTCTTCATGATATTATTTATCTAAATGAATGATTATAAAACAGATTAATAACCGGGATTTTGAGTCATCAGATGATTGGAGTCCATCTCTGTCTGCGGAATAGGCAACAGGAGACGTTCCTTGGTCACATTATTCTTGCCGATGGATTTCAGGAATGTCAATGCATAATTTCCATTATCCACACGGATCATATCAAACCAGCGGTGTCCTTCAAAGGCAAGTTCCATCCGGCGCTCATGAATAATCTTCTCCCTCATTTCAGTCTGCGTCAGAGTAGTCGGCACATCTGCCAGTCCGGCACGTTTACGGACGATATTCAATGGTTCGGCAGCCTGGTCGGGATGTCCCTGCTCGTTCAATGCTTCCGCTTTCTTCAATAGAACATCTGCATAGCGATATACTACGAAGTTGTTGGGATTGGTATTATACTCCGGAGAAACAGTCTTCGACACAAGGAACTTGCGCACATTATAACCCGTATTCGACCAGGAACGTCTGTATTCCATTCCGTCAAAAGCAGGACAACCTTGATACAAGACAGTTACGTCTTTCCGCAAATCACCGTCCTCATATTGCTTGAAAAATTCTTCCGTAGGCAGGTTCCATCCATAAGCACCGGCCACCAGACTTGAGTTACGAGGTCCCATGAAAGTCGACAGCCAGGATGATTGGTTATCACCGCCCCAGAAATCATATTCCGTACTACCGGAATATTGTACTTCGAAAAGGGATTCCGGACCATTATTGATAGTGGCATTGAAATTATCGGCATAATTGTATTGGGTCAAATCGTATCCCATCGCAGCAATGTTGTCACACAGAGTTACTACTTCATTATAGTATTCGCGATGATTGGGCGCCAGTGTCAGATAAATATCCGCCAGCATAGCCATTGCGGCTTCTTTGCAGGCACGTCCTCTATCGCTGTCTCCATAACTGCTTTTCGGAGGAAGCATGTTTACCGCATTTTTGCAGTCAGAAAGAATCCGGGCATATACCTCATCTACCGTATTACGGGCAATATCCGTAGATTCTCCCGGTTCAAACGGCGTTAAGCGCAAAGGCACACCTCCATACAGACGAACCAGAATATAGTAGTAATGTGCACGCAGGAAATAAGCCTCACCCATGCAACGAGTCTTTACCTCATCGGAGATAGCTGCCGAAGGCAGATTGGAAAGCACAATGTTACAACGTCCGATACCTACCCACGGAGAACGCCATACGTACAAAGCAAAGCCATTATCACTCTGGGCTATGAAATTGGAAGCCTGCACAGTTTCCAGTCCGTCGGTTCCCCCTCCGGCGCCTACTTCACTGTTACCTGCGATAATATCGAGGCTCCAGATACGCTGATTATACATATTGGATGACTGAAGAGTCTTGTAGCAGGCAGTAGTCAGTGCCACGGCAATCTCGTTCGTTACTTCCGATTCGGGATCGACGCCATATTTAGGATATTTATCTAAGAAATCGTTGCATGAGGTCAATGCCAATATGGCAAACATCATCATCAAAGTTGTTATCTTTTTCATATTCTTCCTCCTGATTTAAAAGTTAAAGTTCAAACCCATGCTGAACGTACGTGAGATAGGGTAACGGCTGCTGTCGATACCATTAACGTCAACCTCCGGGTCAAAGCCGGAATATCCGGTGATAGTCGCCACATTCTCGCAAGAGAAAGAGATGCGGGCATTTTCCAGTTGAATCTTTTGCATCCACTTTTTAGGCAGTGTATACGAAAGCGTAATGTTTTTCAGACGGAGGTAGGAACCGTTTTCCACAAATCGGTCGGATACACGGCAGTTCTGATTCGGGTCTCCCCAGATAGCACGCGGCATGGAGTTGCTTGTTCCTTCTCCCGTCCAGCGGTTCAGTACGGCTGTGGTCTGGTTGTAAGCGGCTGCCATTCCTTCGTTGTCTACATTGTTGGCATTATAAATCTTGTTTCCCGATACGCCTTGCAGGAACACGGAGAGTTCCCATCCCTTATAAGAGAAATTATTGCTTAGAGAAAAGAACCAGTTCGGGTTCGGGTTGCCGATAACGGTACGGTCTTCATCGTTGATAACTCCATCGTTATTCAAGTCCCGGAAACGGATATCGCCCGGAGCAGCGCCCGGTTGGGTAGCATGGCGGTTTACTTCATCCCAGTTCTGGAAAAGTCCGTCGGTTACGTATCCGTAGAATACATTAATCGGATAACCGGCTCTAAGCATAGTCACGTATGAGTTACCCATCTGGTTGATGAACATCGGAGTTTCGCTGTTCAAGTCCTGAATTTCGTTCTTGTTATAAGTGGCTGTTAAGGCAGACTCCCAAGAGAAAAGCCCTTTCAGATTAATAGTACGCAAGGTCATTTCCACCCCTTTGTTGCGCATCTTGCCGGCATTGGTGAAAGTTTCGGTAGTATCTTCAAAACCGGAAGTGATAGGAATGGAAGCCTTCACCAACATATCTGCTGTCTTCTTGATATAAGCGTCCAGCGAAAGGTTGACGCGTGAATTGAACAGGCTCATGTCTACACCAAAGTTGGTCTGGCGCACTTCTTCCCAATGAATATTCGGATTGGAGAGAGTAGTAGATACCAGAGCGGTGGAGTTGTTGTTGCCGAAAGGATAGACTCCTGTGTTATAGGAAGCAACAAAGCCGTAGTTACCGATTTCCTGATTACCGGTCACACCGTATCCGATACGCAGTTTGAGGTCATTCACCGGGAAGTTGTCTTTCGGAAACCAGTTCTCCTGAGAGATACGCCATGCCAGCGAAACGGAAGGGAATGTTCCCCAACGGTTGTTCTTACCGAAACGGGAAGAACCGTCACGACGCACAGTAGCTGTAAGCAGGTATTTATCTTCGTAAGAATAGTTGAGACGTGCCATCAGAGAGAGCAGTGCCCAGTCACTCTGGCTACCGCCAAGACTGTACATCTTCTCGCCGTTGTCCATTTCGTGGATATTATCAAACATGAAGATATTCTTTTGAGCATTCAGGTAATCGTAGTTATTCCACTGGGCGGAAGAACCTGCCATCACCCCTACCCGATGTTTCTGCGCAAAAGTGTGGTCGAATACAAAATAATTATCCCACAAATAGGTAAATGCTTTGTTATCGCTCTTATAGCGGGAAGATTCTTCTACCGGATTCGGTTTCCAGTTGTAAGCCGGAGTAAAGTTGTCGACAAACCAGAATTTGGCGTCATAACCGAATGTACTTTTCAACTTCAGCCATTTGGTAAAGGTAATCTCTCCGGTGATATTTGCCAGGAAGTTATATCCTTTTGTTTCATTGGTCATCATGTGCAGTGTACCGATCGGATTACGGATGCTTCCGTACCATTGCGCCTCCTGTCCGGGACCGCTCCAACTGCCGTCCTCATTCTTCACCGGTTGGGTGGGGAGTGCTTTCATTGCATCACCGATGCTATAAGTTCCTCCTTCTTTCACGTCCGTACTGAATGTCAGGTTGGTAGTGAATTTCAGCCATTTATTAACTTGGGCATCGCTATTTGCCTGAAAGTTGAAACGACGGTAATTAACGCTTTCCACAATACCGGACTGGTCAAGGAAACCACCGGACACATAGTAATGTGCTTTTTCCGTACCACCGGAATAGCTAACCGAATAGCTTTGCTTCACTCCCGTGCGCAGCATTTCATCCAGCCAGTTCGTTCCTGTTCCCAATAAAGAAGGGTCTGCCCAATAAGGGTTTGTATTATCATCATTATTAGACAGCATATCATTGCTCAAAGCGGCATATTGCGCAGCATTCAGCATATCGGGCACTTTAGTGGCATTCTGAATCGCCCAATTAGCGTTTACCGTCACCTTTCCGGCACCCTCGGCACCCCGTTTGCTGGTAATCATCACCACACCGTTCGCACCACGCGAACCATAAATAGCTGTTGCCGAAGCATCTTTCAATACGTCCACCCGCTCTACATCGGCCATATTCAAGGAAGACAATCCCAAGTCGGTAGGTATTCCGTCAATGACAATCAGCGGGTTACTATTGTTGATTGTTCCCAAGCCACGGATTTTAATGGTGACATTATCACCCGGCTTACCGGCATCGATAATCTGCACACCGGACACCTTTCCCTGCATTGCCTGACCGATATTGGCCACCGGAGAGTCTTTAATGTCCTTCACTCCGACAGAAGATACCGCTCCGGTCAGATCGCTCTTTTTCATCGTTCCGTAACCCACTACTACAACTTCGTCCAATACTTCCGTATCTTCCTGCAAGGTTACTTTCAAAGCGTTTTTCCCGTTCACCGGGACTGTCTGCATTTTATAGCCGACAAAAGAGATAGTCAGCGTGCTGTTAGTCGGAACGCTTAATGAGAAATTACCGTCTACATCGGTAATTGTACCGTTCGTTGTACCTTTTTCTACCACACTGGCACCGATCACCGGTTCGCCCGTGGCATCTACGACATGTCCTTTTATTGAAATCTGTTGTGCGAATGCACTAAGAGATAGGAACAAGCCCCACATTATTAGTAAGAGGCGGCGTTCAAAGCCTTTCGACTTCATACTCTGTTTCATGTACATTAATTTAAAGTTAATATTAGGGTTACTTTTGTTTTACTTTCTGTGTCATTGCTGAAATGACCGTGAAACAAAAGTATCCACATTTCATACTGCTTCTTAAAGCAGATAGCAAAAATATAGTGATTTATACAGTATCCCACAGTATAAACCACTAAATATAAGAACGTTACAAAATAGAAGTCGGACTAAAAAAGTAGTGGTTTTCTTATTCTTCCACCTTCCCTATTTGCATTACTTTAGCCTCAAATTCATCTCTTTCTCCCACAGCCTTGTTACGGACACGAGTCCGGTAATTATAAATGGTAGTGACGGAGTAACGAAGGAATTGCGCTATCTTAGTACTGTCCGTAATTCCAAGGCGGATGAGAGCGAAGATACGAAGTTCGGTATTCAGCAGTTCTCCCGGTTTGGGTTGCATCGGTTCGGTAAGCAGGGCATTAAAATCTTCCACAAAACTGGGGAAGAGTTGCAGGAAAGTCACATCGAAGTTCGCATAAAACTCTTTCAGTTCTTCATCAAGAAATTGCGAAGATTTAATAGCCTTATATAGTTCTTCCACCCTTCCGGCAGCAGCAATCTTATTCAGGGAACGGCGGTATAAATCCATCTTGTCGAGATAAGTGGAGCATTGGTCCATATATCTCCCGATATATTCCTCCTTGATATAGTTGGCTTCCGAAAGCGTATGATTCATTTCTTTCAGTTGCGAATTGGAATCGTGAAGTTCTTCGTTCAGTTCTTGCAGGAGCGTATTAGTGTCGATCACTTCGCGACGTGCGGCAGCAACCTTTTTCATCTGCTTGTAAACGAAGAAAATGGCGACTAACAAAAATACGGAAAGCAAACTGATACAAATCAATGAGACTTTCATCTCCTGCTGCTGACGTTTGGTTTTTAATTGATAGGCCTGGTCGATGATAGGAAAAACCTGTGAGATTTCCAGGGTACGAAGACGGGCATTGCAAAGGGTGGCATCCTCCAGGGAACATTTCAGATAGTTATAGGCACGGTCGATGTCTCCTTCTTCATAAACAAGAGAAGCGAGTTTGCGCAAAGACACATATTCTTTTACCGCTGATTTCAAATCGGCAATGGCCGAAAGAACCAGGTAATGTTTTTGCCCCTGCTTATCTCCTTTCAACCGATAGCCTTCGGAAATGGTATAAGTAATCATTGCCTGTGCATGATCATCTAAAGACGGTTTACTGTAATATTCCATCAGCATATCAATCGCTTCATCGTATCGGGCATGAACGATGCACTTATCTGCCATCACCAATGCGTGCCCCAGAGAGTCGGAAGCATTGATCTGTAACAAGGAATCCCGGTATAAATCCGTCATCCGGTAATATTCTTTCTTGGCTTTCTCCGTAACGGCATAATCACCCATCAATCCATAAATAGTGCGGTACAGATGATAATAATAGCCATATAGATAGTCGGGCAGTGTTTTCTTATCAATTTTCCCCAATAACTCAAGGGCTTCTTTGTACATTCCGGTAGTTCCCATCACTTCCGCCATATTCATGGCAGAATCATCCAAGTAGTCCAGTTTATTTAAACGATGTGCCAGTTCCTCTTTCCGTTGGGCATAGACAAAAGACGAATCCAGATTATAAGCCCGGTATTCATCGAAAAGACGTCCGCAAAAGCCATATCGCTGCTCATCGGAAGCAGCCTCAACCAACAATTTCTTCAAGTCAGCAATTCGTGCCTCCTTTTCCGCTCCATAAGTCTGACGGTTTTTAATGATACCATCAATCTCACGAAGCAACGCATCGGTACTCTTATTATCTTTTGCATAAAGCAGACCAGAAAGGACGATTGTCACAAAAATCAGAATAACTTTTTTCATAGTGCCGCATGTATTATATCTGCAAAGATAAAAGTCTTTCAGAAACTTCCGGCTTTCAGGAGAAGATTATTGCAGGTAGAAAAAACAATCTTTTTTAAAGAGAGGGCAAAACAGATTTATTATAAACACAATAATTGTATTTATAATAATCAATATGCAGTCATTGTTAATTCTTTTATTCCGGTCACTCCTTACTGGAGAAAGTATTGAAAATTTTTATTCTCTATTATTCACTTCTTCCATGCCCTTGTTTTCCCCAAAGTATCTTTTTGTGTGATATAAATAGCATCTCGTATCCTCACTAAGATTAAACTCTATTATATCCTGGAGTGCTTCGCAATTATCTTAGGCATATAGGCAGTCTTATCCTCTATTCATTGCCTAAAAAAATACCTGCATTCCATTGTAAGGGTAGCCATTCCCATATCAATGCGTGTGGCATATGTACTTTGCCATGTCCGAAGATGTAACTTCAGACATGGCAAAGTACATACGAAAATCAATAAAATTACTATCTCGATTACATTACATATAAATTTATTCTTTTAGTTAGGTAGCGGCACTATTGGTCTGCGACCGTAATTTAACTTCAGACCTCTTTGATAAGCTTCGGGACCATGAAGGTTGTTGATATCCATTTCACCCAAGTTTACGAGGATCCCCCGTGCCATGAGACCGGCATCTTCGTTTTCAAGGCGTGGCAAGGTTTCCGCAGCTTCTTTTAGATCCGGCAGGAAAGGACGGATACAATCGCGCATGTTAGGATCTAATGACAGGCATTCCAGTGATGAATAAGCTATTTTTCTGTCTTTTTCCAAAACGGGAGTAATCAGGCGTGAAACACCTTCTTCGGCTTTGCCCAGATAGGCAACGGCATAGGCAGCCTCAGAAGCGATGTAAGGATTGTCATCTTGGAGGAGCGCCAATAAGGTTTCCGGACAAGTCCCAATTTGTTTTTCTCTAGCAAGTTTGGCATATCCCACTACTCCCCAGAACCGCATTTCCGGCAGAGAGCTTGCTATTGCTTTCTCCAATAAAGGAAGGGAAGCGGTAGTTGCCGTTCCAGCTGTCTCGACAAGGACATACAAGTCATCCAACGGATATTTCTCTTTCCGTACTTTATCATAAAGTATATGTCCGATACGTGAGGTAGGAAGGAAAAATCCCAAGTCACAGGTAGTGCGGATATGGTCAGACAGTGCTTGGCGCATTTTAGTGAGAATTGCTGCATATTCGGGCACATCGGACAAATCATGTAATTCACCCGCGTCTTTTTCAAGATCAAACAACATTTCTGCCGGATGGGCTTCAAAAGCCTGCCCCCAATCGGGGTTGGTATTGTGTCCTCCCAACACCAGCTTGTCCCAGGCTTTATTGGATGGCATCCCCCATTGGTAATAATTGCGTAAGGCAAACTGGCGGTAGGGGATATAGCTGCGGATGTACTTGAATCGTCCGTCAGTAACGGCACGTACCGGCATGAAATGATGTAGCTGGTTGGCTGCCAACGCAAATTGCATTTCACGTTTTTCTTTATTTGCAAACTTGCCGTAAAGTGCTTTGCCCTGCATCTGTTTGGGTGGCTTTATCCCTGCAAGACTAAGTACAGTAGGTCCCAAATCCGTGAAGTTGACCAAACTGTACTCTTTGCCTGGAGCCTGATTCGCCAGATGTTGCCATTTGGGTGGAAAGTAGGCTATCAAAGGTACTCTTAGACCGCTTTCGTACAAATATCCTTTACCACGGGGTACGCAACCGCCATGATCACTGAAGAAGAAGATAATCGTATTTTCATCCAATCCTCTTTCTTTCAAATCTTTCAGGAAGAGGCCCAGCCAAATATCTACGTCTTGTACTGCTTCCAGATGACCGGCATAATCGGAACGTACTTCCGGCAAATCGGGAACATAGGAGGGCAATGAAAGTAATGTCGGGTAGATACCTTCCTGCGTGTAGTCTCTTCGTCCGTCGGTGTGGAAAGTACGAATGCGTCCCATATGTGAAGTTACCGTATTGAACACGGCGAAGAAAGGTTGATCTTTTCCCCGTTTTGAACTGTTGTAGGAAGCCTTGTTGTTGCACTCGTCCCAACATATTTTATTGTCGGTGGTGGAATTATAATGTGTCTTGCTGTTGTTCGTACAATAATATCCGGCTTCACGCAATTTCTGGGGAAAGAAGATGTCGGCGGGTGTATCATAGGGTACGGGATGGATATCCATTCCGTAGGTGCTCGAGTAGCATCCGGTGATAAGTGAAGAACGGGCCGCCGAACTTTGGGGAGCTACAGACCATGCGTTCATGAACTGTATGCCGCGGGAAGCAAGACTATCCGCATTGGGGGTATGTACCCCTTTGTTGCCGTAGCAACCGAATTCGTATGCACTGGTATCTTCAAAGGTGAGCCAAAGAATATTTGGCCTCTCGTTTTTTTTATCTGCTGCCTCTGTAGGTGCGGAATACAATCCGTAGAAGGCGGTACACATTAATAAAGGTAAGTGTCTCATAAAATGTTAAGTATATTTGTTTCTTTCTGCTAAAATAGCCCGTTTGTGTCTAACGGAGATTTTCTTATGTTCAAAAGTGTGTTAATATTGTCTCGGCAAATAATTTTTCAACAAAATTAATATCGATTCAACAATATTGCAAGACGCTTAAACATCTATTCATATGATATTGGATAAAAAAAGATAAGAGACCGAGGATAAAATTTTAATTTTAAATATTGAAATCTAACGCAAAAGATATGAGAAACATGTTTTTTATAATGATACTATTTTATGTATCATTTTTGTCAGGACAAGCACGAAATGTGAATGGAAATTCTTTTGATAATTCACTACGCTGTGAAGCAGATAAGCTGTTGACGAAATGGATGGACACCTTTTTGACCTATCAGTGCATCCATCCTGATTCCGCACTTGACGGAGGCGTCCTGTGCCCTGCATGTGCCCGCATGCACGGGCGAATAGGAGATGCCGTACTTCCTTTAATGTATCTGGCGGAAAAGACTGGCAACCACAAATATCTGCTCGGAGCCAAGCGCCTAATGGCGTGGATGGAGAATGTGCACCGTCCAGATGGTTCATGGATGAATGATGTACATATTTCGGACTGGAACGGTACTACGGTATTTGCGTCTATTGCCCTCTACGAGGCCTTACATTATCATGGGCACTTACTGGATGACTCGACCCGTAACCATTGGAAGCAACAATTATTGAATGCCGGTGAGTTTATAATGGACAATCCTTTTATTTATAGCCGCAAGCGGAAAGGTATGCGGAATATGAACGTCAATTATTCAGCTTCTGCAACCTATGCCTTGTACGCTATCGGTGAACTGTGTAACCGCCCTGATTTCAAGATGGAAGCCCGAGAGATAGCTGCCGGACTGAAAAGCTATTTCACGGGGAATAATTGCTTCCTATATGGTGAAGGACCGAATATCAGTTCTGAAACTAGCAACGGCTGTCGTCCGGTCGATTTACTTTATAATATAGAAGAATCCCTGCCCAATATGGCATATTATGCAGTGATGGCGAATGATACGGAATTATTGTCACTCGTAGAACGTTCCATGAATACCCATCTGGAATTTATGTTGCCCGACGGTGCTTGGGATAACAGTTGGGGCACACGCAGTTTTAAGTGGACATACTGGGGTGGACGTACCAGTGACGGATTTATGGGAGGCTATTATCTGATGGCTGCCCGTCATCCGGAATATTTGGAGGCCATTCACCGCAATATCCGTTTGCTGGATGAGGCGACTCATGGCGGTCTTCTTTATGGAGGAATGCATTATCTCGCATCCGGTATTCCTCCCTGTATTCATCATACATTTGGACACGCCAAAGCATTAGCATCTTTCTTGGAACTGCCTCCTGTGAAGATAAATTCCTCGGGTAGCCTTCCCCGGGATGCTGTTTATGGCATGAAGTATTTTAAAGATATTCGTACTTGGCTTCTGTCCCAAGGAGCTTGGCGTGCCACATTTACCGGATATGATGCTGAATATAAGGTAAAAGGGACTCATCCTATGGGAGGTGCCCTCTCTTTGCTGTGGCATGCGCAAGCAGGGCCTGTTTTTGCTGCAACTATGAATCAATATAAACTGATTGAAGCTCCTAATATGCAGAGCAATACCCGTAAATATCTGATGGGAGGTACTCCCCGAGTTGAATTAATTCAAGATGGGGTTGCATATAGTAATCTGGATGATTTGGCCACGGACATCACTTGTTTTACCGGAAACAAAATCTGCCGGTTTGATGTACAGACTCATTTGGTTGATATTAATCAACAGTCTCCGAAACAAGGAGCAGTATCTGTAGCGATGGATTATGCGTTCTCGGAACAAGGAGTCAGCATAAGTGTGGAGCATTGCAATGAATCGGCTTATCTTATGCTGCCGGTTATCGCATCGCCTGAAGAAAAGGTGGAAATAACTGCCCGTGAAGTTTGTATAAAGAAGAACAAAGGTGTATTGCATATCACCTGCGAATCTGGAAATATACAAGTGGCACCGACCGATGGAGATGGACGAATCTTCAATCCGGTTCCCGGATTTTCTTTTATACCTTTGCAAATAATACCGAAAGGCACTGATAAGAAAATACAGATAAATATCTATTTTTGCTAATATATTTCATCTATTTGCTTCATAATGGATTAGAACTATGAAAACACTGCAATTTTTGTTAGTACTTTTAGGAGGATTGTTTCCCTGTGTGCTGAATGCCGGTGTAACCGAAGATATTTATTTCTCCCATATTGGTCTGAAAGAGGGCTTGTCACACAGTACAGTTTTTGCTATTAATCAGGATAAAGAAGGAAATTTATGGTTTGCTACGTATGATGGTGTAAATAAATATGATGGTTATAATTTTACTGTATATCGTCATCAATATACAAATTCCAGTAGCATTGCCAGTGACATCTCCCACTGCATTGCAATAGATGATTCAGACCGGATATGGGTTGGTACTCGTGAGGGATTATCTCTCTACAACCATCAAAAGAATGCTTTCTCCAATTATTATTATAAAAAGAATGGCTTGAATGTAGCTATAACCAATATTGTATCAATTAAAAAAGACTGGTTGATATTGGGAACTGCCGAAGGTATCTTGCTTTTTGATGTAAAGAAGGAATGTTTCCTGAATGATACATTGTCTTCTTCCTTGCATAGATTGCAACCTACTGCCTTGGTACGCCAGGACGATTGCATTTATATAGGTGCCGAAGATGGCGCGTATATTTATACTCTATCAAGCGGTGTTCTGGAGAAGCTGGTGAATATACCTGCCGGTGTGAAAATACATGCTATATTGTGCCAGATGTTTAATAAAATATGGTTGGCAACAGAGGGAGATGGGCTTTATTTATATGACGTGAAATCAAAAGAATGGAAAAATTACCGTCATGCAGATGGTAAATCCGGATTAAACTCAAACTATGTGCGTTCTTTGGCATTGGACACGGAGAATCGTTTATGGGTGGGAACTTATGGAGGATTAAATATCTACAAGGAAGGTACAGATAACTTTTCGTCTATAAAAAGTTCGGAGATTCAGGAAGGAAGTTTGTCACAGAATTCAGTCCGAAGCATTTTCAGAGATTCGCAAGGCGGTATGTGGTTGGGTACATACTGGGGAGGATTGAATTACTATCATCCTTTGTGTAACCGCTTTCAGCGTATCAAGCATGTTCCGTTCTTAAATTCACTTAGTGATAATGTAGTCAGTTGTATTGTTGAGGATAATATGCATAACTTGTGGATCGGTACGAGTAATGGCGGGTTGAATTTCTATGATAATATTTCGCAACAATATAAGAATTATTTATTTAATTTGGGTAATGTGAGTGCACCTTTTAAAGATATTAAAACAGTATATGTGGATGAGGCGCAAGATAAGGTCTATGTAGGAGCACATGCCGGAGGAATGATGGCCTTGCACCGGAAATCCGGTCATGTGGAATATTATAATAGCCAGAACAGCAATTTGCCGAGTAATAATATTTATTCTATAATCTCTGATGGGCACGAGGGACTTTGGGTGGCATCATTGGAGTGTTTATTCCACTTTGATATGGTTAAACACAGCTTCACGATTGTTGATAAAGATAGGAACGGGCATAAATTGCAGCAAGATAACCGTTTGTTGTTTCGGGATTCCAAGAAACGTATATGGGCCGGAGGAAAAATGGGAGTCTCGGTTTTTAATCAGATAGGTACCTCCTTACTCATTAATACAGATTTTCAAATAGTTTCTATACTGAAGCAGGCATTTGTGAATTGTTTCTACGAATCTTCTTCCCAATATATATGGATTGGAACTCGCAACGGTTTATTTGCTTTGAAAGAGGGTGACAAGCAATTTTTGCAATATACAACAGCAAACGGTTTGCCGAGCAATGTTATTTACGGTATCCTGGAAGATGCCTACGGTCGTTTATGGATAAGTACGAATCAGGGATTGAGTTGCTTGAATCTGGAAAGTGGAAAATTCCGTAATTTTACGATTATGGACGGATTACAAGGTAATCAGTTTAATGCAGGAGCTTACTGCAGAAAAGACGATGGTTATATGCTGTTTGGAGGAGTCAACGGCATTACTTTATTCCGTCCTGAAACATTGATCGATAATCCTTATACCCCTAAACCCGTAATCAATAAATTATTTGTCTATAATAAGGAGGTACTGCCGGATGATGAAACCGGTATTTTGAAAAAGAACATTGCGTACGTTGACCATATAACTTTGTCGTCATCCCAGAATTCATTTTCCATTTCGTTTGTCGTCTCCAATTATATAGCAGGTAAGCATAATACTTTTGCTTATAAATTAGAAGGGTATAATGATGTATGGTATAAGCAAAATGATATCAGTCTCGTTTCTTACTCCAATTTACCGGCAGGAGACTATACTTTCTGCATAAAAGCGGCGAACAATGATGGAAAATGGAATGAGGATCCCACTATGCTTCACATCCGCATACTGCCGGTTTGGTATTGTACTTGGTGGGCACTTACTTTATTTATTCTGTCGTTTGCCTTGCTGGTATTCGGTAGTGTACGGTTCTTTTGGCTGCGCAAAAATATGCAAGCTGAAATACGCATGGAAAGACTCGATAAGGAAAAACGGGAAGAAATCAACCAAATGAAAATCCGTTTTTATGTAAATATCTCACATGAATTACGAACCCCGTTGACCTTGATTGTTGCGCCATTACAGGAATTACTCAACCATATCAGCGGGCATTGGGAACATGAGCTATTGTCCTATGTCCAGCGGAACGCCAACCGTCTACTGCACTTGGTTAATCAATTGATGGATTTCAGACGTGCAGAATTAGGAATCTTTGAACTCAGAGCTGTGTACTCCAATGCTTCTAAACGGGTACTAAACTGCTTTATGAATTATGAAAGTCTGTCTAAAAGAAAAGATATAGACTATAATTTCTATACAGAACTACAAGTTGAAAATGTGCTTTTCGACGAAAACTATTTGGATCTGATTGCAAATAACTTGCTTTCGAATGCCTTTAAATACACCAAAGTCGGCGGAAGCATAACCGTGAAACTCTATAAGGAAGATAACAACCTTGTATTACAAGTAGCCGATACTGGTATTGGCATTCCGCTCGAGAAACAGGAGAAGATTTTTGAACGTTTCTATCAGGTGGAGAATGGTTGTGAAGGAAGCGGTATCGGACTTTCTTTAATTCAGCGCTTGGTTGAACTGCATCATGGGCGGATTGTTCTTCAGAGTGAAGTAGGCAAAGGGTCCATTTTTACAATTTATCTGCCGCAGGATAAATCTGTATATACCCGGGAGGAACTGTCTGGCAGAAGTGGGGACGCAGGAGATCAACGTGTATATTCCACCAATGCAAATGACATCTATATTAGTGATGATGAGAAGTTGGAAAAGGAAGAAAATACAGATGATGAAGGCGGTAAACGCGGCACCATCCTAGTGGTAGAAGATAATAGGGAGCTGAGACAATACATAGTAAACAGTCTGTCTGCTTTCTTCAATCTCTTGGAAGCGGAGAACGGGCAAAAGGCATTGTATATATTGAAAGACCAGGAAGTCGATTTGATTATTACAGATGTCATGATGCCTGTAATGGACGGTGTGAAATTATGCAAGTTAGTGAAACAGAATTTACGTACCTGCCATATTCCGGTTTATATGTTATCAGCCAAAGTGGATGTCAAGTACCAGTTGGAAGGCTTGCAGGTAGGAGCTGACGATTATATCGCCAAACCATTCTCTATGGAAGTGTTGAAGGTTAAGATACTGAATATGCTACGCACACGTTACCGCATTTTCGAGCGGTATTCCAAGATGATGGAAATTGAACCGGAAAAACTTGCGAATAATACAATGGACGAGGAACTGTTGCGAAAGGCCATTGCTGTCATTGAGAAGAACATGGATAATGTAGAATTCTCTACGGAACAGTTTGCACGTGAAATGAATATGAGCCGTTCAAATCTTCATCTCAAATTAAAAGCGATAACAGGAAAATCTGCCATTGATTTTATTCACAAGATACGGTTCAACCATGCATGCCAATTATTGAAAGAAGGAAAATATACTGTTTCCGAAATCAGCTTTATGGTAGGGTATAATACACCTTCTTATTTTGCAGCACGCTTCAAAAAATATATCGGATGCTTGCCGACAGAGTATGTAAAGAAATGATATTTATTACTTATGAAAGTACACCTTATTTTAGTTTTGACAGCAGTTTTAGTTCTATCGGTTTCGTGCAGTCAATCGGCTTCATATCAGTTGTCAGTATCTAAGAGTGATAGTATTCGGAGTGGAGACAAACTTATAGAGCTTTTCACCTTGGTAAATGGAAACGGAATGTCTGTTAAGGTGACGAATTACGCCGCTTCTCTGACTGATATTTCCGTTCCCGACAGGCAAGGAAACTTTGAACATGTAGTTCTGGGGTTTGATAGTTTGAAATATTATTTAGGAAAACATCCTAAATTAGGTGCTACGGTGGGAAGGTTTGCCAACAGAATCAAAAATGCCGAATTCAAATTGAACGGGCAGACATATCATCTGGAAAAAAACAATAAAGGGCATTCCATCCATGGAGGGGCAAAAGGATTCAATAACCGGATTTTTGAAACGGACACATTCTATACAGTAAAAGATACGGCCATCGTAATTTTTAAATATAGAAGTGCGCACCTGGAAGGGGGATTTCCCGGAAATCTGAATCTTTCAGTAGCTTATAAACTTACTAATCAGAATGAGATTATCTTGGAATATACAGCTACTACAGATCAGCCTACGGTAATCAATCTTACGAACCATAGCTATTTCAACCTGACAGGCTGTAAAGAACCGGTGTTGGACCATATTTATAGGATTAATGCAGATTCCATAACTCCGGTCGATTCTACAGGCATTCCTACCGGAGAGATACTGGCCGTAGCAGGAACTGTATATGATTACACTACTCCACAACGGGCAGAAAAACGAATACGGAAAATGGGGAAAGGATATGATGTCAACTATAAACTGAATAGGTATTCAGATTCTTTGGAATTGGCGGCTATTGTGGTAGAACCCATATCCGGCAGAGTTCTGAAAGCATACACCACTGAACCAGGTATGCAGTTTTATATTCCGAATTCGAACATGGATTATCTTGCCGGACATGACGACAAGAAGTATGGCCGGTATTATGGCTTTTGCCTTGAGATGCAGCATTTTCCAGATGCTCCTAACAATCCTCAATTTCCAACTACAAGCTTGTTTCCGGGAGAAATATACCGCCAAATGACTATTTATAAATTTGAAACTATATCAGAATAATATATTTAATCAACTAAAACTTATTAATTATGAAAATGAAAGTATGGAAGAAATGCATGTTTATAATTGGAGTGCCTCTTTTGGTGATAACGAGTTTATGTGCCAATAACAAAATTCCCGACAATTCTGTAAAGAAAACAAGAAGTGGCACTTTTATTTATGAAAAGGACAAAGCATGGGAACCCGCTGGTGAAGGCGTGACCAGGCAAATCATGGGTTACGACGGGCAACTGATGCTGGTTAAAGTTAAGTTTGAGAAAGGGGCCATAGGAACTCCCCATACCCACTATCATACGCAAACGACTTATGTAGCAACTGGTAAATTCGAATTTACGGTAGGTGATGAAAAGAAAATTGTGGAAGCAGGAGACGGTATTTATATTGAACCAGACATCTTACATGGCTGCATTTGTCTGGAACCTGGAGTTTTGATTGATTGTTTTGCTCCGATGCGGGCGGATTTTCTGAAATAAGTACTGAAAAACAACCTAAAGGGCGTGTAATCAGATACATAAATTTACTATTTGATTAAAACAACACCCTGTGTTTTAGGTATCTATAAGGCTGTTTTTGCACAAAACTATTACATGGTGAACAATATTGATATGAAAAAAGTGGAAAAATGGGGAGATTAAAAACAATACTTTTACCCTTTTTTTAGCACTTGTCGTATGTTTGTTATCGAAAAATTCTAAAGTTAAACCTTAGATTTATTTATGTATGTACAAATTAAAAGAATTATTTTTAATGTTTGTCCTCGCTTTTGTTAGTATGGCTGCATACGCACAAAGTCTGACAATAACCGGTAAGGTGGTTGATAGCGAAGGATATGAACTGATTGGAAGTAGTGTTACTATTAAAGGTGCTGTCGGGGTTGGAACAGTTACCGATATAAATGGTAACTATACTTTAAAAGTAAAAGATGCATCTAAAGATGTGCTGATTTTTTCTTATGTGGGGATGACTTCACAGGAAGTGAAGGTCAATAATCAAAGTGTAATTAACGTAACTTTAAAGGCTGATGCTGTGATGCTGGACGAAGTTGTTGCTATTGGTTATGCTACTGTAAAACGTAAGGATTTAACCGGTTCGGTAGCTTCAGTAGGCGGACAAGAACTTTCTAAAATTCCAGTTAGTGATGTAACACAAGCTTTGAGCGGACGTATGGCTGGTGTGATGGTACAACAAAGTGAGGGGGCTCCAGGTTCTACTGTTTCCATACGCGTACGTGGAGGAATTTCAATTACCCAGAGTAATGAACCACTTTATGTTATCGATGGATTTCCCAGCGAAGATGGTATGGCTAGCCTAGATCCCGCTGAAATAGAAACGATTGACGTACTGAAGGATGCTTCCGCCACAGCTATTTACGGTGCACGTGGTGCCAATGGTGTTGTAGTGATTTCCACCAAGAATGGTAGTAAATCCCACGGCAAAGCAACAGTCACTTTTGATAGTTATGTAGGCTTCAAGACTTTGGCCAAAAAGCTCGATGTACTTTCTCCTTACGAGTTTGTACGACTGGATTACGAACGCACCTTGTGGAGAATGAGTACAGGTGATGCTGGTGCTGACGGTATGACATCATGGGAGAAAAGATATGGTAAATATAGTGATATCGAAGCCAACTATGCCAATCGTCCCGGAATTAACTGGCAAGATGAAGCACTGGGACGTACAGCTTTAACACAGAACTATCGTGTTGCAGTCTCCGGAAAGACTGAAAAGATGAATTATAGTTTGGCTTATTCGTTCTATAATGAAGAAGGAGCTATGGTGTATAGTGGTACTAAGAAACACAATATCTCTTTTAACATGAATCATGAAGTTAACAAATGGCTCACGGTAAATTCTCGCATCAGTTATGACCAGAGACGTGTAGAAGGCATGGGAACTTCAGGAGATAGCGACCGTTTCAATAAGATGCAACATATCCTACAATACCGCCCCACAATCGGTATTCAAGGAACTGATGCAGAACTTCTGGCAGGTGAAGACCCCATTTTAGCTGATGACAGTGGTAATGTAATGCAGAATCCTCTAATTTCTGCTGCCGAAGAAATTAATGATAGAGAGTGGCGTACTTTCCAAGCCAATGGAGGTGCTACGATTAAATTGCTAAAAGGATTGTCGTTTCGCAGTACAGTAGGTATGCTCTATCAAACTCGTCGTAATGATGTGTTCTATGGTGCAGAATCGCAAACAGCTAAGCGTTCCAGTATCAAAGGTACTATTACGAATCTCGAAAATAATAGTTTTCAGACTTCCAATGTTTTGACTTATGCTTGGAATAACAAGATACATGATATCACTGCAATGGTTGGCCACGAGTTTATAAGCAAATGGGCACGTTCGTTCTCAGCAGGTGCTACTCAATTTCCGAATGACGAAATCGGACTGGGCGACCTTTCATTAGGAACACCAAGTACTCCTACTTCTTCTGAGAATTATGATGATAAGCTGCTTTCTTTCTTTGCTCGCGTAAACTACAGCTTGTTGGACAAGTACCTGTTTACAGCTTCAGTACGTGCCGATGGTTCTTCAAAATTCGGAAAGAACAATAAATGGGGATATTTCCCGGCATTTTCTGCTGCATGGCGTTTGAGTGAAGAAAAATTCATCAAGAATTTGAATGTCTTCTCTGATTTGAAACTCCGTGTCGGTTATGGCTTGGCAGGTAATAACCGAATCGACAGTTATCAGAGTCTGGCAATCATGAGTTCTGTTACAGCTGCTAATGGCAACGGCGCACAGGCTGGTTATGCTTCCAATCAAGTTCCTAACCCCGATTTGAAATGGGAGGCTAACAAGACGTTCAATTTAGGTATGGATTTTGGTTTCTTGAATCAACGTGTCACTTTCTCTCCGGAATTCTACATCAACCGAAGTAGTAATTTGTTGTTGGCGGCCAAATTGCCTTACTCATCTGGTTATCAGAATATGATTATTAATGCAGGCGAAACTCAAAATATCGGTATCGACTTGACTATTAATACAGTGAACTTCACCAACAAGAATTTCTCATGGAATACGACTGTTACATTATCTCATAATAAGAACAAAGTCAACAAGCTGACAGGTGAAGACGTACAGTTGTATTTGGCAAGCTTTGGTTATTCTGGTGCCGGTGCGTCCCATCAAATTGCAGTTGGACAACCCTTAGGACAGTTCTATGGCTATGTTACAGATGGTCTGTATCAGGTAAGCGATTTCGATTATGATGCAACGACTAATACTTATACCTTGAAGGATGGGGTTCCTTATCATGGAGACAAAAAACAAATTCAACCGGGTTATTGGAAATTTAAGAATGTGGATGGTAGTGAGGATAATTTGATTACGGAAAATGACAAGACTGTTATCGGTAATGCATTCCCTGATTTCTATGGTGGTATTAACAATACCTTTACTTGGAAAGATTTTGATTTGAGCATTTTTTTGACCTATAGCTACGGAGCAGAAGTACTTAATGCCACGAAACTGACTAATACAAAAACAGCTTTGACCAATAAGAACGTGTTGGCAATAGCCAATGAAGCTAACCGTTGGGTAACCGTAAACAGCAATGGAGAATTGATTAAGAATCCGGAAGAACTGGCGGCTGTAAACAGGGGAAAAAGCGTTGCTGTATTTGGTGACAACGGTTCGAACAATACATACATTCATTCGTGGGCTGTGGAAGATGCTTCCTATCTGAAACTTAGTAATATAACCATCGGATATTCATTCCCTAAAAGAATGATTAATAAGCTTGGTTTAAGCAAATTACGTATATACGCCACTGGAAACAACTTGCTGACATGGACACCTTATACAGGTTTTGATCCAGAGGTTTCTACAATGAGCGATGCTCTGACTCCGGGCGTTGATTTCGGTGCTTATCCCAGAAGTCGGTCTTTCGTATTTGGTGTTAATGTAGCATTTTAATTAGGATAAAAAAAGGGAATACAATGAAAAATAAAATGATATATGCGCTTGGCGCACTGATGGTGATAGGATTTGGTTCCTGTGATTTAACGGAAAAGCCTACTTCATATTATGAGAAAGATACTTATTTCGTGACAGAAGACAAGGCCCGAATGGCAGTTGTAGGAATCTATGACTGTTTGGAGACCGGTGAATATTACGGCCAATACATTATGCCTTTCTTCGGTTCGGATGATATGTTTATGGTAAGAGGGGTTGGTGCAGATGGAACTCGCCGTGATTTGTCTCACTATATGTATACTTCTTCGAATACATGGATTGCTTCCGTTTGGAAGTTTGCCTATCAAGGTCTTGACCGTGCCAATCTAGCAATTGCTAGTATTGAGCAGATGGAAGGATATGAAGGGAATACAGCTTTACAGGAATTAGTTGGACAGGCCAAATTTCTTCGGGCATTCTTGGCCTTCGATTTGGTAAGATTCTTTGGGGATGTGCCATTTAGCGTAGATTATACAAGCGGCTATGAACAGACTTCCAAACCTCGCATGGATCGTGAATTGATATACGATCAGATAATTGACGATTTAAACTTTGCAAAGGAACATTTGTATGTAGGAAGTGCAGTTGCTTCTTCTGAAATTCCATGTAAGGGGGCGGCTCGTGCATTATTGATGAGGGTGTATTTGCAACGGGCCGGCTATAGCCTAAGCAGCACTACCGGAAAGTTGACCCGTCCGGATGATACTACCCGCAAGAGCTATTTTGAAGCTGTGATTAGGGAATGGGAGACATTCAAGGCAGAAGGTTATCATAATTTCTATGGTGGCGGTTACGAGCAACTCTTCAAAAACTATTCTCAATTGATTCTGAATAATCAGGAAAGTTTGTGGGAGATTGCTTTTGAACCCAATCAAGGACAAACAGACAATGCTGGTATGTGGGCTACTTACAATGGCCCGATAGTAAATGCTCCGGGTAGTTATTCTGGCACGAGTTCATACATGGGACGCGCCAATGCTTTCTTTACGGTATTACCCTACTGGAAATCATTCTATGAATCGAATGCGGATGGTAGTCAGAAGGATGTACGTCGGGATGTAAATTTCGTGGATTATGCGTATGTATGGAATGCTACTACCGAAACTCAGGATAAGTCATATACGGCCAGTTCTATAGCCAAGAGTTTATATCGTTATCCGGGTAAATGGCGCAGAGAATGGATGGCTTTGGGTTTTGTGGATCCCAACAATACTGGTGTGAACTATTGTCCTTTGCGTTATGCAGATGTTGTATTAATGGCTGCAGAGGCTTATAATGAGACTAACAATGCAACAGAAGCCTGGAAGCTACTGAACGATGTACGCCAGCGTGCAGAGGCTACTCCTATTACGAGTGCCAACTATGCAAGTCTGATGAAAGCTCCTAAGGTGTATAATTTGGATTTTATTGATGATAGTGACGATGCTGGGAAATTTCGTACAGCTTTGTATTGGGAACGTGGTTTTGAACTTTGTTACGAGGGACAACGCAAGTATGACTTTCTTCGGTGGGGATGTCTGGGTGATGCTTTGAGAGCTGCACAAGCTTACATAGAATCCTGGTATCCAGATGCTAATGAATACATTAATGCAAGTACACTACAAAGTTGGGATCCTGTTTCATGGGCATCAAGCAATTATGTGGCTGGACATAACTTTGTGGATGGCAAACATGAATTGTATCCCATTCCGTTAGCTGAGATACAGTCGAATGCAGCTTTGAATGGACAGAACAATCCGGGATTTGAATAAAAACCCTCCGTAGAGTATTTCACAGGTAATAAAAAGAATATTATTCTGTCATAAAACAGACGTAATAATCTTTTTATTACCTGTGAAACTTCTTTCCATAGAATCGTGTAATGAGTTTTTGATTTGTAGGCAATTTTGCATATAGAAACAGTTATTTATAAGACATATTTTTATGAAGAATATTTTATTGTTGGGATATGTAGTTGTTACGTTATTGGAATGTTCTAGTTGTGCGTCTCCTCAGCCCGAAGAAGACTATGGTTGGCTAAAGAGTGCAATAGATACATCTGTCAGGCAATTGGAAGAAACTGTAGCTGATATAGGTGATTCTGTTTTATTGCCTCGTTCCATCTGGACTGGTTATGATATAGATTTCCTATGCAGCCAACTGCAACAGAATCCTATGACCTTTAAGGACTCCTTACGGGTAAAACCCGTGACAGAAGTATTGGGTACTCGTCGTTATTGCACTTCTATCTATGACTGGACAAGCGGATTCTTTCCCGGCAACCTGTGGCTAATCTACCAAATAACAGGCAAAGAAAATCTGAAGGACGCTGCCATACATTTTACAAATTTTCTCTATCCAGTAAGGAAATATAAAGGTACGCATGATATCGGATTCATGATGAATTGCAGCTACGGCAATGCCTATCGTTTGGCTCCTGCAGACAGTGTACGTCAGGCATTGATACAAACCGCTGATAATCTGTGCGGACGTTTTGATTCCAAGATAGGATGTATTCGTTCGTGGGACTTCGGACGGTGGAATTTCCCCGTTATCATAGACAACATGATGAATTTGGACCTTTTGTTTTATGTATATCGACTTACTGGTAATCCGCAATACAAAGAGATTGCTCTACAACATGCTCGCGTAACACAACAACATCAGTTTCGGGAAGACTATTCCTCTTATCATGTGGTGAGCTATAATGACGATCGGAGTGTAGAAGAGAAATGTACTCACCAAGGAAAGAATGACGATTCAGCTTGGGCACGCGGACAAGCTTGGGGTGTATATGGATACACATCCTGCTATCGCGAATCGAAAAATACGCTCTTCCTGCAACAAGCTAAAAACATTGCAGCAATGATAATGGACCGTGTGAAGACTGAAGACCTCATTCCTTTATGGGATTACGATGCCCCCGATACTCCTGAAACACCCCGTGATGTATCAGCAGCTTCTATTACAGCCTCGGCACTAATAGAACTTAGTACCTTGACGGAAAATGGACAAATATATCTGAATTATGCTGAAAAATTACTTCATTCACTTTCTTCAGATGCGTATTTGGCAAAAGCCGGTACCAACCAAGGATTCCTTCTGATGCATTCAGTAGGCTCACTACCTAATGGTTCGGAGATCGACACCCCACTGAATTATGCCGACTACTACTATCTGGAAGCATTGCTGCGATACATGCAGGTAAAAAGATTAGACTACGAATCGCTTTAATTGAATAGAATATTACTTTTATGAAAAATTTGAAATACATTTTGAGCATTGTTTTATTAACAGTGTCCTTTTACATTCAAGCGCAGCAACTCAAAGAAGAAGCTTTCAGCCTCTTAAATCTGGACTATCAGGGTATGCAGGAGGTTAAAGCCGCCTATGCTGCACAAAATTATGACGAAGCTGCCAAAGCACTGTTGAATTATTACCGGCATCGCACGGGAATCTTCCATCCTGATATTGATTTGAAGAACATTCAAATTTCAAAAGAAGAGCAAAAGTGGGCGGATGACGCTTTGGAACATACATTCTTTGTACATAAAGGATATCAACCTTCTTATAATTATGGCAAAGACATCAACTGGCAATATTGGCCGGTGCAAGACAATGAACTACGTTGGCAACTGCATCGCCATAAATGGTTTACTCCTATGGGAAAAGCCTATCGCCTTTCAGGTGATGAGAAATATGCCAAAGAATGGGCATACCAGTATATGGATTGGATTAAGAAGAATCCTTTGACACAGGTGGAACCGGAAGAATATGAACTGGTCAGTGCCGGTGAAGTAAAAGACAATGCGGAGAATGTACGTTTTGCCTGGCGTCCATTGGAAGTCAGCAACCGTTTGCAAGACCAGACCTTGCAGTTCTTGTTGTTTGTCGATTCACCGTCGTTCACTCCAGAATTTTTGACTGAATTTCTAGTGAATTATCATCGCCATGCACTGCACATTCTGAATAATTATTCCGCTCAGGGTAATCACTTGCTTTTTGAAGCTCAGCGCATGGTGTATGCAGGAGCCTTCTTTCCAGAGTTTAAAGAGGCTGCCTCTTGGAGGGAAAGTGGCATCAGCATTCTGAACCGTGAAATCAAAAAGCAAGTTTATCCGGATGGAGGTCAGTACGAGTTGGACCCTCATTATCATTTGGCAGCAATCAATATCTTTTGTAAAGCTTTGCGCATGGCGGATGTTAACGGTTTCCGTCAGGAATTTCCTGCTGAATATGTGAATACGGTAAAGAGCATGATTGAATTCTACTCAAATATTTGCTTCCCTGATTATAGCAATCCTTGTTTCAGCGATGCCAAACTGGGTAATCGTCCGGCAGAAATTAAAAATTATAAGGAGTGGCTCAATATTTTCCCGGATTGTGAATGGATACGCTATTATGCAACCGAAGGACGTGAAGGCACTCCGTTGCCTAATCTGTCTCATGGCGCTTTGACTTCTGGCTTTTTCACTTTCAGAAACGGGTGGAAACAAGATGCTACAGTAATGGTGGTGAAAGCAGGTCCGAAGGGCGAATGGCACTGTCAGCCCGATAACGGAACTTTTGAACTTTGGTTTAATGGCAAGAATCTGTTTCCCGACAGCGGCTCGTATGTGTATGCCGGAGATGATGAAGTGATGAAGCTTCGCAACTGGTTCCGCCAGACTTGCGTTCATAATACACTGACATTGGATGAAAAGAATCTACAAACCACGCAGTCTGTCACTAAACTTTGGAAACCAGAAGGTAATGAACAGATCCTGGTAACGGAAAATCCGCATTATGACGGGCTGAAACACAGGCGTTCCGTATTTTTTGTTGACCAGACGTATTTTGTCATTGTTGATGAGGCAGTTGGAGATGCCAAAGGAACAGTGAACCTGAACTATCATTTCTGCGAAGGAAATGTCAATGTGGATGAAAAGAATAATATACTGACCACCGCTTTTGACGGACCGAACAATGTGAAGCTGCAATGCTTTGCCGAGAAAAAAATCTCTACCAGAGAAAAGGAAGGCTGGAGTTCGATTGCTTATCGTCAACGCGTAGCCCGCACTTCCGTATCATTCGATATAGTCAAGGAAAGTCCGGCCCCGGTACGTTACATCACAGTTATTTATCCGGTGAAGGATACAGCTTCTTTCCCCTATATCAAGGCGAAATACCTGAATAAAGAATTCGATGAAAACGGTGTGAAGATAGAAGTATCTGTCAATGGTAAGAAACGCCAATTAGAGTATCATTTATAAGCGGCAGTGGTTATGAATCGACTATCATTTTTATTTTTGCCCCTCACAGCTATTGGAGTATCTGCTTGTAGTTCAGGTAAACTCAAGGAAGAGGTGAAACGGCCCAATATCATTTTTATGATGACGGACGACCATACTACACAAGCTATGTCGTGCTACGGAGGGCGTCTTCTCCAGACTCCCAACATGGATAGAATTGCCAACGAAGGTATCCGCATGGACAATTGTTATGCGGTCAATGCCCTGTCCGGTCCGTCAAGGGCTTGTATCTTAACGGGCAAATTCAGTCATGTCAACGGATTCACGGACAATGCCAGCACTTTTGACGGCAGTCAGCAGACTTTCCCTAAATTATTGCAGTCAGCAGGCTATCAGACTTCAATCGTTGGTAAGTGGCATTTGATTACAGAGCCTCAGGGATTTGATTATTGGTGTATCCTGACAGGACAGCATGAACAAGGGGATTATTATAATCCTGCTTTCAACGAGAATGGAAAGCAGATTGTAGAACAAGGATACACTACTGATATTATAACAGACAAAGCTATCGAGTATCTGGAGAATAGAGATAAGAGCAAGCCTTTTTGTATGATGTATCATCAGAAAGCGCCACACCGCAACTGGATGCCTGCTCCCCGTCATTTGGGTATGTTCAACAATACGACTTTTCCCCAACCGGCCACATTCTTTGATACCTATGAAGGCAGAGGTTCTGCAGCCAAAGAACAGGATATGTCGATTGAGCATACACTTACGAACGATTGGGACTTGAAATTGCTGACTCGCGAAGAAATGCTGAGAGATACGACCAACCGTTTGTATCAGGTTTATAAACGTATGCCTGCCGATGTACAAGACAAGTGGGATTCCGTCTATGCACAACGCATTTCCGAATATCGCAGCGGCAAACTGCAGGGCAAGGAACTTATAAGTTGGAAATACCAACAATATATGCGCGATTATCTAGCAACGGTAGTGGCTGTGGATGAAAACATCGGACGCATACTCAGCTATCTGGAAAAAAAGGGCGAATTGGATAATACAATCATTATCTACACTTCAGACCAAGGTTTTTTCCTGGGTGAGCATGGATGGTTTGATAAACGCTTTATGTATGAAGAATGTCAACGCATGCCGTTGATAATCCGATATCCGAAAGCAATAAAAGCGGGTAGTATTTCGGATGCAATTGCAATGAATGTGGATTTTGCTCCTACCTTGCTGGACTTTGCGGGAGTGGATATACCAGATGATATTCAAGGTAAATCATTGAAACCTATTCTGACCAATGGAAGCAAGACTCCTGCCGATTGGAGAAAGGCGGCTTATTACCATTATTACGAATATCCGGCAGAACACTCGGTAAAGCGGCATTACGGTATTCGCACGGCTGATTTTAAGCTGATTCACTTCTACAATGATGTGGATGAGTGGGAAATGTATGATTTGAAGAACGACCCGAATGAATTAAATAATATATTCGGCAAATTAGAGTATGCTGATAAGCAAACAGAACTAATGTCGTTACTGAAAGAGGTTCAAAAACAATATAAGGATGAAGATCCTGACGAAAAAGAGAATGAACTGTTCAAAGGTGACAGACGGTTCATAAAGAACTGATGCCTTGCAAGCATGAAATATAGTACATTTATAGGGTTTTGAACCCCTTTTAATCAATAATAAGACAGTCAGTTTGAAAGAGTTGGTTACTTTCAACAAATAAAAATAAGATTCAAAAATGAAAAAGATATTATTAGGTTTACCTGCCTTTTGTCTGTTGATGTCATGTAACAGTTCCGGACAAACAGCCGTTATAAAAGTCGCTGAAAAAACGATGATGCACGAAGTCCGTGCAACTCCTTCACCGTTGAATGACGCACATGTTGCGGTGAATCCGCCGCGTTTTATGTGGCCGGACAAATTTCCGCATTTAGGTTCCGTTTTAGATGGTGTACCGGGACAAGTGGACGAAAAGCCGAAAGTACTTTACCGGATTCGTATTTCCCAAGACAAAAATTTCCAAAAGGATGTTCTGACGGGAGAACGTGCCTGGGCTTTCTTCAATCCTTTCCAGTGTCTGGCTCCGGGAAAATGGTATTGGCAACATGCTTATGTTACTCCCGAAGGTAATGAAGAGTGGTCGCCGGTTTATCAGTTCTATATAAATAAAGATACACCGGAGTTTAATCCACCTGCTTTAGAGAAAGTATTGGCCGGTTACCCTTCCCATCATCCCCGTGTATTGTTAGATGCCGATGATTGGGAGGAGATCATAGCAAAAAATAAAAATAATCCGGAAGCTCGGGCATATATAGACAAGGCTGTCCGATGCATCTCGCATCCGTTGAAACATCTTTGGGAGGAGATAGATACAACGAATGTGGTTACATTGACCAACCTTGTACAGCGTAAGTCTGCCCTTATACGGGAAAGCCGTAAGATTGTGGATAGGGAAGAAGCTAACGTAGAAGCATTGGTACGTGCCTACCTATTGACGAAAGATAAAAAATATTATCGGGAAGGTATCGACCGATTGAGCGAAATTCTTTCCTGGCAAGAAAGCAAATACTTTGCAGGCGACTTTAATCTATCCACTTTATTATCTATGAGTACATCTACATATGATGGATTCTATGGCTTGCTGTCTCCTGAAGAGAAACAACTGCTATTGGACAACATTCGCAATATTGGCGATAAGTTCTATAATGAATATGTCAATCATCTGGAGAACCGTATTGCCGACAACCATGTATGGCAGATGACTTTCCGTATTCTGACGATGGCGGCATTCGCTACGGTTGGTGAGATACCGGAAGCATCAGTGTGGACAGATTATTGCTATAATGAATGGATTTCCCGCCTTCCCGGTCTGAACAAAGATGGTGCCTGGCATAACGGAGACGCTTATTTCCATGTAAATATACGCACCTTAATAGAAATTCCGGCCTTCTTCTCACGTATTTCAGGCTTCAATTTCTTTGCTGATCCGTGGTATAACAATAATGCATTATATGTCATCTACCAGCAACCTCCTTTCTCCAAATCCGGAGGTCATGGCAATTCGCATGAGGGACAGCATACTCCGAACGGAGGCCGCGTAGGATATGCTGATGCCATAGCGCGTGAATGTAACAACCCGTGGGCGGCAGCCTATGTACACGAAATCATGCAAGAAGACCCCGATATCTTCTCGAAAGCTTTCGAAACCAAACCGGCAGACCTGACGTGGTATCGTTGTATTACTAAAAAGGAAAGACCTGCTTATAGCATGCGCTTGTCGGATTTACCGGCATGCAAAATCTTCAGTCAAACGGGTACTGCTTTGATGCATACCGACATCGGACACCATACTAACAATGCGATGCTTTCTTTCCGAAGCAGTCCTTACGGTTCTACTTCTCATGCCTTAGCGAATCAGAATGCTTTCAACACCTTCTTTGGCGGTAAAGCCATCTTCTATAGCAGCGGACATCGTACCGGGTTTACAGATGACCACTGCATGTATGCCTATCGGAACACTCGTGCCCATAATTCCATATTGGTAAACGGTATGGGACAAAAGATAGGAACAGAAGGTTATGGTTGGATTCCCCGCTATTACGAAGGTGAAGAAATCTCTTACGTTGTAGGTGATGCTTCCAATGCCTATGGCAAAGTCATTTCTCCGTTATGGCTGGAACGCGGACGTTTGTCCGGCACTCGTTTTACTCCAGAAATGGGTTGGGATGAGAATAAACTGGATTTCTTCCGCAGGCACATTGTCCAATTAGGACGTTCGGGACTATTTGTCATTTATGATGAACTGACAGGTAAGGAACCTGTAAAGTGGAATTATTTACTGCATACGGTAGAACTTCCGATGGAAGTGGTTGAAGAAGGGGGTGGACTGCGTATTTTGGGAAAGAATAAGGTAGACGGAGTATCTGTAGCCCATTTGTTTTCCTCACAAAAGATGACTTACGCACAGACAGATACCTTCTTTGTGGCTGCTGTTGATTGGAAAAAACGACTTGGCAAGACACTCCCTAATCATTACCATTTCACAGCAACCACGTCTCCCAGCAATCAGGTCTGTTTTTTGAATGTGATTGATGTACATGGGAATAACCGTGCTGATGCTGTGGTGGATCGTGAAGGAAATCGCATAACTGTAAAAGAATGGGTTATTGAATGTAATTTAGATGGTGGAGAGAAAGCATTTCTCCGTATAGAAAATAAAAAGAAAGGTGTTTCGCTGAACTTTGATTATGATTTGAATAATGGTGCTACGACTATTGTAGATCAAGTCGGTGGTAAGCGTGTGGAAAAGAAACTAGTTGATACCTTACCGGATTTAGAGATATAGAAAAGCATTTCTCATATTCTCATTAATTTTCATAAACATCAGATAATCAAACAAATATCTTATGAGAAATACTTTTCAATACGGTATTTCTCATAAGATATTCTCTATTTTAGCTTAAATTTCAGCTTATTCTCATAACATTTCAGGGTATTTCTCATAGTCAGCCTACCCTCTCTTCCCTTTTCTTGGTTGAAGATAAGCAGTATTTCCGATTGTATTCACATATATAAATTTAGCAGTTCCTATTGCCAGTCTATTATTTACTGATTTGTCCTCCCGTATTATCCTCAATCCATCCAGCCTACTTACCTTTTGTGACAAGTCCCCATTAAACAAACGTTATACAGCTGTTATACTTCCATTATCCCATAACCATTTGTCCATTAACGTGCCGATATCACTAACTTCCCACGGCCGTGGTAGGATCTCGTCATGGCTGTGGGAAGAAGCTACCACGGCCGTGGGAAGATCTCGTCACGACCGTGACGAATTAAAGATACCGATACTTTAATGTAACTATACCGGTATCCCAACATAACTATACCGGCTACTCTTCCTATAAAGTCCCACTTGATTAATCTTAAAACAAGGCACTTGACAAGAAATCAAGGCTGACAATAAAAGTGCAGATGTTTTACTGTCAGCCTATTATCAGCACCTATTGTCAGGCAGTATAAAATTGATATTCAAGCACTTGAATGTCATCCTGACAGATTGACAATAAAAAGAGTACAAATCGCTAAGTATTAGCCTAAACAAAATAAGATGATTGCTCATTTCTGCATCTTTGTGGACCAATTCTGTTTTATTCTTTTGATTCTTATACACAGCTTTTTTAACGGGCATTTATAACAACTACCCCGTCCTAATTCAAGTTCTATTTCTAAATCCCGTGTCCGTTCGTTTAGCTCTATCCACATGCCCCGTAATGCATCCCGCTGTGATTTGGCTTCCCTGTACATTTCGAGTTCCTTGTCGCGTGCCCCTAAGAGAAAAGCATATGCCGAACACACTTCAGATTTACTGATGCAAAGCTGCTCCAAGACTTTCACGTATTCCGGGCTAATTCCTTTCTCCCTAATCTTCAGGAATCCACGGAGACTCTGATCGTTTACGACGGTTCTGTAATCCTTGAAATATGACATGATTACCTGCATATCCACCCAAAGTTGGATATACTCTTTTTCGATACCGTATTTCTTGGCCGCTTCTTCTATGCTAATCCATTCTGACATAGTGTTCGTTTTTTTATGTGTGATACAATGAAAGAGGGATACTCTTTTTATTATATTAGCACAACGGGCATCTACGCTTCCTGCAGTCCGGTGGCGGGGATTGGTCAGGTTATATTGGGGTATTATGAATAAACCGACCGGATACAAGAAAGGCGCAGATGCTGTTGCACCATTATCCGTCTATGAGGCTTAGCAATACCCTTCGGAAGATAATGATAACAACAGACACCCACGCCAATCGTTTATATATAACACATCTCTGACGGATATGTTGATATACACCGTTCGCGTGGAGTATCTGCTGAATCACCTCTCTCCTTTAAAACTGCTAATTTTCATAGACGAGAGATAATACGCTTTTACTCTATTAAGAAATAAAACCACTTTCCACCAGTTCCATCACGCTGATGGGCGGAAAGCGTGTGACAAAGATAAATGATTTATTTGGAATATATTGGAAATAAGGCAATAAATACAAGAAGTTTTGCACTGAATGTTTATAAAATCAATGCCTTTGTGGGCATGTTCCACCATATCTAGCAGTTTTGATATGATACCAATGGCATTTGTATTTTGTATCCATTCTTTTGCGCTAAGGCAATAACTGTTCAATCCCACTTTTAATTATGTCGAATTCTACACAATTAAAAGTGGGATTGTTCAGCTTCTCCCAGATACCAAGAAATTCTACAGTGTTTCGATTCCTAAGCCAATTCGGGAAGAAGAATACAAAGGTAAGTACCTTATAATAGAAACAGACAAAAGAAAAACAATTCCGTTAATAAGCTCTCAACCCATAATCGAATCTCATCTTCTTGCTATCTTTCACTTCGATTTTCAACAGATTGCTCCCTTTCCGCAAGTAACGGCTGTAGTCACTGATATTGTATTGATTATATTGCCTGGTCTGCTTTGCTTCCTGCGCAAAGACTTCCACTCCATTCAACCACACTTTTGCTTCTCCGGCAACATTGAGCCACAAAGACAGGTGATTGAAGCCCTTATCTACATTAAAAGTTGCTTCAGATACTATTGTGGAACGAGGGGAACATTCGAAAGGCAAAGAAATCATTTTCAGTTCCTGACCGTTCACACCGACAAGGCGGGTATTCTTGCTTCCATTCTGACTGTCCGCAATCAAAGTAACCGCATTCACGGGGGTGATTTCATACAAACGGTTGTGCATCAGGTGCAATAAGCCTTCCGGTATTTTAGTCACTTTCCGGTCATAAGTAATCAAGCCGTTCACTTCCCCTTCCACATCGGTGGTTTGTGTATAGACTGCCGCACTCAATCCCTGGGCAATCAGCGTTTCCAAATCATATAACAGGCGACCGTAGCTATCAATCAATGCCATTGCCCCGTCGATATTCTTATACCCCCAGTTTCTCATATTCGGATTCCAGATATGCTCCTTGATCGCCCAGCCATAACCGCCGAACTCTCCCAATACGGAAATACGGTTACCATTATTCTCCGGCAGAATCATGGAAGTGACAGGATAATTATGTACGTCGTACATATCACCTACGCCTCTATCCGTCCACCCGGTCACCCCGTTTATCAGACGTGTATCGTCGTACTTAATCACTTTATTCACGATTTCCACCGTATTGTGCTGTCCCCATCCTTCATTGAATACAACCCAGGTAGTGATACAAGGATAAAAACGGAGACGGTCAATCATCTCGAACATTTCTTTTTGCCATTGGCGGGTATGTTCTTCGGGAGCATTCCAATCGGCAGTAGCCGACGGATTAACGTGTTCCTCTTTCTTCCTTGATGTAGCAAAACCGGATACCATATCCTGCCACATCATCAGACCGAGAGAATCGGCGTAATAATAATATTGTTCCGGTTCTACCTTGATGTGTTTACGGATCATATTAAATCCCATCTTCTTCAACTGCACCATGTCCCACAGCATCGCTTCCTCGGAAGGAGGAGTCAGCAATCCGTCGGGCCACCAGCCTTGATCGAGCGGACCGTATTGGAAGATGGGTTGATTATTCAGGCAAATGCGGTTATATCCGCACTCATCTTTCCGTACATCTACCTTTCTCAAAGCAAAGTAACTCTTTACCTGATCTAAAACACGCCCTCCATTGGATAAGGAAATATTCAGATGATACAGTTTCGGAGATTCGGGAGACCATAAAGCAGCATCCGGAACATCTATCTCAATCGCATCACGCAACTTCTGTTCCACCGTCCTGATTACTTTACCATCATCCAATACTTCTATTTTTACCTCTTCATTGCCTTTAGCTCCGGCTATGTCGAAATTCAGTTTTACAGACTTCTTCTCAATATCAGTGGAAGGAAGCACCTGACGGATATAAGTTTTATCTACCGCTTCCAGCCAGACTGTCTGCCAAATACCCGATACAGGAGTATACCAAATCCCTTCCTGATTGAGTTGCTGTTTGCCACGGGAAATAGATTCCGTATCTGTCGGATCGGTTACAGCTACCTCAATGCTTTGAGGCCCGCTTTTCTTCAAAAACTTAGTAATATCAAACGAGAACGGATTATTCCCTCCTTTATGCGTGCCGGCCAACCGGTTATTCACCCACACCTGACATTCATAATCCACTGCTCCGAAATGCAGGATAGTAGATTTATTCTTCCAGGAAGGATTTAGTGTGAACTCACGTTGATACCATAGTTTATCCGTAGGAAGAAATGTTTTCTGCACTCCGGACAGTGACGATTCAATCGCAAACGGAACAAGGATTTCCCCCTCAAAGGAAACATCCTTCCGGGGCGTGTTCTGATCCGTTACGGCATATTTCCACAATCCGTTCAGATTGATCCATTCTGCCCGTTGCAATTGCGGTCTGGGATAACTTTGCCACACATTTTCCGGCGTCACCTGTTCAGCCCATACTGTTTTGATTTTGTCTCCTTTAGGCTCCCATGCATGGGCAAACACCTGCGACATGGCTCCTAAAGCCAGAGTAAACAAGATTCTCTTATCCATAAGCGTTAGCGGGTTTTATATTCTTTAAAATCTTTCCGTCGATTCTTATTGTAGGTATTCCACATTTTCTGGAAATACAGGACATCGCTCTTGTCTGCCCATTCGAAATAGGCCGTTTCCAGTTCTTTTGCCATTTCAGGATATTTGCCGATCAGGTTGTGCTGCTCGGTACGGTCTTCCTTGATATTGTACAATTCCCATTCATCTCCCTTAAAATTGGCCGAAACCAGCTTCCAGTCACCTTTACGCACCATGCGGTTGCCTTCATGTTCCGCATAGATATACCTTTCGGGCATCTTCTTTCCTTTCACAATCGGGAGGATGGATTTACCTACCGTGGGCAGAATCGCTCTTCCCTGATATTCTTTCGGATAAGTGGCTCCTGCCAGTTCCACACAAGTAGACATGATATCGGAGAATTGTGCAGGCTGATGATCCAGTCCGCCTTTATTCTTCACATGATTGCCCCAGGAAATGATGCATGGGGTTGAGATACCTCCTTCGTGAGCATAATGTTTATACAGCGTGAACGGCGTGCAACAAACATTCGCCCAGCCTGTGCCGTAATGATGATAAGTTCCGGGCAAGCCCATCTGGTCGAGTTCGGCTCCCGTATGCGTATGATATTCGACTCCGGTCTGTTTGTCGAAACCAAATTCATGCCATTCGGCACAAGCTCCGTTATCAGACATAAACATGATAAATGTATTGTCCAGCTCACCGTTCTTTTTCAATTCATCCACTACCCGACCGATATTCGCGTCCATCACATCCACCATCGCTGCAAAAATAGACATACGGCGTGCCAAGTCGGTCTGCTGATCTTTCGTCAATGAGTCCCATGCCGGCAACGGATGCGTTTCATCTTCAAACAGACTTTCGGGAACCACGCCGCGCGGACTAAGTTCCGGTTTGCCTTGCATCAGTTTCAGGTCAACAATCCGTTTCCAACGTGCGTCACGAATCTTGTCCCATCCCTGCATATAGAGAGACATATATTTATCAGTCACTTCTTTCGGTGCGTGCAAAGGAAAATGGGGAGCATTATAAGCCAGATACAGGAACAGCGGTTTCTTTTCCTGATGTGCCTGGTCGATGAAGTCAATCGCATAATCCGTTATCACATTCGTTGCATAGAAAGCCCCTTCTTCATAGTGTCTGGGGGTACGGTCTTTCGGCAAACGGGTATATACCGCCGGATTCCAGAAAGAATTGAATCCGCCCAGCAACCCGTAATACTCTTGAAAACCACGAAGAACAGGATTCGACTTGTTCCCCAAATGCCACTTTCCCGACATAGCCGTAAAATATCCGGCATCTTTCAAGACTTCCGCAATCGTGACATTATCCGAATTGGAACGGAATCCCGAATATCCCTTCGGCCATGCAGGGTGACTGCCGTCCATGTGTCCCAGTCCTGTTTGATGGGGATAAAGTCCCGTCAACAGGTTGGCACGGGACGGGCAACTGCGTGCACTGTTGTACATTTGCGTCATACGGACGCCATTCTCCGCCAGTTTATCCAATACCGGTGTATGAATCTCACCACCGAAGCAACCGAGATCTGAAAATCCCAAGTCATCAGCCAGTATAATTATAATATTCGGCTTGTCCTGCGCATAAGCCATCGGAACCAGAGCCAGACTGCCTGCTATCAATAAAGAAGTTTTCATTTGGTTTTATAATTAAAGTTGGGTTTGAATTTACCATTCTCATAGATCATCGGAATCAATCCGGGACGGCACGTCACTTTATACTCTGCCGCCTGTGCCCCGCGTGGATTGAAGAACATGGTAGCCCACCAGTTTCCAGCCTTATCCTGAAAAAGATTGTTGTGTCCTCCTCCCGTGATGGCATTGTAGCGCTCACTATATGGCCCATACACATTATCGGCTGTCGATATGATACAGTCATAACTATAACGTGTTTTCGGCGAAGTCACTCCCTTCTTCTCGATATAGGTATCTCCCTCTGCCGTACGGTGCGACCATATTGCTTGTACCAGATGATACTTGTTATCGTATTTGAAAATAAACGCTCCCTCAATATACGGTTCCGGATCGTATTTCTTCTCTTTCAACGTTTTCAGTTCCTCGGCCAATCCGCTCATATCCGGTTTCATACGGGCGATATAATGGTTGTGCCCGACAAAATAAACTGTGCCGTCCGTATCTTCAAACAAACTTCCGTCGATGTTCGGGAAGATGGCTTTCTCTTTGTTGCCTTCGATATTCTCGTACGGTCCTTCCGGTTTTCCGGTCTTACTGCGCAAAATAAAAGAACCTCTCCCGCCTGCCGACTCATTCATGCAGGCAACGATAAACCAGTTCTTCGCGCTTTTGATATAATGCATTTCCGGAGCCCACACTGCATGAAAGCGGTTGTCCATCGGATCACCGTTGATGGATTTTTTCTGATATTTCTCTCCTGCTTTATATACTTTCGGCTTCTTTTGCCAGGTGCCGTCTTTTTCCATCGACCAGATTTGTCCCATAGCTTCCCACGACTTCATATCTTTGGAACGCCACAGGTACAAACCGTCGTTCCAGTCCCAGCAATGTTTCTGTCCCGGAAAATGACGATCGGGGGTAGAGGTAGTTCCTGTGATATAATAATAACCGTCAGGTCCCAGCGTAGCCCAGGTGTCCCTCATCCAATAATCAAATGCCGGCTTTACAGATTTCGGAACACGTAGTTCCGGAGCGTTTGTATTTGCCGTTCCATATAACTGCGCTGATGCTGTACAGATGGAAATAAATCCTGTAAGCAAGATCAATCCTAATCGTCCAATCAATTTCATATATTCCTGTTTTATGTTTACGTATTCTTCCTATTTAAGATAATTAAACGGGTTCTGTTTAAAATGATAGCGTCTTTGCGGAAGAGGCAGCGGGTCCTGCAGACGTAATTCCCATGCCAGCAAGCAGGTCAGAAGTTCCGTTTGAATTTCGCTATATTTCTTCTCGCCAAACAGATTATGAACTTCCGAAGGGTCTTTCTTCAAGTTGTAAAGTTCACCGTTTCCATAATGATTCATCACCAGTTTCCAGTCATCCTTTCTTATCATGCGTGAAGTGCCGCTTTGCGTCCAGGTGTTCAGTTCGTCAAAGTGGGCTATCTTGCCGGGAGTCAATGCGCCTTCCTGTTCGAAAGTCAGGGAAGCGTCCAGTCCGACGTCAGCCCCGCCGAAGCCTTGTTGAACCACTATACTGGAGAATTCTTCTTGGGGATAAGCCTTCCCGGTCAACATCGGCCACAAGCTACGTCCCTGAACGCCTGCCGGTATTTCGGCACCGATGGCAGAGCAGAAGGTGGGGAAAAGGTCGGCTATCGACGCGTGGCTATCCATAGGTGCAGGCTGATTCTTGATCTGATAGCCCGCCCATACCATCGGAATACGTGCCAGGCTCTCGGAAAGTCCGGCTCCTTTACGGATTAATCCGTATTCTCCCCAATAATCACCGTGGTCGGAGAGTACAACAAAGATGGTATTTTCATATTGTCCGCCGGCTTTCAATGATTCGATCAATCTTTTGATCTGATCGTCTATCAACCGGATCATTCCGATATAGTTGGCACGGATTCGGGGCAGGTCCTGTTCCAGATTGGGGCAGGATGCATCTTCCAGTTCTGCCAGAATACGGTATTTCTCTCCTTTCTTTGCCAAATCCTTGCGCGATGTCTTCAATACGGGAAGTTTGTCAGGTGAGAACATGGAGTAATAGGGTTCGCATACCTGATAAGGGTTGTGGGGTTCCGGGAAAGATACCCATACGAAGAAAGGATTTTCTTTCTGCTTCTCAATCCATGCCAGTGCTTCGTTCACGATTTTGGTGGGATGCTGCTCTTCCAGGGAGATTGGAGAGGGTTCGAGCCATTGCCCTCTGGCTTGCTGATTCAGGAAACGGGCAGTTTCTTTCTCGGCGGGAGTCGCCTTTTTGTTCTTTCCCCAGTGTCCGTATTCAGACCAGAAGTCCAGGTCGGCAGGTTTCAGGTAAGCATGATTCTTGCCGACCAATGCTGTCTGATATCCGTTTTCTTTCAATACTCCTACCAAATCCTGTTGATAGAAGATGTCGGGGATATTGTGGTTCGTACGTACGTGAGTGGCAGAAGGGAAACGTCCGGTGAACATGGAGCAACGGGCGGGGGAACTGGCAGGCATCACGGTATATGCCTTGTTGAACCATACATTCTCCTGTGCTAGTTGGTCTACATAAGGAGTCACGTCAAGAGGGAACCCCTCTCTGCCGCAGAGATCGGCACGCTGCTGGTCGGTCATGATAACCACAATATTCGGTTTACCGTTCTGCGCTGTGACCGACAGAGGCAATCCCTGTATAGCTAGTCCTGTGATACAAAAGAGTGTATTTTTCATATTTGCTTATTTTAATCTTATAGTCTTTTATTCAAAACGGTGTACAATCATGGAACCGACTTCATATCATGTCCCATCGTCACAAAAATTTTCTGCATACCTTCCATATCCTTAATCGCCGCATCCGGACACACATCAAACGTGTGATCCTTTTTCTGACTTTTAGAGTTTCACCTTGCAAATGTGGTCTTTTCTATCCAAGAAAAACAGAAAAATAGTATTTAATACCTGCAATCATGTATAAAAATCAGTTGTCGGGCAACAAACTGAACATTAGTACTGTCCGTTTGAACAATCCTACGACCGTCCAAAACAAAAAAAGACGTATCTTTGGTCGTGAAAATTAATCAGAAAAGCCATGAGAACCACATCACTTAAAATCATCCTCTTATTTAGTCTCGTGCTCTTAAACATAAACCTGTCTACGGGACAGATACAATATACCAACATACGTTTCAAACAGTTAAGTATAACCGAAGGACTTCCGCATAACACCATTAATGCAATCACACAGGACAATCACGGATTCATCTGGTTTGGTACACGCAACGGCTTGTGCCGGTTTGACGGTTATAATATCAACCTGTTCGCACACAATGAAGCCGACAGTACCTCACTCTGCCATGACTTCATCACCCGTCTGTACAATGACTCACTCCGCAACGTTCTATGGATCTCTACCGATCAGGGCATCTGCAGCTATGACTACCGGACGGAAGATTTTACCCGTTACCGGATCAAAGGGAACACCAAAGATGATGTTTGTTTCCTGAACACCAGCGACGGTATGCTCCTGGCGGCCTGCAGCAACGGACTCTACCGTTACAATGAACAGGACAGCCTGTTCGTCCCTTTCCTGCTCAATGAAGAGAAGCCCCATGTGAGATACCTCGCAGAGGACGGAGACAAAACCCTGTGGATAGATACCAACAAAGGACTGATGCGATACAGTCTGGAAAAGAAACAATTCGTTTCCCTCCCTACTCTCATCCAGCCTTTTGCACAACAATGTAACAATGCTGTCCTGATCTCGTCCAACCAGCTTTTGTTGAATACTAATAGTGATTTCTTCGTCTACCACATACAAAGCAACACCCTGTGTAACCTCTCGAAAGACCTCGAAGTGAAAGATTTCCGGTGTGCGTCAACCGACTATACCGGAAATATATGGGTAGGAACGGAGTACGGCATCTTCGTGTTCAACAAACTCTACCAACTGATTGCGCACTACGAACAATCCGAACGGGATTTAAGTGCCCTGAACGATTCGCCCATTTACAGTCTTTATCAGGACAAGGCACATAATATGTGGGTGGGAACCTATTTCGGAGGAGTCAACTATTATATATTCGGCTCCGACCAATTCCAGATATATCCTTACGGAAGCAGTTTCAACCATTTGAGCGGAAAAGCTGTCCGCCAGATTATCAATGCTCCGGACAACGGCCTGTACATCGCTACGGAGGATGGCGGATTGAATTACCTGAACAGTAAAAAAGAGATTACCCGCGCCGAACGGCTTCACAAACAGATGCAAATCTACGCCAAGAACATACACTCTCTATGGCTCGACAAAGATAACAGCCTATGGCTCGGACTGTTCCTGAAAGGAGCTCTTCACTATATACCGCATCTGAACCGTACGGTGAACTATAATCTATTGTCGGAAGAGGTCTCGTCCGGCTTCTGCATCATCGAAGACAAAAACGACCACGTTTGGTACGGAGGTCCTTCAGGCTTGTTCCTGATCGACAAGAAAAAAATCAATGCCCGTCCGGAAAAGGTCTTACCGCTGCGCGTCTTCAATCTGGTACAATTCAATGACAGCATACTTTGGGCAGGAACCCGAAAAGGCAGTATGTTCCAGATAAACACCCGTACACTGAAAGTTACCTCGCTCCCTATCTTACCACACACCGATCTCTATGTAACCTATATCTACCCCGATTCGCACCAACGGATATGGATAGGGACAGACAACAACGGGCTTTATGTATCAGACCGCAACGGCAGCATCATCGCTTTTTACAGCAAAGAACAGTTGGGTTCCAACGCCATTAAAGGTATCATTGAGGATGAAATGAGTAATATCTGGGTAGGAACCGGAAACGGACTCTGCTGTATCAATCCCCAAACAAAAAATATAGACCGGTATACCACTGCCGACGGATTGCCCATCAACCAGTTCAACTACTCCTCCGCCTGCAAGAAACCTGACGGAGAACTGTATTTCGGAACCATCAACGGCATGATTTCTTTTTATCCGGAACAGGTACGCTCCGTCAATCCCCATTTCAACATTGCCCTGACTGCTATATGGAGCAACAGCGAATATATGTCACCCAATAATGAAAAGGCGTCCATCCCTTCCTCCATCTCCGAGCTGACAGAGATTACCCTGACACACGACCAGGCCCAATCCCTGCGTCTCGAATATTCCGGACTGAATTATCAATACACCTACAACACCCAATATGCCATGAAAATGGAAGGTATCGACAAAGACTGGCAGTTTGTAGGCAACCAGCATCAGGTACGTTTCTCAAACCTGCCTTCAGGAAGGTATATCTTAAAGATCAAAGCCAGCAAAGACGGCATCCACTGGGATGAAACGGGACAAAAAGACCTTGCCATCAGAATCCTTCCTCCCTGGTGGCTCTCATCGGGAGCATACCTTGCCTATGCGCTACTCTCCCTGTTAATCATTTACGCCGCATACAGATATACCAAAACACGTATCATCCTGCTCATGCGACTGAAAACAGAGCATGAACAGCGTGTCAACATAGAAAACATGAACCAACAAAAGATCAATTTCTTCACATACATCTCCCATGACCTGAAAACACCGCTAACCCTGATTCTGTCACCTCTTCAACGGTTGATCCAGCAGCCACAGATCAACAACAACGACAAAGAGAAGCTGGAAGTCATCTACCGCAATGCCAACCGGATGAATTATCTGATTAACGAATTACTGACGTTCAGTAAAATCGAAATGAAGCAGATGCATATCAGCGTCCGCAAAGGAGACATCATGCATTTTCTGGAAGAGTTGTCTCACATCTTCGACATCGTAGCCGGAGAACGGGAAATAGACTTTATTGTCAATCTGGAAGACACCGAAGAGGAAGTATGGTTCTCGCCTTCCAAACTGGAACGGATTCTTTATAACTTGCTCTCGAACGCATTTAAATACACACAACCGGGAGGATATGTCAAGTTGAGCGCCAAACTGATAAAAGAAGAAAAAGAGACATTTGTGCAAATCTCCGTGAAAGACAGTGGTAGAGGCATCCCTAAGGAAGCCCAAGAACAAATATTCGAAAGCTACTACCAGGTAGAGAAGCGTGACCACCGCGAGGGATTCGGACTAGGGCTGTCGCTCACCCGTTCGCTCATCCACATGCACAAAGGGGAAATACGGGTAGAGAGCGAAGTCAACAAAGGTTCGGACTTTATCGTCACCCTGAACGTATCGGAGGATGCCTACGCACCCGACGAACGCTCTTCCGAAAACATCACGACCGAAGAAATACAAAAATACAACCAGCGAATCAAGGAAACAATCGAACTCATCCCCGAAAAGCTGACCAACAAAGAGAAAGACTCCGGCAGAGAATCTATCATGATTGTGGAGGATAATAAAGAAATGAATGATTACCTCGCCAGTATATTCGGCGAGAAATACGACATCATACGTGCCTACAACGGAGCGGAAGCCTGCAAGAAGATAGCCAGACAACTGCCGAATCTGATTATATCGGACTTAATGATGCCGGTGATGGACGGACTGGAATTCACGGAACGCGTCAAGCAAGATGTAACGACCAGTCATATCCCCGTCATCCTCCTGACTGCCAAGACGGATGAAAACGACCATACAGAAGGCTATCTGCGGGGAGCGGACGCCTATATCACCAAACCTTTCAACGCCAAGAACCTGGAGTTGCTGGTACAGAATATCCAGAAGAGCCGGAAACAGAATATCGAGCACTTCAAACAGGCAGAGGAACTGAACATCAAGCAAATCACCAATAATCCACGGGATGAGGTGTTTATGAAAGAACTGGTGGAGCTGATCATGGCGAACCTCACCAAGGAAGATTTTGGAGTAACTGAAATCACAGCCCATCTCCGCATCAGCCGTAGTCTGCTGCACATGAAACTGAAATCACTCACGGGATGCTCCATCACACAGTTTATACGTACCATCAAGATGAAGGAAGCCAAAACCCATTTACTGAACGGCATGAATGTTTCCGAAGCTTCATTCGCTGTCGGTATATCAGACCCGAACTACTTTACAAAATGTTTCAAAAAGGAATTTAATATCACTCCGACAGAGTTTCTCAAGCAATTGAAGTAATTCGCCGGAACTGGCACTTGTAAATCTCCTTATACTCTACAAAGTTTGAAAAAGAATATGTAACTTTGTAGTAATTATGAGTGAAAGTCAGAATATTGAATATAAGGAATCGTGGAGAGACGAATATCTAAAGTGGATTTGTGGTTTTGCAAATGCACAAGGTGGACGTATCTATATCGGTATAGACGATAACCAACAAGTGGTTGGTGTAGCAGACACCAAACGACTGATGGAAGACATTCCTAATAAGATCGTTAACTACCTGGGCATTGTAGCTGATGTAAATCTTTTGCATAAAGAGGATAAAGACTACATCGAGATTGCCGTGCAACCGTGTAATTTGCCTATCGCTTATCACGGTATATATCATTATCGCAGCGGTTCTACCAAACAGGAGTTGAAAGGTGCAGCCTTGCAACAGTTTTTGCTTCGCAAAATGGGGCATTCGTGGGATGATATTGAAAACGAAAGAGCTACATTGGATGACATCGACCGCCAAGCTATTGATTTCTTTTTGCGTAAAGCCGTCGATGCCGGACGTATGCCAGTAGATTCATTGAATGAAACTACGGAAAAAGTACTCTCTAATCTGAATCTTATCGGTGGGGAAGGTAAGTTGCGCAATGCTGCTTTACTTCTATTCGGCAAAAATCCTGCAAAGTTTTTCACCAGTGTACAATTTCGTATTGGGAGGTTTGGTCGTGATGAAGCCGACCTGATGTTTCAAGATGTAGTGGATGGAAATATCATTCAGATGACCGATCGCGTGATAGAAGTATTGAAATCCAAGTATCTCATTTCACCTGTCCATTATGAAGGATTGCAGCGCATTGAACCTTTAGAAATTCCAGAAGATGCATTGCGGGAGAGTTTATTCAATAGTATTGTGCATAAGTTGTACACGGGAGTACATATACAAATGAAAGTGTATAATGACCGCATCCGCCTTTGGAATCCGGGGACACTTCCCGAAGGTATGACTATCGAACAATTATTAGGTGACCACGCTTCACAACCCCGGAATCGCCTTATCGCCGAAACTTTTTACCGTGCTGGATTTATTGAATCATGGGGACGAGGTATTCATAAAATTTATGAGGGTATGACGAAAGCAGGGCTCCGCAAACCGGAGTTTATAAATGAAGCCGGTGGCGTTACACTTATCATATATAGACCTAACAGAATTAAGAACGATGACCCTTTAAATGATCCTTTAAATGACCCTTTAAATGACCCTTTAAAACTATCATCATTAGAGAAAGATATATTAAAATTGATAGTAAAAGATAATCAGTCAACATATGATAATTTAGCCATATCTTTATCTGTTTCCAGTGCTACGATCAAGAGAGCATTCCGCAACTTAAAAGTGAATGGCTGCATTATTCGAAAAGGCTCGAAAAAGATAGGTTATTGGATGATAACAGAAAAAGGAAAATCTATTCTAAAGTAGAGTCGTAAGCTAATTTAAGCGATATAAATTTAACAGAATGTCTAAAAACATCACCGGTAATCAGCCTGCAACATCGTTGATTCAGCTAATTACCGGCGACAGATAGACACCTATAATCGACTAATACCTATTTCTACCATTCCTGGAAGCGTAAATCGGCTTCCGGATTCTGACGACGAATCAATTCTTCATTGACTTGATAAGTAACACCGCCTTTCGTGTATTTATAAGAAAGTGTAAACTTAGGCTGTTTCCCTACAAATTCCAGTGATTCGGCTGCAGGATCTAATGTGGCGGATGCATCTGCGATAGCGACACTTCCCCCGGCCTCGATAGTCACACTTCCATCTGAATTGACTGTCAGATTCACCGATTCATTGTTTTCCAACGTTTGTCCGAAGCCCGGTCTGCGTACCTTGTTCCTGCCTAATGAAACAAAGTCGCGGGTCATATTCTGACTCAAATCCTTGTTATTGTATTCAGTCACCTGCTGGGTGGATAAGTTGGTAACTTTCCCTTTTACAAAGTAGGTGCCGTGATACTGGCTGACGAACTTGACAACTACAATACTGTAATCCTTCAAATTGCCATTCACGTCGGTACTTACTTCATCCTGATTGTGATCGACCAACCGGAAAGGGATGGCATAGTGTTTATCCAAAGCGGCATCATCGTTATAAAAAGCATCGGAGAAAGTCACTTTCACATCTGCGATTGCCAGGTTCGGGTTGCTGATCGTCATCTTGTTCGGATCAGCCAACTGATAATAGTTTTCCGGCATTAGTGTCAAGCCCGTACCATCCAATAAAGACGGATCGATCTCGAACGTAGCCCAATCATCGGTATGCACTTCTCTTTTGCCACCAATGGCCACTCCTACCTTTATCGACATATCTGTGTCGGCTACCAGTGTCCGCAAAGGTTTCTGCGAAGCAAAGTACACCGTACTCTTATCGTAGTCCTTTTCATAATCATCATAACAAGCAGTCATCAGAACGCTTATCAGCCCTATCCATAATATATTTAGTTTCTTCATTGTAAATAAGTATTTATATCAACCACATGTTATTCCCAACCCTGATTATTAATTAGATTCTTATTCTTTTCCAGCTCTGAATATGGCAGTGGAGTGAAATAGTTTTTCACTTCATATTTCCGTTGCTCCACCTTCTGTACTTTGAAGCTGAATGTACCGTCTTCATTGCGGGTGACGGCAACTCCTTCCACCTCTTCGTTCAACGGCAATACCCAGCGCCGCATATCAAAATAGCGATGATTCTCGAAAGCAAACTCCAAGCGGCGTTCATTCTGAATCAGCTTTCTGAACGAATCCTTACTTTGAGCTACTTCATCCAGATAAAGATCAAAGTTAATGCCTCCTGCCTGCAAACGGATCGTTTTCATTATTTCATAAGCAGAATACAGACAGCCCTCCCCTTTCACCGTCGGGTTGCCCCATGCCTCATTGGCAGCTTCGGCAAAGTTAAGAAGAACTTCCGATTTCCGTAATAAAGGATTGTAATGAACCGAACTTAACGTCTGGATCGGATTCAGCATAGCCGATTTCTTGGATACGAATTTAGCCAGGTAATAACCGGAACGTGTAGCATTCTCACTAAACGACGGAGAATCTTTTCCACCCTCGGACATATCCAGTGACTGACCGGAATCACCAAATGTAGCACTGTGGTAATAAACATTCAATGCAAAACGATTATCCAGTATGGCATAAAGCTGCATCATATCAAAGTCTGGATCAGACAAGTCGATACCCGAACGGACGTCAGTTGCCGGATAACCGTTCTTCGTATAAAAAGCCTTTACCAGATTATGAGAAGGAGTGGCACGGGCACTTCCATAATAGAACGGCGGGAAATGAAAACCTTCCAGCAGGTTATTATTAAAATACCTGCGGAAAGCATAATCGGAACTTTCCGTCTGGACATCGGCTATGGAAGAAGCCGTGACAGGAACAAAAGTACCGAAACCTTCCATACCCAGAATCTTATTAATCTCTTTAGCTACCGCTTCCCATCTTGCCTGATAAACTGTTGGGTTCAGTATTTCGAATTGTCCCATACCGGTAATCTTTGTCACGTCATCATCCTGCATGGCTGGGCTGGCGCTATATAAAAGCGCACGGCTTTTCAGAACAGCCGCAGCAGCTTTCGTGGCACGCCCGATTTGTGTATTACCAAACTCCAGGTCATCTCCCTGATATGCGTTCGGCAACAGTTCGATGGCATTATTCAAATCGTTTACAATAAAATTGACTGTTGCCTGATATGTAGGACGGAGGAACTCACCATTCTGCGCAGCTTCTTCCTGCGAGATAAAATGATCTGCCAACGGAATACCCAATGCTTTTCCGTTCTTACCCTTTCCACCGTACATCTTCAATAGTTCGAAATGCCACCATGCACGCAGGAAATACGATTCACCTTTCAGACGTAACTTGATTTGCTTGTCCACTTCCGGATCGGTACGGTTGTACTGCACCTGGTCGGTCAAGCCGTTTTCGAGGAAAGAGTTTACATAATTCAGCATGTTGTATGCATTGCTCCAGTTTCCAATCGGATTGTTAAACGCTGTCATACCGCCCATGCTTAATTTATAGACAGAAGAGCTACGCAAATTGGTCATTGCATTATCAGTAGCACAATCCAGAAAGTTATCTTCGAAGCAATCCGGACGGTTGGCTATGCCATTATAAGCTTTATATAGTACGCCTTGAGCAAGCTCCGGGACTCTCCATGTATCGGAGTCTCCGATCTGCCACGTCACCTTGGTATCCAATGTGTCGTCACAAGCACAAAAGAGAAACAGACCTGCTAAAACGCAACTTCCTAATATATGTTTCATATTGCCATCTATTAATTGTTCAAAATTAAAATACAAAAGAGACTCCACCTGTAAAGCTACGTGTCACCGGATAGTTGGTCACACCGGCATTCAGCAGTTCAGGATCCAGATCCTTCACGGAAGAAAGCACGAACAAGTTGGCACCACGGGCAAAAACCTTGATCTTTTTCACCACCGAACTCGGAGAGAACTGATTGAACGTATAGCTCAACTCGACATTCTTCATACGGAAGAAACTTGTATTCTCCAGCCAAAAGGAAGAATTACGGAAGTTGTTCTCACCGGCAGTTATTGTCAGACGAGGATAGCTTCCGGTCGGGTTGTTTACCGGATGGTAACGGTCTAATGCCAGTTTGGAGTATTTACTTTCTCCGTTGTTCCAATAATAGGCATTCGTTGCCCAAGTGTGAACACCCAGTTCGGAGTATCCCTGAAGATACAGCCCCCAACCTTTGTAGCTTACGCTGAAGTCGATACCCAGTGTAGTACGCGGGAATGAGTTTCCAAGTTCTTTCACATCACGACCATCGATAACCTTATCACCGTTCAGATCCCGGTAGGCAATGTCGCCCTCCTGATAATCGGCAAATGTCTGGGTTGCATGTCCGTTGATAGCTACGTCCTTACCAAATAATCCTTCGGCAACCAATCCCATCATAGCATCGGTAGAGCGTCCTACGGTGTAGCGGTATTCTTCACCATGTTTCACCTGATTCCATTTCAATACTTTGTTCTTTGACCATACGAAATTGGCTCCTACCGAATAAGACCAGTCGTTGACGCGGTCGCTCCAAGTGAACATTCCTTCTATACCGTGATTCAAGACAGAACCCATGTTATCCTGGTAAGTAAAGTTGCCTGTATAATCCCCGTAAGATGCATCGACAGAACCGATGATGTCTGTATGTTTTTCACGGAAATAGTTTATTTCGGTATATAAGCGGTTGTTCAGGAACAGACCTTCCACACCGATGTTCCATTCTGCCGCCTTTTCCCATTTCAAGTTCGGATTGCCTGCACGGACAAAAGTAGAATAGTAAGCCGTAGCACCGTTGTTCGTTGTTCCGAATCGGAAACTGCCGTCTTGTGCCCAGGCACGTTCATACAATAAATGTTCCGTGCTTCTGTCATATCCCAGAATACCGGCACTGGTTTTCAGTTTCAGGAAGTTCACGTATTCATTGTCTTTCAGAAAATCTTCATTGCTTAGAATCCAGGCAAGCCCCCCCGCAGCCGAGAAGAAATATTTGTTTCCCGGTTTGAAACGGTTGCTTCCCATCAATGCCATGTCGGCTTCCACAGCATAACGGTGGTCGTACATATAGTTCAGGCGCAATGCGTAGTTGGCATTGATGATGTCTTGGGTCACTCCCTGATTGGTTGTTTTCGAGTACATATAAGTCAGGCGTGCCGATACATCGTGTTTTTGATTGAATGTATTCTCATAACCGGCAAAAGCATTCCATCCCAATGTCTGTTGCAGGGTAGTCGACTTCCGGCTTTGTGAAGTGGCTACATCTGTTTTCTTCATCTGGGTGTACATGATTTTTTCCTCACCGGCAAAGTCACGGTATGTCTTGATGGCATACGTCGGATAGACTTTGCTCAAGGAAAGTTGCAGGTAATCATAGTTGTCGAAAGAGAGGAAAGCTCCGGCTTTCAATCCTTTCGTCAGCATATCAAGATCAAATTTCAAACCGATATTGGTCTGGCTACGCGTATAGCGTTCGTCTGTATATCCTCCGTACATGGTTTCCGCATAAGCATTCATCGGCTGCCGGAGGCTTGCACCGAACAAAGGAATCCCGTCCGAACCGCCTGCCAATCCGGTTTCTTCCGTTGACATTGTCAAAGGGTATTCATTCGGGCGGTGAGTAGACAAGGCCGTAAATACCTGTCCACAGTCCAGTTGTCCCCATTTGCGCATTTCCATACGTCCGGCAACGTCTGCGGATATAGTCAGGAAATCCGTTACGTTAAAGTCGAGGTTTCCGCGAAGCGTCAAGCGGTTCAGTTGTGGAGTATAGGCAACGTCTTCAAATCCGCTACCTCCTACATATCCGGCAATCAGTGCGTAACGCACTCTGTCGGTACCTCCCGTCATATCGAATGATACTTTCCGGTAATTGGCATTCTTATTCAACAACTGATCATATAAATCAACGTTCGGGTATAACAGGTCATTGGCTCCTTTGGAGTTTTTATATCCTTCCAGTTGCTTTTGGTTATAGTAAGGAGTCATCCCGTCATTGGCACGCGCTTCATTATACAGATTAGCATACTGATAGGAATTCAGGAAATCCGGTGTGCGTGTCATCTGCACCACTCCCACCTCGGCAGTGGCATTATAAATACGGCGGTTGGCCTTTCCTCTGCGGGTAGTTACCCAAAGTACTCCATTCGCTGCACGTGCTCCGTAAAGAATCTTAGCAGTGGCATCTTTCAGCAACTCGATACGTTCAATTTCTTCAGGAATCAAATCCGCAACCGGACGTTCCACACCGTCGATAATAACAATAGCCGTATTTTCCGACATACCGTGCTGGCCACGGATATATAAATCAGGCGTATTATTTCCCAATCCGCTGACCGTAGAGCGGACCTGCAAACCTAACATTTTACCTTGCAGCATATTCGTCAAAGTCAAATCCGGAAACGTTCCGAACTGCCCGTTCTCCAGTACACTCGTTGCACCTACTTCATTCCCTTTATATGTCTTTCCGCCATCGGCTCTGTTCACCAAGGATTCTCCGGTCAGGAACAGAGGCTCTTTCTTCAGGACAATCTTTTCAGGAACGATATTGCTACCTGTCAGTTTATACACTTTATCCTCGTATCCCAAAGCTTCGATCATGACGGTTGCGTCATTCTCCACTTTCGTCTGAAAACGTCCCTTTTCATCTGTATATAGAACGACTGCACCTTCTCCACAAATGATAGAAACATTCTTCAGCGGACTACCTTTCTCGTCGGTAACAATAGAAACTATTTCCACCAAAGGCTTCTTCGCCGACTTTCTCTTTGATTTATTTTGTGCGAAAGTCAGGCTAGAGCCAACGATAAGGACAAATATGAGCCCTATCAGTCTTATATATCTAATCTTGTTTCTCATATACTTTTCTTTATTTTAGGTATCACCATCCGGGGTTCTGTTGAAGATTATCCAAAGCCGCCACTTCATCCATCGGCAACGGATACCAATAATTACGCTTGTTAAACGTCCGCACGGCTGTCTTTACCGGAACATACTCATAGGTGAAGTCGGTCAACTTATAAGTGCAGGCTTTTTCCACTTTCAACTGGTCGGCGGTATAAGAATGGTTGATCGGGGTAGCTTTAACGCCCATAATCGGATATTCACCCTTAAACAAGTCTTCAGCAATCATCCAACGGCGGATATCGTACCAGCGGTGTCCTTCGAACATCAATTCCACACCGCGCTCCCGACGATAAGCTTCTCTAAAGTCCACTCCATCCGGCAGTTCACCGATTCCGGCTCTTACACGGATTTTATTCAATGCCTGACGGGCCGACATCGTACAACCTGTCACTATTGCATCCGGATCACCTGTTGCTTCGTATGAAGCCTCTGCCATATCGAGGTAAACCTGTGAAACACGAATGTATACAGCCACCAGACGATATAATTGGAAACCTGCTTCGCCAAACAAAGGCACACTTGCTTCCGGCCAGATAAACTTCTTACACATATATCCGGTCTGCTGGGAACCTCTCGTAAACTGGTTGGTAGAAATGAAGTTCTCGGAATAACCGCCCGAATAAGTGGTTACATAATAAGGAACACCCTGCAAGTTCTTTCCCCACTGTTCACCGGGGACAAGGATATTGTTAGTGAAACGAGGATCTCTATCCGAGTATGGATCGGTAGTCTTCACCGCATCATAACCGGAACGCGGATCAGTGATCGGATAGTACTTACCATCAGTTCCCATGCGTTCGTACATATCTACCGCATTTTGTGTCGGAGCATTATAAGGAGTACCTTCGGCACCGGTCTTGTTATCATAAGGTTGTGTCAACCACTGCGCTCTGACAAAAGCCGACCAGTTACCGTGATGCCAGCGCAGAAACCATAAGTATTCCGGTTGTGCGAATTGGTTGGAATTAGGCATTAACTGAATACTGCGGTATTCGTCATGATTCATCAGGCGATAATATTCGTGGCTTTCGATAGCGTTGATAGCCTTCTGCGCACTGCGGGCAGCCTCGGCAGCCATTTCTTTTCCATATCCTTTGTTTTCAATGGTATTCAGGTCGTTCTGCATCAAAGGACTGGCCGCATAAAGCTGCGTCATTGCTTTTAATGCCATAGCACCTACTCTGTCAGGCCGACCGTGCTCTACATCCGACCAACTTAATGGCAAATATTCAATGGCTTTATCCAGATCAGTCTGCATCCATGCATTGGATTCCTGATAAGTTTTACGGGGAAGATCGAAGTTGTCTGATGCTCCCCAAAGCTGGTCAAAGATAGGCATTCCGCCATATCGTTTGATGATTTCAAAATAGAAGTAAGCACGCAGAAAGTGAGCCTGTCCCAGCAATTTTCTTTTCTGGTCTTCGGTAATCGATTTCACCTGGTCGACTCCGTTAATCACACGGTTCACGATACGAAGTCCGGTATAGGCACGCGAAATAGCACTTTTGAAATTCGCTCCATCACTTTTACTTCCTATTTCGAAACGTGTACTCGCATTCTCCAGCCAGTTGCCTGCATTGACAAACTTCGACGGGTCATCATCACGGACAGATGCATATTCATCGGACAAATTACCTACCGTTACATACGTATTTGAATAGGAGTTGATGCCATGTGTGAAGATCAATATATCACCATTCAGAAAAATGCGGTCCATGAACCCTAACAAGCTGTTATAGTCTTTATAAACATCATCTTCGGAAAGTCCGTCATCAGGGGAACGGTCCAGGTAGTCCTCACAACTTCCGAAAAACAACCCCAGCATAATGATCCATATCCAATTCAACTTATGTCTTCTCATATCAGTAAATTTAAAGTGTCTCATAATCCTAATCTAAAACCAATATTATAACGTCTCACCATCGGATACACATTCTGTCCCGAATGCTCCGGGTCACGACGTGAATCGCCTTTCGAGAATGTCAGCAGATTGGTACCGTTGATATATATCTGCAGCTTTGTCAGATGCACAGGTTGTAACCAGCGTTTCGGAATCTCATAATTCACTTCCAGATTCTTCAGACGAAGATAAGCATGGTTGGTATACGTATAAGTACTGCCCACCGAGTTGTAATTTCTCTGTACATGAATACTAGGGCGGACGGCTCCGCTCTGAATCGGGGCATCGGCTGTCCATGTGTTCAATGTATTGGGTTGAGCTTTGATGTTACCTGCAGGGAAATCCCACAAGTAAGACGGTATCGCTTCCTTATAAACATCCATGGCACTGTACCACAACATATTGAATCCAAATCCTTTGTAAGAACCTCCCAGCGTAAATCCGAGGGTAGTTACCGGATAGTTCAGGTCTTTCATCGGAACCATATCTTTAGCATCGATCATACCGTCTCCGTTGTAATCAATGTAATACAAGTCACCGGGAATCAGTGTGTTGTGTGCACCGTTGGCAATGGTAGACTGCGCCGAGTTATAGATGTCATCCAACGACTGGAAGTTACCTGTTGCCAGGTACTTGTTGACGTATCCGATTGATTTCCCGGCTTTCTTCAGATATTCACTCTGATTCTTCGGGTCGTCAATAAAGACGACACGGTTCTCGCTAGTTGCAAAATTAAACTTTGCATAATAATTAAACTTTCCGATACGATCGTTCCAAGTAACATCCAGTTCGAAACCATGATTTTTAGTTTTACCCAGATTCACCTGCGGGAAAGCAATACCACTGTCCGCCCAAGACGGAATTGTATTACGAGTCATCAGAATATTATTTCGCTTTTCATCGAACAAGTCCAACGTAAAGTTCAATTTGCCCCACAAACCTATCTCAATACCGATATTCTGTTTAACGGATTCTTCCCAGGTGGCATCCGGATCGGCCAGTTTGCCTTCTTTATATAAAGGTCCCCAATTACTGGTCTGGTATTTACCGAACTGTGCGTTATCGGAGAGTTGCTCGAATTTCTGAATATAGTTGAAACGGGTAGCCCCTTTATCATTACCCACCACACCATACGAATAACGCACTTTCAGGTTGGTCAGTATTCCTTTGGTCCATTTCTTCACCCAAGGCTCTTCACTGATACGCCAACCGATAGAAGCGGACGGGAAGAAACCGAAGCGATGTCCCGGAGCAAATTTTTCCGAGCCGGTATAAGCACCGTTAAACTCGGCCAGGTAACGTTCTTTGAAGTTGTAAGTCACACGACCCACCCAATCTTCTTCGTAAGCCGGGAAGTTCATGACGGCCACATTATCACTAGTCGACTCGTTCATCTTACGGTTGAACACAAACAAGGCACTTACATCATGGTCGCCAAACTGACGGTTGTAATTCAATGCCACTTCATAATACAACTTACGTCCGTAAGCCTTGAATCCGTCATAAGCACCGCCGACAGGTAAATCTCCAGGGGCGTTTTCATCCGGATAGCGTTTCTCCGTATAATTATAAGTAATGGTTCCATCGGGATTGTAAATAGGATTGGCATAATCATACACACGATTGATACGAATATGCGTACGTTGAGCAACCAAATCATCTTTACCCAGAATCTTACCCGGCATAATCTGGGTACTCCATGATGAAGAAGTGGTATAAGACAAGGATGCTTTCAATGATAATCCTTTAGTGACAAAGTCCAGTTTCTGATTCAGGATCACATCATAGAAACCTTGATGTTGCTTAATGTTACGACTCCCCCCTTCTGTCATCAGACAGACAATGTTCTGATCGGAACTTAACCCGTCTCCCCATATTCCATTGCTGTATTTAATCGGAAACTCATTACTCGGAGCCGTGAAGAACGTTCCGAAAAAGCGTTCATCCGGAGAATCGACATTCTCATAATAAGAAGGTTGATTCTGATACCCCATCTTACCGGCTACATTAAATGACAGTTTGGTAGTATTCGTTATATTGAAGTCGAAATTACTACGCCAGTTATAGCGGCGATAGGAGAAGGAAGGATCAAATTCCTCCTGTTTGGTCGTATTAAAGATATCACCGTCATGCAAATAACCCAAAGAAACGAAATAACTCATTTTCTTTGTACCACCTCGTACATTCAGGTTGTAGTTCTGCTCGTAACCTACATTCTTTACCATTTCTTTCCACCAGTCCACTTGCGGGAAAGCATCATTGTAAGGGCCATAATTTCCGGTAGCATACGCATTTTCCCATGCAGCAATGGTAGATTCGGGAACCAGTGCCCCCCAGTTGGCATCATTCGCCTGGGCTCTGTTATACTGTTTCATGGAAGTCACATAATCCGCCCATTCGGGAGCGGCAGACGGTTGCTTGAAGCCAAAGTTGGCAGTGAACGAAATCTCCGGTTTCTGTTCCAGTCCCCGCTTGGTGGTAAGCAGGATAACGCCGTTTGCACCTTTCACACCGTAAACCGCAGTGGCCGAAGCATCTTTCAATACAGAGATGGATTCTATTTCATTCACATCGACATCATTGAAATCACGCTCGATGCCGTCCACCAGCACAAGCGGCGCAGCTTCTCCCCAAGTGGACTTACCGCGAATCAACAAAGAGGCCTGATCGGCTCCCGGCTTCGAAGTGGAGTTGATGGCAACCACACCGGGCATCTGACCTTGCAAGGCTTCGGACACAGAGTTCACGCTACCTACCTTTAACAAGTCGTCTCCCTTTGCCGTAGCAATGGAACCGACGCTGGATACCTTTTTCTGAACACCATATCCTACCACTACCACTTCCTCCAACGTTTCCGCATCTTCTCCCAAAGAAATGACTCCCAGCGTCGTCTTATTCTTTAAATCCAGTTCCAGAGTTTTATAGCCCACATAAGAAATGACAAGTATGTCTCCTTTCGATGCTTTCACGGAAAAATTACCGTCAAAATCAGTAATCGTACCGCTGCCTGTACCTTTCACGCGAACGCTGACACCTATCATCGGCTCACCGGATACTGCATCCTTCACTTGTCCCTTCCAATAGATTTGTTGTGCATGTACGCTCAATGTACAAAGCAAAAAGCAACAAAGACAGAAGAAAGAAAAATAAAGTCTGTTCCTTTTCATAAACATTATTTTTAACTGTTAACAAATTCTTTATCTCATAGCACAAATTAAGCGGGAAAATCTTCAAATGAAAGGGAAGAATCTCCTTAAAACCCGTACAAATGTGCAAAATAGATTTCTCTACTACATTTCTGAACAAATCATTTCCACATTGGCTTTATGACGTGATCTTTGTCTACGGTGATGCTATATACGCCGTCATTTCCTTTCTCCAGCATAAGCGGAACAATACGCGTTTTACGAGGTTGCACCGTGGAGTCCGAACGATGGACATGATAGACATAATAGTATTTTCCATCCAACCCCTTAAACACATCTCCATGTCCCGATCCGTTTTCTCCTACGAGACTACGATGTATGATCGGACTGTTCGGATGTTTCTTCCACGGACCAAAAGGGGAAGAAGCAGTAGCATAGCCCACCGAGTAGTCAATATTCATAAAATGATTAGCAGAATAGAACAGGTAATACACTCCGTCCCATTTCATAACCGTCGGTCCTTCCATTACTGGTGCGGACTTGTAATTCGGAGTCTTTTCCCAAGGCTCCGTGCAGTCCATACATTGTTTCAACGTTTCCGGTTTGATGCCTCCCTTCTTCATGTCAAACTCGGCTACCCAAAGGTAATTTCCTTTATTAAAACGAACATGATACAGGTAGTATTTCCCATCATCATCCTTAAACAGGAATGAGTCGATATTTTTGGCGGAAGCGTCTATCGGTCTGACTTCTTTCTGACGGAAAGGACCGAATACCGATTTTGAAGAAGCAATCACCGTTTGCTCATTGGCGGTATAAGTGAAATAATAGGTTCCTTTCTCCTTAAAATATTGAGGTGCCCAGAAGCCTTTTTCACCGTACGTACGGTCACCTTTCCGAAGAATCAGTTGCTGGGAACTGCCGTCGGGAACCGTCCAATGCTCCAAATCGGTCGATTCGAGGATGGAAAAGCCCAACGGTTCCTGGTTGCGCGTACCGGTGAGGTAGTACTTTCCATTTTCCACAAAGATAGTGGGGTCGGCAAAAGATATTTCTTTCCAATCATCAGCCTGCAGTTGGGAGACAGATATGAATGTCGCTCCCAAAGCAAGTGTCATTCGTAAGAGGATTTTATTGAATGTATTCATCAGTTTATATCTTAATTATTATATCACTTCTTATTAATCCAGTTCCCATGCCAAACGGGGTTGTTCACCGTCAAGGTTCCATATAGAGTTATCCCAGTCAAGAGTACGGACAGCTTCCATCAAGTTATTGATGGTAGTCAGGCCATTGTAACGGTCTACCGTAATGACAGCGTCCACGTTTACGCTGGCTTGGTCAGGCAACATGGGATTATTGGGGAACACACATTCCATAGCAGGATTAGCGTAACAGGAATAAGCGACGTTCTCGCTGTACCGTCCGCATACCTTACCCGATTTGGGCGCAGCTTGAGAGAATAAATACGTATTCCATGCCACGCAGTGATGAACAGTAATACCGCTCCCGGTAGTATTGTTGGCATTACCCATAATACCTCCCACCTGGTTTTGTGCAGATACATCGCAGTCGCTCCAGCAGTAGGATATGGTAGAGGTTGTAGAAGCACCGGACATAGGTTGCACCCATCCTGCTATACCACCACCCGGATTGGCCACCACCATGGGAACCGCTTTCATCACTCCGTGTGAATAGCAGTGGGAAATTTTGCTTCCAAGCAACCGGCTGGCAATACCACCGACGCATGACTGGGTAGTGATATCACCTATATGATAGCACTGTTCTATAGCAGCTCCCTCACGCACTTCACCGCAGATACCACCTGCCGACCACAAAGCAGTAATCTTCGTTTCCGAACCACATTGATAAATCTTACTGTCTGCTCCATGAAGTCGTCCGCAAATACCACCCGCCTGACCGTCGTCCCATGCGGCATTACCCGAAGTCAGACTGATAGTACCTGACACCCGAACATTCTCTACTATACCCGCACCGGAAACATTACCCGCCTGACCAGCAACAATACCCGCAAGTTTCTTATCAGCGGTAACTTGCGCGTTCGTAAAGGTCACATTGGCACACCGTCCTGTCAACATACCGAAGAAGCCTTGATAACCGGATGAAGAAGATGTAATTTTCAGATTATTGATAACGTGTCCGCAGCCGTCGAAATCCACAGGTCTGACAGCAGTGGCTTCCACCGGAGTCCAGTCCGTTCCTTGCAGGTCGATGTCCGCACCCAGACGTACGTAAGTAGTCTGTCCGTCTTTGAGATATTCACCAAGCTTGGCCAAGTCTTTGGCCGCAGTGATGATGTACGGATTACCGATACCACCTTGTTTTTGTTGCAGATAGAAAGTCATGGTACTCTTTTCTTCATTGACGGCAAGATCGTCAGACTTCAGTTTCAGACCAAGCACGTATTTTTTGGTGTTGTCCAGTGTAGTAAGATCGTGGAAACGCAGACCCACAGCATGCAACACATCGTCACCTTTAAAGTCGAGACTGTTGGCATCCAGGTCATAGTTAGCCGCAGGCAATAGCGTGTATTCCTCGCCAAACGAATGAGCATCGACTACTGCAAATTCCGCTCTCGCTTCCTTTTCGCAATGGCTCTTCTCTACCATAATGGTATATTCATATTCAGGCTCATCCAGATATAGGTCATACTTGCCAGTCTGATTAAGTGACAAAGTGATACCGGAATAAGTAACTTCCGCCTTTTCCGGCTGCGTCAAATCCATGACTTCACCACAGGAAACCAATGAAAACGCCATCAGCGACGCTACAATAGGAATATATCTTTTCATAATTCAATTCTTTTTTAATGATTAAAAAACAGGGATTACCATACCAACATTGTCACCTGACAACCACACTTTTCCACCATCTATCCGAACGACCTCCATTTCCATCTCTTCTTTGAGGAAAGAAACTCCCCGGAATGAGAACGCTGCCTTTATTTTCTGACCGATAGTTGCAGGTTTCCCGGTAAACTTCACATGAATGTATTGGCTTTGATCCGAATTCTGTAAACGATAGGTCAGGCGCTTGGAATTGATTGCAGTCTGAACTTGTTCCTGCTCTGCAAAAATACAAACTCCATCCAAACTATAAAATCCTATTTCGGTATATCCCGTTATATCCTTTCTATCAACGCCGTTTTCAGCATAATCCGTTTTTGCGCAAGAGGCGAAAACCAACAGGTATGCCAATAATACATATATTACTTTCATAAGCGAATAAATTTAAGATCATTACTTTCTAATAGTTGCCGACAATGTTTCTACCGATCCATCCTTATAAGTCACTTCGGCCGTAAGCACTTGCCCGTTCAGGTTCTTATTCACTATATCGATTTCCTGTCCATCCACCTTTAGCTTGTAAGAAGCGACATCAGCCGGCAAATTCAACAGTTGCACCAACGCATATCCATCCACTTGCTGATATTTCAACAGAGGGAACTCTCCCGTCACAAGCTTAGTTTTGACATCATCTTCCCACAACACACTGTCATCCGACTTCAGCAACGCTACATGGTATGTTGTGCCGGGAACAAGATTTTTAACCAGCGTATAATCGCTTTCCGAATCAAGCGGCTGACGCACTACCTCGGTCCCGTCCTTGTCTGTCACCGACAACACTCCCGTCTTATCAGCTCCGTTACCCCAACTAATAAATAACTCCTGTTGTCCTTCGACAAGACTGGAAATTGCCAGCCCATTTTGAGCAGCGATGAAATCAGGATATAATAATGGATTGGGATTGTAGAACCCGTTTGCATCCAGTCCTAAATAACGGGAAAAATAAATTCCTCCAAGCTCCCACATTTCAGTATTCGCATCGTAAACAGCTCTCGCCCCACCGGGAACAACGCTAAAACGCCCGGTAATGGCATACGTATCATATTTCTTGAATACCTCATAAAAAGTCTTATACCAATTCTTCGGATACCAGGAGTAACTCTCAAAAAGACTCTTGAACTCGGCAGCACTAACCGGTGTACCGGCATTCGCCTTTTCAGCTATCAGATTAAGATATTCGTAGATTTTCATTCCGGCTGTATAACCATTCTTGGTTCCCCATTCTCCCAACGCATCGGCCACATGAGGATTCAAAGCACGCACCATAGAGAATTCCGTGCAAATCAGTTTTTTGGTTACACCGTACTTATTGCGGATGATCCGGAAATCATCATCCGCCTGATTGATATTCAATGCGTGAACATGCAGGTCGAGTCCCACCACATTAGGATTATTATTAACCACAGAGACTACCGCAGGAACCGTTTCGCTCTTCGGCAACTCGGACACACGGTTCAATGCCCCTGCATAAATGTCAAATGTCCAGCCATTCGCCTGCTTCCAAGTAGTCAGCCGATTGGCAAACTCATTCAGGAATGCCCGGTAATCATCACCGTCAGCATGACAAAGATCGGTATCCAATGCATTTTCCCACTCCGGTTCGTTACCCATAACCAAAATGTCAATGTTCTGCGCCATCTGATAAGTTTGCAATAACACTTCCGTTGCCCGGAATATGTACTCCATCTCCTTCGTCCCTACTTTGGGAACCGTATCGGTATATAATTCAAAAGGTATTTTCAGGCTTAATATGAACTTCACGCGGTCGCCCAACGCTTTCTTGGCCTGGATAAATTTCAGTGTGGGAATATGTGTCTTAATGGCTTCTTCTTTCACGCCTACAATTTTCCCGTTTTCATTTTGAAGAAACAGAGCGGGGACATTGACAAACCCTCTCACCCAATTCACTTTCGACTGCTTCAGCATCTCTATTTCCGTAATCGGGTAGTCTATATTTTCATTATAGTTCGCCCCCAAATCCTGCGCCTTTGTTCCCATTGAACATAAGAACAGCAATACAAACATTAAAAAAGCTTTCATTTTCATATACATACTTCAAGGTTAATTGTCCGACATCGAACAGAACAAAGGTAGAGAAATAAATCCCGGTAGAATAGAACGATTGTTTTATCAACGGGATTTATGTTCAGAATAAACATTTGACCTTATTTTAATGGTTCTTCTTCTACTTCACTGCGATAATAACCATCCACTTCGGCAAAGAAATTTTGTTTCAGAGAATCCAGAAGTTCGGGGTGTTGGGCCGCCTCGTTCTGATGTTGAGTCCGGTCGGCTTTTACATTGAACAATCCGTATTCACCCAGGTTGCCTAATTCATTTCCGGTCAGGTTGCGTTCGGAACCTTTATAAGGAGGCATCATGATCCAGTCGCCCGAACGGTAAGCCATACGTCCCTGTGCTTCCAATACTACATCTTTGCGGGCAGTTGAAGCTTTTCCGAAGAAAGCATCGAGGTAATTCCGGCTATCCAGCCCTTCCGGCAAATCGGCATGTACCATTGAACCCAAAGAAGCAAGGATATCCACCTGGCAAACCAGCGCATCGGATACAACCGGCTGAATCTTTCCTTTCCAATAAACAAACAAAGGAATATGCGTACCGCCATCAAACAGACTGTACTTGCCTCCGCGAAGTCCTCCTGCAGGAAGATGATTGCCTGCCAACTCCGGAGCACCGTCTTTGTAGCCGTCATTCAACACAGGACCGTTATCGCTGGAGAAGATAATCAGTGTGTTTTCCAACAATCCTTCTTTCTCCAGGTGAGCAAGCAATTCACCGACACACCAGTCCGCCTCAACGATAGCGTCACCACGAGGCCCCATGGTTGTTTTGCCCACAAAACGCTGGTGGGGAGCGCGGGGTACATGAGGTTCGTGCAGGCCGTAGTACAAGAAGAAGGGAGCATCCTTGTGTTCGGTTACAAAATTCTTCACCTTATCTACAAAATAGTCGGCCATGTCCTCGTCTTTCCAACGGGCTTTCTGGCCGCCTTTCATATAACCGATACGGGGTATTCCGTTTACTATGGAGTTATTGTGTCCGTGTGCCCACTGCATCTTCAACATCTCCGGGTGAGAGATGGCAGTCGGTTCTCCTTCAAAATTCTTCTCGTAACTCACTTCGATGGGATCAGCCGGATCGAGTCCCACGACATCGCCGTTTTCCACGTAAACGGTCGGCACACGGTCATTGGTTGCCGCAATCAGGCAAGAGTAATCGAAACCGATTTCCCTGGCACCCGGTTTGACGGTTTCATTCCAGTTGACATTTCCGTCGCCCATACCCAAATGCCATTTTCCGATAGCTCCGGTCACATAACCACATTGCTGCATCATCTTCGGCAAAGTGAACTGATGCTCATTGATGATAAGAGGAGCATCGCCGGGCAAGATTTTTGCATCCTTATTTTTCCACGGATACATTCCGGTCATCAAGGCATAACGACTGGGAGTAGACGTCGCCGAAGTGGCATATCCATTCGTGAAGCAGACTCCTCCATGAGCCAGACTGTCGATATTCGGGGTATGAATGGTAGTCGATCCATAAGCGCTGACATCGCCAAATCCCAGATCATCGGCAAGAATCACAATCACATTCGGTTTCTCTTCTACTTGCTGCGAGGTACAACCTACCAAAGACAATGTAGGAACAAGATAGATTAATTTTTTCATCATATTATGCAGTTAATAACGATGCAAATTTAGCCACCGCTTATCTATTTATATAGAACAAATGTTTAATAATGGGGAGTCATGTCCATCCTATACTTATTCCCCCGAAAAATACATCTTTTACCTCATGAAAATACCCAAAAGAGGGTGTCAGTTCTTCTTTGGGATATTATTGCAACTATTTGGTTCAATATCAAAAAACAGTCTCTATAAGATTATCTACCTTTGTTTCTATCAAAAACTCCTACGAATCACCGTCCGGAAAAGAAGAATTATCATCATACTATTTACTCAAAAAACACACTATCATGAAAAAACTCATTCATACTTTGCCACTACAAAGTATAAAAGTAAAACTCTTGGGGCTATTACTCTTTTTAGCGGGAAACTTACAGGCCTGTTCCGATGAAGGAACCGCATCCATTCAAGTCAATGCGGATGTGCTCTACTTTAACGGTACGGGAGAGACGCAGGAACTGCAGATAGAATCTTCAGGGGAATGGACCGTCACAGTGGCCAAAGGGGGAGAATGGTGTCATTACAAGATGAAAGAAAATGCACCCTCTGTCCTGTCCGTATCCACAGACGCCAATCAAACCGGGAAAGAACGCCTGACCCGGTTAATCATCTCTTCCGGCTCCACAGAAAAAAGAGTGGAAATCTATCAAAGGGCAGCCTCATCCTCCACCACCCCCACTTATCCGCAAGTGGATTCAGATCTGCCTCTTTCTTCATTAACCGATGAACAGGGGAATATTCTGCCTGATTTCAGTAATATCGGCTATATGGGTAGCGAGCAGGAGATTCCCGATGTAAAAGTGGTAGAAACCATCGAAGCGCCCGCAAACGGGGCAGATGCCACCCGGTTAATCCAGAATGCGATCGACAAGGTAGCTCAAATCACTTCCGCAACCAATGGTTTCAAAGGAGCCATCCTTCTGAAAAAAGGACGTTACAGCATTTCAGGAACGTTGAACATCCAATCATCAGGAATCGTACTTCGTGGTGAAGGAGAAGATTCTAAAACGGGAACCGTATTGATTGCCGCAGGAAAAGGACAAAGAACTCTCATTAAATTCGAGGGTACGGGTTCTTCTTCTCCCAGTAGTCCTTCTCTATTCAATATAAAGGATGATTACGTTCCGGTAGGACAGTTCTGGGTGAGGGTTTTAAATCCGTCCTCTTTTCAGGTAGGGGATGAAGTGACCATCTACCGTCCCGGAACCGCCCAGTGGATCAGTGATCTGAAAATGAACCAGATTCCGGAAAGAACCACCGGAGACCCTATTGTGCAATGGACTCCCGAAAGCTACAACCTAAGTTACGAACGCACCATCACTCATATTATAGACGATGCGCTGCACTTCGACAATCCCATCATGATGGCTATGGAAACCCCATATAATAAAGGTGCCGTATTCAAATCGAGCTTCAAAGGAAGAATCAACCGGTGCGGAGTTGAGTATATGCTGATAGAAAGCGAATATACGTCTGATACCGATGAAGACCACGGATGGGTTGCCATAGAATTCAATAAGATGGAGCAGAGCTGGGTGCGTAATATCACTTCCAGGTATTTCGGCAACGGACTGGTTAGTTTGAACTCCGGAACCCGGTATGTAACAGTGAAAGACTGCAAATGCCTGGATGCAAAATCCATCATTACCGGTGGAAGACGCTATTCTTACAATATGAATCAGGCACAGCAGTGCTTAGTGATAGACTGTGAAGCCACCGAGGGACGCCATGACTGTGTTACGGGCAGCAAGGGAGTCGGTCCAAACGCATTTGTCAGGGTCAATATACGGAATGCACATGGGGACACAGGCCCTCACCAGCGTTGGAATGTAGGCACGCTCTATGACAACATCAACAGCGACGGTCCGATCAATATACAGGATCGCAGTAACTGGGGAACAGGACACGGCTGGGCCGGAGCCAATCAGGTACTCTGGAACTGCACCGCCAAAGAAGTATGTGTTCAGAATCCCTGGGTATCGGCGAAGAATTATAGTATAGGAACTAAAGGAACCAAACATGCAGGAGACTTTAAGAATCCGGTTCGTCCGGACGGTGTTTGGGTAAGGGCCAATGCCACCGTATCACCTGCCTCTCTTTTCGAAGCACAACTGGAATTACGTAAGCGGACGGGAAGACTTTATCATTAAAGAAGTTGCACAAAAGAAGTTGACGCATTACCTGTCAATTACATACAACAATCCCCTTATTTCAACCCTGTCTTATCAATTAAAAGGGAGAAATAAGGGGATTTTCTTTAGAGGAGTTTCAACCTGTGAGATGTCTATTTACCGATTACCGCATCCCAAGTCGTTGCAAAACGGAAGTTACCGATGTTTCCTTTATAGTTCTTGCGATACCTGTAATAGATTGACTTCAGCCCGTTTTTCAGTTCATCTCCTTCGGCATTTGCAACCAGCCCATTTGCCGGTTCGCCCTGACTCAAATCCGGATTGACATACAAAACAGCCTGCTTCTTGTCATAATCCACTTTCAGTACCAATAAATGCGTCTGATTATAATCGTAAGTTTCAGTACCCTCGGTACAATCCGTACGTACCGCCACACCGAATTTAATCTTGTCTTTCCCTTCACCGGCCACAAACACTTTGCCGCGCACGGCCCTGCTAAGCGGATTAATATCCAAGCCTGCAAAATCATAAAACTTAGTGGAACCCAGTTTCTCGAAATTGACCAGAAAAGCCAGATAATACGCACCACGGGCATACTCCTTATTGCTCTTCGTCAACGGATAAACACTCACCCGGTTCAACTGCCCTTCGCCCGCCAGATTAATCGACGGTCCGCCCTCATTGTAACCTTTATAAGAAAGCGGCTCACCGATAACAGGTCCCTCTTCCACTTCCACCGCTTTCGCATTGAACGCACCATACCAGGCATTGAAACGCGGTGTATCCTGATCGCTCGTATAAACTCCCTTTTCCAACTGATCCCCGGGTTTATACCCTTTCAACAAATTATTCCTCAAGGATTGTGCATGCCCCATCAGAGCAACAGCAACCATGATTACCAATAAACATACTTTCTTCATCATTCGATATTTTATTTAGTTTGGATAAAACACTTATTTCTGATAATAAAGGTCGAAAACGATGGTAGCGTCGGCAGCATCATTGGAGCCATCCAGTTCATTGATCTGACGAATCAGCATAATACCGATCTTACCGTTCTTCGAACTCTTGAAAACAACTACGCCATTCAGATCGAACCGGTCTCTTCCCACAGACTCACCAGGCTTGATGCTCTGCACAGTGATACGGTCTATCTTCGAAGTTCCATCGAACAAAGCCGGAGTCGCCGTTTCCGAAATTTCCGCCAACTGATCGTTTCTGACTAAATCTATAATGTTCTTCTCCTTTTCGATACTTTCCTGAAGCACGAGGAATTTAGTCTGAATATCGGCATATCCCGGGAACATCGTGACAGCAGTCTCTTTATCCTTGGCATCATCTTTGGACGTTGTGAAAAGATTCGTCCCGTTACATCTGAAGTTCCTAAGATTATGAGCAATCTTATCGAAATTACCCAAAGCAAAAGCAGGACCGGAATAAGTGTTTGCAATCAAATCTATTTCCGAACGGCGTTTCTTGTTCTCGTCGGCATTTAATGTAGGATCGTCGTTCATGTAGCAGGCAGTCTGTATATCCAACTGGCCGGCATCGGTCACTGTCAACAGACAGCCGAAATCACGATTCTGCGCACTTCCCATCATTTGATTTTTGAACACCAGCACTTTGGCTCCGGGTTCGGGAGGCGTCACTTCTTCTTTCACCATGCAAGTCACCGCATCAAACATCACCTCTTTCGCTTTGCCATTCATCGTGTAAGCCACTATCAAAGAATAAGAGCCTACCGGCATATTCTCCGGAACGGTGAAAGTCAGATTTCCACTTGCCAGACTACTGTTGGTCATCGGAGTATCTTCGATAGTAAGCTGCTTACGCAGGCTGACTTTCGTTACCACCACCTCTTCCCAGTTACTCATTCCCACCGTTACCGAAGCACCGGCTTTCAAACTACCCAGAGCGGCTTTTGCAGCATTCACGTCTGCAAGCTCAAGTTCCTTTTCTTCGGGTTCCGGCTCCGGTTCCTGCACTTCAACAAACCGCTGATAGGTATATGTTTTCTCCGTTTCCGGACTGCCCGTATCATATCCGTAAGTAATCTCTACCGTATTGCCGTCCTCACTTAGTTTGAACCGGTGCTTGTCTCCGCTCTGATAAATCAATACCGATTCATCCACCACACGATATTTGCCCTGCAAATCCACATGTTCGAGTGCCTCCGTCTCTATATTATAGGTACAGATGTACGAAGTGTGATCGGCATTGAAGGTCGCTACAAACTTCTGTGATGTGCTTTCGCGTGTCCAAATTCCCTCCAGCAGGTTATTTCCCAAGTTCTTGTCCCAGTCATCGTCCTTGTCGCAGGATACAAACAGGCAGGACGTAAGAGACAGTAATACATAAGACACCAGATGCAGTGTCCGATTAAAAAGAATGCTTTTTTTCATAATAATATGTTTTTCAATTCAACAAATTCTACGATGGTAAAAATAGACACTTCCTTTCCAATCTATTTTCTAATATGCACCAAAGAATTGCAGATTCCTTTTCGCACTTATAATTTTCCGTCGAAACCTTATAAGAATCGTTCAACTATCTATTTGATAGGGAAAAGGGTACAAAATAATGGGAATCTTTGGGAGGTATTTTACTGTTTTTTGCTATTTTTGTTGCAAGTAAAAACACTCTTTCCTTAAAATCATCCACTTATGAAAAGACTTTTTTGTACATTGCTGTTTGCTATTTCCGTACAGTTTCTTTTTGCCAATCAGCCTTATCATTTCTCTCATTTGTCTGTCAAAGATGGATTATCCCAGCTGAACGTCACCTGTATCTATCAGGACAAATTAGGATATATATGGTTTGGTACACGCAACGGACTCAATAAATTCAACGGAAATTCCTTCGAGGTTTACTGGAACCATGCCGACGATCCGCACAGTATCAGTAGCAATATCATTAATTGCATGGCGGAAGATGCAGAAGGCAACCTGTGGATAGGCACAGAAAACGGTCTGAACAGGCTCGACAAGAACAAGAACGAGTTTAAACGGTATCATATCAACCAGCAGGAAAACAAGGACAAGAACAAGATTACCTCACTTTGTCTTGACCAGCAGGGTACCTTATGGGTAGGAGCCGCCTCTGAAGGACTGTTTGCCTACACTCCCCAAGGAGATTCCCTGAAAAACATCTCCACCAAAGAGCTGAAAGGGAACTGGGTAAATGACATTATTGAAAGAGACCACAAACTCTACATCGCCTCCTACAACAGAGGACTGCTTATCTACGATTTACAGCAGCAGGCAGTAGTCCGTTCCTTTCAACAGAATTCCGAATCACTGCCTATCCCGTCAAACCGGATCAGAAAAGTGCACATCGACAGAAAAGGAAATATATGGCTGGGAAACGACACACACGGTGTCTATGTCATCAAACACGATCCGGCGGAAGTAGTGTGTTACAATACCCGGAACGGACTATCCAACAATAACGTCCGTTGCATCAACGAGTCTCCCTCGGGTGAAATATGGATAGGCACTTTCGACGGTCTGAACATCCTCAATCCGGTGACCAACCGGATACAAACCTATCGCTACGGCACACAGGGCACATTGAGTCATCATTCCATCTACAGCATTCTGTTCGACCGGATGCAAACCATCTGGATCGGAACGTATGCAGGAGGTATCAGCTACTATAACCCTTACGGACATCTCTTCGACTTTTACAATCCCAGCTCATCCCTAAACAAAACTCTGGGTATCTTAGGCCCTGCCATCGAACACGAAGGGACTTTATACATCGGAGCCGAAGGAGGAGGATTGATTACTTTCGACCTCGAACAGCAGACTTTCCAGCAATACATACTCCCGCACAATCCCGGTGAGTCGATGCAAAGCGTCATTAAAACCGTCTATTACGACAAGAACCGGATTTTATGCGGAACGAGCATCGGGGAAATCTATGAATTCAACCTGCACAATCACCATTTCTCACTGATCTTTCAGAATAATGACCGGAATCCGATTTACCACATCAGTAAAAGCATTTCCGGAGAACTGGTTGTAGGTTCTACAAGTCCGAAAGAGGGACTGATGTTTATTTCAGATACCCCATCGCTCCATGTGCAGACCGAATTTGCCGTAAAAGGCGAGGGCACTTTCCGTTTTGCCAGTGTCATCTGTGTATGCGAAATCAGTAACGATGTGTTTCTAATCGGCACCAAAGAGAAAGGTTTATTCTTTTATGACAAGATCAATCACTCCCTGCTTTCCTACAACCACACCAACGGACTAACCGCCAAACATATCAGCAGTATTCTAAAGGACCGTTCCGGCAGGATATGGATCAGCAGCATAGATGGCGGACTAAGTGAATTCAACATCACGACCGAGCAATTCATCACCTACAATGAGAAAAGCGGCTTGCAAAGCAATCAGGTTTGCAAAGTGGTGGAGGGAGCCGACAACAGTTTATGGATCAGCACGCTAAACGGCATTTCGAGATTGGACCTCCGTACCCGGAGCATCACCAATTACAACAAAGAAAGCGGAATACAGATACAGGAGTTTTCTCCCTGTGCAGGATTCCGCCTGTCCGACAACCGGATTTTCTTTGCCGGCAACAACGGTTTTACCCTGTTCAACCCCAATGATATTGTCACCAACCCCAACGTCCCTCCCATTATATTGGACAAACTATATATCAACAACAAACTGGTATGCCCCAACGACGAAGAAAATGTACTGCAGGAGAACATCTCCACCCAAAAGAAGATCGTACTCAATCATAATCAGACCAATATAACCATTGAATACTGTGCGCTGAACTATATCTTCAACAGCAAGAACGAATATTCCTACAAACTGGAGGGATTCGACTCTGACTGGAACAAGGTCGGCAACCGACGTACTGCCTACTACACCAATATTCCGGCCGGAACTTACCACTTCATCGTGAAAGGCTCCAACAACGACGGAATCTGGAATGAACAGGGAGCCACACTGGAAATCGTTGTCTTGCCTCCCCTGTGGAAGACCTGGTGGGCTTACTTGATATACAGTGTCGTCGCCATTGCCCTGATCGCTTTCATTATCCGCTATTTTACGGAGAAGAAACGCCTGCAAAACAACATCAGGCTCAAACAAATGGAAGCGGAAGTGCACGAAGAGTTTTATCAGGAACGAAACCGCCTCTTCACCAACTTCTCACACGAACTGCGTACGCCGTTGACCTTAATCATGGCTCCATTGGAGGAATTCGTAAAGCGAACGGATCTGGTGGATGATGTCCACTACAAATCCCAGCTAATGCTGCGCAACGCGCAGCGCCTGCTCCGTATCGTCAACAACCTGATGGATCTGCAAAAGAATGAAAGCGGAACCATGAAACTACAAGTTTCCGAGCATGACATCGTCAAGTTCACACACGAAGCGGTAAGCTCTTTTCAGGATCTGGCACTGTACCGGAACATCCATTTAAGGTTCAAACATGCCGTAGACGAGCAACCGGTGTGGTTCGACTGGAACCTGCTGGAAAAAGTTTATTTCAACTTTCTCTCCAATGCTTTCAAGAACGTACCGGACGGAGGTTCCATACGAGTGGAACTGAATGTGAAATCACTCTCCGAACTTGCTATCTTCGTGCCTGCCAGACTGAACAAGTATAAGGACCCGGAAATAAAATACCTCACCGTATCCATTCAGGACAACGGTGTCGGCATTGATCCCGACGAACTGGAGAAAATCTTCCGTCCTTTCTATCAGGTAGCACAAAACGAACATTCCAAATCGGGAACGGGCATCGGACTAAGCCTAAGCAAAGCCATTATAGAAATGCACCACGGAGTGATATGGGCAGACAACGCTCCCGACTCCGGCGCAGTCTTCCAATTTGTCCTGCCTATCGACAAAAACGGTTTCGACCCGGAAACGATGGTAGAATCATCCGCCAATGAAACCGTATTATTTAATGTGGAACTTCCGGACACTGCTTTTGAAGCCGAGCATTCGGGCAAGAAGCAGGCCACTATTCTGATAGTAGAAGACAATCGCGACCTGAACAACTATATCTGTTCCTGTCTGGCGGATAAATACAACGTAATAGGAGTGACTAATGGTGAAGAAGCGCTCGCCAAGGCCATCAACCTGTTGCCAAACCTGATTATCACCGACCTGATGATGCCGAAAATGAACGGTATCGAACTGATCCGGCAACTGAAGAAAGACATGAATACCAGCCATATCCCTATCATCATGGTCACTGCCAAGACGGGTACGAACGATATTAAGGAGGGATACGCCGCCGGAGCGGACGAGTACATCACCAAACCTTTCGACGCTTCGATATTGAAAGTCAGAGTGGACAACATCATTCAAAGCCGGGAAAGGCTGAAAGACCTGTACAGCAAAAACTTCTCTCTCGAATCCCTGGGAGTGGATATGACATCTGTGGACGAGAAATTTATGCAGAATCTATATGCCACTTTGCAGCAGAACATTGCCAATTCCGATCTGAATCTGGATGCTTTCTGCAGAGAACTCGGTTTAAGTAAATCGAACCTCTACCGGAAAATAAAACAGATCACCGGATATTCGCCGAATGAGTTTATCCGTAACTTCCGGTTGGAAACTGCTGCCAAGATGCTGAAAGAGACAGATATGACAATTACAGAAGTATATTGTGCGGTGGGTTATAACAGTCTGGCCTATTTCTCCAATTGCTTCAAGGCATTGTACGGCGTTTCACCAACCGAGTTCAAGAACAAAGCGGAGGGGAAATAACACCTACTGTTATCCTTCAATACGATTAAATGTTTGATTGTTGCACCGTAACAGATTATTATTTCATCGTTGTATCTAAGGTTTTTCAGTGCAGAGATTAAGGATTTTCAGTGCAGGAATTAGTGAACTTTTATGCAGTCGGGTAGTCGTCCCGTTGTAAGGTGACAATAGTCACCTTATAGAATGATAAATATCACCTTATAAGATGACATTAGTCACTTTATAATATGACTACCTGTCTTTAGAAGGATGAGAAACTCTAAAGATACAAAATTAAACAGTAAAAAGCAAGAGGGAGACTGGAAATATTGCCTCATCGGCGGAACGGATAGATTGCATTTCCGCACGTTAGTTTGTAATATTCCACCATACGTTTGTAAAATGACGTATTTTTCAGGGAATGTCCGTTTTTACAAGCATTAGAATGGCCTGTGTAATCGACTCTCGTCGGAACGTCCTATTTTTGAGTCAGAAAAACATCGTCGGAGTTTTGTCTCTGCGATCGAAGTAGTTATCAGAAATAGAACAGAAATCTTTTATTTAACAATTTATTAAACTAATATTTATGAAACAGAAAGTAGCTTTCATGCTATTGGTTATTTCGTTCTGGTGTACATCTGCTATTCAAGCACAGACGGGAAGCCAAATTACAGGTAAAGTTGTCGATGCCTCCGGAGAACTCGCAGGAGTCAGTGTGGTGGTAAAAGGAACAACAAATGGAGTGACTACAAACATGGACGGCGAATTTAAATTAGGAAATGTAAAATCCGGCGACGTTCTGAAATTCTCTTTTGTAGGTTATAAAACCCAGGAAGTGAAAGTGGGCAATAAGAAAAGATTCGATATTGTAATGGAAGAAGATGCCCAGACATTGGAAGAGGTAACTGTAGTGGCTGTGGGTTACGGTGACGTCAGAAGACGGGACCTGACCGGTTCTATCGGCAAGGCCAATATAAGTGATATGACGAAAACCCCGGTAAACAATATCGCGGAAAGTCTGGGTGGCCGTATTGCCGGTGTACAGGTGACTTCTACCGACGGAGCTTTGGGGGATAACTTCAATATCGTCATCCGCGGAGCGGGTTCGCTGACGCAAAGCACGGCTCCTCTCTATGTAATAGATGGATTCCCGCAGGAAAATTCCAGCATGAGCGCCCTCAATCCGAATGACATCGCATCTATCGACATCTTGAAAGATGCGTCCGCCACAGCTATTTACGGTTCGCGCGGTGCCAATGGTGTCGTCATCATCACCACCAAACAAGGACAGGCCAGCAAGGCGAAAGTGACTTATAACGGAAGCGTCAGCATAAGCAAAGTCAACAAAACGATGGATATGATGAGCGGTTATGATTTCGCTTTGTTACAACAGGAAATCATGTCGGCAGACGACTTCTCCAATTATTATCTGAAGAATGGCGTCACTCTGGAAGATTACAAAACTTTTAGAGATTATGACTGGCAGGATGAAATCTACCGTACAGCCGTCAGCCACAATCACTATGTGGGATTGAACGGCGGTAGCGACAAAATGAAATATTCGGCTTCGCTCTCTTACAGCAACCAGCAGGGTATTGTTATCAATACGGATTTGAGCCGTTATCAGGGACGTTTCAATTTCAGCCAGCAAATCAATAAGAAGATAAAGGTAAATGCGAATGCGAATTTCGCCAGTAACGTGCAGAACGGAGTCAGTCCGTCGGCACAGGCTTCGTCGATGTCTCATTCCTTATTATACAGTGTTTGGGGATACCGTCCGGTTTCTCCGTCGGGTTCCGACCTGTTGGCGGCCATGTACGATGAAGATGTGTCGATGAGCGATGACTATCGTTTCAATCCGGTACTTTCCGCACGAAATGAATACCGCCGCAACACGACTAATCACCTGCAAGCCAACTTAGGAGTGGAATGGGAAATCATCAAAAACCTGAAATTCAAGACTACCGCCGGATATACGGGACGGGACATCAAAAGAGAAGAGTTCAACGGCAGTCAGACCCGTACAGGTAACTCGCATCCTAAGAATACACAAAGCAAGGGTATCAATGCCAAGCTGACTCAACAGGAAACCAGAAATTACCTGAATGAGAATACGTTGACTTATCAGTTCAACAAGAACAAACACAGTTTCAACGCACTGGCCGGTCTGACTTTCCAGAAATACTCCGATTATACGACCAGTATCACGCAGGATTACATCACGAACGAATCTTTCGGCATGGCAGGTATCGGTAAGAGTGAAGCTACTCCGACGACCACTGCATCGCTGGGCGACAACGCTATGATGTCTTACTTTACCCGTTTCAATTACAATTATAAATCAAAATATTACGCAAACTTTACCATACGTGCCGACGGCTCTTCCAAGTTTGCCAAGGACAATCGCTGGGGATACTTCCCATCCGGTTCGCTGGCATGGACTTTTTCACGTGAGAGTTTTGTAAGCGGGAATCTTCCCTGGCTGTCAAACGGTAAATTACGCGCAAGCTGGGGTCTGACGGGTAACAACCGCATCGGAAATTATGATTATATGGCGCAGCTGATTACACACAGCGACTACTATAAATATCCGTGGGACAGCTCTTTCACTACCGGTTATGTACTGAGTTCCATGGCCAACCCCAGCCTGAAATGGGAGACGACCGAACAGTTCGACCTCGGTATCGATCTGGGCTTCCTCAAAGGCCGCATCAACCTGACACTGGACTACTATATCAAAACGACCAAAGACCTGTTATTGAACGCGGAAGTTCCGGCAAGTTCGGGTTATGCCACAGCAACACTGAATATCGGTAAGCTGCGTAACAAAGGTTTTGAAATCACCCTGGAAAGTACCAATATCACAACGAAAGACTTCACATGGAGCTCTAACTTCAACATTGCATTCAACAATAATGAAATTATCGCCCTCAACTCCGGACAGAAAGAAATGCTTAGCTACGTCAGATGGGATAATGCCTACAACAATATGCCTGCTTATATCAGCCGCGTAGGTGAATCTGCCGGAAAACTGTATGGTTACATCTACGAGGGTACTTACAAGTACGACGATTTTAACCAGACCACTAATTCGGACGGCTCCATATCATACAAACTGAAAGACGGAATCCCCAGAATCTCCGACAGTGTGCAACCGGGTGACCCCAGATACAAGAAACTGTCCAACGACGGAACCAACAAAATCACCGACGACGACCGTACCATTATCGGCAACGGACAACCGAAACACACGGGAGGATTCACCAACAACTTTGTCTATAAGAACTGGGACTTGAATATCTTCCTGCAATGGAGCTATGGAAACGATATTCTGAATGCAAACAGAATGGTTTTCGAAAATCCGAGCAACCGGACCAATACGAATATGTTCGCCTCTTACAACAACCGCTGGAGCGCAGCCAATCCTACCAGTGACATGCCGAGAGCACAAGCTCTGGACGCCAAACATTACAGTTCTCTGTACGTGGAAGACGGCTCTTTCCTAAAGTTAAAGACCATCTCTTTAGGATACAACTTAGGAAGAAAAGCACTCTACAAACTGGGTATTCAGGCAGCCAGAGTGTACTTCTCCGCTGAAAATATAGCCACCCTCTCGGGATATTCCGGTTCAGACCCGGAAGTTTCCGTCCGCAACAGCGTATTGACTCCCGGATTCGACTGGTCTTCCTGCCCGCGTTCATTCAATGCATCATTTGGCGTAAACATAACATTTTAAAGAGTATTCAACATGAAAAAGATATATCGCAATTTAAAGACCGCTGTACTGGCATTAGGATGTATGTCCTTATTACTGTCATCCTGTTCAGACTTCCTGGATAAAAACCCGCATGATTTCGTCTCTCCCGAAATCTTCTACAAAAATGAAAGTGACTGTATGATGGCACTGGCCGGAGTTTATTGGACACTGGCTACCGACCATGTATACGGTGAGAGGTACTCGAATATCCTATCCAATACCGACGACTTGAGTTACTATGCCCGCCTGAACCAAAGCGGTCAGGTTTATACCAACTCACACAATTCAAGTAATAATGATATTTACCAGACGTGGACGCAGCTCTATTCCGGTATCAACAACGCCAACGTATTATTGGACAATATCGATGCAGCCAACATTCCGGATGCAGCCGTGAAGAACCGCATTAAGGGAGAAGCCAAATTCCTGCGTGCCTACTACCACTTTCTGCTTGTACAGAGCTGGTATGAAGTACCCATCCGCACAGAAACCGTGACCGACATCAATAACAGCTCCCTTGCGGCAACTCCGCATGCAGAAGCCATTGACTGGATTATCAAGGAGATGGAAGACTGCATCGACCTGGTGGATGACTCCAAATACGACCTGTCTCCATCACACGTCAAAAAGACGACTGTTCAAGGCATATTGGCACGCGTCTGCTTATGGCGTGCCGGATCGCCCTCCAATGGCGGCAAGGAGTTTTATGAAAAAGCGGCCAAGTATGCCAAGGCTGTGTATGACTCGCATAAGCACAAACTGTATCAGGGAGACATCTATGCGATCTGGAAAAACATCGCTTCCGACAAGTATGATACGGAATACAATGAAAGTATGTGGGAAGTGGAATTCATCGGTACCCGCGTAGACGGCAAGTTTACCTACTCACGCATAGGAAACACTATCGGAAACTGGCAGGAAAACACCTCTTCCACCGGTAAGGGATATGCCTACGGGTTCTATTGCGGTTCACTGATCTTATGGGATTTGTTCGAGAAAAACCCCGGTGACTTACGTCGCGACTTATCAATGGCTACTTACAAGCTCGACGCCAGCGACGCCGCGGTATACTGGAAAGATACGGAAATCGTGACACGCCGTTGCGGCAAATACCGCAGGGAATGGACCACTACTTCCCCTAAAGAGAAGAACAACGACCAGATCAACTATCCGGTGCTGCGTTATGCCGATGTGCTGCTCATGCTGGCCGAAGCCGAGAACGAAGCCGGTAAAGCTCCTACTGACCTGGCCTACGATGCAATCAATGAGGTACGCGAACGTGCCGGAATCGATAAAGTGGAGAACCTGTCATACGCGGAATTCCAACAGGAAGTGCGCGATGAAAGAGCCCGCGAACTCTGTTTCGAGAGTCTGCGCAAGTACGACCTTATCCGCTGGGGAATCTATTATGATGCCGCTCATAACAAACTGACTGAAGCCACGAACGACAAACGGTGGACTACCAGCGGGTATTATAAAGCAGCTAAAGAATATGCAGCCAATACGGAAGAAAGGCATCAGTTCCTGCCTATTCCGATGAAAGAATTGGGAGTGAACTTACTTCTGAAACAAAACTCTTATTGGAGTAACGCAGCAGAATAGTCTTATCTCCCCGTTTTGAGAAACATTATACCCCCAACAGAAAAACCATGAAACAGCTATTAATTACAGTCCTTTTGTCAGGAAGTTGCGGATTTCTTGCTGCACAGAAAACAGTTAAAACACCTGCCATATATAAACCTGTCCGTACCGAGATGTATAAAAAGGGATGGATAGACTTTAACAAGAACGGGGTGAAGGACATCTATGAAGATCCTTCAGCACCTGTCGATGCACGCATCGAGGATTTGCTCAAGCAGATGACGCTGGAAGAAAAGACCTGTCAGATGGTCACTCTGTATGGATATAAGAGGGTATTAAAGGATGATCTGCCCACTCCCGAATGGAAGAACCAGTTGTGGAAAGATGGTATCGGAGCCATTGACGAGCACCTGAACGGATTTCAACAATGGGGACTTCCTCCATCGGACAATGAATATGTCTGGCCTGCTTCCCGTCATGCGTGGGCGTTGAATGAGGTGCAGCGGTTCTTTATAGAAGAAACCCGGTTGGGTATTCCTACCGATTTCACCAACGAAGGGATTCGTGGGGTAGAAAGTTACAAAGCAACGAACTTTCCTACTCAACTCGGATTAGGACATACCTGGAATCGGGAACTCATCCGCCAGGTCGGTGTCATCACCGGACGGGAAGCCCGTATGCTGGGGTATACCAATGTTTACGCGCCCATACTCGATGTGGGGCGCGACCAGCGGTGGGGACGTTATGAAGAAGTGTACGGGGAGTCTCCTTATCTGGTAGCTGAACTGGGCATTGAAATGGTGCGGGGGATGCAGCAGGATTATCAGGTGGCTGCCACGGGAAAGCATTTCATCGCTTACAGTAACAACAAAGGCGGGCGTGAAGGTATGTCCCGCGTCGATCCGCAGATGTCTCCGCGCGAGGTTGAGATGGTTCATGTTTATCCTTTCAAGCGGGTGATCCGTGAAGCGGGATTGCTGGGAGTGATGAGTTCTTACAATGATTATGACGGGTTTCCTATCCAAAGCAGCTATTACTGGCTGACTACCCGCCTGCGCGGAGAGATGGGATTTCGTGGGTATGTTGTTTCCGACAGTGATGCTGTGGAGTATCTTTATACCAAACATAATACTGCCAAGGATATGAAAGAGGCGGTAAGGCAAAGCGTAGAAGCCGGATTAAATGTCCGTTGCACGTTCCGCTCTCCCGATTCTTATGTATTGCCGTTGAGGGAATTAGTGAAAGAGGGAGGATTGAGTGAGGAGGTCATCAATGACCGGGTACGGGATATTCTGCGTGTCAAGTTTTTAGTCGGACTGTTCGATCATCCGTATCAGACAGATTTGAAAGGGGCGGATGAAGAAGTGGAGAAAGCAGAAAACGAGGAAGTCGCCCTGCAGGCTTCCCGGGAATCGATCGTACTGCTGAAAAACGATCAAGACGTGTTGCCGCTGGATATTTCAGGTATCAAGAAGATAGCGGTTTGCGGACCGAATGCGGATGAATGTTCTTATGCATTGGGACATTATGGGCCGTTGGCGGTAGAGGTGACTTCCGTACTGAAAGGTATTCAAGAGAAGACGGACGGGAAAGCGGAAGTGCTTTATAGCAAAGGATGCGAACTGGTAGATGCGAACTGGCCGGAATCGGAATTGATTGATTTTCCGCTGACGGAAGAAGAGCAAAAGGAAATAGACAAAGCTGTCAGTCAGGCAAAAGAGGCGGATGTAGCGGTAGTTGTATTGGGAGGCGGACAGCGTACGTGCGGAGAGAACAAATCCCGCAGTAGTCTCGATCTGCCGGGGAGGCAACTTGACCTGTTGAAAGCAGTAGTGGCTACGGGCAAACCTGTCGTACTGGTGCTTATCAACGGAAGACCTTTGTCCATAAACTGGGCTGACAAGTTTGTTCCCGCCATTCTCGAAGCGTGGTATCCGGGAGCGAAAGGTGGAAAAGCGGTAGCCGACGTGCTTTTCGGAGATTATAATCCGGGCGGTAAACTAACTGTCACTTTCCCGAAAACAGTGGGACAAATTCCTTTCAATTTCCCGTGCAAACCGTCTTCTCAAATTGATGGGGGGAAGAATCCGGGAATGGATGGCAATATGTCACGTGCCAACGGTGCATTGTATGCTTTCGGATATGGCTTGAGTTATACCTCTTTCGAATATTCCGACCTGAAAATAACTCCGGCAGTTATCACTCCTAATCAAAAGACGTATGTCACCTGCAAAGTGACGAATACAGGCAAACGGGCAGGAGATGAAGTAGTACAGCTCTATGTGCGCGATGTGTTGAGCAGCGTCACTACGTACGAGAAGAACCTGGCCGGATTTGAACGAATCCATCTGAAGCCGGGCGAAACAAAGGAAGTTTCTTTTCCCATTGACCGGAAGGCATTGGAATTGCTGAACGCGGATATGCATTGGGTAGTAGAGCCCGGTGATTTCACACTGATGGTAGGGGCTTCTTCTACGGATATTCGTCTGAACGGCACGTTAACGGTGGTTGACTGCATAAACGACTCTACTCCGCAAAACAAGGAAAACGAAGCTCCGATAAGTGCAAGTACGAATCAGGAAATGGTGAATAACGTGGTGGATAACAACCCTACCACTTTCTGGGAGGGAAACAAAGGGGATTACATCACCTTTGCCTTACAGAACGAAGCGAAAGTGGATGGCATTTCCATTGCCTTTCATCGGGACAACGGACTGGAAACCGATTTTGAAATACAGCTTTCCAGTGGTGGCGGACAGTTCCTGACGGTGTACTCCGGCACAGTGAAAGAGTATCATAAGCTGTTGAACTTTCCTTTTAAAGGAACTACTGCCAGCGACCTGCGTATCGTGTTAGGCAGTGACAGAGTGGGCATTACAGAAATCAAATTACCTCAAATTAAAAAATAAGATATATGAAAACCAGACTATTCCTCTTACTTATTATGTGTCTGTTTATTCTGCCGTCGGCATCAGCACAACAGAAAGAATATTCGTTGTGGTACAGTCAGCCTGCACCTAATGAAGGAGCTGAAAACATTGTAAAGAGTCGCGGATTCCCTTATGACAAATATTGGGAGAGATGGTCTTTACCCATAGGGAACGGATATATGGGGGCTTGCATATTCGGACGCACGGATACGGAGCGTATTCAGTTGACAGAAAAAACATTCGGCGTCAAAGGACCGTACAAGAAAGGGGGCATCGGCAACTTTGCGGAAATATATATAGAGGGTATTCACCATGACCAGCCATTGAACTACAAACGTTCACTGCGCCTCAACGATGCCATCTCTACGGTAAACTACCAATACGAGGGTGTGAACTATACAAGGGAATATTTCGCCAACTACCCAAGCAATGTAATCGTCGTAAAGCTCAAAGCGGACCAACCCGGAAAGATTTCGTTCACTCTTCGTCCCGTGCTTCCTTACCTGCACGAATATAACGACGAAGGAACCGGACGTACAGGCAAGGTATCAGCACAGAATGACTTGATTACCCTGACCGGAGATATACAGTTTTTCCGGCTGCCGTATGAAGCGCAGATTAAAGTAATTCCCAGTGGGGGACAGCTAAAAGCGATGAACGACGAATCGGGAAACAACGGAACCATCCGCATACAACAGGCTGACAGCGTAGTGTTACTGATTAATGCACAAACAGCTTATCAACTGAAAAGTTCGGTATTCACGGCATCTCCGGAAAACAAGTTTACCGGAAACGAGCATCCGCACCGTGCTGTCAGCCAATGCATACAAAAAGCGGCCGACAAAGGATATGAGACATTGTGCAAAGAGCATATAGCCGATTATCAGTCTCTCTTCAGCCGGGTGGACTTGCGTCTTTGTGATGAGACTCCCGGTATACCGACTGACAGCCTGTTGCACGACTATCAGAGAGGAAAAGAAAGTTTATATATGGATGAATTATTGTTCCAGTACGGACGTTATTTATTAATCGCTTCGTCGAGAAAGGGTTCGTTACCACCCCACCTTCAGGGAGCATGGAGCCAGTATGAATATGCGCCCTGGTCCGGAGGCTACTGGCATAACATCAATATACAAATGAATTACTGGGCTGCCTTTAACACGAATCTGGCGGAAGTATTTATTCCTTATGTGGAATACAATGAAGCTTTCCGTCAATCGGCCAACGAGAAAGCGACAAGTTATATCAAAAAGAATAACCCTGACGCCTTATCGGCCATCCCCGAAGAAAACGGATGGACCATCGGAACGGGGGCAAACGCTTTCTCAATAGATAGCCCCGGCGGACATTCGGGACCTGGAACGGGAGGATTCACCACCAAATTATTCTGGGATTATTATGATTTCACCAGGGATGAAGATATACTGAAGAAACACTCTTATCCCGCCATGCTGGGTATGGCCAAATTTCTTTCGAAAACTCTGAAACCGACAGAGGAAGGATATTTGCTGGCTGATCCGTCTTCTTCGCCTGAACAATATCATAACGGTACGACTTACCAGACGAAAGGTTGTGCATTCGATCAGGGAATGATTTGGGAGAGTTTTCATGATGTATTGAAAGCAGCGGATATCCTGAAAGAGGAGTCGCCTTTCCTCCGGACGATAAAAGAGCAGATTGGCAAACTGGATGCCATCCAAATTGGAGAATCGGGGCAGATAAAAGAATATCGTGAAGAAAAAAAGTATAGTGACATCGGAGATCCGCGCCATCGCCATATTTCGCATTTATGCGCACTCTATCCGGGTACGCTGATTAATGCGGAGACTCCCGAATGGTTGAAGGCGGCTACCGTAACTTTAAACAACCGGGGAGATAAATCGACAGGATGGGGTGTCGCCCATCGTTTAAACTTATGGGCACGGGTAAAAGACGGGGATATGGCATACCAACGATACCAGCTGTTATTGAAGAAATACATCCTCGAAAACCTGTGGAATATGCACCCGCCTTTCCAGATTGACGGAAACCTGGGAGGGACTGCCGGAGTAGCAGAAATGTTGATTCAAAGTCATGAAGGGTATATCAACCCTCTCCCCGCCCTGCCGGCTGCATGGAGAGACGGAAGTTATGAAGGTTTGGTAGCCCGGGGAAACTTTGTAGTTTCCGTTTTCTGGAAACAGGGACTCATGACTCAAATGGATGTCTTATCCAGAGCGGGTGGCGAATGCGTCATTCAATACAAGGATATTGCCAATTTTACAATCAAAGACGCCAAAGGAAAGAAAGTGAAAACTATCCGGGAAAGTAAGAACCGCATCAGATTTGCCACCCAAAAAGGAAATACCTATTACTTAAACCATTAATAAAAGATATGAGACTGAAAAAACAAATAGCGATTCTGGCACTGGGAGCAGGTTTCGCCGGCTGCACTCCCCAACCGGCAACCAACCTCATTGAAGATAACATGGAGTTTGCACAGCAACAACTCCGGTTTGCTTTTGATGAGATAGATTATGCCATCGTCAATGAGTCACCCGAAAGCCGCGCAAAACGGGAAAAGAACGGTTGGGGAGAACTGACCAACCCCCGCAATTCGGAACCGGACGGGACACTGAACCTGGTGCCGTCCAAAGACTGGACAAGCGGATTCTTTCCGGGAGAACTTTGGTTCCTTTACGAATATACCCAAAACAATTTCTGGAAAAAGAAAGCCCAGCAACATACTGATATATTAGAAAAAGAAAAGATGAACGGAAGTACTCACGACATGGGTTTTAAAGTCTATTGCAGCTTTGGCAACGGATACCGTCTGACGCAAGATGAACACTACAAGGAGGTATTGCTGCAATCAGCACACACGCTCGCTACGCGCTTCAAACCGGCGGCAGGGATTATCCGGTCGTGGGATCATAGTGCGGCCAAATGGGTATGTCCGGTGATTATTGATAATATGATGAACCTTGAACTGCTGTTCTGGGCTACTAAGGAGAGCAAAGACTCTACGTTTTACCGGATAGCGGTCGATCATGCAAGAACTACGATGAAGCATCATTTCCGGCCTGATTTCAGCAGTTATCATGTGATAGATTATGATACAATTACAGGGCAGGTATTAAAAAAGAATACTCATCAGGGCTTTGCCGATGAATCTGCCTGGTCACGCGGACAGGCATGGGCGCTCTACGGATATACGATGTGTTATCGCGAAACCCGGTTACCGGAGTTTTTGGAGCAGGCACAAAACATAGAGAAGTACCTCTTTACTCATCCCAATATGCCGGAGGATCTTATTCCTTACTGGGATTTCGATGCGCCCGGTATACCCGACGAGCCGCGTGATGTTTCAGCGGCTACGGTCATCGCTTCGGCACTTTATGAACTTAGCCTGTATGATCCTGAAAAGGGGGAACGCTACAGGAGCAATGCGGATAAGATCATAGAGAACCTGACGAAGCATTATCGCGCTACGCTAAAGAAAGACAACGGTTTCCTGTTATTGCACAGCACGGGTACCAAACCGACTAATACGGAAGTGGACGTACCTATTGTCTATGCCGACTATTATTTCATAGAAGCGTTGATGCGTAAAAACAAATTAGAAAAAACGGGTAAACTGTTTTAATATTAAATCATGTCGGTAAGAAAACGGAGTATTTAATTGTTTAAACTAACAGATAAAACCATGAAGAAATCTACTAAATTATGGATGGTCATTCTCTTCCTATTCACCGGAGCAGGAAGGGTAACTGCTCAAATTCCATCTACCAGAATATACGACGGAGAGAAACTGGCTAAGGTAAAAGCCCGTATGGAGTCAAAAGAATATGCATCTGCCATCACTAAATTGATGAATGAGGCGGACAAAGCCCTGAAAAGTAAACCTGTCTCCGTGATGGATAAAACGATGGTTGCGGGTAGCGGGGACAAACACGACTACATTAGTATGGGACCTTACTGGTGGCCCGATCCGACGAAACCCGACGGTCTGCCTTATATCCGCAAAGACGGAGTACGCAACCCTAATGCAACGAGTGACTGTACGAACATCGGAAAGACAATTAATGATATATCGACTTTAGGAATCGCCTACTATTTCTCCGGCAATGAGAAATATGCAGCCAAAGCTGCTGAACTCACCCGCATCTGGTTTCTGAACCCTGAAACTCGCATGAATCCCAACATGAATTATGCACAAATGATTCCGGGTCATAATGGAAACAAGGGCAGAGGGTTCGGCATGATTGATATTTATTCGTTTATCAATTTACTGGATGCAGTAGAGATGATGAATACTTCCACCGCCTTTACAACAGCAGACCGTTCCGGTCTGAAAGATTGGTTTACCGATTATCTGGAATGGATCCGCACCAGTCCTGTAGCCGACGAGGCACGGACATCTGAAAATAATCATGGGGTATCTTTCGACGTGCAACAAACGGTGTATGCGCTCTTCACCGGAGATTCTGTCCTGGCACGGAAGACAATCAGTGAGTTTGCAAAGTTACGATTGTTCCCACAAATCGAACCCGACGGCAGGCAACTTAGAGAACTGGAGCGCACCAACGGACTTAGTTACACAAACTACAATCTGGCTCTTATAATGGATATGTGTGCAATCGGCCATACATTAGGTATAGATGTCTACAACAGCACTTCCAAAGACGGGCGTTGCATCGCGAAAGCATTGAAGTATATGGCTTCTTTTATCGGCAAGCCACAAAGTGAGTTTCCATACCAGCAAAGCAGGGATTGGGAAAAAGAGTTGCAAACAAGTTGTTGGATATTGCACCGTGCTTCTTTCTATGACAATAAATCGGGTTGGGAGGAGATCTGCCAAAAATATCTGAAGCCATCCAGCACGGACAGAAGGCGATTGTTATATAGTTTAGAATAATTCAATAGGTATATTATAAATATTACACGACATCGGAATAGATTAAGATGTTTCTGAATAAGATATTACCAGATTCTGACAAGATTGGGTAATGTCTTATTTTTATAATGAGGAAAATTGTTACCTTTGTTATATCTTATATTTACAATAAGATCAAATCTAATTTTTCCTCTTATGAAAATAATTAAAGCCGCCCGCATCGTTACCCTCATTACCGGACTAGTAGTAGCCGGAGTGTTCTTTTCATCCCCTGTTTCTGCCCAGGACATTTCGGGAACCTGGCATGGAAAACTTTCCATTCCCACCGGTTCACTGACTATTGTATTCCATATCAGTCAAACAGAACAGGGAACTTATGTGACGACATTGGACAGCCCCGACCAAGGAGCTAACGGCATAAAGACGCAGACTACTTCTTTCAATGATTCTATATTGACAATCCAGATACCCATTATCCATGCCTCTTACAAAGGAAAATTGGATAGTAATCAAACAATCAGTGGGACGTTTACACAGGGAATGCCTATTCCATTGAATTTGGAAAAGGGAGAAGCCGGTCGCCCCAAGCGCCCACAGGAGCCTCAACCGCCTTTCCCTTACAAAAGCGAAGAGGTCATTGTGAGGAATGAGCAGGATGGCATCAACCTTGCCGGAACATTGACTCTTCCCCAAAAGGGAACTAAGTTTCCGGCAGTGGTTATGGTGACAGGGAGCGGTGCACAGAACCGGGATGAAGAAATCATGGGACACAAACCTTTCCTCGTCATCGCCGATTATCTGACCCGGAACGGAATTGCCGTACTTAGGTGTGATGATAGGGGAACTGCCGCTTCACAAGGTAATCACGCAACAGCTACCAATGAGGATTTTGCCAGAGATACGGAGGCTGCTATCAATTATCTGCGCAGCAGAAAAGAAATTAATGCGAAGAAAATCGGTATCATCGGACATAGTGCGGGCGGAATCATTGCATTCATCGTTGCAAAAAAAGATCCGTCGATCGCATTTGTCGTTTCATTGGCAGGGGCCGGTGTGAAAGGTGACAGTCTGATGTTGAAGCAGGTAGAGTTAATATCTAACTCCCAGGGAATGCCGGATGCAGTCTGGCAGGGGATGAAACCGTCTATACGAAACAGGTACGCCATACTGCAACAAACGGATAAGACTCCCGAAGAGTTACAGAAAGAATTATATGCAGACATTACCCAAACAATGTCTCCCGAACAATTGAAAGATTTAAATACCATCCAGCAGATATCTGCACAAATCAATTCGATGACTTCTCCGTGGTATCTGCATTTTATGCGATATGATCCGGCCGAAGACTTGAAGGAACTAAAATGTCCGGTTCTGGCACTAAACGGAGAAAAAGACATTCAAATGGATGCCGCCATGAACCTGACCGCCATCCAAGAAAAAATCACTGGAAATGGAAATACAAATGTAACTATCAAAGCCTATCCCTACTTAAACCATCTGTTTCAGACTTGCGAAAAAGGAACACTGGCAGAATACGGGCAACTGGAGGAAACCATCAGCCCGGAAGTTTTAAAAGATATCGCGGAATGGATTCTAAAGCAAACGAAATAGTCGCTTTATCCATCTTCCAACCTCCCGGCAATCATCTTGCTACACACTAGCATTGTATAAATTGATTTAAATCAAAATCGTCCGGTCTGAACTCACCTTGAAAGATTTTGTTTTACCTTTGCAGCCGAAATAAAAAAAGCGGCAGGTAAAAAGGTAAAAAGCAACAGGTATTAGGTAAAGTTTGGTATGAAGAAGAGTCTTATTGCATTGGCGTTCGGTACACTGGGATTGGGTATTGCCGAATTTGTGATGATGGGAATTTTGCCCGATGTGGCAAAAGATTTAGGTATTAGTATTCCTACCGCAGGGCATTTCATATCTGCTTATGCATTAGGAGTCTGTGTCGGTGCCCCTGTACTGACATTGGCCCGCAAATATCCATTAAAACATATTCTGTTGGTATTAGTTACCTTGATTATGATAGGTAACATCTGTGCGGCTATGGCTCCCAATTACTGGGTGCTACTCGTTGCCCGTTTCATCTCCGGCTTACCTCATGGCGCATACTTCGGAGTAGGCTCTATTGTTGCCGAGAAACTGGCCGATAAAGGTAAAGGCTCGGAAGCCGTCTCCATCATGATTGCGGGAATGACCATTGCCAACCTATTCGGTGTACCTCTGGGAACTTCTTTAAGTACCATGCTTTCCTGGCGTGCCACCTTCCTCTTAGTCGGCATTTGGGGAATTGTTATCATGTACTATATCTGGCGATGGGTTCCCCATGTAGAAGGTTTGCAGGACACCGGCTTTAAAGGGCAGTTCCGTTTTCTTAAAACTCCGGCTCCGTGGTTGATTCTCGGTGCTACAGCCTTAGGAAACGGCGGTGTATTCTGTTGGTATAGCTACATCAATCCGCTGCTTACCCATGTGTCCGGCTTCTCCACAGAAAGCATTACGCCTTTAATGATCCTTGCCGGTTTCGGTATGGTGATGGGAAACCTGATTAGTGGCCGTCTCTCCGACCGTTACACTCCCGGAAAGGTGGGAACTGCCGCACAAGCACTCATCTGCATGATGTTATTGCTTATTTTCTTCCTTTCTCCATACAAATGGGCAGCCGCCCTGTTAATGTGCCTTTGTACGGCTGGACTGTTTGCTGTATCCAGTCCGGAACAGATATTGATTATCCGTGTAGCAAAAGGAGGAGAAATGTTGGGAGCAGCCTGCGTACAGGTTGCGTTCAATCTCGGAAACGCCATCGGTGCCTATGTAGGCGGACTGGCTATTAGTGGCGGATACCGTTATCCTGCCCTGACAGGTGTACCGTTTGCCTTGATCGGATTCACTTTGTTCTTGATTTTTTATAAGAAATACCAGGCAAAATACTAAAACTCTATCAAAATACCTATCTTTGCAGTCAGATTATCGATAACTAAATAAAACGAAATAGATAAATGGCATTGCAATGTGGTATTGTCGGACTACCGAACGTGGGTAAGTCGACTCTTTTCAACTGTTTGTCGAACGCAAAGGCACAAGCGGCAAACTTCCCTTTCTGTACAATTGAACCGAATGTAGGTGTAATTACCGTTCCTGACGAACGTCTGAACGCACTGGCTGAATTGGTACATCCCCAACGAATTGTTCCTACAACTGTAGAAATCGTAGATATCGCCGGACTGGTGAAAGGCGCAAGCAAAGGTGAAGGACTGGGAAACAAGTTCCTAGCCAATATCCGTGAAACAGATGCAATCATCCACGTGCTCCGTTGTTTCGATGACGACAACGTGACACATGTAGACGGTAGCGTAAACCCCGTCCGTGACAAAGAAATCATCGACTACGAACTTCAATTGAAGGACTTGGAAACGATTGAAAGCCGTATCCAGAAAGTACAGAAACAGGCGCAGACGGGTGGAGACAAAGCTGCAAAGTTAGCTTATGATGTACTTGTCCAATACAAAAATGCTCTGGAACAGGGTAAATCTGCACGTACAGTGACTTTCGAAACGAAAGACGAACAAAAGATTGCTCACGAACTGTTCTTATTGACCAGCAAACCGGTGATGTACGTTTGCAACGTTGATGAAGCAAGCGCAGTGGGTGGCAACAAATACGTAGATATGGTGCGTGAAGCTGTAAAAGACGAGGATGCTCAAATCCTGATTGTTGCAGCCAAGACAGAAGCGGACATTGCCGAACTGGAAACGTACGAAGACCGCCAGATGTTCCTTGCCGAAGTAGGCTTGGAAGAATCAGGTGTAGCACGCCTTATCAAATCAGCTTATAAACTATTGAATCTTGAAACCTATTTCACAGCCGGCGTGCAGGAAGTACGCGCCTGGACTTACGAAAAGGGATGGAAAGCTCCTCAATGTGCTGGTGTTATCCATACTGACTTTGAAAAAGGTTTTATCCGTGCCGAAGTTATCAAATACGAGGACTATATTCAATACGGATCGGAAGCAGCTGTGAAAGAAGCCGGAAAGCTGGGTGTGGAAGGAAAAGAATATATAGTGCAGGACGGAGACATCATGCATTTCCGTTTCAATGTGTGATTATCAGTCATCACCAACGACTCATTAATTATTAATTCGCTAATAACATGAAGTATCTCATCGCAGGAACTGGAGGTGTAGGCGGCAGTATCGCAGGATTTTTGTCGCTGGCAGGCAAAGATGTAACCTGTATTGCCCGTGGTGCTCATTTGCAAGCAATACAAACGGATGGTTTAAAACTGAAGTCGGATTTAAAAGGCGAACATACGCTCCGGATTCCGGCAACTACCGCTGAAGAATTCAATGGAAAAGCGGATGTGATATTTGTATGCGTAAAAGGTTACTCGGTCGATTCTATTGTAGAACTCATTCAAAGAGCCGCTCACAAAGACACGGTTGTCATCCCCATACTGAATGTGTATGGAACAGGACCGCGGATACAGAAACTTGTTCCGGGAGTTACCGTTCTGGATGGTTGCATCTATATTGTGGGGTTTGTATCCGGCACAGGAGAAATCACCCAGATGGGGAAAATATTCCGGTTAGTGTATGGCGCTCATCGCGGCACTATCGTTAAAACCGGATTACTGGAAGCCATCCAACAGGATTTGCAGGAAGCAGGTATCAAAGTAGACCTTTCACCGGATATCAACCGGGATACATTTATCAAATGGTCGTTTATTTCTGCAATGGCTTTAACAGGGGCATACTACGATGTTCCGATGGGTGAAGTTCAAAAACCGGGAAAGATACGGAATACATTCATCGGACTCACTACAGAGAGCGCTGCTTTAGGAAAGAAGCTAGGTGTGGAATTTCCGGAAGACCCTGTCACTTACAATCTGAAAGTCATCGATAAACTGGATCCCGAAAGCACTGCTTCCATGCAGAAAGATCTGGCACGCGGACACGAATCCGAGATACAGGGACTGCTTTTCGATATGATTGCAGCAGCCGAAGAACAAGGGATTGACATACCGACCTACCGGATGGTTGCAGAAAAATTCAAAGAATAGCCACTAGAGAAAGAATGAAACCTATTAAATAAATAATACTACCAAGCCTATGTATTCACTTCTCAACATCAACTGGAACCCGAATCCCGAACTATTCAACCTGTTCGGTATTTCTATCCGTTATTACGGATTATTGTGGGCAGTAGGAATATTCTTTGCTTATGTTATTGTTCACTACCAGTTCCGGGATAAAAAGATAGAAGAAAAGAAGTTTGATCCGCTTTTCTTTTACTGTTTCTTTGGTATTCTGATCGGCGCCCGTCTGGGACACTGTTTATTCTATGATCCGGGATACTATCTGTCACATTTCTGGGAAATGATTCTTCCCATCAAGTTTATGCCGGATGGAAACTGGAAGTTTACCGGATACGAGGGATTGGCCAGCCATGGTGGCACACTAGGATTGATAATCGCACTTTGGCTGTATTGCCGTAAGACAAAGCTCCATTATATGGATGTATTGGATATGATTGCCGTAGCCACTCCAATCACAGCCTGTTTCATCCGCCTTGCCAACCTGATGAACTCCGAAATCATCGGCAAGCCGACTGATGTACCCTGGGCGTTTATATTCGAGCGTGTAGATATGCAGCCCCGTCATCCGGGACAACTTTACGAGGCTATCGCCTATCTTATCCTATTCTTCATCATGATTTATCTGTACAAGAATTACAGTAAGAAACTGCACCGCGGCTTCTTCTTCGGACTTTGTTTGACTTACATCTTTGTCTTCCGCTTCTTCATCGAGTTCCTGAAAGAGAACCAAGAAGCATTTGAAGACCACATGATGTTCAATATGGGCCAATGGTTAAGCGTTCCATTTATCATCATAGGCGTTTATTTCATGTTCTTCTATGATCGGAAGAAAGTAGAAAAGAAATGAAACATATCATAGATATAGAAACTTGGGGAGCGGACAGGAAAAGCAATCACCAAAGAAGGCAAATTAGTAATGCCTATCGCTATGACCATTCATCATGGATTTATAGACGGGCACCATCTTTCATTGTTTTACAGGAAAGTAGAAGAGTTACTAAAATAAAGCACAAACAAGGATTATCATTCTCCCCCATTGCTTCATATTACAGACTTTAAATTAAGGGGAAATAATTATTTCCCCCTGACTATCTTCTTGATATCATTCAGCTTATTCAATGCTTCAATCGGAGTGAGATTATTCACATCCAAATTCAGAATCTCATCACGAATCTGGCAGAGAATCGGATCATCCAGTTGAAAGAAACTTAACTGCATCCCTCCACGGTTCTCGCTCACTTCCGTCAACGGTTTACCGGAAATTCCTTGTTGGCGATTGTCAGATTCAAGCTGCTTCAGTATCTCATTGGCACGTTTCACAATACTTTTCGGCATACCGGCCATCTTTGCCACGTGAATACCGAAAGAGTGCTCACTACCACCCCGCTCCAGCTTACGAAGGAAGATTACCTTATTATCAACTTCTTTCACCGATACATTATAATTCTTGATACGTTTGAAGGATTTCTCCATCTCATTCAACTCATGATAATGCGTAGCAAATAAGGTACGTGCTTTAGCTTTCGGATGCTCATGGATATGCTCTACGATTGCCCAAGCAATGGAAATACCGTCATAAGTAGACGTACCACGACCCAACTCATCAAACAACACTAGACTTCGGGAAGAAACATTGTTTAGAATATCTGCCGCTTCATTCATCTCTACCATGAATGTTGATTCTCCGACCGATATATTATCACTCGCTCCTACACGAGTGAATATCTTGTCTACCAAACCGATATGCGCACTCTCCGCAGGAACAAAGGAACCGATTTGAGCCAATAGCGTAATTAATGCCGTCTGACGTAAAAGCGCAGACTTACCGGCCATGTTTGGACCTGTAATAATAATAATCTGCTGCGTAGTGCTGTCCAGCATTACATCATTAGCAATATACTTCTCGCCGATAGGAAGCTGTTTCTCAATCACCGGGTGACGCCCCTGGCGAATATCCAATACATCATTATCTTCAATAATCGGACGGATATAACGATTCTCACGAGCCACATTGGCGAATGACAACAGACAGTCCAGGCGGGCAATCTGATTCGCATTAATCTGTATCTGGGGAATAAACTCCGTCAATGCCTGTACCAAATCCGTATATAGCTGCGTTTCCAGCACCAGAATCTTATCTTCCGCCCCTAAAATCTTCTCTTCATATTCTTTCAATTCCTGCGTGATATAACGCTCTGCGTTGACCAACGTCTGTTTACGAATCCATTCGGGCGGAACTTTATCCTTATGTACATTACGGACTTCAATATAATAACCGAACACATTATTGTAAGCCACTTTCAAACTCGGAATACCCGTCCGTTCGCTTTCGCGCTGCTGTATCTGAAGCAGATAATCCTTTCCTGAATACGAAATCCGGCGTAGTTCGTCCAAATCCGCATTCACCCCGTCTTGAATCACTCCCCCCTTATTAACAGCCAACGGCGGGTCATTCTTAATCTCTTTGGCAATCCGGTCGCGAATAGTGACACAAAGGTTCAACTGCTCCCCTATCCAGTTCAGACTTGCGTTATCGGCCTGGATACATGCCAACTTTATCGGCTCGATAGCCTGCAAAGCCACCTTCAACTGAACCACCTCACGAGGTGATACACGCCCTACAGCAACTTTGGAAATGATACGCTCCAAATCGCCTATCAGATGCAGCTGCTCTTCAATCAGTTCCTTAAAGTCCGGTTGACGGAAGAAATACTCTACCACATTCAACCGTTCGTCAATCGGCTTCTTATCCTTCAAAGGAAAGACCATCCAGCGCTTCAGCAAACGCGCTCCCATCGGGCTGATTGTCCGGTCGATGACATTCAGCAAACTGCTTCCGCCATCATTCATATTGCCAATCAACTCAAGGCTGCGCACCGTAAACTTATCCAGACGAACGTATTTGTCTTCCTCAATACGGGCCAAAGAAGTGATATGTCCAATCTGTGTATGCTGCGTCATCGTGAGGTATTGCAGGATAGCACCGGAAGCAATGATACCATTCTTCAAGTGTTCCACGCCGAAACCTTTCAGGTTCTTCGTCTCAAAATGCTTCAGCAACTTCTCACGGGCAGTAGTCTCCGTAAATACCCAGTCATCAAGCTCGAAGGTAAAGAACTTGCTGCCGAAATTCCCCTCAAACATCAAACGTTTGCCACGTTCAAAAAGAATTTCCTTCGGGGCGAAGTTGTTCAACAGTTTATCAATATAATCAAAAGGTCCTTCTGCAGTTAGGAATTCACCGGTAGAAATATCAAGAAAGGCAACCCCACAGGAAGCTTTCCCGAAATGAACGGCAGCCAGGAAGTTATTTTCTTTATAATTCAGGACATTATCATTGATAGAAACACCGGGAGTCACCAGTTCGGTAATGCCACGTTTCACCAATTTTTTCGTCATTTTCGGATCTTCCAACTGGTCACAGATAGCGACACGCTTTCCAGCGCGAACCAATTTCGGAAGATAAGTATCGAGAGCGTGATGTGGGAATCCCGCCATCTCAACAGTCTTTCCTTTTCCGTTAGCACGTTTCGTCAATGTGATTCCTAATATTTCCGATGCAACGATGGCATCCGTAGAATATGTTTCATAAAAGTCACCGCAACGAAACAGCATCACTGCATCCGGATGTTTTGCCTTCAAATCCAGAAACTGTTTCATCATCGGGGTGAGGACGATTTCTTCTTCGTTCACGGTTCTCTCCTTTTCTTTTTTATTTAGGGTAAACAATTGCAATATCTTTGCAAAGATAACGGTTTTTCGGCAGAGAATCAATGGCATTCTCCAATTCAATTTTCACAATTAGTGTTACATACCATCAAAAAAAGAGGGTTTATTTCTTAACAAGTAGGAGAAAAATATTAAAACGTGTTATAAAACATACTATTTTTCTTGGATAATTTGCTAATTTCCCAATAGTCCGTATCTTTGCAATGTGTTTTTCATAGTATTAGATTTAAGGTTAACAAAGGTTGGAGCAAGGCGTTGCTCCTTTTTTTATGTCCGTACGTTTCTTCCCTATTTAAATTAAAAGCAGAAAACGCTTGTTTCCAATGATAAAATACTTCTTTCCTCTCCACAACCCAATCCTACACATACATTATAAATCATTAGAGCAATGCAAAGAGCCAGCTACAATACAGCGCAAACCAAAATTCTATACTTTTATAAAAAAATAATAAACTTCAATTAATACTTGTCCAGACAGAAATTCATATTCTACATACAAATATTAGCATTTTTCTTGTTTATATCGGCTAAGAATAATACATTTGCATCTATACAAACCAAATTAATATAATTATGAATAAAATTCCCATTTCTTCATTGACACTACTTTTTGCTTTAATTTTACCATTATTTGCAAATGCACAGGTAACAGTAAAGGGTATTGTAACTGACGAAAGTGGGGTACCATTAGTTGGCGTTTCCGTCCGCTATAAGGAAGTCCCCCAAGTTGGTGTTACCACAGATATTGATGGTAAGTTTTCCATCAAGGAAGTAAAAGAAGGGAAAACGCTTGTTTTTTCCTATATCGGTATGAAAAATGCAGAGCGTTTACTAAAAGGGACAACCTCTTTCATCAAAATACAAATGGAGGCAGAAACAAGTGAACTCGATCAGGTTGTTATCACTGGTTATACTCAAACTACATTTAAAAAGATGACAGGTTCAGTAGGAATTATTACTGCCGATCAGCTAAAAGATCAGGCTCAACCTACTGTCGATGCCTTAATGCAAGGTAAAATTGCGGGTGTAGCCGTATCAGCTGTAACTGGACAGCCCGGTAGTACACAGAAAATACGAATCAGAGGTACCAATACTGTTACCGGAGACGGTGAGCCACTATGGGTAATTGACGGAGTTCCTATGCAGGGAAGTACAGCAGACATGCCCAATAGTTCTGAAATAAAATCGGGCCAGTTTGATGATTTATTCATGAATGGTGTTGCAGGGATCAATCCGAGTGATATTGAAAGTATCACTATCTTAAAAGATGCCTCCGCCACAGCAATTTATGGTTCACGAGCCGCAGGTGGTGTAATTGTCGTTACTACCAAAAAAGGAAAACAAGGAAAAACCAGAGTTAACTATTCTGGTAATGTTTCCGTCACTTTGTCACCCCAACGAGATTATTCTTTGATGAATTCAAAAGAAAAGCTTGCATATGAACAAGGATTATGGGATGAATTTTCTGCTCCCGGCTTTGAAGCAGGAAAAACAGATTATCCTGTCGTAGGCATAGTAGGCATTATTAGATCCGGAAAAGGTCGTTTTGAAGGATGGAATAAAGAACAACAGGATAGCTATATTAACGAATTAGGACAAACAAACACTAATTGGTACGACGAACTATTTCGTAATGGCGTATCCACTACGCACAATCTATCCATTAGTGGAGGAGGAGAAAAATATACTTACTATACATCATTATCATATACACGTAATGCCGGTCTATTAAAAAATAATGACTACGATCGTTATAATATAACTGCTAACCTTTCTATGAACCCCAACCAAAAAGTAAAATTGGATTTTGGGGCATCAATGTCATATCAATACTCTAAATCGCCAGCATTAAATAACATCAATCCATTTACTTATGCTTACTTTGCTAATCCATACGAAAGCCCATATAATACAGATGGTAGCTACAGAGCAGATGAAACCTATTATTCATTAGGAGAATATAATAATAAAAAAACATCCAGAAAAACTGTTCCCGACAGTGGCTTCAATATCATGCGCGAGATGAATGAAACTTCTTCACGCACTAAAAATGTCAATACTACCGTACGGACAGGAATCGATTATAGTATTATCAGCAAATTACGTTTTGTCGGATTAGCTTCGTTCACTTATTCCACTAACCGTTTAAAAGAGATCTACAACAGTGATACGAAAGCTGCTTTGGACAATCGTTTATCAGTAGATGGGTTAAGTCAGAAAGAGTATGCCTCTATATTACAACGCAATATTGACAACGAAAGTTATATGGTACGCGGACACTTCGCTTATGACGATCAATTCGGAAATGACCACTCTATTTCCCTTATCGCTGGTGCCGAGCTCCGTGGAAGTAAATCAAACAGTCTGTATAGCAAACGATATGGTTATGATGCAATAACAGGCAATACAATCACCCCGCTGCCATCAACCACGGAAGGTATCGGATATGCACAATTAAAAGAGTATTTGGCAGCCCTCGATGCCTCTACCGGAGAAACATGGAATGAACAACGTTTTGCTTCCTTCTATGCTTCCGCCGACTATTATTATAAAAATAAATATGTGCTGAATGCTTCTTTCCGCACTGATGGTAGTTCCAATTTTGGTAGTGACAAACAATTCAATCCCAACTGGGCTGCAGGTGCTGCGTGGAATATCAGTGAAGAAAACTTTATGCAATCTCTCAAACCGGTATTAAACCGGTTAACCCTCCGTCTGGCAACCGGATTCACTGGTAATATCAACCGTAGCGTAAGTCCACAAATCATCATCAACTATTTTGATGATTACCGCAATGTATCAAATAATGTTTTTCATATTGGCAGTATCACCACACCACCTAATCCGGACTTACGCTGGGAAAAGACTCAAGATGTAAAATTAGCCTTAGATTTCGGACTATTTAATGACTGTCTGAATGGTATCATCGAAGGATATTACCGAAAAAGTTCCGATATAGTAACGAGTGTGCAAGTACTATCAACTACCGGATATACCAGTCAAAGATACAATACTGCAGAGTTAGAAAACAAAGGTATTGAAATCACCTTAAACGGAACCCCTGTAAAAAGTAGAGATTTCACATTGGCTTTATCTGCCAATCTTGCCTACAACTTGAATATAGTAGCTAAATATAATCCATCATATAAATCTATGGGATATTCCAATCTATGGGAAGGCTATCCAGTAGGTGCTATTTACAGTGGCAGATTTACAGGTATAGATCCTGATACAGGACTTTATACCTTCCAATTACGCCCGGATGCAGAAATACATACCGCCACAGATTTGAATAAATCAGATAACTATCGTTATTATCTAGGAACAAACGAAGCTCCTGTAACCGGAGGTTTCAATGTAACAGCAGAATATAAAGGTATTAGATTGAGTGTTAATGGTACTTTTGCAACAGGAGCTAAACAGTTTGAGTACATTGAATCCCCGGCCTCATACCAAAGCACAGGGGGAGGAGTACAAAATGAATCAGTGCAAGTCTTCCAAAACGATTTATTCGCCCAACACTTAAATGTTCCCAAGATTGCTGCCGACCGGTGGACGACTACTAATACCAATGGTACCTATCCCCGAGTTTGGAATGTATTTGGTGAAGCATATGGTTTTAGCTATTACAATCCTATGAGCAAAGAAATAACTCGAGGAGCTTTTCTTACAGATCTATCATATATGCGCATCAAAAGCATAATTTTAGGTTATACCCTGCCCAAAAAACTACTGAAACAAACCAATCTTTCAAACGTAGATTTTTCGATGGCACTCAACAATTTTATAACTGTCACAAGCTATAAAGGCATGGATCCAGAAACACCAGGAGCAACTTATCCTGTAAGCCGGTCCGTTATGTTTAGCGTAAATGTAGGATTCTAAAAAGCAAAAAGACAATGAAAAGAAAACTATTTATATTTATATGTTGCAGTTTGTGTATCGCACTCACCTCATGTACTAAATACCTGGATGTAAAACCCAAAGGTAAGGTTATACCCCAAACTGCTGAAGAATTTTCTTCTATCCTTCATTATTGGTTAGATGATATTGAAAAAGGTCTAGATGATGTTATCGTTCTTTCACCTGAACGAACTGTTGATTTAGAACTTTTTGCAGAAGATCTTGACGGCACCTTAGCTAGTAGCTATGGAGTAATAGATTTGTATGCAGGAACTAGTATCAACAGAAATCAAAAATACTATTCAACATTATATTCCGCTATCAAAGATTGTAACATAATCATTGGAGAGATGGAAGATACAGAATCAGAAACGGCCAAAACCTTATTAGGAACCGCATGGAGCATCCGTTCTATTTGCTACTACAATTTAATGATACGTTATTGTGAACCTTATCAATTACAAACAGCTTCTGAAACACTAGGATTACCTCTTGTGGACGAGTTTGATATCGAAGCCAAGCCAAGCCGGTCCACTCTTAAAGAAACAGCCGATTTCATATTGAAAGGATTCCAACATGCGCTATCATACAACTCAACAGATAAAAACTATATTTTTACTGCACCAATAACTAAAGCCTATATGGCACGCTTCTTCTTTTGGACACAAGACTGGAATAATGCCATTATTTATGCTAAAGAAGTTTTAGATAAATATCCAATGCTTGAAGCTGACGAGTATGTTAACGCTATAAATCAAAAATTAGAGCCAACTAAGAACGTCATTATACGTTCATATACAAATGAGAATGATGTTGCAAGCATGGGATATCTAACTGCTCAAACAAATGTCCAGAAACGCCCTGTATGCAAAAACTTAGTAGACCTTTTTGGTAATACCCCAAATGATATCCGTAATTCAGGGTTTAATACCAAACGAATAACAACTAAAGTCGTTACCACAAAATTCCGTAGTGAAGAGTTATGTCTTATCATTGCTGAAGCATACGCACATTTAGGTAAAGAGACTGAAGCATTAGAATATTTGAATTTATTACGTTCCAAACGGATTACGGAAAATTATATAGCTTATACAATGGATAATCTCCCTGAGGTTTTTAAACAGAATATTACGACAGATGCAACAGGGACACCACTTACCAAATTAATGTCAGCTATCCTTTGTGAACGTAGGAAAGAACTATTTTTGGAAGGTGATCGTTGGTTTGAGCTAAAACGTAATGGACGTCCAGAATTCTGGATTGCCGCTAATGGGAAAAAATATGTAACGGAAAAATATTTATATACTTTCCCTATTCCCAAATCTGATGTGAACCTATTTCCTGGGCTTATCATACAAAACCCGGGATATATTGAATAACCATTAATACACTAGAACAATGAAAAAGCTATTATATACAATATTTATATTCATCATATCCTTTAGTACTTTTTCAGCCTGTGATGAATCTGAAGAGTTAACTCCTAAAGTAGATGATACAACAAGTGATTATTTACTTCCAACCGGAGTAATTCTCACCGCTCAAGAACGGGAAGAAGTCCAAGAACGTTGGAATGAATATAATACTGCCATTAATCAGTAAAATTAAAGAAAGATGAAAACTATAATAAAGGAAATAACTAAAATTCTGACAATAACATTATTGGCAATGATGGTTACTTCATGCAATAATGATGATGATGCAGGGGCAAATCTCTCCTTTAGCCGCTCTATCTATGTTCTACCGGCTACTGGAAGTTTAAATATAGAACTAAAAGCCTCTGTAGCTCCAGAAAATGATCTGATAGTTCCTATAACCATCGATGGTTCAGCAGTGTTAAATGATGAATACGAAATATCAGCTAAAGAATTTATAATAAAGGCAGGAGAAACAAATGCCCAAATAACAATAACTCCCAAAAATAATCTAGCCCAAGGAAAAGAAATCCGTTTGTCTATCAATCCGGTAGCAGGATATAGCTTAGGAGATAAGAATGTGGCTATCATTCCGATAGAAACCAAAGAACGTATTATGTACTCATTCACCACTTCTTATTCCCGCATTCTTAGTTCTATCCAAATATGGGTTGAAATACAAGGTGAAATTAGTGGACGAAGCTATATCCCTCAAACAGACATTGTACTTCCATTAAAAATATCTTCTTCCAGTACTGCAGAATTGGATACTGATTTTGAAATCGAGAATCACTCAACTTCTATAACTATTCCGAAAGGTACGCGACAAGTCAACTTCAGTGTTAATATAGTAGAAGGAGCAGAAGATTATGCTGGAAAAGAAGCCATCCTTGAATTGAAAGCCCCGGAAGGAGAAGATCCTGATTTATATTATGCAGGTTCATTCACTACCTTCACTGTAAAACTGGATCAATTAAAATTTATCGACTTATTAGGCAAATGGAAACCTGTTGAGCTTAGCAACGAAGATGGTTTTTATGTATGGGGTGAGGAAGAACTCCCCAGTAACGATTTTGAAGGAAAATTACCTAAAGATTTTGCTGCTGGTGACTATTTGGAATTTACTAACGAAGGCGGAGTCGATAGAATTATTCCCCACATGACTGGAGGTTTAAAAAAATATTTCTGTGGACCAGAACACAGGGTTACATTCGATCATATAAACAAAGAGTTCCTTGATGCTTCTATATTTGACTATATAATGGTCCCCTATTTTAAAATAACCAATATAAACAAACTCTTTTCTACAAAAACAGAAATTGGTGATGCCCTTTTGGGATTAGATAAAATAGACGATAACAATATTTATGTCTATATCCACGACTATATTCCAACCGATTTCTTTACGTATTCCTATGAACAATGGGGAGGATTTGATGCTGAAATGTTTGGTATTACATATAAATTCACACGAGTAGAAGAAGAATAAAAAATTAAGGATGCCCGAGTCATACGGGCATCCTTAATTCAAATTATACATATCTTATTTTCTCAACGCCTTCTCAATTATAAACAACCGATAATCATAATCCTCTCTTAACTTTTTCGTCGGTGCCATTGCTTTAGCTTTTGTATATTCCTGTTTCAAATCCATCAAACATCCATACCAAAAATGAGCTCTTGCCGGAACAGACAGATATGAAATGCTTTCAATTGGCTCCATTCCCCAATGAGAATAAGTTTCTCCAATCGCAAAGCTAGAAGAACCGGATGATGAACCTTTTTCTTTTACCGGACTTACATCCGACCATGAAATAACAGCATTCAAGAATTGTCCTTGCATAAAACGCTTAAATTCAGCAGAACTCTTGCCCATCCTGGCTTCCTTGAACAAGAAACTTATCAGATCTGAAATAGCCTGCTGTTGCGTATAAGGATCATTCGATTTACTTTCACTAAGCCAAATATTACTCAACTGCACTAATACCAAGTTTCCCAGGAATTTTTGAGAATAATCGGCAACACTCCCTGTTAAAGCACAATGATTCAGCAATTCCTTATCATCCATCCATGTCATCTTTTCAATCACATCCAGCATCCATAAAAAAGATTGGCGCTGAACCTCTTTTGGCACTGATTGAAAAGAAGGATAAACATCTCCATAGTAACTATCATTCAAATAAATACCACCCACTTGTTGCAATACATGCTTCATATATTCATTCACCTGCTTGATGATATGACCATATAAAACAGCACGCAGCTCATAGTCCATATCCTCCTTGTCCAACCACTGGTTGGCATTCTTTATTACTTTCGCTATATTCTCACAAGCTATTGTTGCCGAACGGATAGCATCATCCCCCAGATCCCTTTCCATTCCACGAGGGTCATAATACGCTTTCCTGTTTTGCACCCCTTTAAACAACAATAACGGATTGTGGTTACGTTCAGATATCAACGATTGCAAACCGGATAATTCCTCCTGCGGCGTAGTCTTTTTCATAGGTTGATACAAATAACGAATTACCCAATCATCATATACCCCTAACACCGATTGCACCAGAGGCATTCCTTCACTATAACTATCATCAGAAAGCAAATAGTTCATGGGGAGCTTATCCATAACGGAAGCAGATAACCCATGCTGCTTAACAAACTCCTTCGAACGAAGCGAATCAACAGGATAAGCAATAGATCCTGCCATATTATCACTCAACCCCAAACAATGTCCCCAATGCCTCAATAATAAAGACGTTAACGCTTCCTCTACCAAGCCCTCATCGGGCAGCAACGTACGAGCCTTCTCATTAAAAGAAGATGTTTGCAGAAAATAATCCAACTGGATTTTCGATGCCAAGTTGTGCGGAATGTAAATATTGGCACTTATAATCTCTCCTGTCAACGGATCACTCCAACAGTTGTCTGTAATCTGGTTAGACGGTGAAATGACATAACGAATACAGGATTTAGTAATATTATTGGCATCAAACACCGTACCGTCTTTAGGATAAGGCTTCACTACCAGCGCATTGGGAAAACCAATCTTCTGAAAAGACTTGTTCCATATATCAGCACTACGATACACACAGCGCTGCCAGCTTTCGGGCAACAGAGTATCTATATAAAAGACAATAGGGTTTTCCTCTGTCAAATTCCAACGATTCACCCAATACTGCACTTCACTTCCTTGCGCTTCATCCGAAAAGCTAACCTTGTCACTCCATAGAGTACCAACACGAGGATCTGCCAAACGAGGAAGATAATCTTCATCCTCCGGTAATAACATAAATGTACGCTTCACAACCGCACTGAAAGGAATATCGTCTGCTATCGGAAAAAGCCCGAATAACGACATGGAAAGACTATAACTCATATTGCATGAGATAGATACATTATCCGAGTAAGAGGCAATCCCGGATATCATCGACCGGTCTTGTTTAAAAGTAGCCTTCCTTTTCACCCAACCATCCATTGTATTATATGCCTTTGGATCTATCGGATTCATGTATTCGTCATCTTTAAACACATAAGAAGTGACATCAATCACCAAAGCACTATCAGGAGAATAAGCCTTGATTGGAAACTGCTCCAGAACAATATCACTAAAGCTCTTTTTCAATGCATCTCCGATACGAGAGTCATCACCGGTAATCGGACGATTGGCAACCCGATAAAGTCTGACCAACGAATCAGATTGGCAAAATCTCACCTGCAAAGAAGTGGCAGGGCGAAATCCCACGGACGATTCCTGCGGATTACTGACTTTATCAACCACCCCTCCCATCAACAGACGTTTACCTAAAACAGCCTTAGGAATTTCCATATATATCTTATTCTCAATCCAATAAAGATTCATTAATCCCTTGGACTCCACGCTATTGGATTTACCTTTCAATAGCTTTTCATAATCACTCTTCGATTTTACCTGCTCTGTTTTTTTCTTTTTCTTAGCTGCCCCTTTCAAAGGATAAGAAACGGACAGGGCAAAGACCGACAAAAAAAGTAAAAGGATATATTTATTCTTCATAATCATCTGTTTAACGCATTATTCATTTGATGAAGCAATAATTGATAGTGAAGTCGAGTATCTTTATCGACATGTTGCTTTTGATTATTCAATAAGTCGCGCACCCGCAAGAAATAACCATAACACATACTCTCCTGATTTCTGGGGACAAAGTACTCGGCCATTGGTTCTTCAAATCCGGCTACAGGATTAAACATACGTTCCAAGTCCGACACACAACATCCTTTGTGTCCTTCCCCTATCTTATGATGAAGCGTGGTTAACGATTCCCAAACATCCTCATCTGCCAATGATTTCGAATCTTTATTCCAATTAATCTTTGCCGTTGAAGCTAACTGCTTAATAAATAAATTCTGCAACTTCATTTGAGTAGAGGTTAGTTTACGCCCTTTCAAAGTAGGACTCCAGATGTATTCATAAATGTCATTCATACATTCGTCAACGTCATATTTATCGCTTTCAGCTTTCAGTGCCGAAAATTCCACACGGGCAGGAGCCGCCATCAATAATTTCATCAGCACATTACGTAAAGCATCAGAAGGTTTACCAACCATAGGCAACTTATCCAATACATCGCTGTTATCTAACCAATCCAACGTTTCCAACTGTTCCAGAAAATAACTCATTGCCTTTTTTTGCTTCTCCTTCGGTTCACTTTCCAGAGCTTCCACTTTATCACCGACCAGTTTTTCATGCAGATAAATGCCACCGATATTATGATAAACATGCAACATATAAGTCAAATACTGCATTATAATACCATCATAAATAGCAGATCGGTGTTTATAATCATTATCTTCCTTATCCAGCCATTGATTCAGATTATCCAGGATATACTTCAGGTTTTTCACACCATATTGAGTTGCTTTTACCGCATCATCTCCCAGATCTTCCGTTTGAGAACGAGGGTCAAGTATATCCGACTGTTGTTTTCCATACCGATATACAGGATCACCGGATAAATCCGTAATCCACTTTGAAGTAATCGCATACTCTTCTTCCTCTGTTTTAGCTTCCGGTACTGGTGTATAATTCCAACGGATCAAATAATCATCATACAGCCCAAAGCGGGGAGGCATCATACGAACCCCACGCTCCATATCACCGGGTTGTGCCACATAATTAAAACGTGCATAATCCATTATAGAGGTAGTGGTGCCATGTTTCTGTGTAAACGAAGGAGAACGCAGAGAGTCCACCGGAATGACGGAAGAAGCACTCATATTGTGCATAAATCCGAGACAATGTCCTACTTCGTGTGAAACGACATAACGTAAAGCATCATCCATCACTTCCCTTGGAATAACTTTATGACGGACACGTTTGTCAGCTTGAGCAGTCTGGATAAAAATCCAGTTATTCAACAACTTTATAACATCATGATACAGATATACAGAAGCATTCAGTATTTCTCCACTGCGCGGGTCTACCCAAGAGGGCCCCATTGCATTTTCAATAGCAATCGGTGCATAACGAATACAAGAGTATTTCAAATTATCCGCATCAAATTCCGGATCGTCTTTCGGAAATTCTTTAGCCTGGATAGCTTGTGTAAAACCTATTTTTTCAAATGGTTCATTCCATTGGTTGACAGCTTCAAATATAGATGCTTTCCAACTATCAGGGAAACAACTATCTACATAAAAAACAATCGGCTTCACAGGTGACACCTTTTTACCCTCTACATAACTTTTTAAATCAGAAGGCTCCAAACGCCAGCGATTTGCATAATAGATTGCCCGCATCGTCTGTTTGGTTGCCGAATATTCTTTTTTTATAGTCGGGAAAATACCAATCCGGCTATCCATCAATCGGGGACGGTAGGGAACAGAATCCAATAACAGGATAGAACGTGTCACCTTTGCAGTCAGAGGTTCGTCCTTAATGTCTTTTCCACTACCTCCGGTCAACGAATAAGTATAACTTAGGCAACTCCGGACAGATATATTGTCCTTAAAAGCTTTAAAACCATCAACAAACGACTTGCTACTTTGGAAAGAAGTGGAACGCTTACGTCCTCTCGACATATTTGCACTATATTTATCAAAAGGATCTATTAGCTTATTGTCACCCACAAAAAAACCGGTAACATCAAACACAACAGCCGTACTATCATTATTATAAGCAGAAATTTCAAAGGCTTGCAATATGGCATCCATGTTGCTTAATGCAATAGCCGTCTTCAATCGATTGTCATTATCACCACTCACATTATCTGTTTGAATAGCAGACAGACAGATTTTGTTATTCAGTTTTTCAAAACGAAAATGAATAGGTTCGGTAGGTTTTGATCCTATAATGGCATTTCTATTATCACTGATTTCTGTAACTGCAGAGCCCAACAACATATCACGTTTCAACAACGATAATGGAAGTTCAAAATAAACTTTTTCTTTCACTTTGTGTACAGTGATGAAACCTTCTGCTTTCGAATGATTAGATGAGAACAGTTTATCATAAGCAGTTTTTTCTTTCTCAACGGATTCTTTCTTTTTTGTCTTTTTACGTTTAAAAGAAATAGCATTTGCTGATACAGCTCCTCCCAGCATAGAAAATACTAAAAGAGCCACCCAAATTCTTTTCATTTTGATAATAGTGTTAATTCATACTCTAGTAATAGAATACAAATCTAAGAATTATAAAGAATTATCTCCAATAAAATCTACTTTTTTCTGTCTTCAAAATAAGCGATTATAACTGCTTTTATAACAGGGAATAGGAATATCAAGGCCTTCGCGCCAAAATATGAGATAAACACACCATTCAAGATTGGTATGATTAGAATTCTATATGGGTCTCTGAACAGTCCTATAACGCATAAAATGACTCCGCCCAGAAAAAACACTAAAAAGTACGCTGCAAATAGGAAAATAGGAAACGGACTGTCATATTCAGAAAAATCTGCCAATCCAAGCCATTTCTTCCATTTTCTCCGCCGCTCTTTTCTCCTTTCTTCCGGTTCCATTTCTTTCCTTATTCTCTCCGTCTCTATCCAATGCTGGTGGGCTTCCTCGTGAGGACGCTGTAAACTGAGATTATATCTCCGCATCTTTTCGCTAATGCGTTTCTTTTTCCTTTTTGTCACTCTTATGTTTGTTATTTCTTGTGTGGTTTTACCTATTTATTTCTTTTCTGCCTGATAGACTCCAAATATAATGCAACCTGCTCCCAATAATGTAATCCACGTGATTTGTTCGTGAAGAATGATTACGGATGCCACCATTGTCACCAACGGATTGAGATAGATATAATTGGAAGCTCTAACAGTTCCCAACTGTTTTAAGACCACATTCCAGAGGACATAACATATCAAGGAAGCCAGAACAGCCAGAAACAAAAGATTGGATAATACAATCGGTTTTAAAAGTATGTCAAGATCCGGTTGTAGCGGATGAAGAAGAAAGGCGGGAAGTATGGTCAATACTCCATAAAAGAATATCTTGCGAGTGATAAATACAGTGGGGTAACGCCCCGTCATTTTCTTTATCACCAAACTATAAAATGCCCACGACAGGGCGGCAAGTAAAGTAAGCAAATCCCCTACCGGAGATAATTTAAGTACAAAACTGCCGTTGAAGACCACCAGTCCCACTCCGATTAAAGCTAATATGGAACCATAAACCAAACCTTTGGTGGCTTTTTCACTCTTATAAAAGAGAAGGGAAAGAATGGTGGTAAGCAAAGGAGCTGTGCAAATGATGAAAGCGACATTAGATGCTTGCGTGATTCCCAAAGCTGTATTCTCGGTAAAGAAATAGAGTGAGCCACCGAAAAGACCTCCTGCCATCAACCAAAGTTCGTCTTTCCAATTACCCGCAAACAGACGTTTGGGAGAAATCACCCAAATGCCCAGATAAGCAATGAGAAAACGATAAAAGAATATCTCTTGAGGGGTCAGTCCGTGATTAATCAGTACTTTGGTTGATATAAAGGTCAGTCCCCAGATAGCAACTACAAGTATCGCAATCAGATGGTAATATCCATGCTTCAATTCCATAGTGATGGTGATGTTTTTTAATAGAGTGCAAAGATAGCGAGAAGTTATGGAATGTTTGTTTGGAGAAGTAACAAAAAGCCCGTACCTTTGTTTATGTTCAAAGAAAGCTCCTAAAATAAGGAATAAGTTATGGAAAAATATACAGCACCGGACAGGAAACGTATCCCCTATGGCATGATGAACTTTGCAGTAATCCGCCGCGACGACTGTTATTATGTAGACAAAACCCGGTTTATACCCATGATAGAAGAGGCGGACAAGTTTTTCTTCTTTATTCGCCCGCGCCGTTTCGGCAAAAGTCTCACAGTAAGTATGTTGCAGCACTATTATGATATACTTGCCAAGGATAAATTCGAAGCGCTGTTTGGCGACCTTTACATCGGAAAGCATCCTACGCGCGACCGGAACAGCTATCTGGTACTATACCTCAACTTCTCCGGAATAGTAGGCGAACTGCACAACTATCGCAAGGGACTGGACGCGCATTGCCAAACAATGTTCGACTACTTCTGCGATATTTATGCCGACTATCTCCCCAAAGGCATCAAAGAAGAACTCGACAAAAAAGAAGGAGCTGTCGAACAATTTGAATACCTGTTCACAGAATGTAATAAGACCAACCAACGTATTTACCTCTTTATTGACGAATACGATCATTTCACCAACGCCATTCTCTCTGATATAGAAAGCCTGCACCGTTATACGGACGAAACGCATGGCGAAGGTTATCTGCGTGCCTTCTTCAATAAAATTAAAGCCGGAACCTATTCCAGCATCGAACGCTGTTTCATTACCGGCGTAAGTCCCGTGACAATGGACGACCTCACAAGCGGTTTCAACATCGGAACCAACTACTCGCTCACACCGGAATTTAACGAGATGATAGGTTTCACGGAAGAAGAAGTCCGCCAAATGCTTACCTATTATTCCACCACCAGTCCATTCAATCACAGTGTAGACGAACTGATAGAAATAATGAAACCCTGGTATGACAACTACTGCTTTGCAGAAGAATGTTACGGTGAAACCACTATGTACAACTCCAACATGGTACTCTACTTCGTCAAGAATTATATTCAACGAGGCAAAGCCCCCCGGGATATGGTAGAAGACAATATCCGTATCGACTACGAAAAATTACGTATGCTCATCCGGAAGGACAAAGAGTTTGCACACGATGCCTCCATCATACAAACATTGGTGAGCGAAGGCTACGTCACCGGAGAACTGAAAAAAGGTTTTCCTGCCATCAATATCACCAACCCTGACAACTTTGTGAGCCTACTCTACTATTTCGGTATGCTCACCATTAGCGGCACATATGAAGGAAGAACCAAACTCACCATCCCAAACCAAGTAGTCCGCGAACAAATCTACACCTATCTGCTAAGTACCTACAACGAAGCCGAGCTCAATTTCAGCAGTTACGAGAAAAACGAACTTTCCAGCGGTCTCGCCTATCGAGGCGACTGGAAAGCCTATTTCGGTTATATTGCCGACTGTCTGAAACGCTACACTTCCCAGCGCGACAAGCAGAAAGGCGAATTTTTTGTCCATGGCTTCACACTTGCCATGACAGCACAAAACCGTTTCTACCGCCCCATCTCTGAACAGGACACACAGGCAGGTTATGTCGATATTTTCCTTTGTCCGCTACTGGATATCTATTCCGACATGAAGCACAGTTACATTGTGGAACTGAAATATGCCAAGTATAAAGACCCCGAAAGCCGCATAGAAGAACTGCGGCTGGAAGCTATTGCTCAAGCCAATCGCTATGCTGACACCGATACGGTGAAGAGAGCAGTCGGCACTACACAGCTTCATAAAATCGTAGTTGTATACAAAGGAATGGATATGCCGATATGCGAAGAGGTTTAATACAAAAAAGGAACTCTCATTACAAGCGCATCATGCAAAAAACAGATAGGCTAACAATATGAAAAAATCAATAAAACGTTTGCCCAAACGCACGCAAGAAGAGTTGGCGGTGCTGCAAGAACTGATATTGTCGAATCTTTCGAACGTGCGTATGATTATCCTGTATGGAAGTTATGCGCGGGGAAAATATGTCATCTGGGATGTAACATACGACGGGTGCGGAGGAGGTACTTACTACCAAAGTGATTTGGATATTCTGGTGATATGCGATACGGGAAATGCAGCTAAAGCAGAGAGTCATGCACGCGAGGTTATCGTCCCCAAATATGATACACGAATGGAAAGGAAACGGCATCCGGCACCTCCTAGTATTATTGTAGAAACCCCGACGACCATTAATCGAGCTATAAGAAGGAAGCATTATTTCTTCTATGAGATTATAAAAGACGGCATTCTGTTGTATGACGATGGCATGTTTCAGATTGGTAAACCGGAGAAGTTGCCGTATCGGGAGATTAAGAAATATGCAGAGGAAGAATATGAAGAATGTTTCGACATGGGAGAATGTTTCCTGGATTCGGGACACACTGCTTACAAAAATGGTAATTTTAAATACGGTTCATTTGAATTACATCAAGCCTGCGAACGCTTCTACAAAACATTTACGCTTGTATATGGCGGCATTCGCCCTAAATCTCATGAATTGAAAGTGCTGGGAGCAATGGCCAGAAGCTGTTCACGAGAATTCGCAAATGTGTTCCCTACCAATACTCCCGAAGAAAATAAAGCGTTTGATAAATTATGCAGGGCATATATCGAAGCGCGATACAACCGGCTATTCACCGTTAGCAAAGAGCAATACGAGTATATGCTGGCACGAACAGAGGTGCTGCGCGAAGTGACTATTCGGGAATGTGCCGCACGCATAGTATATTACGATGAGATGATAGAAAAAGAAGAGAAAGAAAAGATATAAACCGTATATCGTAAATATAGTACGATAACCTTTACAGTTCCCCATTCTTGTACAATTTGTTTTCCAGATATCTCCCTTTTTAAATAGTAAATACATGACATACATTTTGCCAAAACAAGAGAAAAAAATGTATGTCAAAACCTTTATAAATGAAGAATTGAGGGTGTGTCGAAACTCTCATAAACTTAAAATCACCCTCGCCACAGACAGTTGTAGCGAGGGTGATTTCGATAAAAGGGGAGTTTTTACACATTCCCAATCACGTTAAAAGAGAGTTTCGATACACCTCCTTACTATCAAATTCCTACATGAAAAACTATTTGGTCACCTTGTAAGTTCCACTTCCATAGTCTTTTGACTTCATCTCTTCGGGAAGGGTTACGGTAGCGGTAACACCCTTAGGAATGGTGAATTCCCAAATCCAAGTGTCACCCTCGTATTTCCAGGCGCTCTTGATGAGTCCGGCGGCGGAACGGTATTCGGCAGTTACGTGTCCCAATCGCTTGTCTGGAATGGGTTTCATAATGATATGCTTGAAGCCTGGGGTGGCAGGATCGGCTGCAATGCCGGCAACAGTTTCCCAAATCCATTCACATACGCATCCGTAGGCATAATGATTGAAGCTGTTCATACCGCGTGGTCCCATTCCCTTATCTATCATATAGCTGTTCCACCTTTCCCAAATAGTGGTAGCTCCATTGTCCACAGAATACAGCCAACTTGGGTTCTTACGTTGGAAGAGTAGTTCATAGGCAATGTCTTCCATGCCATTCTCCGTGAGGGTGGCCATAAGGATAGATGTGCCCAGGAATCCGGTCTGCAAGCAAAGGTCGTGTTGTGCGAAGTTTTCGCGCAGGCGGTCTATCATCTTCGCTTTGGCTTCGCCTTCCACAAGCTGGTTTTTCAAGGCGAACAGAGCAGGAGTTTGCATGGTGTTGAGGATGGCGGTTTTGAAGGTGCCATCCTCGTTGAGGAAGTTCTCTTTGATGTATGCTTTTGCCAAGTCGCCCATTTGCTGGTATTTGGTGGAATTGCGACCGGTAGCGGTAGCCATGTCGCGCATCATGAAAGCATCTATCACCCAGTAGGAAGCACTTAGATAGTTCCAGTAGCTAATGGCATCAGGAAGCGGACCTTGGGGAGAGAAAGCCAGTCCGCTACAGCTTTCCAGCGGTTCGTAGCTCAACCAGTCAGCCCATTGGTAGTTGCCATTCTCGCTGCAGAGCGTCTCGTGGTTATACTTGGTGTCGTTGATGTGGTTCATAAACAAGTCCATGGCGTTCCAGTTCTCCTCGATGATTTGCGTATCTCCGAATTGCTTCCACACCGTCCAAGGCACGATGATTCCGGCATCGGCCCACCCCAAACGCATTTTCTCATCACCGTATTGTGCCAAGGGAGCCACTCCGGGGAATCCGCCCAAACTGTTCTGGGTGTCGCGCATGTCACGCATCCACTTGTGAAAGAACTTCATGGTGTTAGCAAAGAACGTACCGGTTTCTGCAAACACTTGTGTATCTGCTGTCCAGCCCAAGCGCTCGTCGCGCTGCGGACAGTCGGTGGGTATAGACAGGTAGTTGGATAGCTGTCCCCAATAAGTGTTAGAGATGAGCTTGTTCACAAGGTCGTTGCCTGTGGTGATAGTGCCGGTCTCCAGTTCCTTTGTGATGGAAGTGACGGGAATGGATTTCAACGACTTGATGGCGACATTTCCGGTGGCAGTTATGGAGACGTAGCGGTAGCCGAAAAAGGTGCAGTGAGGATAGTAGGCCACATAGTTATCTCCGGCAGCAAAGGTGTAGTCCAGACGGATGCCGGTGTGGGGAATGCGCAGGTTTTCGCGGTGGCAGCTTCCTTCCGGACCGTCCATGCCACGAATCCTGGCACCGTTGCCGTCATTGAGCAACTCTGCGGGAAGGCAGGTCAGCACTGTTCCCTCGGTGGCTTTGAATACGAAAGAGGGTACGCCGGCACAGTTTTGCCCGAAGTCCACCACTAATGTCTCTCCCGGACTTATGGTCATCTCCGTGCCCGATGCGAACTCACGGGCAATAATCACTTTACCGAACTCGTTCTCTTTCGCTCCTTCTATATTCTTCCAAATGTATGCTCTGACAGGAGCGAGGGCGAGATCGGTGCGCAGATAGACCTCCGCTCCGTCCGAAGGCAGAATGTCACCAGAAAATTCGGTATTCTCTTCGGGTGTGGAGAGTTTGTCCACACATTCGTAGCCCATCGGTTCGCGTGCATCATACTCTTCTCCGTCAAAGATGCCGGCATGTTTCACCGGACCGGCAATTCCGGCTTTCCAGTTTTCGAGGTCGGTACCGTAGCACTTCTTAGTTCCGTCAGAAAAAGTCAGTTCCAATACACCGCGGAAGGCACACTTTTTGCCTATCATGCCGTCATATCCTCCGGGGGTTATGATTTTGTCAGCCCACCATCCCGGTGTCACCTGTACGGAGAGCATGTTGTCGGCGTTTGGCTTGGTACGGATGACGTCTGTGATATCATAGGTGAAAGAACGTTTGGTCTTGGCATAGTGTGTGAAGCCCGGTTTCAGGAATTCTCCGCCTACGGGTTTCCCATTCACATACAACTCGTAAACTCCCAGTCCGGCGGTCATCCACTTGGCAGAGATGACTTTCTGTTCATTTTTCACGGTGGACACGAACCAACTGGCACCATCGGCTGCGCGACCGTTGTTATGTCCTTTCACTACAGGAGCGTCTACTGCTGAAATCCATTTGGATTCGTTCCAGGCCGACGCTTCCAATGCGTGAGTACGTTTTCCGACTTCAGTTGCGTTTATCAGTCCGCTATTCGAGAAAAGCGCGAAAATCATTACCGGAACAAGATTCGCAAAACAATGGAAATTCATTTTCATACTTATATGTATTTTTTAGTATTAAAAGATTAACTTAGAAGTGCTGTTTTATGGGACTTGCACAACAAAATTACAGAATTATATGATATGACAGACGATTTCTACATTTTTTTTGACTCAACAATGGTTTCTGTTCAATCTGAAGCTTTTTACGTTGGAGAATCGATTATCGGGCAAAACAACGACATATTGTAAAATAATATAATCAACGCATTCACTAGTTCTATTGTATCAATTATTTATCAAATAAGAAAAGAAGATGACGGTTATTCATTGCAGTCATTCTTTCTTCTTTACACGAAAACCTCGAAATCGAATAAACTCTATTCAAGTTTTTAATAAATAACGAAGGGGTTTATTATAAACGGTATCCAAGTTTATTATAAACTCTTTTTTGACGCTTTTAATACCTGAAATAGAATTATTGCAACAAAAATGGGCAAGAACCTTCACAGTTTCTTGCCCATTCGTTATCCTATGTTATGCATTTCGCACATCCACCTATTGAACTTATGTCACAATATTTATATCTTTCATCATTCGTTTTCTATTTTTAATTTCCCCAAATATACGAAATAAAAACAAGAAAGTCAATAGGGAAAGCGTGGTTATCTGAAAATAAACACGTAAATTTGTGCCTCGAATTAGAAATAACAGTATAAATCACTATAAATAAAAACTTTATCACTATGGAGTACAATTTCAGAGAAATTGAAAAGAAGTGGCAGAAAAGGTGGGTGGAAGAGAAAACCTACCAAGTTACGGAAGATGATTCGAAGCAAAAATTTTATGTACTAAACATGTTCCCTTATCCATCAGGAGCCGGCCTACACGTAGGACACCCGCTGGGATATATTGCTTCCGATATTTATGCCCGTTACAAACGACTGCAAGGCTTCAATGTACTCAATCCGATGGGATATGACGCATACGGTCTGCCTGCAGAACAGTATGCCATCCAAACCGGACAGCATCCTGCAATCACTACCGTCAAAAATATCGACCGTTACCGCGAGCAGTTGGATAAGATAGGGTTCTCTTTCGACTGGAACCGTGAAATCCGTACTTGCGACCCGGAATATTATCACTGGACACAATGGGCCTTCCAAAAAATGTTCAACAGCTACTATTGCAACGATGAACAGGAAGCCCGTCCTATCGAAGAATTGGAAAAGGCTTTTGCAATCTACGGAAACGAAGGATTAAATGCCGCTTGCAGTGAAGAAATCAGCTTTACTGCCGAAGAGTGGAATGCCAAAAGCGAAAAAGAACAGCAGGAAATCCTGATGAACTATCGTATCGCTTATCTGGGTGAAACCATGGTAAACTGGTGTGCTGAATTAGGAACTGTATTGGCGAACGACGAAGTAGTGGACGGAGTGAGCGAACGTGGTGGTTACCCCGTTATACAAAAGAAAATGCGTCAATGGTGTCTGCGTGTATCTGCTTACGCACAACGCCTGCTCGACGGATTAGATACAATCGACTGGACAGATTCTCTGAAAGAAACTCAAAGAAACTGGATCGGACGCTCGGAAGGTGCTGAAGTGCAATTCAAAGTAAAAGACAGTGATCTCGAATTCACCATTTTCACCACTCGCGCAGATACCATGTTCGGTGTCACCTTCATGGTATTGGCTCCGGAAAGCGAACTGGTGGCACAATTAACTACTCCTGAACAAAAAGCAGAAGTAGATGCTTACCTCGACCGTACCAAAAAACGTACGGAACGCGAACGTATCGCCGACCGCAGTGTTACCGGTGTATTCAGCGGCTCATATGCCATCAACCCGTTCACAGGTGAAGCAGTGCCCGTCTGGATCAGCGATTACGTATTGGCCGGATACGGAACAGGTGCTATTATGGCTGTACCTGCTCATGATAGCCGCGACTATGCATTCGCCAAACATTTCGGGCTGGAAATCCGTCCGTTGGTAGAAGGTTGTGATGTAAGCGAAGAAAGTTTCGATGCCAAAGAAGGGATCGTTTGCAACTCTCCGCGTCCTGATGTCACTCCTTATTGCGATCTTTCGCTGAACGGACTGACGATCAAAGAAGCAATAGAAACAACCAAGAAATATGTAAAAGAACACAATCTGGGCCGTGTGAAAGTGAACTACCGTCTGCGCGACGCTATCTTCTCCCGCCAGCGTTACTGGGGCGAACCGTTCCCTGTTTACTACAAAGACGGAATGCCTTACATGATCGACGAAAGCTGTCTGCCACTGGAACTTCCGGAAGTAGCTAAATTCCTGCCTACCGAAACAGGTGAACCTCCATTGGGACACGCTACCAAATGGGCTTGGGACACAGTAAACAAATGTGTAGTAGAAAATGAGAAGATTGACAATGTAACCGTCTTCCCGCTGGAACTGAACACCATGCCGGGATTCGCCGGTTCTTCGGCATATTATCTCCGTTACATGGACCCACGTAATCATAAAGCATTGGTTGATCCGAAAATCGATCAGTACTGGAAGAATGTAGACCTTTATGTAGGTGGTACCGAACATGCTACCGGACACTTGATCTACTCTCGTTTCTGGAATAAATTCCTGCACGATGTAGGTGTATCTATCATGGAAGAACCATTCCAGAAGTTAGTAAACCAGGGAATGATTCAAGGTCGCAGTAACTTTGTATATCGTATCAAAGACACCAATACTTTCGTTTCGCTGAACCTGAAAGATCAGTACGAAGTTACCCCTATTCACGTAGACGTAAATATCGTATCTAATGATATTTTGGATCTGGAAGCATTCAAGGCATGGCGTCCTGAATATAAAACGGCCGAGTTTATCCTCGAAGACGGAAAATACGTTTGCGGATGGGCAGTTGAAAAGATGAGTAAATCCATGTTCAACGTAGTCAATCCGGATATGATTGTTGAAAAATACGGTGCAGACACACTTCGTATGTACGAAATGTTCCTCGGCCCGGTAGAACAATCCAAACCGTGGGATACCAACGGAATTGACGGTGTACACCGTTTTATCCGCAAATTCTGGTCGCTGTTCTACAGCCGTACAGACGAATATCTGGTAACGGACGAACCTGCAACGAAAGAAGAATTGAAGAGCCTTCATAAATTGATTAAGAAGGTGACAGGTGATATTGAACAGTTCTCTTACAATACATCTATCAGCGCATTCATGATTTGTGTAAACGAACTCTTCAACCTGAAATGCAGCAAAAAAGAGATTCTGGAACAGCTCATTATCACTCTTGCACCTTTCGCTCCGCATGTTAGCGAAGAGTTGTGGGATGTACTGGGACACGAAACTTCCGTATGTGACGCCCAATGGCCTGCATACAACGAAGAATATCTGAAAGAAGATACCATCAACTATACCATCTCTTTCAACGGAAAAGCACGTTTCAATATGGAATTTGCAGCAGATGAAACTTCGGACGCTATCCAGGCGGCAGTATTAGCCGATGAACGTTCACAGAAGTGGATTGATGGCAAGACTCCGAAGAAAGTCATTGTCGTTCCGAAAAAGATTGTAAACGTTGTTGTTTAAAAACAAATTAGGCACGGATTACGCAGATAACACGGTTTTGATTAATTAGAACCACGAAATCCTTGTAATCCGTGCCTAACATAATTATAAATCCAAATGCATAAACTGACAAAAGCGGAAATAATGAGAGAAGTGAAAGATTATATCTACATCACTCTCGGATTGATAAGCTATTCTTTGGGATGGGCAGTATTCCTGTTACCTTATCAGATCACTACCGGAGGAACTACCGGTATCGGAGCTATTATCTATTATGCAACAGGATTTCCAATCCAATGGTCATACTTCATTATAAATGCAGTGCTGATGACCTTTGCCATCCGGATATTAGGTCCTAAATTTAGCATAAAAACCACTTATGCTATTTTCATGTTGACCTTTTTACTCTGGTTATTCCAGCTAGTGGTAAACAATTACATAAAAGCACCGGATATGACGCCTGACGGCAAACCGTTATTGCTTGGTATAGGACAAGACTTTATGGCTTGTATTATCGGTGCAGCCATGTGTGGTGTAGGTCTGGGTATCACTTTCAACTACAACGGAAGTACGGGTGGAACAGATATTATCGCTGCTGTTGTTAATAAATACAGAGATGTATCACTCGGACGAATGATTATGATCTGTGATGTATTCATTATCGGTTCCTGTTATTTCATATTCCATGATTGGCGTCGGGTTATCTTTGGTTTTGTCACTCTGTTTATCATCGGTGTTGTACTTGATTGGATTATCAACAGCGCCCGCCAATCGGTTCAATTCTTCATCTTCTCCAAGAAATATGATGAAATAGCCGACCGGATTATTAAAGATGCCGACCGGGGAGTTACAGTACTCGACGGTACGGGATGGTACAGCAAAAACAACGTAAAAGTGCTAGTAGTACTTGCCAAGAAACGCCAGTCACTCGAAATCTTCCGCCTGGTGAAACGCATCGATCCGAATGCATTCATTTCACAAAGCTCCGTCATCGGTGTATATGGTGAGGGATTCGATAAACTGAAAGTGAAATAGGCAATTCACCAAGCCATAAACAACCTCTGTAAAAACAATATTAAACAATGAAACGCAAACTTGTATTTGCCACCAATAACGCTCACAAACTCGAAGAAGTGGCCGCGATTCTCGGAGATAAAGTAGAATTGCTTAGCCTGAATGACATCGGTTGCCACACAGACATTCCCGAAACAGCCGATACACTGGAGGGTAATGCCCTGTTGAAATCTTCTTTTATCTATAACAATTATCACCTGGATTGTTTTGCCGACGACACCGGTCTGGAAGTAGAAGCGCTGAACGGAGCTCCCGGCGTCTATTCCGCCCGCTATGCAGGAGGAGAAGGACACGACGCACAAGCCAATATGCTCAAACTACTTCACGAACTGGAAGGGAAAGAGAATCGCAGAGCACAATTCCGCACTGCTATTTCTCTCATTTTGGATGGGAAAGAGTATCTTTTCGAAGGAGTGATAAAGGGTGAAATAATCAAAGAAAAACGGGGCGATTCCGGATTCGGTTACGACCCTGTATTCAGACCGGATGGTTATGATAAAACTTTTGCAGAACTGGGAAACGATATTAAAAATAAAATCAGTCACCGGGCATTAGCTGTAGAGAAACTTTGCGAGTTTCTGCAACGCTGATTATTCTGACTATCGTTTCGTCCAATTTATTACTCTGACATCATTGAATCCATCAACAGTCGATTCGAGTTTTGTGGATTTCTTAACTATATGATACAGAGTTTCATAAAAGAGATATTGCTTACTTCCAAAGAAAATTATTACTTTGCAGAAAAATAAAACGCAATGAAGAAAGTTACATTATTTACTCTACTGACGTTACTATTATGTACTTCATGTGTAACGAGAAAGAAGTTTATGCTCGCAGAGATGGCGGCTACCACAAGCAAAGATAGTTTACAAAGACTATTGACCGACTGCCGTAACACAGGCGACCAGATGTCAGCACAAATCAAGAAACTGTTGCGTGATACAACTCAAATGGGAAACAGTATCCGTCAGTATCAAAGTATGCTGAATGTGAACATGACTGAACAGGAAAAACTGAACGCCCTGTTAAGCCAGAAGAAAAATGAGCTTAGCGAAAGAGAACGCACTATCAACGAGCTGCAGGATATGATTAATGCTCAAAATGATAAAGTGCAGAAACTATTGAGCAGCGTGAAAGATGCATTGCTGGGCTTTAGCACCGACGAACTGACCATCCGTGAGAAAGATGGGAAAGTGTATGTAGCCATGTCGGATAAATTACTGTTCGAATCAGGAAGTGCCCGCCTGGATAAGCGCGGTGAAGAAGCTCTTGGCAAACTAGCCGAAGTGTTGAACAAGCAGACAGACATTGATGTATTTATCGAGGGACATACCGACAACAAGCCTATCAACACGGTGCAGTTTAAAGACAACTGGGATTTGAGTGTGATTCGTGCTACTTCTGTTGTTCGCATCTTGATTAAAAACTATCATGTGAATCCTCTGCAGATACAACCCAGCGGTCGTGGTGAATATATGCCTGTTGCCGATAATGAGACAGCAGAAGGCAGAAGCAAAAACCGTCGTACGGAGATTATCATGGCTCCGAAACTGGATAAGTTGTTCCAGATGTTGCAAACTTCGGAAGAGGCCAAATAAAAAACTTACTATACTCTATAGAGGCACTAATTAAAAGAGGATATATCAAAATTCTCTTTTCCACAAAATCCCCCACACTACAGCTAGTTTGTAGCGTGGGGGATTTAAATTATAAGGGGTTTAACACCCTATTTGTTATGGAAAACAAACCCTATTTCAATACAAATCCAGTGATATAAACCCTATTCTATTTACTTTCCCCAGTTCGATGGTTTCTTTCCCATCTTAAACACCATCGTACCACCATTTGTGATATCTGCATGAGTGATAAAGTAATCCTTATATTTCTTTCCGTTTAAAGTAACCGACTGAATATAAATATCCTCGGGTGACTTGCGCAAGGCCTGAATACGGAATTCTTTATTACCCGCAAGTTTCAATGTACACTCATCGAAAGCAGGAGTACCAATGATATACCGGCCATCGGCAGGATTTACCGGGTAGAATCCCATAGCACTAAACACATACCATGCCGACATCTCTCCACAATCGTCATTTCCGGCATATCCGGAAGAAGTATTATTATACAGATTATTTATAATGTGGCTAACGTACTTTTGAGTTTTCCACGGTTGCCCTGCATAGTTGTAGAGGTAAGCGACATGATGGCTAGGTTCATTGCCATGTGCATACTGACCCACAAATCCCGAAGCATTATCATTCAATTCCCCACTCCGGTGATGAGTAGTAAAGAATGTATCCAGTTTCTGTTCAAAGGCCTTCGTTCCACCCGTCAGTTCAATCAACCCTTTGACGTTGTGCGGAACATACCAGAAATACTGCCAGGCATTTCCTTCCGTAAACGGATAGCCTCCGTTTGCACCGTATTTATAAGGATCGAAAGGTTCCATCCATTCTCCCTTATCATTCTTCGACTGGAAGAAACGAGTTGCCGGATTGAAAAGGTTCCGGTAGAATTCAGAACGTTGGTAGAACCGTTGGTAGTCGGTGTCTTTTTTCAGTTTTGCAGCCAGTTGAGCCACACACCAATCATCAAAGGCCTGTTCCAACGTGATGGAAACCGATTGAGTCTGAATATTTTCGGGCATATAACCATACTTCTCCCACACTTCAAAAGGAGAGTTAGGATGCGAAGTGATCGAACTGTTGTATACTGCCTCATAAGCCTTTTCTACATCAATTCCCGGGATACCTTTCAGAATGGCATCCGCAATAACAGGGATGGAGTGATTGCCAATCATACAGTAATTGTCCTGTCCCCATAATTGCCAGATAGGCAGATAACCGTAATAATCATACTGCCGGATCATACTCTTTACGAAATCGGCCACACGTTCGGGTTCAAGCAAAGTATAGAGCGGATGCGCCCCGCGGAAAGTATCCCAAAGAGAGAATGTAGTATAGTGCGTTTCATTACTACCCACCTTACGAGTCGTATAGTCCGCTGCCATGTATTCACCATTCACGTCAGACATCGTATTAGGCTGTATCATCGTATGATAAAGAGCGGTATAGAAAATTTCCTTTTGAAGTTCGGTTCCTTTCACGTCAATCTTTCCCAGTTCCTGTTCCCAGTCGGCATCTGCTGCTGCCACATATCGGTCGAAATCCCAGTGGGGCGCTTCCTGTTCCATATTCTGACGGGCATTTTCCATTGATACAGACGAAAGAGCCACTTTACAGGCAAGCGGTTTGCCGTTCAATTTGCCAAAGCGGAAATTTCCATGAAGATCCGTACCATTAATCACCGCTGTATTGTCATGCACACGTCCGCCGTCTCTCAACGTGGCGGAAAGAATCGGACTCGAGAATTCCATATAGAAATAAATCTTACGCAATTTGGCCCACCCTGTAATGATGCGGTACCCCTCTACGGCATGATCGTTCAGAATACGGATTTGAGAGTTAATAATCCGGCGTCCCCAACTACCTTTATTGGCAGAATGATCCAGATCTAAAATAATCTGCGCCTCTTTATCTTCCGGATATTGATAACGGTGAATACCGGTTCTCGGAGTCGTTGTGAGTTCGGCATTGATATTTTCATCCTTCAACATTACCTGATAGTAGCCGGGACCGGCTTTTTCTTCTTCGTGAGTGAAAGCGGAAGAAGTACGCCCGTTACTTGTCGGCATGATGAGAATATCGATCAGGTCGGCAGCTCCCGTACCACTCAAACGAGTATGGCTGAAGCCGTAAATGGTACGTTTATTATAATCATAGCCCGAAGCATCTCCCCAGTCAGGAGCTTCATTGGTATCCGGCGAGAGCTGTATCATGCCGAACGGTGAAGTCGCTCCCGGATAGTTATTGCCGGAAAGTCCTCCGTTAATAGCTCCCGTACCAATGAAAGGATTCACATATTTAGTGGTCTCCCCTGCCTGCAAAGTGGCAAAAGCCAATGAAAATGCACAAATTCCTGTTATAAACCTATTCATAGCAATAAATTATTCAGCACTGATTTCTACAATCCGGCTGTTCAGTTGTTGAGTAGTAAACACTTCCAGTCCCACATTCATCAGATACTCTCCTGAATACAGTTGATCGTTACCTTGAAGCGAAGAATTGCTACCCGGCATCAGATTGATTTCCTTCACACGATACATTCTATCAGCATCCAATCCCTGCAAACGCACCGGTAATACTTTTTCTGCATAACGCGGATGAATATCAAATGTATACAATACAGCTTTATTCTTATCTTTATTTACATACATAGAAGAGGTATGGTTACTGCCATAAGGAGAAACCAAACGATACAAATCTCCATCAAGAATTACAGGTTTCAAACGATTATAATTTTCCACAGCCTGATTACAATAGATATGATCATTCTCGTTCATATCATCCAGCTTGATGTCAAAACCCAGTTTACACATCATAGCCACATCCGTACGGAACTTGATACTGGTTCCCCGGTTCCAGGTCGTAACATGGGCACACATCGTCTTACTAGGAAATATTTGTGAGAATCCCCATTGAATAAATAAACGTTCGATAGGGTCCGTATTGTCGCTAGGCCAGAATTCCGTAAAATATTTCAATGCTTCGAAGTCAGAGCGTCCTCCGCCACCGGCACAAAGCATCATCGGCAAATCCGGATATTTATTTTTCACACGCTCCAACACTTTATACAGTCCGCGTACATATTCGATATACAGATGCGACTGTTTATCCTTCAGATAGGAAGAGTAGATATTAGTGATAGGACTGTTACAATCCCACTTAAAGAAAGCGATTCCCGGATAGTTTGTCATCAATTTGTCTACAACACCGAACACATGATCCTGCACTGCCGGATTACTCAAGTCGAGTACCAACTGATTTCTGAAATAATATTCATCCCGATTAGGCAGATGAATCACCCAATCTTTATGCTTTTCATACAGTTCACTTTTCGGATTCACCATTTCAGGCTCTATCCATATTCCGAATTTGATGCCTTTCTTTTGTGCCTCTTCTACCAAACGTCCTACACCATTCGGCAGTTTATCCGCTGTTTCTTTCCAGTCACCCAACCCTTGATGATCACTGCTACGCGGATATTTATTACCAAACCATCCATCATCGAGCAGAAACATATCCACTCCCAGTTTGACAGCCTCATCCATCAATCCAATCAACTTATTCTCATCAAAATCAAAATAAGTAGCTTCCCAATTGTTAAGCAGTGTCATACGGGTCTGGTCACCCTTCTTAACCTGATACTTGCGCGCCCAATCATGAAAGTTACGGCTGGCCTCTCCCTTACCGTTCAGGCTATAAGTGAAATAAAAATCCGGTGTACGAAAAGTTTCTTTGGCAGGAAGGTTGTATTCCGAAGCGTACGGATTAATACCGGAAATGATACGAAGTTCATTCTTATTGTCTACTTCAAAGGTAAAACGGAAGTTACCAGTCCACCCCAAAGTACCGACTAATACCTCTCCTGAATTTTCCTTCGACGGAGCACCCAGAGACAACTGGAAAAACGGAGAAACAAACATATTGGCACGCGCACCCAACTTGGTATCAATCGTTTTTTTACCAAATGCCAGTTCACGCTCGGCTATGTTGACCTCATGTGCCCAGTCACCGGAAAACTCCGTGAGAAAATACTTATCACGGTTAAAGTGAAGCATAGAAGAAGCATATTTGCTCAATACAACAGGCTTCTTCTCCTGATGATTGATTTCAGTAAATGTCTTGATGATATTTTCCGCAGCATACGTTATATAGTGCAATTTCACAGTCACAGGATATTTGTCATCCTTTAGAGTAATCACTGTTTCTACACTTCCGTCATTCTGCCGGCTACTACTATGTTCTACATATTTCAACAATAAAGACGGGTTTCCATCATTGTGAAGCACTTGAATGGCCGGCTCGAAATAATCCTCCGCCCCATGTGTGATATAAACCTCGGTTCCCTGCGGCAAGTAGGCAAAGTCCGATTCATGATTCAGTTTTTTCCCCAGATAACGCTGGTATAGACGACCATTGTCTCCCACTTGGAAGATCAGGCTTGTGCCATCTGTTTCAATCTTGATAATAGGTTTGTCAGTTGCCTTCAACATACAGGAGATGCTCAAAAGACAGCATAAGAGAATAGCTTTTACTTTCACGGTATATTTATTTAATGTGATTACAATCATTTTTTATTTATCAGTACGGAACGGAGCAACCGGAAGTCCGGCAGTTCCATAAAGATTACACTCCGGATTATCCGCCCATCCGTAACGTGCCGCAATGGGTATTTCCACTTCCGGCGATTCAAGGATCACCTCTTTTCCCCGGATAGTGGCAGTTGCCTGATGAAAAACTTGATCCGGTCCGGCCATAATGAATCCTTTGGGTTCGCTTGTTGCGGCCTTCACTTCACAATCGAAGCTAAGTATCAGTTTATTTCCCGAAATACGGTAGCCCTGAAAAGTCGGTACATCAAACGTACCCTTCTGATAAGTATTTGCCAATGACAAGAGGGCCAGGCGTCTTCCCACTTCCTGTTTGTTTTTAGGATGAATATCGTGCGCTACACCAAGGTCAATAGCCGGTACCATCCCCGTGCCTTCCATAGAAAGTGCATCAGACTGCGCTTCACGCAATGCAGCCCATTTCGAATCGGGTTGCACCTCCTGGCTACGCAAGTAATTTGCCAACTGCACGAAGTAGAAAGGCAACTCCTGTTTCCATTGTTTCCGCCAGTCAGCTATCAGCGACTGAAAAAGAGGAGAATACTGCCGGTCACGACCTACGTTCGCTTCACCCTGATACCATATAACCCCCTTAACCGGAAAAATCGTGAAAGGATGTACCATCCCGTTATACAATACAGACAGGTAGCTGGAGCCCTCCGGTGACATGGGCGCAGATGGCATTTCATCCAAAGTTAATCCGATGCGACAGTTCCAGCTTCCGGCCAATGATATTTTCTGTCCACCCATTTCCGCATACAAAGTTTCCGGTTTTCCATGAATACCGCCTTCTCCCCCAAAATCAGATACACGAACCGTAATAATACCTTTGCCGGCTTTCACTTCCGCAGCCGGAATCATATACTTCCGGAGGGTGGCAAACCCCGATCCCCTAGCTATTTCCTTACCATTGTAGTAAGTAATATCCTCATCATCTATCATTCCCAGACTAAGAGTGACCTCCTTTCCTGCCCATTCGGCAGGAATATCTATCTCCTTTTGAAACCAGACGATACCGTCCAGCCCATCCAGTCCTTTTTCCTCCCAATAACCGGGTAACTCCATAGACTTCCATTCTTTCCCAGTCTGTAAAGCCGAAATCCATTGCGGAGTCCCTTGAGCAAAACCGGCATCCCGGATCATAAACTGTTCACGCCAGTCCTTCATTTCTTGTTGATAAACAGCAGAAAGAGCTTCTTTATTAAAATTCAGTCTCCTCATTTTAGCTGTTTCTCCCTGAAAACCCATCACCTGTTGCAAGGTGCCGAAGCTTGTCCACGCTTCGGCCGGAGTGCCGCCCCAAGTACAATCGATCACGCCAACAGGTACATTCAATTCCTTCCACAATTGGCGGGCATAGAAATAAGCGACAGATGAAAACTCCGGAACAGAGGAGGGGCTACATTCCTGCCAACCTCCTCCATTTATTTCTACGTTATCCTGCGGAGTTAAAGATACAGTCTTTTTTACCTGTAACAGACGAATAAACGGATAATTGGCTTCCGCCACCTCCTGTTCATAATTCATAACCTTGCCCCATCCGGCAACCGGCATTTCCATATTGGATTGTCCGGAACAAAACCAGACTTCTCCCACCATTATGTTTCGCAAAGTCAGCATTTCGCCGTCTGAAAGGGTTATCTGGTAAGGACCTCCGGCGGCAGGAGTAGGTAACTGTAAAGTAAAACTTCCATCCACTCCCGCTTTGACTGTATATTTCCGGTTATCCCAACTCGTTTTTACGGTCACTTGCTTGCCGGATTTTGCCTTGCCGGGCAATGTCAAGGTACTCTTTTGCTGTATCACCATATGATCGGTGAAAAACGATGGTAAAGTGACTTTAGCCTGTATACAAACAGCTATGCACAGAGCCACAAGAGTCATTCTATATTTATTCATTTTCGGTTAGTTAATTGATTCCGGGCTATTAATTAAATTCCAGTACTTTCACATCCTTGGCAGGTATGGTAATCTCTATCTGATTTCCGGCAGTAGTCCGGTTGCCACTCCATAATTCTTTCACCTGATAACTGCGTGCTTGCTCCAGCCCTATTCTATCCAACGAAAGTGTCACCGTCTGCTCCTGTTCCGAATAGTTGAAAAGTGCGCAATGGAATGTTCCATCTTTCTCCTTTCTTACAAAGATTTGTTCTGATTGAGCTCCATTTCCCTCTACCGGACGGAACACTTCACCCGTGGCAAGAGCATTGATATCAGGATTCGTCAGATATTTCAACGCTTTGTCTTTCCCGTCTTTTCCTCCGGCGGCACTAAAATCATCTCCGCCAATGTAGATACCTGTAATAACGCCGGAAGTGATACGCGCCCGATTTTCACCGTCTGTAGCATCTCTCAACACAATATGGTCTGCATCATTGAATTGATAGATGTACTTCTGCCACCATCCATAAGACAATGCATTCAGCGTGTACTCGGTATCCTTGATTTTATTCCATGCATCGCAGGCAATTCTACGCGACTGGGCATATTGTGCCGGAAAAACAGGAGAAATAGAAAGATTGATATACATATCCCCAAAATATTTATCCAGCAACTGCATCCCATAATTATATCCCTGAATACCTGTCGTCACTTCAGGAAGATACCATTTATCAGCCTCCATCGCTCCATGGGTCATGAAATCCATTTTCACATACTCGAATCCTGTCCGATGAAACAAACCGGACGTCTTTTTCATCATTGCCTCTACAGCGGGATGAGTAGGGTCGATAGCATAAGCACCGTCCAATTCCTGTGGCTTTCCGTTAGCATAAAGGTAGATATCCTTGTATTTATATTCAGGAGCGGCATCCACCGTCCGTTCGGGATCACGCGCCCAGTCGGTAAACGGAGTCCAGTAGATACCTCCAATCTGACCATTTGATTTACATTTTGCAATGAATGACTTCAATTGTTCTTCATTCATACAGTCCCAACCGGAATCCAATCCGACATAAACCGTATGATCCGGATTGACAAAATGACGATTTTGAAGGTTTTGTTTGATAAAGTCCGAAACCTCCATCGCTTTATCATAAGTAAGGTTGAATTGCAAAGCCCCCCAACTGTTCCAACCGAACGGAACTGCTTTTCTCCACTCCTTCGGAGGTGCTATGATTGCATTCACCTTTGCATAAGTTTCCAGTCCGTCGCACCAGTTTTCAAAGAATCCCAGTAATATTTTGGGAGACTTGATCTTCTTGCCTGTCAATGCTCCGTGAGGTTTCACATCCCGCGTCAGTTCATCAGCTACTCCGCCATAGCAGATCAGAGAACCGATATTCCGGCTATCTCCTTTGCCAAGAGTGATGGCAGTTTTCCAATGATCATGTTCCACCGAACCCACTACAAGCCCGCTACGCCCTTCATTATTAAAGACCGCAGTCACTTCATAGCTGGTCAGTGTATCAAAATCGAGCGCATGAGACTGATATCTAATCCATTTATCATTGTCAAACGGCATGAACAAGGCACGGTTATCACCAGCCGGGAGCAACTCCTCGGACATACGGTCTACATTGACAGGTGCCATCCGGTTGGAAGCAATCTGATCATTTCCTTCCAAGGTAAACTCCGTCAATACATATTCCTTATCCGGATAAAGATAAAAATATTGTGTCAGCTTGGGAAGAGATTTATCTGTATATTCAACCTTATACAAGGTTCCTTTTCCAAAAGCATCTGAAATTTTATGTTTGCTTACCTTGTGGCGGGCATAGTCCCGTGTAGTAACCGTCCGCCCTTCCCATAAATAAGAAGCATACAGTCCATCACTAATAATTTTTGACTTTTGAGAAAGCGTTATGCCTCCTTTCTGATCATCGAAGCGGATTTGCCAACCGCCCGTCGTCAGGCTTTTATTTCCGGCAATGCACCCGGAAAAAGTGAGGAACAGGAACAAAGTTCCGAGAATGGTTTTCAACTGTCGAAATTTGTTTTTCATATGGTACAATAAATATGGTTTTAAATAGAATAAAAGTGTTCCCCAAAGGTAGGCATTGCCGGAAGTATTACTTGGCGTAAACAAGTCAAAAAATGAAAGATTTACGGCAATATGCCACTCAAACTCGCTGAATCCGCAAATATTCTATTTATCCGCATCATTTATAACATCCGTATTCCTTATATCCTGCGGAACGACGGCTTGTCTTCCACTCTGATACTGTTTCTCGAAATCTTTCGGAGTCATGCCGAATTGCTTCAAGAACAGTTTGCTGAAATAAGACGGAGAATTAATGCCCACCATATAACAGATATCCCCAATCCTATATTTGCCTTCCTGAATATATTCCGCTGCTTTCTTGAGCCGGATCAGGCGGATAAAGTCAAGGGGGGACAGATTAAATATCGTTTTGATTTTTCTCAACAAACTAGAACGACTCATACAGAGAATATCCGCCATTTTCTCCACTCCGAAATTATCATCGGTCAGATTGTCCTCAATAATCCGGATCACCTTATTCATAAATTCCTCATCCGCTTTGTTCATCTGCATATTATCCACCGAGAAGAACGGACGTTTCGAGAATGCCTCCCTCTCCCGGCGGCGGTTATTGAGCAATGACAACACCTGTTCTTTGAGATAACCGAACGAGAAAGGCTTCTCCACATAGGCTTCCGCCCCATACTTCAATCCATTGATTTTACTGTCAATATCATTCTTGGCAGTCAGGAAGATAACAGGGATATGAGAAAGCTCAAGATCTGACTTGACTTCCTTACACAACTGATATCCATTCATCACCGGCATCATAATATCACTGATAATCAAATCGACGTGGCTGCTTTTCAATACCTCAATCGCTTCCGCCCCATTCTTCGCCGTTTCTACCGTAAAACTTTCACGCAGTCTTTCTGAAATGAATGTCAACATACTTTCATTATCTTCTACCAACAATAGCGTGTATCCATGCATATCTGTTTCAACGGAAGTCTCTTCGTCCAGCTCCACGATATCTTTCTGTACGACTTTACTGTTCTGCAGGCTAATGCCTCCTTTGTTCAAAGGAACGGTCAGCACAAAAACATTTTCCTTTTCATAGGTAGTGTCAAGAGAAAGTGTCCCTTTATGCAAGGATGCCAACGAACGTGCCAGTGACAATCCGATACCTACCCCATTTTTGGGCATTTCCCCCTTTTCCATCTGATAGAAAGGTTCAAAAATATATTGGCTCACTTCCTCCGGAATCTTGTTTCCGTCACTGATTACCCGGATGGTAAAATAAAATTCATCCTTTTCCAGTTCCACCTGTATATGTTTTGTGGCATACTTCAAAGCATTGTTGAGCAGATTACTCACAATCTTAGTAATCGCTTCTTTATCTACGGCTGCCCATACCTCTTCTTCCAACAGTATTAATATCAATTCTTTGTTGTTCAGATTGAAAGTTACTTCAAAGCGGGCCACGATTCCTTTCAAAAGAGCTGTTATATCCACACTCTCAAATTTCATGGAAAGTTTATTGGCACCTATCTTCTGGAAGTCGAGAAGTTGTCCGGTGAGTTCGAGCAACCGCTTCGTGTTCTCTACGATGACACTGATATATTTCTTCTTCTTAGCTTCGGGAATGTCCTCTTCCTGAATAGCCTCAAGCGGACCATTAATCAGTGTCAGGGGAGTACGAACTTCATGCGCTATCTCTGTGAAAAAATCTACTTTCGATTCATATAATTCTTTCTCTTTTTCTATCTCAAAGAGTTTCTGACGTTCTTCCATCTGACGCTCCTTACGCCGCTTGTACCATAAAAACCAACAGAATACAACTAGAATAACAGCCAGTGCATAAACCATATAAGCCCATACAGACAGCCACCAAGGAGGCAGGATGATAATAGTCAGCGAGCGGGTAGAAGGGTCGGACTTACTGGCATGATGGGTTGCCTTTACCTGAAAAGTGTACTTTCCCGGCGGGAGTTTGGCATATGATATATTCTTGTTGCTAGCTGCACGAATCCATTCTTTATCGAGCGGAAACATCCGATAATAGTATTGATTGGTTTCCACTGTAGAATAACTTAACATAGCAATATCAAAACTGATATTCGACTGGTCATAAGGAAGTTCTATTTCATTGGTATGCACAATACACTGTTTCAAAGGTGAGTTCGGACTATGTACAGTAATCTCCTTATTATAAATGCTGAATTTGGATATATAAACCGGTGGTAAGGCTCCATCCTCGTCTGAAGTGTCAGGGTCGAAAGCAATCAGCCCGTCCACTCCTCCAAAATAGAATTTGCCATCACTCGCTTTCAGTGCCGAACGGTAATTGAACTGATTACCCAGCAGTCCGTCTTTATTCGTAAATACACTCACATCTCCGCTTTCCGGATTGAACCGTACCAATCCTTTATTAGTTCCAAACCATAAATTAGAATGTTCATCCTCTAAAATATCATAACAGACATCGTCCGGTAATCCCTCATTGATACCGAAAGATGTAAAGTCATCCTGTGCCTCATTGTAACGACAGATACCGCCACGATCAGTGGAGAGCCATATATTGCCTTTACTGTCTTGCATAATGGAACTAACGGAATTGGAACTTAGTGTATTTTTTTTTCCTGCTTCATATACATAATTCTGAAAAGTTCCCGACTCGGGTTTACATCTCCACACACCATTCCCCATAGATGCCACCCAAATGGTACCATCCTTTGCTTCCATGATACAAAAAGCCCAATTATAACCAATAGCATCCACCCTATGATATTCTTTTTCATTCGGTTCTGCCATATAAAGTCCCCATCCGGTTCCTATCCATTTGCGTCCTTTACTATCTACCATGAAATCATATACACTACCCTCATCAATACCCAGCTCCTCCTCAGACAAGCACCGGATTCGTTCATCAGGCAAACTAGTTTCATTCATTCCCTGCTTGAATAATCCACTATAAATACGATTGTTATAATGTCTGACACACAAGGTTATAAGATGACCCGGTACATTATCATATACTTGGTGCACTTTGCCGGAGTGGGGATTCAGCACATTGATTCCATTATCCTCTGTGCCAATCCAAATACAGCCGTTATCATCTTCCGCCAATCCGCGGATACGCTTGGTATTCAAGGAATATCCGTCACTTCCGGGGACGTATTTATCAAACGAAAGACGATGATTCGGCAAATAATTGACTCCACCAAACATTGTTCCGATCCAAATGCCTCCTTGAATATCCTTATAAATTGAATAAATGATATTATCCGACAAACTGAACGAGCGCATCAGGTCTTCTTTGAGATGTAGCATACTGTTCTTTTTCTCATTAATGATGAATAATCCATGGTGAGAACCAACCCAAAGCTCATCTCCGAAACAGACTACATCACGCAAGAATGTTTTTCTCTCACCGGGAAAAGGAATAGTAGCGAGTATATTGGTACGCGTATCATATTTAAACAATTCTCCTTCATGGATAGCGAGTATGATGGCATCGCCCTGAAAACATATACTCATAATGTTTTTATTTGCCAATGATTGCCCGTTACGGTCTGCAAGATACTGTTCAAAAGAATCTTTATCCGGGTTGTATTTATATAATCCTACTCCGGAAGTACCTACCCAGACTTCTCCTTCTTTGTTGACAGCAATACATTCGGGACTTTCATTTTTAAAATTACTTTTATCTGTAATTGGATAATGGCTCACCTGATCTGTGCCGCTAAACCGAAACAATCCCTGATCGGGAATAAGTGCCCATACATTACCAGTGGAATCAGCGAGTATTTCCGCTACCCAATTGTCAGGAGTGATTTTATCTGATGATTCAGGTTTCAGGTGCGTGAAAATATCCATAGCCGGATCGTATAAATAGATTCCCCGATCGGTTCCCACCCAAAGCTTACGGTCTTTATCTTCATAAAGAGCACTGATATTATGATTGCCTGTTCCGGCTACTTGATCATCACAATTAAGTTGAAGGACCGACGTACCGTCATAGCGGTTCAAACCGTTCTTCGTACCAAACCACATAAATCCATAGCTATCCTGCAAAATTGTCTTCACATTACTTGCCGACAATCCGTTCTCTCCATTGATATGGGTAAAATAAAATTTGGAATACGCTTGTGCCTTGACAGATAGCGCAGAAAATAACAGACTGCACAATACCGATAATATGAGGATGTATCTTTTCATAGCATGGATATATTATTCGTTATGGTACAAAGATAAAAGTTTTTTTTATCCTGCTTACCATCCTATTATAAAAAGAACCGCCAAGCACTTTGATATGCCTGGCGGAAATTTGTTGCTCGGTGTGAAACTAAAGTTACCAGCCTGTGGGCTGACTTATATTAGGATTAGAAGTTACCTCATTTTGCGACAAAGGCCATGAATCAAACTTTGGGAATACACAACGACGCTCTTCTATTTTAATATACGATTGTGTATCCGGATTCCATGCACCATAAATAGCACCCTGCATTACCTGATTTCCAATTCCCCAACGACGAATATCATCATATCTCTTATTTTCAAACGCAAACTCCACACGACGTTCACGACGATATAATTCACGAACTTTCTCTTCGTTATTATAAACCGACTTATCCATATTCTTCATTCCTGCACGATTACGAATCATGTTTATGTATTTCTCCACATCCGGATCATCCCATTTACCTGTCTCAACCAAACATTCCACATAATCAAGCAATACTTCCGCATAGCGATAGATCACAAAGTCAAGATTACCATTACCATTATTACCAAAATCATTCGAAGTCATGAATTTCTTCATCATATAGCCACTCTGGATTCCTTCTATTTTTCCAAAATAACTTCCATCATCCGGATTAAACGGATCAAATATCCGATTAGCAAATCCCGTGTTTTCTCCTGGCGTGAAAATACTCATATGGAAACGGGGATCCCGCGGCTCAGCTATCGGATTCTTTTCCAAGCGCTCTCTTTCGTCAGCCGGCAAATCAGCCAACGTACGTCCATCTGCCAATTCATAAGTATCAACCAATGATTTCAAAATACTCATTACACCTTGTCCACTAAATTGACTGGACATACAACGGAAAAACAAATTGTCAGAACCATCGCTTTTCCATAAAATACGTTCCTTATTTTGCTTTCCTGTATAGTTGAACAAGTCACGGTAATTTTTGCCCGGTTCATTATCCTCTGATGTACTCTTATACAATTCAAATTTTTCACTGTCAATCAATGCTTTCGCAGCTTTTTTAGCTTCTTCATATTGTTTAAACTGAAAATTTATATCCATTTTCAATGTATAAGCCGTAGCTAATGACATACGATTAGCACGCATATTCTCGTCATCCCATACGAAAGGCAACGCTTTCGATTCAATTACTTCATCCAACTCTCTGTTGATGTTTTTCAAACATTCATCTACAGGAGTACGTGACATATAGATTTCTGTGGGTGACAAAGATTTTTCAAGATAAGGAATACCATCATTCCGCCCGTACCACTTCAACAAACGGATGTGATACCAAGCTCTCCATATTCTAGCTTCAGCTTTCATGCGTGCACGCTCTTCCTCCACAGTAAAGAATGCCTTATCCACATTCTCTAAGAATCTGTTACAACGACGGATTCTTATATAACAATGATTCCATGTATTGAATTGATATTCCCAACTTCCAGGTGCATTACCATCTGCCGGGGGAAGCAATGAACCATTTCCCAATTGTTGAATACGTACATCAAAATTTCCAGAGAAATAAGCATTATCTGTAGCTCCATCTTGAAAAACCATGCCTATTTCATCACCGCCCCAAGCTCCCTTGACCCATAATTTACAAGATCCTAAAGCATTTTCACATTCTTGCTGGGTATGCCAAAAATTATCATCAGTTGTTGCTGTCTCACTATCTCTGGTCAGGAAATCAGTGCAACTCCCAGATAAACAAAGCAGCCCTGCTAAGAACAATCCCCTAAAGCTAAAATTATTATATAGTTTCATATATTTCAATATTAAATAGTTAGAAATTCAGACTAAGACCTGCCGAGTAAGTTTTTACCAATGGATAAGATCCTTTCTGACCACGACCTTCCGGGTCAACTAAATCTTGTTTAGCAAAAGTAAACGGATTCTGGGCATTCAGATATACACGAATACTTGATATACCAATTTTCTTCAATGACATCTGGTCGAAAGTATAACCTATCTGAATATATTTCACACGACAGTAGCTTGCGTCAAAATGCCAGAAATCCGAAGCAGGATCATTATGACCGTAACTTGAACTGGGAGCTAGCCGCGGATATTTTGCATTAGTATTTTCTGGTGTCCAGTAATCCAAATGAGCCTTCATCGGAGTCGACCCGTCACCGGATACGTTTAAGCCGTAAGCATAAGGTCCACTATAATAAGCATCCACACCTGTCACACCTTGAAACAATATTTCAAAGCTCCATTTCTTATAGTCAAAAGAAAGATTTGCAAAATAATTCAAATCAGGCTGATCATTACCACGGATCACACGATCTTCTGTAGTAATCTTTCCGTCAGGTACTCCATTCTCTCCAGATACATCCAAATATTTAATATCTCCCGGTTGTTGTCCGTCATATATCACAACTCCTTCTTTGGGTTTCCATTTACCATCCGCATCTTTGGTGAAATCACTTTCCTGCAACAAACCATCTGTTGGATATACATAATGACTGTTCAACGCATAACCTACTTGATTGATCGTTGTACCGTTATCATAAGGCGCTCCGAACAATTTCAATATTTTATTTTTATTCTGCGACAAACCTACATGAATGTTAAATCCAAAGTCTTTGAATTGTTTATCATAAATTGCACTAAATTCCCAACCTCTATTCTGTACTTCTCCCGAATTTATCTCGGACGAATAGATACCACCAACAGCCGGAATAGGAGGAGTAATAATCATATCGGAAGTAACCTTGTTGTACCAATCAAAGGTCAAACTTAAATTTTTGAACAAACGGAGATCCGCACCAATATTAAACATCTTCACAGTCTCCCAAGTAATATTGGGATTACCAAAAGATGTTTCTTCACCATTGCCCGAATTGATTAAAGTCTGATACTTATATAAACCGATATTCTCATTTCCAAGCAGACCATAAGAAGCTCTCAACTTAAATTCATTCATTTTATCCTTTAATGATTTCATAAATGACTCTTCATGAATATTCCAGCCAACAGCCACAGAAGGGAAAGTACCAAACTTATGTCCGTCTCCAAAACGTGAAGAGCCGTCTCTACGTATGGTTCCTTCAAGAAGGTAACGACGATCATAAGTATAATTGGCTTTTGCAAACATGGAAATCATTGCCCAGCTATCCCAACTATTATTTTTAGTCAATTCCTGATTATATCCTCCAATTACAAATAGACGGTGAGCATTCTTGTCATAAGTATATTCAAGCGTTCCACCTAAATAATAATAGGTATCATGGTCTCTATAATCACTATAGTTGGACCCCCATGTTGCCAATAGTACACCTGTATCATAATCAAAGAAATTGAAAACATCCCGTTTTGTTTTTCCACCACGGCTACTGATTCGATAAGAATATTGTCCTTTTGCAACCAAATTAGGAATAATTACCCACCGAGGAGATATATTCACACTAATATTATCTTCATAGTCAGAACGTATGCCCCCATGATCTACAAATGCAGCAGGATTAGACATATTAGTTCTTTTACCATAAGATACAATTCCATCTTTTTCCGGATAGCGGGCCACTATATTAGGTGGAGTCTGATACATATGGGTAAACAATGAAACATCTGCTTCGTCGGTTTTTGGTTGTTTTCTGTTAGTACGGTAAGCATTAAAATCCATATTAACAGACAAATTATCTAATAAACTGACTGTTGTATTAGCCCGAATATTCAAACGGTCAGAATTTGTATGAGCAGTCAAACCTTCATTCTTCAGATAGTTTACATTTAAAGAAAAACGGGCCAAACTACTACCTCCTGATATAGATACGGAATGATTCTGGATATTTCCTGTTCCAAACAAGAAATCCGCCCAATTCGTATCAGGATATTTGTAAGGGTCTGTACCTGCCTGTGTCTGTTTGATAACATCTACATCATAAACCGGATCACCACCTATATTTGTTTGTGCCACATTGACCATCGTCATATATTCAGCGGCATTGACAAAATCAGGCATATAAGTAGCTTTTTGAATACCAAAGTAACCATCATAAGAAACATTGATTTTCCCTACAACACCCCGTTTGGTCTTCACAACAATAACGCCATTAGCAGCACGTGCACCATAAATAGCAGCGGCAGCAGCATCTTTCAAAATAGTAACACTTTCGATAGTAGCAGGATCAAGCTGATTCATATCCATTGGGATACCATCAACCAGCACCAACGGATCATTACCTGAATGCAACGAAGATATACCACGAATCTTAATGGAAGCTCCGTCACCACCCGGCATACCAGAACTTTGAGTAACAGTTAACCCCGTGACCCCTCCTTGCAAAGATTGCGAAATAGAAGTGATAGGCTTGGAATTCAAATTCTTTGCAATATCCAATGTTGATACAGAAGAAATTGAATTTAATTTCTTTTCTTCCGAAAAACCAGTAATTACCACTTCATCCAATGCTTCGGAATCTTCGGACAAAGAGACACTCAAATTACTGATAGCACGGGACACAACATATTCATAAGGTCGGAATCCAAGATAAGTAAATACGATCACATCTCCTTTTTGGGCTTTAATAGAGAAGTATCCGTTTGTATCGCTTATGGTACCAATCGTAGTACCTTTAATAAGAACATTAACACCGGCAATAGGAAGCGGTTGTACCGTGTTTTCAAGTATTTGCCCCTGGATAGTCCAGTTTCGCTCCTTCGTGTCATTCGCAACAGCAGGTGTTGGTTCCAAAGCTAAAGACTTTGTTGGAGTTCCCAACAATAAACAGGCAAATAATAAAGAAATTACTGCCGTCGAGCTTCTTTTCATAAGTTTGAATTTATAGGTAAAACAAAATTGTATTTAATGAATCTCATATTTTTTATTAGATCTAATATTTATCTTTAAATGCAATGCAAATATACCCGATATATAATGAGTTATTAAGTTATAAACGCTGCAAAAAATAGAATATTTGCTTCAAACACCGTCGAGAACTACTGTAGGGTGCATTCTTGTCATTTTATGAATCATTTGTATAGAGCAAAAAAATCACGATAGACTAATTTTGTCCTATAATAAAAACAACTACCTATTCTTATATTAATCACTTAATTATATATTTGAACCATGAAAATTAAAACTATCAGTTTTTCTCTAGCCATCATGATGGCATCTCTTTCGGGATGTACAGATACAATGGAGGCAAAAGACAAAGTCGAACTATGGTATGAACAGCCTGCCAAAGAATGGATGAGCTCTGTACCGGTAGGCAACGGTCGTCTTGGGGCAATGGTATTCGGCGGCATCGAAGAAGAAACCATCGCATTGAATGAATCGAGCATGTGGTCAGGACAATATGACGAAAATCAGGAAATTCCTTTCGGAAAAGAAAGTATGAATGAATTAAGAAAACTATTTTTCGAAGGAAAAATACAGGAAGGAAATCAAATTGCAGGAGAGTTTCTGCATGGCAACGGGCATTCTTTCGGCACACATCTTCCTATCGGCGACTTGAAACTTACTTTCAGCTATCCGGAAGGTACGGTCAGCAATTACCGACGTTCGCTCGACCTGACTACAGCCGTCAGTACAACCAGTTATACAATAGGCGACATTAATTATGTGCGCGAATGCTTTGCCACCAATCCGGACGACGTACTTATATTGCGGATGTCCGCCAATAAAAAGAAAGCCATTCATGCAAAAATGTCATTAAATATGTTGCGGGAATCCAAACTATCAACTGATGGCAATCAACTGATTTTTGATGGAACGGTTAATTTCCCCAAGCAAGGTCCCGGTGGTGTGAGTTTTCAGGGACGCATCGCAGTATCTGCATCTAACGGAACATTACAGGCAGAAAATTCTATTATATCTGTAAACAATGCCGATATGCTGACTATCGTAATAGATGTACGCACAAATTACAAGAATGACACTTATCAATCTCTTTGCAAAGAAACTGTAGCTAAGGCCGAAAAAAAAACATATGAGAAACTTAAGAAAACCCATATCAATGATTATTCTTCTCTTTTTGACCGTGTTTCCCTGAAGTTGGGGACAGGAGAATACAATAATCTGCCAACTGACAAAAGATGGGAACAGGTGAAAAAAGGTGGATATGATCCCGGTCTTGATGTATTACTCTTCCAATACGGACGCTATTTATTACTAGCTTCTTCACGGGAGAATTCACCGCTTCCGGCTGCCCTGCAGGGTTTCTTCAATGATAACCTGGCTTGTAATATGGGATGGACAAATGATTATCACCTGGACATCAATACACAACAGAACTACTGGATTGCAAATGTAGGTAATCTGGCAGAGTGTCATCTTCCTCTTTTCAACTATATCGAAGACTTATCTATCCATGGCGCGAAAACCGCTCAAAAGATATATGGGTGTAAAGGATGGACAGCTCACACCACAGCTAATATATGGGGATACACAGCTCCTTCGGGAAGCATCCTCTGGGGGTTATTTCCCACAGCAAGCAGTTGGATTGCCTCGCATCTCTGGACTCAATACGAATATACGCACGACAAAGATTATCTGGCGAAAACCGCTTATCCTCTGTTAAAAGGAAATGCGGAATTCCTTCTCGACTATATGGTCGAAGATCCCAATACAGGTTATATGGTAACAGGACCCAGTATTTCACCGGAAAATTCTTTTCTTTACGAAGGTAACAATTTATGTGCCTCAATGATGCCCACCTGTGACCGTGTATTGGCTTATGAAATATTCAATGCCTGCATTCAGTCGGCTCAAATTTTAGGTATCGACCAGGCATTTAGTGATAGCTTGCAACAGGCCCTCAAAAAGTTTCCGCCTATCCGTCTGCGCGCCAACGGTGGCATACGGGAATGGTTGGAAGATTACGATGAAGCAAGCCCTAATCACCGCCATACTTCACACTTACTGGCCCTTTATCCTTACGAACAGATTTCATTGGATAAAACACCGGAACTCGCAGCAGGTGCACGCAAAACCATCGAAGACCGTCTGGCTGCAGAAGGTTGGGAAGACACGGAATGGAGCCGTGCCAATATGATCTGTTTTTATGCCCGGTTGAAAGATGCTAAAGAAGCCTATCAGAGTGTACTTACTCTCGAGAGTATATTTACACGAGAAAATTTATTGAGTATCTCTCCTGCCGGTATTGCCGGAGCACCTTATGATATTTTCATTCTTGACGGAAATGCAGCCGGAGCAGCCGGAATAGCAGAAATGCTGGTACAAGGCCACGAAGGATATATTGAGTTCCTGCCTTGTCTGCCGGAACAATGGAGTGTGGGAAATTACAAAGGTTTGTGTGTCAAGGGAGGAGGAGAAGTTTCTGCCGACTGGAACCAGTCTTTAATTAATGAAGCAACTCTGAAAGCTACTGCTGACAATACATTCACCGTAAAAGTTCCGCAAGGAAAGAATTACACGATTACGCTGAACAACAAACGGATTGACCCGGCAATTAATAATGGATTGATTACCGTTTCCATGAAAGCTAAGGATATATTAAAATTCAAATAAGCAAGTTTATGTATAAAATCATCACTTCCTTCCTTTTCCAGCTATGTGTCTTGTCTGCATTATCAGCACAGGAAACGATTTATGTGAAAGCACAATCCGGCGACGCGACTCCGCGTCTGCAAACTGCCATAGAACAAGCACGTCGCTTGAAAGGGAAGAAAGTGGTGATTCAACTGGAACAAGGAGACTATCATTTGTATCGTAAAAGTAGTTCCAAACAAGTTTACTTTATTTCCAATACTGCCTCCAAAGAAGAGAATCCGGACCCTACCAAACATATCGGCTTTTGGATAAAAGATATGAAAAACCTCGTCATTGATGGCGGCGGCGCACATCTGATAACACATGGAGAAATGACTTCTTTCGTCATAGACCAGAGTGAAAATATAACACTTCGCAACTTTACCCTGAAAGCGGCTGATCCTTCGGTTACGGAGATGGAAGTTATCGATACAATGACCTGCACAGCTACTTTTAAAATTCATCCCAATGACCGATATGAAATTGTGGACAAACAAATCAAATGGTTAGGAACAGAATGGAGTTTTACCGGAGGAATCGCCCAAACATTTGATTTGTATACTAATATAACAAATCGTTGTAACCTGCCTACCGATCATGCCATTTCCCTTACCGATATCGGGAATCATCAAATACACGTAATATACGACCGAGAAAAAACGTTATATCCGGGAGAAATATTCCAGATGCGGGATGCCATCCGGGACGAAGCCTGTGGATTTATTCATTTGAGCAAAAACATTGCACTTGAACATCTGAACTTGCATTTTCTGGGAAATTTCGGAATCGTAGGCCAATATTCAGAGAATCTGACTTATAAATATTTAAACTTTGAACCGGAGTATGGCAGTAACCGCACTTGTGCCGGCTTCGCCGATTTTGTGCAAATGTCCGGATGCAAAGGAAAGATTCGTATCATCCATTCCCGCTTTGAAGGAGCACAAGATGATCCGGTCAATATACACGGCACTCATCTAAAAGTTATCGCCTACGAACCGGGAAATAAAATATCAGTTCGTTTCATGCACCCGCAGTCTTACGGATTCAAGGCTTTCTTTCCCGGAGATGAAATAGAATTTACAGACGCACATTCATTGCAATGTCTGCATAAAGCATCCATACGAAAAGTAGAGAGAATAAATGACTATGATTGTAAACTTACGCTGGATAGCTCCATTCCTTCTGCCCTACAACAACAGGAAGTAGTAGTGGAGAATATCACTTGGACACCGGAAGTAGAAATCCGCCATAATTATTTTGCCCGGACACCAACAAGAGGAATACTCGTTACAACTCGCCGGAAAGTCGTAATTGAAAATAATGTGTTTTATCGAACTCCGATGAGTGCTATTGCCGTTTCGGATGATGCCCGCAGCTGGTATGAATCAGGTCCCGTGCACGATCTAACCATCCGAAACAATCATTTCATAGAATGTGGAAGTCCGGTTATCAGTATTGCTCCCGAAAATGACTACCCAAACGGGACTGTTCATAAAGGAATCCGCATCGAAAAAAATCGTTTCACACTGAAAGATAAACTAGCTATCTATGCCCGTTGGACAGATAATATACGAATTTCAGGGAATTATTTCGAGGGAGTTTCCCCTATTTCCACAAAAGAGTCTGTTTTATTAGAACATTGTACAAATGTAGAGAATGACTAAAGTTGCCGGGATATACACTATTCATACAGAAAGGTCGATTTGTTAATTATAATAGTATGTTTCGAAGCTTGCTCTTGCAAATCAAAAGCAAATACCGGAAAAGCCAGTATCCATAAGATTCCGAACTGTGAGATAATTTTATGTTTCATCATTTTATTAATTAGATTTATTTGAATTATAGATTTCCTTTCAATTGTTTATTTGGATATTTTCCCATCACAAATTCCAATACTCCCCCTTGAGTTATTTCCTGATGGGTAATCCATAAACGATTTATTTTCTTGCCATTCAGCGTTACAGACTGTATATACACATTTTCTTCCGAATTATTCCGGGCTATGACAGTGAAACTCTTTCCTTTATAGTAGCGACTGTCCAATTCAATGGTAGCTTTGCTGACAAGTGGTGACGTCAGCTCATATTTATTATTTCCGGGACAAACAGGATGCATACCGATTGCCGCCAATATATACCAGGCAGACATTTGTCCAACATCCTCGTTTCCGCAAAGTCCGTTGACTGTATTATTGTAAGCATTGCGGCATATCTTGCGCGTCCAATATTGAGTAAGCCAAGGTTGTGAAGTATAGTTTAACAGGAAAGGTACGTGATGGTTAGGTTCATTAGGGTGATTGTAATAATCCCCCCATTTAAAATCATCGTCCGCTCCATCAAAAAACGCAATTAATTCCTCCTCAAAATATTGCTTTCCCATCAACTGTATCATACCTTTAATATCCTGCGGAACAAACCAGCCCTGCTGATAATTATTACTTTCTATACACCCCTGCCAATGTACTTTTTTTCCTTTCCAGGGTAACCATTCTTCTTCCGACAAACGTGCTCTGAACCATTTCACACTGTCACACCAGACATTGCGATAAGCCTTCGATTTCGACAGATAAAGATCTGCTTCCTGAAAACGGTTTTGAGAACGAAGCAAAGTACTGACACACCAGTCGGAATAAGCATACTCTAATGTTTTAGATAAATCACCGGGGACATATCCGTCTTCATTATTACCAAATGTCCGCACAGTATTGATGGCATACTGAACAGATTTATCTACCGGATAATTTCGTATGCCTTTCTGATAAGCATCGGCCAAAACAGATACAGCCGGATTGCCGACCATGCATCCGGAGTAGGCATTCAGAAACTCCCACCGGGGATAATATTCCTTCCCGCTCCGCTCGGCTATCTGTATCAACGAATTAATTTCATCGTTCACCAGATCAGGATGAATAATTGTCTGCAAAGGAAACTGACTGCGGAATACATCCCAACCACTAAAAATAGTCCGGTATGTAAATGTAGAAGTCTGATGGATTTTATTGTCGGCGCCTACGTATCTACCGTCTATATCCGAAAAGCAGCGCGGGTCAATCATCGTGTGATATAACGCTGTATAAAAAGTGGTTTTATCCGCTTCGTTTCCCTCTATCTTTATCTTCGACAATGCCTGGTTCCACATTTCCCGTGCACAAACGGAAACTCTGTTGAAATCCCAATCCGGTATGTCATGTTCCAGATTCTTTTGTGCTCCTTCCAAACTGACAAAAGATATACCGCATTTCATCAAAACCTGTTCGTCTTTCCGAGTTGGAAATTGAGTATAAAATCCCAGATGTTTACCTTTCATCACTTTTGCGTGTGGATGGATAACAGCCTTCCTGATATACCGGTAATAATTTTCATCATCATTCGATTCATTCTTACGGGCAGTGCCTTCAGGAATGTCCGCACTCCACACGCCAAAATCTTCTAAAGGACGACTAAATAAACAATAGAAATAAACGGTATAATTTCCCTGACCTTCACCATTTCCCCAGCCTCCGTTTTCGGGCGTGCATCTCATCCATCCCCGAATAATATGATCGTCAACAATCTCCACGAATTGTTCGCTGGAAGTTCCTCCTATACGGCGTGCCAAATCAATCTGTATACGCGATTCTTCATGTTCGGGATACGTAAAGCGTATCATCCCCGAACGCGGTGCGGCAGCTAATTCCACCTTGATATCATAGTCATCAAGTTTCACCTCATATTTATCAACATGGGCCGACTCTGTTTCATGAGAAAATCTGGAACGATAACCTTCCTCCGGATTTTCTTCCGTTCCTTTGAAAGCATGAAGTTTGCCTGTAGTGGGCATAACCAGAAAATTACCCAAATCGCCATACCAACCAATGCCACTCATGTGAGTAAAGCTAAATCCCTCGATAGTGGAATGATGATAAGAATATCCCGAACCGTTGTCTCCTCCCGTTTTCGTATCCGGACTTAGCTGTACCAGACCGAAAGGAGTACATACCCCCGGAAACGTTTTACCTAACCCCAGATCTGTATTACCTATATTATCCAGTGTAGTGGCTCCGACCATCGGATTTACATAATCAACAAATTCTTGAGCATTTGTCTTTAGCGGTAAGCAACCTGCCAGTAGAAAGAATCCTCCGGTCAGTAAAGAAAGTAATCTGCTTATGTTTTCCATGTTTACAATTATAAGTATAAATAACGACACAAAGATAGAAGAGAAACGGTGTGTGCTAAAACACAAATACGCCTATTACTGATACAAATGCGTCATCCTTGTCCTTTTCGACAGGGTGACTATCAGAGTGAAGCAAAAAAACAAGGCTGTTCCAACATCTTGAAACAGCCTTGCTCATTGTATATTCTCCGAATCTTATAAGCCCAACTCCGCCGAAATCTCCAGCATCCGTTGAATCGGCTTCACAGCCTTCTTCGCCACTTCCGGATCTACTATGATTTCGGGTGACTCATTCTTCAGACACTCATACAGCTTCTCTAACGTATTCAACCGCATGAAGCTACACTCGTTACATCCGCACGTACTATCGTTCGGTGGAGCAGGAATAAACGTAGTCTGCGGACACTTCTTCTGCATCTCATGCAAGATACCCGATTCGGTAGCCACAATATATGTATTTTCAGGATGATTCACGGCGTACTTCAATAAAGCGGCCGTAGAACCTACTACATCAGCCAGTTTCAAGACCGTACTCTTACATTCGGGATGTGCCAACACCAATGCTTCGGGATGCTGTGCTTTCAGTTCCACAATCTTTTCAACCGAGAACTGTTCGTGCACATGACAGGCTCCGTCCCAAAGCAACATATTCCGGTTCGTAACCGAGTTAATATAATTCCCTAGATTCCGATCCGGGCCAAAGATTATTTTCTCATCTTTGGGGAAGCTTTCCACAATCTGCTTTGCATTAGTGGAAGTCACTACTACATCTGTTACCGCTTTCACGGCAGCCGTCGTATTGACGTACGAAATAACCGTGTATCCGGGGTGCTCTTTGACAAACTGCGCAAATTTATCTGCCGGACAACTGTCCGCCAACGAACAACCTGCATTCATGTCAGGCACCAGCACTTTCTTGTTCGGACAAAGCACTTTCGCCGTTTCACCCATAAAGTGAACACCGCACATCACAATAATGTCCGCTTCCGTCTTGGCCGCCCATTGAGCCAATGCCAAACTGTCGCCGACGTAATCAGCGATGTCCTGTATCTCACCCTTCTGGTAGTAATGCCCCAGAATGATTGCATTCTTTTCTTTCTTCAGCTCGTTAATAGTCTTTATGAGTTCATTCATAATAATATTCTTATTTCTTTCCTTTTAAAAAAAATCCTTTGTTAGTAATGATAGCCTGTTAATAGTGTTAGCAAATAAATCCGTTTTTTCTTGCCGGATAAGTTATTAGTCCATGCTTCTGCTTTATGAGTCCGTTATGAACGGGAAAAAAGAAGAAGATATCCTATCTATTCACTTCATTATCAATGAGAGTACCGGCAATAGACAGTTTGCTATTAACTCCCTGTTGATAAAGTGCAAAGTTAAAAACTTTATGGATATAAACAGATAGATAAGTGCTGAAAAATATGTTTATGTCTGCATGGAAAGTTTTGATTTTATTTTTTGGAATGTTCATAACGAGTACCTCATATATCTTCTTTTGAATAATGCAAGAATTATTTTTCAAAATCTTTGCCGATAGTTTTGACAGGTTTTAAACCGTTATCAACACCTCTGTTAACAGAAAAGAATTACCTTTGTAGCAAGAACGTAATAAAAGAAAAGACGTATGCGTAAACTGAAAATAACAGAGCTGAACCGTATTAGTGCCGAAGAGTTCAAACAGGTTGAAAAACTGCCTCTGGTAGTAGTGCTGGACGATATTCGTAGTTTGCACAATATAGGTTCTGTGTTCCGCACTTCGGATGCTTTCCGCATTGAGTGCATCTATCTCTGTGGTATAACAGCCACTCCTCCACATCCTGAAATGCATAAGACAGCTTTAGGAGCAGAGTTCACTGTTGACTGGAAGTATGTTAATAACGCTGTTGAAGCTGTTGATAACCTCCGAAAAGAGGGATATATCGTTTATTCCGTAGAGCAGGCAGAAGGAAGTATCATGTTGGATGAACTTCAGTTAGATAAAACCAAGAAGTATGCTATCGTGATGGGAAATGAGGTTAAGGGAGTGCAACAGGAGGTTATTAACCATTCAGATGGCTGTATAGAGATTCCTCAATATGGTACGAAGCACTCGTTGAATGTTTCTGTAACTACCGGTATTGTAATTTGGGATTTGTTCAAAAAGCTACGTTAATGGCTTAAAACTTCATTGGTTAATAAGTAGTTTATAACTGGTTTATATCATAGTTAATATACTAATAATCAATAGGTCTTTGATTGTTCATAAGTATAGAATCCAAGTGATGTGATTATACTCTTTGCAGGATATATAGATGCTGTTTACAGGGGATATATATCCTGCGTATTGGACATATATGCGCTACACGTTGGACATATAGTTCCTGCGAGTAGCATCTATAGCTCTTGCATATTGCTTATATACGTTTTGTAAAAGCAAGATAAATATTGGTAAGTCCAGAATAAGAAAGGTTATAACCAGACTCTATTAACCAGAGTTAATAGAGTCGGTTAATAAGTATCGAATGTGTAATTCAGATCTGTTAGTTTGTCTTTACCTGCAAATTATATCAAGTCGTTTCATTTTACAGGTGCTATTTTTATAAAAAGTACTCCGTGTGAAGGTACATCAGATTGATATTTATTGATGTAAATGCCTTTGTCTTTTTGTTCCCAAAGATTACGTATTTTCTGTTTACCTTGAATATTCAGTTGATCCCAGGAAATAGATATGTTCTGTTTATTATCGGATAGATTGAATAATCCGACTGCTATGGAACCATCTTTTAGCGGTTTACTCCATATTTCAATTTCTTTATTATTATCAGCATATACTCTGCTACCTTGTATACCGGCAATATCCTGGTTGATGGCTATTGCTTCTCTGTTACTTAATAGATTCATTGTAAAATCATCCATCTGTTCCAGATCGCATCCTATCAGTAAAGGCGCTGCCAGAATACTCCATAAAGTGATATGCGTATATTGTTCATCAGGAGATAAATGTGTAGGATGTATATTTTTTCCCCAGCCAACCTTTCCTACAATGAGCATATCCGGGTCATTCCAACTGCCTGGTTTGGCAAATGGTTGCCACTTATCCTGAAGGAAACCTATGGTAGTCATACTACACCAGGAATCATAAATATCTCCTGTTGTCCGCCAGGCATTTGTTAGATTGCTCCAGTCTTCTGCCAGTTCAAATGGGGCAGCATTGGAGATACTATACAGAATATCTCTTCCCGATTGATGTAAAAGATATGATAGTTCTGCTGTATGGGCTATATCATTAGTTACCCAATCATACTTAATATAATCGAATCCCCATTCTGCCCACTGCTTTACATCTTGTTTGGCAAATGAAAATTCTCCATATCTGCGGCTTGAATTGATAACTTTACCATCACGTGTATCAGCACTGCTGCCAATGTACCCTGCAAAAGTTTGTACCCACGGAGAAGAATATATTCCTATTTTGAGTCCTTTACTATGCACATAATCAACAAGGCCTTTCATATCAGGAAATTTATCGTTCGGCATTATTGCATTGTATTTTCCTCCACGTGCACCTTGCCATCCATCATCAATATTTATATAAGCATATCCATAATTGACGAGTCCTAATTCTACCATCCGGTCGGCCATTCTTCTTATTTTCTTGTCATCAATGTCTGCTCCGAAAACATTCCAGCTATTCCAGCCCATAGGAGGAGTCAGACTTATCTTTTCACCAATTTCAAGAGTCAAGTCTTTACTAGTTTCTCCATATTGATTTTTAGCGGAGATATGAACAGTATAGGTTCCCGGATTTATCGCTTTTCCTGTAATAATGCCGGTATTGCTATCGATGGATAATCCTTCGGGTAAATTAGTTGCAGTTATATTTAGTGGTCTTTCTCCTGAAACAGGTACTGTAAACAGAAATGGATTTCCCGGGCGGGCACCATATATATAAGGAGCATTAATCATAGGCTGCCTTGCCACAGCAGGAGTTAGGATGTATTCCTGTTCACGTTCTTTTTTTACCGAAACAGGATCGGCACCTTTCACTTCAAACCTGGCATTTACCCAGTTGGTGCGATCTCCGGCTATTCCATCTCCTGCATGATCGACACGTAAGATTAGAGATTTTATACCCTTAACAGAAATATCTATTTGTTTTGCTTTTTCTCCTGCATGCATGATTCCACTTCGCCAGATGATTTTACCATCTCCTAAAATTATAAATTCAGCACTGGCTTGTTTTAATTCGTGTTCGGGTGCCGAATCATCTATTCCTGCAGATGCCTTGAAGGAGATTGTTTTGCCGTCAAGTTTTATGCGGAATACGCTTGCGGCATGTGTACCTACACCCCGGTCAAATTTTTCTCCGGCAATAGAAAGTGGTGTTTTCCACATTGATTGATTGGCTATTGCTTTACCTGCAGATTGATCGACGTTAGAGAGATCTAATTCATCTAACCATACTATACGGGGAGCAGTTGTAAAGCTCGAAAGTAGTATGATTAATAATGTAGAGAAGTATTTTTTCATTGTATTTGAAATTAGTACAAAATAAATTCTTTCCTGCAAAAGTATTGGATATGCTTGGTGAAGTTAAATAAAAAAGAGAATAAAATGAGAACAAAATCCAGACAAAACGCAAATAAACCACTTTATGCTTGACAATTACTAGATTTTATTTGTATTTTCACAGCGGATTTTTATTTCTAAATAATTAGTTCGTGTTTAATTTTAATATAAATGATGGACGAATATAAGGATAAAAGGTACATAAAGGAAATAATAAAAGAATATAATATTTTATTAGAGTCGTGGGGTTCTTCGGAGTCCTGGGACTTAAATCAATTTAAAACACTGGAAAATATGATCTTCGAAACAACGAAGATCGATGTAAATGCTAATACACTTAAACGATTTTTTCAGCAGAAGACAGGCAATCCACAGTTGGCGACAAAAGATGCTTTATGTCGTTTCTTAGGTTATTCGGGGTATACCGACTTTGTAATGAAGAAAACGAAGAAAGAAGAGGCTATCAGTATCCAGACGGAAGACGTTGTTGAAGAAACGAAGGAGCATACAGATGACACAGAAAAAAATGTAAATAGTTCCCAGCTGGATAACGCGTCGAATAAAGTGACAAAAGATCCGGAAGAGGTATCGAATCGTATCTATAAGAAAAATAAATGGTATGTAAATTTTACTGCTATACTATTATTGGCAATAGTCGGATATATGTTGTATACATATAAATTAAAGGATATGTATGTGGAATATCTGATTTCAAAAATAGAATTTACCACTTCACAAGTAAAAGGAATATGCCCGCTTACAGTCACATTCTCCTATCATATACCAGCTTCATTATTTGAAGATATCACTGTTGTATATGAAGAAGCTAATGGGGATGTATCCGAAAGAAAACTAAATGAAAATATAGATAAGATAAATGCCACCTATATATATGAAGGTGAAGCATTCTGTCATCTGAAGTATAAAGATAGAATTATAAAGACCATTCCGGTGGAGTGCCGCAAGACGGGGTGGTCGGTTTTCGTCCGTGAGGAAAGAAAGAAAATATTTCGAGTTTTTCCGATGGAGCAGGCTTACAATGATTCGGGATATGTAAGTTTACCAATAGAAAATGTCCCACAAGAAGCGCATACTAACCACATGTTTGTCAGTTATGTGTTTTATAAAGAAAAGTTGATAGACGGAGATAATTTCATATACGAGGCACGCGTTCGCAATTCAAAACAGGAGAATGCTGTTCCTTGCTCGGATATTATCATGTATATACATTCGGATACAGCTATGCATGGCTTTGCTATGAATGAAAACGGATATGCTTATATAAAATTCATCAGTGGAGAAAATACAATTAAGGGAGATGAGTACAACTTAAGCCGGTTTAATTTTAACTCTTCCGAATGGCATGTCATGACTATTAAAGTAGTGAATAAGAAAACTACCTTCTACGTAGATGGAGAAGAAGTGTTAGGTATGGATTATAATGAACCTTTGGGATATGCCAATGAACTTACGTTAAGATTTAAGGGATGCGGAGCTGTAGATTATGTGAAAGTCTACAATCTTGATGGTAAGGTTGTATATGAAGAAAACTTCGATTCAGATAAAAGAAAATAGTACTCTCTTTTCTTACAACCATCTTATACATAGGTGGTTGTCTTGTTTTGTTCATATTTTGTTCCTGTTTTGTTTTACCTTTTTCTCTCTTTTCTTAGCCTTTTGTTTGCATGGTTGCGGATGATTTGGGATAGATTTGCAATTGTTATCATTGTCCTGTTGGGCGCGTTAACTAAATCTATATAATCTGAAATGATCCGATGAAAAAGAAGAAATGGATATGCTTGTTATTATCTGCATTGTTGGGGGTAGGCACTGCTTTTCCTCAACAGAGCAAAGAATCACCTGTAGAAAAAGTAAAGAAGATTGGTGATAAATTGATTAGAGAAACTCCCTTTGCTTACAAGCTGGGACTTGCTTCTCGTAGTACTTCTTTCAACACGTTAAACTTTGTGGATTTCGGGCGTACCTTCGGTTTGGGACAAGAAGCTGTGGCCTATGCCTATACACAGCTATCGTTTCCCCGAGATACCACCATACGTGTAGAAACAGAGCATAACGATGCCTGTAAAATCTGGTGTAACGGACAACTGGTTTATGAAAATAAAGGGAAGCGGGATATTAAGATAAACCGCGGAGAACGAAGTATGCAGATGACTTCTTCATTCTTGCTTCCGTTGAAAAGTGGTAATAACAATGTGTTAATAAAGTCGGCCACTTTCGGCAAAGAATGGTGTGTGTTCTTACAACCACCAAGTGATAATGATGCCGTTTTATCCATTGTCCGAAGTTATCCTCAAATAGGTTTAACCAATTTGAATAATGTTGATAAACAAGTATCCAACCTTACCAACTGGCTCATTATCGGACCTTTTCGGGGTGGCATTGACGTAGTGCATGAACCGGAACAGGAATTCAAGTTTGGATATATGTATAAAGGACTTCATTGTCCGGTGACTTGGACAATTCCTAAAATAGAAGTACTCGGAGAAATGATAGATCCCGAAGTTTGGGGAACTACTTACCAATGGAATTACCATAATGGAGGTGTTGCCTGGGCCATGCAGCAACTTGGTGAACTGACCGGAGCAGATAAATATACCAAATGGGCAACTGACTTCTGCGACTATCAAATGGAAGGCATGCCATTTGTTGACTATCAAGTCAACAATTTGCGGGCATATAATTCAGCCAATGCGATGGTAATTAATTCCACATTACTTGATTTTACATTAGCTCCCTCACTTCCCATTCTATACCGTTTACGTACAGATAAGGATTTTAAGAATAGAAACATTTATCAGGCATACATTGATAAAATGACAAACTATGCACGTTTCGGGCAAATCAGAAGTGAAGGAATGACCAATTATACCCGTGATACTCCGGAAAAATATACAGTGTGGGTAGATGATATGTTTATGGGTATTCCTTTCTTGATACAAGCTGGATTGTATAGCAATTCACCGGAGTTGCGAAAGATATTCTTCGATGATGCAGCCAATCAGATTATAGATTTTACGAAACATGTATGGAACAAAGACACTCGTCTTTATATGCATGCTAATTATACATCACGCCCCGGCATTAAACTACCTCATTGGTCACGTGCCAATGGATGGGCTATTTGGGCTATGTCTGACGTATTGATGGCATTGCCTAAGAGTCATCCCAAATACAAAGCAATACTCAAGCAATATCAGACTTTTGTCTATTCTCTGATAAAATATCAGAGTCCTGACGGATTCTGGCATAATGTAATCGATCGTAGCGATTCTCCCAAGGAAGTTTCGGGTACGGCCATATTTACAATGGGTATAGCACGCGGTATCAGGTATGGCTGGCTGGATAAGAAAAAATTCATACCAATTGCATTGAAAGGATGGGATGCAGTGGCATCCGAGATCGAAGACGATGGAACGGTACATAAAATCTGTATAGGAACCATGTGTACTGAAGATGTAAACTATTATATGAACCGTCCATTTTTCGATGATGATACACATGGATCGTTTGCCGTCATATTTGCAGGTATAGAAGTCCAGCGAATGATGGATGAATACGCCAAATAACTGATGTAAAAAAATAGATATCCAAATATAATATTATGAAAAAGATACTTGTACTAATGGCTTTGTCTTTCATGCTTGTCTCGACATTGACAGCACAGATGAAAGACCCCCAAGACTGGGTAGGCTACGAAGAAATAATGGGTGTAAAAAATGGACTAAGATTTTATGATTTCGATGTAAATCTGATAGAATCGTCCGCTCCTGCTAATGTTTTTTGGCCGGGGGATGATATCCGGCTCAAGTTTCAGTTGATTAACAACACATCACAATCAATAGATATAGATGCGAAAGTACATGTCTTTCGCTATGGAACGAAAGGAATCCCCAATGATATTTGGCTGCCCCAGATGATTAAGCTTGATTATGAGAAGGTGATTCCTGTTCACTTATCAATCTCGCCGAATGGCTATATCAATACGTCTGTATCGGTAGACGATATTAAGGATTTTGGAGGATATGCCGTTGTGTTTGATCTTGGAAAGTACGGGCGTCGATTGGGTACAAGTTTTGTCTATAGCATGAAACCGTCATTAGTGAAAATGCAATATCCCAAACAATCTTTGGATTATCTGGGAGTAGATTTTTTGAATAGAGTAGGTGTTCAGTCCATTCGTTACGGTATTCCTTTCATATCACCTGATAATCCCGATTATCAAGGATTCCGGCAAGAGTTGAAGAGATTGATGAAAGATTTCATGGATAACAATATCACTGTTATGCTGATGTTTGGTGAGGGACGTATGGCACAGTCCATGCCTTTGGGTACCACCAGGCCGCATTTGGATGAGAATGGAAAATTTCTTCATACGAAGCAGGATTTGGTATGGCTTCCCGAATTGGATGAAGACTTTAAGAAATTCGTAAAAGAATTATGTCTTGATTTTGGCTGGCCCAAAGGACCGGTAACGGCTGTCTGTTTGTGGAACGAACCGTGGGAAGGAACTTCCATATCCGGTTGGCAGGCTGATATGATAAGATATAAAGAGATATATACGAAAATGGCTGAAGCGGTGCTTGAAGCCCGGAAGAAAAACATAGATGTTCTTGTGGGAGGAGGCGACTCTAATTCGAATGCGTTGGATAAGTTTTTTGCTGATGGAACAATGGATATGTTGCCAATCTTTGATTTTCTCTCCATTCACTATCAAGGTATGGAGGCACCGGTATTATATCCCGAGTGGAATAAGCGTAAGGATAACAAGGGGCGTGTGAAAATATGGGATACCGAAAGTTGGGTAGGAAATACCGACGACCGTGTGGGGCTTGTTATTGCAGCCAACCGTTCCGCCGGATATGACAGATCGATGGGTATATTTGGAGGTTATATGTATTCCGGGGATCCGAACCGGTCAGTGCGTAGTATGGAGGTTCGTACCGAAAAAGGAAAGGAGACAATGCCTAAACTCCACAATACATGGTCTGCGGCAGCTGCTGTGGGAGCAGCACAAAGTATGATCGGAGAAAGAGAGTTTGACAGGCTTCTTTTTAAAAATGGGTTGCCTTGGGTAATGATCTTTGATGGGTATGAAAATAAGAAAGACGACGGAACAATTGTGATTACCGGAGATTTGGGTGAAGCATTCGGTGCAGAGAATATCCTTTTCAGAAATGTGCGTAGCCTAAGCGAAGCGAGAAAAAAAATCGACTTGCATCATAAATTGAAAACATTACCTGCAAATAGTGCTGAACGTAAAAAGATAGAAAATGAACTGAATACCTACTATCCCATCACTGACGGGAAAATGATATTGAAAGCCAATCCCTCCTTCCTGCTTTATGATTTCTATGGAAATGTCATTGCTCCTAAAAATGGAATCTACGAAATCCCTCTTAATTATCAGGGATATTATATGCGTGTAAATGGTGAGAAGGGAGCTTTTGACAAACTTGTTTCTGCCATTAGTAAGGCAGACATCGTGGGGTATGAACCTGTAGAAATAATTGCGAAAGACTTTACAGCTCCCATTGCCAGCAAACCGGAAATGGAACTTCAACTGACCAATATCCTCAATCGTCCGGTGAAAGGTGTATTGTCTGTTTCTATTGGTAATCTGGATATATCTTATCCGCAGAATGTATCGTTTAAGCCTAATGAGACAAAAATAATCAGAGTGAAAGTGGCAAATGGGACTGCCAGTGTAGACAATAACTATCCGCTTGAAGTTCATTTCGATGCCGGAAAAGATGGATTCGCCGTACATTGGGAAAATATGCATGTCAATTACATTGCAAAAAAAACAATGAAGATAGATGGTAATCTGAATGACTGGCAAAATATGATCTCACAAACGATAGAAGGTTCTTCCAAGGCCAGCATTTCTTTGACGGAAGCTGCATGGTATCCATATCAAAAGTTTGATAGTAATGCGGAAGGATTGGCACATACCTACCTGGCTTACGATGATGACTATTTTTATTTTGCAGCAAAAGTTGCGGACAAAACTCCCAATAAGGGAACATTGAGATTTGAGACTCGCAATGATGATGATTATTTCTATCCTGACACAGCTTATATGCAGACCATATATGCCATGCATTCTACCATAGTGACACAGCCTGCGGCAGAATCCGATCCAAAAGCATTGCAATTGCCTTCGGCAAAAGGGCGCATGATGAATTATATGGAAAATACATCTACTACTCTGTCGATGGGTATGGATATTCATTTGCCAAAAGATAAATATGTCCGCACTTCTCTTTATTTCCCAAGTATAAATCAGAATGGGCTATCTGTTACTGTTTATGACAAAGAAAGTGGCAAAGAATTACTTTCTACTAAGATAGACAAGCTATGGAATGGTACTTATCTGACATTGGATTTATGTGGTAATGTGCGCATACGTTGTTCATCTTATGGTTGGTGGTACACAACAAAATTATCAGGTATCTTTTTTGATTCATCAGACAATGTTGTTAACTCGGGTAATACCGGTGCTTCAGCAAAACTTGTAAACCGTGATTTTGATACTGTCGGAAACTGGATTGGTAAATACGGGCAATTAGGATATTATCTGATTGGTGCAGATTCTTCTTTGCCTCAAGATGTTACTTGCAATGTTGTTTCTCAAGATGATTTGGTTCCTTTGGTATGGCCGGAACAGGTACGTCGTTTCACTTACCGTAAACGCCCGACATTACCGGATGGCACCAATGGGATAGCAACGGATAATATACTTATTGCTTTCAATGTAATTCCAATCGGCGAAGATGGTATGGAAGCTGAAACGAAAGGCACCATGCCGCGTTACATCGGTTATAAATGCACAGATTATGAATACGCCTTGAATACTGTTGCTCCCGAATATGGCGGTGGTTTTGAAATATGGAGAATGCTTGTTCCGGGCATGCCGCGAAAACACTTCTATCCTCGCCAACCCAAATCTCCATTTGACGGGGCTGTAAAAGATGGAAAATTGATTACCACACGTGAAGGTAATACATTGTATTATGAATGTGCCATTCCATGGTCCGAAATACCGGATGTGAAAAAAGCCATTGATAAAGGCGATAAAATTAAATTCTCTGCCCGAATCAATGATGATGGCGCCGGGGCTGCTTGTATGGAAATAGCACGCGGACGAAGTGTTTCGAAGAAAAACTCCAGAGCATTCCATCCGGACTGGAAAGAGCATTGGGCAAACGAGGTTGAGTTTGGAGTAGAGAAATAAAGGCTATCGGAATGATAATTATTGAAAGTGATAGAATGAAAATGAAAAAACAACTAATAATCATATTTCTATTATGTCTGGCTGCTAAAGGGATTTCACAAATACCTTTTGATGGCAGTGATAGCTATGCTACGCCACCCATAGGATTCGGGCAAAGTGAATTTGAAAACCCTTTAATCAACAGTATTAACAGGGAACCATATGGTGCAACATCTATTTCATTTCCTACTGAAACAGAAGCGTTACAAGTAAAACGCTCTTCGTCCTCCCGGTATCAGTCATTGAATGGAACATGGAAATTCAAGTTTATTACAGATTGGGACAATCTTCCGTCTGATTTTATGAAAGTAGAGGCAAATGATGATTCCTGGGACAATATACCTGTTCCGTCTACCTGGGAAATGAAAGGATATGGTGATCAGGTTTATTGTGGACAAGGCTATGAATTTCGTCCTGTCAATCCTCCGTTTGTACCACGTAAAGATAATCATATAGCATTGTACCGGAAGACGTTTGAAGTACCTGCATCATGGGAGGGACAGAATGTATTGATTCATTTTGCCGGAGTCAGAGGGGCTTTCTATTTATATGTCAATGGGAAAAAAGTCGGTTATAATGAAGATGGCGGCACTCTGCCTGCAGTATTCGACATGACTCCTTTTCTGAAAAGAGGAAAGAATCAATTGGCAGTTCAGGTGTTGAGATGGAGTGATGGTTCCTATCTTGAAGATCAGGATCATTGGCGCTTTCACGGCATCACCCGGGATGTTTATATTGAATCACGCCCTGATGTTTTCATACAGGATTTTGCTGTAATTACAGACTTGGACAAGGATTATAAAGACGCAAAACTGCGTATACGCCCTGTCATATCCAGCAAGAAAACAGTAGATGTTTCGGACTGGGTGCTTGAAGCCAGATTATATACTAAAGAAGGTAATCCTGCTCTCGGAGTAGATATGTCAATGCCGGTCAAGACGATTACGACCGAAAAGTATCAACAGAATTTTTCATTGGCAAAATATCTGGAAACAAATGTAAAGGCTCCTTTATTATGGTCATCCGAAACGCCTAACTTATATATCATAGTCCTGACATTAAAGGATAATAAAGGCAACGTAGTAGAATCAAGAAGTTCCCGTATCGGTTTTCGCAAAGTTGAATTCAAGAACAACCATGAACTGTGCGTGAATGGAAAACGTGAATACATCTATGGAGTAAACAGGCACGATCATGACGCTTGGGAAGGAAAAACCGTTCCTTATGAAAGAATGGTACAGGATGTGACTTTAATGAAACAGTTCGGTTTTAACTCTGTAAGAACCTCCCACTATCCTGCAGATCCGGCATTCTATGATTTATGCGATGAATATGGCATTTATGTGATGGATGAAGCTAATGTGGAAACGTGTGGCGCAGATGCTGAACTTTCAAATAATGAGTTATGGCTTTTTGCTCAAATGGAACGTGTTGCCGGAATGGTAAAAAGAGATAAGAACCATCCGTCTATTATTTTCTGGTCGTTGGGGAACGAATCGGGTGTTGGAGCAAACAATGCCGCACGAGCCTCGTGGGTCAAAGATTACGATCCTACCCGCCTTGTACATTTCGAGGCCTATATGCATAATGGAGGTTCAAGGCAATATGGTTATGGCATCGATTTTATGAAGACCAACCGTCCGGCGGTGAATCCTCCGGAACCTCCGGCTGTAGATGTTGTCAGTACCATGTATCCGTCTGTAGAAGGGATTATAAAGCTTGCTACTCAAGAAGGTGAAACACGTCCGGTATTGATGTGCGAATATGCTCACGCTAAGGGTAATGCATTGGGTAATCATCAGGAATATTGGAATGCAGTGAAAAAATATCCACGCCTGATAGGTGGCTATATCTGGGATTGGGTGGATCAAAGTGTAATTAGAAAAGACGATGTAACAGGCAAAGAATATTTCTCTTCCCTCAACGGCACTAATGGGCTTGTTTTTGCAGACCGGAAAATAAAGCCGGCTATTAATGAATGTAAGAAGATCTATCAGCATATTCGTTTTGATTATACTAACGGAGAACTGACTATCAAAAATGAATATAATTATCTGCCGCTTTCCGCATTTAATTTTTCATGGAAATTAATGCTAAACGGTGAATTGATAAAAAATGGCGAATTGACCGATATTGAGGCTTTTCCGGGCACTTCTGCCAGAGTGAAAATAGATACCGGATATCCTGATTCCGGACAGAAAGGGGAAGTCATACTCGAAATCAGTGCTTATTTAAAGAAGGGTACTATTTGGGCACCTAAGGGATTTGAAATCGCATGGGAGCAATTCACCTTGCAAGAAGGAAAGGTAAATCCTACGGTGGAAGGAAACACAGGAAATGGCGGAAAGCTGACTGTACAGAAGAAAGCGAATGAAATAGGTATTTATAATGATCGTATAAATATTGTGTTCAACAAGAAAACGGGGCTCATTCAAAGTTGGATCGTAGGTAGTAAGGAATTTTTGGAGAGAGGTCCTCGAATCAATCTGTGGCGGGCTCCGACCCATAATGATGGCGGTTACCGTCCTAAAACAGAGAATGAAATTTCTCGTCAATGGGTAGAAGCCGGACTGGATAGTTTGCAACATAAATTGAAATCGTTTAAGCTGACTGAAGAAAAGAATGGTACAGTCAGTGTGGCAACAACATTTATTGCACAAAAAACGGGAAATAAGTCGTATGTGGAATATATCACTAAATATATTGTTGATTCTTCCGGAAAAGTACAGATAGATACTGATCTGAAGCCATTTGGCAATATAATCAGCTTCCCCCGTATAGGCTATACTATGACTGTAAAGTCTGGCAATGATACTTTTTCATGGTATGGCTACGGACCGTATGATACATATAACGACAGACACTCGGGAGCTCGTTTGGGTAAATTCTCAGGAACTGTAGATGAACAGTTTACGCATCATGCGTATCCTCAAGAGAATGGAAACAAATATCATTGTTCATGGGTTTCATTGACCGACAATGAGGGAATTGGACTTATTGTTGAAGGTATGCCATTTATTGAATCCAGCGTAATGCATTACTCCCTTGAAAACCTGTCTGAAGCTATAGATGAGAGCCAATTAAAGCGTACTGACAACGTCACGTGGAATATCGATTATAAAACATATCCGATTGGTAATAGGAGTTGCGGACCTCCCCCACTCGAACAATATGTACTTTTTGCAGAACCTGTGTCTTTTAGCTTTTGTATTTATCCGGTTCTTAATCAAAAGGCTGTCCAATAAGCTTTTAAATTTATAAAAGGGTCGTCCGAAAAGTCTTGATCTAATGAATCACCTTTGCTACAGCATATCGTAGCAAAGGTGATTTCTTTTTTCAGGAACTTTCAATCCTCTCGTCAGAATAAGGTGTAGCATTGGTCATTTAGAATTCAGTGATGAAAATGGCCAACTGTACACGGTTCTGAAAGTGTATTTGTATAATAAATGGAATAGTGTGTATGTATCATAAATTTATCGTTTATATATATAGTACACGGTTGTTTGTTTCTTACGATATTTATTTTATTGAAATATCTTTATTGTTTATGCATAAACAGCTTTATCGTTTCTAATAGATTTTTGAAGAGTTTATTAGAAACGTTGTTTGAGTTTATTAAAAACTATATGGAAGATTTTATCGGCATTTATATTGAATTTATGTAACAAGAAAGGCTGCAGAATTCATAGAATTTCGCAGCCTTAGCTATTGACAGGATTTCTGTCCACTGTATTTTTATATAATTACTTAGTTTATTTGTTTCAATTTATTTGTTTTTAAATCCATACTTTATTCGTCTTTTTTGATTGATGATCTATATTCTTGTTCTACAAATATACAACATAAAAAGAGCGTTTCCAAATTTTTGCGATATACAGAATTAAAAGTATTCTTAGTGGTTTGTATTGAACACCTTACTTCTGAAATATTTCAGGGTATTTCCTGATAAAATAAACAGGCGTACAGCTCCAAGCGTGGCAATAGCTGTTGATAGGATAAAAATCGTATGGAGAAATAAAGTCGTTTGTAGGATCGTATGCTTCCCAAAATGTATCGGCTCCTTTGGCAATCATTCCTCCCCAGTAATTGACTAAAGCCTCTTTTGCTTCGAGGTTCATTCCGCAATCTATCAGCGACTGAATATAATAATGATACATATAAGGAGTGCCGGGATAACAAACATCCTGTGTTGTAGTCAATGCTGATAAAGCTTTTTTGCCTTCAGCTTTACTGGCAACTCCGCTTAAGATCATCCATATTTGTGAAGCATAGGAAATCTGCTTGTCGCCTGTTCCGACGAAAAAGCCGGTTTTCCGGTTGTATAAGTTTTTGCGGGCAGCCTTTATCATTTTATCAGTTAATTGAGGCAAGTCGGCAACTTCTTTTTCTTTTCCGAGCAGTTGAGCCAGCTTGTAGGATTCCTTTAGTGCGAATATGGATACTCCTTGTAAGGGAACCTCTTTATACAAATCCTCTTTCCAATCGAAAAATACCCACCAGTCTTTCTTTACTTTCTCAAAATCCATCAATCCGTCCGTCTTGACATTGGTACGGACAATATCCAGCTGCTTTTTAGCCACAGGCCACAAGTCTTTGACAGTTTCCATATCGCCTGTTGCTTCCAGGTAGTCTTTCAATGTTACATTATATAATAGCGCATATTCATAAAGAAACTGTTTGTCCTGGGCTCTTGGCACAGGATTTTCAATTACAGTAGCCAACAGATATCCGTTCAGATCGCTCAATCCGGCCAATAAATACAAACACCGTTTTGTAAGGTCGTGCTGCTTGTAAGAATAATTGTTGCCAAGAGCTTCCAGATATAAATCACCGATCCAAAGACGCTGATCTCTCTTCGGACCATCCTCGTAAACGGTTTGCATACATTCTTTCAGTGTATTGAGTCCGACACGATCTATTTTCCTTATCATGGGATCAACTGTCTGCGGAAGCTCTTCAGGTATGTTTCTGGCAGAAGTTTGAGCCATACATTTTATATCATGTATGTTGAAATCATAATAAGGGGAACTGCCCAGCAACTCTATTTTCACATAGCGGAAAGCCAGCCTGCGTGAAAGATTGACTGTTTGCGGCACATACATTACAGAAACAACTTCGTCCTGCAGCCATGCCCTGCTTAAGCCTTCTTTATAAGAATCAAAAGGGACAGCCACTTCCGAAGGAACTTCCCCGAAGGTCAATTTAAACCTTAACGGACCGTCGGCTGCAAGCCCGGTACTCCTTACAGAGAAACTGAAATATCCGGTCAGATGCTCTCCGAAGTCAATCGTAATTTCTTTTTTCAGTCTGAAAGGCATAGAGTACAAGGAGTCGATAGGACTGACATCTATTGCTTTGTATTTCTGAAACGATTGTGCGTCGGGTACAATATCCACTACTTTCAGTGGCTTTTTCTCTGTGATTATAAGTTTCGGTTTATATTGCTCTGCTTTTTGTAGCCACTGCTTACGGTTGTTCCCATAATAGTCTTGTGCAAAACAAGCGATTGTGATGAATACCAGTGTCAAGCTGAATAAGATAGATTTCGTCATATTATTAATCCTCTTTACTATCTGTCACGTTCCAATTTCTGAAGTCATACACGCGTGATTCTTTTCCATGCGAAACATTCAGGAAACGTCCGTTCACCGCTTGTTCCATCCATGGGTTTGAATACAAAGGCCAATTTTCATAATCCACCTTTTCTCCGTTGACGAAACGTCCGTAGTTGTAGATAATTTTTAGTGTATCACCGCTAAGTGAGTGATAAATGGTCTGTCGGTATTCCGGATTGGTAACGATGTATTCCAGTTTCGTTGTTTTCAGTATATCTTCTGCAAACAGGTCCAAAGCTGTTTGCGTTCCTGTAGGCTGATATTTATCCGGCAAACAGGTTTCTATGACTGCGGCAGTGCCACGTTGGTCACAGCGTAACATCTTATGTTTTACCCCGCGGAACATCCGGTCTTCGTCCCATGTGTATGGATGACAGAATTTTACGGCAAACAGAACACTTCCTCCGTCAAAGAATATCCAGCCGGATTTGTCCTCTTTCATTTGTTTTATTGCATCAATAGGCACTACTCCTGTCACATACGGATGGGGTTCTTCCGATTCTATTTTATACATGGCCAGCAACGTGCCGTTATGTTGTAATACTTGTTCGCGACAAGTAGCTCCGAAAAGGCTTTCGGCTGATCTACCATAATGACTGATATGAGTCAGGAAGAAAGTACTTGCGGGTGCATCCGATTCCCATACTAGTTTCCACCGGCGCATCTGCGCGCTCCATCCCAGACTGATTCCATCCCATTGACTGGCTAATCCATACGTTTTGTTGATATATGTATATTTCTTGAATCCCCATGGATAGTTGAGTTGTGCAAATGGAGTCATATCATGCGATTCTTTATGTACGTATGCATTTTTTCTATCCGATGCTATATGCTGTATAATCTCTGGTACACGATAGGAAGAAACGGCCGCCAGTACAGAGTAAAAGCCTTCATTGTTCACAATCAACTCTCCGTTTTCATACTTTTGCTCTAATACCGGATTGGGACCGCCACCAAAAAACAACCAGCCTAAAAGTGGATAAGGACTCATCATATGGGGAGAACAAGCAAAATAATATTCCCGTAGAGAGGAAGATATGAAATAACCATTCAACCATTCGGGTGCCATGTTGAGTAAATGCCATTCAAGAGTCATTTGTACCTGTTTCTTAAATTCAGCATCCTTGCTGTGGTCATACAAAGAAAGAAGGCAAGTGATATAGAATGTGCCGTACGTAGGAGAATCAAACTCTTTGATACCATAACGTACCGTCTTATCCATTACATCCATAAGTACTGAACGGCAATGTGCCATTACCGTGTCGGCTTTCCCCCAGTCGGGGAAAGCCAGTGCGGTAAGATATCCAGCTGTTTTAAACATCAGTCTATGATTTTCGGTACTTCCATCTGCCAAATAATCCTCGCTTGTCATACGTTTCCGTACCTTCTCTTTCAGCTCTTTCGGGTATACAGACTGAAAGCGTAGATACGCGTCGATATTCTGATGACAATCGAACATGTCGAAGGGTGCATCTTCCTGCATCCGGTTCAGCATATCCAGAGCATACTTGACATCTTTCTTTGTTTCCAGGCGAGCTAAAACAAATCCCATTGCTGTCTTGATGTCGTTATCTCCCCAATATTGGTCGTTTGGACGGGCTTTGGAGTAATAATCAAGGAGATATTTTTTCCGCTCGTCAAAAGAAGACGCAGAGGTGAGAGAGAGAAACAGAAAAGCAAATGCCAGTAAAATCAACAGCTTTTTCATACTTAATATCCTTTACTTTGTTTCATTAATGGATTCGTTCTCAATTCACTTTCAGGTATCGGAAGATAATAGTCTTGTGGATCGTAATGTACAGTTCCTGCCTTTGTTGAAGGATATTTGGCCAATTCCTGTTCCAATATTCCCCAACGGCAAATATCATACCAACGGATATTTTCAAAGAATAGCTCTTTGTAACGTTCTTCCTGAAGGATTTCCATGGTGACAGTCGAAAAATCTTCTCCTTTTGTACCGGGTACGTCGTAGTTACTTTCTCCCCATGCCCGGCGACGGACTTTGTTCACATATTCGGTGGCCACATCTACAGAGTTCAGTTTGAGCATTACTTCGGCATACATCAGATAAATATCCGCCAAGCGGATGATATCTACATTCTTGGTTGAGAATACAGGTGAAGACACGTTATAGAAGTCGGTATACTTACGTGCGTAATATCTGTAATCGGGCACATCCGTATCCGCCTTTATAAATGTAATGCCGGTAGTGGCTGTACTCCAAGCTTGCCATGTATAATCGTATAATGTAGCTTCATACAGACGTGGATCGTCTCCGAATCGTGCAGCAGTACGTTGATCGACGAAAAAGTTGTTCCAGGCACCCGGAGCTCCTCCGAAGATACGAACCAGGTGATGTTGGGGGGCATCATCATAGGCACTTCCTGACGAGAGGTAATATTGCAGGGAGAAGATACATTCGGGATTGTTGTCCGTATGCTGAATGTAATCTGTAAAGTTGACCGGTTTGTCCAATTTGAAGCGGCTGTCGCCTATCACTTTCTCAAATTCTGTCTTGGCATTGGCATAGTCGCTCATATACAGATACACTTTTCCGAGTAATGCATGTACAGCCGGTTTTTGGGCCCATCCCTGGTCTTTTGTATAATCAGTGTCTGTATAGCCGGGACCGGGTACTGCAGTATTGACCGGGATCTGGTTGTCTCCAATGCAGGTTTCGGCTTTTTTCAGATCCTTGATTATCAATTGATAACATTCTTCAATAGTTGATCTGGCTGTAATTGCATTACTAGCGTCTGCAATACCTTCCATCAGAATGATTCCTTTCGCATCCTTGTTGTTTGGATACATTCCCCCGAAAGAAGGTCCTTGTTCTCCGAACAGGCGTAATAGATCGAAATGTATGAATGCTCTTAAAAATAAACTTTCACCCTGGAAGTTCATTACCATTGTTTTTTTCTCTTCATCCAGCGCTTCCAAGTCTACATGGTCGATCAAGTCTAGCATGAGATTGGCAGAAGCCAAGGCTTTATAGTATTTTATGTAGGCCTCTTCTACATTCTTGTTGCTGGAAGTGAGCCCATTGATGGCCCATTGATTACGTTGTTCTTCGCCCAGCCAATCAATATCCATTTCGTGCGACATGGTTGACATATATTCCGTCTGTCTTCCATAAAGCATGATAGAACCTAGAGACCTGTAAGCGCTTCCCAAAAATTCGCCTAACTTTGCGGGGTTTTTTTGTATGATTTCTCCAATATTATCGTCTGATACAGACGTTGTTAGAGGATGATCCAGAAAATCACTGCATGCTGATGTCAGAAGCAGACATCCTGCTATGAACATATATTTAATTTTCATATTTATATTTTTATCTGATTAAAAACCAACATTAAGACCAAATGAAATAGAACGGGACTGAGGATATTGAGTTAAGCTATATACTCCCTGTTCGGCATTGTTATTACCTATAAATTCAGGATCAAATCCTTTGAATTTAGTGAATGTCAGTGCATTTTCTACTCCTACATAAATTTTCAGTTTTGATAATTTCATTTTAGATACTACCGATTTCTTAAAGTTATATCCTAGCTGAATGTTTTTTAATCTCAAGTATGAACCATCCTCAACCATATATGAGTTAGGCAATTGATAGTTGTGGGTAGCATTACCCAGACGAGGTTGGCTGGTTTGGGTATTGTTGGGTGTCCATGCATTCCACACATCCGGAGTTGAGTTCCAGTCAGCATTCATATTTTCAAGACATTGTTTGGTATTGTTGTATATATCTCTGTCAGCTACCCCCTGCCAGTTCATGTTGAACTCAAAACCTTTGTATTCCAAGTTCACATTGAATCCATATACATATGTTGGCCAAGGGTTACCTATTGAAGTCATGTCTTCATCATTGATACGTCCGTCTCCATTCAGGTCTTTAAATTTAATATCTCCCGGGCCTATATTTCCTGCATCGTATGCTACGCCCCATTTTTCCATTGATATCGCATTCAAGGCATCTATTTCTGCCTGTGTTTGATACAATCCGTCTGCTACGTATCCCCAAAATGCTGCTACCGGTCCGTCTACGAGTGTGCGATTGAAGCTTCCTCCGGACAAATAGCTGGCATTACCGATGTTTAGTACTTTATTTTTGTTGTACGAGATATTTCCACTTACGAGGTAGTTGAAATGATTGATTGATCCTCTGTATGACAAAGCCACTTCAATACCTTTGTTGCTGATTTCTCCTTTGTTCAACTTATAAGTACTACTACCAACACCGATATGTGAAGGCATTTTTTGTTCAATCAATGCATCGCGTGTTTTCTTGTTGTATAGGTCGATAGTGGCTGTAAAAGCATTATTCCATGCTCCAAGATCTATTCCGATGTTAGTTATTCTTGTTTTTTCCCATGTTACGTCTTTATTCGGAGTTTTCTGGGCCAACCAAGTACCATTCGTTTGTAATTTATATTCTTGTCTCCACCAGTTTTTGTCTATACTGTTGTTGCCAATTTCTCCGATACCAAACCTTAGTTTCAAGTCATTAATCTTTTCTACTTTAAAGAACTTCTCATTGGCTATGTTCCAACCAACAGACACAGATGGGAAGAAAGCGCTTCTTTTGCCCGGAGCAAATATATCAGTGGCATCATTTCTAAAGTTCGCTGTTAGCAGATAGCGGTTGTCATAAGCATAGGTAACACGTCCGAATATGGAGTAGCTACTTCCTGTAGCCCAAGAGTTGGTACCGTCTCTGTGATCGGTAAGAGCAGTACTTCTTAAGTCTTGAGCCGGTATACCCCATTCAGCATATCCTGATGCATCATCATTACGTGATTCTCTTACTTCGAAACCGACCATTGCTCCAAGATCGTGTTTACCAATCAATTTATTATAGTTTACGTATGTATTCAACAAGTAGGAAGTACTTTGATTGTGAGAATAATCCAATTGGTGTCCTTGGATGTTTTTTCCTTCCACAAAGTCAATAGAGTTGGTTGATATGCCTCCAAATGTATTATATAAGAAGCTTGAAGTCGCATGATTGCTAAGAGTTCCTGTCAGGTTGGTAGTCCATACCAGTCCTTTTATCGGGGTGATGATTACTTGCAAATTTCCCCATGCAACGTTCCATTTCTCCCAATGATCTTTCAAGTCAGCGCTTTCCAATGGGTTTCCTCCCTGCCAGTCGATTGTTCCTGCAAATTCATCAGTGAAGTATCCATATCCTGTACCCATCGGGTTGGTGTCATCGTATACATTCATGGCTGGATTAGCGCGAAGGACGTGTTGCCAGTTCAATGCATTATGTTTTCTTTTTGAGTGACTGAAATTTACTGTCTGACTGAATTTTAGCCATTTCAATGGAGTTTGTTCGAATCGGGTTTTAATGGCCCATTTCTCGTAGTTTGTATTCACATAGGTACCCTCGTCATTCTCGTACATGGCAGAAAGGAAATAAGATGATCTATCGGAAGCTCCGGAGATGTCAATGCTATGAGAATGTTCTATTCCGGTGCCAAACATAACGTCTACCCAATCAGTATTAGGTAATTGCGATACTTCATTTGGAGTCAGGAAATAGAACGATTTAATATCATTAGTTGTAGGTTCGCCCTTATCCGGATTGTTGGACATCCATCTGGCCTTGTACATATCAATGTAACCTTGGGTTCCCAGCATTTCAGGAAGTCCGAGGGCATGGTTTATCTTTACGTATCCGTTGTAGTTCACGGCTATTCTTCCTTTAGCACCTTTCTTGGTTGTCACCAATACGACTCCATTGGCTGCTTCAATTCCATAGATGGCGGCGGATGCGGCATCTTTTAATAATTGGATAGACTCCACTTCATTAAAATTATCCAGTGGCATTCCAGGCACTCCATCGATAATCCAGAGTGGAGCGGCATTATTTAGTGTTCCTACACCGCGCATATATACAGAGGAACCCTCACCGGGTAATCCGCTTTTCCTTGATACATAGACGGGTGCTTTTCCTTGTAGGGCTTGAGAGGCATCATTGGTGGCCATCGTATGTAGGTCTCGTGTGCCCAAAGATGTAATAGATCCGGATACATTCGCTTTCTTTTGTACACCATAACCTACGACGATGACTTCTTCCAGCTGCTTAGAGTCTTCTGTTAATACAACTTTCAGATTTTTACTTTGGTTGTTTACAGCGATTGTTTGTGTAATGTATCCTACATAGCTGAAAGTCAGTTTCCCGGTAGCATTTTTCAGCTTAATCGAGAATTTACCATCTATATCGGTTATTACCCCGTTTGTAGTTCCCGTCTCGGTCACTGTAACACCTATCAGAGGATCATTCTGATCGGAAATAACAGCTCCATTGACGACTGCTGTACCCTGTGCGTTCGTATATTGTATTCCCGTCAGGAATATCAATATCAGAAGCTTAATTTTTAAGTACTTTTTCATTGTTTTAAATTTTAAAGTTATACAAAACGAATTTTGCTGTAAAAGTATTGCATTTAGATCAATGTGACCGAATGAAAAAAGCAATAAAGTAAAAACAAAACATGAACAAAATACAAACAAAAGTGCTTTGGCCAAGGGTTTGGCGGATAATAGAGGGTTTCTCTCGTCTTTGTTCAAGACAAATATATTCTATTATTGGATGACTGTACCGGAAATTTGTTTCTTTTTGGGGATGCTATAAATCAAATAGAGGTAAGGTTGGGAGCAATCGCTTATGTGCGTGGTCATTATCGTACTTTGTTTATGTTTTGTTCGCGTTTTGTTTTTCCTTTTTCTCTTCTTTCTTAGCTTTTTGTAGACATATATATGGAGATTTTGGGATAAATTTGCTTCATAATAATCTAAAGAAAAAGATGAGAAAAATAATATGGACCATCATGGCGTTATGTGCCCTGTCCGGGTGCAGATACGAAAATAGTACTATCAGTGCAGATAGTTTGTTGGACTTTGTCGACCCATTAATAGGTACAGGTGGACATGGACATACGTTTCCGGGGGCAGCATACCCTTTCGGAATGGTACAATTAAGTCCTGACACAGGACTTGAAGGATGGGATTGGTGTTCCGGCTATCATTATTCCGATAGTTCCATCATTGGTTTTTCTCATACGCATCTTTCGGGTACAGGACGTTCCGATCTGATGGATGTGATGTTGATGCCTGCGACGGGAAATTTGAAATTGAATCCGGGATCGAAAGATAAACCGGATGAAGGATATCGCTCCCGTTTTTCACATGATGAGGAGTCTGCATCTCCGGGATATTATAAAGTAAGGTTGAAAGATTATGATATTATGGCTGAATTGACCGTATCTCCTCGATGCGGTTTTCATCGTTATACCTTTCCTGAAAGTAAATCTTCTCATATTATATTGGATTTATCTCATCATTTCGCAACTGATTCTGTTCTTTTTACTTCCATGAATAGGATAGACAGTTGTACAATAATAGGTGAAAGGAGGACAAAAGGCTGGGGTGAGCCCGGAGAAAAATACTGGAGTGAACAACAATTGTTTTTTGCTTTGAAAGTATCTAAGGCATTTGACTTGTCTGTTGCTGTGGATGATCTGTTTATTCAGGAAAAACAAGCTTCCGGCAAAAATATAAAAGCTATTCTTAATTTTGAAACTTCCTCTAATGAGATGGTGTTAGTAAAAGTGGGAATATCTGCTATAAGTGCAGAAAATGCACTTCAAAATCTTTCGGAAGAGATACCGCATTGGGATTTTAACAAAACGCTTAGCGAGACACAGTCGATATGGGAAAAAGAATTATCAAAGATTAAGGTAGAAGCTTCTGATAAGAATAAAATAATTTTTTACACAGCGCTGTACCATTCTTTATTGGTCCCTTATTTGTATAATGATGTGAATAAAGAGTACTTGGGCCTTGATAAACAGATACATACAGCCGAAGGGTTCAATAACTATACAGTGTTGTCGCTGTGGGATACTTTTCGTGCTGAGAATCCGTTATTAACGTTGATTGCTCCAGATAAAACGAACGATCTGGTACAATCTATGCTTGCGCAGTATGATCAGTATGGATTACTGCCGGTGTGGCCATTATGGTCGAGTGAAACAAATTGTATGATTGGCTATCATGCCATTCCGGTTATTGTAGACGCATACTTCAAAGGTATAAGAAATTATGATGTGGAAAAGGCGTATCAAGCCATGAGGACATCGGCTATGCAGGATAACTTTGGTGTGAAAGAGCTGAAACAATACGGTTATATTCCTTATGACATTTACAATAAATCGGTTTCTGCGGCTTTGGAATATTGCTATGACGATTGGTGTATAGCTCAAATGGCCAAGGACTTGGGTAAGATGGATGATTATAACTATTTTATAAGCCGGTCTTCCGGTTATAAAACATATTTTGACAAAGAATATAAACTAATGAACGGTTTTTCGAGCAAAGGCAGTTTCCGCCGTCCGTTTGATCCTTTCTTTTCATCTTATGGGGAATGTGATTGGGTGGAAGGAAATTCATGGCAATACTCTTTCTTTGTTCCTCACGATGTGCAAGGGTTGATAAATCTATATGGGGGCAGTGAGGAATTTGTCAATGCTCTCGATACCTTATTTTCCATGCCTATGGGTATGTCAGGCCATGATGTGCCGATAGATATAACCGGACTTATCGGCCAGTATGCACATGGCAATGAGCCTAGCCATCATGTAGCTTATCTTTATAATTATGCGGGCCAGCCTCATAAAGCTCAACAACGGTTGCATGAAATCATGTCTACTTTGTATACTGATCGGCCGGACGGATTATGTGGTAATGAGGATTGCGGGCAAATGTCGGCTTGGTATGTCTTCAGCGCGATGGGATTCTATCCTGTGAATCCCGCGGAAGGAATATATATTCTGGGTAAACCGATGGTAGAAAATGTTGAAATTACCATTGGAAACAAGCTCTTTAAAGTGAAAACAGCAGGGTGGAGTGATGAGAACATATATGTGCAATCGGTGAAACTTAATGGTGAGGTTTATAATAAGCTTTTTATTACACATACCGATATAGTGGATGGAGGAATCTTGGAATTTACGATGGGTTCGGTTCCGGGTAACTTTGGGGATTCGGTTTTACCTCCGTCTTTATCTGAAATTCTAAGTGAATAATGAGAAGTCTGAAGCTCCTGTTATATCTGTTTATATCTTGCTTGTGTTTTGGTTGCAAGTCTTCTTTGCCCCAAAAAAGCCGGATAAATAAGCAAAATGATGTGTATGTTTTGTCTTTTGCTGACCTCTCTTTCAGCGTATCGGCAAAAAAGGGGGGACGGATTATTTCTTTTAAATGCAGAGATAAGGAACTGCTGACTTCTGATTTGGTACATAGTAAGTATTACGGAGCAACGTTCTGGTTATCTCCACAGTCAAACTATTGGCCACAATATCGGTGTGTCGATGAGCTTCCTTATAAGGCAGAGATAGACGGACAAATTCTTCGACTGGTGAGTTCGCCGGATTCTTTAAGCGGTATCTCTATCATTAAGGAGTTTTCTGTATCAGAAAGAGATTCATCTATATTGATTAATTATTCTGTTCGGAATGTATCTTGCCAGCTAAAGAGATTTGCCCCCTGGGATGTGGTGAGAGTGCATGGAGGTTTGAGCTTTTTCCCTGTAGGAGAGGCAGATCAGATGAATAAGTCTGATGTCACGGGAGCATATGAGGATAAGGGTATAATGTGGGTTCCATGTCCGGATGGTACCAATGAGAGAGGTCAGAAATTATACTCGACTGCTTATGAAGGTTGGATCGCTCATTATTATAAGGAGCTTCTGTTTATAAAATGTTTCCCGGACATTGGACCCGGTGAAGTTCCTCCCGGACAAGGTGAAGCAGAGATTTTCGTAGCACCGAAGGGGCGGTATCTGGAACTTGAAAATCACGGAAGATATACAGAACTGTCACCCGGAGAGTCTTTGGTATATCAACAAAAATGGTTTTTGAAAGATGTGTCCGACGGGAGAGTATCTGATTGGACCAGCAAATTGAAAAGATATATAGATAAACAAAAAAAACGTAGATAAAGCTTGCTTTTGCACCGGTAAAGACTTGTGGTATCAGATTTGTCCGTTCTCCACCATCAATACCACGCGTTCCGTTAGTTTGTCCTCACCTTGCGGATCATATTCTTTCTTTAAACTGGCCCCGAATAGTGCGGCAAATGCTTGATAGAACCCTGCCTTGAAAGGTCCCATAAACGCTTTTACCAGTTCATAACTAGTCTGATTACTTTGACGGTCCACAAGCTTTATCAACAATTTTCCCTGTGCAAAAGAGAGTTTCTTCATTCGGGCAGTATATTGATCTTTCAATCCTTTTTCAACCCGTTTGATATGTTTTTGGCGGGCTTTCTCATTGGGTAGAGTCTGAAGATATTCATAAGTTTCGATGATAGCCTGATTAATTTCTTTGGAAATAGGATATACCTTTTTCACGTTCCGAATCAATCGATAGTACTCCTGACGTTCCTTTTCATTTTTGAACTTAAGTGGTTTGAAGATATACACAGTCGGTAGTTGGATACTTGGGATTGTATCTCCATTGTAGATACACATCGGAACCAAATATCCATTGATGCTTTGTTTTTCCTGTGCCTGCAAATGTAGTGAGCAGCAAACAGTGGCAAACAGTGTCATTACTACTATGTTAAGCCTTCTTTTCACGATACAAAAATAGAATTAAAATTTTATTATTCAGACATATCTTTCAGACGTTAACCTATTTAAAGTATCTTTGCCCCCTTGTATGTAAAAAAGCGAGAAGATAATACACATTTTATTGATGAAAACTACTCAACTAATCCGGTTGATAAGTATTATAAACAGCCTGTTCATAATTCCTGCTTGTAGTGCTCAAAACCCTTCTGAAAGTCTTTTAGAGGATGTTCTTGAAGATTTATCTGTTAATAACGATATTAATAACTCTGTTAATACCTTGAATTGGGAGAATGAATTGGAAGAACTTTCCAATCGTCTGCAAGAACCTATTAATTTGAATGTTGCTACCCGTGAACAACTCGAACAGTTTCCTTTCCTTAGTGATATTCAGATTGAACATCTGCTGGCTTACATCTATATACACGGACAGATGAAAACTATCTATGAACTTCAACTAGTGGAAGATATGGATAAGCAGACAATTCAGTATTTACTACCATTCGTCTGTATAAAAGCTATTAACAATGAATCTTCTTTTCGGTGGAAAACTATGTTGAAAAGCGCAGCGAAGTATGGAAAAAATGAACTGTTAACTCGCTTTGATATACCACTTTATAAACGAAAAGGTTATGAACATACTTATTTAGGACCTTCTGTTTATAACTCTGTGAAATACAGTTTCCGATATAGTGACCGACTCTATGCAGGAGTCGTTGCAGAAAAAGATGCCGGAGAACCTTTGGGAGCTTTACACAATCGCTATGGCTACGATTATTATTCCTTTTATCTGTTATTAAAAGATTGTGGGCGATTAAAAGCATTAGCTGTTGGTAACTATCGGCTTAGTTTTGGACAAGGATTGGTGATTAGCACTGATTATCTGATGGGAAAAACAGTCTATGCCTCTTCTTTCAACAATCGTAGCAGCAGGATAAAGAAACACTCTTCCAGTGATGAATACAATTATTTCAGAGGAGTGGCTGCCACAGTTGCTTTATCTAAGGATTGGGACATTTCCGGTTTTTATTCGCATCGTTCATTGGATGGCGTGATAACAGATGGAGAAATTACCTCTATCTATAAAACCGGATTACACCGGAGCCGGAAAGAAGCAGATAAAAAGCATCTGTTCACTATGCAATTAACAGGTGGAAATGTGAGTTATCAACACAACCGTATCAGACTGGGTATCACCGCTATTTACTACCTTTTCAACCGATCTTATGAACCGGAATTAACAGGCTATTCCAAATACAATCTCCACGGCAATAACTTCTACAATTTAGGAATAGAGTATGCTTATCGTTGGCATCGTTTCTCTTTTCAGGGAGAGACAGCGATAGGAAAACAAGGTTGGGCCTCTTTGAACCGTTTGCAGTATTCACCGGTTCAAAACACCCAAATCATGTTGATACATCGGTTCTATTCCTATAATTATTGGGCTATGTTCGCCCATTCATTCGGTGAGGGAAGTACGACTCAAAACGAACAGGGATATTATATCGGATTGGAGACTTCTCCTTTTGCCTATTGGAAGTTCTTTGCATCATTCGATTTGTTTTCCTTCCCATGGAAAAAATACAGAATAAATAAACCCTCCCGTGGAACAGATGGTCTGGTTCAAGCTACTTTCACTCCACTTAGTAATCTATCCATGTATCTAAAGTATCGCTATAAACAAAAAGAACGTGATTGGACAGGTAGTAAAGGAACGCTAACGCTTCCTATTTTTCATCATCAGCTTCGCTATCGTTTGAACTATTCTTTGGGAGATGTGTTAAGCAGTCGTACAACTTTAGATTATAATCATTTTCATTCTCAGGACAGAGCTGCTAATAAAGGATATCAGGTTACACAAATGATATCCTCCCAACTGCCTTGGGCCAGGCTGTTTGCTGACGTTCAAGGCAGTTATTTTTTTACAGATGATTATGATTCGCGTGTATATGTTTCGGAAAGCGGACTGCTTTATACGTTTTACACTCCGTCATTTCAAGGGCGTGGCTTCCGATGTGCCGTTCGTTTAAGATATGAACTGAACAAACATTTCCTGTTGATAACCAAGTTCGGTGAAACTGTCTATTTCGACCGTAACGAAATCGGTTCCGGCAATGATTTGATCTGTGGAAATAAAAAAGCAGATGTACAAATGCAACTGCGTATCAAGTTTTAATGTATATTTGTCTGCCAAAAAATAACAGAAGAATACGATATTGAATGAAAGACCGGACTACTTTTGACAGAATGTTTAATGAATGGTATGCACAATTCGTGTATTTTGCATACTATTTTATAAGCGATGTTGAAGTATGCAAAGATATTGTAAGTGATGCTTTTGAATATTTGTGGCGTAATTATGATAAAATAGAAGAAGCTACGGCAAAAACTTATCTTTATACAATTATCCGCACGCGTTGTATCGACTATCTCCGTAAACAAAATATTCATGAAGAATATGTGGAATTTGCTTCACGATTAACCAATAAAATCATAGAGTCTGGTTCGCAGCAGACAGATACACGTATTTCTCAGATACGCAAGGCGATGGAAAAGTTGACTCCTTACAACTGCCATATTCTGGAAGCTTGTTATATTCATAATAAAAAGTACAAGGAGGTAGCTGAAGAATTAAATGTGAGTGTTGCGGCTATCCATAAGAATATAGTGAAGGCTTTGCGTATTCTTCGTGAAGAATTAGGCCGGAAAGGTAACCGGGATGGACTTTAAAACGTAAATATTATATATTGAATGAATTATTTATGGATGAGAAGAATATAAATATAAATAAGTCGGAAGAAGAAGCTTTGAAAATTATGGAGAATGTTTCCCATATAACTTCTGACCAATTACATGGCTTGGAGAAAGATGAAGAATGTTTCCAGGCATGTGTTGATATTGCAGAGGTTGTGATGGAGATGCGGCAAAAGCAAAATACACTGGCAATTAATGTTCAGAAAGAATTGGTAGACTTTCATAATAAACGTTTGAATAATAACAAAAAGAAGAATACGCGTATTCTGTGGACTGCTATTGCAGGAGTAGCGGCAACTGTCATTGTAATCCTGATTTTACGTACAATGATGATTTCACCGGAACCAAAACTGGAAAGTATTAAAATTTTTGAAGCAAACCATGCCATCGCACAAGCTACTTTGCAAATTGATGACGAAAAGGAAATAAGACCTTTGAAAGATCAAAAAATTGACTATCATCGTACTATTCAGACAGAAAATAAAGAGGTCGGAAAACAGAAAGTACAAATACATAGATTAAGTATTCCCAGGGGAGAAACATTCAAAGTTGTTTTATCCGAAGGAACTGAAGTCTTTTTGAATTCGGACAGCCGGTTGGTTTATCCTACCGTTTTTAAGGGAAAAGAGAGGATCGTTTCGTTGGAAGGGGAAGCTTATTTTAAAGTAAGTAAAGATGTCGAACATCCTTTTATTGTAAAAACCGGAAATGTGCAGGTTCGTGTCTTAGGAACAGAGTTTAATGTACGTGGATACTCTCCTGCCGATGTCCGTATCACATTAATTACAGGAAAAGTAGCTGTCAGCGATACCTGCGGAACTCATAACGTTGAAATGGAGCCGGGACAAAGTGTACAACTTTCTACTGACGGAACATTTGCTGTGAGTGAAGTTAATATAGAATCATTTTTGTATTGGAAGGAAGGATTTTTCTATTTTGATGATATCCCTCTGGCTGACATGATGAAAGAGATAGGGCGTTGGTACAATATAGATATAGAATTCCGCAACAGTAAAATTATGGATCTCCGTATGCATTTCTTTGCAAATCGTCATCAAGACATTTTTAATTTGATTGAATTATTGAATCGAATGGAGAGAGTTCATGCCTATTTTGAAACAGGAAAACTTATTATTGAATAAAAAACGAGCAAAACGTCATAAATCTGAATAGGAATACATATTTCTGAAAATAAATTCTTTTAAGGGTAACCATTCTTTTTTAAACTTCGTATACAATTAAAAGAATGAAATACTATTTAACTATTCAGGCTTATGAAAAAAAATCAGGCACAAAAGTTCATTGTTTTGTTCTTGCTTTTCCTTTTTGCGTATTCGTGGCGCATTGAAGCACAAACAGGTAAAGAAAAGCAAATAACGATGGAGTTTAAAAATGAAGGATTACCTTCTATTTTTAAACATTTGGAGAAAGTATCGGGATATAAAGTTCTTTTTATCTACGATGAGATTAGTTCTTATACTTCTACCGGGAAAGTTGAGAAAGCTACTATTGGTGAAGCTTTAAAGGTGATTATCGGGAAAAATCCATTGAAATATCACATTGACGGACAATTTATCAATATCACTAAAAAGAATCCTAAAAAGAATATTTCACAAGTAAAAGGAAAAGTGCTTTCCGAAGAAGACGGGTTTCCGGTTATCGGTGCCACTATTATAGTGGAAGATGCCAATATCCGTACCATCACAGATAATAATGGTAATTTCCAGCTTTCTGATGTTTCGGAAGATAGTCAGGTGAGGATTTCTTATGTAGGTTTGGAAACTCAGTTGTTGAATCCTTCAACATTTATGTCAGTAGTGATGAAGTCTGATACAAAAGCACTGGATGAAGTGGTGGTAACAGGTATGTTTAATAGGAAAAAAGAAGGATTTACCGGCTCTGCTGTTACTATAAAGGGCGAAGATCTGAAAAAATATAGTACGAATAATGTAGCTAAAGCAATTGCGGCTGTTGCTCCCGGGCTTCGTATCGTAGATAATATTAATATGGGGTCAAATCCGAATAATCTACCTGATATGCGTATGCGTGGTAGTGCAAATATGGATTTGAATGCACAAGCTACGGTAGACTTTAATTCAGCCAGTAATGACGTATTGGCGGTCCAAGGGGAATATGAGACTTATGCCAATCAACCATTGCTTATCATGGACGGATTTGAAATCAGTATACAGGCGCTTGCCGATATGGACCCCGACCGGGTTTCTTCCATCGTTTTGCTAAAAGATGCGGCGGCTACAGCTATTTATGGATCGCGTGCGGCAAATGGGGTAATTGTCATCGAAAGTAAGACGCCTAAACCGGGGCGTATCTGGGTAACTTATGGCGGTGAACTTCGTATTGAAGCTCCGGATATGACTGGATATAACCTGATGAATTCAAGAGAAAAGATAGATGCGGAATTACAGAGCGGGCTTTATACATACGGTGGTGAAACAGTTGAAAAATGGAGACTTTATCAATCAAAGTTGCGTGAAGTTTTGGCGGGAGTAAATACCTACTGGTTGGATAAACCTTTGCAGACTTCTTTTCAACAACGTCATACAGTTACACTGGAAGGAGGTGACGAAGCTTTGCGTTATCGTATGTATGTCGGATATAACAGTTCTCCGGGTGTGATGAAGGGCAGTAATCGTGATGTATTGACTGGTTCGCTTGATTTTCAGTATCGTCTGAAAAAAGTATTGTTAAAGAATAGCATTACATTGGATAATTCAGTGGCTGATGAATCTCCATGGGGAAGTTTTAGCGAATACACCCGCTTGAATCCTTATTTGCGTCCTTATGGAGAAAATGGAGAGATACAGAAACGTCTTGATAATTTTGAAGGACTAGGTGGTGAATCGAGTTATTTGAACCCCATGTATAATACAACGTTCAACAGTAAAGACCAGAGTAAGAATTTTACAGTGCGCGAACTTTTCAAGTTAGAATATAATCCTACTGAAGAATTGCGGTTTGAAGGTGCATTCTCTTTGTCCAAAAGTGTGGGACATCGCGATATGTTCCGTCCTGCGCAACATACTTTTTTTGATAATGTGACTGATCCTACGTTAAGAGGTGATTATCGCAAAAGCCAGAGTGAATCTGTCAAGTGGGGAATAGATTTGACAGGAAGCTGGAACAAACAGTTGAAAGATCATTATCTGACCGCTAATGCCCGTATGAGTGTATTGGAAAATAATTCGGAGACGTATGGAAACTATGTGACGGGTTTTCCGAATGATAATATGGACAACTTGTTATTTGGTAAGAAGTACAATGAGAAAGTAGATGGGTTGGAAAGTACAACACGTTCCATTGGTTGGGTTGTTGCCGGAGGTTATTCTTATAAATATAAGTATTCATTTGATTTTAATGTGCGTCTGGACGGTTCCTCCCAGTTTGGAAAAGACAATCGGTGGGCACCTTTCTGGTCGACGGGATTACGTTGGGATTTGAAAAAAGAGAATTTCCTGAAAGATGTTTCTTTCATCTCTGACTTGATTTTAAGAGGCACGTATGGTACGACCGGTTCACAAGGTTTCAACCCTTATCAGGCACATGGCTATTACACCTATTCCAATTTATTGCTTCCTTATTATTCATCCGATGCGACAGGATCGGAAATTTTGGCCATGCACAATGAAGGCTTAAAGTGGCAGACTACAAAAAGCACGAATCTTGCATTGGAATTAGGACTTTTTGATCAGCGTTTTACCGCACGTGTGGAATACTACCGGAAAGTGACAGACAATATGATTACAGATATAAGTCTTGCTCCTTCTCTTGGTTTTAGCAGTTATCCGGAAAATCTGGGAAAGATTGAAAATAAGGGTTGGGAACTTTCTTTTTCTGCTATTCCTTATAAGAACGTTGCTAAACAGGCTTATTGGACAATTATGGTAAACGGTTCTCATAATACAGACAAATTACTCAAAATATCGGAAGCGATGAAATATGTGAACGATCAGAATGCATTAAAACTAAAGGATACACCACTGCCACGCTACGAAGAAGGTGAATCTCTTTCTCGCATTTGGGTAGTGCGTTCATTGGGTATTGACCCGGCTTCAGGAGATGAAATATTACTGAAAAGTAATGGAGAAATGACAAATGCCACTAACTGGAATGCCAATGATGTAGTACCTGTTGGAAATACAGAACCTAAATGGCAGGGATATATTAATTCTTCTTTTACGTACAGAGGATGGGGAGCAGATGTCAGTTTCAGGTATCAATTTGGTGGTCAGGTATACAATCAGACACTGCTTGACAAAGTGGAAAATGCCAATTTGAAATACAATGTAGACCGGCGGGTGACCCAACTGCGTTGGATGAAGCCGGGTGACAAGGCACAATTCCGTGGGCTTAACCCTGGTGGATGGGAGACGAAAGCTACTTCACGGTTCATTATGGATGAAAATATATTTCAGGGAAGTTCATTGTCTGTTTATTATCGTATGGACCGTACTAATACGAAGTTTATCACTCATTGGGGATTGAGTTCTGCTAAGGTAACGTTTAATATGGAGGACTTTTTCTATTGGTCTACAGTGAAACGCGAAAGAGGTTTATACTATCCGTATTCCCGTCAGTTTACATTTGCTTTGAATGTTGCTTTCTAATTAAAAACATATTTGTATGAAACAGATAATATATATACTATTGACAACAACAATGCTGGGGCTTACGTCTTGCAGCGACTGGTTGGATGTATCTCCGAAGACTTCTATCCCTACCGAGAAACAATTTGAATCGGAATCAGGATTCAAGGATGCTCTTACAGGTATTTATTTGAAGCTGGGAACTACTACCTTATACGCCGGAGATTTGACTTATGCTTACTTGGATGAATTGGCCGGATTATACTCCGATTATCCCGGATATAATACCAATGCTGTTTTTGAACAGAGTATCGTATTCGATTATGAAAATATGTTCTTGAGTAAGAAAAATACAATTTACTCGACTATGTATAATATCATTGCTAACATTAATAATTTTCTGGAGTACGTAGACAGGAATAAAGATGTTCTAGTTACCGAACGGTATTACGGAACAATGAAAGGAGAAGCACTGGGGCTTCGTGCTTTTCTTCATTTTGATTTGTTGCGCATGTTCGGTCCTGTTTATAAGGAACACCCTGCATCAAAGGCTATCCCCTATCGAACTGCTTTTAATAAAGATGCCACCCCTGTTTTATCAGCCGGCGAAGTGGTTATCGCTATTCTTAAAGATTTGAATGAGGCTGAAGAATTGCTGAAGGAAAGTGATCCGCTTGATTTCTTCACAAACCAAACGGATGAGGAATATGGAGAGAAAAACCATTTCCTTGTTAATCGTGAGTTTCGTATGAATCTGTATGCAGTAAAAGCGATGCTAGCTCGTGTATATTGTTATAAAGGTGATGTTGAAAGCCGTGGATTGGCTACAGAATATGCAAAACAAGTGATTGCTGCTTCTAAGTATTTTACGTTGTACAAATCACAAACTGCTTCTAATTATAATTCCATACGTTACGCAGAGCAGATATTCGGAATCACTGTAAATGAATTTTCTAATCTGCTTATTGAAAACTATATGGATATGGAAAATACGAATACTCAGCAACATTTTTATCTGGATGGAGATAAATTCAGTCTCTTCTATGAAACAGCTGATGTAGGGAATACTGACTGGAGAAAAAATACGGAAATGTTTCAGGTCATTAATGGGGCAAGCAGCACAAACGTTTTCTGCAGAAAATATAATCAAAAAAACCTCAATGCCGGATATACCTATTCCGGTGCTGATGCTGTTCCTTTGATCCGTTTGCCCGAAATGTATTACATTGTAGCAGAATGTGCATCTTCGGCATCGGAAAGTGCCGACGCATTAAATACTGTGCGTTTTGCACGTGGTATCTCTTACAGTGATGAGATTCTGACTACCGGATATGATGATCTTGATATTATTTCGGAAGAAAATAAAGACCAGACTAAGCGTATCAATGAAATCATGAAAGAATATAGAAAAGAATATTTTGCGGAAGGCCAGCTTTTTTATTTTTTGAAAGCACATAATTATAGCACTTATTATGGTTGTGGGCTGGAAGCAATGACTGAAGCTCATTATCAGATGACATTACCGGATGATGAGTATATTTTTGGTAACAACTCTAAATGATGAAGTCTTATGAAACGTATTATATACTTTGTTTTAGCTATTCTTGTTTGCGGCATCTATGCAGGATGCAGTGAGAGTGAGATAGACTTATATAGCCAGACATCCCGTATTAATTTTTATGGAAGTACATATATTCGTACTTTGGTTGATACAGATTATGTGAAGACAGAACCTTATGCTATAGATAGTTTTACGGTAAGTATACAAGGAGACCTTTTAAAAGAAAATCGCGATTTCTGTGTGAAAGTAACTCCAAATAGTGATTATCGAAATCCGGTGGATGTAATATTGGAAGATAAGTATACATACACCAAACTGGACACTGTTTATCAGGTATTTTATTATAAGATCAATCGTCCGAAAGTAGAGTCAGGTAGAAACGTATATGGTTGTTATCTGGAATTTGATCTGGATAATCCTCTTCATCAGTTTGATAAAGGACTGGTGGAGAAGAATCAGGTGGTGCTGAATGTCAGATGGGAACTTAAACCGGCCGAATGGAGTGATTATGTAGGATTCGGCAGTTATAGTGATAATAAATATATGTTTATTATGGATGTGTGCCAGCGTGTGTGGGATGATTTGGAAGATGATGACGTGGTAAAAATCCAGCAGGCTTATAAAGAGTATATAGAGGCTGGAAATCCTCCCATTTTGGGTGACGATGGTGATGAAATTGAATATGAATAAGATTAAAGGAAACGTTATGAGAAAATATATCATCTGTATAGTAAGTTTTATTGGAGCAGCTTTGTTACAGACAAGCTGTTATGATGATAAGGGAGATTACGATTATCATGATGTGAATACAATGGACATCGTAATACCTGAAACAAAAGTGCGTATGCCAAAGGAGGAAGCGGTGGAAATTTCAATTATACCCGAGATTTCTCAAACTTTGGAGCAAAATGAGGAGAATCTAGTGTTTCAATGGAAGAAAACGATAAAAGGGAAGAAAGCAGGTTCGGACAGACTTAGTGATTATAAAGATTATTCCATAGGTAAAGAGTGTAAAGTAACAATCGAGGCTTATGAGTCGGAAAATATAGGTTTGATGTTGGTCATTACGGATAAAATAAACGGAACAACTTGGTATCAGACAGGTGAGGTTGTAATTATCCGTCCTTTGAATCCTTGCTGGTTTGTATTGCAGGAAAAAGAAGGAAAAGGTGTATTAGGAGCAATAGAAGGTACTCCGGAAGGATATTATGTTTATCCGGATGTATTTAAGTCAGAATCGAATCAATCTTTTCCGTTAGATGGGAAACCTTTGGCGGTAAGTGCAAGAAAAGAGTATGGGAATTCGCTTTTAAGTGGTATGCTGTCTTTTATGGGTTTTAAAGTAAGTCCAGCGTTAATGTTAGTGACGGATCAGGATTTGGCATTGTTGACTCCAAGTACACTAATGACGAAATATCCTTCAAATAAAATACTTTTTGAACCGGTGGAAAAAGGTGAACCGTTGAATATCGAATATTATAAGATGACTGCTTATGGTGAGTTGTTTGTAAATAGCGAAAGGGCATATTGTGCTCCTATGGATGGATTTTGCGTACCATTCTCTGTGAAAAAGGGGAGCGACTTTCCTGCTATTTCCACTTATGGTTCGTATAGTGGTGGTATGCTATTTTTTGATCCTGAAAATCATTGCTTTCTTAGATCATTTATTCCAGGTGTCAGTGATTATATGATGAATTCAGCCACTCAAAATATACGTAATTATGGAACTAAATGGAGTGACCAGAAACCTGTCTCCACATATTCAATGTCAGATGAGGCTAATGTGTTTGATCCGGATGTGATTGATCCGTCTTTAGAAGTACGTGATATTGTTACAGGGGGAAACTGGGGAAATTTCGCTTATGCAGTTGCCGCTCCACGAAACGGGAAAGAATTGACTGTATTTAAATTCAGTGCGCAGGATGAAGATCCTGTTTGTGCTGCCCGATATACAATTTCTCTGCCGTCTGAAGTGGATGTAGAAACAGCAAAATTCGCCGCTTCTTATGCTTATACGGCAAATCTTATATTTATGACGTCAGGTAATAGATTGTACCGTATTGACCTTGATCGTGGAAGGGTGGTTGAACTTTATGCTTACGGGGCAGATCCGTCAGCACAGATAGCCAGTTTGAAATTTAAGGATCCTGAAAGTGTGAGAGCGGAAGATGATGATGAGGAGACAGGCAAATATAAGGAGAAAATAGGTATGTCTATCGGACTAGGTATTAATACTGCTGGTAAAGGTGTAGTTGTAGAGTTGCAACTGACGGTGGCGGGTGATGTTTCGCGTGAAGAGAATAGTATTTGTATGTACGAAGACACCGATCATCCCATTGGCAAGATTGTAGATATTACCTATAATTATGAATAGTATAAATCGTTTTTTATGTTGAAAGGAATTATCGGTGCAATATTTCTGGCTGTTGTCTGTACTTGTCTGTACGGTCAGCAGCCGGACATTGCTGCTTTTTTTAAAGAAGAGGCATCTGTAGAAGTGATTCCCGGTATGTTTACCACTTATCGCAGTAACGGTCGTATCTATTGGGAAGTTCCGGATTCATTGATTGGACGCGAGTTTGTCGTTACGACTACTATTCTGGCTGCTCCTGCCCGTCCGGATCGGGATATGGAAAAGAAATTCGGATATTCGGGTGATATGATCGGTCCGGTATTCTTCAGTTTCCGGAAACACGGGAACGAATTGTGGATGCTGGATCCACAACATGAAAGGGTGATAGAAGATCCCGAAGGAGTGTATGCAAAGATCGCCGCCCGACGTGGAAATGAAAGACTTTATAAAATATTGCCGGTCAAAGCAAAGAATCCGGAAAGTAACCTGGTAGAGATTGGTGAAGTATTAAAAGATTTTCCTTTGTTTACTCTTGATATTGTGTCTTTTGATTTGTTGATAGGTACACGTTTAAGGGAAAAAGACTGTATCAAGGAAATCAAAGGATTTGATAACCGTCTGTTGATACATGCGACACGAACTTATCAAAGTTCATCAATGGGAATGCGCGGTAAGCCTGTTGCCCCTCCTTATATAGGAGACTGGGATACAGGTATCTGCATAAAATTATTATCAAAAGAACCGCTGGATCCCGTTTTTGCTAATACCGAAGCGTATTTTGTAATCGACAAAAATTACTTTCAGGGCGATCAGCCTGCCGACCGGAAGGCTGTTATCAAACGATGGAGGCTGGAGATAAGGCCGGAAGATGAAGAAAAATACATGAAGGGAGAATTGGTGGAACCCATACAACCTATTATCTTTTATATAGATCGTAATACACCGGAAAAGTACATCGGCTGTATCATTGAAGCAGTGCGCGACTGGCGTCCGGCCTTTGAGAAAGCCGGTTTTAAGAACGCCATTGATGCGCGACTGGTTCCTACCGTTGAAGAAGATTCTGATTTTAGTATTTATGATAGCAGTTATCCGTTTATTTCATGGAAAATATCAGGGCAAAATAACGCCTATGGGCCAACGCCTTGCGAACCTCGGTCCGGTGAAATTATTGCGTGTCATATCGGAATTTTCAGCAGTGTCTTGAATCTGGAGCAGAAATGGTATTTTGCTCAATGTGGAGCGAATGATCCGCAGGCATGGAATATAGAGTTGCCGGACTCTTTGCAATACGAACAGATAAAAAAAGTGCTGACACATGAAGTCGGCCACACATTGGGGTTGAAACATAATTTTCTGGGTAGTTCCCATTATTCCATAGACCAGTTACGTGATAATGATTTTTTGAGCCGGTATAGCATAGGAAGTTCCATTATGGACTATGTGCGGTGTAATTACGCTTTGCGTCCTCAAGATAAGGTTGATTTGACAAACAGGTGGGTACGTGTCGGTGAATATGACAAATGGGCCATTGAATGGGGATACCGCATATTCCCGGGTAAGAATGTTGCCGAAAGAGAGAAGAACAGGGATTTGTGGAATCAGGAAAAGCAGAAAGATTCTTCATTACATTTCTCGGGTGGAGTGGATGTACGGGCGCAGGCGGAAGATTTAGGTAATGACCATGTTGTGGTTAATGCACAGGGGATAGAGAATCTGAAATATTTGTGTGAACATCCTGATGCCTGGAAGGTGACGGATAAAACGTCTTTGCGCGTATTGCAGGGACGTTATGAAGCGGTATTAAATCATTATAAACAGTGGGTGCGGCATGTTTTGTCTCATTTGGGTGGGAAACGTCTTGCTGAAACGGAGGATGAGAATATTTACATACCAGAAAAAGCCGCTTACAATCAAAAGGTTATGAACTTTATACAGACTTATGTATTACAGCCTCCTGTGTGGATGTTTGATAAAACATTGACCACCAATCTGGAAATAGATGGTAGTCGTGAGTTCGACCGCTTTTATGAAGAGCTTATGTCAGAAATAATCCGCTCTCTTCAGAAAGTAGGGGAGACGGAGAATGCCTGCGAGGATATGTTGTCTGTAGATGATTTTCTGGAAAGCATACATAACGGATTATTTACCGAATGGGATGATAACGTTTTTGTAAGTGATGCCCGATATAAAGTGCAGCTACTTTATGTGAATAAACTTTCTAAATTATTGGATAGATCAGAAAAGGTAACTTCGTCGAGGTTATTGGTTTCCATTATGCAGACTTTGAATAGAATGAAGGAAGAAGGTCTTGATTATAGTCATAAAATTACGGATCCGGTTGCTAAAAAACGGGCAATGTTTCTCGTAGATAGTATTTAATTTTAATGATGAAAAGCAAATAAAGAAACTCATGAAGGAGAGAAAATATGTAATTTTTATATTGTTGTGTGTTGCAGCTTTGCTTCAGGCGCAGAATTCCGTCAAGCCATTCGATGAGTTTTGGGTTACCGGGATGAATAAGTTTGACGGTGTATTTCCGGTATATGTGGCGGAGAAAGAAGTCTATCTGGAAATACCGGAAAAATATATCGGTCGGGAAATCGAAGTGAATGGTCAGATAGATAGAGGGTTTGATTTACTGAATCGTCCGGTCGACGGACTGGGAGTAGTGCGTATTGTATCCCCTGATAAGGCTACAATCTGTTTTCAGAAACCTTTTTATGCAGAACGTATTCTGGATGAAACGAGCGCATATCAGTCATCTTTCTCTTTGTCAAACGTGCAACCTGCCGGTAAAAGTTATCCGGTGGTAACCTATTCAAAAGAGCGGGGAGCTGTTATCCGGATAACAGAGCACCTGATGGACGGTGATGATTGGTTCAGTTATAATAATTATGGTTTTATCCGTTCTCTGGTTCCGGAATTGTCGGAAGTAACGAAAATACATCCCTTCGAAGAAGGCGTATCGTTGACAATCAGGCGCTATCACGGAGCTGAATCGGAAAGATATATGTTTTCCAGTTCTACTGTCATATTGCCTGACGGCAGTATGCCTTTGGAGGTTACCTGTGTAATACGCTTACTTCCCCGGAAAAGGGATCGAATTCGTCTGGCAGATTACAGGATACCTTATCAAACATTACGTTTTAAAGATTATTCCCAAGATCCTTACTGTATGGCAGAAGATTCGTTGATTCTTCGTTGGGATATGTCAAAGACACTCACTTTCTATGTAGATACTCTTTTTCCGAAGGAATATTTTCAGGCGGTGAAAGAAGGGGTGTCGGCATGGAATACCGCATTCCGCAAGGCAGGCATCCATGATGCCTTGCAAGTGAAGTATGCAAACAAGAAGATCATTCCGGCGGAACAACGTGCTTTTATATCTTATGACTTGAAAATGCCGGGGATAAAAAGTGACCTTACACATCATCCTCGTACGGGAGAGATACTTTCATGTCGTCTGAATATCGGACATGGATTTCTGAAAGGGCGATTAGATGATTATCTGCTAAGTTGCGGTGCCTCGGATCCGCGTATTCTGGCTGACCGTTATTCTAAAGAAGTGGAAAAAGAGTTACTGCAAAATGAAATAACGGAAGAGATCGGGCATCTTTTGGGTTTGCGCGGAAGTTTGTCGGAAAGTTCATGTGGGACGACTTTAAAAGTTGGGGATGATGATTGTCTGGCCGTTTACTTTGGTTATCATCCTTTCAAAGGATGTGAGAACTGCTATGATGAACGAGAGCAGCTTCGCCAATGGATAGATCATCATTTGCCGGATCGTATTCGTTTGTTCCGATCATCAGAAGAAGAGAAGCTTGATACTGGGTTTTCAAAGGATTATGCAATAAGAATATCGGATTTGCAGACCGTAGTAAGCCGGTTGGATAAGATTGTATATAAAGGAAAAAAAGGAGATAGGGGAAGTTCACTCAATGATATATATAGAAAGGCTATTCGTTTGTATGGAAGTTATCTGGTGGAAATAGCGAAAGCGGTAGGCAGCTCTCAGCCGGCGGAGATACAGCATCAGGCAATGCTTGATCTGGATACATATTTATTTCATCCTGCTAAAAAGATGGAATGTGCTTATGTAAAAGAGAATTTGTTGGAAGTGAGGAACCATATCCTATATCCGGAATTGGTGAAATTGTTTAAGCAATTGTTGAGTGTTAAGACAATTTCGGCTCTTCGATTGCAGGCATTGCGAAGTGACAGGAAAGCCTATGATGATATTGATTTTTTCCAGGATCTTTATGAAGGGTTGTTCAATGGTTTTGATCCGTCGTCTGCCGTTACTTATGAACAGATGGATATGCAGCTGATATGTCTGGAAACATGGCTGGATATGATACAGGAAGACGCTAAACATAATGGTATGGCGAAACGTTTAAAGGATGAATTGTATCATCTGTGTGGTAGGTTGGAGAAGCTTAGTACAACACATCCCCAGGTGGAAGTGCGTGATATGTATATTTTGCTTGTGGAAAGAATGAGCCAATATTTCCATGTGGTTTCTTGAGTATCATTGAATAATGATGATTTATTGGGGATGATGAAAAAATGGTGGTACAGGTAGGATAACCTGTAAGTTTTGGGTTATCTTTGCAAAGATTTATGAAGTAAATGATAAAAAAAGATGACTATTATTTTTCCTTCACCCATCTTCGGTCCTATACATTCCCGCCGTCTGGGTGTTTCTTTGGGAATTAACTTATTACCGGGTGACGGTAAGGTCTGTTCATTCGACTGCATCTACTGTGAATGTGGTTTCAATGCCGATCATCGTGCAAAGAAGCCTCTCCCAACCCGTGAAGAAGTCCGTGCGGCTCTTGAAGAAAAACTGAAAGATATGCAGGCGAACGGTCCTGCCCCTGATGTGCTGACGTTTGCTGGAAACGGTGAACCGACTGCTCATCCCCATTTCCCGGAAATTATAGAAGATACGCTTGCGCTTCGCGATCAGTATTTCCCGAAAGCGAAAGTAAGTGTATTGAGTAACTCTACGTTTATAGACCGTCCTGCTGTATTCGAAGCACTGAACAAGATAGATAATAATATATTGAAACTGGATACAGTGGATGAAGAATATATTCATTTATTAGATCGTCCTAATGGAAAATATTCCGTTAAGAAGATCATCGGAAAGATGAAAGAGTTCAAAGGAAACTGCATTGTGCAAACGATGTTTCTGAAAGGAGGTTATCAGGGAAAGGACATGGATAATACATCTGATAAATATGTGCTTCCCTGGATAGAAGCAGTGAAGGAAATCGCTCCCCGTCAAGTGATGATTTATACGATTGACCGGGAAACACCCGACCATGACTTACAGAAAGCTACGCATGAAGAATTAGACCGTATTGTAGCTTTACTGGAGAAAGAAGGGATTTCGGCAACAGCTTCTTATTAGTTTTTTCATAAAATGCCGCCTCTTTTTGTTGAGGCGGCACAAATACATAAATATAAGTATAATAGAAGAATCTTATCCTCCTTTCTTCACATAATCTTTCGGCAATATCCCGAATTGCTTCTGGAAGCAACGGGCAAAATACGAAGGATTATTGAATCCGACAATGAAACAAACCTCATTAATCCGGTATTCTCCTTCACGCAGAAGTTCTCCGGCCGTTTTGAGCCGTATCAACCGGATATAATCATTAGGTGGCATTCCGGTCAATCCTTTCAACTTGCGTTGCAGATTAGAACGGCTGATTGCCATTTCTTCCGCCATCTTGTCGATGGTAAATTCTTCATTGGTGAAATTCCGGGTAATAATTTCATTAATCGTGGTAAGCCATTTCACATCCGTTTTATTCATTAATGTCTGGTCGTATGACATATTCGGCACGGTTGTGAAGTGATTGAACAGCATACGCCTGTTTTCCAGCAGATTATTGATAGTGGCTTTCATATGACTTAGGGAGAAAGGTTTTTCTATGTAAGCATCTGCTCCATAGTCGAGACCTGCAATTTTCGAATCGATGCTGTCGAGTGCCGAAAGTAAGATAAACGGGATATGGCAAAGCATATTGTCGGAACGGATGGCTTTTAATAATTCGAATCCGTCCATATGCGGCATGACGATATCACTGATAATAAGGTCTACTGTCGTTGTTTCCAGACATTCCAATGCTTCCTTGCCATTGGTCGCTGTGTGGATGGTATAGGCATTTCCCAGATTCTTAGCCAGAAATTCCAGCATATCCGTCGTATCTTCCACAACGAGCAGGGAGTAACTGCCGGATTCGGCTTCTTCTTCCGGAGCGGGACCCTCATCGGGCATAGAAGTGACGGCGTGGGTTGCCGGAATACTTTTCTCTAAATAAGGGATTTCCACACACACTTCGCAACCTTCGGCATAATTAGGGTTAATAAAAACTTTCCCGTTATGTTTTTCGACTAATAGTTTGACAAGGCTTAGCCCGATACCTACTCCCGATCCGTTATTGCCGGCATTTCCCACCTGATAAAAGGGTTCGAACACCTTGCTGCATTCATCTTGCGGAATTCCCGGCCCGTCATCGCGTACACAGATGGAAAGAGTACGTCCTTCGGCGGACAAATGCTCGTCCAGAATCACCATAATACGGCTGCGGGCATATTTCATGGCATTCGTCAACAGGTTACTGACGACTTTCGTCAGTGCTTCCTGATCTACATTATATTGCAGATGTTCTTTCGGAAGAGAGACACTGAAGGATATTCCGGTCAGCGAGATGGCCCGGAAGCGGTCGATGATTTCCTCGGTCATCCGGTTGATATTTACCTCATTGAATGAAAGCGCATATCCTTCCTTATCCACTTTGCGGAAGTCGAGCAATTGTTTGATAAGTTCCATCAGGCGGTTGGTGTTTTTCCGTATCACCGACAGGTTACTTTCTACTTCACTGTTCCATTCATGTGTTTCCAAAATAGCTTCCAGCGGAGCTTTGATAAGGCTTACCGGAGTCTTGATTTCATGCGCAACCTGTGTAAAGAACGTTATCTTTGACTGGAACAATTCCTGATTCTTGATTTGTTCCATCTCTTTCATCTTCCTTAATTTCACGGCTTGTTGCTTACGCAGATAAAGCCTTACCAGAAAATAAGTGAAGCCACATGCAATTAGTAAATAGAAAATCTTGGCGTAGATCGTCTTCCAGGGTGGAGGAAGAACTTCAATATGCAGACAGCAGTCGTCATTGCTCCAATATTCATCGTTGTTGCTGGATTTCACACGGAACGTATATTCACCCGGAGGCAGGTTGAGAAAGGATACATTATGTTTATCCGTGTATATCCATTCCTTGTGGATGCCGTCCAGTTTGTAGGCATATAAATTCTTGCTGGGAGCCACATAACTTAGACTTTCAAATGTGATGTCGAACGAAACTACCTGATAAGGAATGGTAACCTGTCCGCTAAGGGCAGGAATGCGTTTGCTAAGGCTCACCTTATCATCGGGACTGTGCATATACACTGCCGAAATAGATGCCGTGGGCTTTACCTTATTGATCGATAATTTGAACGGATAGAAACTGTTGAATCCGTTCACCCCACCGAAATAAAATTTCCCGTCACGGGCTTGCATGGAAGAACGGAAGTTGAACTGGTTGCTTTGCAATCCGTCCTCAATGGTATAAAGTTGTGCCCGCTTGTTTTGCGGCTCATAACGGATCAGTCCCCTGTTGGAAGAAAGCCAATAGTTACCCGATTGATCGTCCAGTATGCCGTAAATGATATTGTTCGGCAGATTCTCTTTGGTAGAGAAATTTTCAAAATGGTCCTCCTGATAGTGATAACGGCAGATGCCGCCTCCCTCGGTACAAAACCATAGATTCTGTTTATGGTCGATATACACACGGATAACCCAGTTGCTACAGGGAGAAGCAGGGTCAGCCGGATCGTTACGGTAGTTGTGCAGCTTACCGGTCTGGCGATTATAACGCCAGATGCCATCCCTTTTACTTGCCAGCCATAAGTCCCCATACTGGTCTTCCACCATATCGTAGATAAAGATATGACTTAAAGGCTCCAGTGTCCGGAACGAATCACTGTCCGCATCATACCGGCAGAATCCGGACAGAGTGCCCAGATAAATACTGCCATCTTTCGTTTGATAAATGGAGTAGATATGATCGTTAGGAATGGAATGGGGGTTAGTACGGTTGTGGCGATAGTTCTTTGTTTTTCCCGTTTGGATATCCAGGATATATAACCCCCGTGAGAAACTGCCGATCCACAGCTTTCCTTCGTTGTAGAGCAGCGCATGGATATTGTGATAACCGATATTGGGATTATTGCTTTTCAATAGATGATTCTTAAACTTCTTCGTGCGGGGATCAAAGAGATTCAATCCGCCGTCTTCGGTAGCAATCCAGATGTTGCCGTCGGGATCTTCGCAAAACTGGCTGATAACATTTCCCGAAAGAGAATTCTCCGTACCGTTGGGATAATACCACTCGATATCCTTATGCTTGGGAGACAGGTAACTCACTCCACTGAAATACGTCCCGATCCAGATTCCCCCTTCCCTGTCCTGATAACAGGCATAGATACTTTCTTTGTTTTGTTCATCGTCGGTCGGCAGACACTCTCCTGTGGTGGTGTTGAATGTGTAAAGTCCGTCATCGGAGCCGAGATAGAAAGAGTTGGCTGTCCGTTGAAACAGGGTGCGGATGCGTGGGATGGTGAGTGTGTCCCCTTCTCCGAAGTAATAGCGGAATTGCCCTGTCTCCTTATTGAAACGTGCCAGTCCTCCGTACCATGTACCCGCCCATAGCACTCCCTGCGAACTTTCCATCAAAGAAATAATTTCGTTGCAGGCAGGACGTCCGAAAGAAGTCTCTTCGGATATATACCCTGTGAAGTTGTCCGTGCGCTGGTTGTATTTCGCAAGGCCATTCCGCGTGCCTATCCAGATTGTCCCGAACGAATCATTGCAGACCACCCACACATGGTTGTCCGGCAATGAGTGGGGGTCGGAGAGAGAATGTAGATACTGCTTCAATGTTCCCCTTTTCTCGTTGTAGACAAACAATCCGCTGGCTGTTCCGATCCATAGCTGTCCGGAGTTGTCATAAGCCATCCCGAAGACACTGTTGACTGTCACTCCATCTTCTGTCCGGCGGTCGAATACGGAAAATTTCTCTTCCCGCGAGTCGAATAAATACAGTTTTTCCGTGCTTGCCACCCAAATCAGATTGTTATCCGGATGTCGGCAGATGGTTACTATATTCATATAACTGTTTCCGCCGTTTTCTGACGAATGTCCGTAGTTGGTAAACTCGATGCCGTTGAAACGATTCAGTCCGTCCTGTGTGGCAAACCACATATATCCGATGCTATCCTGAAGGATGCTCCGGACACAATTGCCCGATAGCCCCGATCTAACGTCATATTTCTTGTAGATATTGGCGAAGACCAGAGAGACCGATGCCAGCAGTATGCATATGGATAAGACGGACCGTTTCATAATTTCCTTTCTTTGTTATCAGGTTCGGTTCATTTATATGCTGTTTACAGGAGATATAGATCCAGTAAACAGGGTAACTATCCCCTCTGTAGAGGTCTCTACTTCACGTCGTCCCACGTATCTGTACGGAATGGGAAAGCACTCAATCCGAAAGTATTACGCAGGGTGATGTTTCCTACATAATTACGGAAGGCATAGCGCACGGCAACCGGTTGGGCAACTTCTTCACTCCACACTTCTACCGTGTTGGTGCGTCCTATAATCTTTGCCTTTGCCGGATAGAACTTCTTGTCGGCTCCCGCTATCTCGAATCCCTCCAGTTCAGAGAAAGTGGGGAACAGTCCGGCAGGAGCGTTATTGAATGTCACTATGGCCTTGTTGCCGGAATAGTCTACTTTGGTCATCACCGGACCGGTAGATGGCAGCCTGCGCACACCGTAAGTTTTGGTTAGTGCAAGTGTAGCCAGGCGGAGGCCCACTACTTCTTTCTGGGATGGGTGGATGCAGAATTCGTCACCGATATCGGTGGTCGGTATGATGCCGGAGTTGGGAATTGTTTTCAAGGCTTCCATTTGTGCCTCCCGCAATAAGGCGGCACCTGTGTCACGGCTGTCTTTATATTGGTGAGGGGCAATCTGTACGTAATAGAAAGGCATATCAGGAGCTTCCCATACATTTCTCCATAGCTGCACCATAGCAGTCATCATCGGGGCATAGAACTGGTAGTTGGATATATTCGATTCTCCCTGATACCAGAGGAAGCCGCGTGCCGTGAAGTTCTTTACAGGCCATAGCATGGTGTCGTATAGTCCCGATAACCGCTGTGACATACTTAATTTAGGATTGCCGGCTGCTTTCACGTTCATACCTTCAACGGAAGCCAATGTTTTCTCGTCCATCCATGCTTCGATTCGTGAACCGCCCCAGCTGTTGATAACCAGTCCTACGGGGATATGAAGGCTTTCAGTCAGTTGGCGGGCGAAGAAATAACCTGCGGCACTGCAATCAATGGTTGTTTCAGGAGCGGGAACTTCCCATTTCCTGTCTTCGAAGTCTGCCCGCTGTTTCTCGTCTTTTGTTCTCGGGACAGTGATAAAACGGATTCTGTCGCGGTAATTGCTTGTGTTCAGAAGCGTTTCAAGCGAGTTGTCAATGGGCTGTGCGGCATTTCCCATCATGCGCATTTCCATATTCGACTGTCCGGAGCAGATCCACACCTCCCCTATCAGTATATCCGAGAGAGTGACCGGAGTTCCGTCGCTGATTGTAATAGAATAAGGTGTATATCCTCCTTTGGGAGTATCTACTTTCACCAGCCATGCCCCGTCTTTGTCGGTAGATGCCTGATAAGTCCGGTTGTTCCATGAAGTAGTGACGGTTACTTTTTTGCCGTCTGCCCAACCCCATAATTTAACGGAGCTGTTCTGTTGAAGCACCATGTGATCTCCCATCATTGCGGGGAGTTTTACTTTGCCTTGTGCAAGCGGTAGGAATAAAAGTGATAAAATCAGAAGTAGAAATTGTTTTTTCATACTGTTTTTTATTAGATATTCGACGAATAGTTATTAGGTATCGGGCAAAAATACAATCTATTTTTAAATATGGAATAAGAATAGCTGGTCATTTTCTGATAAAAGCTAGTCGAAATCTTAAAAGCTGGTTTTTCCTTTTCATTCTCGGCCGAATTTTCTTAATTAGTGGCATCAATCGCCTAAACAGTATTATTAGGTTGGTTAAATATCCCATTTCTTTGCACTGTGAGTATTTAACAACCTAATTGTTTCATTAAATCTAATCAAATGGAAAAGAAGCATTATCTATTATTTTTATTGGCTTCGCTCTTTTTACTGACAGATGTGGTGTGGGCACAGACATCTGCTACAGTAAGTGGAGTAGTGATCGATGAGAATGGAGAAACCCTGCCGGGTGTTTCCGTCGTCGAAGTAGGTACAACGAACGGTGTCTTGACAGATTTGAACGGGCACTACACCTTAAAAACAACTTCTGCCAAACCTTCTGTTTCTTTCAGTTACATTGGTTATCAAACCACCACGCTTCCCCTGAACGGACGCACGAAACTCGACGTCCGGATGAAGGTGGAAACGAAAGTACTGGATGAAGTAGTGGTAGTGGGTTACGGTGTGCAGAAGAAAGTGAACCTGACCGGTTCCGTGACTTCCATCAACTTTGCCGACCAGACGGAGGGACGTCCCATCATGAGTGTTTCTTCCGCTCTTTCGGGACTCGCTGCCGGTATGAACGTGACGCAGGCTTCGGGACAACCCGGATCGGACGGCGCCACCATCCGCGTGCGTGGTAACGGTACGTTTAATACCAACTCCCCATTGGTACTGGTAGACGGTATTGAATGGAGCATGGACAACGTGAACCCCAACGACATTGAAAGTATCTCCGTACTGAAAGACGCTGCCTCAACAGCTATTTATGGTACGCGTGCCGCTAACGGAGTGATCCTCATCACCACCAAAAGCGGAAAAGGCAAACCGCAAATCTCCTATTCTTATTCGGGAGTCGTGCAAATGCCTTACAACAACCTCTCTTTCGTAAGCGACTACGCCCGCTATATGGGACTGGTCAACGAGGCTTGCGAAAATGTGAATACCAAAGGCATTTTCTCGCAGGAAAGCATTGACCGCTGGAGGGCTGCTTCTGCCGATCCGAACGGACTGAACGAATACGGAGTGCCCAATTACGTGGCCTATCCGAACACGAACTGGTTCGACGAAGTATTCGACACCGGATATTCGCAGGAACACAACCTCTCTGTCTCCGGTAGCTCGGAGAAAGTGAAGTATATGCTTTCCTTGGGCTATCTCGACAATCAGGGAGTCATGAACCGCTGGAACCTCGATTCAAGTACGCAGAAAATCAATTTCCGTACCAATCTGGAAGCCAAGATTGTGAAGTGGATGACCGTCGGTACCCGCCTTTACGGACAAAAGCAGGATTACGGGATGGCAAACATCAGCAATGGATTCAAGTATCTCTACCAGACTACTCCGGGTGTATATCCGGGCGAACCGAACTACTGGGGACGTCCCGCACTGGCAAGTGAAGAATCTTCCAATGCCAATAATATCTTCGGGCAGATGGCGGGAGCTACCGGTTTCAATACCGTATGGCGTCTCAACGCTTCAGTCTACGGAATTATCACTCCTTATAAAGGCCTCAACATCGAAGGTACATTCAACTATTCGCCGACATTTACCGACAGGTCTTCCTATAGCCGCCAGAATGGTTATTGGGACTACGTGACCGACCAACGTGTCAGCGAAAGCGCATTGGAGAACGCTTCCATTACCAATACAAGCGCGCGCACCTGGCGTCAGAGTGCCGAAATACTGGTACGCTATCATACCACCATCAAGAAAGACCACGATCTGGGTGCATTACTCGGATATTCCGCACAGGAATATTACAGCAAGAGCTTTGCCGTTTCCCGTAAAGGAGCTACTGACTGGACACTGAACGAATTGAGCACCTATGAAACTCTCGTCAGCTCTTCCAGCTCGGCACCTGCCAAATGGGGACTGCTCTCCTATTTCGGCCGTGTCAACTATGGATATAAAGGACGCTACCTCTTCGAAGCCAACCTCCGTGCCGATGCCTCTTCCCGTTTCGGTGTGAACCAGCGTTGGGGATATTTCCCCTCGTTCTCCGGTGGATGGCGTATCTCGGAAGAATCGTTCATGCAGGGAGCATCCGACTATCTCTCCAACCTGAAACTGCGTGTTTCGTGGGGAAAGACAGGTAACAACTCTACGGGCAACTACGACTGGCAGGCAAATTATGCCACAGGCAATGTTGTAATCGATGGTGAAGGAACCAAAGGACTGGTACGTAAAAAACTAAGCAACGACAAACTGCATTGGGAAAGTACCGCAACAACCGACATCGGACTGGACTTCGGTTTCTTCAACAACCGCCTGACGGGTGAAATAGACTACTATAATAAATATACTTCAGACATTCTCTACCATCCCGAACTCTATCTCTCGATGGGTGTTGTCGGCTCTGCTCCCGAAAATCTGGGTGAAGTGCGCAACCGCGGTGTAGAATTTACCCTGAACTGGAACGACCGTATCGGAAAAGACTTTGAATACCGGGTAGGCATGAACTTCTCTTTCAATGCCAATAAGGTAATGAAATTCAAGGGCGATCTCCAGAAATACTGGACGTATGATGCACAGGGAAACAAAGTTAGCTATGTCAACAACTTCAGTGATGTGTCCGAATCCGGATTCGGAGGATACATCTGTGAAGGTCGCCAACTGGGTGAAACCTATATGTATAAGGTGTACAGAGGTTCCGGCGAAGGCTATACCGGAGGTGCGGTGGACGTCCATGCGGGACCGAAGGACGGAATGATACGTACAAAGGAAGACATGGTATGGGTACAGGCCATGATTGACTCCGGTTATTCATTCGGAGGAATGAAGACGATTGCCAAAGACCAGCTTTGGTATGGTGACATTCTCTATGCCGACAGCAATGGGGATATGAACTATGGTGATACGAACGACAGGGATTTCTCCGGTCATACCAGTGTGCCGAAATTCAACCTGGGCTTCAACTGTGCTTTCTCTTACAAGAATATTGATTTCTCCATGTTGTGGTCGGGAGCTTTCGGACATTACCTCAACTGGAATACGGATTACTACAACTCCACGCTCGTGAGTCACGGATATGGCATTATCGAACATATTGCCGACAATCATTACTTCTTCGATCCTTCCAATCCGGACGATTCGCGCACCAACCAGTCGGGCAAATACCCCCGTCTGACGTATGGAACTACGTATAATAACAGAATCCAGAGTGATTGGAACGAATATAAGGCCGACTATTTCAAGTTGAAGAATATCCAGATAGGCTATACATTGCCGCAGAGGATTTCCAGTAAGTTCTTTGTAAGCAAGCTCCGTGCTTTCGTGTCGATGGATAACATCCTGACGATTACCAGTTACCCGGGACTTGATCCGGAAATAGGAACTGAAATCGGCTACCCATTGATGCGTCAGATCTCTTTTGGCGGACAGATTACCTTTTAATGATGTAGAACTAAAAAACAGAATCTGATATGAAAAAGATATTAATGATTTTAACGATGGCTCTGGCTGCTACCTCCTGCATGGATATTCTCGATGTGGCCCCGGAAGACCAGATCGCAAGTGAAAACATGTGGACTACGGAGGAGCTTGCCGACAAGGGAATGGCAGGACTCTACTATCCGTTCTATGCCACCCAACTCTCGTCTACCCAGCTCCGGCGTGCCGACGGTTTGAACCGCCAGGGAATCGAAGCCATGAGCTTCGCAACCGATTATTATTCCAACAACTATCCGGTGGAACTGCTTTCGCTGGCTACCAAACCTGCCAATGACTTTCAGGTGTGGTATGAATGGAAGTTCTGTTACACCATCATCCATGCGTGTAACGATGCGATTGCCAATCTGCATAAAGCGGATATGGCTGCCGGTAAACTGGCGCGTTATCAATGCGAAGCCCGTTTCCTCCGTGCGTGGGCTTACAATCGGCTGAATATGCTTTATCAGGGTGTTCCCGTTTATCTGGAACCCATCAATAATGAAGACTGTACGCGTGGTCAATCTTCGGTAGATGAAGTCTGGCAAGTGATTCTGGACGATTTGACGTATTGTATCAATAATCCCGATTTCCCCCATAACACGCTGAACGAAAACTACGGACGCCCCTCCAAGGGAGCTGCTTATGCGCTTCGTGGCATGGTGTATATGTGGAAGAAGCAATACAAGGAAGCAGGCAATGATTTCAAAGAAGTGGAAACCTGCGGCTACGGCTTGTGGACAGGCGAATATGCCGACTTCTTCAAATATGAAAACGAGAAAGACAAAGAAATGATTTTCTCGCTCCAGTTTAGCGAAGAAACCGGTTACTGTGACAACATTCAGCAAATGACCGGTGCGCGTGATACGTATGACGGATGGACGGAAATAAAACCTTCCGCAGACTTTGTAGACTATTATAAGAATGCCGACGGATCGGACTTCAAATGGTCGGAAGTAGACGGTTTGGAAGATTGGGACTTATTGACTCCGCAACAACGTGAAATCTTCTTCTGCCGTGACGGGTTGGAATCCATGTCCTCACAAAAGAATGCCCTTATCAAACGCGTAGGTGAAGATATTTATCAGAAATACTACCTGAACAGTGGTAACGAAGCCCGCATTAAAAAGGCGTATGACAACCGCGACCCACGTTTGCAACAGACAGTCGTTACCCCTTATATCCCGGTAGATTGCTACAAGCCTAACTATGCCGGAGATGCCAACCAAATCGGTAAACAACTCCGCTGGCCGTTGAAGGAACAAGGCACGAATGGAGGAGACTTCTGGCTCGATAAACGTACTTCCGCTTTCTACTGCTATCGTAAATACAATGAGTTTGAGAAAGGCCGCTTGATTAGCCGGAGCCGTTGTCATACCGACTGGCCGTTGATTCGCTATACCGATGTATTGTTACAGTATGCGGAAGCATTGGCACAGACCGACCAGATAGGAGAAGCCATCCGCTTGGTGAATAAAGTACGTACCCGCGCCCACATGCCTGTGTTGACAGAGGGCGGAAGCGGTCCGTGCGCAGTGAACGGAAAAGAAGACATGCTCGAAAGAGTGCGCTATGAACGTCGCGTGGAATTCTGTCTGGAAGGAATCAACTTCTTCGACGAAGTACGTTGGGGAACCTATAAAGAAACCAAATTCCAGGGAAAAGACGTGAATGGCGGCAAGTCCTGGTGGGGCGATATGGTAGAGTATAACTGGTATTACACCGAATCTATGTGGCCGTGGACTGCTCCTATCTCTGAAACGCAGAAGAACCCGAACCTGACTAAACGAAGCGGTTGGGCGTATTAATCATAAAGATTTGAATAAGGATGAAGAAAATACTTTTACTATTACTCATTTTTGTATTCGGTTGCACAGGTGCGTTTGCACAACAGTTTGATTATGGCAAGATAGCGCCTCATCCCCGTCTGTTATTGCCGGAGGGCGGAGAAGAAGCTATTAAGAAAGCTATTGCGGAGTATCCCCCGTTGGCAGCAGTTCACCAACGGATTATGGAACTTTGCGACCGGACACTTACGGAACCACCTGTGGAACGTATCAAGGAGGGCAAACGCCTGTTGGCGATTTCGCGCATCGCATTGAAGCGTATCTATTACCTCTCATACGCTTACCGTATGACGGGAGATAAGAAATACGCTCACCGTGCGGAACAGGAGATGCTCGCTGTCAGCCGTTTCACGGACTGGAACCCTACTCATTTCCTGGATGTAGGCGAGATGGTAATGGCATTGGCTATCGGTTACGACTGGCTTTATGATTCTTTGCAGCCCGACACCCGCCGGGTGGTGCGTGAAGCAATCATCGAAAAAGGATTTGATGCGGCAAAGAATACCCGTCATGCCTGGTTCTACACTGCCAAGAATAACTGGAATTCCGTATGTAATAGTGGATTGGCGTATGGTGCGCTGGCTCTTTTCGAAGAGATTCCGGAGATCTCGAAAGGTATTATCGAGAAATGCATGGAGACAAATCCGAAAGCGATGGTAGGCTATGGTCCTGATGGAGGTTATCCCGAAGGATTCGGATATTGGGGGTACGGGACGAGTTTTCAGGTAATGCTCATTGCTGCGCTCGAAAGTGCTTTCGGCACAGACAATGGGCTCTCCCAAGCCCCCGGATTTAAGGAGTCTGCCCGTTTCATGCAGTATATGACGGCTCCGAGTGGAGACTGCTTCTGTTTCTCGGATTCTCCGGTGGAGGCGGAATGTAACATGATGATGTTCTGGTTTGCAGGCAAGGAGAAAGACCTTTCCCTGTTGTGGATTGAACGTCAGTATCTCGACCGCCCGGATATGCAGTTTGCCGAAGACCGTTTACTACCCAGCCTGATGGTGTTCTGTTCACAGCTCGACCTGAACCGGATCGGAAAGCCGAAGAAAAACTTCTGGTTTAACCGCGGAGATACGCCTGTGTTTATCTACCGTGGCGGATGGGACAGTAAGAAAGACACCTATCTGGGAGTGAAAGGAGGTTCGCCCTCTACCTCTCATGCACACATGGATGCCGGGTCGTTTATCTTCGAGAGAGACGGAGTGCGTTGGGCGATGGACTTGGGGATGCAGAGTTATATCACACTCGAAAGTAAGGGAGTGGACCTGTGGAATATGTCGCAGAACGGACAACGCTGGGAAGTATTCCGGTTAAGCAATATCGCTCACAATACGTTGACGATTAACGGAGAACGCCATTTGGTAGAGAGCAATGCCCCGATTACCCGTACTTTCGAGTCGAAGAAACAGAAAGGGGCGGAAGTAGACCTGTCGAGTGTGTTTGCCAACAGTGTGAAGAAAGCTGTCCGCACCGTGATATTGGACAGGAAAGACCATCTGGAGGTAATAGACCGGTTGGAGACGGGCGATAAGGAAGCTACCGTATCCTGGATGATGGTCACCCCGGCAGAAGCCAAGATTACGGGCAAGAACCGCATAGAATTGACTAAAGACGGACAACGGATGCTCCTGACAGCAGATACCGGTACGGAAGTAGAAATGAAAATCTGGTCCAACGTGCCCCCGCATGAATATGATTTCCGCAATCCGGGAACCATCCGCGTTGGCTTTGAAACGGTGATTCCTGCCCATTGTGCCTCGCAACTGAAAGTACGACTTATTCCTTTGAAGTAATACAAATAAATTCATTGAACCATGAAAACGATTCTTTTTAAAACAATCATCATAGCTTTCTTCGTAGGAACAGCCGTAAGTTGTTCCGATGAGGATGAGAACAGATTCCGTCCGGGATCTACCCATGAGAAACCGAATCCTACGGAACCGGAGGGTGGACTGGATTATTCCAGACTGACTGCGGATAACCATCCCCGTCTGTTGATGAACACCGAGGCTTTCACTGCATTGAAAGCCAAAGTGGATGCAAATACGAGTGCCAATCTGACCTTGCTGCATAACACCATTATGGGAGTGTGCAACAGCAAAGGGATGAATGCAACGGCACTGACTTATAAACTGGATGCCAGCAACAAACGTATTCTCGATGTTTCCCGTGATGCTCTATTGCGTATTTTCACTTGTGCTTATGCCTACCGGATGACTGGCGATGCCAAATACCTGACTAAAGCGGAAACCGATATCAATGCTGTATGCAACTTTCCCGACTGGAACTCGAAACGTCATTTTCTCGATGTGGGCGAAATGGCTACGGCCGTTGCTTTCGGCTACGACTGGCTCTATAACGAACTAAGCGCCTCCACCCGTACGAAAGCAGCCAACGCATTGCTGAAGTTTGCTTTCCAACAGGCACAGAACAAGAACTGGAACCTGAACTTCTATGAAGCTACCAACAACTGGAACCAGGTTTGTAATGGCGGACTGGTCTGTGCGGCACTGGCTTCTTATGAAAACAATCCTTCCGAAGCAAAGGACATGATTGAAAAGGCTTTAGAATCCAATAAACCTGCATTGGAAGTGATGTACTCTCCCGACGGCAACTATCCGGAGGGCAGCGGTTACTGGTGTTATGGCACACTTTATCAGGTGTTGATGCTTGCCGCCCTCAACAGTACGCTTGGCACGGATAACGGACTTTCCGATACACCGGGATTCTCCAAAACGGCAGAATATATGTTGTATATGACAGGGCTGAACAGCAAGTTCTTTAATTATTCGGACTGTGCTCCCTCTTCTACCGCAGCACTTGCTTCGTGGTGGTTTGCCGATAAATACAGTAACCCGTCATTGCTCTATAATGAACTGAAAATGCTGAAGAACGGTGAATATGCTTCCTGTGCCGAAAACCGCCTATTGCCAATGATTATGGCTTTCGCCAATAATCTGAATCTGGATGCGATCTCCGCCCCTTCCAATAAGCTATGGAGTGGAAAAGGGGAAACGCCCGTCGTGATGGTGCATACCGACTGGACATACACGGATACGGATAAATACCTCGGTATCAAAGGCGGCAAGGCCGGTTCTAGTCATGGACACATGGATGCCGGTTCATTTGTATACGATGCGTATGGAGTGCGCTGGTCGATGGATTTCGGTCTGCAAAGTTATACAACTCTTGAGTCGGTACTGGCCGGTTTGGGGGGTAATCTTTGGGATATGGGACAGAATTCGATGCGTTGGGATGTATTCCGCCTGAATAATCTCAATCATAGCACGATCTCAGTCAATGATGCCCGTCACCGGGTGGACGGTGCGGCTACCCTGACCACTACCATCAACACTGCTACGGAATTGGGAGCCACTTTCGATCTGACAGAAGTAGTGTCCGATCAGGCTGCATCCGCTACCCGTACCGTGAAAATCGTGAACGATAAAGATTTAGTAGTCATGGATGAGATAAGGGCAAGAACGGATAAATCCGCCAAAGTGCGCTGGTGTATGGTGACCCCTGCCGTCCCGACGGTGGAAAGTAACCGCATCGTGTTGACTAACGGAAGCAAAGTGATGTATCTCACAGCCAGCGGAACCGTGAAGCCTACCTACAAAACATGGAGTACTACCAGTGAAAACTCTTATGACCAGGCTAATCCGGGTACTTATATGGTCGGCTTTGAAGCAACGGTCACAGCCAACCAGACTGCCACATTTACTACAACCCTGTCCCCCAAATAAAATGAATTGAACGTATGAGAATCTTATTATTATCTATACTAGGACTTCTAACATTGGCATCCTGCTCCAGGCAGGAGCCAATGGAGGCGCTGATTGACCGTGTGTTTACCGTTGCAGAGCAACAATACACGAATATGGATACCCGCCTGACGGAAAAGACACTTCCCCGCACGCTCTCTGCCGAGGGTGAGTTTGTCCCTTCGAATATCTATTGGTGGTGCAGCGGGTTCTATCCCGGCTCCCTCTGGTATATCTATGAATATACCCGGAACGATGCCGTGAAGGCGCTGGCCGAGAAGAATACGTTGAAACTCGACTCTATACAGTACGTGACCAGAGATCACGATGTAGGTTTCCAGTTGAACTGCAGTTATGGGAATGCTTTCCGGCTGACGGGCAATGAGGCTTATAAGCAGGTGCTCTATCAGGGAGCCAAATCCCTGTCAACCCGCTTCCAACCTACCGCCGGTGTAATCCGTAGCTGGGACTTTGTGCGCAAAGGTTGTGACTGGAAGTTTCCGGTGATTATTGACAATATGATGAACCTGGAATTGCTGTTATCCATGTCGAAAGCCTATGCCGATGATTCTTTGCAGAACATAGCCTGCACACATGCCAACACCACTATCCTGAATCATTTCCGCGATGATTACTCTACGTATCATCTGGTGGACTACGATCCTGAAACCGGAGAAGTGCGCGGCAAGCAGACTGTGCAGGGTTTCTCGGACAATTCTTCTTGGAGCCGCGGACAGGCATGGGCCTTGTATAGCTATACGATGATGTTCCGCCTGACGGGTTATCAGAATTATCTGTTGCAAGCCGGACATATTGCCGATATGCTGCTCCGCCGTCTGCCTGCCGACGGTATTCCTTACTGGGACTTTGACGCTCCGGTGGAAGAACACTCCTATCGGGATGCTTCTGCTGCCGCTATCATGGCCTCTGCTTTTATCGAGCTAAGCCGCTATATCCCCGGAACGGAAGCCAAGGAATCTTATCTTGCCATGGCGGAAAAGCAACTCCGCACGCTTGCCTCGAAAGAGTATCTGGCCGAACCGGATACGAACGGGAACTTCCTCCTGAAGCATAGCGTGGGCGCACTTCCAGATAAAAGCGAAGTAGATGTCCCCCTGACGTATGCCGATTATTACTTTTTAGAAGCATTGCTACGGTATAAGAATCTACAAAAATAAAACTAATACAATATGATTATGAAGAACTTACATATAAGCATGGCATTTATCTTCGTATTACTGCTGATAACTGCCTCCTGTTCGGACAAGGATGATTCGGCTCCACGTGTCATCCCCACCATGAACCTGACAGTTTCGGAGATTGCAGACAATACGGCTCTGATTACTTCCGAACAGCAAACTGGTACTACATTCGGAGCGAAAGTCATTGATTTCTATCCGGTGGCTGACATCGGTTTTGACTACAACATTGAAGTGAAGCTGGTGAAATTCGTAGAAGAAAACGGAGAACCGGTATCTCTGCCCTATACGCGTAAAGTCACCGAAGGATTGCGTCCGGGAGTGAATTACATTAGTGCTATCATTGCCTATAATGCCGAGGGGCGTGCCGTGTGTTCCGCTTTTCAGACTTGGAAAGCGGCAGGAACAGAAGGCGCATGGAGTGATGGCGGTTCTGCCGGTGATCTGGAAGAGAATGAATGGTAAACGAGGATGTAACCTAAAAGAATGAATGGTATGAAAAATAAATTATATGCAATAGGTGTAACGATTCTGATGATGACAAGTTGCACACAGGACGAGCTTATTTCGTCCGATAACGGCCGGGAACCGGTAATGGAAGGTTCATGTCTGACGCTGGTCGGACTCTCGTCTCCGCAGACGCGTGTTTCTATCGGTGATAAAACAGGTGATGTTTATCCGGTGCTTTGGAGTGAGGGGGATGCCTTGGGAGTTTTCTCCCGTACGGCAGGGACTGATATTCACAATGTGCAGTCTTTGTTAAGTGATGAATCGATCGGGCAGAATTCCGGTGTCTTTACTTCGGACGATGTGAAGATGGCGGAAGCAGGAGCTACGGAACTTCTTATCTATTACCCGTACCGGGCAAGTACGGAACTGGCCGAAGACGGGAACAAGATTACTTCTTCCTTGTCTGTAGAGCAGGGGCAAAGTCGTCCGGGTGATAGTCATCATATTGGAAAGTATGGGTTTGCATTTGCCAAGGCAACAGTCAGCGGTCCGGATATGCTTGCCAAATTTACGTTGAGTCATGCGATGGCTTATGTGAAGTTCAGCATCTCGTCGCAGGAACTTTCTACGTACAGGCTAAAGAGTGTTTCCCTGTACGACAAGGAGACGAAAACGCCTCTTTCCGGTACGTTTACCGCGAATCTGGATACGGACGAGTTGACATACGGTACGGATGTCAAGCCGTATGCCACTGTTTCACTGGCTACTCCCGAGTTGCTGGCTTCCGCACAGGATCTATATCTGACTACGTATCCTGCTGATTTAAGCGGCAAAGAGGTGTATATTGTGGTCACTCTGGAGAATGACCGGCAGACGGTTACGATTCCTATTCTAAAGGAAGGAAAGCAGTTGAAAGCCAATGCAGTCAATACGATTGCTATTAATAACTTGAAACTTTCGGATAATTCCTGTGAATGGTATGAGCCTGTAGAGACACGTCTGCTGGCAGGCGGATGGGCTTATGGCGAATCCAACTGTCTGATGACGAATATTTCGGCCAGTGGTGTGAGCAATACGATTAGTGTGAAGGCACGTGGTAACTTCATGGAAGTGGAAGAACCTAAGTATGCAAAGACTATTCTCGGGTGCGATTTGAATGTTAATCATAAGATGATTGCTGTGAATGGTTCTACTACGGACATCACTCCCGTTGGCGGTGATTACAATATTACGATCAATACCTATAAGGTAAGTGGAGGTTATGACGGCGGTTGCGGTCAGGTGGCTATCTATGGAGAGGATCAGACTACTGTTATCTGGAGTTTTATTATCTGGATGACCCCTACTCCGGCAGAACACCCTTATGGTAATACGGGATATGTAGTGTTGGATCGTAATTTGGGTACTTACATGACATGCGAAGGAGACAACTGGAAGCAAAACGGTGTTTACTTCCAGTGGGGACGTCCTACGCCGGTGGGCTGGTCGGGAACCGTGGGTACTAACATACCTACTCAAGCCACCAATGTCCGCTTCTCTATCGAAAATCCTCGTGCATTGCTTTATACCAATGAAGTGGAGAATACAAAATCCGACTGGTATCTGGGTGCATGGACCGGTGCACGTACCGACCGTAAGGATGACTTCTGGGGTAATCCGAACGAATCGAGCACTTATCTCAATCCTTCTGACGGTCATAAATCTATTTATGATCCTTGTCCGAAAGGGTATCGGGTAGTGTCTCCCCGTGTATTGGATGAGATAGAGCAGAAAGGTGAATTTGTGAAACAGAGCGCAACTGCGGTATTTAAATATTGCTATGATGGTACAAACTATGCTTATTGGCCGTTAGCAGGTTGTAAGTGGGGATCTAATGGTGGAAATAATGGTAATAATACAGGGCTGGATGCTAGCAAGGGTGCTGCTTGCTATTGGTCCAACTCATCGGCAAGTAGTTATGGAAATGATAAGGATCAGGGAGCTACTTCCTTGTATTATAAAGTTTCCGATAAGACGTGGACTCACTCTTCCGGTCGTTCTCATGCATTCTCTGTACGGTGTATGAAAGATACCGAGAATCGTTAGGCTTATGGGGCTGTATGAGGAAATAGAGTTTTCCATCTCTGTTCCATTTTTAAGATTCAGAAGAAAACCGGAATAAGATAAAAGGACCTAATAGAAGAAAAAGTGCATATTCAGTTGCAAGAATATGCGCTTTTTCTTTTTATATTGCATTTATTTCCTTGAAATATGCAATATATGGTGTCACTAAACCATCGGTTTGGTGTAATCAAAGCTTCGGTTTGTTTAAAACAAACGCTCTCTTTGGTATAAACAAACCGTCGGTTCCTTTTAAAGGAAGCGAAACTGGGTTTTGGGAGAGCAGAATTAGAGCTGGTTGGTCTTTCTTTTCTGTTGGTTTGTAAATAGCAATCTGATATGTGTCTGACGATATAGTGACTTTTTATACTTTTAAAAGGTCTGCTTTACTGCAATTTGTCTAGCAATAATAGGTGTTTGGTGCCGCTTGCGAATTGTGCTGTTTTAAATTGCAGGCGTTTTTTCTGATTCAGAAGAGAGGAGCTCGAATTATGAGGCACAGAATAGATAAAATATGCGTTTCTTCATATTGATTCCGTCTGTCTCCTGCATACGATTTATTGAATGCTCATCTTCATATAAACGATGGTATCTTTGCCATGAGCAAAGGTTTGTTTACTACTTGTGAAACTTAAATAAATGACATCATACTCTTTCTGTTTTTAATTTAAAGAAAGAAGGGCTGCCGGAGAAGTGATTCTGTAGCAGCCCGTTTTGTTGTAAATTGTTTTTGTGTAATACGTCTTTTACGCTTTCAGTAGCTCATTTATTTTACAAGGCTCTTCGCCCTCTCCAACGCTACATTGATATTCGGACAGATATTCTCTTTTCCAAGCAGTTCGTAGAATCCGGCTTTTTCCAGTACGTTATGCACGTTCTCGTTTACTCCGGAAAGGATAACGGTGGTTTTTTCCTTCTGTGACATCTCGCAGAGGGTGGTCAGATTATGAATACCTGTGGAGTCGATGAACGGAACCTTACGCATACGGATAATACGTACTTTCGGACGGTCTCCCAGTTGAGCCATGGTTTCTTCAAATTTGGTAGCGATACCGAAGAAGTAAGGACCATTGATTTCGTATACCTCTATGCCTTTGGGAATCATCAGGTTTTCTTCGTGTACGGTAATATCCGATTCTTTATTAGGGTCAATCTCGTCGGTAATCACCGAGATTTCGGTAGTCTCCATGACACGCTTCATGAAGAGGACGCAGGCAATCACCAATCCTACCTCGATAGCGACAGTCAAGTCGAAGATTACGGTCAGGAAGAAAGTAATCAGCAATACGGTGACATCTGATTTCGGGTTCTTCAATAAAGCTCTGAACACACGCCATCCGCTCATGTTATAAGATACGATGACCAGTACCCCGGCAAGGCACGCCATCGGGATATATTGTGCGAGGGGCATCAGGAAGAGCAGAATCAGAAGCAGTATCACTGCATGGATAATTCCGGCTATCGGTGTTTTACCTCCGTTGTTGATATTCGTCATGGTACGGGCAATGGCTCCGGTAGCGGGAATACCTCCGAACAGGGGGGCTATGATATTGGCTGCTCCCTGGGCGATCAGTTCTGTATTGGAATCGTGGCGGTCGCCTATCACACCGTCGGCTACAGTGGCGGACAGCAGGGATTCGATGGCTCCCAGTACGGCGATGGTGATGGCTACCGGAAACAATTCTCTGATAGCTTCCCAATTCAGTGCAGGCACAGTGGCATCAGGCAATTCCGATTTGATGGTGAAACGGTCGCCGATGGTCTGGATGCAGTCGATTCCACCGAAAGTTTTCATCAGATAAACGGCTACTGTGACAACGATGATGGCAATCAGTGAGCCGGGAATTTTCTTTGAGAATTTCGGAGTGATGGCGATGATGATAATGCTGGCAAAACTTACGATGGTATTCCACCAGTTGATAGTATCGAAATGACGGAAATAGATCATCCACTTCCCGACGAAGTCCCCCGGTACTTTCTCGTCTCCGAAAGACAGACCGAAAATATCGGCGATCTGGGTCGTGAAAATAGTGACAGCAATACCGCTGGTAAAACCGACGATGATAGGATAAGGGATGAACTTGATAACCGCTCCGAGCTTGAACACTCCTAATAAAATAAGGAGTACACCTGCCATGAGTGTGGCTACAATCAGTCCGGCTTCGCCGTATTGCTGGATGATGCCGTAGATAATGACGATAAATGCTCCTGTCGGGCCACCGATCTGGACTTTGCTTCCTCCCAACAGGGAAATGATAAATCCGGCAATGATAGCGGTAATAATACCTTTTTCGGGCGATACCCCCGAAGCAATACCGAAGGCAATGGCTAATGGCAACGCAACGATCCCTACGATGATACCTGCCATCAAGTCGGCCATGAACGTTTCTTTTGAGTAATTCTTTAAACAAGAAACCAGTTTGGGTTTAAATTCAAATAGCTTCATTATTATTAGTTGTTATGTATATATTCAGCCCTTTTGTAAAGTAGAGGTTGCAAAATTATATAAAATAATCGAAAGAAGTGTGTTTTTCAACATACTATTTATTTGTTGATAGGTTTTATCGATGAGCTGATAGTTATTATTAATTGAAGAAAAGGTGGTTTGTTGTGAACAAATCGCGTATATTTGTGTTATAAATGGTACGACAAGTTACGTATGGTAATCAACCAATTTAAAATAGATTAGAATTATGGCTAAGAGTATTAAAGGAACTCAAACAGAGAAGAATCTGTTGACTTCATTCGCTGGAGAATCACAGGCAAGAATGCGTTACACTTATTTTGCAAGTGTGGCAAAGAAAGAAGGTTACGAACAAATCGCTGCCATTTTCACAGAAACAGCTGATCAGGAAAAAGAGCATGCAAAACGTATGTTCAAGTTCCTCGAAGGCGGTATGGTAGAAATCACTGCCAGCTATCCGGCTGGTGTAATCGGTAATACGCTTGAGAATCTTCGCGCTGCAGCAGCGGGTGAACATGAAGAATGGTCACTGGATTATCCTCACTTTGCTGATGTGGCAGAACAGGAAGGTTTCCCGATGATTGCTGCTATGTACCGCAATATCTCCATCGCTGAAAAAGGTCACGAAGAAAGATACCTTGCTTTCGTGAACAACATCGAAAATATGACTGTATTCGCTAAAGAAGGCGAAGTGGTATGGCAATGCCGTAACTGCGGTTATATTACTGTAGGTAAGGAAGCTCCTGAAGTTTGCCCGGCATGTCTGCATCCGCAGGCTTATTTCGAGGTGAAGAAGGAAAACTATTAATCTGCGGATGAATTAGATAAAGAAAAATGCCGCTTGCAACAATCTGCAAGCGGCCTTTTTCTTTATTTGTTTTGTATACTGTCTTTATAAATCGTAACTGTTCTCTTTCTCGTTGAATCGTTTTTGATACTGCTCACGTCTCCCCGAGTGGTGAAGTATACATAGTTTCCCATATCAAGAAAGCGATATACTTTCACTCCGTCATGTTCGAACAGATAGCTGACTTCATAAGTCTGGTTGTTCTCTGATTTTCCGCTTTTTAGCGGGATACCCGCATAGCAGGAAGCTAGTCCTGTTATGCAGAAAAAAAGAACGAAGAGCTGGATGAATGTTTTCATAATCATTTCTTTACATGCGGATAATCAATCGTATAATGCAATCCGCGACTCTCCTTACGCTCCATTGCCTGACGCATAATCAGATAACCCACGTTCACCATATTACGCAATTCGCAGATTTCTCTGGACGCTACGCTGCGCTTGAACAAGCTTTCAGTTTCCTCGTAGATAATATCCAGTCTGTCCCACGCCCGTTTCAGACGGAGATCGCTGCGGACAATACCTACATAAGTACTCATAATCTGGTTCACTTCCTTCATGCTCTGCGTAATGAGCACCATTTCTTCCGGTGAGCGGGTTCCCTCATCATTCCATTCGGGAATATCTTCATTATAAGAATATTGATCGACCGCTTGCAGACTGTGTTTGGCAGCAGCGTCGGCATATACCACTGCTTCAATCAATGAGTTTGAAGCCAGGCGGTTACCTCCGTGTAATCCCGTGCAGGAACATTCTCCCACGGCATAAAGACGTTCGATGGAAGATTGTCCGTCCAGGTCGACAAGGATACCTCCGCAGAGATAGTGAGCGGCCGGGGCTACCGGAATATAATCTTTAGTGATGTCGATGCCCAGGCTAAGACATTTCTCGTAAATATTAGGGAAATGTTTCTTTGTTTCTTCGGGATCTTTGTGGGTAACATCCAGATATACATGGTCGTCTCCACGATTCTTCATCTCGTTGTCGATGGCACGTGCCACGATGTCACGGGGAGCCAGGGAAAGACGGGGGTCGTATTTCTGCATGAACTCTTTGCCATCCATGGTGCGCAGTACGCCTCCGTAGCCGCGCATCGCTTCCGTTATCAGGAAAGAAGGGCGATCTCCCGGGTGATACAGGGCGGTAGGATGGAACTGTACAAACTCCATATCCTTCACCGTACCTTTGGCACGATACACCATAGCGATACCGTCTCCGGTAGCGACTAGCGGGTTAGTGGTCGTTTTATAAACGGCTCCTACTCCACCGGTAGCCATCAATGTCACTTTCGCAAGATACGTATCTACTTTTCCCGTTTTCGGATCGAGGATATAAGCGCCGTAGCATTTAATATCCGGTGTCTGACGGGTTACGGTAACCCCCAGATGATGCTGTGTCAGGATTTCAATGGCAAACTGGTTTTCGATGACCGTGATATTCGGATGCCGTTGCACGGCTTTAATCAGACTGTCCTGAATCTCTGCTCCTGTATTGTCTTTATGGTGAAGAATACGGAACTCCGAGTGTCCTCCTTCGCGGTGCAAGTCAAATTCGCCTTTCTCGTTTTTGTCAAAGTCCACTCCCCATTTAATCAGTTCTTCAATTTGTGCGGGAGCTTCGCGCACTACCTTTTCTACTGCGGCACGGTTGCTGATCCAGTCGCCTGCAATCATCGTATCTTCGATGTGCTTGTCGAAATTATCCACCAGAAGGTTGGTGACGGAGGCTACCCCTCCTTGGGCGAAGTACGTGTTGGCCTCCTCCAGCCCGCTTTTACAGATAAGAGCAACTTTACCTTTGTGCGCCACTTTCAGCGCAAAACTCATACCGGCAATTCCGGAACCGATAACGAGGAAATCGAATTTTCTTACCATAATCTTGTTATTTCTCACCGCAAAGCTACAAAATAAGTTACTTCGTTGTACTTTTCGTTGTCACTAATTCATAAAATTGCTACCTTGCAGGCAAAAATCTGACAAAATGAATCGAATTTTCCATGCCCGCATCGCCTGGTACCAATATTTCCTGTTGGTAGTGCTTACTGTGAATGCCGTCGGCGCATTGTGGTGTAAATATATCTTGGTAGCCGTACTGTTCATGCTTATGCTGATTGTAGTAATCGAGCAGATTATACACACTGCTTATACATTGACTACAGACGGTAATCTGGAGGTTTCACGCGGCCGTTTTATTCGTAAGAAGGTAATTCCGCTTTCCGAAATCACCACAGTAAGGAAATACCATTCCATGAAGTTCGGTAGTTTTTCGGTGACGGATTATATCTTGATAGAATATGGAAAAGGGAAGTTTGTTTCGGTGATGCCTGTCAAGGAACGGGAATTTGCGGAATTGCTCGAAAAGAGAATGTTCGCAAAGAAGATAAAAGGGCTGGAGACAATAGACTCTGTAGATTCTCAAGAGGATGAACCATAGCGTGTTTTGATAATAATGAAAAGATTAACTGATTATATACTATGAAATATCAAGTAATTATCATCGGTGGCGGTCCTGCGGGATATACGGCTGCCGAAGCTGCCGGTAAAGGCGGTTTGAGCGTATTGCTTATCGAAAAGAATAGTCTGGGAGGTGTCTGTCTGAATGAAGGCTGTATTCCTACGAAAACGTTGCTGTATTCGGCAAAGACTTATGACAGTGCAAAACATGCGTCAAAGTATGCAGTCAATATCCCGGAAGTCTCTTTCGATTTGCCTAAGATTATAGCACGTAAAAGTAAGGTAGTGCGTAAACTGGTGCTGGGAGTGAAAGCAAAGCTGACTGCCAACAATGTGACGATCGTATCGGGAGAAGCACAGATCATTGATAAAAATACAGTTCGTTGCGGAGAAGAGACTTACGAAGGGGAGAACCTGATACTTTGTACAGGCTCGGAAACCTTTATTCCCCCTATTCCCGGAGTGGATGCAGTGAACTACTGGACGCACAGGGATGCTTTGGATAGTAAGGAATTGCCGGCTTCTCTCGCCATTGTCGGTGGCGGAGTGATCGGGATGGAGTTTGCATCGTTCTTCAACAGTTTGGGAGTACAGGTGACGGTGGTTGAGATGATGGACGAAATTCTGGGTGGAATGGATAAAGAGCTTTCCGCCTTGCTCCGTGCGGAATATGCCAAACGAGGTATTAAATTCCTGCTTGGTACGAAAGTTGTCGGCTTGTCGCAAACGGAAGAAGGAGCTGTTGTCTCTTATGAGAATGCAGAGGGAGACGGTAGTGTCGTTGCAGAAAAGCTGTTGATGAGCGTCGGTCGCCGTCCTGTGACGAAAGGTTTCGGACTCGAAAACCTGAATCTGGAGAAAACAGAGCGTGGTACTATCAGAGTCAATGAAAAGATGCAGACTTCTGTATCGGGTGTGTATGTGTGTGGTGACCTGACAGGATTCTCTTTGCTCGCCCATACGGCCGTTCGTGAGGCAGAAGTTGCCGTACATTCCATTTTGGGGAAAGAAGACACCATGAGCTACCGGGCTATTCCGGGCGTAGTCTATACCAATCCGGAGATTGCCGGAGTGGGTGAAACGGAGGAATCGGCCTCAACGAAAGGAATCAATTATCAGGTTATCAAACTTCCGATGGCTTACTCCGGCCGTTTTGTGGCGGAGAATGAAGGTGTGAACGGAGTTTGCAAAGTACTGCTGGATGAACAGCAACGGGTGATTGGCGCTCATGTATTGGGAAATCCCGCTTCGGAGATTATCACTCTTGCGGGGACTGCCATTGAACTCGGACTGACAGCAGCGCAATGGAAAAAGATTGTTTTCCCGCATCCCACGGTAGGAGAAATCTTCCGCGAGGCTTTATAAACGGATTCTGATATCTGACATTGTGCATTGATTAAGATACTTATCTGATTCATGGACTAAGATATCTCACTTATAAAATCGAATAGATGATGAAAAAATATATAATCACTCCGGTCTTATTGACAATAGCTTGTATGGTGATGTGTCATTGTACATTCAACCGTAAAGCGTCAGTTGCTGCAAATGAATATTTGATTCAGGGCGAACTGGCTAATCTTCCCGACAGCATTGTGATTGGTCTGTATGAGGAAGACGGAAGTATTCTCAACTGTGTATGGAGAGATACGCTTATGAATGGGCAGTTCTCTTTCCGCGACACGGTTTCTACCACGCGGAAAATGCTGATTATGTCTGATAACCGGGGCTTCCCGGGTACATGGCTGGAAGTGTGGATCGCACCGGGAGAATACATCGAAATCAAGGGGCAGGACAAACTAGTGAAAACATGGGAAGTAGTAAGCGATGTGCCGGAACAGCAGGAAGAAAACCGCTTTACGGCTTGCGCGATGGCCCAACAGAAAGAACTGATGCAGCACATGGCGGCAGAATATGACTGGCAACGGATGATGTTCATAGATCATCCGGGCGACCGGGAGTTTGAAAGTCAGGCCTGGGCCAAGATAGATTCTATCCGGAAACTGTCAATGCCGTTGCAGCAGGAAATCTGGAAAAAGGAAATGGAATACATGGAAGAAGCGCCCGTCTCCCCGGTATGGATGGACAGGTTATTGCTATTTGCTTCCATGATGAAATATGAAACCATCATGCCTTATAAAGAAGAGGTGAAAAAACTCTATGCCCGGATGTCGGAAGCCGATAAGCAAACGGATGACGGACAGGAGATTACAGCCTATGTTTTTCCTCCCTCTACGGTGGGAATTGGAGATATGATGGTGGATGGGGACTTGTATGATGTGAATGGTTCTCTCCGTCATATTTCAGAGTTCAAGGGGAAGTTTATCTTGCTCGACTTCTGGAGTAGCGGGTGTAGTCCTTGTGTGGAGTCGATACCCGAAATGGAGAAGGTGATGGATCTGTATAAGGATAAAATGACTGTGATTAGTATTAGTGAGGATCCGAAAGCACGTTGGAAAGAGTATATCAAGATGAAAGGAATGGGCGGTAACCAGTGGAACGAACTTCGTAAAGGACGTACCGGTCTTGCCCTGAACTATCAGGTACGGGGAATCCCTCATTATGTATTGATTGCCCCTGATGGAAAAATCCAGGATGTATGGTCCGGCTATGGCTCCGGTTCGCTTCTTGGACAGGTAGAGAAAAACTTGAAATAGATAGATGTAAGATACTATCATTTGTTGATGTCATAAACAGTGTTGTATGAAAAAAAGTTTTTTGTTAGTCGCCCTTTCAGTTTGTTTATTGCCACTTTGGGGGCAACAGAATTTCTCCCGGATAGATTCGCTTATCAAGAAGATGCTCCCCGAAGCATCCGAAGTCGGCATATCCGTCTACGACCTGACGGCTAAGAAATCGCTTTATAACTATCGTGCGGAGAAACTTTCCCGTCCTGCTTCTACCATGAAGCTGCTGACGGCCATTACCGCACTCTCCCGCCCAGAAGCCAACGAACCTTTCCGTACGGAAGTATGGCATGATGGCGTGATAGAACATGACACCTTGCAAGGCAACCTGTATGTGGTAGGCGGATTCGATCCGGAATTTGACAGCCAGTCGATGGATTCATTGATAGAAGAGGTAATCACTTTTCCTTTTTCGGTCATTAACGGTCAGGTATATGGTGACGTCTCAATGAAAGACTCCCTTTATTGGGGCAGCGGATGGGCCTGGGACGATACGCCTGCGGGTTATCAGCCTTATCTCTCTCCATTGATGTTTTGCAAAGGGACTGTACAGGTCTCCGTAGTTCCCTCCACCGTGCAGGGCGATGCGGCAAGTGTTTCCTGCCAACCTGTATCTTCTTATTATACAGTGACGAATCAGACAAAGACACGCACTTCTTCTGCCGGTAAATTCTCTTTCACGAGAGATTGGCTGACGAATGGAAACAATCTCCTTGTTTCGGGCAATGTCACTTCGATCCGGAAAGATGATGTCAACATCTACGATTCCCCCCGTTTCTTTATGCACACTTTTCTGGAACGCCTTCGTGGGAAAGGAATCACGACTCCCCAGTCGTATGGTTTTGCCGAATTGCCTCGCGACAGTGTGAGAGTGGAGCGTATGGCTTGCTGGAACACTTCCGTGCAGAAAGTGCTGAACCAACTGATGAAAGAGAGTGATAACCTCAATGCGGAAGCATTTCTCTGTCGCCTGGGAGCGCAGGCTACGGGAAAGAAGCAAGTAGCTGCCGAAGATGGCATTGTCGAAATAATGAAGCTGATCCGCTGCCTGGGGCATGATCCGAAAGACTATAAGATTGCCGACGGTTGCGGATTGTCTAATTATAATTACCTCTCTCCTGCTCTGCTGGTCGACTTTCTAAAATATGCGTACTCGCAAACAGAAGTGTTTCAGATGTTGTATAAATCACTTCCCGTTGGCGGGGTGGACGGAACTTTAAAATTCCGGATGAAAGGTACTCCCGCTTTCCGGAATGTTCATGCCAAAACAGGCTCGTTTACGGCAATAAATGCACTTGCAGGCTATCTGAAGATGAAGAACGGGCATGAAGTGGCATTTGCCATTATGAACCAGAATGTGCTTTCGGCTGCTAAAGCGAGAGCGTTTCAGGATAAGGTGTGTGAGGTGATTATCGGGAAATAGGCTATGTTAATACATTAGCCCGAACAACCAAAGTGGAATCTCGTTGTTGAATCCGATTTCTATGTTATCAAGGGCTAGGTATCCATTCTCCACTCCCGCTAATTGTTTTTGAGTTTTGTTTTTACCACCTATTTCGAAATTATATGTTTCATTCAATGTGAAATCTATTTGGGAGGAATAGGTAACCTTATGTTTTACGACTGTTTGATTAAAGAAGAATGTTTCCCGGACATTTCCTATATCTGTTTTTTCTCCTCCCAATGCGTATGCATAATTTGTATTACCTAAATAAATTTTTTCCGGTTTTGCCAGTTGTTTGATGCCGGAAGCTTCTTTGTCAAGTAGTAGGATGGCTTGGGCTTTTTGGAGATAGGATAGATAATTCAACAGACTGATACGACTGACTTCTATCTCCTTACTAAGCATTGATATATTGGGAATATAGGGTACAAGTCCGGCGAGTATGGCAAATAGTTTTTTTATTTTACCAATGGAGTAATAATCTATTTTTTCAGTAGAAGGTAGATCTACATCCAGAATTGTATTCAGGGTGGCTAATAGTTTCTCATGATACAATATTTTATCTTCTTTATAAAAAGGGAAATAGCCGTAAGCTAAGTATTCGTTGAACGCTACAAGCGGCTTCAACTGTTTGTTTACGTTCATGGCCATTTCGATATGTCGGTTCAGAATATCAGAAAGTGTAAGTGCTTCCATTTTATATCCATATTCGAATAGTAAGAATTCACGGAAAGAAAGGCCATGAAGATGATAGGTAACAGCCCTTCTTGAGAGGTCTGCTTCGCCTTTGTGTATTTCCAATAAAGAAGATCCTGTGAATACTATTTTTATGTCCGGATAACTGTCATAGATGTTTTTTATTTCTCTTGACCAGGTGGGGTATTTGTGTACTTCGTCCAAAAACAAAGCTTTTCCTCCCATTTTCTGAAACTCGTCAGCCAGTTCAAATAATGAATGAGTGGTGAACCATATATTGTCTAATGAAACGTAGAGTGCTTCATTGCCATAGCCGGAGTAATGCTCTTTTATGTATTGAAGCATCAGGGTAGTTTTTCCTGTTCCGCGTGCACCTGTTATAGCTATCAGTCGATTGTTCCAACGAATTTCATGATACAGGTATCTGATGAAATCCAGAGAGACCCGTTCTTTAAGTTGATAGAATGTGGTGAATAACTGTTTCATAGGAGTAACTTATTGATTCTTCTACAAAGATATAATTGTATTCTCTAATAAACAAAAATAGTTGGATTTTGTTTACCAGAGAATACAATTATACTTGTTTTGAATCGAATACTGTAAATTCTATATTCTATTTACTTTGCGTATTCAGTCCAATTGGTATTCTTCATATCGCCACTTTTAGCCAACTCTGCGTGCATACCCAGCGCAGCGTGTATAGCGTGCGGAGTTTGTGCTCTGTTACCGGCCAGTTTGAGGTAATCCCAAAGAAGCTCTTTGTAGTCAGGATGTGCACAGTTTTCGATGATGGCTTGTGCGCGTTCTTTCGGGCTCTTGCCACGAAGATCGGCAACACCTTGCTCGGTGATAACGATGTTGACATCGTGCTCTGTGTGGTCGTGGTGGGATACCATCGGTACGATCGCACTGATTTTACCTTCTTTGGCCACAGACGGACAAGTAAAGATAGAGATGTAAGCGTTGCGGGTAAAGTCGCCCGAACCACCGATGCCGTTCATCATTTTTGTTCCGCCGATATGGGTAGAGTTTACATTGCCGTACAGGTCAACTTCGATGGCTGTATTGATGGAAATGACACCGAGACGGCGTACTATTTCCGGGCTGTTTGAGATTTCCGACGGACGGAGAACCAGTTTATCGCGGAAGAAATCCATATCGTTGTAAATACCTTCCAGACAGTCGTTTGTAACAGTCAGTGAGCAGGCACTACCGAATTTGATACGTCCTTCGCGAATCAATCCGATCACGGAGTTCTGGATTACCTCTGTGTACATCTCAAATGCAGGAATCGTTTTGTCACGTCCCAATGCACCGAGTACGGCGTTGGCGATGTTTCCTACACCCGATTGCAAAGGCAAGAAACTAGACGGGATGATACCGCGTTTCATGTCGGCAGCAAGGAAGTCGGCAACATTCTGTCCGATTTTGTCGGTCAACGGATCAGCAGCAGCGAAAGAACGCGCTTCATCCGGCCAGTTGGTTTCCACTACGCCTATAATCTTTTTCGGGTCTACCTGAACGTAAGGCAGTCCGATACGGTCACTCGGTTTGTAGATCGGTATTTCGCGGCGGTAAGGCGGGTCGAGCGGTTCGTATACGTCGTGCATACCCATACCGGATTTGCTGTGTGCGCTGTTCAACTCCACGATAATCTGGTCGGCAAGACGGCAGATAGTCGGCGAAATACCACCGGCGGCAGTCAGATAAATCTTTCCGTCGGGAGTCACTTCGCAGGCTTCGATAATGGCTATGTTCACTTTACCCATGAAACCGTAGCGCACTTCCTGTGCCATTTGTGAGAGATGTATGTCGTTGTAGGCAATCTCTCCGTTGTTCACAGCTTTGCGGAAGTCGGCGTTGGTAGTATAAGGAGCGCGGTAGCGGATGGCTTTGGCGCGTGACAGTACACCGTCACAGGATTCCCCTGTTGATGCGCCTGTGAAAATTCCTACTTGAAACGGGTTTCCTTTCGCATGTTCTGCTTCAGCAATTTTTGCGAGTTCGGCTGTTACAGCCTTGGCCGTTCCGGCGGGAGTAAATCCGCTTAGGCCGATGTTGTAGCCATGTTTGATCAGGCTTGCAGCTTCCGCTGCCGAAATACGATTGAATGACATAAATAGTAAATTTCGTGTTAAAATACAGTTGATATTTTATCGGTTAATAATTCGATTTCTTATTAAAATTTCAGGCACGGATTACATGGATTTCACGGTTTTCGGAAAGTTAGGGATTGCATAAAGCAATAGCGTAATCCGTGTAATCCGTGCCTGAAATATATGTCTTTATAATTTCCGTCAGTATTTCCGTTGAAGTATCTCCCCCCAGATAATGGCTCGGCGGGCTTCTTCTGCCGAATGAATTGTGAAGTCTTCGTTGTTATCGGATGATTTGTTGAGAGCGTCGTAATGAGAACCTTGCCTGTTGTTCAATTGATCTTGCGCGGCACTGTTTGCCAGGGATGCGGCAACGGAAACTTCTTCTCTTTTCTTTTTCTGCTTCGGAACTTTTCCGGGTGGCGTCTGTTGTGAATGCTTTTTCCGGGTTGGCGGTTCGATAGGTTTAGGCTGGAACAATTCTTCCAGCGACTTGGGGCCGCCCCATGCCTCGGGCATAGGAACTGCATCCGGAGCTACTTCAACGGGGGATGGCATCGGGGAAACGGGGCGTTTATTCTTAGCTTTTTTCGATTTACTATTCTTATTCACCTCTTTGAATATTCCCACAAGAATGACACCTGCTATCAAGAGAAATTTCAAAAAATCTTCCATTGTGTTTCACTGCTAATTAGTTATCTGCCAAAGTTACGTATTTTATCTGGTTCAGGCTAACTTTTTAGTATGAAAAAAGGGCAGCTTCACAGCTCCCCTTAATTTTTTTAACCTAAACCTTAACTATGAAAAAATCTAATGTTTCTTTCATTGCACAAATGTGAAAAATAAATTTAAATTTGCCAAGCATATCGCCTAAAAATGTTTATTCCCTTAACATTAATTACAAATTTGCTTGCCAAATCATAAGTTTTTGCGTTATTTTGATATCAATTCACTACTTATTGAAAGCGAAGCCGTATCTTTGCATCCGAATTTTTAAACTAAGATTTGAGTATGAATGAATTAACGGGAGCGGACTTTAAATCCGCAACTGAAATGAATGATGACAACAAAAAGTTGTTTATCGAAACCTATGGCTGCCAGATGAACGTAGCCGACAGTGAGGTGATTGCCTCGGTGATGCAAATGGCGGGTTATTCCGTAGCCGAAACGCTGGAGGAAGCCGATGCCGTGTTTATGAATACCTGTTCCATCCGCGACAATGCGGAGCAGAAGATTCTGAATCGCCTGGAGTTTTTCCATTCGCTGAAGAAAAAGAAAAAGCACCTGATTGTAGGTGTATTGGGTTGTATGGCCGAACGGGTAAAGGATGATCTGATAACGAATCATCATGTCGACCTCGTTGTGGGGCCGGATGCTTACCTGACGTTGCCCGACTTGATTGCTGCCGTAGAAACTGGTGAAAAAGCAATCAATGTGGAACTTTCTACTACCGAGACTTATCGGGATGTGATTCCGTCGCGTATCTGCGGCAATCATATTTCGGGTTTTGTATCCATCATGCGTGGCTGCAATAACTTCTGCACCTATTGCATCGTGCCCTATACTCGTGGACGCGAGCGTAGCCGTGACGTAGAAAGCATCCTGAATGAAGTGGCAGACCTCGTGGCGAAAGGCTATAAGGAAGTCACCCTGTTGGGGCAGAATGTCAACTCTTACCGTTTTGAAAGACCGACAGGCGAAGTGGTTACTTTCCCGATGTTGCTCCGAACGGTGGCTGAAGCTGCTCCGGGAGTGCGTATTCGTTTCACAACTTCCCATCCGAAAGACATGAGCGATGAGACACTGGAAGTAATTGCGCAAGTCCCCAATGTGTGTAAACACATCCATCTGCCTGTGCAGAGCGGCAGTTCGCGTATTCTGAAACTGATGAACCGTAAATATACCCGTGAGTGGTATCTGGACCGGGTGGCAGCTATCAAACGTATCATTCCCGATTGCGGACTGACTACCGATATTTTCTCCGGTTTTCATTCTGAAACGGAAGAGGATCATGCCTTGTCACTTTCGCTGATGGAAGAATGTGGATACGATGCTGCTTTCATGTTTAAATACTCCGAACGTCCGGGAACGTATGCATCGAAGCATCTTGAGGATAATGTGTCCGAAGAGGTGAAAGTGCGCCGCCTGAACGAGATTATCGCTTTGCAGAACCGTCTGTCTGCCGAATCCAACCAGCGTTGCATCGGTAAAACGTATGAAGTGCTTGTAGAAGGAGTTTCCAAGCGTTCGCGAGACCAGCTGTTCGGCCGTACGGAGCAGAACCGTGTGGTGGTGTTCGACAGAGGTACGCACCGTGTAGGTGATTTTGTCAACGTGCGTGTCACGGAAGCCAGTTCGGCTACGCTGAAAGGGGAAGAAATCTGATTTTACCACAGAGGACACGGAGGACACAGAGTTTCAAGGAAGAAAAAGACCTCTGTGTCCTCTGCGTCCTCTGTGGTGGACCTTACATCATCATGTGTCTCCTGATGGAGAACTTCACAATTGCCATCGCATTGATGGACACGAATGGAATATCCATCGGCTCATGATGAGTATTATAGCTCACGAGCTTTAAATACCCTTCTTTTTCCGAACGATTCACGTACTTCACCGCCAGATACTCGTCTCCGTCAATCATAAACGACACCAGGTATATTTCCCCGTAAATCACGTTGTCGAAACTGCTAATTTCCTTGTATCCGATAATATCTCCCGATTTCAATATAGGATACATGCTGTCTCCGTTGACGTAGACTGCTCCGTCGCAGACGGAAATATTCGGAATTAATATCTTTCCCAGTGCATACTGTTTTTTATTGGTGAACAATGTTTTCAGGTTGGCAGCTGCCGTAATATCGTATAATGTCACGCTACGGTCGTCTATTGGTTCGGGTGTTTTCGGATTGTGTATAATCTCGACTTCTCCCTGCACCAGTTCGCTTTCGCAATATCTTGACTGGTGTTTCGGATTTCCCTTTCCCAATAATAGCCAATTGTAGTCCACCTTGTCCCCGAATTTATCGAGTAACAGGCGGAAGTCAATGCTATTTCGTGCACCCCAATTGGATACTGTGGCGCGTGAGACGCCTAAATATTCAGCTAACTCGCTGTCGTTCTTGAAGTTTAGCGCCTGTTTGGCACGCTTCACTATTCCTGTAACATCCAAAAATGTATCCATTCTATTATCGTTTATTTTTGATGTAAAAATTCATAAACTCGTTAATTGCTCATTGATAATTTGTTATCTACTTTTTTAAAGTTAATTCTCAAAATCATTTGTTTTCTTTGTGAAAACTGTTTTATCTTTGTAGCAACGAAATCACAAATATGTTTCAAAATTATAAATTTTAAATAGAAAAACCATGAGAAACCGCAAAAAGTTTACGAAAGGTTGCAAAATACCTCATTCACCCCCCTTTTTAAGGAAGCCGTGCCGGACGGAAGTAATATTGAGCCCGCTTACACCATCTATATATCTTGCGTGTAGCATCTATATACCCAATGTGCAGCCGATATATCCCCAATATACAGCAACTATATGTCCTGCGCGCAAGCGATATATCTCTAATATACACACGAATGTTTAAATATGAAAATTATAAAAACGGAAAGCAGTATGGAAACCATTATGAATCAATCTCTACACATCTGCGGATGTTGCAAGCGGAAGCTCCCACAGGAAGCCTTTTATATGAATCAGCGTACCCGGGCTTCAGATAATTACTGCAAGGAATGCCGTAAGGCAAACACGCGCAGACATCGCAATCAGGATAAAAATATATCATTTGAAAACAAAACTCTTTCTTATCCGGTAATAACCGAGGTAAAGGACTACGCTTTGCGGATGCTCCTTATCCGTCATGCCCGTCAGGTGGTGGCGGACAGTATTCGCCGGAAGCAGGAAAAGGAAAAACTACACGCACTATGGGAAGAATAAAACAGGGGTTGGATTATTTCCCCATGAGCACCAGTTTCATGCACGACCGCATGGTGCGTCGTGTCATGAAGCGGGAAGGTGATGCTGCTTTTGCCACATTGGTAGAAACGCTGTCGTACATCTATGCCGGAAAAGGATATTATATCTCTGCCAGTGATGAGTTTTACGATGAACTGACGGACGGCCTTTACAATACGGATATGGATGATGTGAAACGTATCATCACCCTGTCCGTGGAATATGGCCTGTTTGATGCTGGGCTTTTCCGCCAATACGGCATCCTGACTTCCGCCGATATCCAACGGCAGTATCTCTTTATCACCAAGCGTCGCAGCAGTTCGTTGATAGAGCCGGACTACTGCCTGTTGGAAGCGGAAGAGCTTGCATCGTATCACTCTTCTCAAAATAGCAAAAGTAGCGCGGATGATGCTGATAAAGAAACAGTCGATGCTGTAACATCAACTGCTGATTCTGTAACATCAAACACCGATTCTGCAACATCGGAAGCTGAAATGTCGACATTGGGTACACAAAACAAAGAAAAACAAATTAAAACAAACCAAAACAAATTAAACCACCTCTCTGACTCTCCTCAAGGAGAGAACGGAGGAGGAAAAATCTTGAAAAGAAGGAAGGCGATGACACAGGACGACATCGACAACCTGCAACCACCGTCCGACGGTATGCAGCGTAACTTCGAGGGACTGCTGGAGAACCTTCACTCTTACAAGATTCCGCCTTCCGAGCAATATGCCATTATCCTGAAAAGTAACTTCGGAGCTATCGGACACCCGGTGTGGAAGGGCTTCAGCAACATCCGCGGGAGTAATGGAAAAATCAAATTGCCGGGACATTATCTTTTGAGCGTAATTAATTAATTTATGAACGCACTTTGAAAAAATGATTGGGTCAGTCTGAATAATACCCGTATCTTTACAGTGTCATTAAGCTTAAGGACAACACTAAACTAATTTATTAACACGTAAAAACTATTACAATTATGCCAGTATTGTACAAACCCTTCCAGTCGGTTCTGGAAGACAAGAACAAAAAGAAATTATTTCATCCCCGTGTGATATACACGGCCAATGTGTCAACCACCCAACTCGCCAAAGAGATAGCCGCTTACTCGTCTCTCTCCACCGGTGATGTGAAGAATACACTCGATAATCTGGTGACAGTGGCTGCCCAGCATCTGCAAGCATCGGAAAGTGTAACGCTCGACGGCTTCGGGACTTTCCGTATGGTGATGAAGTCCAACGGCAAAGGGGTGGAACTGCCGGAAAAAGTATCGGCTGCCCAGGCTTCCCTTACCGTCCGTTTCCTGCCCAACTATACCAAGAATCCCGACCGTACCACCGCTACCCGCTCTTTGGTGACAGGTGCCAAGTGTGTCCGTTTCGACCTTGCCGATACTTCGGCTTCGGGTGGCGGAAATAGTGGTGAACCCGATGACGGTGGTGGTTCCGGCGGCAGTGGAGAAGCACCGGATCCGGCAGCATAGCCTGTCTGTATGACGCAACACAAACACGAATGGCTGACTAAACGGAACTTTTTAACTAGACTAGTAAACTAATTATCCACTAACATGCGAATTATTAATTTAATCGTGGTGCACTGCAGTGCCACGCGGGGGGATTGTACGCTCTCTCCGGAAGATTTGGACCGGTTGCACCGACGTCGGGGATTCAACGGAACAGGCTATCACTACTACATCCGCAAGGATGGAACAGTGCACCTCACCCGCCCCATCGAACGTGTCGGAGCGCACGCAAAAGGTTTCAATGCTCATTCAATAGGTATCTGCTATGAGGGTGGTCTGGACTGCCGGGGACGCCCGGCAGATACCCGAACCTCGGCACAGCGGGCTACGCTCCGGCAACTCATCGGGCAACTACAGGAGAAATTCCCCGGCTGCCGGGTATGCGGACACCGGGATCTTTCACCGGACTTGAACGGAAACGGTGAGATAGAGCCGGAAGAGTGGATTAAATCGTGCCCGTGTTTTGAGGTGGCAAAGGAATTCAAGGAACTTGAGGAGTTTGCTATCAAAACAGAGAACACGGAAGAACACAGAGTAACACAACACATTAAAGAACAGAAAGGAGGTAAATGATGGCAATGAAGAAATCAGTTTGGGATATGATCCTTAAGGTGGTTATCGCAGTGGCTTCGGCTTTGGCTGGCGTTTTGGGCGCTAATGCGATGAATCTGTAATTAGTTGAATTGTGGGACGTGCGCGCCGTCCTGCAATTTTGATGGTTAGATAATTAATTGAACGATAGATAATTAGAAATATAAAAATATTTATTAAAATGCAGAAAACAATATATATACAGAAGATTTTTTTACTCATTGTAGTGACTTTCAGTTACTCAATTGCTATGGCGCAGCAGTTTAAGTCGCCGGATGTGATGCCGTCTTCTCCCCAAAGTCAGTTAATAGAAAATTTTTATGAGAAATATTTCAATAATGATATTTCAGCTCGTGGAGAAAAGACTATTGATATCAATTTATATGATATTGAAGTGAAAGGCCTCAATATTCCCATTAATATCTCATATAATACTTGTGGAGTCAAATATAAACAACCGTCTGGTGATGTCGGAGTGGGCTGGACATTATCCCCTGCCGCCAGAATATCTAGGACGATTATTGGCTATCCGGATGAAGCAATGAAAAGAGTGCCTACATTATTTGATGATTTAAATAAATTGAATAATCATATCGATGTAGACAAATATCTGTCTGCTTTTTCGTCTGGAATAATGGGTAATGTCTCCTATTTCTCTGTCGCATCGTGGGACCAGGGATGTGATATTTTTACATTTAGTACATTAAGCGAGAGTGGTCATTTTGTTTTTCCAGATCCGTCTACATTGGATAAGGTTGAAATCCTGGAAAAGATAAATTGCCAAATTACTCCTATCTTAACAGGAGGATTGCTGACCGGGTTTCAAATTGTTGATGGACATGGTATTACTTATAATTATGGTGGTAATGCCAGCGAACATGTTCATGAGGACGCCTATCGAACGGATATTTCGTCGGGAACTACAGGATGGGCTCTGAAAAGTATTGTAACGGCGAAAAATGATACGGTTCGTTTTGACTATGTCGGATATACGGACCGTTTTATTACAGAGCCGGAATATAAGACGTTGTCTGTAAATGATTCTTATGCTTACCGTATGTACGTACAAGATGAAGGAGATGTCCGAGTACAACAAGAATATGAACTAAGCACTGCGCTGAACTTTAATATAACTTTACCCAACTATACAACTTTCTTATTGTCAGGGATTGAGGCGAATGGAATAAAAGTGAATTTCTTGCGTGCGTCGGCAGATGGCATTTACTCCAACGCAGTAGATAGTATAACCGTTGTTGATAAGCAGTCTGGTGATATTATAAAACAAATCAACCTCTCATATTCCGGGATGAACAAACGACCGCATTTCTTTTTAGACAGGCTGGAAATGGATGGCCAAAAGTATTATTTGTCATATTATACACCTTCTGACTTAGGATTGGGTGAATATGATAATACGCATTATACATCTGATTTATGGGGATATTATTTGTATTCTTCCACATCGTTGGATAAAGTGGATCTGCCTGTAATAAGCCGTGAATTTGTAGATGATAGTTTTGTGTTTCTTAAACCCATTCCTGGAGCAAGTTTGTACGATGATGTCATCAAGAAGTTATCCCAGATTATTCCAAATGTGAATTTCAAAAATGATTCGGATAACACAAAAGCACATCTTTTTTCTCTGAAGAAGATATATTTTCCTACCGGTGGGTCACAAGAATTCATATATGAACCCAATGAGTATTTATTGAATTCCGCTCGTGTGAAGGGGGCCGGTATCAGATTGAGTAATGTTAAAACTTATGATGATAATGGCAATTTACATGAGCAAAGGTATAAATATGGAGAAAATGAGGATGGAATTGGTGTTCCTAGTTTTCATTTGAGTTGTGAAACCTTTGCAGATGTGAAACAGAACAGAATACAATATAGTACATCTCCAGGGCTTTATGATTATGTCTCATTTTGCTCACGTATTTATTCTCCGGTGGCTTTTGGAGATGCTAACATTAGTAGTAATTTTTTTGTAGAATATCCGCAAGTACATGTATATAGCAAACAGGAAAAGGGTGAAAATAAGATTTCGTATCTTTTTAACCTGCTTCAACCTCTTTACATAGATATGATGCCTGAAAATACTAATGAGAAATATGTAGGAAGCCCTGATTTACTGAATAACAGGGGATGGAAATCTTATATACACAGATATCAATATGGAATAAAGACTAACATTGCATCATGCCGGTACTTTAATTCGGACGGACGTTTAGTTAAAAAGGAAGATTATACCTATTGTAGAAGCGCTGGTTTGGTTATGGACGGAGGAATTAAGATGGAGCAAGTTGTTATTCCTGTTTATCAGGATACGTATGATTTTGCTCATACGATCGAGCTTCCCAGGCCATCTCTTTTCAAATATATGACTTACTCGGTCATGTCCGGAAGGGATTTGTTGAGTAAGAAAGTCGTTAGTGAATATTTTGACGGGGGAACAGTTGTGTCAGAAGAAGGTTATGTCTATGATGATAAGAACCAGTTGATAAAAGTTATTCGTACCTCTCAAAATGGTGGTGGTGATTGTAGGATAAAGAATATAAAGTACCCCTATAACTATACAGATGCCATAAGTAATCTTATGGTAGAAAGGAATATGCTCGATTATCCGGTTGAAACTATAACCGAATATAATGGTAAGGAAGTATATCGTGAACAGATAAAATATGGGCTGTATCAAAATCTGCTATTACCTGCTTATGTTGATATATCTCACGATGGCCCCCTTGGGCTGAAAAGAGAAATGACTTATGTATCGTATGATAAAAAAGGAAATATATTAGAATATGTTGATAAAAATAATAATCATACCTGCTATATATGGGGATATAATTATAAATATCCTATAGCGGAAATACAAGGGGCGACATACGACTCTGTAAAAAGCATTTTAGGTCATGAAAATAATGATTTATCCTATCTGCAAGGATATGGAGAATATCAATTAGAGCGTGAGCTAAATAAACTACGGATGGCTTTTAGAGATAGCCATCCGGTCTTTATTAAAACGTTTCTGTATAAACCGTACGTCGGGGTTACTTCAATAACTACTTCTGATGGCTTTACTACTAGATATGGCTATGATCAGTTTGGTCACCTTAAAGAATCTTATTTGGAAAGAAACGGAAGAAAACAATTAATTCAGGAATTTAAATACAATTATAAGCTATGATAAAACAACTTCGGATCATAATATTATTAATATTGTTGGGTATAGGCACTTGTCTAACGGCACAAAATAATACTGTCACTCCTTTATTTGCGGGAAAAATAGGCTATCATCAATATTTTGGGAGTGATATTCTACTTAAAGACGTAGTTTCTCCTTCAGGGGGGAACGGGACTTATTCTATATCGTGGGAATACCGGTATACTGATTCAAATGAATGGAGTGAGATTACCCGGCTTGCTCAATCTGACTATGAGGGGGGATGCTTGGTTTCATCCCAATACTTCAATACATACAGAGCGGAAGGGGTATATATCAGAAGAAAGGTTGTAAGTGGTACCTTGGTTGCATATTCTTCGGATATTAGAGTGAAAAGGCTCACAGAACCTTTGTCTTTTACCAATAGAGGCGGGGAGGCTTATATTGATCTTACTAAGCATTGTCCTTCGCTGCCTGGTGATTTTATTTGTACAGAATTATGGCTTGGAGAAAATACATCTGATTGGTGTAGTTTCCTGTATACCGGATGGGAAAACACGGATCATCCTGCTACTGTAAAAATAGAAGTTATGAGAAATTTCGGGGATAACCGTAGTGGGCAGATTGAACTTTTGTATCGTGGATTTTCACGTAATAGCAATTTTTCTATAGACATGAGTAACTACCAGAAGTATAAAGTTACCGTAAAAGTTGAACAGAATTGGAATTTTACCGATGATGTTTTCTTGTTGCTTTTACCTACACAGGAGGAACCTATTAATCCGGGTGAAACTTCTTATGGTGTTTGGGTGGATAATGACGGGATGAGGGATGATTTGTTCAGATGGTGGCAATACAGTCATGACCAGATACATTGGGTAGATGTCTTTGATGTACCGGATTTGAGAACAGTATATCAGCCGGGTCCGCTGTATCAAACCACTTATTTCAGAATGATGGCTAATGACGGGGTTGATGTATATACTTCGAATATTGTGTCTATAAAGGTGCGTGAGAAATTGAACCTTTCGTCAAAGAATTATATACATACGCGTACTTATACTACTCCGGATGGAATGGAATTCAGGGATGATGTTGAATATTTTGACGGTTTGGGGCGTTCCATTGAAAATGTCAAAGTGAAGCATAGTGTTGATGATACGGATTTGTTGTCAATTACAGAGTATGATAAAATGGGACGTTTATTTAGAGAATGGCTGCCTGGGGTATCGGAACCCGGCAATTGTGGTGCATTTGTCGAAGCGGAAGAGTTGAGGAATAGTTCTGTTTTGTCTAATGGAAACGATGTTATGCCTTATACAAAAACGTTATATGAAAATTCGGCTATAGGGAAAGTGGAGAGCCGATATGGTCCGGGTATGGAATGGCATAATCGGGGAAAAGGGGTTAATAGCAGATATTTAACAAACGTATCCAAAGATACTACCTTGTTGGACTTGTGCGATTCATTGGTGTGCTTGCGTTATACCGTGCCGACTGATAGAACACGACTTTTTGTTAGTTGTGCAGGAACCTATGCTTCCGGGGAACTATATGTCGTAAAAGAGGTTGATGAAGACAATCATGTAAGGTATGAATTTACGGATAAAGAAGGAAGGATCGTACTGATTCGCAGTATAAATGGTAATGAAGGAATGGATGACACATACTATATATATGATATATTCGGAAATTTACGGGTTGTTCTTCCTCCGATGTGTTCTGCCAATTTTTGTTCAGGTTCTCTTACGGATAGTGCTTCTGTTTTATCCGATTATGCTTTCTTGTATAAGTACGATACCCGTAACCGTTGTATTGGGAAAAAACAGCCTGGTTGCGAGTGGGTAGAATTAGTGTATGATCGTTGCGACCGATTGATTTTTACTCAAAATGGAAAAGAACGGGCAAATAATGAATGGGCTTTTCATTTGGAAGATTTGTCGGGGCGCTCTGTGTTGACCGGTGTTTACCGCGGTACGCCTGATTTTCAGAATTGTGCTTCAGAGGATATTTATGCTGAATTTACTTCAAATACAGATTTGCCTTGCTATGGATATACTATTTATGGATTGCAGAATCATTATTTGGACATACAACAGGTTTATTTTTATGATACTTATGAATATCAGAACTTATTGCCGGATTCTTTGTCTTCACTATGGTATGTATTTGATAATAATTACGGGGAACGCTATGAGAATAGCCAGAGTTCACCTCATTGCAAAGAACAACTAACAGGAAGTATCGTTCGAATATTGGGAACGGAAGAATACCAGTATGCCAGTTATTATTATGATTATTATCATAATCTGATTCAGGAACGTAAGACGACATCGGGTGGAAATAAGAAAGTAAATAAATCGCTTTTTAATTTTCTCAAGCAGCCTGTGAGTGTCCGCTCGGAATACGAAGGAGGAGTTTTAAATAAATTGTATAGTTATGATCGTGCAGGAAGGCTGATTCACGAAAGACATTGTGTCGTAGATAAGGATACTGTTGATCTGTTGTATGGTTATGACAAGTTAGGAAGGCTAAAAAGACTGGAACGTATTCATGGAAAAGATTCGGTAATTACAGAAAATGCCTATAATATACGTAGCTGGCTGACCGGTATTGATAGTAATGCAGGGTTTGGAGAGCAATTGCATTATGTGGACGGATTGGGCGATCCCTGTTATAATGGAAATATTAGTAGTATGACATGGGAGGCTGATGGTATGAAAAGAGGTTATAAATTTATGTATGATGACAGAAGCCGCCTGCTTCGTGCTGTATATGGTGAAGGTGAAGGCTTGAATGTCAATCAGGATCGTTTTAATGAAGAGATAACCGGGTATGATAAAAATGGGAATATCCTTGGTATTAAAAGATGCGGAAAGAGATCAGAGGATGAATATGGCTTAATAGATAACCTTGTCATGAGTTATAATGGAAATCAATTGAAGGCTGTATCTGATAGTGTAACAGGTTCTGCCCATGCTGATAGTTTTGAATTTAAAGATGGAGCAGATCTGCCGGTCGAATGCTATTATGACTCAAACGGAAATTTAATACAAGATTTAAACAAAAAGATTTCTGAAATTCAGTATAATTATTTAAATTTACCCAGCCGTATAGAGTTTGAGGATGGAGGTGTTATTTCCTATCTTTATGATGCCAAAGGAACAAAGTTCCGAACAACGCACATAATAGTCGGAAAGACCACGACTATTGATTACTTTGACGATGCGATCTATGAAAATGGTGTACTCACTACTTTGTTGACGGAGTTGGGATATATTTCCCTTGTTGATGGCAAGTATCATTATTACTTGAAAGATCACCAGGGTAATAATCGTGTGGTTGTGGGACAGAATGGCAGTGTGGAGGAGGTGAATCATTATTATCCTTTTGGTGGTACATTTGCTTCGACTTCATCTGTTCAACCTTACAAGTACAACGGTAAGGAACTGGATAGACAAGGTGGTCTTGACTGGTATGATTATGGGGCGAGACATTATGATGCGGCGCTAGGAAGATGGCATGTTGTAGATCCGGTGGCGGAGAAATATTATTTGTGGTCTCCGTATGCGTATTGCCTGGGAAATCCGGTGAGGTTTATTGATCCAACAGGGATGGTTACGGAAATTCCTCCGGGTTTCTGGGCATCTTTTGGCAAAGGCTTCTCTCAACCGTTTGTTAGTTTTTGGAATGCCGTTACTCATCCGGTGGAAGCCGTTACGAATGTAGTGAATTCTATAAAGAGCGTAACTCCTACCGAAGCAGGGTTTGGTGTTGGTGAGCAAGTGCTAAGAAGTCCAATGAGTCCGTTAGGCAGTACGTTTAATCAACTGGATGTGGCACAAGCCATCGCATACGATAAGGCCAATGGTACCATGACTTCAGCAGAGGTTATTGGGAATCAGTGGGGAGATATCGCGTTTGATGCCGTAACAACAGGAGCAGGGGTAGGAGTAGGAAAAGTTACCGGAACGTTAGGAAAAGCGAGTTCGGGTGTAGAAAAGGTGAAAGGGTTAGGTAATCCATTCAAGAATATGACACTTGACCAGGTCAGGACATCGATGGATAAGCATGTAGGTACAGGTAAGTTAAAAGTAGTTGTTGTTGATGATAGAACGGGGTTGAATAAAACATATTACAATAACAAATCTGGCTATTCTTACAATTTAGATAAAGGTAGACCTACTAGAATAGGTCGGCAAAGAATAGTTGAGGGTCCACATATTGATGTAAACTACCCAAAGCCTAGACCTAAAAATATTGAAAAGAAAAAATTACCAGTAAACAATTAATATAATGATTAGTGTAACAGCAGGCGGAATGGAAAATTGCATCTATCTTGATAATGAAGGTATAGATGATATGATCCATTATTTAACTTATTTGAGAGAGAAAAATGAGACAACTTATGATCTAGTTGAAGGCAATGGACTGGATAGGCTTGATGAAGATCTTCTTCCTGATGGGTTTAGGCATATAACTCATCTGGAATTGATATACATCAATGCCTTTGATCGAGATGATGGTACAGTAAGAATCATAGAGGAGGATTAATATTTCTTACCATTCTCGTGTTTTACCCTGGTATAAGTTGATTAGAAAACAACCAATTTGTATCAGGGTATTTTATATTATAACTCAAACGGAAATTTAATACAGGATTTAAACAAAAAGATTTCTGAAATTCAGTATAATTGTTTAAATTTACCCAACCGTATAGAGTTTGAGGATGGAGGTGTCATTTCCTATCTTTATGATGCCAAAGGAACAAAGTTCCGAACAATGCACATAATAGCCGGAAAGACCACGACTACTGATTACTTTGACGATGCGATCTATGAAAATGGTGTACTCACTACTTTGTTGACGGGGTTGGGATATATTTCCCTTGTTGATGGCAAGTATCATTATTATTTGAAAGATCATCAGGGTAATAATCGTGTGGTCGTGGGCCAGAATGGTAGTGTGGAGGAGGTGAATCATTATTATCCTTTTGGTGGTACATTTCTTCGACTTCATCTGTCCAGCCTTACAAGTGTAATGGGAAGGAGCTGGATAGAAAAGGTGGGCTGAATCTGTATGATTATGGGGCGAGACATTGTGATCCGGTGTTGGGACGGTTTATGACTGTGGATCCGTTGGCGGAGAAATACTATTCGATTAGTCCGTATGCGTATTGTGGTAATAATCCTATTATGTTAGTTGATGTCAATGGTAAAGAGTGGGGTATTGTTTTGAATGCCAATGGAACTAAGACTGTAACTCTAGCTGTTAATTTTAATGTTGATTCAAGTCTTAATCTGACATCGTCTCAAATTAATGCATATAAAATAGCTATTAGCACACAGTTAAACAATACATTTCAAGAAGCTTCTGGAGGGATGGTATCAACTGCTGTTACTTTTTATAGTGGAAATGAAAACATATCGCAATCGTTGTCTTTGGGGAAAATGGATGGCACATTAGGAGGGGGCACTACCTATTTTAGTTCTTCTGTGAATTTGTTTAATCCTAAGGGGGAGTTGAGATCACTTTCCAATATAGCTTCGGATGCTACACATGAAGTATTACATACATTAAGGCTAGGACATCCATTTGAGTTGATGCAAACAGCAGATACAGAGTTGGTAAGGGTAGCTCCTAACTCTTTTGTATCTACTTCTACAACGGATAAGAATATTGTGAATAATATTATGAACTATCCTCAAATTACTATTGATGGTATGAAAGGTTGCGATCTAAATATGTTAACAAAAGGGCAGCTGAATTATATATTAAATGAGATAAACTTACAAAAACGAGGATATGGTTTTGCTCCAAAATATAATTCAGTGTTAACTCCTGAACAAAATGCTAATTTATATAAACAATATTATGAAGACTATTGGCTTAATTTCCCAGGAACTCCTGTTCATAATCAATAAAACATATCTATTGATTGTTCTAGTGCTATGTATCTGCTCTTGTAATTTAATAAAAGGGCAACAAAAAAATGATTTTGTTAAATATGATAGTTTATCGCAGAAGGAGGTATATACTTTTGTTGAAAAAATGCCTTTTTATAAGGGAGGTGAAGCAGCTTTCATATCTGATTTTAGCAGAAGATTTCGTCCTGTTTATTCTGATACTGAACCTAAACAAACAATCTTGAAAGTTCAGTATGTTATAGATAAAGAAGGGCATTTGATAGGTGCTAGAATTTACAATAAGAAAGAGGGGGATAAGCTTTCGGCTTTTGAAGAAAATGGTTTGAAAGCATTAAATTTAATGCAAAATTGGCAGGCAGGAATTCATGAGGACAAAGCTGTGAATGTAATATTGACAAGAGTAATACATGTAGATATAAATCATACTGATTAAAATTTAGGTATTTTCTTGTTCATCTGTACTTGTAATGTGAACTGTTTTTGTCTTACCCTGGTATAAGTTGGCTAGAAAATAGTCAATTTGTATCAGGGTATTTGGTATTCTCTAATTTGAATACTTTTAGGGTTACATAATATTGTTGGGTGGTAATGTGTGAGGACATGTAATTTGAAGTTTGTTAGTAAAGAAAATAACAACTATCTAAAATGTAATCTAAGATTTTTCTTAAAAAGTTTCATTTCTCTTTTAGTAGAAAGCCTCTTATGGTTGTATTTATATTATATATAGTTTTCCTATATACTTTGATATACAAATAGTTTGTAATAACCAAAATCTAAATATTTCATGCCTATGAAAGCATTTACTCTCAAAACATTGCTTAATTGTGGTTTCTCACAATCTTTCTGTATTTCTTTGATGAAAAAAAGTGGTACCGCTTTCTTTTTGGCCTTATTACCCATTTCTGTGACTTATGCGGATAATGGAACTGTTTTAAAGGATACGATGAAATTGCCATACAGTTCACAACAGATTGATGGGGCCGATCTGATGAAGGTGAAAGACGCCAATTTCGTAAACTCCCTGATAGGAAGAGTGGCGGTCGCTACTATTAATCCCAGTGCTTCCGGTGTGGGTGGTTCAGTAAGGATGGTGCTACGTGGTTACCGTTCCATATTAAAATCCAACAATGTGCTTTTTACTTTGGACGGTGTACCTTTGCCACGACTGGAGTCAGAGCAACCTTCTAATTCATACACCTCTAACTGGCAGACTGGTGACGGTATAGCAGCTTTCTCTCCTGACGATATAGAGAGTATTTCTGTTTTGAGTACCGCAGCAGCTTCTACTTTGTATGGTAGTCGTTCCGCTAGCGGTGTGGTGATGATTAATACTAAGAAAGCAAATTCCGGAAAACTAAGAGTAGAGTTGGGGAATAGTACTACTTTCAGTTCGCCACTTGTTATGCCTGAATTCCAACAGACTTACGGGGCGCAATGGGGAGACAAGATAAACCATCCCCAGTCGTGGGACCCGACGGATTTTTTCCGTACCGGACATACTATCAATAACTCCCTTAGCCTTTCTATGGGAAATGAGTATAATCAAACCCGGGTTTCGGCTGTAACGATGAATGGCACCGGCATCATTCCCAAAAACAATGTGGATCGTTACAATTTCTCCCTCCGGAATACATCTTCTTTATTACATCATAGACTAAAGCTCGACTTCACTTTGAGATATATTCATACCGCAGAGCAGAATATGTTATCGCAAGGTATGTATGGTAATCCGCTGGTTCCTGTCTATTTGGTACCTGACGTATTGCAAGAACGTATTAATGTCAATCCCGATTATAACTACAAGAATCATTTTGAAGTTTACGATCCGAGGCTTGGAGCTAATGCGCAATATTGGCCTTTAGGAGATATGGGGATGGGTATGCAAAATCCTTATTGGATAATTAACCGTAATCTTTACAATCAAAAAAAGAAGCGTTTGCTGGGCGGAATAGGAATGAAATTCGACTTGACCTCTTGGCTTAATGTGTCAGGGCGTATTCATTACGACCGTGATCAAGAAACTGCAACTGAAAAACTTTATGCGTCTTCTCTTCAAGCCGGTCCTTTAGGTTCATATTACGAATCTGAAGATGAAAACACACAGATTTATTCCGATCTCCAGTTTAATGTCCGTAAGACGATAGGAGACTTCTCAATTGATGCTACCTTAGGCTCTTCTATTTGTAATACGAAATTTGATAACTCTTATGCTGATGGCGTTTTGAAAGTGCTTAATCAGTTTAATTTATCAGGATTGGATGAGCGGAGATATCCCTTTTCTGCAGAGTGGAATTATCATGACCGAGCTACATCATTGTTTATGCTTGCGCAATTGGGATATAAGAACCGATTGTATCTCGATTTGGGCGGACGAATGGAATGGCTTAAATTTTGGGATGATAATTCAAGTTATTCAACAGACGTTATCTATCCTTCGATAGGAGCATCTGTAGTACCAACCGGATGGTTGCCTGATAATCCCAACCGATTCCTTTCGTTTCTAAGACTCAATTATACCTACAGTGAAACCGGCAATAGTTTTACCGATTATATCTTTTTGAATAAAAAAAGGGTAGGTTTGAAACCTAGATTGGAGGATAATATGTTGGATCCCGAGCATACCAAGTCTCACGAAATAGGGCTCAATGCAGGTTTTCTTAATGATAAAATCAATTTGGCGTTTACGATGTATAAGACATCTACTTCCGATTTACCGTTTGGAGGATATCTTCCTATTCCTTCTCAGGGGGATATTTATTTCATGTATAATGGGTGTAGGATTGATAATAAAGGTTTCGAGCTAACCTTGAGTGCAAATATGAATATCGGGCAGGTTAAGTGGGATGGACGTTTCACTTATTCTATCAATAAGAATGAAGTAAAGCAGCTTTTAGAACCACAGAAAAATCCTATAACAGATACCGATTTTAATTTAGAAGAAATTCAGATGGCCAAAGGTAGCGGTTGGTATACTCCATTGAAGAAAGGTGGCTCGATAGGTGATATATATGTTACAGATTTGCAGAGGGATGAGCAGGGAAATGTTGTTATTGATAAAACTTCACAAAATGTCGTTCCTGTAAACGAATATATATATGCGGGTAATGCTGACCCTAAATATACGATGGGGCTGGCAAATAGCTTTTCCTGGAAAGGTTTTGAACTTGATTTTGTGATTCACGCCCGCTTCGGCGGCGTAGGTCTATCAATGACTCAAGCAGTTATGGATCAATTTGGGGTATCGCAGGCCACAGCCATAGCCCGTGACAATGGTGGTGTTTGGGTGAGTGGTGAAAAGATTCCGGCAGAGAACTACTATAGGCTGGTAGGCTGGGCACGTACAGGAACGGTGTATACATACGATGCCACTAATATTCGTCTTGCAGAAATGTCGATTGCTTATCATATTCCCGTCAACCGATGGGTGAAGTGGATACAGGATGTACGGGTGGCATTAGTGGGACGTAACTTGCTTATGTTGTATAATAAAGCTCCGTTTGATCCGGAATCTACGGCAAGCACCGGAACCTGGGGGCAGGGCATAGACAACTTCCGTCAACCCAGTTACAGAAACATGGGCTTTTCCGTTAATCTGACTTTTTAATCTTTCTTCAAAAAGATATCTTGTCCCGATATGAGCTGTCAAAACTACTCTCATCTTGTATCGGGAGCAACTCTTCTATTAAAAGTCCTTAACGAAAGCCCAATCCATCACTTTTTATTTGTTTCTTTGCACCAAATTCGGGTATAGTGTTGTCTTGTCATTCGAGGCGGCTCTTAATTTTGCTTAGAAATTAATGGAGAAACTCAGTATAAATGCTTGTCCGGTGTGTGGCGGTACGCACTTGAAACGCGTCATGACTTGTACGGATTTTTATGCTTCGGGCGAACAGTTTGAACTGTATTCGTGTGAAGACTGTGGATTTACATTCACACAAGGAGTTCCCGTGGAAGCAGAGATAGGCAAGTATTATGAGACTCCCGACTACATCTCCCACACTGATACGCGCAAGGGAGCGATGAATAATATCTACCATTACGTACGTTCTTATATGCTGGGTCGCAAAGCGCGTCTGGTAGCCAAGGAAGCGCATCGCAAGACGGGGCGTTTGCTCGATATAGGTACGGGAACCGGTTATTTTTCCGATACAATGGTTCGTCGGGGATGGAAGGTAGAGGCAGTGGAGAAAAGTCCGCAGGCACGTGAGTTTGCAAAAACACATTTCGAACTGGATGTAAAGCCCGAATCGGCTCTGAAAGAGTTTGCTCCTGCTAGTTTTGATGTCATCACTCTCTGGCATGTGATGGAGCATCTCGAATCTTTGAATGAGACTTGGGAGACGCTTCGCGAACTGCTGACAGAAAAAGGAGTATTGATTGTGGCAGTACCCAACTGCTCTTCTTATGATGCCAAGCGCTACGGTGAGTATTGGGCGGCTTATGACGTTCCCCGCCATCTTTGGCATTTCACTCCGGGCACTATACAACAGTTGGCTTCCCGCCATGGTTTTATTATGGCGGCACGTCATCCGATGCCGTTCGATGCGTTTTACGTATCTATGTTGAGCGAGAAACATCGTGGCAGTTCATGCAGTTTCCTGAAAGGGATGTTTTCCGGGACGTTGGCCTGGTTCAATGCTTTGGGAAGGAAAGAACGCAGCAGTTCAATGATTTATGTATTCCGAAAAAAGAGATAACGCATGGGAAATCAAAACAAATATAAGTCAGGTTCGATTTTCGACATGCAGTTCATCACGTCGAGTATCAGTACGACACTGGTATTGCTGTTGCTCGGACTGGTTGTCTTTTTTGTATTGACAGCGCACAATCTTTCCGTATATGTCCGCGAGAATATCAGTTTCTCCGTTCTTATCAGCGACGACATGAAGGAAGCGGATATACTGAAACTTCAGAAGAAGCTGAATCAGGAACCTTTCGTGAAACAATCCGAATATATCTCTAAAAAACAAGCACTGAAAGAACAGACGGAAGCAATGGGAACCGATCCGGAAGAATTTCTGGGCTATAACCCTTTTACCGCTTCCATCGAAATCAAACTCCATTCTGACTATGCCAACTCGGACAGCATTGCGAAGATAGAGAAAATGATTAAAAAGAATACCAACATACAAGATGTGCTCTATCGAAAGGAGTTGATTGACGCCGTGAATGATAACATACGAAATATCAGTCTGGTACTGCTTGCCTTGGCGGTCGTGCTTACTTTTATTTCTTTTGCCCTGATAAACAATACCATAAGACTGGCTATTTACTCCAAACGCTTCCTTATTCACACCATGAAACTGGTAGGGGCGAGTTGGGGATTTATCCGGGGGCCATTCCTTCGAAAGAATGTATGGAGCGGGATATTGGCAGCCATCGTTGCCGATTCCATATTGATGGGAACCGCCTATTGGGCTGTGACATACGAACAGGAATTGCTTCAGGTCATCACGCCTGAAGTCATGTTGATAGTCTGTGCAAGCGTATTGGCGTTTGGAATTGTAATAACGTGGCTATGCGCCTATTTCTCCATGAATAAATACTTGAGAATGAAAGCGAACAGCCTGTACTATATTTAAAAAAAATAAACTATGTCTGACAAGCAGAAATTTGCCTTTGATAAAGTGAACTTTATCTTGCTCGCAATAGGGATGGCGATTGTTATTATCGGCTTTCTATTGATGACGGGACCTACATCGTCCGAAACGCTTTTTGAACCCGATATTTTCAGTGTACGCAGAATCAAGGTAGCGCCGGTCGTTTGCCTGTTTGGCTTTATATCTATGATTTATGCAGTATTGCGCAAACCTAAAACACAAAAAACAGAAGAATAAAAATGGGGGATTTAACAACATTTGAGACGATTATTATTGCTATTGTAGAAGGGCTGACCGAGTTTTTACCGGTTTCTTCTACAGGACACATGATTATTACACAAAACATACTAGGGGTAGAAAGTACGGAATTTGTAAAAGCGTTTACTGTAATTATTCAGTTTGGCGCAATTCTTTCAGTAGTCTGCCTTTACTGGAAACGTTTTTTCCGGTTGAACCATACACCGGCTCCTGCAGGCGCTTCCGCTTTGAAGTGTTTTCTGCATAAATTCGATTTTTACTGGAAGCTGCTGGTGGCTTTTATTCCTGCAGCAATTTTGGGTTTCCTGTTTAGCGATAAGATAGACGAGATGCTCGAAAGTGTAGCGATAGTAGCAGTGATGCTGGTAATCGGTGGTATATTCATGCTGTTCTGCGATAAGATTTTTTCGAAGGGAAGTAAAGATACCGTGCTGACAGAAAAAAAGGCATTCAATATCGGTTTGTTTCAATGTATTGCAATGATACCGGGTGTATCCCGTTCGATGGCTACCATCGTCGGAGGTATGGCCCAGAAACTGACTCGTAAGGATGCTGCTGAGTTTTCATTCTTTCTTGCCGTGCCAACTATGTTTGCGGCAACTGGCTACAAGGTCTTGAAACTCTTCCTGGATGGTGGAACCGAGATTCTTGTCAACAACATGCCGGCACTTATTATCGGTAATGTGGTGGCTTTTGTCGTTGCTTTGCTGGCTATCAAGTTCTTTATTAGCTTTGTTACGAAATATGGCTTTAAAGCATTTGGCTGGTACAGAATTATAGTTGGCGGAATCATTCTGGTAATGCTGTTGCTTGGATATAACTTAGAAATTGGCTGATGAATTTTAAAAAAGGAGAAGTACTGTTTTTCAATAAACCTTTCGGATGGACTTCATTTAAAGTAGTAGGGCATGCCCGCTATCATATTTGCCGCCGGATAGGAGTGAAAAAACTAAAAGTCGGCCATGCCGGAACACTGGACCCGCTTGCAACAGGGGTGATGATTGTATGTACAGGCAAGGCAACCAAACGAATAGAAGAGTTTCAATATCATACGAAGGAGTATGTTGCAACGTTGCGTTTGGGTGCCACTACTCCGTCATACGATTTGGAACATGAAATAGATGCCACCTACCCTACCGAACATATCACGAGGGAACTGGTGGAAGAAGTGCTGACGCATTTTATCGGTGCCATCGATCAGGTACCTCCTGCCTTCTCTGCCTGTATGGTAGACGGTAAGCGTGCTTACGAACTGGCCCGGAAAGGAGAAGAAGTCGAACTAAAAGCAAAACAGCTTGTTATCGACGAGATTGAATTGCTGGAATGTCGTCTGGATGATCCGGAACCGATGATTCAAATCCGTGTCGTATGCAGCAAAGGGACTTATATCCGTGCCCTGGCCCGCGACATCGGTGAAGCACTCCATAGCGGAGCTCACCTGACAGGATTGATCCGCACCCGCGTAGGTGATGTCCGGTTGGAAGACTGCCTGAACCCCGAACACTTTAAAGAGTGGATCGACGGACAGGAGATAGAAAATGAGGAAGAAAATAATTAACGTAATAAGGAATAGATATGAAATTATCACAATTCAAATTTAAGTTACCCGAGGATAAGATCGCTCTACATCCTATGAAATATAGGGATGAGTCGCGTTTGATGGTATTGCATCGTAATACAGGTAAGATTGAGCACAAGATGTTCAAAGATGTATTGGACTACTTTGATGATAAAGATGTGTTTATATTCAATGATACGAAGGTGTTTCCTGCCCGCTTGTATGGTAACAAGGAGAAGACAGGTGCTCGTATCGAGGTATTCTTGTTGCGTGAGTTGAATGAAGAACTTCGTTTATGGGACGTATTGGTTGATCCGGCACGTAAGATACGTATCGGTAACAAGCTGTATTTCGGTCCGGACGATTCAATGGTGGCTGAAGTGATTGATAACACCACTTCTCGCGGGCGTACGCTCCGTTTCCTTTACGACGGACCTCATGACGAGTTCAAAAAGGCACTGTATTCTTTGGGTGAAACTCCACTCCCCCACTCTATTATCAACCGTCCTGTAGAACCGGAAGATGCTGAACGCTTCCAGTCAATTTTCGCAAAGAACGAAGGTGCGGTGACTGCCCCGACTGCTAGTTTGCACTTCAGCCGTGAGTTGATGAAACGTCTGGAAATCAAAGGTGTGGACTTTGCATATATCACTCTGCACGCCGGTCTGGGTAACTTCCGCGACATCGACGTAGAGGACTTGACTAAGCATAAGATGGATTCAGAACAAATGTTTGTAAACGAAATGGCGGTGAAAACTGTGAATCGTGCCAAAGATAACGGTAGAAATGTATGTGCGGTAGGTACGACAGTGATGCGTGCTATTGAAAGCGCAGTCAGCACCGACGGGCATCTCAAGGAATTTGAAGGATGGACTAACAAGTTTATCTTCCCTCCATATGAATTTACCGTAGCCAATTCAATGATTTCCAATTTCCACATGCCGCTTTCTACCTTACTGATGATTGTAGCTGCTTTCGGTGGTTATGATCAAGTGATGGATGCTTATCATGTAGCATTGAAAGAAGGTTACCGTTTCGGCACGTATGGAGATGCAATGCTGATTTTGGACAAATAATGGCAAAAGTTTATCTGGGACTCGGCACTAACCTCGGAGATAAAGAACAAAATCTTCGGGATGCCGTGCAAAAAATAGAAGAGCAGGTGGGGAAAATAGTTTCCCTGTCTGCTTTTTACATAACTGCCCCTTGGGGATTTTCTTCCGATAACAGTTTCCTGAATGCAGCAGTTTGTGTAGATACCGGATTGACTCCCATAGACGTTTTACAGAGAACGCAGGCAATTGAACAGGAATTGGGACGTACGAAGAAATCCGTCAACGGTATATATAGCGACCGCCTGATTGATATTGACCTGTTGCTTTATGATGATTTGATACTTTCCACCACTTCTCCCTCCGGAGCGAAGTTGATCCTCCCCCATCCGTTGATGGCAGAACGTGACTTCGTCATGAAGCCGCTGGCAGAAATTGCTCCCGGATTAGTGCATCCGGTACTTGGAAAAACGATGAAGGAACTTACTTCTTCTTTTTCTCCGCAATAAACACCGGCAAATAGGCAATGCATCCTATCAATACTGCATACAGCAAATGAATCTCCTGAAACGGCTTGTCGATGAAATGGCAGACAATGGCATAGATAGCAATCGTGAAGCCTATATAAAGTGCCAACACCAAAAGCGTTTTAAATTTCTTATTTAGAATCATTATAAATCTATTTATGTGTTAAATACAGGGCAAAGATACTCATAATCTCCGAAATCTCTTTATCTTTGTACCCGAAATGAAAGTGTGGACAGATTTGAGTAGCTTGCAACCACGGAAAAAAATGCTAAAACACGTCTGATTGACGCCTTTCGGCTTATCCTTTGCAGCACTCGCCTCTCCTACTCTCTCTCATTTTTTAATTTTCAATTTTTAATTCTTAATTTAAAAAGATGGGATACTTATTTACATCCGAATCGGTGTCAGAAGGACACCCCGACAAGGTAGCCGATCAAATATCGGATGCCGTGCTTGACAAACTGTTGGCTTACGACCCCAGTTCGAAAGTAGCTTGCGAAACACTAGTGACTACCGGACAAGTGGTGCTAGCGGGTGAAGTGAAAACTAAAGCGTACGTTGACCTCCAGCTCATCGCACGCGAAGTGATTAAGAAAATCGGTTATACCAAAGGAGAGTACATGTTCGAAAGTAACTCTTGTGGCGTACTTTCCGCTATTCATGAGCAAAGCCCCGATATCAACCGTGGTGTAGAGCGTCAGGACCCGATGGAACAGGGTGCAGGCGACCAGGGTATGATGTTTGGTTACGCTACCAATGAAACGGAAAACTACATGCCGCTTTCTCTTGATCTGGCACACCGCATTCTGCAAGTGCTGGCCGACATTCGTCGTGAAGGAAAGGTGATGACTTACCTCCGCCCCGATGCCAAAAGCCAAGTTACTATTGAATATGATGACAACGGAACTCCTGTTCGCATTGATACAATCGTTGTTTCTACTCAACATGATGACTTTATCCAACCGGAAGATGATTCTCAAGCTGCCCAGCTGAAAGCTGACGAGGAAATGCTGTCTATCATCCGTCGTGATGTGATCGAGATTCTGATGCCTCGTGTCATTGCTTCTATCCATCACGATAAAGTGTTGGCGCTGTTTAATGATAAAATCATTTATCATGTGAATCCTACGGGCAAGTTCGTAATTGGTGGTCCTCACGGAGATACCGGTTTGACAGGTCGTAAGATTATCGTTGATACTTATGGTGGCAAAGGTGCTCACGGTGGTGGTGCTTTCTCCGGAAAAGATCCTAGCAAGGTAGACCGTAGCGCAGCTTATGCAGCACGCCATATCGCTAAGAATATGGTAGCGGCAGGCGTAGCAGATGAAATGCTTGTACAGGTGAGCTATGCTATCGGTGTGGCTCGTCCGATCAATATCTTTGTAGATACTTATGGTCGTTCTCACGTCAATATGACGGATGGTGAGATTGCCCGCGTTATCGACCAGTTGTTCGATCTTCGCCCGAAAGCAATCGAAGAACGTCTGAAGCTTCGTAATCCTATTTATCAGGAAACAGCTGCTTACGGTCACATGGGACGTGAACCGCAAGTGATAACGAAGAAATTCTTCTCTCGCTACGAAGGGGACAAAACTGTGGAAGTAGAACTCTTTACATGGGAGAAACTTGACTACGTAGATAAAATTAAAGCTGCTTTTGGTCTGTAAAATAGTCTGAAAGCGAGCTTAGCTCGTTCAGTAAGAGCCACAACCTCAACTCCTTTTGGTAGGAAATAGAGGTTGTGGCTCTTGATTTTAAATAAGTTATATTTAAATAAATGTCTTTTGGATATTAATCTTCTTTTGCCGGAATTTGTTACTTTTGCCCCGTAAATAAACGACTGCCTAATGAAAACAAGATGTTGTTGTTCTAAACGCTATTTATTGGTGTTTTTTAGTTTACTTGTCAGCGTAGGTAGCATTCTGATGTCTGTCTCTCTATCTTCCTGCTCTTCTTCGGTGAAGAGTCCATTGCTACTATCTGCTGACTCATTGATGGAAATATATCCTGATAGTGCATTATCTATTTTGGAATCAATTTCCTCCCCACAGAAATTGCCACGTGCCGACAGAGCACTTTATGCGTTATTGCTTACGCAAGCAAGGCATAAAAATTATATTGCTTTAGAGGATGATTCGCTGATAAAAACGGCTGTTGAATACTATGGTGATAAGAAGAAAAGTGTACGTGCTGCAAAAGCTCATTATTATTGGGGAGCTACCTATCGAGAGAAAGGATATACTTCTTTTGCTGTAGACGAGTATTTAACGGCAATTCGACTGATGCCTGTTAGGGATGAATTCTTGGCAATGATTTATGATAATCTTGCAGAATGTTATGAAAAAGATGAATTGTTTGATATAGCAATTGACGCCTATCGTGAGGCTTATCAGATATTGAAAGGAGGAAGCCAACAGACATATCCATTGAGAGGTATTGCACGTATGTGTTTATTGCAAAACAAGAAGGATAGTGCATTGCTTTATTATCATCAAGCTCTTGATTGTGCATTGGCAGAGCAAGACTCTAGTTTGATAGGGGCTCTTTATCATGATCTTGCTATGGCTTATAATGAAAAGAAGGATTATATGCAAGCAGATAAATATGTGTCAAAGGCAATTATGGTACAAGGGCAAGATGCTGTTAATGTCTGTTTATCAAAAGCTCAAATTATGTTGAATTTGAATAAGCTTGATTCTGCCAGTTATTTTTTTAAGAAGAATATAGATCAACTTGATATTTATGGAAGGGCTGTTTGCTATGATGGAATGTATCAAATAGCAAAGAAAAGGGGTGAATGGAAAACCGCAACAGAGAATATAGATGCATATAACGTTCTTTATGATTCTATTCAATTTATGACTGATAATGAGGAGCTTAATAGACTTATGGATAAGCACCAACTGGAGGAACATAAGAGATTATTATCAGAACATACTAAAACATTAATTTTTAGCTTGGTTACTGCATTCTTCTTATTGATGGTTGTATGTGTTTTCTATTTTATGTGGAATGACAGAAAGAGAAAGAATCATTATATTGCTTTGCAACACGAGTTGACTCAAAAGCGAGTAGATACTATGTTGCTAAAAGAAGAAGAGGTTTCTGAATCTAATAAAGAAGATTTGAATAAGAAGAGATCGGAGTTGACAGAACGGCAGATTCAATTATGTATATCTGTTCTTAAAACTACTGATTGCTACGACCAATTGGAAGCATTGGAGAGGGCAACTCATAAACAACTGTTGGTGATGCGTAGTTTGAGGAAAGAAATACGTTCTGAAATTTCCAGTGCGTTTGTTGATGTGATGATGAATTTGAAGGAACGTTATCCGGCTTTTACTGGTGATGATATATTTTATTGTGTTCTTTCATTGCTTTGTTGTTCAAAAACTGTCATAATGGAGTTGATGGATGCTACATCAGATGCTCTTAAAACACGCAAAAATCGTATAAAGAACAAAATAGATGCTCAAATTTTTGATCGTGTATTTGGCATTGATATTTAATGAAATATGTCGATCTTCTTAGGTTAATTTTGCTTCTAAATAAAAGGCTGTTACCATTGTTACCGCATAAAAATCGTTTCTTTTGCTTCATCTGTGTATTTTTGAGGCGAAATTTTAAACCCATTTATTATGAAGACTAAATTTTTACCTCTTTTGCTATTGACTGTCTTACTCCAAGTAAGTATGTTTTCTTTTGCTAATGAAATGACAACTGCACGTATAATCAGATTAAAGAATAAAACTGAGGTACAACATCGGTCTATTCCTGTTATTCCTGCTGCTTGTATTGAAAACTCATTGTTGTCTATTGACCTTCTTTCTACTGTTCCTACTGTAACCGTTACCATCAAAGATGCAGAAACAGGAGAAGTAGTTTATACATCTACTGATATAAATGTAGATAAGGTTTATATTGATCTTGCAGGTGAGGAAAAAGGTAAATATACTTTGGAGATACAACTTCCGAAGGAAGCCTTTATCGGAGATTTTGAATTAGATTAAATCTTTGGATATATATTATTTGCAACTAACATAAGATGATATACCTAAATCATTAACTGTTGAAGCCCCGCTGTTGAAATATATGGCGCATTGCTGAAATGACGATTTAGATGACCGAAAGGGGAAAGAATCGGTTCACTTTTATTCGTGGGCTTAATAAGCCTTGTGAAAGGCTCATAAAGGTATATTGAAACGTAAAATTAAAATCACTTTTAATTGTCTGCTGGATTACTACTGGTAGGGTATTTGAACGATTTTATAGTTCAGATAATAAAGTTTATTCAGCAACAATGTGATACACCTGTTAGTAGATGAGAAATCTGTGATAGATGTATTCTCTGTGAGAAAAGCTCTTGGACTTCTATAAATAAGAAGTCCAAGATTTTTTTATGAAGATATAAATGTGGAGATAACAATGATCTCTGATTAAGTTGAATATGAATAACGGAATTTTTTCGTAATTTTGCCTCCTTGATATAATAAAGGATAGTGATGAAGATGAATCAGATAAATTCCGTATGCGTATATAGCGCTTCCAGTACCAAGATAGATGCTGTTTACTTTCAAGCAGCCGAGACTCTCGGCCGTCTGCTTGCCGAACACCGTATCCGTTTGATAAACGGAGCCGGGAGTATTGGTCTGATGTGTTCTGTGGCAGATGCTGTGTTGAAAAATGGCGGTGAAGTGACCGGAGTGATTCCCCGTTTCATGGTGGAACAAAACTGGCATCATACTGGACTGACAGAGCTGATCGAGGTAGAATCCATGCACGAACGCAAACAGAAGATGGCCAATTTGAGTGATGGTATCATCGCTTTGCCGGGTGGATGCGGTACCCTTGAAGAATTGCTGGAAATTATCACTTGGAAACAGTTGGGGTTGTATCTCAATCCGATTATAATCCTCAATACAAACGGATTCTTCGATCCATTGCTCGAAATGCTTGAAAAGGCAATCGATGAGAACTTTATGCGACGCCAACACGGTGATATATGGAAAGTGGCACAGACGCCGGAAGAAGCGGTTCAGCTCCTTTATGAGACTCCTGTATGGGATATTTCCATTCGTAAATTTGCAGCGATATGATAGGCGACACACTAAGTTCCCAGAACGCGGATACCTTGTCTCTTCTCCAGCAGAAACAGATTAGTCCGGCAAAGGCAGACAGTGATAGCCTGCAGTTGGCCGATCTTCATGCTGTACAAGAGGTTGACTCCGGCTTTGAAGGAACCCCTATCTCCTACTCTCCCCGTACGGACGATGCTATTGCACTGACATTACTGGCTTGCTTCTTTCTTTCCTCCATTGCCTTGGCACGCGGAAAGAAATTTCTCTCCCAACAGGTGAAAGACTTTGTGTTGCATCGCGAACGGACGAGCATTTTTGATAGCTCTACGGCGGCCGATGTGCGTTATCTCCTTGTGCTTGTATTGCAGACCTGTGTCTTGTCGGGCATCACATTTTTTAATTATTTTCATGATACATCTCCCGCTCTGATGGATCATGTATCCTCCCTCCTTTTGCTGGGTATTTACGTTGGTTTTTGCCTCGCTTATTTCTTACTGAAATGGTTGCTTTATATGTTTCTGGGGTGGACTTTTTTTGATAAAAATAAGACAAATATATGGCTGGAATCGTATTCTGCGCTCATATATTATGTCGGATTTGCCCTTTTTCCGTTCGTCCTTTTCCTGGTTTATTTTGATTTGAGTCTAACGAATTTGGTTATAATCGGGTCTATTATTTTAATTTTCACTAAAATATTGATGTTTTATAAGTGGATAAAGCTTTTTTTTCATCAATTTAGCGGGCTTTTCCTATTAATTTTGTACTTTTGCGCTCTTGAAATAGTACCTTGTCTTTTACTGTATCAGGGTATGATTCAAATGAACAATATTTTGCTAATAAAATTTTAGGACGTTGAAAATTAAAAAAGTACTAGTGTCGCAGCCTAAGCCTGCGTCAGAGAAATCTCCCTATTACGACATAGCTGAGAAGTATGGCGTTAAAATAGATTTCCGACCCTTCATTAAGGTTGAAAGTCTTTCGGCGAAAGAATTTCGGCAACAGAAAATTTCGATTCTCGACCACACTGCCGTAATATTCACTTCGCGCCATGCTATTGACCATTTTTTCACTTTGTGTACTGAATTGCGTGTGACAATTCCCGAGACAATGAAGTATTTCTGTGTGACGGAAGCTGTTGCATTGTATATTCAGAAATATGTGCAATATCGTAAGCGTAAGATCTTCTTTGGGGCTACCGGAAAGATTGAAGACCTGATTCCTTCCATCGTGAAGCATAAAACGGAGAAGTATCTCGTTCCGATGTCAGACGTACATAATGACGATGTGAAAAACCTGCTCGACAAGAACGGCATTCAGCATACGGAAGCTGTGATGTATCGCACGGTGAGCAACGACTTTACACCGGACGAGGAGTTTGATTACGATATGTTAGTGTTCTTCAGCCCTGCCGGAGTGACTTCTTTGAAGAAAAACTTCCCGGATTTTAATCAGAAAGAGATTAAGATCGGAACGTTCGGATCTACTACCGCACAGGCTGTACGTGACGCAGGTCTCCGTCTGGATCTTGAGGCTCCTACGGTGCAGGCTCCGTCAATGACTGCCGCACTTGACATGTTTATCAAGGAAAACAATAAATAAACAGAGTGGGTATATATACTTTGTGTAAAGCCGAAAGGCTGAATAGTAAAATTTTGATCGGAAAGATGTTTGAAGGCGGTGCTTCTAAATCGTTTTCCATCTTTCCGATACGCGTTGTATATATGCCTGTCGAGCAGGGAGAGGCTCCTGCTTCTATATTAATCAGTGTATCGAAACGCCGTTTTAAACGGGCGGTGAAACGTAACCGGGTGAAACGCCAGATACGTGAAGCCTACCGGAAGAACAAGTCTCTTCTGGTGGACGAACTGCAACGCCGGGAGCAACGGTTAGCCGTTGCCTTTATCTATCTGTCGGACGAGCTTGTTGCTACTGCCGAGCTGGAAGAGAAAATGAAAATAGCGCTTGCGCGCATCTCTGAAAAACTATTCTCATGAAACCTCATAACTCCCGGATATCTACCGCATGGGTATTCGTTACGGGAATTTTGAGAAAGGTATTTTCCTTCTTCCTGCTTGTTCCCATCTATTTTTACCGGATTTGTATTTCACCCCTTACTCCTCCCTCTTGTCGGTTCACGCCTACTTGCTCAGCGTATGCGCTCGAAGCAATTAAGAAACACGGTCCTATAAAGGGGCTTTATCTTGCTGTGCGGCGTATTCTGCGATGCCATCCCTGGGGTGGTTCCGGTTATGATCCCGTGCCTTGAAACAACTGAAATGAGAAATAGGAAATGAAAAAGAATGTGACTGATATTTTAGATATCCATACTCATAAACAGGAAGTTGATTCTCTAGGGAAATCTATCATCAATTATCCGTTATTGGCGGACTCTCCATCGTATATGCCTCTGGCAGAGAATGTGGAAGTGACTGTGGGTAGAGGATCTTATTATTCTGTCGGTATTCATCCTTGGGAGGTGAGAGAGAGTAATGTCAGTCAGCAATTGAGCTTTCTTCAACAGCAGTTGCAGGGAAAACAGTTTGTAGCTGTAGGAGAGGCGGGGCTGGATAAATTGGCGGAAGCTTCGATGGAGCTTCAGTTAGCGGTGTTTAAGGAACAGGTAAAATTGTCGGAAAAGCTCGGCATGCCGTTGATTATCCACTGCGTGAAAGCAATGGAAGAACTGCTGGCCGTGAAAAAAGAATCTCGTCCCCAACAACCTTGGATATGGCATGGCTTTCGTGGAAAACCGGAGCAGGCAGTACAGTTGTTGAAGAAAGGGTTTTATCTTTCTTTTGGAGAATATTATCCCGATGAAACGATGCAGATAGTCCCCGATGAACGCCTGTTTTTGGAAACGGATGACAGTTTGCTTGATATTGAAGATATCCTGTGTCGGGCAGCCAGGGTGCGTGGGGTAGAAGTGGAAGCGTTGCGTGAGGTGATTCGCCGGAATATCCAAAATGTCTTTTTTAAGGCGTAAGAGTTGTATCTTCCGAGAAAGAGTCGTACTTTTGTCGCACATGGAATTGAAATACAATAAAAACCAAATAATTAAAGAGTAATACGATGAATTTTGTAGAAGAATTGAGATGGCGTGGCATGTTGCAGGACATCATGCCGGGAACAGAAGAGTTGTTAAGCAAAGAGCAGGTGACTGCCTACTTGGGTATCGACCCGACTGCCGATTCGCTACACATTGGTCACCTTTGTGGAGTGATGATCCTTCGTCATTTCCAACGCTGCGGTCATAAGCCGTTGGCACTGATCGGCGGCGCTACAGGTATGATTGGTGACCCTTCCGGTAAATCGGCAGAACGTAACCTGCTGGACGAAGAGACATTGCGTCACAATCAGGCGTGTATCAAGAATCAACTTGCCAAATTCCTCGACTTCGAGTCGGATGTACCTAACCGTGCCGAGCTGGTGAACAATTACGACTGGATGAAAGACTTCACTTTCCTTGATTTTGTTCGCGAAGTAGGAAAGCACATCACTGTAAACTATATGATGGCGAAAGACTCTGTGAAACGTCGTCTGAATGGTGAAGCGCGTGATGGATTGTCATTTACCGAGTTCACTTATCAGTTGCTTCAAGGATATGACTTTCTTCATTTGTATGAAACGAAAGGCTGTAAGCTCCAGATGGGTGGTTCCGACCAGTGGGGAAACATTACTACCGGTGCCGAATTGATCCGCCGTACCAATGGGGGAGAGGTATTCGCGTTGACTTGCCCGCTGATTACAAAGGCTGATGGTGGTAAGTTTGGTAAAACAGAATCCGGAAATATCTGGCTGGACCCTCGCTATACTTCACCTTACAAGTTCTATCAGTTCTGGTTGAATGTAAGCGACTCCGATGCCGAACGTTATATTAAAATCTTCACTTCTATCGAGAAAGAAGAAATTGAAGCATTGATTGCCGAACATCAGGAAGCTCCGCATTTGCGTCTCCTCCAGAAACGTCTGGCTAAGGAAGTGACTGTGATGGTTCATTCTGAAGATGACTATAACGCAGCAGTAGACGCATCGAACATTTTGTTCGGTAATGCGACTTCGGAAGCTTTGCGCAAACTGGATGAAGATACGTTGCTTGCTGTATTCGAAGGAGTGCCTCAATTTGAGATTTCCCGTGATGCATTGGCAGAAGGAGTAAAGGCTGTTGATCTATTCGTTGATAATGCGGCCGTATTTGCGTCGAAAGGTGAAATGCGTAAGTTGGTTCAGGGCGGTGGCGTTTCGTTGAATAAGGAGAAGCTGGCGACCTTTGATCAGGTAATTACGACTGCTGACCTGCTCGATGAGAAATATCTGCTTGTTCAGCGCGGTAAAAAGAACTATTATCTGCTGATTGCAAAGTAATAATGCACGATTCACTCGATAGAATATAAAAAAGTGAACGAAATATTTGGAGGTTTGCTTGCAAACCTCTATCTTTGCACCGCTTTTTAACAGAAAGCACATAAGTTTGGACTATGGTGTAATGGTAGCACAACAGGTTTTGGTTCTGTTTGTCCAAGTTCGAATCTTGGTAGTCCAACGAAGAAAAGCCCTGAAAGAGAATATCTTTCGGGGCTTTTTCTTTTTTTTGTGGATGCAAAGTCACTTCTTGAGTCATTAGAACGTTCACATACGGAACAACAACACGATGATTTCTATATTGTGGTTGCCGAAGTCGAGAAAAATGCCTTGAAGAAGTATCTCTTTATTAGGATGTAAGAAATTTATTATAGCTTATTTGTACGTAATATTGACTGTTTCGATGTTTGCCTTACTCATATTTGAATAGACTTCTATATTGTTAGCGATAATATATTTACAGTTCTATAATAAATCCGAATACCGTTTTTAATAAATAGTGGGGGAGTTTATTAAGAACGGTATCTGGGTTTATTAAAAACTATTTTCAGGAAATTATTGGAATGTTTAGGATTTATATATACAAAATGGGAGAAGATCAGTGCTGATTTTCTCCCATTCGGTTCTTCCATATATGGAAATATATGTTTTGATAATGTGTTATTATGTCTTGATTTTTATATAACTCATATTGCTTTTTCTTTTTCTGTTCCTCAAAGATACAAAATAAAAAGAGGAAAGTCAATAGCTGATCTTATTTTAATGGAAGCTTTTGGCTGCATTAAGTAGAAATCTCTCCCAAAACGTATTATAGTTCGTTAAAAAAGTGTACATTGCACAGATTCTGGACATTTTTGGTGGATAATTGGAACAAAATTGCAAGGTAAACCCGTTTTCTTTTGCTATTTTTGCATCGTGTACGTAAACGAAGTGCACGTAGAAAGAGAACTTATTCAATAACTATAAATAAATAAGGTATGAAAACGAACTATGAAATTCGCTATGCTGCGCATCCGGAAGATGCAAAAAGTTATGATACAACAAGAATCCGCAGAGATTTCTTAATCGAAAACATATTTGTCCCCAATGAAGTAAATATGGTATATTCCATGTACGACCGTATGGTGGTAGGTGGTGCGCTTCCGGTAGGAGAGGTGCTGACGCTCGAAGCGATTGATCCGCTGAAAGCTCCGTTCTTCCTCACCCGTCGCGAAATGGGTATCTACAATGTCGGCGGTCCCGGTATTGTGAAAGCTGGTGACGCAGAGTTCGAACTGGACTATAAAGAAGCTCTTTATCTGGGTTCGGGCGATCGCGAAGTGACTTTCGAAAGCAAAGACGCTGCCCATCCTGCTAAATTCTACTTCAACTCACTGACTGCACACCGCAACTATCCCGACCGTAAGGTGACGAAAGCCGATGCCGTGGTAGCTGAAATGGGCTCTTTGGAAGGTTCCAATCACCGCAACATCAATAAGATGTTGGTGAATCAGGTGTTGCCTACCTGCCAGTTGCAGATGGGTATGACGGAACTCGCTCCGGGAAGTGTGTGGAACACAATGCCGGCACACGTACACAGCCGTCGTATGGAAGCCTACTTCTATTTCGAGATCCCCGAAGATCATGCTATCTGCCACTTCATGGGTGAGGTAGGCGAGACGCGTCACGTATGGATGAAAGGCGATCAGGCAGTTCTTTCGCCCGAATGGTCAATCCACTCGGCTGCTGCTACCCACAACTATACCTTTATCTGGGGAATGGGTGGCGAGAACCTCGACTACGGCGATCAGGACTTCTCGTTGATTACGGATTTGAAATAACAACTACAATAATTTTCCTAATTTAATAACAAAAAGAATTATGAATCAGTTTTTGAATTTTTCTTTGGAAGGTAAAGTAGCTCTCGTTACAGGTGCTTCTTATGGTATCGGATTTGCTATTGCTTCTGCATTTGCAGAACAAGGCGCTAAAATTTGTTTTAACGACATCAATCAAGAGTTGGTAGACAAAGGTATGGCTGCTTATGCTGAAAAAGGTATCAAAGCTCACGGTTACGTATGCGACGTGACAGACGAACCGGCTGTTCAGGCGATGGTTGCTACGATTGCGAAAGAAGTAGGTACAATTGATATCCTTGTAAATAATGCAGGTATTATCCGTCGTGTTCCTATGCACGAGATGGATGCTGCTGATTTCCGTCGTGTAATCGACATCGACTTGAATGCTCCGTTCATCGTTGCTAAGGCTGTTTTGCCGGCTATGATGGAAAAACGTGCAGGTAAGATCATCAACATCTGTTCTATGATGTCCGAACTGGGTCGTGAAACTGTATCTGCTTACGCTGCTGCTAAAGGTGGTTTGAAGATGCTGACTCGCAATATCTGTTCTGAATATGGTGAATACAACATCCAGTGTAATGGTATCGGCCCGGGTTACATCGCTACTCCGCAAACTGCTCCTCTTCGTGAGCCGCAGGCAGACGGAAGCCGTCACCCATTCGATTCATTCATCTGCGCTAAGACTCCTGCCGGTCGTTGGTTGGAAGCGGAAGAACTGACAGGTCCTGCCGTGTTCCTTGCTTCTGAAGCTTCTAACGCTGTTAACGGTCACATTCTCTACGTAGATGGTGGTATTCTTGCTTATATCGGAAAACAACCGAAATAATATAAGATAGAAGAGATTCCGGTAAGGTGATAGAATGGCAAAGAGCATCCTCTTTTCATCTGTCACCTTATTTTTTATTATTCCCTTTGCAGGATATAATAGCCTCTAATTTACAAAGTATATGTTATTTATTCAATGTAGACTAATTATGAGAAAGATATTAATTCTGTTTGCTGTAGCCTTGATCGGTTTTGCTTCCTGTGCCGACAGCAAGCAGTCAATGACAGTCACAGTGACCAATCCTTTGGCTCTTGAACGGGCAGGGGAGATGGTTGAAGTGCCGATGAGCGATGTGGTCGCTAAATTGAAACTGGCGGATACGGCACAGATTGTGGTGCTTGACGTCGACGGTCAGCAAGTGCCTTATCAGGTGACGTATGATGAGAAGGTGGTCTTCCCCGTTACGGTAGGGGCAAACAGTGCGGTTACTTATACCATTCAACCGGGCACACCTGCACCTTTTGATGTCATTGCTTGCGGTAAATACTACCCCGAACGTCTGGACGACGTTGCCTGGGAGAATGATCTTGGCGGATTCCGTGCTTATGGTCCTGCTTTGCAGGCTCGTGGAGAACGTGGTTTTGGCTACGATCTTTTTACGAAGTATAACACTACGGAACCGATTTTGGAATCTCTGTATGCTGAAGAGCTCAATCCTGAAAAGCGTGCCAAGATAGCCGAACTGAAAAAGACAGACCCGAAAGCCGCTTCCGAATTGCAGAATGCTATCTCTTACCATATCGACCATGGATACGGTATGGATTGTTATGCCGTAGGACCCACATTGGGTGCCGGCGTTGCCGCTTTGATGGCAGGTGACACTATTATCTATCCTTACTGCTATCGCACACAGGAAATCCTTGATAATGGTCCGTTGCGTTTCACGGTGAAGCTGGAGTTTAATCCGCTGGTGGTCCGTGGAGATTCTAACGTGGTGGAAACGCGCATCATCTCCTTGGATGCAGGTTCTTATCTGAATAAAACAGTTGTTTCATATACCAATTTGAAAGAAGCAATGCCGGTAACTACGGGACTTGTGTTGCGTGAACCGGACGGTGCGGTGGTGGCAGATGCTGCAAATGGCTATATCACTTACGTAGATCCTACAACTGACCGTAGCGGTGCAAACGGTAAGATATTTGTCGGTGCTGCGTTCCCTGCACAGGTAAAAGAGGCGAAAGTGGTTCTTCTTTCCGAAAAGGAAAAGAAAGATCGTGGCGGAGCCGACGGTCATGTGCTCGCTATCAGCGAATATGAGCCGGGTGCTGAATATACTTATTACTGGGGATCTGCCTGGGATAAGGCGGCTATCAAGACTCCGGATGCCTGGAATAAATACATGGCTGAATATGCGCAGAAATTGCGTACTCCGCTGGCGGTGGCATATTAATGCGCTAAATCGCTTATACGATCACAAAAAGAGGATTGTCGGGGTATGTCGAAATACCTTCTCTAATTTCTTTTTAGTCACGGAGTGAGTGATTTGTTATTGAATATCATGCGTCTTTTTCAATAGATTAGGCAAAAGTTTCTTTGATAAAAAGAAACTTTTGCCTAATCTTGTCTTTCTAAAGAAGAAAGAAATTTTTGTGTTACAATGTTTTTGAGCTATCTCTTAAAAGCGTGTTGTTCGTAATATTCGTATGTCGTTCCGTCTTCTTTCTCTTTTTCACGAAGTTCATAGACTAATTCATTTTCTGTCATTGTGGTCACTGTCCACACTTCTGTGTAATTATCTTCTTCAGTGTCGATGAGAGTCAGCTTATTGCCGGAGTAACTCCATGTACCATGATAATAATTAGTACTTCCGGAAGAGTTATAAACGTCTTTCTCGACATAAGTACCATCTTCCTTGAACTCTATGGAGTAACGATTGGTTCCATTTACAAAATCTTCTTTAGAGTCACTTACTTTTTCACCATCTTCCCATTCTTGTGAAAGATAGTACACTCCATTCCATGTTCCTAACAGTAAATCGCGTGAACCGACAGTGCCATCGTCGTCATCGCCACAGGAATAAATGCTGAATGACAGTAATACTGCAACTATGCAAACGGTTGCTTTCCAGATTGTTTTCATAATAAATTGTTTTAATTGTTTGATTTTGAGATGATTTGTTTTATGGGTTTATTTGATAATCGTTTCCACATGTCCATTCTTGAAGAACAGATAGAACGAGCTGGAATACATCCATTGCACTTCTCCATTTGATTCTTGAATAGTCTGCGGTTTGCCGAAAGCCAGCAGACATTCATCTTCCGTCATGCCTTTCACCGGCTTGTTGATGCTGATTTCATTCCAGTGAGTGATTGGTGAAAGTTGGTTCGTTACGATGAAGTCGAACATTTTATTTAATACTTGCGATTCCACCTGTACGAAGTCATCCATGATTTCTTTGTGAGATGCTTTCTTGTCCGGTTGCAACTTCTCCATGGGAGTGATTTTCTTCATTATCACTGCTGATGATTCTATCCGTATATTGGAAAGATAGTAGACCAACTTGCCGTCTTTTACTTGAAACAGGGCTTTGCAATAGTAAGTATTCTTCTGATTTGAATCTGCTTGCGAGGCAAGTATCAGATCGCAACTGAAGTTTTTAGCCGGTACGTTTACCTCTGTGATCCCTTCCCGTAGCTGCGGACAGACATTTTTGACGGTCCATAACAGTGCATTAGCGTAGATGTTCTCGTCTTGCATGCTGCTGAAAGGGGTAAATCCGCTGACCACATATTTATTGCCGTCTGCACTGACAGGATAGCTCTTTTTCTGTTCGGTGAAAGTCTGTGCTATCAGCGGGATAACTCCCGTCAGCAGATACATGATTGCCAGAAATTGTCGTTTGGTCATCATATTCCGTTATTTTTAAGAAAACAGCATCCACGGCCCTTTTTGCGAAGAGAAAAGATCGTGGACGCTGAATAAATAATATGGTTTATTGAGGTTTGGTTGTCCTTAGAAGGCAATACCCAGACGAATCATAAAGTTACTGGCCTTGAATCCGTCGGCATCGCTGAATGTATCTATGAATCCGCGTTGATAGGTGAGATCCAGGTTGAAACGGTTGTACCAGACTCCTACACCGATATTCATACCGGCATCGAAATGATTGTAGTCAACTTCCATGTAATCTGCGTAATCTCCCCAACTGATGCTCTCCCCGTCTGTTTTCATTTTACTTGTGTAATCGTAGCTGGCAAAGACTCCTACATGTGGGTCGATATGAACATTGTCCGCCACTGCAAATTTCCATCCGAATGTGAACGGAGAGTATTGTATATTATGAGCCATGCACTTCGTGTCTTCCACTTTGAAACCACGGGAGCCGAGTCCAAATTCCATTCCCCAGTATCCTCCTGTGCTGCCTAAAGGCTTCTGGTAGCCAAATGTTGCGTTATATCCGATGTTTGAGTCAGCTCCTTCGGCTCCGTCACCGGAGAAGTTCATGATATTCAAACCTGCACGCAAGAACCATTGTGTGCTGCTGGCTTGCTTCTCTGTTTTGACGATTGCGCTTCTGGATGATACGATTTGCGCTTGAGTTCCTACGCACAATAAGAGTGCGGCAACCATTGATAGTACTTTTTTCATTGTTATTTATGTTTTAGTGATTAATTCTTATTCTTAACGACAGGTGCTATCTGGCTTCTTCCATCCGTGGGTGATAGCTTCTGCAGACGTATCCATTCATAATCGTCCTGGGTGGCAGGATGCCAGTTGACGAAGATGCCGGGATAACCTACTACTGTAACCGTGTATCCCCCTGTTTTTTCATTATCTTCCACTTTGAAAGTGGCTCCCATGATGACATCGCAGTTGTATTTGATGGTGGACAGATACGTCCCCCATGCACGGATGTTGTCAAGTTCTCCTTTCATGGCGATCTCCACTTCCTCTTTGCTTAGTGTCCATTCATCCTTGATCCGTCCCTTATCTTCCAGTATTTTCACCTCGACAACTGTGGGTTTGACACAAACTTCAGTAACTGCATCGCCTGCACGTGCCTGTGCATCACGAAACTTGAAGACCGTCTTTTGCGCATGGGCTCCGACGGCACAACCGACAACCAGAGCAATAATCAGAAATAGTTTTTTCGTTTTCATGTCCTTTTGTGATTAGATGTTAATATGTCTGCAAAGGTATGCGAAAGGAGTATACCACTGGGAGAAAGCATAGTTCCAAGAAAGAAACGGAATTGTATCCTATTTGGATACACTCGGGAAGTTTCCGGTGTTGATGCTGTCGGAAAAATCGCGGAAGAAATCGTGTCCGAGGATGCAGGAGATGCGCCAGAGCAGGTGGATGTCGATATTCTCTTTCCGGAATATCTTGTAAACATTGGGGCGTGTGCAGCATAGTTGGGTAGCGAACCAGGTGACGGTGCGTCCCTGTTCGTGAAGCGTGCGTTCAATAAGTTGTCCCGCATGAATCATGTGCCTATTCTGCTTATGTGTGTCCCCCCAGACTCCCGTTGGGCGGACAAATTCATCTAATGTTGACAGGAATATATAGAAAAGGCGTGGGAATCTCATCTTCGTCCGTTCCGTGTTCAAGGCCTTCGCAATGCCAACTACCGGGAACGAACAACGTAGAAAGCCCACGCCGATATGTACAACACCCGTAACCTCCCTTTGTTTGTCAAAGTGAGGCACGGATGTATATAAATACACATCAGGAGGACGTCTTAGTTGCTGTCCGTCATTCCGATAGGTCAAAGTTTGCGAAGTTTTGAACACAAATGACAAACGCTTGTAAACGTCTTCTCAATATAAACATCTCTCTCCCGTCACCCGAAGGCTTTCTGCGGAAGAGAACGTTGCAAATGTATAAAAAAATACGGTTGGAAAGGGTAATGTGAATCAGAAACTTTTTGAATGCAGGTTGTTTTGCCCTCTTTTTGCCCTTTACCGGGCGAAATGCGGTTGCGCTGACATCTTATAAGAAAGAGGAGGAATCTTTCAATTTTGGGCACGAAACGGGCTTTAAACTACAAAAGCCGGGGTATAATACCTCGGCTTATATTTTTTCTTCTTGTCAGGGAGCTTTTTTTATTCATCAGAAACCTTCCTTTCTTATCAGGAAGCTCTGTTCTTTTCGAAGTTTCTGTTTTCTCAAAGATTATAATACCTTGAATTCATAGCCTTCCTCTTTCAGGAATTCGATAGCGCGTGGAAGTGCGTATTGCAGGTTGCCGTTGTTCCATGACTTCAGCGAATCGTGGAAAGTGATGATGGAACCGTTTCGCGCATAGCGTTTCACGTTGTTCAGCACTTGTTCCGGACTCATCCGTTTACTGTAATCACGGGTCACGAGATCCCACATAATAATGCGGTAATGATAGCGCAACGTATAATACTGCCTGAATCCCATATGTCCGTGTGGTGGACGGAAGAGATCGGAATGAATCATATCATCTACCTTTCTGGCATTTGCCAGGTAATCCGGATTGGAATATTCAAATCCACGGATGTGGTTGAAAGTATGGTTGCCGATGCGGTGTCCGTGCTCTACCACCATCCGGTATTCATCCGGGTGTTTGCGTATATTGTCGCCTACCATGAAAAAGGTAGCTTTAATATGATGCTTTTCCAGTATTTCCAGTACCCAGGGAGTCACTTCGGGGATGGGGCCGTCATCGAAAGTCAGATAGACTGCCCGTTCATTCGGGTCCATCCGGAAGATAGCCTGTGGATACAACGCCCGGAAAAGCCAAGGTGGTTGTTCTATAAACATGAAAATCTGCGTTAAACAAGTATTAAGTAATAAGTATTAAGTAATAAGTATTAGGTATTATACCGTGCGGAAGACATGTCGGAAGCTGCGAATAATACTTAATACTTATTACTTAATACTTGATATTTATTTCCCTTTCATTCTCGTTACGTATTCGTTGTATAGTTGATCGAGTTGCGTTGAGTAATGTTTTGCGAGTTCTTCTGATTTGTATTTTTCCATTAAGCGGACTTCGGCGTCAAGCAAGCTGGCGTTGTACACGAAGTTTTCGCTGGCGATGGCAAGCTGGTTATCGTTCAGGCTAAGATACCAGATCATGTATTCGAGCGACTTGTTGGCAAGTTCGTCGATGATCTTGTTGGCTTTCTCGTTCTGTCCCAGTTGATAATAAGACTCTGCCATTTGGAAGGCGCCGTTTGCCCAGTCATACGGTACGTTGTATGCCGGAATCATCTTTTCAGCGTAATCGAGCGCGGCGAGTGCTTTGTCCTTTTTGCCTTCTTTGATGAGCTGACCTACAAGTTGCGTGAAGATACGGCGGTGCGTGTAGCACATGCGCATCACGTTCTCGTCAATGTAGATACCCGGTTTGTCGATACCGCCGAACTTGAACTTGTTCATCAGGTTGTCGTACATCTTTTCACTGTCGATCTTGCTGTCCAGCTTGTCCGTATCGAACGGAGTGAAGCGGTAGGCGAGACCCTCCTGTGTGAAGTGGTTGCCCATGCCCAGATGGTTTTCGCTTCCTACGGTGATTGCCATATAGATAGGTCGTTCCCAGTTGGCATTGGCAAGCATCTCGAGCATCATCAGTTCACTCTTGTAGAGGGCGCGTTTCGGGTTGCCGTTGGCGTCTCTAAGGGTGATTGTCATGTATTCGGGGATAGAGTCGCCCAAGGCTTCCGGAATCTTCATGCCGGAGCGGCGTACGGCTTCCTTATCTATCTTCATGACGATGCTGTCCGTAGGGATGAGCGGGAGCTGTATTTCTTTTCCTGTCTTTTTGAGAAGTTCTTTCAATTGGTCGTTCTTGCCAAGCATCCAGCGGTTGATGATTTCCTTCAGTTCATAAGGATTCTCACCGAAGATGGAGTGAACGAGTGACAATATGGTAGTGTCTCCCTGTGCAGCCAGTTCGTTTGCCTGTTTGAAATAGCTGTCGATGAGAGCCTTCATTTCCGGACGGATAGAGATATATTCGTTTTGTCCTTCCACGTATTCCACACGGTCCCAAGTGATAGGGAGTGACGGAGAATCGTAGGCCGGACGTTTCATCTGGTCGATATACCAGTCTGTTTGCAGGTAACTTAAGTTACAGGTACGGGCATCCGTGCGGAAACCTTCCGTTTCCTGATTGTACCACAATGGGAAGGTATCGTTATCACCATTGGTGTAGATAATCGGGTTGCCTTCTTCCTGCAAAGTCATCAGGTAGTTCTGTCCGAAGTCGCGGGCAACGAAGCGTCCGCTGCGGTCGTGGTCATCCCATGTCTGTCCCGCCATCTGAATGGGGACGAACAAACAGAGAACAGAAGCCAGAACGGCTGCCGGAAGTTCCTGCATCTTGGCATAATCCCGCAACATACGGATGATGCCTGCCACTCCCATACCTACCCAGATGGCAAAGGCGTAGAACGAACCGGCATACGCATAGTCTCGTTCACGGGGTTGTGCAGGAGTTTGGTTGAGGTAGAGCACAATGGCGATACCTGTCATAAAGAACAGGAAGAATACCACCCAGAACTGCTGGATGCCTCGCTGGCTATGGTAAGCCTGCCAGAAGAGTCCGATCAAACCGAGAATCAGCGGCAGACAGTAGAATACATTATGACCTTTATTGGTTTTGAGATCCTGTGGGAGTAATTCCTGATTACCTACCAGCAGGTTGTCGATAAACGGAATACCGGTGATCCAGTTGCCGTGCTCGATTTCTCCGCTACCCTGTATGTCATTCTGCCGTCCGGCAAAGTTCCACATGAAGTAACGCCAGTACATGAAGTTCAACTGGTAGGAGAAGAAGAATTTGATATTTTCCCATTGGGTAGGCATATTTACCATCACCATTTCTCCACACTGGTCATAAGGAACGTCATATCCCTTGATGTCCACCCATTGTTTGTAGAGCGGTGCGTGTGACGAACTGTACATACGCGGGAAAAGCATATTCTGTGCATATTCGTATTCCACACGTCCGGGAAGTTCGGTATAAGAGTCTTTTTCGTCGGGCGAAGTCTTTTCCTTTCGGACAAACTTGCTTCCTGCTTCCGACTGGCGCGGGATACAATATCCGTCTTTTACATCGAGTGCCACTTTCGAAGAGAAGGCAGGACCGTAGAAAAGAGGACGGCTTCCGTATTGTTCACGACCGAGGTATTCGCCCAGTGTGAATATATCTTCCGGTGAGTTTTGATCCATCGGAGTATTGGCAGTAGAACGGATAACGATCAGTGCGTAAGAAGAATATCCGATTACGATCATCATGGTGCACAGCAAAGCCGTGTTCATGGTGCGGGCGGTGATACGCCATCTCTCTTTGATCTTGGCCTGTACACCCGGAGCGAGGTAAAGTCCCAGTGCGGCGATCACCAAAATACCGATGATGATACTGCTGGCTCCGTGTCCGTAGAACGGAATACCCAGCAGAGCAATCGTCAGGATAAAGGAGATAGCCATACGTGTTTTGCTCTTTTCGGTATAGCTTTCGTATACGCCCCAGATCAGAGCGGCTGCAAGCAGGATGATGTAAACCACTACACCTGAATTGAACGACATTCCGAGTCTGTTGACAAACAACAGTTCAAACCAGCCACCTACTTTCACAATACCCGGTACGATGCCGTATAGCACAGCTGCAACGAGCACCATTGAACCGCAGAGAGCGATTAACGAACCTTTGGCGGTAGCGTTTGGAGTTTTCTTGTAGTAGTATACCAGTACGATGGCGGGCAGACAAAGTAGGTTCAGCAGGTGGACACCGATACTTAATCCCGTCAGATAGGCGATGAGGATAATCCAGCGGTCGCTATGAGGCTGGTCGGCCACGTCTTCCCATTTCAGAATCAACCAGAAAACGACAGCGGTAAACAGGGAGGAGAAGGCATATACTTCACCTTCTACGGCGGAGAACCAGAATGTGTCACTGAACGTATAGACCAGTGCACCCACCAGTCCGCTACCCATAATCGTGATAAGCTGTCCTTTGGTGATATTGTTTTCGTCAGTGATAATCAATTTGCGTACCAGATGGGTGATGCTCCAGAAAAGGAACAGGATACAGGCACCGCTCATCAGGGCGCTCATGTAGTTCACCATTTTAGCAACGGTAGTCACATCGGAAGCAAATTGAGTAAACAGGTTCGCCATCAGCATGAAGAAAGGTGCGCCGGGCGGGTGTCCGACTTCCAGTTTATAGCCGGTGGTTATGAACTCCGGGCAATCCCAGAAACTTGCGGTTGGTTCTATTGTCAGGCAGTAGACGGTTGCCGCAATGATGAATGTAAGCCAACCCATAAGGTTGTTTACGGTTCTGTACTGTTTCATTAGCACTATCGTAGTTTATTCGTTAAAAACAAATTATGAGGTCGCAAAGATAGTGATTTGTAAGGATAATGAGGAAGAAAGTAAGAAATATTAAGTAACAAAGGGGTGATTTACTATCTCTTTCACTCTTCCGGGAGGCAGCAGAGAGGGAAGATACATTTTAAAACAAGATAGCCGGATATCTATATAAAGTCTATGTTTAATGATGGTGATGATGCTCTCCTAAAACCCGGTGAGGCAATGTACCGTGTCCCAATAGCTCGATAGGGCAGTTGAAGTTTCTTTCCAGCCATTCGGTAGTGACGCCTGTATCCGGATGGTAATCCAGCGTTTCGTTGACACAAGCGATGGATTTCACCTGCTGCAACACAGTGCCGATGTCATGGCTGACAAGGATGATGGCACACTCTTTATTGATTTCGGCCAATAACTCATAAAGACGCGCTTCGAAACGCTTGTCGATATACGTGCTAGGCTCATCGAGAATCAATACTGCAGGGTCGGAGATGATGGCGCGTCCCAACAGGGCACGTTGCAGTTGTCCGCCGCTTAATTGTCCGATAGAACGGTGTTCGAGGCCTTCGAGCCCCATGCGGGAAATAATCTGTTTGCCTTTCTCTTTCTGTTCGGGAGTGAATCGCGAAGTGAGCGATTTTTGTATGCTCAATCCAGATAGAATCACTTCTTCCACGGAAATAGGAAACTTCCGGTCTATACTGTTGTATTGAGGCAGATAACCCAGGAGAGTAGAAGTGGTTTTAGTAGATGCTTTTTCAGGAGTATGGAAGATAATTTCCCCTCCGGTTGGCTTCAACAGACCGAGGATGCACTTTATAAGCGTCGTTTTGCCGCCTCCGTTCGGACCTATAATACCTAGAAAATCCCGTTCGTAAATGCTTAGATTAACATCGTGGAGAACAGTGCGACCGTCATATCCGGCAGAAAGATTCTTTATTTCGATTATTGGTTTCATTGTTGGAAATGGCTTGATGGGTTCTTTCTTTATACGTTTATTTTGTTGCAGCCTGTGGCGCGAGGGCTTTGGCTACATTCAGCATTTCTTCTTCCCAGTCGTAACTTAGCGGATTGATAGGGATCACTTTCGTTCCGGTTTGCTGCGCGATGGTTTCCGCATTGCGTTTGTCAAATTCCGGTTGCACAAAGATAACGCGTACATCTTCTGCTTGACACAGGTCTATCAAGGCTTTCAGATGGGCGGGAGAAGGTTCTTTGCCTCCTTCTTCGATGGAAATCTGATGCAATCCGTAGTCGCGGGCGAAGTAGGAGAGGGCCGGATGATAAATCATGAAGGCTTTGGCTGCTTCGGGAACGGAGAGTTGACGGCGAATCAGGCTGTCGGTGCGTTGGATGCGCTGGCAGAGCGAATCGTAACGGTTTCTGTAGTATACTTCATTTGCCTTGTCCAGTTGGCTAAGGGCTTTGTAGGTGTTTCCTGCAATGATTAAAGCATTACCGGTGGAATTCCATACGTGCGGCTCTACGGCGTGGATATGTCCGTCGTGGCTGTTATGTCCGTGGGTGTGGTCGTGGTCATCATTGTTGAGTATGAGGTCGATCCCTTTGGAGGTGTCGAACACTTGGATATGGGGGGTATTGTTCATTAAACGATCCATCCAGGTCTGTTCGAAGCCGATGTATCCGATGCGGAAATAAGCTTTGCTGTCTCCCAGAGAAACAAGTTGTTGAGGTACAGGATCATAAGTTTCCGGGCTGGAACCTTTGGGGACCATGCTGACTACTTTAAATTTATCTCCGGCAATAGCTTCCGTGAAATAACGTTGCGGTTCCAGGGTGACGGTAATCACCGGTTTTGTTTCGTCATCGTTGCTTGCTTGGGAAGAGCGTCCCGTGCAGGCTGCCATTAGGAGGCAGGCACTAAGGAGGAAAAGGGTTCTCATATCTTTTAGTTGTTTTTTCATGACTTCTTCTATTTCGGGGTTTCTTTTTTATCTTGTTCCTATTCTTATTTTCGGGCCCGTAATATTTCCCGTTTACCACCCGGAGGTCCGGGCAGGCGTTCTACTGTGAATCCGGCTGTCTGTAACATCCGGCGGACGACACCTTTGGCGCAGTAAGTGGTCAGGATGCCATCTCTATCTAATAAAACGTAGAGGCGGTTGAATAGTTCTTCCGACCACATTTCCGGCTGCTTTTCCGGTGCAAAGGCATCGAAGTAAATGAGGTTAAATGAAGGATTCAGGGCAGGTGATTCAGCGTTGGTTACGCTATCATTAACATTGCTTATTGTCCGTTCTCTGTTTTCAACCCATTTATTAACGTCTGTCTCTACCTTCCGTAGGGTGAAGTGTGGAGTGAGTTGCACGTCTTTCTCCCAAGGTGATGTATGAAGTTGCTTAAACAATTCGATAGCCGGTTGTTGCCGGTCGGTCGTTGTTAATTGTTCATCATTGGAGATATATCCTAGTTGCTCTATCGTCTGCCATTCCAGCGGATAGAGTTCCAATCCTGTATAGTGTATATTCCGTCCGCTTCTTTCTGCTTCTTCGAGGGTGAGCCAGGCGTTTAGCCCTGTCCCGAAGCCGATTTCAAGAATACGCGGAGTAGTGGCGGAAGAGGCTTTAAGTCCCATATCGATGAAAATATGTTGAGACTCCGTGTGTGCCCCTTTCGTTGAATGATAATGTTCATTCAATTCCGGAACAAACAGGGTAGCGCTCCCGTCATCGGTTTTCTCAATAATCCTTTTCATCATACAATCTCTAATACTTACTGCCTAACGTCTAATACTTTATACTTAATACCTAATACTTATTTCCTATCCTGCCATAGCATCCCAGGCACTTTCGAGCACATACAGGAGGAGGATATAGCGTATCAGTTTGCCGACAAACATGGAAATGATGGTGAGCCATGTGTTGCTTCGCATAAATCCCAGTGCAATGGCTATCACTTCCCCAATGGCGGGAAGAAAGGTGAAGAAGGCCATCAATGCTCCTTTTCCTTGCAGGAATTTCACCATTTTGTCTACTTTCTCTTTCTTTACCTTGAAATATTTCTCAATCCAGCTGATTTTGCCCAGACGCCCCATGTAGTAGCAGGTCATTCCGCCTACTGTGTTGCCCAAAGTGGCGGAGATCAGACAGGCTATCGGGGGCAGACCGAGTTTCACCAGTGCCACCAGTACCAGTTCGGAACTGAAAGGCACGATGCTCCCAGCCAATAAAGCCGAGATGAATAATCCCGGGAGTCCCCATTCTATGAGGAGTTGTATCGTTGAATCTATAAAAGCGTCCATATATTAAAAGCGAATAAGAGGATGAGACCGACCAATGAAAGGATGAAAAACACATTCGAACTTTTACTATTGGTCAGTACAAAGAAATGTCCGATCAGGATGCTGTTGCTTATGATAAGCAAAGGCAATAGGGCACTGCAATATATCGGTTGCAGGGCAATCAGCAGGAACAGGAAAATCGTCAGGTCTATCAAGAATTGGAGATAGGCGCGTGTGCGTATCTTATCCTCAAATCCGGCAGCGATGCAATGGACGGCACTGACGATAAACATCACCAACAGATAACCGAGTATTGCCAGTTCCCAAGGCTGGAGGATTTGCAGGTTGAAGAATTCCCCGAAAGTTAGTAGCTGATTGAAAGGGCGGTAGAACAACTCCATCTCGTTGTAGAAGAAGGCGTGTCCGAACAACATCCAGTATGGCAGCATCCATCCGAGCAGCGCACCGCAGAAACTACGCGGAGTGAGCGACTGGAAACGGTAGGCTTCGAGCAACCAAAGCACCGAGAGGATGGTGAACTGTGGGAACAGAATACTTCCTGCTCCGATAAAGAAAAAGGAGTAGAATAAATAACCCGCAGCTTGAGTTTGCTGGTAGCTTTTAAACAGAAAATAAATGGAAATGAGAAAGCCCAGGGCAACAATATCTCCTGTATATAGGAAATGCATTTTCGGGCAGACGGTGACCAGCAGGAAATAGATAGCCGTCTGCATGGAAGCCCTCATACGGATAATGCTGAACTGATTGTTCAACTCTATCAGAAAGTAGCCGATGGTTGCATAAATCAGGAAGCTGACAATCCGCTCTGCCCATCCCGGAAGCAGAAAATCGCGGGCGGGTTGCCAAGCAGAAGGGCTGCCTTCGAGTACGGTTGAGGCTATGGAACCGGGAAATAAAAAGTAAGTCAACACCCAGCAAAGGGCGCAGATGAAGATAACGGCAGGCAGGGTCCACCGTCCTGCCGTCACTTGACTTTGTAGTCTTCTATTTCTCATTGGTCTGTCAGTTCTGTTGCCGCCCGGCGGGCATATATCATCGCTTTGTCGGATCTATATGCCGTGCGTGTTGGATCTATATATCCTGCGTGTTGCATCTATATGTCCTGCACATTGGATCTATATGCCGTGCAAATAGGGGATTTATACCTGCCGTGGCGTATCATTATAGGTTGTTTTTTACAAATCGAATCCGATATCGCGGCGGAAATACTTCTTGTCGAAGTCGATCATGTCTGCCACTTTGTAGCTCTGTGCCAGTGCCTCTTCTTTCGTTGCACCGTAAGAGCAAACGGCAATCACACGTCCTCCGTTCGTCACTACTTGTCCGTCTTTCATTGCTGTTCCGGCATGGAAAATGATGCTGTCGGTAGCGGCAGCCTGTTCCAGTCCGCTGATAGGGAATCCTTTTTCGTAAGCTTCGGGATAACCTCCGCTGACAAGGATGACACAGCCGGCTGAACGCGGGTCCATTACCAGTGTCTTTTCGTTCAGGTTGCCTGCGGCAGTGCCTTCAAGCAGTTCTACGAAGTCGCTTTGGATACGGAGCATCACGCTTTCTGTTTCCGGGTCGCCCATGCGGACGTTGTATTCGATCACCATCGGTTCGCCTTTCACCTTGATAAGGCCGAGGAAGATGAAGCCTTTGTAAGTGATATTTTCTTCTTTCAGGCCGTTGATGGTCGGCTCAATGATGCGGGTGCGAACTTTCTCCATATACACTTCATCGGCAAACGGGACGGGGGTTACGCTACCCATACCGCCTGTATTCAGTCCTTTATCGCCTTCACCGATGCGTTTGTAATCTTTGGCTACGGGGAGGACTTTATAGTGTTCTCCGTCTGTCAGTACGAATACAGAACATTCGATACCGCTTAGGAACTCTTCGATTACAACGGTTGCCGATGCAGAGCCGAACATGCCGCCCAGCATTTCTTTCAATTCCTTCTTCGCTTCGTCTAGCGTAGGGAGGATGAGAACTCCTTTTCCGGCACAAAGACCATCAGCCTTCAATACATAGGGAGCTTCCAGCGTTTCGAGGAAAGCAAGACCTTCTTCGAGGTTTGCGGAAGTGATGCTTTTGTAGCGGGCTGTCGGGATGTTGTGGCGCATCATGAAGCCTTTGGCAAACTCCTTGCTTCCTTCCAGTTCTGCTCCTTGAGCCGAAGGGCCGATAACGGCAATATGCTTTAGCTCCGGACGGTTCTGGAAGTAGTCGTAGATTCCTTCTACCAACGGATCTTCGGGGCCTACTACTACCATTTGAATGTTCTCTTTCAGAGCGAAAGCGCTGATGGCTTCAAAATCAGTTGCTTTGATGTTGACATTCTCGCCTACGGCAGTTGTTCCGGCATTTCCCGGAGCAATGTACAGTTTTTCAACTTTCGGACTTTGGGCAATTTTCCATGCCAGTGCATGTTCGCGGCCGCCCGAGCCAAGTAATAATATCTTCATCTTTGTGCTATTATAAGTTATACTGTTATATATGATTCGTATGGATGCGGTGGACTTTGCAGGTTTTATAAATTCTGCTCAAAGTACCGGGTGATTTTCTCGTGCAGATGTACACGGTCGCGGCCTGCTACGTTGTGCTTGTGGCACGGGTAGATAAACAGGTCGGGATAAGTGCGGGCATCTACACAGGCTTTCATAAACGACAGGGTGTGCTGTGGCACGCAGGTATCGTCATGATCGTCGTGAATAATCAGCAGGTGACCTTTCAGTTGGCCGGCAAGATTCTTCAGGTTACATTCTTTGTAGCCTTCCGGATTGCTTTCCGGTGTGTCCATATAGCGTTCGCCGTACATTATTTCATAGTAACCCCAGTCGATTACCGGACCTCCGGCAACGCCTACTTTGAATATCTCCGGGTAACGGAGCATCAGGGCGGTAGTCATGTGGCCTCCGAAACTCCATCCGTGTACGCCAATGCGTTCGCTGTCTATGTAGGGGAGGGATTTCAGGAATTCAACACCTTTCACCTGGTCTTTGCCTTCTTCGATACCGAGACGGCGGAAGGTGGCATTTTCAAATGTTAGTCCGCGGTTGCTGCTACCGCGATTGTCGATGGTGAACATGATATAGCCTTTGCCTGCCATGTAGGTGTCCCATCCGCGTGCGCCGTTCTGCCATCCTCCGGTGACGCATTGCGCGTGAGGACCTCCGTAGACGTATACGATGACGGGATATTTCTTAGCCGGATCGAAGTTTGCCGGCTTCATCAGGCGGTAATGCAGGTCGGTAGTGCCGTCTGCCGCTTTGATTGTTCCGGTTTCGATGCTTGGCATCTGGTATCCGTCGTAAGGATTTTCAGCTGTCAGCAGGTTGGCTGTTTCTTTGAAGTTTTTGGTGTCTACCAGGTTGATGACGCGGGGTTGGTCTTTGGTGGAATAACGGTCGATAAGGTATGTACCGGAAGCACTAAGTGCTCCGCTATGTTCGCTTTCCTTGCAATTTTCGAACGGCTGGCTTATCTTTCCATTGCTTACGTTTACTGCAAAATGTCCACTTCTCAAACCTTCTACGGCAGTGAAGATGATCTCTTTACGCTTTGTGTTGAATCCCAGAATTTCGCTGACCAGCCAGTTACCTTTGGTCAACTGTTTCACTTTACCGGCTTGGAAATAACTGCCACCGTTGGCGCTATTATAGGTTTCACCTTTCTTGTTTGCTGCATCTGCCTCAAAGAGATAAAGATGATTGTAGCCGTCACGCTGACTTTGATAGATGAACTTGGTAGGGTCCCACGGCAGAAATACGATGGGGTTTTGCGGCTCAACGTATTTAGGGTGCATTTCTTCATAGAGAACTCCCATGGGTTCTCCTGTTTCTGCATTGTACTGGCAGAGTTTGGCATGATTCTGATCGCGGTTTACTTCGATCAGGTAGAGGCTCTTTTCATCCGGTGCCCAGCTGATATTGGTGAAATAACGGTCTGTCGGATCGCCTGCATTCAGATAAATGCTTTTGCCGGTAGCGGGGTTGTAAATCCCTACTTTTACCTGATGGCTCGTCATTCCTGCCATCGGATAGCGTACATTGTTCACTTCGCCTACGCGCGCAGTGATGTCTACAAGCGGGTATTGTGTCACCATGCTTTCATCCATACGGTAGAAAGCGAGCAGGTTACCTTTCGGACTCCAGAAAGTTCCTTTGTTGATACCGAATTCATTGCGGTGCACTGTTTGTCCGCAAACGATGCCTTCGGGTTCATTGGTTACTGCTTTCTCATTCACATATAGATTATTATCTATCGTGTAAGCCACATTTCCACTGGCTGCGCAATAGTCCTCATTATTCGCCCCGTCCTTTGGTTTGAAAGTGCTGACAACCTGATTGCTCTTGAAATCATATACAATGAACTTTCCTGCTATCGTGAATAGCATTTGTGGCTTGTCTGCCCATGGGAAACGGACGGAATACAGATGCGATAACTTCCCTGCCTTGTTTTCTTCAAGCACTTTGTTGATTTGCTCGCGAGTGATAACCATTGTTTCTTTCCCGGTTTTGGGTTGAATTGAATAAAGGGTATCTACTCCTGGCTTGATACATTCGTCGCCCCACCATTGCAACCCGTACAGGTTTTCTGCATAGCGGTAACTCTCGCCGCCCGGAATCAGTTCTTCCAGCGTCGGTTTTTTGGTTTCTTGTGCCATAACATTGAATCCGATTGGTAGTGCCAATAATAACAGAATGGCTCTTTTTCCAATTTTACTCATTGCTCTTTTTTTTATTATTTGTTTTTAAATCCTTCTATTTTTACTCTGTCCAAAGGAGTCTGCTTTATTTGAATGGCAGCACTCAATTTGGCAAAAGCGGTGAATAGGTCGTCAAATTGCTTCTCGTAGCTTTCTCTGTCGGAGGATATGTCCTCTTCCAAGTATTCAATCCTTTTCCTCAATTCTTCCAATTCCTGTTTGGGAGCATGGGAGAGCAGGTATTGGCGCATGTGGACGAAGGCTCGCATGATGTTGATGTTGACTTCGATGGCTTTTTCACTATTTAAAAGACCTGATAGCATTGCGACTCCTTGTTCGGTAAAGGCATAGGGCTGATATCTAAACCAGTTTATTTCTAAGGTGCCATTTTGGCACCTTATATTGTTTATCAGTAAGTTAGCTTCTGATTTTGTAAGCTGAAACATAAAATCCGCAGGAAAACGATTTATATTCCTTTTTACTGTTCGTTTCAGGTTCTTTGTTTCAATCTCATACATTTCTGCCAAATCAAAGTCAAGCATAACCTTTTGTCCCCTGATTTCATATATCTTATTTTCTATAATGACTAATTCATTCATTTTCTAGTCTAACTTTTTGGTTTACTATCTACGCCTATTACTTAACATTATTGTTTTTCAAACTTGAGGTCGCAATTTGCAACCTCATATTGAGTATCAGTGCGTTAGTAGGTATATGGTGTTGTGGATTGTTCTTAATTATGAATCAATTATTCCTCTTCCTTCTTCGGAATCCTCGGCTCCCGGTTCCCCCTAAATTCTCTTGGCCCTCTCGAATCTCTTCCTCCGCGGAATTCTCCCCGTGGCTTTCTATCTCTGTCGCCGCCTTTGAAGTCGCTACCTTCTCTGCGTGGCTTGTATTCTCCCTCTCTGCGAGGTCTGGACTCACCATCCCGGCGTGGTTTGAATTCACCTTCGCGACGTGGCTTAAACTCTTTTTTTTCTCTGAATCTTGGAGCCTGTTCACCTTCACCCTCTTTCTTCTCTTCGCCCTCTTCCTGGCTCTTGAACTCTTTATATTTTCCGTCAAAAATCTCATATTTGCGGAATTCACACTCTAACGGTCCATTGAACAAAGGAACCTTCTGGCTTGCCTTCAAGCCAATCTGGTCGAAACACTCTTCCCGATAAGAAAGCACCCATGCTTCGTTTCCTACAAATGCGTGTTTCAGGCGTTCGCCGATCATCTGGTAAAGACCGAGCAAATCATTCGTAGAGATACGTTCCCCATAAGGAGGATTGGTGATGATAATCGACTTCTCCTGCGGCTGTTCGAACTGCTGGAACGGTTGCAGTTTCAGCACGATATCTTTCGATACACCGGCAGCTTTTATATTGTGAGTAGCAATTTCATTCGCTTTCGGATTGTTGTCATACCCATAAATCTTATGAGTAAATTCATGCTCCTGACTGTCGTCATTGTAAATCTCATCGAACATATCCGCATCGAAATCCACCCATTTTTCGAAAGCAAATCCTTTGCGGAATACTCCCGGAGCGATATTCTTAGCGATCAGTGCGGCTTCTATAGGGATCGTGCCCGAACCACACATCGGATCGATCAGATCACATTCTCCACGCCATCCGGTCATTAAAATCATGCCGGCAGCCAATACCTCATTCAACGGAGCTTCTACCGCTTCCTGGCGATAACCGCGGCGGTGAAGTGATTCTCCGGACGAGTCCAAAGACAAAGTACAGGTAGTCTGTGCAATATGAATGTTCAGAAGTACATCCGGATTGTTGATGCGTACCGACGGACGTTTACCCGTTTTCTCGCGGAAGTAGTCCACAATCGCATCTTTCACCTTGTACGAAACGAATTTCGAATGGCGGAACTCCTCACTGAATACTACTGCGTCGATAGCAAATGTCTTGTTCACATCGAGATATTCTTCCCATGGAATAGCCTGTATTTGATTGTAAACCTCGTCAGCATCTTTGGCCGTAAAGTTCTTGATGGGTTTCAGGATACGGATGGCGGTGCGTAGGCAGAAATTTGCCTTGTACATCATACGTTTATCTCCTGTAAATGAAACCATACGACGTCCTATTTGAATGTCGTTGGCTCCTAATGCTGTCAGTTCTTCTGCAAGTATCTCTTCCAGTCCCTGGAAAGTCTTGGCTATCATCTCGAATTGTTCGCTCATATAGATTTTTTTGATTTTATTTTTTTGCTTTAGTTTGTACGATTCTTGCTCCTGCGGGCACGTTTTCCGTTACCCAGATATTACCGCCTACGGTTGCATCACGCCCGATGGTGATTCTTCCCAGGATAGTGGCATTGGAATAAACAATCACATTGTCTTCCAGGATCGGATGGCGGGGGATTCCCTTGATTGGTTTTCCGTCGGCATCCAGCGGGAAACTCTTGGCTCCCAGTGTGACACCCTGATATAGTTTGACGTTGTTTCCGATGATACTCGTGGCACCGATTACGACACCCGTTCCATGGTCGATGGTGAAGTGAGTGCCAATCTTGGCGGCCGGGTGGATATCGATTCCCGTTTCGCTATGCGCCATCTCCGTGATGATACGGGGAATCAGAGGAACACCCAGTTCCAGCAATTCATGCGCGATACGGTAATTGCTGATCGCTTTAATGGCCGGATAACAGAATATGACCTCTCCGTAGCTTTCGGCAGCCGGGTCACCGTTGTAGGCGGCTTCCACATCTGTTGCCAGTATCCTTCTCATGGCAGGTAACTTACTGATGAATTTAGCGGCAAGACGCGCAGCTTCTTCCCGTTTCGAGTCGGAGCAGACGTTACATTTCCCCTCTATGGAAGTACTAAAACATAATCCGGCCAGGATTTGCTCACAAAGTAAATCAAACAATTTTTCAATGTTTACACCGATGTGATAATTGATAGTCCGGCTGTTAATAGTAGAATTTCCGTAATATCCGGGGAAAAGAATGGAGCGTGAAAGCTCAATAATTTCATACAAGACTTTTGCAGAGGGCAGTGGTTCGCCATCTTTGTGCTGATGAAACAGTCCTTTATAAGATTCGCTTTCCGATAGCTCATCGACTGCCTGTGTCAAAATGTGGGTGAAGTTCAGTGGACTCATTAGGTCAGTTGCTCATATTTATATGGGGACAAAGGTATTAAAAAAAATAATAAAATTCGCTGGGATTCAGGATAAATAATGTATTTTTGTCACATTCAAAACATGACATATATAAAGGGGACTGATGAATCAGAGGACTGCTATGAGACTATTTGCGCTGTTGGGACTGTTGGTGTTGTTAAGTTGCGGATACGCTGATAGACATCACAATAGCTCTTCGTGCGAACAGGTTTTGGTTGATTCTTTGGAAGTTCGTGTGCAGGATTCGTTGTTTTCCAATGTGCATTATTCCCGCTCACAACTGCTTGAGGCACTGACGCAGACGCAAGATTCCCTGGTTTATTATCGTCTGCTCGCCCTTTACGGGAAAACATTTTTTGTCTCTTCCGATTTTGATTCTATACTCTATTACAACCGCCGGGTAAAAGAATTTTCCCGCAATGCTTCCCAATCTTCTGAATCTCTCCAATCTCCACGATGGAATGATGTATTGTCCGATGTCTATAATATCGAAGGCAATGTGTGGATGCAGCTGAACCGTCCCGATTCTGCAATTATCGACTATAAGAAAGCCTACGGATATCGCCTGAAAGGAAAAAAACTGCATCTGCTTCCGGATATTTGTATCAATATCGCTGATGCCTATCTGCATCGCAGTGACTTGGCGCACACTGCTTCGTATTACCGGCGCGCCCTCTTTCTCTGCGATTCTTTGAACTTGTCCGAGCACACGAAATTTCCTGTTTACTACGGATTGGGGCAGACTTACATGGAACTGCGTGATTTCGATTTATCCAATCATTACTATGAATTGGCCGGACAGTTTTTCAATGAAATGAATGTGAGCGAGCAATGGACTTATCTCAACAATCGCGGCAACCATTATTATTACCGGAAAGACTATCAGGAGGCTTTGAAATATATGCGCAAGGCCAATGCACTCGTATCTTCTTATCCGCAGATGGTATTTGAACAGAATTTTATCAAAGTAAACCTGGGAGAATTGTATTTGTTGACTGACAAACTGGACTCCGCACAGATCTGTCTGGACGAAAGTTATCGTTTCTTCTCCGATATACAGCATAACTCGGCCGTTCATTACATTGAAACCCAGATGATTGAACTGGCATTGAAGAAAGGTAATATAGCCCAAGCGAAGACTATGATTGCCCGGACTGCTCCTGTGGGGCATCTTGACGCCAATATGCTGACTATACGCAATCAGTATCTGCAACATTATTTTGAGCATACCGGTGATTACCGTCGTGCCTATGAATACCTGAAACGCGATCGCCATCTGGACGATTCCATTCGGAGCGAACGGATACAGATGCGTGTTGCCGAATTGGATATGCGTTACCGGCAGGATACGATAGTGCTTCGTAAGGAAATGAAGATTCAGCGGCAGGCGGCAGAGATGAGAGTGCTCAAATTGAGCGTATCTATCTGGGTACTTGTCTGCGTGTTGCTTGTGGCAGGGGTAGTGGTAGTTGTCTGGTATATGCGTAAAAAAAGGGAGTTTCTTCGCCAGCGTTTCTTCCAGCAAATCAACCGTGTCCGCATGGAGAATTTGAGAAGCCGGATTTCTCCTCATTTTACTTTTAATGTACTGGGACGTGAAATCAACCAGTTTAACGGCTCGGAAGAGGTGAAACATAATCTGATGGAACTGGTGAAATATCTCCGTCGTAGCCTCGAACTTACCGAGAAATTGAGCGTGTCTTTGCAAGACGAACTGGATTTCGTGCGTACATATATCGAACTGGAACGTGGGCGTGTTGGAGAAGATTTTGTCGCAACAATTACGGTGGAGGACGAATTAGAGGCAGCTCGCATCATGATTCCATCTATGATTGTGCAAATTCCGGTGGAGAATGCAATTAAACATGGGCTGGCGGGAAAGGACGGAAAAAAGGAGCTAATGGTATATGTTTCCCGTGAAACAAATGGGATTCGCATAACGGTTACCGACAACGGACGAGGGTATCTCCCGCAGGTGGTTTCCGCCACACGGGGTACTGGTACAGGATTGAAAGTGTTGTATCAGACCGTTCAATTATTGAATACAAAGAATAAGAGTGATAAAATACGTTTTGATATAACCAACAGAAGCGATGGACAAACCGGTACGGAAGTGTCGGTATATATCCCGTTTCATTTTTCTTATGATTTATGATGGATACAGAAGATAAGTATAAGGTAGTTATCGTTGACGATGAACGTACAGCGATTGATGCTTTGCGCCGGGAATTGGAGCCCTATCGTGAATTTGAAGTAAAAGGAATCGCAGGGAATGGTGCAAAGGGTAAAAAGATGATTATGGAGTTGCATCCGGACTTATTGTTTCTTGATGTGGAACTTCCGGATACGTTGGGACTCAATCTATTAAGTGAAATAAGGGAGGATATTTTGTGGGATATGAAGGTCGTATTTTACACCTCTTATGACAAATACTTGCTTCAGGCGTTGCGTGAGTCGGCTTTCGACTTCCTGCTGAAGCCTTTTGAAGCGGAAGACCTGAAAGTAATTATAGACCGTTACCGGAAGGCTATGACCTCTACTTCGCTTCCTCTTTTGCCTTCTTTTGCTTCTTCTATTAGTGCATTGATGCCCCAGCAAGGCATGTTTATGATTAGCACAGTGACAGGTTTCAAGCTTTTGCGACTGGAAGAAATCGGCTTTTTTGAATATCTGAAAGACAAACGTCAATGGCAGGTGGTCTTGTTTAATCAAACTTGTCTGAACTTGAAGCGGAATACAAAAGCAGAAGATATTATCAGTTATTCACAAGCTTTCGTACAGATTAGCCAATCTGCTATTGTAAATGTTAATTATCTGGCAATGATTGATGGTAAATGCTGTCAACTCTATCCGCCTTTTCACGATAAGAATGATCTGATTATTTCCCGAAGTTATCTAAAAGAACTGCAAGAGCGTTTCTTCGTTTTGTAATGTAGACCTCATATTATGAAATACGCCACTTCTTCAGCAGAAGCGGCGTATCCTTTTGTTAGAATATTAGAATGAGAGAGAGTTTATGTTACATATTTGTATTATCCATCGTAACGGTCATTTCGGGTACCAGTACGTAGGCTTGTTTTTTAGCGTTCCATTTATAATAATTCGTAGTAACGGTCTTGCCTTCATAAGTATAATTGATGCGTAGGTCTTTTTCCCATGCGTCCTTGCTATTGTTCCATTTCAAGGCTTCGCTTTCAATCATACGTTTGTTGTCATCGTACTTGTAGTTGTACTTCATGTAGTTGGCAAGTGTATTTCCATCCATTTTGTAAACGGTTTGTCCCACTGTCATACCATTCTCCTCGATTGGATTATAAATCAATTGATTATCGTAGCTACGTGCAGAAGTAGCAAGCGATACAACAAGAAGAGCTGCAGATAAAACGAACATTTTTAAAGATACTTTTGCTTTCATGGCTATTTAAGTTTTTGGGTTATACTTTCATTTGTCTACCAAATGCATTGGTTTTACGCTGCAAATCTACATATTAATTTGGTATTTATGCATTTATGAAGATAAAAGATTGTCAAAATGTCAAGAGTGGAGGTGGGTGATAACTAGCTTTTTGCCAATATTGGTGACAAAAAAATATCCGGCAGTCAATTTGCCGGATATAGAATGAATCACTTCGTCGAAAAAGGAATCTTTTTTCTAGCTTTCTGGATATGGAGTTAAATAATGTTATTACCCATACTTGCTTCTATTTTGTAAGGGAAGGCTTTGGATAAGATGGAGTCTCCCTATGTAATTAATGTCTAAAAGATAGCAATTCCTGATTGAGGTGGCCTTTATTCACTTGATGGTTTAGTGTGCCTCAAGCCAATTTTTGCCCCATCCGCAATCTGCTTTCAAGGGGACGTGCATGCGGTATGCTTTCTCCATTTCTTCGATGACGATTTCTTCTACACGCTCTTTTTCATTGACAGGAACGCTGAAATTTAATTCGTCATGCACTTGCAGGATCATTTTAGCTTGTATTCCTTCGGCCTGGAACCGTTGATAGATACGTGCCATTGCTACTTTTATAATATCTGCCGCACTTCCCTGAATAGGGGCGTTGATGGCATTTCGTTCCGCATATCCGCGTACAACGGCATTCCGGGAGTTAATGTCCGGCAAGAAGCGCTTCCGATGGAAGATTGTTTCCACATAGCCTTTTTCCTGGGCCACCTGAATACTTTTATCCATATATGCTTTCACTCCCGGATAAGTTTCAAAATAACCGTCGATTAACTCTTTGGCTTCTTTGCGGTCTACATTCATTCGTTCGGCAAGACCGAATACGGATATGCCATAGATGATACCGAAATTGGCAGTCTTGGCTTTACGGCGCATATCGGAGCCTACGTCTTTCAGGTCGATCTTATAAATTTTGGCAGCAGTGGCCGCATGAATATCGTGATTGCTAAGGAAAGCATCAATCATATTCTTATCCTCGCTAAGGTGTGCCATGATGCGCAATTCGATTTGCGAATAGTCGGCAGAGAAGAAGAGGCAGCCTTCATCGGGGATGAAAGCCTTGCGGATTTCTTTTCCATTCTCGTCTCGGATAGGAATATTTTGCAGGTTCGGATTGCTTGAACTAAGACGTCCCGTAGCGGTTACAGTCTGGTTGAAAGAGGTGTGCACCCTTCCTGTGCGTGGATTGATAAGCTGGGGGAGTGCGTCGATATACGTGCCCAATAGCTTTTTCAGTCCGCGATGTTCCAGAATCTTTTCTACTACCGGATGTTTGTGCCGGAGACTTTCGAGTACTTCTTCCGAGGTGACGTACTGGCCGGTCTTAGTCTTTTTTGCTTTCTCTATGATCTTCAGTTTGTCAAACAGTACCTCACCGACTTGCTTGGGCGAAGCGATGTTGAAAGTCTCACCGGCCAATTCGTAAATCTCTTTTTCGATTTGCTCCATCTGGGCGGTGAAATGGGCGGAGGACTGTTTCAGGGCCTCCGTATCCAGCAATACCCCGTTCCGTTCTATATGAACCAATACGGGAACTAGCGGCATTTCTATATCATAGAACAAACGCTCTGCGTCATTCTCTTTCAGCTCTTTCTCCAATACGTTTTTCAGTTTCAGAGTTACGTCTGCATCTTCGCAGGCATACAGATATACATCTTTCGGATCGAGATCGCGCATGTTTTTCTGATTCTTTCCTTTGGGACCTATCAGTTCGTCAATGTGGATAGTCTGATAGTGCAGGTAAATTTCCGCAAGATAATCCATGCCGTGACGAAGTTCCGGTTGAAGAACATAATGAGCGATCATCGTATCGAAAAGCGGACCTTTTACTGTTGCGCCATAATTTTGAAGAACAATCATGTCGTACTTGATATTTTGTCCGACTTTCAACGAATTCTCATTTTCGAAGACCGGACGGAATTCATTTACGATTTTTAACGCTTCGTCTTGATCCGATGGTACGGGAACATAAAAAGCTTCGTTTTCTGCAATCGAAAAGCTCATTCCGACTAATTCGGCATCCATTGGTTCGGTTCCGGTGGTTTCCGTATCTAACGAGAGAATTTTCGATGTAAGTAACTTTTGAATAATTTCCTGTCTTTTCTCCTCTGTATCAATGAGTTGGTAGTTGTGAGTGAGCGATTCTAACGTCTCTAGGTTCGATTTTTTTGCTTCACCCGGTTCATCGGGCGTGAAATTCGCAAATAAATCGCCTTGCATTCCGCCTCCTTCTTCGGGAAAAAGTGGAAGAGGAGAGGGGGCGCTTTTTCCAGTGGTAACTTTGCTTGCGGTGGCGGAGGTTATTCCGTTTCCGGAAATGTCTTTTTTGAGTACCCGGTCAATGAGCGTTCTAAATTCTAATTCCTCGAAAATGCTACGGAGTGAATTTTCGTCTGCCTCTTCGCGGACAAGAGAATCCATCTCAAGTTGGATGGGGACATCGATTTTAATGGTGGCGAGAAATTTCGAGAACGTAATCATTTCCCGGTTAGTTTCCACTTTTGTTTTCAATGCTCCTTTCAGTTGGTCGGTATGTTCCAATAGATTCTCGATGCTTCCGAATTCGGAGATCAGTTTTTGAGCAGTCTTTTCTCCTACTCCGGGACATCCGGGGATGTTATCCGAAGAGTCGCCCATCAGTCCGAGCATATCGATCACCTGTGCCGGAGACTGAATGTCAAACTTGGCTTTCACTTCCTCAACGCCCATCACTTCGAAACCTCCTGTGTGTTTGGGGCGATACATAAATACTTTGTCACTTACCAGCTGCCCGTAATCTTTGTCGGGAGTCATCATATAGGTAGTGATACCCTGACGACCGGCTTCGGTAGCGAGCGTACCTATCACGTCATCGGCTTCGTAGCCTGCCACTTCCAGAATAGGGATGCGGTAGGCACGTATAATATCCTTTATAATAGGTACGGAAAGACGGATTGCCTCCGGAGTTTCTTCGCGTTGTGCTTTATATTGTTCAAAAGCTTCGTGGCGGAAGGTGGGACCTGCGGGGTCGAAGGCTACTCCTATATGAGTGGGATTCTCTTTTTTCAGCACTTCTTCGAGGGTGTTCACAAAACCCAGTATGGCTGAAGTGTTGAATCCTTTGGAATTGATTCTTGGGTTTTTAATAAAGGCGTAATACGCCCGATATATTAATGCATAAGCGTCTAAAAGAAATAATTTATTACCTGAATCCATAGATTTAATTAATTTTTCATGGTAAAAGTACAAAAAAATACGGTATTAAGCGTTTTATTATTACTTTTGTGCTCAAATTGTGTAATAAATGGACAGCATCTCACTTATCAGAACTCCGATTGAAGCGGAACTGGGCGACTTCAAAGAACTTTTTGATAGTTCTCTCTCCAGTTCAAATGCATTGCTCGATAGCGTCGTATCTCACATACGGCAGAGGAATGGTAAGATGATGCGGCCTATTCTTGTTTTGCTCGTGGCACGCCTTTATGGCGCTATATGTCCTTCCACTCTTCACGCGGCTGTTTCGCTGGAACTCCTTCATACGGCCAGCCTGGTACATGATGACGTAGTGGATGAAAGCACCGAACGCCGTGGACAGCTCTCGGTAAATGCAATCTTTAATAATAAAGTGGCCGTGTTGACGGGTGACTATTTATTGGCAACCAGCCTCGTACATGCTGAATTGACAAACAGCCATCGTATTATTCAGCTGGTGTCCACTCTTGGACAGGATCTTGCTGACGGTGAGTTGCTTCAGCTTTCAAATGTAAGTAATCACAGTTTCTCCGAGGAAGTCTATTTTGATGTAATCCGCAAGAAAACTGCTGCTCTTTTTGCTGCCTGCACAAAGGCTGCCGCTTTCTCGGTGGGTGTGGGTGAGGGGGAAGCTGAACTTGCCCGTTTGCTGGGCGAATATATTGGTATCTGTTTCCAGATAAAGGATGATATTTTCGATTACTTTGATAATAGGGAGATTGGTAAACCTACGGGTAATGATATGCTTGAAGGTAAACTGACATTGCCCGCTTTGTATGTGCTGAATACGACGAAAAACGAGGAAGCGCAAGAAATTGCAATCAAAGTAAAGGAGGGCACGGCTACTCTCGATGAAATAGCTTATTTGATTTCGTTTATTAAAGAAAACGGAGGAATTGAATATGCGGTTCAGACTATGAATGGCTATAAACAAAAAGCTTTCAATCTATTGGCTTCTTTGCCGGATTCCGATGTCTGTGCAGCTCTCCGGTCTTATCTGGATTACGTGGTAGACCGCGAAAAATAATTACTTCCTGTACTTTCCCAGGAGTGAATAGCATAATAACAACCGGTCCCAATCTTCTATCTTTTCCGATTTCATCGCTTTTCCTAAAAGGAAACTCTTGTCTATTTCTTCCGCTGTATGAAGATCTAAAGAACATAATTTGTCGGCTTGTTCTATGTAGTCCCAGGCTTTCTCTTTGGTGATGTGACCACATGCTTGGGAGGCGCGTGCCAAGTTCACAAGCAGTCCCATATCCCATCCGATAATGCCTTTTTCCAAGTCATTTATCCATATAATCGGGTCCCTTCTTTCCTCTGTATATTTCACGAATTTGTATAGATTCTTTCCTTGACGGATGAAACGTTCCACCCCGAAAAAACGCTTTTGAATGATGTTTTCGAACTCGTTGATGTTCTCTGTAGAGAGTAAATAGGGGAGCATAATCTGGTAGGAGACTCTGTCGCCTTCGTTGATAAGGAATTGGAATAGTCCGGTGACGGACTCATTGTCGGTGCAGTGAAACTCTTCTGCCAGCAGTTTGGATAGCTTTAGCGGATGGATTCCGGTCTCCATAGAGTTGAGATAGAAGCCTTGCAGTCCGGCTTCCATATAACCGATGCGTAACCCCTTCTTTTTCTCTGTTCCGAGGATGAGGTTCAGAGGGTTGTGATTGAATCTTAAGGTTTTCGTATATGCGTCCATCCTAATACCTTCATAAGGTTCATGAAAAGCGTGAGAACTGTTGCCATGTATTTTCCTGAGGCTTCGGCAAGCCGTTATGAATATACAAGCAACAGTCCCACGCTCCATTCGATATATAACAAAAGTATATACATGAAGGTGCGTGAGACCCGTTTGCTTATTACCATTCATAACTTTGAATTTTGCCGAATTCCAGGAATTGGTAATAAATGAAACGTTCTCTAATATAACTAATTAGCTATATTTTCATCGCTAAACCTTTTACAAAGATAAGTATTTTTCTGAATTTTCCTGTAACTATCTTTAGATTTTCTTAAATAAAAAATACCGCGTCGGTTCCCGGAGTACGGGAACAGCGCGGTAAGGCGTATTTGATTGCTAATGTAGCCTTTAACTTAGAAGAACTTGATTTCTTCTCCTTTGATGTCAGAAAGAAGGAGGTTGGCTAAACGGCTGGTTCCCAAACGGAACAGTTGATTATCCAGCCATTCTTCACCCAATAGTTCTTTTACGATTGTGTAGTAAATAATCGCATCATTAACGGTATTGATGCCACCTGCCGGTTTGAATCCAATCTTGATTCCGGTTTTCTGGTGGTATTCTTTGATGGCTTCACACATCACGTAAGCGGCTTCCGGAGTAGCGGCAGGCTGTTGCTTACCGGTGGAAGTCTTGATGAAATCTGCGCCCGAATACATGGATAGGATAGAAGCTTTCTTGATGTTGGAAGCGCTCTTTAGTGCACCTGTTTCAAGGATCACTTTGAGATGACGTTCCTTGCAAACTTCCTTTAATTCCTGTATTTCTTCACACATTCCTTCGTAGTCTCCGCTTAGGAATTTGCCGATGGAAATGACAATGTCTATTTCATCTGCACCTTCTGCGATTGCTAATGCTGTTTCTGCCACTTTTACTTCAATGAATGTCTGTGAAGAGGGGAAACCTCCTGATACGCAGGCTATATTGACTCCGTCTACCTCCAGCGTATTCTTAACGATGGCTGCGAAATTGGGGTATACACAGATTGCTGCAACATTTTTCAGATCAGGATATTCGTCGTCAAACTGATTGACTTTTTCGGTAAAGTGCATCACACTTTTGTCACTGTCTGTGCTATTCAAAGTAGTCAGGTCAATACAGTTGAACAGGAACTTCTTAACGTCTTCCGTGTTGTTTTCCGGCACTTTTTTCTCAATCAATTCAGCTACGCGAGCTTGAATATCTGCATCGCTCAGATTGGTATTATACTTTGCCAATGCGGCATTGTACTTGTTGGGCTGTGAGTTATTCTCTTCCATGATCTTTCAGTTTTGGGTTGTTGATATGTCTTTTATTATCTCGTTTCGTTTTCTTTTCCATGCTTTTCCGGAAAGCAGTGGTTATGTCTACACCTGTCTGGTTGGCAATGCAGAGAAGAACCCATAAAACGTCTGCTATTTCTTCATCTATATTGTCTTTCTCTCCCTCTTTAAAGGACTGATCTCCATATTTGCGGGCCATGACACGCGCCAGTTCTCCTACTTCTTCCGTCAGAACTGCCATATTGGTCAACTCGCTGAAGTAGCGGACACCGTATGTTTTCACCCATTGGTCCACTTGTTTCTGTGCTTCTTCCAGAGTCATAATTGTTGATGGTTGGTTATTATTCTTTGTTTTTTGTATCCATGCATATAGTAACGGGGCCGTCGTTTAAAAGTTCAACTTTCATGTCTGCCCCAAAGGTGCCTGTGCCTATTTCTTTTCCCAATGCGCCGCTTAAATCTTTGCAGAATTGTTCGTAGAGTGGGATAGAGACATCCGGTTTGGCGGCTTTGATATAGGAGGGGCGATTTCCCTTCTTGGTAGAAGCGTGTAACGTGAACTGGCTGATAACCAGAATCTCGCCTCCATCTTCTAAAATAGATTTGTTCATTACACCATTCTCATCATCGAAGATACGTAGATTTACAATCTTCTTGCAAAGCCAGTCGATGTCTTCCTGTCCATCCGCTTCTTCAATGCCGACTAATATCAGCATTCCTTTCCCAATGGACGACTTACAGTATCCTTCAATGGTTACTGACGCATGGCTTACCCGTTGTATGACTATTCTCATTGTTATTTATTCTATTTCATGATTAGGAAAGGCAAATTTACAAAATTCAGAAGAGAAAACGGTGTGTTGGTGGGAAAATATTATAAGGCTTTGCCGAAAGCATTAATGATTTATTATTGGGGCACGGATTACGCGGATAACACGGTTTTTTAGTAATTCAACCGTGAAATCCGTGTAATCCGTGCCTAAAAGTGATAGAAAGATAACAGGCCTACTCCCCAACTTCTTATTAATTTTCTGATGATTCATCGCTCAATCCCGCTTTTACAGTCTTGGCTTTTGCTTCTCCAATCACAGCGGAAATCTCCTCAAAAGAGGCTTCTTTTATCCGCTTTACGCTTTTAAATTCTTTCAGAAGCGCTGTTTTTGTCTTTTCTCCAATCCCTTTGATATTGTCTAATGCCGATGCTACCTGTCGTTTGCTGCGTTTATCACGATGGAAACTGATGGCAAAACGGTGCACCTCATCCTGAATCTGGGTCAGCAAACGGAATAACGGGCTTTGCTGTTTGATACCGATAGTCTGCGGAGGAAATCCAAAAAGCAGTTCCGATGTGCGATGGCGATTGTCCTTTGCCAGTCCGGCGATAGGGATCGCTAGGTTCAACTCATCTTCAATCACCTCTCTAACGACCTCCATTTGGCCTTTTCCGCCGTCGGTGATAATCAGGTCGGGTAGAGGGGTGTTTTCTTCAATAGCGCGCTGATAACGTCTTCTGACGACCTCTTTCATGGATGCATAATCGTCAGGTCCTACAACAGTCTTTATATTGTATTTTCGATAATCTTTCTTTGATGGTTTAGCCTTTTTAAAGACAACGCAAGCTGCCACAGCATCAGAACCCTGTATGTTTGAGTTGTCAAAGCATTCAATTTGCAAAGGCGGTCTGTCCAGATGCAACTCTTGCTGTATCTCTTTCATTAATCGCATACTTCTTTGCTCCGGATTCAGCTTTTCCGCCTGTTTTAGTCGGTCGGCCTTGTATTGCTTTACGTTTAGAATCGAAAGATCCAGCAATTTCTTCTTGTCTCCCCGCTGTGGAACGGTAAATACGATGTTGTTTAGCTCCAAATCAAGCTCAAAAGGCACTATAATCTCTCTGGATTGGCTCTTATAGCGTTCTCGCATTTCGATAATACCCAGTGTCAAAAGTTCCTCTTTTGATTCATTCAACTTCTTTTTATATTCGAATGTAAACGCCTGGTTGATGGCACCGTTTGTAATATGCAGATAGTTGATGAAAGCGGAATTGGACTCGTCCTCTTCAATAGAAAATACATCTATGTTGTGCAATACAGCGCTTACTACCTCCGATTTGGAGCGGTAGTTTTCTATCAGAAGAAATTTTTCTTTCACCTTCTGTGCTTCTTCAAACTTCATCTCGCCGGCTAATGTCTGCATCTTTTCCAGTAGCATACGGCTGATTTCTTGCGTATTTCCTTTCAGGATTTCTTTGATTTCATCGATATTTTTGAGATAATCCTCCTGTGATTGCAGTCCGATGCATGGTCCTGCGCAGTTCTTTATATGATATTCCAGGCATACGTTGAACTTTCCTGCCCGTATATTCTCCGGAGTTAGGTTTAAACTGCAAGTTCGCAAAGGATATAAATGCTTTATCAGATCCAGTACCGCATACATGGATGGTATGTGACTATACGGTCCATAATAAGATGAACCGTTCCTGATAATTTTCCTTGTTCTGAAAACTCTGGGAAAATACTCGTTTTGTACGCAAATAGAAGGGTAGGTCTTGTCATCCTTTAATAGAACGTTGTAGCGCGGCTTGTATTTCTTTATCAGATTATTCTCCAGCAATAACGCGTCTTCTTCCGTGTTGACTACAATATAACGAATATCGGCGATTTTGCTGACCAGTACTCGTGTCTTTCCCGGTTCATGTTCTTTGCTGAAGTAAGAGTAGACTCTTTTCTTTAGATTTTTGGCCTTTCCAACGTATATAATTGTACCCTCCGTGTTCAGGTATTGGTAAATACCCGGTTTCTCGGGAAGGTTGGCTACGATCCCTTTCAAATATTCATTGGCTCTGCTTTCTGGTTCTGTATTCATAATTGTTTTTAGGATGGCTAATAGGTGAAAAGTATGTGCCTGACATGAAGCATACCCGCAGTCGGTGGCTATTTAAATACGAATGACGCGGATAATATGGATTCCTATTCTTATGGTCCGTGTCATCCACGTCATTCGCGTCTCAAAAGGTTAGTTGCTTACTTTTGACATATTTTCTGCAAATAGAACCAAATTCTTTATAAACTCAATACCGATTCTACTTCTACGTCATCTCCGAACAATGATTTTCCATTCAGGTCTTTCAATTCGATGATGAAGTTTACATATACCTTTTTAGGTTTTAGTCTTTTCACCAGTTCACAAGCTGCTTTCATGGTGCCTCCTGTTGCCAGTAAATCATCATGTAATAGAACTACGTCATTCTCGTCCAGTGCATCTTTGTGGATTTGCACCGTGTCTTTGCCGTACTCCTTGTCATAGCTTTCTTCAATCGTTTCTGCAGGGAGTTTGCCCGGCTTGCGAATTGGAATAAAACCTGCGTTCAGGCGGGTTGCCAGAATAGGTCCCATGATGAATCCTCTTGATTCTATACCTACTACTTTAGTAATCCCTTTATCCTTATACATATCAAACATAATGTTTGATAATTCCTGCAAGCACCAAGGGTCCTTGAATAGAGTGGTGACATCGTAGAACAGGATTCCGGGAATCGGAAAATCGGGTATTTCCCGAATGCTTTTGATTAGCGTTTCTTTGCTCATAATCATTGAATTATATCGTTTCTTTAAATGTTTTGTTTCACGTGAAACGTTGTCGCTTATCGTCCGGAAAGTACCAGCAACACGTTGATATCGCTTGGAGAGACTCCCGGAATTCTGCTCGCTTGTGCTATTGTTTCCGGATCTATCTTTGCCAGCTTTTGTCGGGCCTCGGTGGAAAGAGACTGAATAGTAGAATAGTCAAATTTTCCTTTAATCTTTATACTTTCCAATCGTGCTAGTTTTTCTGCTATCATTCTTTCTCTGTCAATGTATCCTTGATACTTGATTAAGATTTCGGCAGCTTCGAGAATTTCTTCTTTCCGGTCTTGGTCCGAACCCGTTGCTTTTTCCAGCTCCCGTTGAAACGCCGGAACATATTCTGCTATATTTCCTATTGTCACTTGCGGGCGATTCAGAATCTCTATCAACTTACATCCTTGACGTAGGGGAGTTGTCCCTATCTTTTCGAGAGCATCGTTGATTAGTGCCGGTTTCATCGAATAGTTGCATGCGAAAGAAATGATTTGTTCCACGGCTTCTTTTTTGCTTCTTACTAACTGATACCGGTCTTCTTTTGCCAAACCAAGCTTAAATGCTTTTTCTGTTAAGCGCATATCGGCATCATCCATACGAAGCAGAATACGGTATTCCGCACGCGAGGTAAACATACGGTAAGGTTCATCCACACCTTTGGTAACCAAATCGTCGATTAATACGCCAATATATGCTTCATCTCGAGCCAAAGTAAATGCTTCTCCGCCGTGGCAGTTGATGTGTGCATTGATACCGGCTATCAATCCTTGTCCTCCTGCTTCCTCGTATCCGGTGGTTCCGTTTACTTGTCCGGCAAAGAACAAGTTTTTGATAATCTTCGATTCCAACGTATGTTTTAATTGGGTCGGATCGAAATAGTCATATTCGATAGCGTATCCCGGACGGTAGATAACCAGATCTTTGAAAGCCGGGATTTGTTTTAATGCTGCAATTTGTATTTCCATCGGAAGCGAAGAAGAGAATCCGTTAAGATATAACTCTTGTGTTGTTTCTCCTTCCGGTTCGAGGAATAACTGGTGCTGATCTTTATCCGGGAAAGTGACAATTTTGGTTTCGATGCTTGGACAATAGCGTGGTCCGATACTTTGAATCTGTCCGTTGAATAGGGGAGAATCCGGCAGACCTTCGCGCAGAATCCGGTGTACTTCTTCATTGGTGTAGCATGTCCAGCATTGAAGTTGCTTTAAGTGGTGCGTGCTAGTATTCATGAATGAGAACTTGTGGAAGTCTGATTCGCCGTCTTGTGTTTCCATCTGGTCAAAATGAACACTACGCGCGTCGATTCGTACCGGAGTACCGGTTTTCATTCTTCCGTAAGAGATTCCGTGACGGGCGATGGATTCGGTCAGCTGATAAGAAGCCGGCTCGGCCATTCTTCCTCCAGGCAATTTATGACGTCCTACATGCATCAGTCCGTTGAGGAAAGTTCCTGCGGTGAGCACAATGCATTTCGCTTTGAAGGTGACGCCCCATGCGGTGACTAATCCGGTGACCTCACCGTTTTCAACGAGCAGTTCACATACAGTATCTTGCCAGATATGAAGGTTGGGTGTATTTTCCAGTTTCTCCCGCCAGGACCAAATGAACTTAGCCCGGTCGCATTGGGCGCGGGGGCTCCACATGGCTGGACCTTTCGAGCGATTTAGAATTCGGAATTGAATGGCAGTCTCATCTGTCACTAATCCCATCTGTCCACCCAGTGCATCTATTTCACGTACAATTTGTCCTTTGGCGATTCCTCCTACAGCCGGATTGCAACTCATCTGTCCAATCTTGTTCATGTCCATAGTGATGAGACAAGTTTTGGAACCTAAATTAGCAGCGGCTGCCGCTGCTTCACAACCAGCATGTCCGGCACCAATTACAATTACGTCGTACTTAAAATCCATTCCTATCTTATTTATTATCAAACGCTGCAAAGTTACAGAAAAGTTGTGAGACTTGTATCTTCAAGCTGTTTTTGCTTCTGAAAATCCGGGGAGGAATCCGGCTTAACTGAAAAAACGCCGTAATTTTGGATTAGAAATATGCAGATTGTTCGAGATTTGACTATTCTTCGAGTTTTGTAATCGTGCGTTTTTGTGAAAAATAGTGATATTATGCTCTTTTATGCCTTGTTTTGCTGTCTTTTTATTAGTTGCTTGTTTGCTCAATAATGGATGAAACTAGAAAGCAAAATGGAGAATTTGTTCAAAATAGAGGCTATCGTCAGAATAAATGTGAGGTTTACACTCAAAATTTGCTTCATGTCTTGACATAAGTCAAAAAAACAAGCCCAAATGTATTTTTTAGTATCATGGACTTTGTTGTTTTCGCAAACAGCTATACCTTTGCAGTGTAGTTGTGAAACTACTTATATTTTAGGTATTAGAAAAAAGGTTATAATTAAAAGGTATTAGTTTATAAAATTAAGGTATTAGATTTTAAGATTAGTTTTTAGGAAAAGGATTGTTTTGATTAGGTATTAGGAAAAAGACGTTTTTAGGTAACGAGTAAATGAAAATGAAGAAAAAAGAAGAATCCCATTTATGGGGATTCTTTAAAGGTGGAGCGGAATGATTCGCTCTTTTTTTATGCCTCTTTTAAATATATCTCGTAAGCACTTTACTCTCAATCATGTTGGGAAAGTTTGATTTCATGCCTTTAAAAAAAGTGTTTCATGGTTTGAAACCAAAGGTTTCGTATCGTGAAACTAAAGTTTCGGCATTGGGAAACTGTAGTTTCAACACCGAGAAACCATAGTTCCAACGGCATGGAAACTATGGTTTCAAGCCTTGAAACAAATAGTTTTAGGTTGGGGAACAACTTGTTTGAAGGCAGAAGACTAAAGTTTAGGCCGTTTGAACTGACTAAAAAGCTTTCTTTTACCGTTTCCTTTAGTAGATCACTGCCGTATTCTGCGTCTTATATTGACCGAAATAGGTGGTGATAGGTGATAGGTTAGGTGAAAGATTATTTTCAACCTATCACCATGCTTCAATGTACGATGAATAAGTCGATTGGAGAGGTGCGGTGATAGGTGATAGAGGACTTTGTGTTTTTTGATTGGAAGAGAGAAGCCTTTTATTTTCTATTTTGTAGGTTAGTTGGGCCTGCGTTTCTGAAAAAAAAACAATATATTTGCATTTATAAATGCCGCTATAGTAAGTGTTTATAGCGATTTCAGAGAAATCTATTTCGTTTTTTGATAGGTAGAGTGACAGTATGGACGATAAGATTGACATCATAGTAGCAGGAGTCAACCGGAAGGATGAAAAGATATGGGGCGATTTCTACGATCGTTTTTATGCTGCTCTATGCGCTTATGTCGCCAAAATATTGCCTGTTCCGGATGCAGTGGAAGATCTGGTTCAGGAAGTTTTCATTTCTGTTTGGGAAGGTAAACGTACCTTTTCCGATATCAAAGAGCTCACAAATTATCTCTATCGCGCCTGCTATAATAATACTTTATTATATATACGCAATAATCAGATTCATGATACTATTTTAAGTTCTCTCGCCGAGGAAGAAGACGTGGAGGATGAAGACGTAATCTATGCGTTAACGGTAAAAGAAGAAATTATCCGGCAGCTCTATTGCCATATCGAAGAACTTCCGGCCGAACAACGCCGGATCATTTTAATGAGAATCGAAGGATATACATGGGAAGAGATAGCCGAACGTTTGGAAATAAGTATCAATACTGTTAAAACTCAAAAGACACGTAGCTATAAATTCCTTCGTGAAAGACTGGGGGACTCCATGTATTCTATAATTCTTTGTTTATTTCTCTAAAAATAAGAAAAGTCATTTTGATACTTATTTATCTTTTTATTAATTGATTAAGATTTGTTTTCTTTATTAAAAGCGAACGAATTACTTCTGTTTTGTGACATAATGTTATCTTCTTCTGTTTAATATCCTCTTCTTTATCTCCTTATCTCAAAAAAATATCATCTTTTTGTCACCCTTTTCCGCAAGTTATGTATATCTATAATAAAGCAAATTAAACAGTTGTTTGATTTAAAAAGGAAAAATAAGATGAAGAAGTTTGAAAATGTATATCAAGATGCCGCTTTAATGCAGAAAGCTCTTTTAGGAGAAGCTAATGAATCGGAACAGCAAGAGCTTGAAAAGCGATTGGCGAAATGCCCGGACTTACAAAAAGTGTATGAGCAATTGCAGAAGGGCGAGACATTGAGAGTTGCGTTTGAAGAATATAAAAATTATTCATCAAAGAAAGCCTATGAATCTTTCCTTCAGAAAATCGGACAAATGAAACCGGAGGTAAAGAAGCCTCGGATGTTCCGGATTTGGTGGTCTGTTGCAGCAGCTGTTATCTTTTTAGTAATCGGTTTATCTTTTTATATGTCGAATTATGTTTCGACTGAAGAAGAAAGTAGACCATTGATTCTGCCGGGAGTGCAACAGGCACAATTGACTTTGCCCGATGGTAGCATTATTGATGTGCGTAAGGAAGAATTTGACGTAATAGTAGATGGCGTCCAGGTAAAATATAAGGAAGGAGTGCTGTCATATGAGCCAACCGTCACAACACAACACGAAGAGAAAAACGTCGAAGAGAAGCCAGTCAAGTCAAATGAACTTGTCATACCACGTGGAGGGGAAAATACTGTAATCCTCGCCGATGGAACGACAGTTTATTTGAATGCTGGTTCCAAGCTGACTTATCCGGTACGCTTTGCGGGTAAACGCAGGACTGTAGTTCTGGAGGGTGAGGCTTATTTTGAGGTTGTACAGGATGAATCCCATCCGTTTGTGGTACAAACTCATCTAGGAGAAGTGATGGTGCTTGGCACGGCATTTAATGTGAATGCTTATACCGATGCTTCTGTTTGTTACACTACATTGGTACATGGAAAAGTACAATTCTCTGCACCGAATGTAGGAACGGTAACTCTTCAGCCGGGTGAACAAGCGGCAGTCTCTGCCAATGGTACAGAAAAACGTACCGTCGACTTGGATGAATATATCGGGTGGGTAAACGGTGTGTACAACTTTAAAAATCGTTCTTTAGGGGAGATTATGGAGACGTTCGAACGCTGGTATGATATACAAGTTTATTATGAAACACCGGATTTGCGGGATATAACTTACAGTGGCAGTTTGAAGCGTAACGGAGCGATCAATTCATTCCTGGATGCATTAGAACTGACAGGTGATTTGACCTATAAAATCAGTGGTCGGAAAGTATTGATATACGATAGAATGAAAGATTAAGAGTAAATAGAATATTAGGTAAAGTTTAATCATTAATTTATGAGAGAAAAACGATGGCTGCTATGTTTTTTAGTGGCAGTGTGTTGCACATTTAGCACATGGGCTCTACCGTCACAGGATAAGACGGTAACTTTGAATCTGCATAATGTCTCTATCGAGACTGTTTTGGATGCAGTGAAGAAACAAACAGGAGTGAATATGTTGTATAATTCACAAATGTTTAAAGGTGTTCCTCCGGTATCAATTAATGCAAAAAATGAGAAATGGGAAGTCGCTCTGAAGTTAATTTTAAATCCTCAAGGATTTGATTATGTGGTGAAAGACGGTATTGTTGTTGTCCGTAAATTGCAGACCGAGAAGCGTGACAACCGCATCCATGGTACGGTTATTGATTCGAATAAGGAACCGATACCAGGAGCCAGCATTATTGTGAAAGGTACTCGTACGGGTACTTCTACTAATATTGAAGGTGAGTTTACGCTGGATGTGAAAAGTGACAAAGTGACTTTGGAAGTCTCTTTTATCGGTATGAAAAAGCAGATTCTTCAGGTAGATGCTACACGCAAGAAGATGATTGAGATTACTATGATGGACGATGTGAAAACATTGGAGGATGTAGTCGTTACAGGATATAGTAATATCCGTAAATCCAGCTTTACGGGTAGTTCTACGCAAATAACAGGTGATGAATTGCGTAGGGTGTCACAGACAAATGTGCTTGATGCCATGCAGTCGTTTGATCCTTCTTTCCGCTTGATGACTAATACGCAATTTGGTTCCGATCCTAACGCATTACCTGAAATGTATATTCGTGGACGTTCAGGAGTAGGTGTCAGAGATTTGGATAAGAATCAATTGTCCAAATCGAATCTGGAAAATAATCCGAATCTTCCTACATTTATTATGGATGGATTTGAGGTTAGCATCGAAAAGGTATATGACTTGGATCCTAGCCGCATAGAAAGTATGACTATATTGAAAGACGCTGCTGCTACGGCTATTTACGGTTCGCGTGCTGCTAATGGCGTGGTGGTAATCACTACGGTTGTTCCGAAACCGGGCGAAGTTCGTGTTTCTTACAATTTCACCGGTACATTGGAAATGCCCGATTTGCGCGACTATAGTTTGGCGAACGCTTCGGAGAAACTGGAAATGGAACGTCTTGCCGGACTTTTCGATAATAATGATTTTGGTACTGAGATCTATGATTACAACCGGAAGTTTGCTGAGATTCAACGTGGTGTGGATACTGACTGGATGGTATTGCCTCTACGAAATGCATTCGATCATAAACACAGTCTCTTTATAGAAGGAGGTACGCAGAATTTGCGTTGGGGTGTAGATGCATCTTATAATGGAGCGAACGGTGTGATGAAAGGTTCCGGTCGTGATCGTTACAGTGTTGGTTTCTCCTTGGATTATCGAATGAAGTCTTTACAAGTGAAAAACACGGTATCGTTTACTCATTCCAAATCTAAAGAGTCGCCTTATGGTTCTTTTAGTGATTATACTATTCTACAGCCGTATGATACACCTTATAATGATAACGGTACATTGAAAGAATATTTAAAATTTTCGCAAGTTAGTGGTGGGCGCACGGCTAAAAACCCATTATATGAAGCGACTCTTGGCAATTATACTTGGAGTGCTTATGATGAAGTATCTAATAATTTGAGCTTGAATTGGTATTTAACTGATTATTGGACCGTCAGGGGGCAATTCAGTGTGAACCGCAAGTATTCTAGCGGAGAACGGTTCATCGATCCGTTATCTTCAAAAACAACCGCTTCCCCTCGTGACGGTGGGCATAATTTGGGTGACCTTTATGTAGATAATGGGAATAATTTGAGTTGGAATGCGAATGCAGCTTTGTATTATACACGTTCTTTCAATAAACATAATTTGAATCTGTCTGTGGCGTGGGAGGCATCTTCCGGCTCATCAGATGCGACAAATGCTCATTATCGCGGATTTCCGAGCGGACAATTCCATTCACCGAATTATGCGGCCGAGATATATGAAAAACCGTCGCGTACCGAAAATACTTCACGTATGGTCAGTACGTGGGCTACCGGAAACTATACATGGAATGATATTTATCTGGCTGATTTCTCAGTACGTTTTGATGGGTCGTCTGATTTTGGGTCCAATCAACGTTGGGCACCGTTCTTCTCCGGAGGTTTGGGAGTGAACATTCATAATTATGAGTTCTTAAAAGGAAACGAGATAGTCAATAAATTGAAGGTACGTGCATCGTATGGTCGGACAGGTAAGGCTAGTTTCCCATCTTACGCCGCAACAACCATGTATGAATCACTTTTCGATGAATGGTATGCAACTGGTTTTGGAGCAGTGCTGAAAGCTTTAGGAAATAATGACTTGACTTGGGAAAAGACTGATAAATTTAATGTAGGCATTGAAATGCAGTTCTTGAATCAGCGCTTGACAATGGATGTGGATTATTATCATGATAAAACCATCGATTTAGTGAACGACGTCAGTTTGTCTCAAACTTCAGGTTTCTCTAGTTATAAAGACAATATGGGTGAAGTATTGAATCAGGGATTCGAGTTGCAAGTACGTGGTGAAGTATTCCGTAATCGTGACTGGTTGGTGGCTCTGTGGGGAAATATGGCACACAACAAGAATAAGATTGTGAAAATATCAGATTCACAACGTGCCTACAATCAGCGAGTAAAAGAGTTTTATCAGAATATAGTGAATGAAGAGTATGGTAAATATAATTCTAAATATGGAGTACCTATTTCTCAATATGAGGAAGGACAGTCACTTACTTCTATCTGGGCTGTGAAGTCTTTGGGTATTGATCCCACTACAGGTAAGGAAATATTCTTGAATCGTGATGGTAGTGTGTCTGATACTTGGAATGCCACTCAGGAAGTGGTTGTTGGTAATACTGAACCTAAATTCAACGGTTCTGTTGGGTTTAATCTTGCCTATAAAGCATGGAGCTTGTTTGCGGCTTTCCAATACGAATGGGGCGGACAGGAGTATAACCAGACCTTGGTGGATCGGGTGGAAAACGCTAGAATACAATATCAAAATGTAGACTTGCGTGTGTTGACCGACAGATGGAAACAACCGGGAGATATTGCTCAGTTTAAAGATATTAAAAATGCTGATAATGTTACTATGCCGACTTCACGCTTCGTTCAGGACAAGGCTTATCTGCGCTTGAGTGCATTGACTTTGAGCTATGATTTTAATCGGGAGTGGATAAAGAAACATTTGGGGATGAATATGCTCCGATTGGAAGCAAGTACACGCGATTTTATTAACTGGAATTCTATCCGTCAGGAGCGAGGCTTAAGCTATCCGAAGTCATGGACGGTCGATTTCTCTATTAAAGCACAATTCTAAGTATACCATTATGATACAAAAAATATATACTACGTTTATTTCTTTTGCGTTTGTAGCCTTGACTCTTTCTTCGTGTTCAGATTGGCTGGACCTTTATCCTTCCGACGAGATAAAGGAGGAATATTTGTTCTCTTCCGGTGATGGTTTTCGTACAGCGACGAATGGTATTTACCGGAAAATGGCTACTTTCGATTTGTATGGAAGTAACCTTACTTGGGGGATTCTGGATGCCTGGGCACAGGCTTATTACATAGAACAAGCTCCAAGTATAGCTGGTGGTACCCCCATGAGAAAGATTGCAAATCTTGCTTTTAAAAATACCGAATTGGTTCCTGTTACTGATGCAATGTGGAATGCTGCTTGGAATGTGGTTGCCAATTGTAATGAATTGGCTCAGCAAGCTGCTCAAGCTGACCCTAGTCTTTTTTACGGGCTTGACGGTGAACGTCAGATGATTTTGGGAGAAGCTATTGGATTGCGTGCATTTGTACAATTTGATTTGCTTCGTATTTATGCTCCGTCTCCTTCATCTGTTGGTTTCAGAGAAGATAACCGTACTTTTATTCCTTATGTCAATGTTTATCCTAGTTATGTTAACGATCATCAGACGGTTAGTTATTGTTTGGAACAGATTATTGCTGATCTGAAGGAAGCACAGCGTATATTGGGGGAAGTCGATAAAGAATCCAAAATGGGCACAGACTCTAGATTTGACATCAATGAGCTTTCACAAAGCCTGTTTGCTGGATCTAGGGGATATCGTTTGAATTATTATGCGGTAACAGCAGAACTAGCTCGTGTTTATTTGTATGCAGGAAAGAATGCGGAAGCTTATGCAGAAGCCAAAAAAATCATTGATGAAGAAAGTGAAACAGGTTATTTTAAAGCATCAACCAGTTCATCCGGTTTCAGGAATGGAAATATGAAGATGTATAATGATATTATTTTTGGGCTTTATTCCCCCAAGGAATTGGTGGAATGGGATCTGGAAATAAATCATGGTTCCGATGGCTCTAGTGAGGAACATTATCTGTGTCTTGATAGTGAGGTGGCAAAAGAATTGTATGGAGATGAAAAAGACAGTGACTGGCGGTTTAAGTATCAACTGGAAGAAAAGTATTATGGATTTTATTATCGTACCTTGAAATATTACAAACAGACGGAGAGTACTACTGTCGGAATAACAAATAATCAGACAATTCCTATGATACGTATGTCTGAAGTGTATTACATTGCCGCTGAAGCAATTTTTGATACTAATCCCCAAGAAGCGCAGGGGTATTTGGAATTGGTAAAGAAAGGAAGAGGAGTATCAAAGAAATTTGATAATGTCACAAATAAGTCAGAGTTTATAAACTTGCTGGTAAATGATGCCCGTCGTGAGTTCTTAGGTGAAGGACAGATTTTCTATATGTATAAACGGTTGAATAGGACGATGCCTGCCAGTTCTTATTATAGTAATCCCGTGTTACCAACTGACGAAAATATGATATTACCCAAGCCCGATTCGGAATCAAACATTTAAGTGTGATACTATTTTAGAATAACTACTTAAAAGAAACGAAAATGAAGAAAAGATATGCTATATGGGGAGTGTTGTTTTACAGCGTATGTCTGATGCTCGCTTCATGTGAAGAGAAGGGATTGTTGGTCAGCAGCAACGACACAGCCTATTTGAAATTCGTTAACGATATGACTAAGGATACTACTACAGTATCTTTTAAAATGTATAATGAAGGTGAGGATGCTGAGATACCGATAGAAGTTTCTGTTTATGGGCAGATGCAGGATGAAGATTTACATTTCAATATAATTGCAGATGTCGAACGTACTACTTTGCCGGCTAATTTGTATGTATTGCCTGCAGATTGTAAGATTAGAAAAGGATTGCTTACGGATACTATTTATGTAACATTGAAGAATGATCCGATATTGAGGACAGAAACGAAGATATTAGCGTTGCAGGTTGTAGAAGCAAATACAGTGAAACAAGGTGATTATTTGTATTCGCGTGCTCTCATTTCTGTTACCGATCGTTTGTTTAAGCCCGACTGGTGGTCGGTGAACGATGCTGGGACGGAGGAAAATCCAGGAAATTCGGTTGATTGGTATTATTTAGGTGAGTACTCAGAAAAAAAGTATCAGATGTTTTTGGACGAGTTGAAAAAGGATGATATGGTATTTGATGGAAAGAACAAGCAGGTGTTGCGTAAATATTCATTGAGATTGAAGAATACCTTGAAGCAGATGAACGCAGGAAAGGATATGAAAGATTGGGTGAAAGATGAGAATAATAATGTGATTACTGTAGAAGTGGCAGGGTAAATTATAAAATTGCAAAGTATGAAAAAATTAGGAATATATGCAGTGATAGTAGTTTTAGTCGGAGTTGTTTCCAGTTGCTTGGATGATGATAACAACTATAACTACAAGCTGATAAATGAAATGCAAGGTGGTGCACTCAATTTTGAGAACTTTAATTTGGATTATAGTGTGATAGAAGGAGAAGAATTGGTATTGGCACCTACTTTTAAGTTTACAATAGATAGTATTACACCGGATGTCAGCTATGAATGGTATGTAGATAAGAAGTTGCAGACAGGCGAAACAGGTCCCACTTATACATTTAAAGCCGAAAAGAGTGGCACATATCAAGTGACATTTGCGGTAACAGATAATAAGACGGGAGTTCAGTTCGGGAAATCCACAACCATTAATGTGAGATCTATCTATCAGCGTGGCTGGGTGATTTTGTCGAATGATGGTGGGAGATCTGTGCTCCATTTCATTGTGCCTACAACACAACGTTATCAGGTAACGTATGGTGGAGAGACGTTTACTCGCGATTCGTTGGTTTATCATATAGTAAAACGTGATATTGTCTCCAATCTTGGTTCAAATCCGAAAGGGTTAATGAACAATATTGGTGAAATGGATTATAATAGCGAGTATGGGATTGGCGTGTATGATGAGTTGGTGGTGAAGCAAGATCGATGGGTCGAACTTAATGGCAATACGTTGGAACGCGAGGTATATACGGATGAAGAATTTCACGGAGATATCCCAGCTGATTTTTCTCCGGTAGAAGCTGCTATGACTTTTTCATCCAAAGCACTACTGGACGAGAATGGATTGATTTATTGGGAAAAAAAGGCGGATATAACGGATTTTCATGCGGGTACTTATATGCCCATAGGATTGAATAATAATACTCGGTTCAGTCGTTTATTCCAAGCCTACAAGTTTAATAACAATATTACAGATGTGATGCTTGCATTGACGGAAGAAGATAATTCATTGGTGGGAATCTTGGATATGGGATATGCTACTAATGGTACAGTGATTACTGAAAATTCCAGCTATACAAGTGGAAATATGTATAATATCACTGATCCGAGTGGAGAAGATCATTTCTCGAATATAGAGAAGACTGTGGTGGATGCATTACCCGCTCCATACAACTCTGGGAATGATATAACATCAGCTGAACCATATTGGACAGTTCTGCTGAAAGATGAAGCAACATCGGTGTATGAATTACGTTATTTCGGACTGGAGGCTGAAAGAAGGTATGTTGGTTGCTTGGAAGGTTGGTATTACGAGGCTTCTTTGGGCCTTATCAATGATTATCGTGGTATGGCTAATTTTGGAAACAAGCGTTATGCGGTCATTGCCAGCGGAAACCAACTTTATTATTATCAATATGGTTGGGATGCTTATGGAGATGTGGAATATAGAGGTGAATTGATGCCATTGGGGGAACCGTTACCTGCGGCTGTTAAGACGTTGTCGGGTATGGATGTAACCACTAACTTATATAAACAGAAGTATCCTTATGCCGGGCAATTAGGAGTTGCTTTGGAAGACGGAAGTTTCTATATATACAGTGTTGTAGAAACAAGATTGGAAGATGGGACGTGTACGGCGGTTTCTCTTAAACAACAATTCCCGAATGAAACCACTTCGGAAGAAAACAAGAAGTTTGGTAAAATAGTAGATGTTCTTTATAAACTGGGACGCGGTATGGATTATATGTCATTTGCGTTCTAGAAGAACTTTAAAAGCATTTTTTGATAATAAATAACCATTATGGTATTAAAACAACTTTTTATTGTCGGCAGCTTGTCTTTTACTCTTGCATTGCAAGGATGGGGACAGGCTTCTACTGGGCATGATACAGTACAAGCTAATTATGAATTGGCGGAGAAGTTTCATGAATTTACATTAGGGGGAAAACTGTCTAATAATAGTATGTCCCTTTATCCGCATGAAATCAATGATACGGATAATTTCTGGTTTGATTTTACGACTTCGGCAGGTAAACACTACTATTATGTCAACCCCAAGGAGGGAAAGAAGGAGTTACTTTTCGATAACGAAGAAATGGCTATGTTGCTTTCCGGCTTAACTCATGAGGTTGTGAATTCGGTAAGATTGGATCTGTCAGAATTAAAGTTTGCAAAAGATCAAAAGTCATTTGTATTCAGTTACAGGTCGAAAAAGTATGATTACAATCGAATTACCCGCAAATTGAAAGAGGTGCAGGAGAAAAAGGCAGATGACAGAGATGCCGAGCCGATATATTCATGGATGAATTTTTCTCCGGATAAGAAGTACATACTGTATGCGAAAGACCATAACTTGTATGTGAAGGGCAACAAGGCATTGGGAGTAGACACTACGGAAGTGCAATTGACTACGGACGGAGTCCCTGATTTTTCGTATGCTCGTGAGGATGATGCGGGGGAGAATGGTGAAGTTCCTTCTAATGCTCGTTGGTGTCCTGATAGCCGGCATGCATATATTGTGCTTGATGATAATCGGAAATTGCGTGACTTTTGGGTGATTAACTCGATTTCGGACAAGCCGGAGTTGAAGAAATATAAGTATGAATTTCCGGGAGATAAATATGTAACCCAGAATGAACTTGTAATCATTGATATTGTAGAGCGGACTGCGAGAAAAGCGAAGATACAAAAGTGGAATGACCAGTATGTGATGCCTTTTAATGTAACGTTGGATAGCAAGTATGTCTTTTTTGAACGTACCAAACGTACATGGGATGAGGTTGATGTGTGTTCGGTCAATACCTCTACCTTGGAAGTCAAAGAACTGATTCATGAGGTGGATAAGCCTTATCGTGATCCGCATGCACGTAGTGTGGAAGTGCTGAATGATGGAAAAGATATTCTATTTCGTTCCGAACGTACTGGATGGGGACACTATTATCATTACGACGGTCAAGGGAACCTGAAAAATGCGATATCTTCAGGACCGTGGGTAAGCGGACATATTGCCGCTATTGATACGCTGCAACGTACGGTTTATTTTTATGGATATGGAGATGACCCGAAGATCAATCCGTTTTACTATCGTTTGTATAAGTCCAATATGGATCGCGAGGGAGCAACTCTACTCACTAAAGAAGACGGGCAGCATCGGGTAATCTTTTTGAAGTCTAAGCGCTACTTTATTGATACATTCTCAAGAGTCGATATGGAGCCGAAGATATTATTGAAGGATAATACCGGCAAGGTGATTATGGAGCTGGCAAAACCTGATTTAAGTCAAGTATATGCTGCTGGCTGGAAGAAACCGGAAAATTTTGTGGTGAAAGCTGCCGATAATGTTACAGATTTGTATGGAGTGATGTGGAAGCCGTCTAACTTTGATCCGGAAAAGAAATATCCGATTATCTCGGTTGTTTATCCGGGGCCATACTTTGGGTTTGTACCTACTAACTTTACGTTGGATGATAGCTATTGTACCCGTATGGCGCAGCTTGGCTTTATTGTAATTACTGTAGGGCATAGGGGAGATACTCCGATGCGTGGAAAGGCATATCACCGTTATGGTTACGGCAATATGCGTGATTATCCGTTGGCAGATGACAAATATGCTATTGAGCAGTTGGCTCAACGTCACTCGTTTATTGACGGTCAGAAAGTTGGTATCTACGGACATTCCGGTGGCGGATTTATGGCTGCAGCTGCTATCTGTACTTATCCTGATTTTTATACGGCAGCTGTCTCTTGCTCTGGGAACCATGATAACAGTATCTATAATCGTGGTTGGGGAGAATGTTACAACGGTGTAAGAGAAGTAGAGAAAGTGGTGAAAGACAGTTTGGGCAATGAGACTAAAGATTATGAATACAAGTTTAGCGTAAAGTCGAATGCTGAGATTGCCAAAAATTTGAAAGGACACTTGATGCTTGTCACTGGAGATATGGATAAGAACGTGAATCCTGCACATACATACCGTATGGCGCAGGCTTTGATTGAGGCCGGTAAGGATTTTGATATGCTTGTCATTCCCGGAGCCGGTCATGGGTACGGTTCTGCCGATAAGTATTTTGAGAAGAAAATGTACCGTTTCTTTGCCAAACATTTGCTAGGTGATGCCCGTGCAGACTATTGGGGAGATATTAACCGTAGTAAATAAGACAATAGATAAGATTTTATGAAAAACTATCTCTTTAGATGTTTGTGCTTGGCAGTTGCTTTAGTATCATGCAACCTTACTGGTGCACAACAAAAAGCGAATTATCAGTTAGCGGAAAAGTTCCGTTTGTTGGAGCAGAACCCTATAGCTAAGTATTCTACAGAAATCAGGCCGAGGTTTATCAATGATACGGATTGTTTTTATTACTCCTTTACAACACGTGAAGGGAAGAAATACTATTATGTTAATCCGAAGAAAAAGGAGAAATGCTTGTTGTTTGATACGGATGAGTTATTGAGCAAAATTGCAGTATATACTAAGAAAGCCTATTCTTCAGCAGATCCGCATTTGTCTTTCACATTTATGGAAGACAACGAAACTATTCGTATTGATTTTGACAGTGGACTTTATACATACAATATCCATACGAAAGAATTGAAGCAACTTGATGAGAAGCCGACTTATAAGACTGGCGACCCGTATTGGATGAAATATTCTCCGGATAGCTTGTATTTTCTTTACGCCAGCAAGGATAATTTGTATTTCGTTGGAAACCCGAAAAAGGGACAGGATACAATCCCGGTTCAATTGACGACGGACGGTATGCCGGATTATACATTCAATCGTGAAGACGAAGGTAAGATGGAAGGTCGTTTCGGAGCCGAATCAGCTCACTGGATTCCGGGAAGCCACCGTTTCTATGCTGTCCGTGAAGACAACCGAAAGGTTCGTGACTTGTGGGTTATTAATTCTTTATCCAAGCCTTCTCCTGAATTGATTCCTTATAAAGCCGAATTGGCCGGCGATAAAAACGTGACTCAATATGAATTACTGTTGGGAGATATAGACAAGCGGGAAGTTAAGAAGGTGGATATCAATCGTTGGCCGGATCAGTATATTGATGTATTGTATGCGTCAAAAGACGGAAAACGCTTGTACTTCCAACGTTATAACCGTACATGGAACCAGTCGGATATTTGCGAAGTGGATGTAGAGACCGGAAAAGTGCGTGTGGTGATTCATGAAGAAAATAAGCCGTATCTCGATTATCAGATGCGTAATGTTTCTTTCCTGAATGACGGAAAAGAAATCCTGTTCCGTTCCGAACGTAACGGTTGGGGGCATTATTATCTGTATGATACAGCAACAGGAAACCTGAAAAATCAACTGACAGACGGCACTTGGGTAGCCGGTCCGGTTGCGCAGATTGATACTATCGGACGCAAGATGTATTTCTATGGTTACGGACGGGAGAAAGGAATTGACCCTTATTACTATATTCTTTATGAAGCTCATTTGGATCGTCCGAATGCACTCCGTCTGTTGACGCCGGAGAATGCGTCACACGAAGTCAGTATCTCTCCGTCCTGTCGCTATCTGGTAGATTCATATTCTACTGTGTCGCAGGAGCCGGTAAATGTGGTTCGTAACCGGAATGGGAAGGTAATCATGACATTGGAGAAACCAGACTTGCAACCTGTCTATGAAATGGGCTGGAAAGCTCCGGAACGTTTTAAAGTAAAAGCAGCCGACGGAGTAACCGACCTTTATGGTGTGATGTGGAAGCCCGCCGATTTTGATTCGACGAAAGTTTACCCTATCATTTCGAATGTTTATCCGGGGCCGTTCTTCGAGTATGTGCCGACTCGTTTTACAATAAATGATGTTTATAATACCCGTTTGGCTCAATTGGGATTTATTGTAATTACCGTAGGGCACAGAGGCGGTACTCCGATGCGTGGAAAGGCTTATCACACCTACGGATATAACAATATGCGTGATTATCCGCTGGCGGATGATAAATATGCTATTGAGCAACTGGCTGCCCGCTATCCGTTTATAGATGCTACCAAGGTAGGTATTTACGGTCACTCAGGCGGCGGATTTATGTCGGCTGCTGCTATTTGCACTTATCCGGACTTTTATTCGGCTGCTGTCTCATCGGCTGGTAACCATGACAATCGTATTTACAATAAAGGTTTCGTGGAGATTCATTATGGTGTAGATGAGAAGGTGACAACGACTAAAGACAGTTTGGGAGTAGAAAGCAAAACGTATGATTATAGTGTACGTGTGCGTCCGAATCAGGAACTGGCGAAGAATTACAAGCATGGATTGCTGTTGTTTACCGGTGCCATAGACCAGACTGTGAATCCGGCCAATACTTTACGTCTGGTAGATGCTTTGATTAAAGCGGACAAGGACTTTGATATGTTTGTGCTGCCGAAATGTACTCATGGATTCTTCGGTGAGTCCGAGAGCTTTTTTGAGCATAAAATGTGGCGTCATTTTGCACGTTTGTTGTTGTACGACAATTCGGCGGATTGTGATGTTGATTTGAATAAAGATATGATAAAAGATGAAAGGAGAAGATAAAATGAAGCGGACAAAAATGGGAATCGGATTAATGGTAGGGTTGTTAATCGGTTTTGTTCCGAATGTCGATGCTCATGCACAGAAGAAACCGCTAGATATTGAAGCCTGTATGTCGTGGAAACGTGTCGAATCACCTGATATTTCTCCGACAGGACGATGGGTAACCTATCGGATTTCTCCTATGGAATATAATCCTGAAAACAAAGAGGCAAAGACTTTGCATTTGTTTGATACACATACCCGTAAGGAGATTTTGTTGGATGATGTGGAAAACATAGATTTTTATAATTCGGATCAGGCTCTTTCTTATCAGAAGGCGGACTCTGTGGGAAATATGAAAACGATTTTGATGGAGTTGCCTTCAGGTGTAAAGACCGAATGGGCGTATAAAGAAATTTTTCGACCGGTAAATGGGACTCCTTATTCGGTTTCAGTAACAAACGTTCCGAAAGATACAATCAATCATGTTCCTTCTTTTGATCGTTTAGTGGTTCGTAATATCAAAACCGGCACTGCTTTCCAGATTGACAGTATTGGCTATTATACTTTGTACAATGAGGGACGGTCTATTGTCTTTGTACACAGACAAGCGAAGGGTAATGCTTTGTGTTATGGACCACTGGCCGGACCTTATCAGACTATTTATCAGAGTCCTGTAAAGAAAGAACCGGCTTCTTTCAGTTTGAATACAAAGCGGATGACAGGAGAGTTTTGTGTGAAAGATTCATTATGGTACAATTTTTCTTTGAAGAAGAATACCTGTGATTTGGTATTCGATCGTAAAAACATTGTTCTTCCTACTGGGATGGAGCTTGTTCGCGCTAGTCTGTCGCATAGTCAGGCGTTTCTGACGATGGAACTCCGGCCTTGTCAGGAAAAAGTGGAGCAAAATAAAGAAGAGGCAAAGCCGGATAAGAGTTTCGAACTGGAATTGTGGACTTGGAATGAATGCGAAGTTCCTCCTTTGCAGACTCGCAGCCGTTATTTCCGTCCTCAATATTCGAAATATATTTATGATATTGCTTCCAAAAAAGTGACGGAAGTAGCTCCGGATTATGCTGATTTGTTGGTGCCGGACCGTGCGGAAGAGATTCATCATGTACTTTATACAGACGAAACCCCTTACCATATGCAGAAGGAATGGCATCATGATATACCATTTGATGTCTATTCTGTGAATGTACATACGGGGGAAAAGCGGTTAGTAGGACGTAGTTATCGGACAAGACCGAAGTGGTCGATGAACGGCAAATGGGCTGTAATGTATGATCCTGTTGCACAAGTGTGGAATAAGTTTGACGGAACAACGGGTGAGGTTACTGATGTTTCAACGGCTATTGGATATCCTGTATTCGAGGAGACTTATGACAAACCGAATCCTGCACCTGCTTATGGTATTGCAGGCTGGACTGCCGATGGTAATCATGTGCTGATTTATGACGCTTATGACTGGTGGAAAATAGATTTGACCGGAGAAAGTCAACCAGAATGTTTAACCAAAGGATATGGTCGTAAAAATCAGAAATCTATCCGTAAAATGACCAGCAATATTGATAAGGAAGTATTCGAACCGAACGAGACGGTCATGGTCAGCGTATGGGATGAAAACACAATGGATGAAGGTGTTTATTTACTTGACATGAAAGGTCGCTTGAAGAAGCTCGCAGAAGGTCCTTATATCTATGCAATTCATCGTTTCTCTGACAATCAGAAGTTTTGTATCTGGAATCGTCAGAATATATCAGAATTTCGTGATCTGTGGTGGAGTAAATCTGATTTCTCTGATCCAATTCGTATAACGAATGCTAATCCTCAACAAAGTGAATACAAATGGGGTACTGCAAAGTTAGTGGAATGGACCAATTATGAGAATAAACCTAATAAGGGAATACTTTATCTGCCGGAAGATTATGATGCAAAAAAAGAATATCCCGTACTGGTGCAGTTTTACGAGACACATTCCGGAGGATTGAATACTTATCATGCTCCTATGTTGAGCAGTGCAATGGCGGATGTGATGTATTTTGTCAGCAATGGATATGTTGTATTTATGCCGGATGTACACTTCACCATAGGAACACCTGGGCAGAGTTGTTACGATGCCGTGGTAAGTGGAACAAAATATTTGATAGAACAGGGGATAGCACATCCGGGGAAGATAGGTTTGCAAGGGCATAGCTGGTCAGGATTTCAAACCAGTTATCTGGTGACAAAGACAGATATATTCGCTTGTGCTAATATCGGAGCTCCTATTACTGATATGGTGACTGGTTATCTGGGAATCCGTAATGGTAGCGGCTTGCCGCGTTATTTCATGTACGAAGAATGGCAAAGTCGTATGGGAAAGACATTGTGGGAAGCCAAGGATAAGTATTTGGCAAGTTCGGCTCTCATAGAGGCAGATAAGATACATACACCATTGCTAATTTGGCATAATGATAAGGATGAAGCCGTTGCTTACGAACAAGGTCGTGCACTTTATCTGGCTATGCGTCGTTTACAGCGTCCGGCATGGCATCTTAACTACAAGGGCGAGGGACATTTCCTTAGTAGTCAGGCCGCTCAGAAAGATTGGACCATTCGGATGATGCAGTTCTTTGACTATTACCTGAAAGGAACAAAAGAGCCGCGTTGGATGAAAGAGGGTATTCATCTAAGAGAACGCGGAATTGATCAAAAATATGACTTATTAGAAAAATAAAAAAATGAAGAAACTATTAATTACAGTAATAGCTCTGTCTTGCTTTGCATTCAGCAGCTACGGACAAGACAAGGTGGAAAAACAAATTATTGGTAAATGGTGTAATCCTTATACCTATGAGTCTACTGGTGAACTCAAAGGATTTGAGTTTAAAAAAGGCGGGAAATGTTCTGCTGTTAATATTCCTTCTTTGGATTTAAAGACTTGGAAGATTGATAAGGACGGTTATTTGATTATCGAAGGTTTCAGCAAGGAAGACGATGGAAAGGTAGAAGTGTATAAAACACGTGAACGCATTGGAAAGTTGACAACTGATTCTTTGGAATTGGTAGCTCAGGATGGACCTCCGCGATTGGCTTTTCTATATCTGAATATGAAATCAATCAAGAAATTGGTTACTCCTGCAGTAGCTCCTGACAAGAAGTAATAAATCTCTCTCTTAATAATTTAGTGTTAATATTAGCATCGTGTTGCTAATGAAAACGCCCTGTCGTAGTGATTATGATGGGGCGTTTTTTGTTATTTTAGTATCTGAATTGTATCTTTCTGTGTAAAAAAATATTAATTTCATGAGGTATGCTCTGAGTAATTTAATATTATATTTAGTATGGAATATCGCTATTTAATTGTATTTTTGGCACAAAATACCCAAAATGGATAGCAAAGAGATTTCCATAGAGCAGATAAATAAACTGGATGCTACAGCTTTTCGTATGCTTTATAAAACTTATTATAAGGCATTGGTTTGCTATGCAATACAGATAACAGGGGAATCTGGAGCTGCAGAAGATATTGTACAGGAGCTGTTCTCTACCATTTGGGAAAAGCAAATGTCATTTAAGTCATTGGTGTCATTTAAGGCTTATTTATATAATTCCGTTCGGAATGCTTCAATTGATTATCTCAAGCATAAGGATGTTGAATTTGATTATTTGCAAAAGATAATAGAATCACATCAGGCATACAGTATAGGAGATGAGGAGGAGGATGGTTTCTTCACTGAGGAGATTTTTCGCCAACTGTTTATGACTATTGACTCTTTGCCAGAACGTTGCAGACAAGTTTTTTTGTTGTATATGGAAGGTAAGAAAAACGAGGAAATAGCAGCCGTGCTTTGTGTTTCTCTTGAGACCGTTAAGACACAAAAGAAACGGGCAATGTCTTTTCTTAGGAAAAAATTAGGTCCACATCATTTTGCGTTGCTCTTGTCTATTCTTCCATAGAAAAGATGTTTCTTAAAAAAAAGTTGCTTTAACTTGTCCCTCATTTTATCTGTTTAGTCGTCTTTTATATAAATGATGCAAAAACATATAATGGAACGTAAAAGAAACATAAATTCTGTAATTCATGATCAGTTACTAGGACGGCTTTCAGAAGAAGAAAGGAAGCGATTGCAGGTTTGGATTGAAAGTTCTTTGGAAAATAAAAAGAACTATGAATGTTTAATGCATGGTACTGATTTGGCTGAAAGATATCGTCTGTCTGCAACGGTAGACGAAGAACAGGCATGGAAAAAATTTCAGAAAAAACATTTTCAAGTTCGTGGAATCCATCGCAGAATGCTTTGGAAATATGCTGCTATCCTTATGATACCCGTGATTATTGGTGCAGCCATTTGGGTTGGAATGTGGCGAAATGCCGATACCGGACCTGTAAGAGTACAGGACGATCAATTAGCAATGTTACGGTCGGAAAAGATGGGAAAGCAGAAAGCTATCCTTGTATTGGCCGGTGGGCAAGAAATTGAATTGAAATCGGTTACTAATCAATCATTGCAGGATTCGACTATTTTGCCGGTGTTATCCCCCAAGGTTGTGAAAGAAACACAAACAGAAAATGAAGAAGTTGCTGCTACTGACAATAATAAATTAGTCACTTATGATGATAGTGAATTTTGGCTCACCTTTGAGGATGGAACAAAAGTTCATTTGAATTATAACACAACTTTAAAGTATCCGTCGCATTTTAGCACTGTTAGCCGTACTGTTTATTTGGATGGAGAGGCTTATTTTCAAATAGCTAAGGATGACAAACGACCGTTTCGGGTTATAACAGCAAATGGGATTGTCAAGCAATATGGTACCTCTTTTAATGTTAATACATATGTAGCCGGAGTCACGAAAGTGGTACTGGTGGAAGGGGCTATCAGTGTCCTTCCTAATCAGGGAGATGAGCATAAGATACATCCTGGAGAACTGGCTGTACTAAATGGAGCAACACAAGATGTTCAAATCAGCAAGGTAGACATATCACCTTATATAGCTTGGAATAGTGGGCGTTTTGTATTTGACAATTGTTCTTTGGAAACTCTTATGGAGGTGATATCCCGTTGGTATGATAAGGAAATAATGTTTGAAGATGAAGATATAAAGACGATACGTTTTACCGGCGACCTTGATCGTTACGGTTCCATAATTCCTATATTAAAAGCAATTCAAAGAGTTACTCATCTGAAAATGGATGTTGAAGGCGAAGCTATTATTATTAGAAGAGAATAAAAACAATTATTAACCACATTTACTAAAAAAGGAGGAGTCCATGCAAATAAAAAGGGCCAGAGAGCGTATTGTGATGTCTCTCTGTATTATTTTTCTGTTGTTCGCACCGATATCGGCAACAGCGCAGTCTAATTCAATGAAAGTATCCCTTAATTTAAAGTCTGCATCAGTTAAAGAGTTTTTTGATGCAGTGAAGGCTCAGACTGGTTTAAATTTTATTTATAACACTGAGCAAGTAAAGAGTATGTCTCGTATCACGATCCAAAGTAAGGGGCAACCTATTACTGAAGTTTTGGATAAAGTATTGGCTAATACAGGCTATACTTACGAGATTGAAGGCAATATTGTGACTATTGTATATCAACAGCCAAAAGAAAAGAAAAAAACTGTAACCGGAGTTGTAGTAGATGAAGAAGGAGGACCCTTGCCGGGAGCTCATATCAAGTTACTAAAAACAAATACTTCAGCGGTAACAGACAGTCAGGGCAAATTTTCTATTAATTTATCGAATCAGTACAATCCTGTATTGTCAATCTCTTATTTAGGTATGAGTGCACAGGAAATAAAAGTTGTCAATGATAAACCTTTGCGAATAGTGATGAAGCCGGACGAAAAGCAGCTGGATGAAGTCGTGGTGACCGGTTATGTGAAAATTAGTAAGAATAGTTTTACAGGAACTTCGGTGACTGTTTCTGCAGATCAATTAATGTCAGTGTCAAAAACCAATGTATTGGGGGCTCTGCAGGTATTTGATCCTTCTTTTCGTATTGCAGAAAATAATCTGGCCGGTTCAGATCCGAATAAAGTGCCAGAATTGTATATTCGTGGCCGTTCCGGTATTGGAACAACCGAGCTGGATGCGGAAAGTCTTTCTAAGTCATCTTTGGAAAATAATCCGAATCTTCCTACCTTCATTATGGATGGATTTGAGATCTCTGTGCAAAAGTTGTACGATATGGATCCGAGTCGTATTGAGAGTATTACTATCTTGAAAGATGCTGCTGCTACGGCAATGTATGGTTCACGTGCTGCGAATGGTGTGGTTATTATTACCACTGTAACTCCTAAACCGGGTAAGATTAATGTGAACTATAATTTTACAGGAACATTGGAATATCCGGATTTGACGGATTATAACCTTATGGATGCACGCGAAAAGTTGGAAACAGAAGTAGCTGCAAAGCTATTTAAGGCTGATCCGAAAAGTGAGAATTATATTACTGAACAAAATAAATTGGATGAGATTTATAATAAAAAGTTGAATAATGTAGTTCGTGGAGTGAATACATATTGGTTATCAAAACCATTACGTACTGTTTTTAATCATAAACATAGTCTCTATTTAGATGGTGGTACGGAAGACCTGCGTTGGGGAGTTGATCTCTCTTATCACAAAGATGCAGGTGTGATGAAGGAATCTTTTCGTGATCGTATGTCAGCCGGGCTTTCGTTGTCTTATAGATTGGGGGCATTCCAATTGCGTAATTATCTATCTTATACATATACTAAATCGTCAGACTCTCCTTATGGAAGTTTCTCTGATTATACTTCTAAGTTGCCGTATGATGAGTATTTGGATGAATATGGGAATTATTTGAAAACGACTTATGGGTGGAATGCCACAAACGGGAGTGAAAATCCTTTATATGAAGCTACTTTGGGTAGTTATAGTCATGATAAATCATGGGAGTTAATTGACAATATCGAGTTACTTTGGAATATCACTCCCCACTGGTTATTGAAGGGGCAGTTTAGTATTACGAAGTCAAATTCGGAAGCAAATGATTTTTTAGATCCCCGTTCGCAAAAAAATGAAGAAAAACTTGCATTTAATAATGTTGTTTCCGGACAATTGGACGTAGTAACTAGTAATAGCTTGAGCTGGGATGCAAATTTGACTATTTCTTATAATCATAGTATAAAGAAGAATAATCTTAATTTTCTGGCAGGTGTGAATGCTAGGTCCAGCGCAGGTAATGGATTGGCTATATCCTATCGGGGATTCCCTTCAGGAACACTCTCTGCGCCGGGATATGCGCACTCTATTTATGGTAATCCCTCTGCGTCTGATATGAAGAGCCGCTTGTTGGGTGCTTTGGCTACCTTCAACTATTCGTATGATAATATTTATCTTGCTGATGTGTCTACCCGTTTTGATGGAAACTCAGAGTTTGGATCTGATAATCGTTTTGCTCCTTTCTTCTCAGGAGGGGTAGGGTTGAATATTCATAACTATAAAAGGTTGAAAGATTGGGAATGGCTTGATCGCTTGAAAATTCGTACAACTTACGGCGTGACAGGTAAGGTAAACTTTTCTCCCTACGATGCACAAACTATGTATCGTATTACTACAGATAGATGGTATAAAACCGGGCTTGGAGCTTCGCTTATTGCTTTGGGGAATTCTAATCTAGGTTGGGAAAAGACAGGAAACTGGGACTTTGGTGTTGATTTGAATATGTTTGATGGACTGTTTCAAATGGATTTCTCTTATTACCGTAAAAAGACAAAAGACTTGGTGACTAATATTACACTACCTAGTTCTACAGGATTTACTTCTTATAAGGATAATATCGGAGAGGTGATGAATAAGGGGATAGAGGTTCAAATTAGAAGTACGTTACTTAATACCAAGGACTGGATGGTGGCTTTGTATGCTAACTTAGGACACAATAAAAATGAAATTTTAAAAATCTCAGATAGTCTGAAAGATTACAATAACAAGGTTTTGGCTAAATATGAAGATTATGACAAAGCATATGAGCGAACCAAACAAGAGTATGCGGATACTCATCTGCAATATGTGGAAGGTGGTTCACTGACCTCTATCTTTGCTGTACGTTCATTGGGGATTAATCCGTCTGATGGCAAGGAGATATTTGTGAAACGTGATGGAACTATCACTTACGATTGGCATGCTGCCGATCAAGTGGTGGTAGGTAATGAAGAGCCGAAGGCCCAAGGTTCTTTTGGGTTGAATTTGCGTTGGAAGAATTTTACTTTATTTTCTTCTTTCTTGTATGAATTTGGTGGACAGCGTTACAATCGTACTTTGATAGATAAGGTTGAGAATGCCCGTATTTCATCACAGAACGTAGACCGTCGGGTCCTGACTGGACGTTGGCAAAATGTAGGGGATCGTACACCGTATGCTGCATTGCAGACTCAATTGGTTGCTACCACTCGTCCTACTAGTCGTTTTATACAGGATTATAATATGCTGACGTTTAATTCACTTACATTGGGTTACGATTTTGATTCTTCTTGGTTGAAGAAGTATCATTTAGGCATGTTGCGATTAGAACTTTCTGGTAACGATCTTTTCCATGTGTCTACAGTACGTGCTGAACGTGGATTGGATTATCCGTATTCTCGTTCTTTTGCTATATCACTTAAAATGAGTTTATAATTTGAAACTGTTAAAGTTAGAATAATGATAAATAAGAAAAAAAACATATTATGTTCGTTGCTTACTCTGCTTTTGATGAGTAGCTGTAATTGGTTGGAAGTATCACCGAGCAACGAGGTGAACGCTGACGATATGTATAGCAATGGAGATGGTTACCGCAATGCATTGAATGGGCTTTATTTGCAATTGTCGGGAAGTACTCTTTACGGCAAAAATATGAGTTGGGGCTTTATAGAAGTATTAGGACAGCAGTATCTGACAGAGAAGATGAAAGCTACGGAGGTTTATGCTAAAGCAGCTTCATATAAATATGATGATACCGATGTAAAGTCGATCATTTCAGGATTATGGACCGAAAGCTATAATGCCATCGCCGGATGTAATAAACTTATTAGTATGGTGAGTGAAGCTGATCCTGCTCTTTTTGTTGAGAATGAGATGGAAAGGGACTTGGTTTGGGGAGAAGCGTTAGCATTACGGGCATTGTTTCATTTCGATATTCTTCGTATGTTTGCTCCTTCTATGGAGGTAAATGATGGGAAAAGCTATATTCCTTACGTAGATTCTTATCCGGTGATAAGTACTGCATATTATTCTAATGCTGATATTTTGAAAAAAATAGAAGCTGACTTGTTGAAAGCACAGAAGTTGGTAGCAAAGTGTGATGTGGAGAAACATCCGGTGTGGATGGAAACAGAATACCGTATGTTTGGAAAGGGACTTGCTGGTGAGCTTCCTGAAGAGGTTTTCTTTGCTTTTCGTGGATTCCGTATGAATTATTATGCTGTTACTGCTTTATTAGCAAGAGTATATATGTGGGAAAAGGAATATAAGAAAGCGTTTGATTGTGCAGATGAGGTAACAAAAGCTTCTAATAACAAAAAAACGTTATTTGGATTTACAGAAACGTTGAGTGGTGATATGAAGGATTGTACGAATTTGATTTTTTCTGTGAATAGTGAAACGTTGCTTGATGATTACAAGCCTTTTGTAACAAGTGGTAATGATAACTTATTCTTGTTCAATGTAGAAGATATTTATGAAGGTTCAAGTGAGGATCAGCGGGGAAAGGTATGGGTCAGCAATTTGGGAAGCTTACAATATTCTAAGAAATACTTATTAGAGGAATCAGAAACGGGATATGATGTTATTCCGGTACTTCGTTTGAGTGAAATGTACTACATTATGGCAGAGTATTATGCCCAAAATGGGAATTTCACAGAGGCGGGGAAGATGGTTGACAAGGTTCGTTCGGCAAGAGGACTGATTTCTAGTTCTTCTAATTTCTCTTCAATGGAGGACTTTAGGAGAAAATTACTGAAAGAGATGCGTAAAGAATTTGTGGGTGAGGGACAGCTTTATTTTCAATACAAGCGTTTCAATGATAAATCATTGTCCGATAATGTGAAATTTGTATTCGACCTTCCAGAGAATGAAGATATTTAATGAATAAAATGATTATGTACATATTTATGAAACCATATATATTGTTGTTACTTTTTGCTTGCTGTTTGTTTTCCTGTTCGGAAGATGAGATAGAATCATATTATGGTGGGCAATACTTATATTTTAGTCAATTGAAAGATGCTGAAGAAGATGAAAATGCAATTCGGGTTTCTTTCAATAACTATCCGTTAGATAATGAATTGACTGTAAAAATTAGTTTGGGATTAGTAGGTGATCCGTTTACGAAGGATGCTCCTTACAAGATAGGTGTTGTGAAAGAAAAAACCACAGCTTTGCCTGAAAATTATAGTATCCCTCAGAATCCTGTGTTTAAAGCAAATTCTGCTACGGATAATTTGGAGTTGAAACTTATTAAGACAGAAAACTTGACTGAAGATGTTTCGCTTCTATTGAAGATTGAGGCAAACGATTATTTCGCGGGGAGTGTTCAGAACTTTGATACTATTCGAGTGGTGTTCAATGCTGTGGAAAGTCAGCCATTATGGTGGGATAAGGATGTGAAGAACGTTTATTTGGGCACTTATTCACGTGCCAAGTACAGAGCTTTGGTACAATATGGTGGTGAGGGAGCAGCTGATTTTGGTAGTATGAATGCTTCGCAAAAACGCCAATGTGCCTTACGCTTGAAGGATGCCATTGCACTATATGGTTTAAAAGAGGACGATGGAAAGGCTATGACCGTACCTATTTACTAATTTTATAGAATGAAGACGAAAATGATTAAGATAAAATTAATGTTTGTAGCGGTGATTTTATCATGTTGCCTATTCTCGGCTTGTTATGAGGATAAGGGAAACTATGATTATCGGCAGATAAATGATATCACGATACACATCCCATTGGAAAACAATGAATACGTGATGGGAGATAAATTGGAAATAACTCCCAACCTGGAGTTCGCAGTTGGAAAGGAATCGAATGAATTAACCTACTCGTGGACTTTCGGTGGGAAGGAGATATCTACAGAACGAAATTTGAATTGGATTGTGGACGATCCGGGACAATATAAGGATTTGCGTTTGGCTGTAAAGGATGAAATTACTGGTGTGACTTATTTCGGTACAGCATTGATATCGGTTATTTCTCCATATGCTTCGAGTGCTTGGGTGGTTTTGTCGGCCAAAGAAGATGGGACAACGATGTTGACTTATATGCGTCCCACTCGTACGGAAGCAGAAAATGAGGAAGATCGGAAATACACATTGGATGTTACTAAAGATGTATTTGGTCTTTCTAATGAAGGGGCATCGTTGGGTGGAAAACCGCTATCTATGGAGCAACATTTTGTTACTCAATGGGAAGGGGAAGATAATACAAGCTGGTTGTGGATTACTCAACAAGGAGGTCAAGGCTGTGTGGATGTATCCGGTAGCTCATACCAAATAGAAGGAACATTGCCGGCCATGTTCATTAATGCCAGTTATCCGCAAGGATTTGAACCGCAAAGTGTATATGATATGATCTATCTTTCAATGGCTATAGGGAAGGATGGTAAAATTTATACTCGCGTAAAGGATGTGTACGAGTTATTTAATACTAATTATTTTTTGGATGACAGACCTTTACTTTATGAAGGCAATCCTGTAGATGGAACTATGATAGCCAAGACGCCTGAGTTTTATACGCATGGAGGAACTTTGTTATTTGATAAGAATTCTAATCGTTATTTACATATAGCTGACCTGAAAACTGAAGTTTTTGTAATTGGAGGTGGCATGACAGAAAAGAATTATTCAGGTAATGTACTTGCTTTAGAAGCTTGGGATGAACGTTTTGACAATATGGAGGGGTGTGTAGTACATTATATTGGCGTTGCAGAATCTCCTTATGATTGGGGTGGTTCTTTAAGTTATAAATCTGTTATAGAGAAAGGAGGAAAATACTATATTCAAGATTTTGAGGTGGATGATTATACAGGTGGTTCTTATCCTCCAGGTGCTTATTTTAATAGTCAAGATGAAGTCCCTTTTGACGGATTGATAGGTGCAGGTAAGAAAAACGTGTATTCACTTTGCTATTATCAACAAACAGATCGTCCATACTTGTTATTTAGTAGCGATAATATCCTTTATTTATACTATTTTGAAGGCGATGCAGGTAAAAAATTGGTAAAGTTTGCTACATTTAACGCACCGATAACAGGAATTGACACCGGAGGTGGTGCATACGAAGGACACGCTGGAGTAGGATTGGAAAATGGAGACTTTTATGTGCTGGATTTAAGTAAGTCGGTATTAGAAGAGGTGATTAAAAATGGGGATAGTGATAAAAAAGTGTTGTTTAAACAAGAAAGTTTAGGCAAAATTGTGCAAGTGCTTTTCAAACGGAAGGCAACTCGTGATTCCTGGTAAAATTGTCAAATATGAAAAAGGAAAACACTTAAAGGAAATATATAGTAATGTACAAAAAAATCTATTTACTTCTTTTGGTTGCATTATGCGGGGCTATGATTACTCCCGCTGTGGCCAAGAAGAAAAGCAAGAAAAAAGTTTCAACAGAAGCTACGACAAAAAAGAAAGAGAAAAAAGAAACCAAGTATGATAAGCTGTTTAAGGGTAAGAAAGTCATGACGGCAAAAGGTTTCATCACTCTTCATCAGTTTGATAACAAAGTTTATTTTGAGTTGCCGCTCAAAGTGCTCAATCGTGATATCCTGTTGGGATCTACAATTGCAGAAACAACGGACAATCAGTTTGGATGTGTAGGAGAGAAGTCTGGTGATCCTTTCTTGATTCGTTTCGTGCAGCGTGATTCAACGATTACATTGCGTCGTGTGCAGGCAGGACAATGCTCGGATGATCGTGAGATTAAAAAACGTTTGCAGAGTAGTACAATGCCGGCTATCGCCGAAACTTTTGAGATAAAGGCTTACAATAATGACAGTACCGCGGTTGTATTTGATATGACCAGCTATCTGTTGAGTGATAAGAAAATGCTTTCTCCTTTCTCTCCTTATTCATTGATAGAAATGATGGGAGGGAGCGTTGATAAGAATTTTGAAAAGGAAAGTTCTTTTATACAAGGCATCAAAGGCTTCGAAGACAATATCAGTGTTCGTTCCTTGCTGACTTATAAAGTAAGTGTAGGAGCTAAAGGAAGTTATGCAGTAAAAAACATGCCTTTCTCGGCTGTGATGAACCGTAGCTTTATCTTGTTGCCGGAAAAGCCGATGCGTCATCGTTATGCCGATCCGCGTATTGGTATTTTCGAACACTCTATTGTTGAGTTTGCTTCCGAAGGGCGCGGATTGCGTACTCGCCATATTGCTCATCGTTGGAATCTGGAGCCGTCGGATTCTGCCGCATATCTGCGTGGAGAGTTGGTAGAACCTAAAAAACCTATTGTTTTTTATATTGATGATGCATTTCCGTTGAGTTGGAATAAATATATTCATAAAGGAGTTGAGGTATGGCAGAAAGCATTTGAGAAGATTGGCTTTAAGAATGCGATTATAGCAAAGGATTTTCCTAAAGACGATCCTAACTTTGATCCGGAAAACATCAAATATTCTTGTATCCGTTATGCCCCTTCTACAGTAGCTAACGCAATGGGACCTTCTTGGATTGACCCTCGCTCGGGAGAGATTATAAACGCATCAGTAACGGTATATCATAATATTGTGCAGTTGGTTCAATACTGGCGTTTCTTGCAAACTGCACCGGCAGATAAGGATGTTCGTGATGTAGTGTTGCGTGAAGATTTATTGGGAGACTGTATCGCTTACGTACTTTCTCATGAAGTAGGGCATACTTTGTCCCTGATGCACAATATGGCGGGTTCTTCTTCCATTCCTGTAGAGTCGTTGCGTGATCCGAAGTTTACTCAGGAATATGGAACAACCTATTCTATCATGGATTATGCACGTAATAACTATATAGCACAGCCGGGTGATAAGGAGAAAGGAGTACGTATGACACCTCCTGAACTTGGTGCTTATGATTATTATGCGATCTCTTGGTTGTATAAACCGATATTTGAAGCGAAAACATCTGAAGAAGAAATTCCTATACTGGACAAATGGATCAGTGAGAAATCGGGTGATCCTAAGTATCGTTATGGTAAGCAGCAGTTTAAACGTCGCTTTGATCCGAGTTCCGTAGAAGAAGATTTAGGGGATGATCCTGTGAAAGCTTCAGAGTATGGACGTCGTAATCTGCAATATATCCTGAAACATATTAATGAATGGGTAGCAGACAAAGATAAGGATTTTGAGTTCCGTACTGCTTTATATGATGAGATTGTCTACGGATATGTACGCTATTTAAGCTTCGTGTTAGCAGATATCGGAGGTATTTACCTGAATGAGCGTTATGATGGAGATCAACGTCCGAGTTATCAGACTGTGTCGAAAGAACAACAGAAAAAAGCATTGAATTTTTTGCTGAATGAGTTGAAGGATCTTTCTTGGTTGGAGGCGGATGAGACCTTGAAAGAGTTCCCTATTCGTACTTCTGTAGCTATGCAAATGGAGAATGCGATTATTGATGGTATTTTATCCCGTTGTGGTGCTGTTTCTATCTGCTCGAACAAGGCAACATCCGCTCCTTATACTCAAAAAGAATATCTGGCAGATATCGAACGTTTTGTATGGGCACCAACACGTGCTGGTAAAACTTTGACAGATACGGAGATGCGTTTGCAGATGAATTATTTGACAAAATTGATAGAAGGATCTGTAACTGGAGTTGCTAAAAATGCGACTCGTAAAGGCATTACGGATATGTATGGTATTATTGAAATTCCTGAATGGTTGAAGGCTGCTTCGCGTGAGCGTTTCGGCATTATCTCGGAAGAGTTTATGGGATGTTTTAATAATAAGCATGCTGAGATGCAAGCAGCTCGTCTGGAGGAAATTAGCGGTTTTGAAGATGATGTTGATTTAAAGGCTCCGTTGGAACCGATGGAACACGTTTATTTCGGTGAACTGAAGAAAATCCGCAGCTTGGTTGCAGCAAGTGCTTCTACCGGCTCTGCTGATACGCAACGCCATTATCGCTTATTGTTGTACAAAATTGACCAGGCATTAAAATGATAGGAAGTATGAGAAATAGATATAGTAAGATACTTTGTTTATTGCTTCTTTTTATGTGTTGCCTGCCACAAGACGGAAATGCGATATGGCCTTTTAAAAAGAAGAAAAAAGAGGAAAAGAAAGAAGTACTGACACCTTATCAGAAGCTTTTTAAGAATAAGAAAGTACAGACAGCTCATGGGTTGATGACTATTCATAAGGTGGAAGACAAGATATATGTGGAGTTTCCGGTTGCGATGTTGGGTCGTGAGCTGTTGTTCACATCTTCCATTGAGAATACAAGTGATGGGGGAGAAGGTGCACCGGGACAGTTGGGAGGAACAGATGTACGTCTGCGTTTTGAGATGATCGATTCTACAGTCGTGGCACGTATGCCTTTGTTGAGCAAACCTGTCAATACGAGTGGTGATTCTGATATCGCCCGTGCGCTGAATAATTCACATAATCCGGGCATCTTCAAGAGCTTTAAAGTGTTGGCGTGTACGCCGGATAGTTCGGCTCTTGTGGTGAATATGAAAAGCTTATTCTTGGAAGGTTCGGCTTTTACCAAACCTTTTCCGTCGACTTCTGCTAACGGCTATTATGGTTTTGTGTCTCGCGACCACTCATTAGAATCTGATAAATCGTCTATTTTAGGCGTTTCTGCTTCCGGAGATAATATTACCGTTCGTGAGGAATTGGCATATAAGGTGAATCATACCTTGATGGGAGCTTATAGCATGTATGAGAATGTTCCGTTGACGGCTGTAGTAAATAAAATGTTATGCATTTTGCCCGAAGAACCGATGACTCCTCGCCTGGCTGATTCACGTCTTGGATTGACCACACAGTTGAAAAGTGATTTTGTCGGAGCTGGACAAGAGGTGAAGAATATACGCTATGCAAAACGTTGGCGGATTGAGCCTTCGGATTCTGCTGCTTATCGTCGGGGTGAACTGGTGGAACCGAAGAAACAATTAGTATTCTATATTGATAGCTTACTACCCGTCAAATGGCATCCTTATGTTAAAGCTGGAGCGGAATCTTGGAATAGAGCTTTTGAAAAGATTGGTTTTAAGAATGTGATTTGTGTGAAGGAGTTTCCTGAAAATGACACTTTGTTTAATGCACACAGTTTGGACTGCATGACCATCCGTTATTCTGCTTCATGGATGAATACTGCACAAACAACTCTTCACTCTGATGCTCGTACCGGTGAGATCTTGAATGCTTCTATTTTGATTAATGCAAACCTGATCAGTGTACAGTATATAGACCGTATTGCGGCAACTGTAGCAACCGATCCTCGTGTCCGTACTGTCATTTTCCCACAAGAGGTACAAGGTGAGCTGATTCAGGCTGCTATTGCCCAGGCGGTAGGAACAGGGCTGGGACTTTCTGCGAACTGGGGAGCTTCTGTTGCTTATCCGGTAGACTCTTTGCGTTCTGCTAGCTTTACACAAAAGTATGGTTTGGCTTCTTCTGTTATGGGTGGGGTAGTGATTAATGATGTAGCTACGGCAGATGATGTCCGGAAGGGAGTACGCTTAGTTAATACGAACCCTGGACCGTATGATGAGTTGGTTATTAAATATCTGTACCAACCTATTTATGCTTCTTCATTACAAGAAGAGAAAGTGACGTTGGATAGCTGGATTCGTCAACGCACAGGAGATCCTCATTATGCTTATATACGTAGTCAGCCCCGTTTCGATTCGGATCCGCGTAATAGTCGTGGCGGTTTGGGAGACGATCATTTGAAGTCATTTGATTATATGCTTTCCAATATCCGTACCGGTTGTGAGAATTATTATACTTGGTTCTCAGAAGGAGACAGGGATATGACAATGCGGAAGCGGGTATATTCAGCACTTTGTGATCGATTGAACAGTCGTGTATATGCGGTTCTTTCGTATGTCGGTGGTATTTATCTTAACGATATTCGTGAAAAAGATGTGATTCCGAGTTACTCGATGGTAGACCGCGAGAAGCAAAAGGCAGCATTGAATAGGGTTCTTCGCCTGGCAAAAGAACTGGACTGGATAGAGAGTACGGCTCGTGCTACAGATTTTACAATTGCTGATAAAAAGGCCGATATGATGCGTTTGAATATTTTCAAGAATATCTTTAATCGTTTGCCTTATATCGAAGTGTGTACGGAACGTTTCCCGGAAACAGCTTATACGGCTTCCGAATATTTGGATGACATTTATAATGTAGTATGGAAAGGAACTCTGAAACATCGTCCGTTGGATAATGTTGAGAAAGCTCTGCAGACAGCTTTTCTGGAAAGTATCATTGCCACCTCTACGGTAACTGCACCTATTGGTAGCTTTAAGGCTTCAAAGGCGTCATTTGCAGATACACGGAAATCGGAAATTAATCTGACGGCTTTACGTGAAGGAGAGAATGTAGAGCATCATTTGTGCTCTTTGCAGGCTCCTGAAGAAATAAGTGGTTTTTCATCTGTTCCGCCTATTTATACGAATCAGACGAAAGTTGCTGCATATTATTTTGATCTGTTGATGCGTACGAAAGAGATGTTGGAAAAGAGTATTTCGACTATGCCTGAGGCTGATCGTTCACATTATGATCTTTTAATCTATCGCATAAACAAAGCGGTAGAGATAAAATAATAAATTTCTCTCTCTTAAATAATTTAATGTTAGCATCGTATTGCTAATGAAGCGCCCCACCGTAGTGATTACGATGGGGCGTCTTTGTTATAGTGTACGTTACAGTGTATGTTTTAATAAATCGAAAACTTTTTGAAATCGTTTGCTATCGAGGCTTGCTTACACTTGTCGCATAGCTAATGCTTTGTTTTCCGCAGCTTCCATAATTTCCCGTTCTCCGGGTCCTTTATCGTTAATACCGCAGAGATGAAGAATCCCGTGGATAATGACACGGTGCAGTTCGTCGTCATAAGAAGCGCCAAATTGCTCCGCATTAGTGCGTATTGTGTCCAGGCTAATGAATAAGTCTCCTGATAAACGATCGCCTTCACAATAATCGAAAGTAATGATATCCGTGTAGTAGTCATGTTGCAGATATTGACGGTTTACCTCCAGAATCTTTTCGTCCGAGCAGAAGATATAAGCGATTTCACCGAGTCTTTTTCCGTAAGAAGCTGCTACGGCTTTTATCCATTCCGTAGTCTCACGTTTCTTGATATCAGGCATTTTTACGCCTTCTGTTTGATAAGTTACAGCCATAATTGAATGTTATGATTTAAAAGAAAAATAAATAACTGATTAAGATAGCGGCTATGATACCCGAAAAGTCTGCAATCAGGCCGCAGGTTACCGCATTACGAGTTTTGGTGATTCCCACACTGCCGAAATAAACGGCCAGAATGTAGAATGTAGTATCTGAAGCTCCGCGTACAACACAGCTCATACGCCCAACAAAAGAATCCGGTCCTAATTCTTTCATCGTATCGATCATCAGGCCGTTTGCGCCGCTGCCACTAAGTGATTTCATCAGTGCAGTAGGTAAAGCCCCGACAAAGCTCGTGTCAACCCCACATAGGCCTACTATATAGCCGATACCTCCCACCAGAAAATCCATTGCTCCCGAAGTGCGGAACACTGCAATTCCTACCAAGAAAGCAACCAGATAAGGAATGATGCGTACAGCCGTCGTAAATCCTTCTTTGGCTCCTTCCACAAAAGAATCGTATACATTGATTTTCTTTCTGACTCCCGTTAAAATAAACAGGATGATGACACTGAACAGCAGGATATTCGCTATCAGTGTAGAATAAGTACCCATATCCTCCCGCGATACACTTAGAAACAGATAAATCAATCCCGAAAAGAAAAGACAGATAATGCCCATTAAAATGAGAATAGGCTTATTGATTAAGTTTATCTTTTGAGTGATGCTGACTGCTATAACTCCTACTAGAGTCGAAATGAAAGTACTTATCAGAATAGGAATGAATACATCCGTAGGCTGTGCAGCCCCCATTTGCGCACGATACACCATGATACTTATCGGAATAATGATGAGGCCGGAGGTATTAATCACCAAAAACATAATCATCGGGTTGGAAGCCGTGTCTTTTTTCGGATTTAGTTCCTGCAGCTCTTTCATTGCTTTCAGTCCCAGCGGAGTGGCGGCATTGTCCAAACCGAGCATATTGGCGGACATATTCATAAAGATGGAACCCAACACCGGATGTCCTTTAGGAATGTCCGGAAACAAACGGCATAGCACCGGACTTAGAAAGCGTGCCAGTGTATTAATCAATCCACTGTTCTCTCCGATCTTCATGATACCCAACCAAAGAGCCAGTACACCCGTAAGTCCCAGTGATATCTCGAATGCCGTTTTGGAGGAGTCGAATGTAGAGTTCATGATAGCCGTAAATATCTCCGTATCTCCCAGAAAAATCACTTTTATAAGAGCGATGATAAAGGCAATGACGAAGAATCCTATCCAAATGTAATTTAGAACCATAGTTGATAACGTGTATATAGATAGTGCAAAAGTAGTTATTACGTTTCAAATAAACTAAATCTTCGTCTTTCTTATACTGAAAATGAATGTAAATCTCTATCTTTGTCTCCTACTTTCAAGAAATAAATGGAACAGGAAGATTTTAACATACGCGAACATCAGCTTACTTCAAAAGAACGGGATTTCGAGAATGCACTCCGTCCGTTAAGCTTTGAAGACTTTAGCGGGCAGGACAAGGTGGTGGAAAACCTTCGCATTTTTGTGAAGGCGGCACGTCTGCGTGGCGAAGCACTCGACCATGTGCTGTTGCACGGCCCTCCCGGATTAGGAAAAACAACTCTTTCGAACATTATCGCCAACGAATTGGGAGTTGGCTTTAAAGTGACTTCCGGTCCGGTACTCGATAAACCGGGTGATCTGGCAGGAGTGTTAACCAGTCTCGAACCGAACGATGTACTTTTTATCGATGAAATTCATCGGTTGTCGCCTGTGGTGGAGGAATATCTTTATTCGGCCATGGAAGATTACCGCATCGATATTATGATTGATAAGGGACCTTCGGCCCGCAGTATCCAGATAGATTTAAATCCTTTCACGCTGGTTGGTGCAACCACCCGTAGCGGTTTGCTGACAGCTCCGCTTCGTGCACGTTTTGGCATTAATCTTCATTTGGAGTACTATGATGACGACGTTTTGAGCAATATCATCCGTCGTTCTGCATCCATACTGGATGTGCCTTGTTCGGTACGCGCGGCATCGGAGATTGCTTCCCGTAGCCGCGGAACGCCTCGTATTGCCAATGCCTTGCTCCGTCGGGTACGTGACTTTGCGCAGGTGAAAGGCTCCGGCTCTATCGATACGGAGATTGCCCAGTTTGCATTGGAAGCACTGAATATCGATAAATACGGTCTGGATGAGATAGACAACAAGATACTTTGCACTATTATAGACAAGTTTAAAGGTGGCCCGGTAGGTATCACTACCATTGCTACGGCTTTGGGAGAAGATGCGGGAACCATTGAGGAAGTTTACGAACCTTTCCTGATAAAAGAAGGATTCATGAAGCGTACTCCCCGTGGACGTGAAGTGACTGAACTTGCCTATAAACATTTGGGAAGGAGTCTTTATAACAGCCAGAAAACGCTGTTTAATGACTGATAAAACGGAATAAAAGAACTTTATAAAGCGTAGTTGGATGATGAAGCAATGGACTACTTTACTTGTTTTTCTCTTTTTGAGCCTCTCTTTATCGGCTCAACAGGAATATGGGAGGGATATTTTTGTCTCTTCTGAAGGAGACTCTTTACCTTATCGGATGATTCATCCCGAATCGGTGAAGCCCGGTGAAAAGTATCCGCTCGTACTGTTTCTGCATGGAGCCGGCGAACGGGGAAATGATAATGAGAAACAGTTGACTCATGGTGGACAGATGTTTCTTAATCCGGTCAATCAAGAAAAGTATCCCGCTTTCGTTCTAATTCCACAGTGTCCGACAGACGGTTACTGGGCTTATACAGGACGTCCGAAGTCGCTTATCCCTACAGAAATGCCAGTGGGACAGGAGAACAGTCCTATATTGCAAACGCTTAAACAGTTGCTTGATTCTTATCTGGTAATGCCCGAAGTGGATACACAACGGGTTTATATTATCGGTCTTTCAATGGGAGCGATGGGAACGTATGATTTAGTAGTGCGTTATCCGGAGATTTTTGCAGCTGCAGTTCCTATTTGCGGTACAGTCAATCCGAGCCGGCTGTCAGTTGCCAAGGATGTGAAGTTTCGTATCTTCCATGGAGATGCGGATGATGTAGTTCCGGTGAAAGGTTCTCGTGAAGCGTATAAAGCACTGAAAGCTGCCGGTGCAGATGTGGAATATATTGAATTTCCCGGTTGTAATCATGGAAGCTGGAATCCGGCTTTCAATTATCCCGGATTTATGGATTGGTTGTTCAAACAAAAGAGGCAACGTTAAGCCAATCTGAATGATAATCACTAATAAAACATGGCTGGACTAAAATCATTAGCTAAAGATACTGCAATTTATGGGTTGAGTAGTATTGTCGGACGGTTCCTTAACTACATGCTGGTGCCTTTGTACACAGCGGTATTGCCGGCTTCCACCGGAGGTTATGGAGTGGTATCAAACGTATATGCGTTTACAGCCCTGATGCTTGTATTGCTTACGTTCGGTATGGAAACGGGATTCTTCCGTTTTGCCAATAAATCGGGAGAAGACCCGATGAAAGTATATGCCAACTCCTTGTTATCGGTAGGAGGGGTATCTTTGATTTTTGTTTTCCTTTGCCTGTTATTCCTGCAACCTATTTCCAATTTACTGGATTATGGCGATCATCCGGAGTTCATAGCGATGATGGCTGTTGTGGTAGCTTTAGACTCTTTCCAATGCATCCCTTTTGCTTATTTAAGGTATAAAAAACGGCCCATCAAGTTTGCTGCTATCAAACTGCTCTCTATCGTTGGTGGCATCGGTTTGAATTTATTTTTCCTACTGGTGTGCCCGTGGCTGAATGTACATTGTCCGTCAACTATCTCCTGGTTTTATGATCCGGATTATTTAGTGGGATATATCTTTATTAGCAACCTGATTATCTCAGTTGTTCAGATGTTCTTCTTCATCCCGGAACTGACAGGTTTTGCTTATAAATTAGACCGGGTATTGTTGAAACGAATGGTCGTATATTCTTTCCCGGTATTAATCTTAGGCTTGGTAGGTATTCTAAACCAGACTGTGGATAAGATGATATATCCGTTTCTTTTTGAAGACCGGCAGGAGGGGTTGGTACAATTGGGTATCTATGCGGCAACCAGTAAGATTGCGATGGTAATGGCAATGTTTACGCAAGCTTTCCGTTATGCTTACGAACCGTTTGTCTTTGGCAAAGACCGCGAAGGAGACAACCGGAAGATGTATGCCGCTGCGATGAAGTATTTTCTTATATTTTCCTTGCTGGCTTTCCTTGCTGTCATGTTTTATCTCGACTTATTGCGTTATCTGGTGGCAAGAGGTTACTGGGAAGGCCTGGGGGTAGTAGCCATTGTAATGCTTGCAGAGATCTGTAAAGGGATCTATTTCAACCTTTCCTTTTGGTATAAACTGACGGATAAGACCTATTGGGGAGCCTACTTCTCGGTGATTGGTTGTGTTATTATTGTCGTATTGAACATTCTGTTTGTGCCGGTTTACGGTTATCTTGCTTCGGCATGGGCTTCTGTTGCAGGCTATGCAGTCATCTTGTTGCTATCCTATTGGATAGGACAGAAAGAATACCCGATTCATTATGATTTGAAGAGCCTCGGACTTTATGTTCTGCTGGCAGCGGTACTTTACGTTATTGGAGAGCAGGTTCCTATCCCTAATATAGTGCTCCGTCTCGCTTTCCGTACCGTACTCTTATTGCTATTTATAGCCTATATTATCAAAAAGGATTTACCATTGAGTCAGATTCCTGTTATTAATCGATTTATAAAGAAGAAATAACTATGAAGACAGATGAACGTAATAAGTTTGCTATCAAGTCCTTTCTGGGAGAATATCTGGACTTGAAAAAAGATAAGGATAACGAACTGGCTACAGTGGATTCTATCCGTAAGGGGGTAGAGTTCAAAGGTGCCAATTTATGGATTCTGATCTTTGCCATATTCATGGCATCACTCGGATTGAATGTGAACTCCACTGCCGTTATTATCGGTGCCATGTTGATTTCTCCATTGATGGGACCTATTATGGGAGTAGGATTGTCTGTCGGACTGAATGATTTTGAATTAATGAAACGCTCTTTGAAGAGCTTTCTCATAACGACCGCTTTCAGTGTGACTACGGCAACCATCTTTTTCCTTCTTGCTCCTATTGCCGGTTCACAGTCAGAGTTGCTGGCACGCACATCGCCCACTATTTATGATGTATTCATCGCACTTTTTGGTGGATTGGCAGGTGTCGTGGCTCTCTCTACCAAGGAAAAAGGAAATGTGATTCCGGGCGTTGCCATTGCTACCGCATTGATGCCACCACTTTGTACGGCAGGTTACGGACTGGCTTCCGGCAATCTTATTTATTTCCTGGGAGCTTTTTATCTTTATTTCATCAACTCTGTTTTTATCAGTCTGGCTACTTTCCTCGGGGTTCGTGTGATGCATTTCCAACGAAAGGAATTTGTGGATAAAACCCGTGAGAAGACCGTACGTAAATACATCGTTCTGATTGTGGTGCTTACCATGTGCCCTGCAGTTTATCTGACATTTGGAATTATAAAGAGCACTTTCTATGAAGCAGCAGCCAATCGTTTTATAAACGATCAGTTAAGCTTTGAGAATACGCAGGTACTTGATAAGAAAATCAGCTATGAACATAAAGAAGTACGGGTTGTCTTGATTGGTCCTGAAGTGCCTGACGCTTCGATATCTATTGCCCGTAGCAAGTTGAAAGAGTATAAGCTGGAAGATACGAAACTGATTGTATTACAGGGAATGAACAATGAGGCGGTAGATGTATCTTCTATCCGTGCCATGGTCATGGAAGACTTCTATAAAAACAGTGAGCAACGGCTTCAACAACAGGCGGTGAAAATTTCCCAACTGGAGACAACACTGGAGCAATACAGAACGTACGATGCTATGAGTCGTACATTAGTACCCGAATTGAAGGTGCTTTATCCTTCCATCACTACACTCTCCATCGCTCACTCGCTCGAAGTACGGGTCGATTCGATGAAGACGGATACGGTAACATTGGCTGTCCTTAAATTCGCCAGACATCCGTCTGTTGCCGAAAAAGAGAAAATCAGCGAATGGCTGAAAGCCCGCGTAGGAACGAAGAAGTTGAGGCTGATTACAGAATAATGAATCTAAAAATAATAATATGAAGTTCAGACTAACCGTCTTGATAGTCTTTTCTCTCTGTCTGTCGAATGTGTTTGCCGATGAGGGAATGTGGCTGTTGGGAAATCTCCGAAAGAATAAACAGACTGACCGGGTTATGAAAGAACTTGGTTTGCAGATGCCTGTAAATAAAATATATAATCCGAAGAAGCCATGTCTGGCAGATGCTGTTGTCAGCTTCGGAGGTTTCTGTTCGGGAGTGGTAGTTTCCGAAGACGGTCTGGTGTTTACCAATCATCATTGTGGTTTCAGCAGTATTCAGCAACATTCTTCAGTGGAACATGATTATCTGAAAGATGGATTCTTTGCACGTAGTCTTGAGGAAGAATTGCCGAATCCGGAATTGTATGTTCGTTTCCTGCTTCGTACGGAAGACGTTACCAAACGCGTATTGTCTGCCGCCCGGCATGCTAAAACGGAAACAGAGCGCCGTGTGGCTGTTGATTCGATTATGAATGTAATCAGTATGGAAGTCTCCGAAAAGGATTCTACATTGACTGGCATTGTAGATGCTTATTATGCAGGGAATGAATTCTGGCTTTCTGTTTATCGTGATTATAACGATGTCCGTCTGGTTTTTGCACCTCCTTCTTCTGTCGGGAAGTTCGGATGGGATACGGATAATTGGATGTGGCCGCGTCATACGGGTGATTTCAGTGTATTCCGTATCTATGCTGATGCCAAGAATGGTCCGGCGGATTATTCTCCTGAAAACGTCCCCTATCATCCCGAATATGTAGCACCTATTTCTTTGGATGGATACAAAGAAGGTTCTTTCTGCATGACGCTTGGCTATCCGGGCAGTACGGAACGTTACCTTTCCTCGTATGGTATCGAAGAGATGATGAATGGAATCAATCAGGCAATGATTGATGTACGGGGAGTGAAACAAACCATCTGGAAACGGGAGATGGACCGGCGTCCGGATATTCGCATTAAGTATGCTTCAAAATACGATGAAAGCTCCAATTATTGGAAAAATAGCATTGGAACGAATAAAGCCATCAAGCATTTGAAAGTATTGGAAAAGAAACGGGAGGCTGAAGCAGCGCTTCGTGACTGGATTCAGTCTCGTCCGGAAGAGAGAGAGAAACTGATTCGTTTATTCTCCTCTTTAGAATTGAGTTATAGCAATCGTCGGGAAACCAATCGTGCGTTAGCTTATTTCGGTGAATCGTTTATCAATGGTCCCGAGTTGGTGCAGCTTGCTCTTGAAATTCTCAATTTCGACTTTGAGGCGGAAGAGAAGCTAGTGATAACTCGCATGAAAAAGTTACTGGAGAAATATGATAATCTCGATCTTTCCATTGATAAGGAGGTTTTTGCTGCTATGCTTAAAGAGTATCAGTCGAAAGTGGATAAAAAGTTTCTGCCTGCTATGTATGAGAAGATAGATACGTTCTACAACGGGAATATTCAGACCTATGTAGATTCTTTGTATGCGACTTCCAATATAACGTCTCCTAAGGGCTTGAAACGCTTTCTGGAGCGAGATACTACGTACAATCTCATAGAGGATCCTGCTGTTTCCTTGAGTCTGGATCTGATCGTGAAGTATTATGAGATGAATCAGAGCATTTCCGAGGCTTCCGAGCAGATAGAGCAGGGGGAGCGTTTATTCAATGCTGCCATGCGCCGTATGTATGCCGAACGTAATTTCTATCCGGATGCCAACTCTACCATGCGGCTTAGTTTCGGAACGGTTGGAGGATATACTCCCTTTGATGGAGCTACTTATGATTATTATACAACCGTGAAAGGCATCTTTGAGAAAGTGAAGGAACATGCCGGTGATATTGACTTTGCTGTCCAGCCGGAGTTGTTAAATCTGCTTTCCTCCGGTGATTTCGGAAGATATGCCAATGAACAGGGGGATATGAATGTTTGCTTTATCTCCAACAATGATATAACAGGAGGTAATTCCGGCAGTGCCATGTTCAATGCTAAAGGAGAATTGCTGGGGTTGGCTTTTGATGGCAACTGGGAAGCAATGAGTAGCGATATCGTATTCGAGCCTGATTTGCAGCGGTGTATCGGAGTGGACGTGCGGTATATGCTTTTTATTATGGAGAAATACGGTAAGGCGGGGAATCTTGTTCAGGAGTTGAACATTGCCCGGTAAATCAAGTAATGGGGGGCAGTGCATTTTTCCCCCTCTCTTTTATCGTTTTAATATAATAACGATCACGGCGGCAATAATCAGTGCAATGCCTACACCGATGCTTGTGGTGAAGGCTTCTCCGAAAAGAAAGATTCCAACGCATACAGCAGTTACCGGCTCCATGGCTCCCAATACGGAAGTGAGTGTGGAGCCGATGCTTTTTACGGCTCTTACTAAAGCGAGGTTAGAAACTACGGTGGGGATTAAGGCCAGTAGGATCAAGTTGCCGGCAGTATGCCATTCGCTGATGGGTTGAAGTTGGCTGATAGATTCCGTTCCGATAAAAAGAAGAATACTCCCGAAAAGGAATACGTAGAAAGTAAGCAGTAAGCCTTTCATCTGTCCGATCTTTAGTTGGCTCATTGTAACGAGATAAAGCGCATATCCGAGTGCCGACAGAAGGACAATGAAAAGACCCATGAAAGAAAAGCCCCTCGTTTCTGTGTTTCCGCCGGATAAGAAATAGACTCCTGCTATTGCGGACGCAATGGCAGCGATCCGCCAGCCGGACTTCTTTTCTTTAAAAAAGAGCATCATGATTAGCGTGGTAAGCACCGGATACATGAAATGAATAGTGGTGGCAACTCCGCTGGCCATAAATTTATATCCCCAAAATAAGAATACTGCGGACATTAAATAAAGAAGTGAAAGAAAAAACAGCGAAGGAATGTCCTGTCGTTTGATACGAAATGACTGTCCGTTCATCAATAAAATCCCTCCCATTGCCAGACAGGCAAACAGGAACCGATAGAAAAGTATCGATTCAAATTGCATTCCCGCTTGCATGGCAGGAATGGTAAATAGAGGGATAAGTCCAAAAGAGGCCGATGAAAGCAGCCCATATAGCAAACCATTCACTTTATTCATAGTCAAGTATATTTCGGGTCGCAAAGATATAGCTTTTTTTGAGGTAAGTGTACCGTTCCGATTCATTTCCTATAAACTGATAAAGTAAGAGTATTGCAGCAAAATAACTTCCCTATGCGATATTTTTCGTAAATTAGCGCGCAATATGCTCTTTATGAGATGGAAAGAAAATACAGACTAATTTTTGAATAAAATGAAACGATTGACATTAGTATCGGGGCTACTCTTTTTAATGTTGCAAACAACATTTTCGCAGGTGCAGGTACCGGGCAATTGCAAACCCGTGAATTTGGCTTGCGATTATTTAGTGAATCCTCTGGGAGTGGATAATCCTGCTCCCCGGTTATCATGGATGTTGAATGATACCCGGAGAGGGGCACGACAAACAGCTTATCAAGTCATGGTGGGTAAAGACTCTCTTCAACTTGTTGCCGGAAAAGGAGATACTTGGGATTCAGGCAAAAAGAATACTGAAGAGATTCTAATTACTTATTCGGGCGAGGGCCTCACCCCATTCACCAAGTATTATTGGAAAGTGAATGTATGGGATCAGGATGGAATCCAATCTTCTTCGGATATCAATTGTTTTGAAACCGGAATGATGGGGATGGAGAACTGGCAGGGCGCCTGGATTGGGGATAACAGGGATATTAATTATCAACCTGCACCTTATTTCCGGAAAGTGTTTGATGCAAAGAAGAGTGTCCGGTCAGCAAGGGCATACATTGCCGTGGCAGGTTTGTATGAACTGTACATCAATGGCGAGAAAATAGGAAATCATAGACTGGACCCGCTATATACCCGGTTCGACAGACGTAATTTCTACGTAACTTATGACGTTACCCCTCAAATACAGAAGGGGCGGAATGCGATTGGTGTATTGCTGGGTAATGGATGGTATAATCATCAGTCGATGGCTGTGTGGGATTTCCACCGTGCACCGTGGCGCAACCGCCCTGCTTTCTGTATGGATGTGCGGATTACGTATGAAGACGGTTCCGTTGAAGTGGTTTCTACAGAGCGCGACTGGAAAACTTCATCGGGGGCATTAGTCTTCAATAGTATTTATACAGCCGAACATTACGACGCCCGCCTGGAGCAAAAAGGTTGGAACACAGCGGACTTTGATGATTCCCAATGGAGTGGGGTAGGATATAGGGCTGTTCCTTCACTAAATGTAGTGTCTCAACAAGTGCAGCCGATCCGTGCGGTAGAAACAATTCCTGTAAAGACATGGAAAAAGCTCAATGACACAACGTATGTATTTGATTTTGCCCGTAATATGGCAGGTGTCACCCGCATCAAAGTATCCGGAGAAGAAGGAACTGTCGTGAGGTTGAAACATGGCGAGCGGTTGTATGACAACGGACGAGTGAATACGTCAAATATTGATGTGTATCACCGCCCGGTAGACAACTCCGATCCTTTCCAAACGGATATGCTGGTTTTGAGCGGGAAAGGAGAGGATGAGTTTATGGCACGATTCAATTATAAAGGTTTCAGATACGTGGAAGTAACAAGCAATAACCCCATTGTACTGAATGAAAATAGTCTGACTGCCTACTTTGTGCATAGTGATGTTCCGCAGAAAGGGACGATTCATACTTCGAATGCACTTATCAACCGTCTTTGGTGGGCTACGAATAATGCCTATTTATCCAACTTAATGGGTTATCCTACCGACTGTCCCCAGCGTGAGAAAAACGGATGGACGGGCGACGGTCACTTTGCTATTGAAACGGCATTGTACAATTATGACGGTATCACTGTCTACGAGAAATGGCTTGCCGACCACAGAGACGAGCAACAGCCCAATGGCGTATTACCTGACATTATCCCTACAGGAGGCTGGGGATATGGCACGGATAATGGGCTGGACTGGACGAGTACCATCGCCATCATTCCATGGAATATTTATATGTTTTACGGTGATAGTAAACTATTGGCGGACTGTTATGAGAACATCAAACGGTATGTAGACTATGTGGATCGTACTAGTCCAACCGGATTAACCTCGTGGGGAAGAGGAGACTGGGTGCCTGTTAAATCCCATTCTTCCAAGGAACTGACTTCTTCTGTCTATTTCTACGTGGATACCAAGATACTTGCCAATGCCGCAAAGATGTTTAATAAAACGGAAGATTACGAGTATTATTCTGCCCTTGCCGACAAGATAAAGAATGCGATTAATGATAAATTCTTGAATAGAGAAACGGGTATTTATGGTAGCGGAGTCCAGACAGAACAGAGCGTTCCCTTGCAATGGGGGATTGTTCCCGAAGAACTGAAGAGGAAAGTGGCCAGGAATCTTGCAAAACAGGTAGAGGCAGCCGGTTTTCATTTGGATGTAGGTGTGTTGGGAGCAAAAGCTATATTGAATGCGTTGAGTGAGAACGGTGAAGCCGAAACGGCTTATAAATTAGCCGTACAAGATACTTATCCATCATGGGGCTGTTGGATTGCCAATGGTGCTACCACCTTGCTGGAGAACTGGGATTTGAATGCAACGCGCGACATTTCAGACAATCATATGATGTTTGGTGAAATTGGCGGGTGGTTTTATAAAGGATTGGGCGGAATCTTCCCTGACCCCGAAAATCCCGGATTCAAACATATCCTCCTTCGCCCTAATTTCCCCAGTGGACTAAATCAGTTCGAAGCCAGACATCAATCGCCTTATGGTGAAATCTGTTCAAAATGGGAACGTAAAAAGAACCGTATTGTCTATCAGGTAACTGTCCCTGCAAATAGCACTGCTACCTTTTATGCACCCGACAATGTGGAGGGAGAACGTGTAGTAAAACTAGAAGCGGGAGAACATGTACTGGAATTGAAACTAAAACGTTAATGGAAAACAGTAAATCCCGGACCGATGTAAAGACATCGGTCCGGGATTTATCTTCTGTAATGTAGATTATGCGGATAAGTACAATGTTCAGTCTTATTCTTCTATTCACCTTTTTCACATCATGCTAAACCGTTTATTTTCAGATATCTCCTGTGAATGAACAGCACTGCTTGCTTTTTCACAGCCCTTCACACTCTTCACCGGATACAAATTTCCCGATATTGTATGTTGTCAAGCGATATCATTGACGTCATGCTTCTTCGATAAAAATGTCCTTTCTTAATGCAGATAAGTCGTCTCTTTCTCATTTGTTTAGCGTTTATCAATAGATAGTCGACTATAGTTGTCTTATAAGCCGACTGCAATTGACCTGTAAGACAACTGTAGTCGGCTGAATAGCTGACTACAGTCATCCATATACATGACTATCGTTTTATTTCACAGTGAAGGCTGTGAAGAACTGTGAAACTAGTACTCTCCGGTTTTGATTCACAGGAAATGGCTATCGGATAGAAACTTATCTTTCCGTGAAGAAAGTGAAAAGTGGAAATACAAAGTAAATAATAAGTATTGTAATATTACATCCATAAAATAACATCCTTGTATATCTATGTTCTGAATATAGCAGCCTTAAATTCATAAATCCAGACTATAAATTACAATGATAATAATAGTCGTCAAAGATTTCATGTCCAACATATTTTTTAATTACCCTCCCTGACTTTTATTTTTATCTTGAATCTTTTCTTTGAATTGGTTCTTATTTTCTTCTCTATATTGCCGGGGTGGTAATCCAAATTTCTGTGAGAATAGTTTGTAGAAGGTACTTCGATTATTGAATCCCGTTTTATCCATAATTTCATCAATAGAGAAATTTGAAGAGAAGAGCAATTGCTTGGCAGTCTCCAGTCGGTATTCCCGAATAATATCTGCCGGCGTTTTGTCCGTAATCTGTTTCAGTTTGCGATAGAACTGTCGGACACCACATTTAAGTTCGCTACTAAGTGTTTCTACTGACAGATTGGGATTGGCGATGTTGCTGTTGATAATCTCCATCATGTTGTCAAAGAACTGTTTGTCTTCTTTATGCAGGAAGCGGCCATCATCCAGCTGGAAAGAACTGGCAATAGAACTATAATAGTTCTTTAAGTCTTCTTCCCTCTGTATTAGTCTTTGGACAATCTTTTTGAGATAGTTACTATTAAAAGGTTTCGTTATGTAGGCTTCAGCTCCCGCCTCTATTCCTTTAATTTGCTCTTCAGACTGATGGCGGGCAGATAGCAGGATGAGAGGTATATGACACCATACTTTGTTTTCTTTCACTTTTTGAGTAAATAGAATACCGTCTATATCCGGCATCATTACGTCGGATATAATCAAATCAGGTTGCTTTATCTCTAGTTGTTTCAAAGCATCTTCGGCATTGTTGAAAGAAAGTACATTATACGTATCTGCAAAAAGTTCGGATATAAACCACAACATTGAAGTGTCATCATCAATAATCATGACCGTTTGTTTATTGGCATCGAATGGTAAAGATGCCTGTCCGGGTACAGACAGGGATTCAAATGCCGGATTTTGTGTCAGATCATTGGGCTGGTATTCCACATGTTCTTCAGACAGTGGGAGATTGGGCAGAGTGACTGTGAAAGTCGTGATTTCGTTCGGAATGCTTGTCACTTCGATATTGCCGGAAAGGAGTTTTGTCATACTATGGCATATGGCCAGTCCCAATCCGCTTCGTGAGTAGATACTGGAAGTTTCAAAGTTATCCAGAATCTTATATCGGTCGAATATCTTATCCAGATTTTCTTTGGCAATTCCTTTTCCGGAATTAGAAACCGAAATATAGAGCTGTTCCTGTTCTACCTTAAGTTCTATAACAATGGAGCCATTATCCGGTGTATATTTAAATGCATTTGAGAGCAAATTGTTTACAATCTTGTTCAAGCAGCTTAAATCACTATTCCAGTCGATATTTTGCGTTATTTTTAACTGGTAGTTTATATTTCTACTTTCTGCCAGTTCATTAAATGAGGCAGCCATGTTCTGTATATTTTCAGACGCAGATAAACGGATGATGCTAAGTTGCTTGTGACCGGTTTCAAGTCGTCTGAATTCAATCAGCTCAAGGATTAATTCATTGAGCTTCTTTGCATTCTGTAGAATGATTTGCCCGTATTTCTGAATATATGGGTCGGTATTGGCATGAGATAGAATTTTCTCGCAAGGACCATAAATCAATGTGAGCGGGGTGCAAAACTCATGAGTGATATTGGTGAAGAAACGAAGTTTGGACTCGTAGATTTCTTCTTTCTTCTGAAGAGTTAAACGCTCCAGTATTGCATTCTGTTTCTTTCGGTATCGTTTAATACCCAGGAAAATCAGCCATATAGCTATGTTAATGATTAAGAGAATGTATCCCGTATATGCCCATCCTGTCATATACCACGGGGGAGTGATGTGTATGATGAGTGATTGAATATCACTTTCTTGGCCTGTAATATTGTTTTTGTATTTTACGAGCAAGGTATATTTCCCCGGAGCTAAATTGGAGAAGATGGCTTGATTGGATTTACCGTTTTTTATCCAATGATTACTTAGTTCTTCTATTTTATAGGAATATGTATAATTGTTGCCATGGATAAAATCAATCGCATTGAAAGAAATACAGAAGAAATTCTGATTATAATTTAAGGTAAGAGCTTCCGGCTGGCTATGTGTGTCCATGAAATTGTGAATATTGTATTCAGTTCCGAATATGGACAAATCGGTAAACTGAATAGCGGGAGAGTGAAGTTTGGGTTGGTATTGATTGATACTGATTGTAACAAACCCGTTCGTTCCCCCAAAAAAGAGTGTGCCGGTACATGGGTCTTTAAAGAAAGCACCATCACTGAATTCTCTGACAGCAAGCATTCCCTGTTGCTGATATATCTGAAAGTTCTTCTTTGTCGGGTCAAAACGAACTAATCCCTGGTTTGTACTAAGCCAAAGGTTCATTTGTTGATCTTCCAGAATCCCGTGGATTGTTTTACTGGGGAAAATATCTGTATCATTATAAAGCTGATACTTGCCGGATTGATAATGCAGTAGTCCTGCACTTGTGCCTAACCAGTATCCTTGGGAGTTTTTATGAATGGCAAAAATATCATTAATGGTTTGACTTGGGGCATTCTCCATGTAGTATGGCGTGATCTCTTCAGTCAGGGTATTAAGTCGGTAGGCTCCATATCCGCGATTACCAAACCAGATTGTCGAATCGTTTTCCTGATAAGAGGTAAAGAAATAGTTGGAGTTTGCCCGTCCTTCGTTCATTACTATCCGTTTGGCTTCCTTTACGACCGGATTTGTTCCGTCTGTCGAAAAAGATACCTTTATAATGCCTTCTCCCACTGTGGCAATCCACAATGTACTGTCGTTTATTTCATTGATAGAATGTATATATCTCACAGGTTTTCCGCTGGCAGTGACCGGAAAATTACGAATCTTCTTTTCTTTGTAAGAATAGTAGTCTATACCATTTTCCGTGCCAATCCATATTCTTTTCCATCGGCTGGGAGCAAAGCAATATACAGAGTTATTTCCCAATAGAGTATTGCCGGCAAATAATCGCTCAAAAGGAGACGAGTGTTGTGTGGGGGGGATATAGTTGGGGAAGCGTAGAATACCTCCTCCTTTTGTTCCCACCCATAAAGTCGATTCTTTGTCGTAGAATAGTGCCCGTACAGGATGGTTTACTTGATAAGTCGGAGTGTCCAATGCTGTGTTAGTGATTGTAAATGTGTCATTAAAGTACATATACAGTCCTTGTCCATCTGTTCCAATCCAGATAATATCTTGATATTTATCTTTTACCAGGCAGAAAATACCGGATTGGATGGCAATGTTTTCCAGTTGGTATTTATTTTTCTGGTCAGGCAGGTAGGTAAGTTTTACTAAACCGCTGCTTTTGAATCCGATATAGAAATCATTCTGTGACTTGACAATAGAGGAGATATCTCCGCGTTTTGTTATTTCGTCCGCTAAATCAAAGACATAATATAATCTTTGGTTTTGGAAGTTGTATTCATAAAGAGAGAGGGAATCGTCAATAAAAAAAGCCTGGTCTTTATCAGAAAAGGCCCATCGTAGTTCGATATTATTCTTGAAAATCGTATGTGGAATTAACTTGATTTCATCACCGCTTCTTTCTATTTGATAACTTTGCGTATTACCGTTAGAAGCAAATAACCATAACCTGTTATTGTTATCTATAGTCATTCCTAAGATATGATTTGGATTAAGTGCCTGAATTATCAGTGGCTTCACTTGTTTTTCTTTTTTCTGATAATAATAAATACTTCCGTTCTCTTTCAATATGAAAACATCATTTGTCTGGCTTGCGGCCAAACGAACATCCTTAAATTCCCTGAAGCTTTGGATCGTTTGTTCTTGAGTGTTCAGCCGGTCTAGCCCATAAGGTGTCTCTACCCATATGACTCCTTTCTCGGTTTCGATGATTTTATTTATCAGGTTGCCCGACAGGGTCTGGTTTCTATTGATTGGAGTATATTCATGAATAGAGGTACCATCGAAAATATTCAGTCCTTCACAAGTCCCTATCCATATCATTCCATTCTGTTCCTGACAAATGGACAAAACTGCACTATTGGATAATCCGTTTTTATTGGAGTATTGGTGTAAATTATAGGCAGAGGAAACTTGGACATGAAGAAGCATCGAAAATGCTAGAAGTAGTTTGAATAAACCTTTTTTACATTTCATTGTACTTATAGTATTGGAGTATATTTAGCATAGGATTGATTGTGACAAATGTACTAATTTTGTTGGATGAGACCTTTTTTTAAAGATAAAAAACATGAGGAAAATGACTTTTTTCGGGATGGAGTGTTGATGCTGATTAGGCACATAAAAGATATTAGTATGCTTTTCTGTCATTTTTGTATTATTTTCTGTTATTCTGCTAATTATGGAATTTTCTGTCATGCATTTGTATAAACCCCACTTCTGCTTCTTCCTATATTTGCCGCATCAGAACATCTACAGAATACTAATGACTATGAAATTGATTCCTGTCTGGGGCACGTTGTTGTCCATGTTTCTATTGCTTGCCTGTTCTTCTCATCCTATTGAGCGGAACATTTGGTTAGAGAGGGCTGAGAAGACTTTTACCTCCCTTTATACCAATTATGCCATAGATACCACTTGTCTGCTTCACGAGAATTATCCTTCTGATACATATTATTCTATACCCAGTCTGGCGTCCGGCAGCCAGAGAGGCTTCAATCAATACGCTTATTTGTGGCCTTATTCAGGCGTATTCTCTGCGGGAGTTGCTCTATTGGAGGCGACAGGTGATAAAATCTATAAGGAACTTCTGGAAAACAGCATATTACCCGGCTTGGAAGCATATTACGACCGGAAAAGGGAACCTCATGCTTACTCTTCTTATATCTCAACAGCTCCGGTTTCCGACCGCTTTTATGATGATAACCTTTGGTTGGGTATTGATTTTATAGATCTCTATCGGCTGACTTGTGAACAACAATATTTGGAGAAAGCAAAGGCGATATGGAGGTTTGTAAAAAGTGGGACAGATGATAAATTAGGTGGTGGTATTTATTGGTGTGAACAGAGAAAAGATACTAAAAATACTTGCTCTAATGCTCCCGCTGCGGTATTAGCATTGAAAATATATCAGGAAACTCATGAAAGCATATACCTTAAAGAAGCCGAAAGACAATATGAATGGACAAAAGAAAAACTACAAGATACGACGGATTATCTCTATTTTGACCACATAGAGTTGGATGGAAAAATAGGAAAGGCGAAATTTGCATATAATAGCGGGCAAATGATGCAAGCTGCGGCATTATTGTTTGAGCTGACAGGCGATTCTGCTTATCTTACGGATGCCCGGAATATTGCGAAAGAGGCTTATTGCTACTTTTTTAATTATGTTACAACTCCTGATGAATCATCTGTTAAGCTAATCAGAAAGGGAGATATATGGTTCACTGCTATAATGCTTAGAGGCTATATTGAGTTGTATAAGCAAGATAAAAACAAGACATATCTGGACACTTTTAAGAAAAGTTTGGATTGTGCTTGGAAATATGCCCGTGAAGAGAATGGCTTGTTTAATGTCGACTTTAGTGGCAAAGAAAAGGAGAATCGCAAATGGTTATTGACACAAGCTGCCATTGTGGAGATGTACGCCCGCTTAGCTGCAATAAAATGAGATTTGATTATAGAATGAAAATTATGAGATACACTACTTTTTTTATCGCGTCGATTGCTACAGTTTGTTCTGTAGGACATTCTTATGCACAGTCTGATGGACTTATTTTTAAGAATGACAAGTATGCCTGGTATACAGATCGTATTGAACAGGGGGAGTTTACAGGTAAAGCACTGTCTCCTGTCCATCTATCTTCTAATTTTGAGGAGGAACGTACTAGGGATTTTAAAGGAGAATGGAAACCTAAGTATGACTTGGCTTTTTATCCCCAACTTCAAACTCCTTTTTTACTTGAGCATACATTGTATAATATGTCTTTGGATGAAATGGTCAATGCTATCGAACCGGATAGTACATTGCGCACGGGCTCCGGCTTTCCGGGAGTTTGGACACGTGATGTAAGCTATAGTATTATTTTGAGCATGGCTTATATGCAACCTAAAGTCTCGATGAACTGTTTGCTCCGGAAAGTAGACCGTTTCGGACGTATCATTCAGGATACGGGTACTGGAGGAAGTTGGCCCTGCAGTACCGACCGTATGATTTGGGCTGTTGCCGCTTGGGAGATCTATAAGGTGACGGGAAGCCGTGAGTGGTTGGAGAAAGTCTATCCGATTATCCGTAAATCAGTGGAAGATGATTATCTCACTGTCTATGATGAAAAGACAGGGCTGGTGATGGGCGAATCTTCATTTATTGATTGGAGAAATCAGAGTTATCCCCGTTGGATGCAACCTGTAGATATATTCCAATCGAAGTGTTTGGGAACTAATGCGGTGCATGTGGAAGCCCTCCGTGTTTTGAGTTGTATGGCAGGTAGGATGGGTGATACGGTGGCTGAAAAGAAATATGCCACGAAATCGAAGCAGGTTGCCGATGCGGTTAATCGTTATTTGTGGATGCCGGAGAAAGGTTATTATGCCCAGTTTTTGTACGGACGCAATTATAATATACTTTCTTCCAGAAGTGAATCATTAGGCGAGTCTTTAGCAATACTGTGGGGAATTGCGCCAGCCGGGAAACGTGCGGAAATTATCCGCAATGCTCCGGTCTGCGAGTTCGGAACACCGATTTTCTATCCGGAAATTCCCAATATACCTCCTTACCATAATAATGCCGTTTGGCCTTTTGTATCTTCTTATTGGATGCATGCTGCAGCTATGGCGGGGAATGAAGAGGCTGTTCTTCACGCGGTTGGAAGTATTTATCGTGCAGCTGCCTTATTTGTAACCAATAAGGAAAACTTTGTGCTAAGTACAGGTAACTATCGAGGTACGCAAATTAATTCAAGTAATATGCTATGGAGCTTGTCAGGAAACTTAAGCATTGTGTACAAGTTGTTGATGGGCATCCATTTTGATGACGAACAATTGTTGTTTAAGCCTTTCGTTCCGAAGGCGTTGACTGGCAGGCGTATACTAAAGAATTTTCCATACCGTAGTTCTACACTCGATATTGAGGTAGAGGGTCATGGAAATAAGATTAAAGCCTTTTATCTGGATGGAAAGAAGCAGAATCCGATAGTAGCCGGCACATTGACAGGACATCATGACGTGAAGATTGTCATGGCCAACAATGAACTCAAAAAGCAAGGTGTTAATTTGCAACCAGCTATTGCTTCTATCGAGACTCCGGTTATTAAACTGGAAGACTCGAATAAGATAGTTTGGAATAAAATAGAAAGTGCCGTTGCTTACCGGATTTTGAGAAATGGTAAGATATGTCAGCTTGTTGAGACAACTCATTATCGTTTGCCGGAGGATGCGTATGGTGAATATCAGGTAATCGCTGTTGCCGCAAATAAATATACGGCTTCATTTGCGAGTGAACCGATAGTAATTGAAGAGCATAGCACGTACGAAGTAGAAGATTATGCACCAAAGTCAGAAAGGAAACACAAAGGATTCATGGGGACAGGCTTTGTCAACATTGACAAGAAAGAGAATACTATGATTGAAATTCCGGTATCAATTAAAGATGAAGGCCTTTATGCGATTGACTGGAGATACGCAAACGGCAATAATACCATTGCTGATGATAACCGTTGTGCTATTCGTTCCTTGTATGTAGATAATCACTTGTCGGGAGTTTCGATATTCCCACAGCGTGGGATGAATGCGTGGGAGAATTGGGGATGGAGCAATAGCCATCAGGTTCATCTGACACCTGGTGAACACACCATTTCACTTTCATTTGAACCTCATAATGAAAATATGAATATTAATGTCAATCAGGCACTGATAGATCAGTTGCGTTTGACGAGATTGAAAAAATAGAAGAACATGAATAACAAAATGAACCTTATTTGTGCATCTGTGCCGATGTTTTTTGTGCTGTCTGATGCCTCTGCACAGAAAGAAGTGCAGCAACGTCCTAATATCATCCACATTATGACGGATGATCATTCTTATCAAGCCATTAGTGCTTACGGACATCCGCTTTCCGTGCAGGCTCCGACTCCCAATCTGGATCGCTTGGCCTCTGAAGGTATGCTGTTCCGGCAAGCGTTTGTTGAGAACTCTTTGTCTACTCCCAGTCGTGCTTGCCTGATGACGGGGCTGTATAGCCATCAAAGCGGGCAACGTCGTCTGGATGCGGGCATTGACACTGCGCATGTATTTGTATCGGAGATACTTAAGGAGAATGGTTATGAAACCGGAGTAGTTGGTAAGTGGCACATGCGTTGTGAACCGAAAGGCTTTGATTACTATCATATCCTGTGGGATCAGGGTGAATACTATAATCCGGGTTTCAGGAGTAAAAAAACGAATGGAAAATATGTGAAAGAGAAAGGCTATGTAACCAATCTGATCACCGACCATGCCATTGAATTTCTGGAAGAAAGAGACAGGAATAAACCATTCTGCCTGTTTGTACACCACAAGGCTCCGCATCGGAACTGGATGCCTGATACGAAATATGTGGATTTATATGAAGAGGTAGAGTTTCCCTATCCGGCAACATTCAAAGATGATTATGCTACCCGTGGTGAGGCTGCGCGTAAGCAACAGATGAGCATATCCAAAGACCTTTCATTGGCATATGACCTGAAGGTGCGGGAGCTGGGCGACCGACCGGGATTGAAGAATGACTGGAGTATCCGGAGCATGGAGGGATCATTGAACCGCATGGATTCGGCAGACCGTAAGAAGTGGCTTGAAGCTTATGAACCCCGTAACCGGAAGTTTATCGAGCAAAACCTGCAGGGAGACGAATTGCTGAAGTGGAAATATCAGCGTTATATCAAAGATTATATGCGTTGTATCAAATCTGTTGATGAAGAAGTCGGACGATTGTTGGCTTATCTGGAGAAAGAGGGATTGATGGATAATACCATTATTGTTTATACTTCCGACCAGGGATTCTATATGGGTGAGCATGGCTGGTTTGACAAGCGTTTCATGTATGAAGAATCTTTCCGTACTCCGTTGATCATCCGCTATCCGACAAGGATTAAGGCTGGCACGGTATCTGATGCACTGGTTCAGAACATTGATTATGCTCCTACTTTTCTGGATATGGCAGGTATTGATAAACCGGATTTTATGGTAGGAACGTCATTGGCTCCTCTTTTCAAGAATAAGGGAAAGGCTCCTTCTGGCTGGCGTAAATATTTGTATTATCATTATTATGATTATCCGGCAGTGCATAATGTGCGCCGTCACGATGGGATACGTGACAGTCGTTATAAATTAATCCATTTCTACGGGAATGGGATTAACTACAATGAATTGTATGACTTAAAGGAAGATTCGAATGAATTACACAATTTGTATGGTAATCCGAAATATGATAAAGTGGCGGCACGCTTACAAAAGGAATTGGATAAAATCCGGACCGAACAGAAAGTCGATGAATTTTGAGTTAACCGTGCGCTCTTACAATACGATAATAAAATAATTAATAAGAAAGAAGATGAAAGTAAAAGTATTAAGCTTATTGTTATTGGCATTTTTTTATGTAAATTGTCTGCAGGCGGCTAATGATAAGAAGGTGTCGTCACCTGATGGTAGAAATACAATCGTATTCTCTTTGGATGCTGGCGGAACCCCGACTTATCAACTCCTTCGCGATGGTAAAATGTTGATTTCACCCTCTGTTTTGGGATTTATAGAGAAGAATAATATAAATCTGGCGAATGAGTTCAAACTCAGAAAGACAAGCTTTCATACAAAAGACGAGCATTGGACTCAGCCATGGGGAGAAAATAAATCCATGCGTGAGCATTATAATGAGTTGGCCGTTCACTTGAAGAATAGCAAAGTAAACCTGACAATTCGTTTTCGTGCTTTTAATGACGGAGTTGGTTTCCGTTATGAATATGATGTTCCAAGTGTCGATTCTCTTTTTGTAATGGATGAACTGACTACATTCAATATTGCTGAAGATGGTGTTTCGTGGTCTATTCCGGCTAACTTTGATACTTATGAAATATTGTATTCGGAAAAACCGGTCAGTGCCATTAAAGATGCCAACACACCAATGACTTTCAAGACAAATAGCGGTGTATATGGCAGTATTCATGAAGCGGCATTATACGACTTTCCCGAAATGACACTGCAACGTAGAGAAGGTACGAGTTTCAAGTCTAATCTGGCTCCTTGGCCCGATGGAGTGAAAGTGAAGAAACCGAATCATTTTACTACTGCATGGAGAACATTGCAGATTGGCGATAAAGCTGTGGACTTAATTAATTCGGGACTGATTCTGAACCTGAATCCTCCCTGTCAGTTGGAAACCACCGACTGGATTGAACCGATGAAATACGTAGGTGTATGGTGGGGAATGCATGTTGGTGTAGAAACTTGGACGATGGGCGACCGACATGGAGCTACTACAGAGAATGCCAAAAAATATATTGACTTTGCATCTAAAAATGGCATCCGGGGTGTTTTGTTTGAAGGTTGGAATGATGGTTGGCAGAATTGGGGCGGTAATCAACGTTTTGAATATACGAAACCTTTTGCAGATTTCGATATAGAAGAAATCACTCGTTATGCAAAAGAACGTGGAGTGACTGTTATCGGTCATCATGAGACAGGAGGGAACATCCCTTATTATGAAGCTCAAATGGAGAAAGCTTATAAGTGGTATAAAGACTTGGGGATTATCAATGTGAAGACCGGATATGCGGGTGGTTTCCCCAATCATCTCAGTCATCACGGACAATATGGCGTGAATCATTATCAGAAAGTAGTAGAACTGGCTGCTGCCCATCACATGACTATTAATGCGCACGAACCGATCAAAGACACTGGTATTCGCAGAACATGGCCAAACATGATGTCAAGAGAAGGAGCCCGTGGGATGGAATGGAACGGTTGGAGTGAAGGTAATCCGCCTTCTCATCACGTGATATTGCCCTTTACGCGTTTATTGGGAGGGCCGATGGACTATACTCCGGGAACTTTTGATATATTGTTGGAGAAAAGTAAAAGTTCACCCAAACATAAAAAATGGCATGGACTTGATAAAGGGAATAGCCGCGTAAATACTACATTAGCCAAACAATTGGCAAACTGGGTTATTTTATATTCACCGGTACAGATGGCATCTGACCTCATTGATAACTACGACGGGCATCCGGCGTTTCAATTCTTTCGTGATTTTGATGCCGATTGTGATTGGTCGAAAGCTTTGGATGGGGAACCGGGGAAGTTTGTTGTTATTGTGCGGAAGGCTGATGACAAGTACTTTTTGGGCGCAGCTACCAATGAGGAGGCGAGAACAGTTCATATTAAGCTGGATTTTCTGGAACCTTATCGGTCTTATAAAGCTATTATTTATGCAGATACGGAGAAAACCGACTGGAAGACCAACCCGACAGAATACAGAATTTACGAAAAGGCGGTTACTTCCGAGGACGAATTGGATATAGTAATGGCAAAAGGTGGAGGGCAAGCAATAACTTTCCTTAAAATGAAATAAGAGAATCTACTGATAAAAACATATTTAAATTGAAAAACATGAAGAGATTATTTTGGGCATTTGCTGTAATTACTTTTTCGTTACTAGCATGTAGTAACGAAAATGAGGGAGCATCCTTTCCTGATGAAAATGAAAATAACGCTGAAACAAAGACTCCTGAAGAGATATGGGCTGCGGCTTCCGATAGCTGTATTTCAGTCTTGATAGATCAATTTATGGATAAAGAGAAAGGAACATTCTGGGCTGCTGTTCAGAATAAACTTCCAGGCAGGACGCAATATCTTTATTGGCAACAGGCGCACGCCATGGATGTGTTGGTATATGCTTACGAACGTATTAAGGATAAAGACCCTGAACGGGCTGCAACTTATGAGAACTACTTCAAGTTATGGTTTGAGAACCATGCCAATAATTGGTATGATTGGAGGGGGCAGGGAGATGAGACGGGCTTCCTGAATGAGTTTATAGATGATATGGCTTGGATTTCGTCGACAATGTTGCATATGACGGAGGCAACGGGCGATGATACCTATTTCAATATGGCCAAGAAGATTTATGATACACATATGGTCACTCAGGGCAAGGAAGATGAGAAAGGTTGGGCGTTGCCATGGAAAACGACTAGTCCCGCTGATAAGGATACTCGTTATATTTGTACGAATGCTCCGGCTTGTGTTGTAGCCTGCAAGCTCTATATGAAAACAAAAGAACCTAAGTATCTTGAAGATGCCCAGAAGCTATATGACTTTATCACTGCAAACCTGATGCTCCCGGATGGTAGAGTGGAGGAACCTCCATTGACGTATACTCAAGGTACATTTGCTGAAGCTGCCCGTTTACTTTATCATATTACTGAACAACGTAGTTATTTGAAGAAAGCGGAGACGGCAGTAGTATATACCATTTCCAGTAGTCGTTGCGTTGACAAAGGGTTATTGAGAAATGAAGGGAGTCTTGATGCAGATGACGGATTAATCTTTAAAGCGGTATTCATTCCTTATGCAGTTAATTTAGTGTTGGATGAATCGACTTCTTACAGGACTCGTGAGGAAGTGAGAAATTTCTTGCTTCATAATGCTAAAACTCTATGGTTCGAACACATGAATCGTGACTTGTGGCCCGAGATGTATTGCGGTCCTTATTGGGGAAATACCTATTCGGTGAAAAGTGATGAAAAGAATGGAACTGCTTATATGTGTGCTCATGCAAGCGGAGCTTCTTTGCTTGAGAATGTGACCCGTATGTTGAGTACCCGCTAAAGACTGAAAAAGGAAATATCATTAATTTAATCAGGCAGTGAAAGAAACTTGGATAGTGTCATGGAGGCATATATTATGGTAATGATATGTCAATGAATGTTGCTGTTTAGTTTATACATTTCGATTAAAGTCTGCTTTTCTGTCTTTTTTGTGTTGTTTTCTGTTTTTCTGTTAGACGTGGAAATTTCTGTCATGCTTTTATAAAAGCATCCCTAATCCTTCTATTTATATTTGTGCCGTTAAATATGGCGGACATAGTGTTTGACGATAAAGTTAATCAATTATATCTTTTAAAATTATGGGAAACAAAATCATGGAAAAACTTAAGAGTTTCAGTTTTCTATTTTTAGGTTGTCTTCTTTGTATCTATGGTTGCAAAGATGACGCTAAAGGTGAAGAATTTGATCCTTCTAAGCCGGTTGTGATTGACCGTTTTTATCCTGAATCTAGCAAAGGTCAGGGTGAACTATTTATTTATGGTGAGAATTTCGGAACCGATATTTCGAAGATCAATGTAACAGTGTCTGGGAAAAAAGCTATTGTAATTGGATCTAACGGACATTGTATCTATTGTGTAGTGCCGATTCGTGCCGGTGACGGTAAGGTTAGTGTACGAATAGGTAATACTGAAGAACATGTTTTCGATAAGGAATTCAAATATGAATATCAACTACGCGTGGGGACTTTGTGCGGCTTTACAGATAAAGATGGTAAAACTGCGCGTGTGGACGGAACTCTTAAAGAGGCACAGTTTGAGGCTCCTTATTGGTTGGAAATAGACGATAATGGTGATCTGTTTCTACTTGAAAATAATCGGTCTGTACGTAGAATCTCAATTGATGGAGATAAGGTTTCTACCTTGCTTGTAGGAGGGCAGGGACAAGGAATTAGTAGTATGCATTCCATGTGCTTTTCTCCAACAAAAGATACGTTATTAGTGGCTAATCAGGTGCAAGGAGATGACAATGGAAAAGCCGTTGTCATGCTGTTTAAGGATAAGGGATACAGTGGTGCAGTGGGGAGCTATGGAGTATTAGCCAAAGGAAAAGGATGCGATGCTGTTGCTATGCATCCGCAGGATGGAACTTGTTTCTTTACTCAACGCGCTGACGGTTATGTTTATAAGTTGGACGATCCCGTAACAGGAAAAAAATCCCAGCATGTGACTGATGGTAATTCAGATATGTATTATGCGATGCAATTTCATCCAAGTGGAGACTTTGTTTATCTTACAGCTGAAAATAAGCATGTTGTGTTTAAATCAACTTACAATCGTGAAACTCGTTCGCTAAGTAAGCCTCTTCTACTTTGCGGTGCAAGACGTAATGATGAATATAATGTACAGTGGAGCGATGGGGTAGGAGAAGCAGCAAAATTTTCACAACCCCGTCAGGGAACTTTTGATGAAGAAGGTAATTTCTATGTATGTGACAGATACAATCATTGTATCCGAAAAATATCTCCGGAAGGTAAGGTTGAGACTTTTGCAGGGAGACCGAATGAAAAAGGGTATGCAGATGGCGAATTAACAAAAGCTCAATTTAATCAACCGAGTGGAATTGTGTATGTCAAAGAGACCAAGACATTTTATATTGCAGATGAGAACAACTATCGAATCCGCACGATAACTGCAGAATAATACTCATGAAAAACATTATAGGAAATGAAAAAATATTTATTAATTCTGGTAACTTTAATTCTGACTTTTCCGCTAGATATTATAGCTCAGGAGGAGACAATAAATGTGACAGGTATTGTAAGGGATAGTCAGGGAGAACTCCTTGTGGGAGTTAATATTGTTGTAAAAGATCGCCCTGGTTTTGGAACAGTGACAGATATAAACGGTAAATATAGAATAAAGGTCAGTCCTTATTCAACTCTATTGTTTACTTACATTGGTTATGATAAGGTGGAGGTCGGCGTAAAAACAAAGACGGAGATTAATGTGACAATGAAAGAAACTTCGAATACTGCATTGGATGAGGTTGTCATTACTGGTACCGGTATTCAGAAGAAAGCAACACTGACAGGTGCTGTCACTTCGGTGGATGTCGCAGATTTAAGTTCTAATTCGACTACTAGCATCACCAATGCATTAGCGGGTAATGTAGCTGGAGTTATTGCCATGCAATCTTCCGGTGAACCAGGGGCTACTTCAGAGTTTTGGATTCGTGGTATTTCTACTTTTGGTGCTAACTCAGGTGCATTGGTGTTGGTTGATGGATTTGAACGTGACCTGAATGAAATTAGTGTAGAAGACATTCAATCATTCTCTGTATTAAAAGATGCGTCTGCTACTGCTATTTATGGTTCAAAGGGTGCTAATGGGGTAGTACTGATTACAACAAAACGCGGTAATCTTGGTAAAGTCAATGTGAATGTGAAGTTACAGAGTACCTATAACACACGTACCCGCACTCCGGAGTTTGTTGACGGATATACTTATGCTCAAATGTTGAATGAGGCTCGTACTACCCGGAATCTTGAGCCTGCTTATACTCTTAATGAACTGGAAATTATCAACCAAAAGGTAGATCCGGATTTGTACCCGAATGTGGATTGGCAGGATGTTTTATTGAAGGATGGTGCTATGACATATAAGGCTTCTTTAAACTTGAGTGGTGGTAGTACTTCGGCCCGCTACTTTGTTTCTGCCAGTTATGCGGATGAGCAAGGTATGTATAAGACAGATAAAGCATTTAGTAAAGAATATAATACAAATGCAGATGCTAAACGTTGGACATACCGTATGAATGTGGACATTAATTTAACCAAATTAACTTTGTTGAAAGTAGGATTGTCTGGTTCATTGAAAAAGTACAATACTCCGGGATTGGCAGATAATATATGGAGCTCATTGGTGGGACAAAATCCTGTTAGTATTCCGGTGATGTATTCGGATGGATCAGTACCTGTTTATTCAGCTTTCGACTCTGTAGAAGGAGACCGTATGAATCCTTGGGTACTGGCCACCCAGACTGGATACAGGGAAAAGTGGGAAAATACAATTCAGACAAATGTAACATTGGAGCAGGACCTGAAATTCATTACCAAAGGGATGAAATTTATTGGTCGTTTTGGATTCGATACTGAAAACAAAAATTCTATCAATCGTATTCGTAAGCCGGAGCAGTATCGTGCGGAGCGTCATCGGGATGCAAATGGTGGTTTGATAATGAACCGTATTGTGAAAGAACAGGTAATGACGCAATCATCTAATGCAGAAGGAATACGCTTGCAGAATTTTGAGGCAGAATTGCATTATAATCGTTCTTTTGCTAAATACCATGATGTAGGCGCCATGCTGAAATATACGCAGCGAGAAGAAATACAAACAGTCGGTACTGACAGTGATATAATGAAAGGTATATCTAAACGCAATCAAGGATTAGCCGGGCGTTTTACCTATTCTTATAAATATCGTTATTTCATAGAAGCGAATTTTGGTTACACAGGTAGTGAGAATTTTGCGACCGGAAATCAGTTTGGATTTTTCCCGGCTATCTCCGGTGGATGGAATATTGCGGAAGAGAGTTTTATAAAAGACAATCTGAAATGGGTAGATATGTTTAAGATTCGCTATTCATATGGTGTGGTTGGTAATGACCGTGTAGGTACCCGTTTCCCTTATTTGAGTTCTTTCGGTGATAGTAATGGTTTTAATTTTGGTGATTATGGAAGTGGTAATAGTTATAATGGATTGCATTATGATCAAATTGCTTCTAATAACTTAACATGGGAAGTTGCTAAAAAGCATGACTTGGGTTTTGATATGGCTTTCTTAAATAATCGCCTCACGGCAACGATTGATTTATATAAAGATACTCGTGAAGATATTTATATGCAGCGCAAACATCTTGCCAATATAGTAGGTGTAACTAGTCAACCGTATGCAAATGTCGGTAAAATGGAGTCTATAGGTATAGACGGGAATTTTTCTTACCGACAGAAGATAGGGAAAGTACAGTTAACGGTAAGAGGCAACATGACTCTGACCAAAAACGAGATGAAGGCTTATGACGAAGAAGCACAAGAATATTCTTATAGAAAAACTGAAGGGTTCCGATATAATCAGGCGCGCGGTTTGATTGCTTTGGGATTATTTAAAGATTGGGATGACATTCGTAATAGTCCGAAGCAAGAATTCGGAGATTATGCTCCGGGTGATATCAAATACAAAGATGTGAATGGTGATGGTGTGATATCTGATTTGGATAAAGTACCTATCGGGGCTACTCGTATTCCTAACTTAATATATGGTATGGGTATTTCTTTGCAGTGGCGTGGATTTGATATTAATGTTCATTTTCAGGGAGCAGGTAAATCTTCTTATTTCATCAATGGACCTACGGTTTTTGCCTTTAACAAAGGCGAGTGGGGAAATATTCTGACTGATATGGCAGAACCGGGAAATCGTTGGATTGCAGCAGAAATATCGGGTGATCCGGCAACAGAGAATCCAAATGCTAAATATCCTCGTCTAAGTTATGGGGGGAATGCCAATAATTATCGTGAGTCTACTTTTTGGCTTCGTAATGGGGCATATTTACGCTTTAAAACACTGGAAATAGGTTATTCTATACCAAAAACATGGGTTAATAAACTGCGTATGGATAATGCACGTATTTTCTTTCTGGGCAATAACCTGTTTGTATGGGATAGTCTTAAGTTGTGGGACCCGGAACTTGCAAGTGGTAATGGAATGAAATATCCAATTGCATGTACTTACTCATTAGGATTGACTGTTAACTTCTAATATTAAAGACATGAAAAAAAGAAATATTATTTTATGGAGTGCTTTGAGTTTGGGGATCTTTCTCCTGAGTTCCTGCTCCGATTATCTGAATGTAGACAAGTATTTCAAAGATCGCATGACGGAAGAGAAAGTCTTTGCCAGCAAAGACTATTGTGATAACTGGTTGGCAGGAGTATATGCTTATTTGTCGAAAAATAATATGATGGATGTAGGCAGTAAAGGTGCTGCTTTACATAATTTTGCTGATGATATGTTTTTTGGAGATAGCAGAGATTTGAATTATGCAACATTCCGAAACGGGTTTTATAATGAAGGAACTCGGCAGGATACATGGACAAATGCTTATATCGGTATCCGTGATGCTTCTACAATGATTCATAACATAGATATTAATCAGGAAATGTCTCATGAGGATGTTGCTGATTATAAGGCACAAGCCCGTTTTTTAAGGGCCTATTTTTACTGGATACTACTTCGTAAATATGGTCCGGTCCCTATTCTTCCGGATGAAGGTTTGGACTATATGCAAGATTATGATGCTCTTGCCTGTTCCCGTAACACTTATGATGAATGCGCAAATTTCATTGCTAATGAGATGGTATTAGCTGCTTATGATTTACCGATGTTACGTGACAATCGGAATATTGCCCGACCAACCCGGGGAGCTGCTCTTGCGGCACGTGCGAAAGTTTTGTTATATGCTGCAAGTCCTTTGGCTAATGGAAATACAGAAATGGTGGATTTGACTGATGATCAGGGTAATTGTCTGATTTCACAGACGTATGATGAATCAAAGTGGGCCAGAGCTGCTGCAGCTGCTAAAGATGTAATGGATTTGAATTTTTATGAGTTATATACTGCTGCTTTCAGAGAACAGGCTATTAATCAAGCATATCCGGCAACAGTACGTCCTCCTTATCATGAAATCTATTCTAACAGGGATTTTCCTGACGGATGGAGAGATATTGATCCGTTTGAATCTTATCGATCCTTGTTTAATGGGGATGTAGCAGCTTCTGATAATCCGGAATTGATTTTTACACGCGGGCAAAATCAGAATGCTAATGAGGATATTGTAGCAATGGGGCAACATCAGATGCCTTCGTCTGTCGGAGGATGGAACTGCCATGGTATGACTCAAAAGCAGTGTGATGCTTATTATATGAATGATGGTAAAAATTGTCAGGGAATGAATTCGGAATATGCCGGTGAAGCAGGATACGAAGGACGGGTTGATTTAAATCCGCGTGATAAGGATTTTGTAACACAGGCGGAAATAAATGCAGGTACATATCCGGAGCTAGGACCACAAGGAGAAGGTATTAGTAAGCAATATGCTCATCGCGAACCACGTTTCTATGCCTCGGTGGCTTATAATGGGAGTGTTTGGGAGATGACCAGTGCGCAAGATCAATCACAGCGTTATCAGAAAATATGGTATTATCGTGATTATCCTAACGGGCAGCAAGTTTCTGCTTCTGATTCTCACAATATGCGCACAGGTATTGGTATTAAAAAGTACTATAATCCACAGGATTCTTATATTAAAGATGCAGAAAGTACGCATTCCAATAAGATAGAACCTGCTATTCGTTATGCTGAAATCTTGCTGATTTATGCTGAGGCTTTGAATGAGTTGGAAAATGGACCTTACGAAATAGCTTCATGGGATGGAAGTAAAACGATGTCTGTTGGTCGTAATACAAGAGAAATGCAGAAAGCAATGTCGCAGATACGTATTCGTGCCGGATTGCCGGATTTTGATCAAACAATTTATGACGATCCGGATGAATTCCGTAAGTGTTTGAAACGTGAACGTCAGATTGAACTGTTTGCTGAAGGACATCGTTATTATGACTTACGGCGTTGGAAAGATGCTTCAAAAGAGGAAGTAGTTCAGGTGTATGGTTGTAATATGAATTTGGAATCTGCTCAAAGAGAAGCCTTCCATTCTCCGGTAGTTATCTCTTCCCTTCCTTCAGTGTTTGTGAAGAAGATGTATTTTTGGCCTATCTCACATGATGAATTGCGTAAGAATAGAAAGCTGACTCAAAATCCGGGTTGGACTTATTTTGACTAATAAAAGATAAAGCTATGAAGAAGATATATGTGTATTATATAATGTTACTGGCGACCGTCCTGGCTTTTACTGCTTGTAACAAAGAATGGGAAGATGAGTTGTTTGAACAGTCAGTTTCTTTTGCCAAAAACGGTGTTTATTCGACTTATGTGAAGTACAAATCGGATGGAAATGTAAGTTATCAGTTGCCGGTTATTATTAGCGGCTCTACCAACAATGATAGAAATCTGCATGTCCGTATAGGACTAGATCCTGATACTCTGGAAACTCTTAATTTTGAACGTTTCAGATTCCGCGATGATTTATATTATTTGCAGTTGGCCGAAGAATATTATACGATTCCGGAAATGGCAGTCAATATTCCGGCAGGTGCTAATACTGCGTTGCTGAATATAGATTTTTCTCTGCATGGTATCAATCTCTCGCGGGAACATATTTTACCATTAACGATTCTTGAAGGAGATGGATATGTTCCTAACTATCGGAAGCATTACCGGAAAGCGTTATTGAATGTGATTCCTTTCAATGACTATTCAGGTTCTTATTCATCAACTACTGCTATGATCTATAATCGAGATGTGGCTGATGACAAACAAACAGCTTTTTCTGTTTCTACTCGTAATACATGGGTAGAGGATGAGAATTCGGTATTCTTTTATGCCGGGGCCATTGATGAAGAGCTAAAAGAGCGCGAGATATATAAGGTGGTAGCTACATTCGGAGAATTTGATGAAGTGACGCATACGGGACCGTTGATATTAACTAATCCGGATCCTGATAATCGCATGAAGTTTGTACCGATTTCGGGAAGTTATAAAATTGAAACTAATATGGATACCAAGCTTCCTTATTTGGAACATAAATATGTGACCTTGTATGTTGAATATCATTATAGTGACGTTGCAAACGAGGCATATCCGATGAATTATAAGGTAACAGGTTCTATGATTATGGAACGTAAACGTAATATCAATATACCAGATGAAGATCAGTCTTATATTTGGTAAATTATCTCTCTTCTTCGGTTTTCATTAGGCAGGAAAGAATATAAGAGTTCCCCTTATTTTACTCTATTCTCTTTTAAGAGAAAAGTAAAATAAGGGGAATTTATATAAGATAGATTTCAAACGTGAAATTTGTATTAAGTCATATTCTGGGGGAAAAGATACTTATTTTTTCGGCTTCCTGCGTGCCCATCCCTCTTCGCTGAAATCAGGCTCTTTATCTTTGAAGAGCTGCTGCCAGTCTTCTTTCTTTTTCGGGCCACGGGCGTCGGCATATCCTCGTTCGGCACGGCTTGGCTTTTCTTTCTTTGCAGATTTAGCACCTCCTCTTGTCGAAGTTTCTGATTTTCTATCCTTTCTGTCTTTGTTCTCGTAGCGTGGTGTACGTTCGTCGTTTTTACCTCCGAACCTTTTTCCGCCTTTACGATCTGCAAAACCACCTGTTTTACGGCCTTCTCCGCTTTCTTCGCCGGCCACTTCAACAGAGACTTTACGCCCGTTCCAGTTGGCGCGGTTCAATGCTTTCACTACATTCTGCGCTTCTTTTTCAACGACTTCGAAGAAAGAGAAGTTTTGCATCAGGTCGATGCGTCCTAGTTCTATGCGCCCTCGTGTGTTGCTGTTCAGCAGACCAATAAGGTCGCTGGGGAAGAAGTTGTCCGTTTTACCCATATTGATAAACAGACGGGTAAAGCCCGGAGCAGCCTTCCGGCTTCTTTTTTCGAAACCACCTTCTTTGCGGTCACCTCTTGCACCACGTTCTCCGCGAATGTCAGTCGGCACTTCTATTTCTGCACGGTTACGATAATATTCGGCAAAACGGTTGAATTCGTGAGAAACCATTCGTTTAATCAAATCCTCTTTGCTTAACCATTCCAGTTTGCGATAGATTTCCGGCATAAACTCGGAGATTTCTTCTTCGTTTACTTTTACCTTCTCGAGGTCATCAATCACTTTGATCAGCTGTTTCTGGCAGATGCCTGCTGCTGTCGGCATCTCTCCGGGAATGAATTTCTTGCCGATGATACGCTCTATTTCGCGGAGCTTTCCTTTTTCACGAAGATTGATGATAGCGATAGAGGTTCCTGTTTTTCCGGCACGTCCTGTACGTCCGCTACGGTGCGTATAACTTTCCGTATCGTCCGGCAGTCCGTAGTTGATAACGTGGGTAAGATCATCTACGTCCAGTCCGCGGGCAGCTACGTCAGTGGCAACGAGAAGTTGCAGGTTACGGATGCGGAACTTTTGCATAACTGCGTCGCGCTGTGCTTGTGAAAGTTCTCCATGCAGGGAATCGGCATTGTAGCCTTCCTGCATCAGCTTATCTGCAATTTCCTGTGTCTCTTTACGGGTGCGGCAGAAGATGATACCATAAATTTGCGGATAATAGTCGACGATGCGTTTCAGTGCTTCGAATTTATCTTTGGCTTGTACAGTGTAAGCGACGTGCTTCACATTGCTGGTACTTTCGTTCTTGCGACCGATCGTAATTTCCTTCGCATCACGTAGGTATTTTTTAGAAATGCGTGTAATTTCCGGACTCATGGTTGCCGAGAACAGCAAGGTGTTGCGTTCTTGCGGAACATCCGCTAAAATGGCATTGATGCTATCTGTAAATCCCATGTTCAGCATTTCGTCCGCTTCGTCCATCACTACGTTGCGGATAGTAGACAGGGATACGGTTTTCCGTTCCATCAAGTCCAGTAAACGTCCGGGAGTAGCCACAATGATATGTACACCGCGTTTCAGGCTGCGTATCTGGCTGTCAATGGAAGAACCGCCGTAAACAGGCAGTACTTTCAATCCGTCAACATACTTGGAATAGTCGTTCAAATCTCCTGCTATCTGGAGGCAAAGCTCGCGGGTGGGGCAGAGGATAAGTGATTGGGGGATTCGGTTCTTTACGTCAATCTGTTGGATCAGGGGCAGACCAAATGCGGCTGTTTTACCTGTTCCTGTCTGTGCAAGAGCTACTACATCATTATTTTCTCCTAAAAGGTACGGAATCACTTCTTCTTGTACCGGCATGGGATTCTCGTATCCCATTTCTTCAATTGCTCTACGTATCTCCGGAGAAACGCCAAGCTCTTCAAATGTCTTCATTAAATCTCTGTATATCTTTTATTTCGGCTGCAAAGATAGAGAATAATTACGAATTACGAATTACGATTTGCGATTTATTCCAGCAGGATACTGCGTAACTGTTCAATTTCTTCTGCAGAAAGTCCGATTCCCTTTTTCAGATAGGCTTGTACGCTTCCATATTCTGCCTCAATCTGTTCTTTAGCAGCGTTCAGGAAATCTTCTTTTGCAGAGTAGATGGTTGTAATGGCTTCTTGCGAATTGATCGACAGCTTATATGCATATTTAGAAGCTTTTGGAATATTAAAATAGTCATTACTCAAACGATAGTCTTCCATAATAACGTCCTCGTTGACACCAAGAGCGGCAAGCAATAAAGCGGAAACGACTCCTGTACGCCCTTTCCCGGATGTGCAATGAATTACAACCGGATAATGAGTACGGTCGAGAAGGACGGTGAACAGTTCTTTGAATTCCTTTCGGTAGTTTAGAACTAATTCCCGATTCATTTGTTCAACCAGACGGTAAATAGTGTCACTTTTTATCTTCTCTTCTTGAATTCCTTGCAGAATTTCTTCCATATTTCCTGTGAGGATAGGGATATGTATGATGTTAAATTCATCATCATGCAGTTGCGGGTAATTGTGACGTTCATTTTCAGAGCGTAAATCTATGATCGTTCGTATTCCCATGTTTTTAAGTTCCCTGCGGGAGCAGGGAGGAATACTGTCTATCTGTGCAGAACGGTATATCATTCCCCAGCGAAGTGATTTTCCTGTATCATAAGATTCATATCCCCCTAAATCACGGAAATTCTGTATGCCGGGGATATTAATGTTGCGGGTGGCCACCTTAATCCGGTATTTATTATTAAATACCATCAGGTAGTAATAACGTTGCGACGGATCGTTGGTTACGATTGTCATTTTTCCGCTCGAAATGTTAGCCATCGCGATGGGTGAATCTTCCGGAATAAGTCCGGGAGAAGTGGAGGTGTATACTTTTACCTGTCCTTTCAATACCGGTGCTGTTTCCCATTTGATGATGCAGTTGCCTATATTATTTTCTTCACATACCACGGATATGGCAGGTGACGTGCCGGCACATGATGGGAGCACTAATAAAACAGTAAGCCAGCTTAACAGGTTTTTGTACATAGTTTCTTTGTCTTGAATCGTATACTGCAAAGATAAGAATTACCCCAAGAACTGATAATTCCTTTGCGATAATTAGCCAAAGTTAATAGTAATTTACGTGTTAAGAAAGGGCGCTACTTCTTGTAGAAGAGCGCCCTGAATGGGGAAATAACCCAAGTCTGCTTTATTGAATATTGTTCAATAAGTCTATTTTTCCTTCATTGACTAACTTTAATATGAGTTCGCCGAATAAGGTGTTTTGCCAAGCGAACCAGGCACGTGTGAAGTTTTTAGGATCATCCTTGTGAAAAGACTCGTGCATGAATCCTGTTCCTGCATCTGTGTCCATCAGCATTTTTATACAAGCCTTGATCTCCTGGTCATCCTGACTGGTAAATGCTTTCATCATGATACTCATGGGCCATATCATGTCATAGCCGATGTGGGGCCCTCCGATACCTTCTCCTGCCTTTCCCTTGAAGAAATAGGGGTTGTCCTTGCTCCATACGAAACGGCGTGTGTTTTGATAAATAGGATCATTAATGTCTACATCGCCCAGATAGGGCATTGCCAGCAAACTCGGAACATTGGCGTCATCCATTAGGAAATGATTTCCGAATCCGTCTACTTCAAAAGCATAGATAGTGCCGTACTTAGGATGATTGTAAGTTGCATATTTTTTTAGTGCAGTTTCTACTTCCTGTGCCAGATCTGTACATTGCTTTGCCAAATCACTATTCTTGTTTACGGTATTCAAAATTTCCGCGGCCTTCTTCAGGGAAGAAACTGCGAAGAAATTAGACGGTACGAGGAACTGTAAAGTTGTAGCATCGTCAGACGGACGGAAAGCTGAAACAATGAGTCCGACAGGATTCACGGGAGCACCTAATCCATCGTTGTTTAATGTGTCGAGTGCACGTTCTGTTTTACGCTGGAATTTATAAGGACCTACTCCCTCTTTGCGCTGTTGTTCCTTGAAAGTTGTCAGTATGTTGGTTATAGCTTGTATCCATTCATTATCAAAAATACTGGCATCACCAGTTTCTTTCCAATATTGATAGGCCAGACGCAGCGGATAACATAGGGAATCTATTTCCCATTTACGTTCGTGCAGTTCCGGTTTCATGTCGGTCAGGTCAGACATCCATTCTCCTCCGACAGCACCATCATTGAAAGCATTGGCATACGGATCAATATTGATACATTTGAATTGTCTCCGGATCACTCCTTCAAGCATTTTCTTCAATTCCGGATCTTTATCGGCCAGTTGTATATAAGGCCAGACCTGTGCTCCGGAATCCCGTAGCCACATGGCATGAATGTCACCTGTGTAAACGAAAGTATCTGGCTTACCGTCTGTTGTACGGTAGTGGACAGTTGTTTCGAGGGTATTGGGAAAACAATTCTCGAACATCCATGCCAGTTTTTGATTCGTAAGCAGCTTTTTCACTCGGATGATTTCTGCTTCCACAGCCTTTGATGTAAAAAGACGCTTATTTACAGGTGGACGGTTGCTTTTATAAGCGGCAATTTCAGCTGCCTGATTCACTACATTTGTATGATCTTTAGCTAAAACGAGTTCTGTAGCTTTGGCATGACTTCCCATTAACAGGGTGGTTGTAATAATACATATTCCGATATTCTTTTTCTTCATATCTCCATGTTTTTAAGAGGATTATTAAAATTGGTTATTGTAAATCGATTCCGCCTAGTCTTCCATACATTTCTACGAAAGCAGCTTGTGTAAGAAGCCATTTCTTTTCGCTTTTATCTGTTCCGCTCCAGTCTGTCTGAAATAGTCCCCGTTCATCCCTGGCATGATCCCATGCATAGTCGAGGCTTTTTTGGAAATCGGTTAGATAAGTCTTGTTATGGTCTATCTGATAAAGTTCAATGAAACCTCTAAGCATAACTGCCGTGAACCAAATATTCCCTTTTTTCAGTAATTGAAATGTTTGTCCATCCGGAGAGGTAAAATGAGTGAAAAAGTATCTATGACACGCTTCTGCTATGTTTTGAGCATCTTCCAGATAATTTTTCTGTTTGGTAATTTGGTAGAGCAGGGCGGCTGCCTGCATCATTTGTCCACTGTTATAGGCAAATTTGGCACGGCCGATTTTCTTATTGAGTGCGATGTTGTCGAAATATAGATGATCTTCTGGATCTTCTAAGTTCTTTTTAGTCCATTCATATAATTCTTTCCCTTGCTTTAAATAGGTATTGTCTTGAGTTGCCTGAAATAGCTTGAGAGCAAATACAGCTCCCGGTGCATTGGAACAGGTATTTTTGGATTCTTTCTTTTGTTCACACCAGTAGATTCCTCCGCCAAGTACATCGTCTTTTCCACTAAGGATGAACTCCCATATGAGTTTGGCTTTTTCCAGATATGCTTGTTTCTTTGTCATGCGATAAGAATCGGTAAAATCGATGCCCAACCAGACGTTATCATCATAGAAACGGTCGGAAACTGGTTGGTTGCTTATATAAGAAGAGTAGGCGAATGGCTCTCTTTTTTTGTCGAAATATTCTTCCAGTCCGGGCAGTACTCTTTTTTCCAGAAGTTTTTTGTACTTCTTATTTTCAGTTGTTTCCAGTAATGCGTTCACGGCAGAGAATGTACCTGAATATGGCCAGAGGTAAGAGTATTCGTTTCGTCTTTTTGCTTGCTCTTGTGATGCCAGATAAGTTGCTTCATTATTTTGGTCAAAAGGATAATTTTCACGTAAAAGGCAAGTGTTGGGTGCTGCATAGTTTTGGTACAGGGCATCCAAAGTTTGCTGTGCTTTTTCTGTGTTGGGATTTGCATTTGCAATGGTGAAAGCGCAAATAACATTAAGTAATAGGCTATTCATAATTTTTTCTTTAAGTAGTGTTTATATAAATAGTAGTTTGAATTAATCCGCAGGTTTTATTGTGGCAGTAGCCATTGGAGATTAAATTTCCAAATGTAGCACTGCGACTCTACAAAAATACCTTTTTCCTGCAACTTTTTAAATGGGAAGTAAGTAGATTGTAAATAGCTGTTAGTGTTATGTTATTGATAATTAGTCGTATGACGATTGAATTACATCCAATAAATGTAAACGATGCTGTATGATTAATACACTATTATTCCCGGATTTATTGTCCGATTCGAGCTACTTTTTCTTCAAATTCATTCCGGTCTCCATTTGCTTTGATCCGCATTTTTGAGCGATAATTATAGATGGTAGATAAGGAGTATTGTAGGAAATGCGCAATTTTCACGCTGTCTGTAATTCCGAGCCGGATAAGTGCGAAGATTCGCAATTCAGGTGTTAAGAGTTTGCCGGGTCCCGGAATAATTGCATTTTCCGGTAAGAGCAATGCGTTAAAATCTTCAACGAAATTAGGGAAGAGATTCAAGATTGCTTTGTCGAAATTATTGTAAAACTCTACCAGATCTTCTTCTGTATTGAGTGAAGAGTGGAGGAAAGAGGTTACTTTATTTATATCTTCACTTTTGGCTATTTTGAGTGCTCTTTTCTTAAAATTGGCTATTTTAGTGATATAACTGGTATATTGTTCCATATACAACCCTACATATTCTTCTTTGATTTTATTGTTATCTGCCAATATTGAGTTCATTTGTTGTATTTCGTAAAGATGGTGCGACAAACTCTCATTAGTTTGCTCTACTTTTCCTTTTTGCTTTTTTAATTGTATGAACAAAATAAATAGCAGAATACAAACCAGGCACAATGCCGTAAGCAATATTGTTATGATGATAAATTTATGTTTTTCCTTCTCTTGAAATGCCTTATCTATGAAAAGATACATGTCGGAGGCTTCGATTGTGTTAATTCTCGCATTGCATAGGATAGCATCCTCCATTGCATTTTTCATGTATTTATATGCCCGGTCTATATCTCCACTTTCAAAAATCAGCTTGGCTAATATTTTTAAGGAAAGATTTTCTCTGGCTCCATTTAATATATCGGAGATGGCTGATATTGCGAAATATTTAATCGCATTTTCACGGTCATTTTTACCTTGATAGGCAGATGCCAGAGAATATGCTATTATTCCGGCATTTCGTGAATATGGTGCATAACTCTCGTAAACACTGTCCAGTATGTGAATAGCGTCATCATACTTTTTATGGAAAAGAAGAGTCGGTGCGGCTATAAAAGCTCGTACGTTCGATGGTACTTCTTTACATTGAAGCAGTGAATCGCGATAAATTTGTGCTATCAGATCATTTTCTTGTGAATCGTGCTCGTTGGAGGCAAAAGCTTTCTGGTGATTGTAGATTGTGACTTGTCCGAGAAAGAATTCGGCTTTGAGTCTAGGGGATAGCTGCTCTTGTTGCATCAAATTGGTAATCGCCAGAGCTTCTTTGAAAAAGCCCATCGAAGATAATATTCTTGAATAATCCAGTTTTGCTTCAATTAAAAGTTCTTTGTCATTACTTTCTTGAGCAAACCTGTTCATATGGATGGCATAGGCTAAAGCGGAATCTTTTTGGAAAGATGAATACTCAAAACAAAGGGATTGCGCTATCCCGACTTTTTTCCGGATGTTTCCGGATTGCCTTAATACTATTTTCAGGCTGTCTATCTGTCTTTGCTTCTGTTTGGTATAGCTAGCTTTATTTTGTAGAGATTTATCTAATACTTTTAATAATGTTTTCACTTCATCATTCGCTTTTACGGGCAAACTGATGAAGATTAGGACTATCAATAGAGGTAAAATAAATCTTTTCATATATTAAGTAAGATTGCTTATTGAACATGGTTGTTGCAAAGATAAGGAAATCCATATTAAGTTAAGGTTGACAGATTAACTTAATATGGATTTTATGGAAATAGGGATTTCGCTGGATGAACGACTTGTATCCAAATCCTTATTTGTAATATCACTTGTATTTTTGTGCAAACCCCACCGAAACCGAATTGCTGAAACTTCGGCAAACTTCAGCTGCAAAGTCTTTTCCGCATTGGATTATTTTATCCCAGATCTCTTCATTCAAGTTATTTAGATCGCGGTATCGGACATCGTATTTAATTAATCCGTAGATCAGCCCTGCATTGAAGTTATCACCGGCTCCGATGGTGCTGACTGCCTGTAATGGCTCTATCGGATAATCTTTATTGACCAGATTAGTGCGTAATGCTACCTTTTCCGCACCTGCAGTACAGATGAACCGGGGACAGTAGAATTTGATTTTATCTTTGTAAATCTTGTCTATATCCTGCATACCATACATATATAGAAAATCTTCTAAAGAACCACGTACGATATCCGCATATTCCAGATTCTCAATAATGGTCGGAGCCAGCTTCATGGCTTCATTCTTGTGTGAAGAACGGAAATTCGGGTCATAATAGATAATGGCTTTCTTTTCACGTGCCTGATCTAGTAGTTCAAGAATCTTCTCCCTTAGAACCGGATTCAGTGCATAATAAGAACCCACCATGACAATGTCGTCTTCCTCCAGTTTCGGAAACAGAACATCCAGACGTTGCTTCGGGTAGTCTTTGTAGAAGATATATTCGGCATCACTCTGCTCGTTCAGGAAAGCTAAAGATACGGGTGATTTTCCATCCGGGAATACATTCACATGATCGGTCGGGATATGATTCTCACGCATGAACTGCAGGATAATATTGCCTACACGATCATTTCCGGTTTCACTGATGAAGCCGACGTTTATTCCCATTCGTCCCAATGAGACAATACCGTTGAATACAGAACCTCCCGGTACGGCGGCAGAAGGCTGGTCACCTCGAAAGATGATATCGAGGATGGTCTCTCCGATACCGATTACTTTTCGCATAGTGATCTTGATTTTTCTCCCAGATAACCGCCGTGGTGACGTTTTGAATATTCAGCGATAGTAAATCCTGTTTCCTTCATGGTTTGTACTACCAATATATCTCCGATCACTGTCATGGCAGTAGTAGATGTAGTAGGGGTCATCCCTAACACACAGACTTCTGCAGGCTTGCCGGTACTTAGGCAGACATCCGATTCTTTTGCCAGCGGACTATCCGGATTTCCGGTGATAACGATAAACTTCAGATCCGGGTCCAGATTATGAGCCAAACGGGTTAATTCCACAATCTCACGTGTCTTGCCAGAGTTAGAGATCAGCAGGAGCAGATCGTTTTCTTGTAAGATACCCAAATCCCCGTGTTGCGCCTCGCTGGGGTGTAGAAAGACGGATGGAATACCGGTGGAACAGAAAGTCGTAGCAATGTTCATAGCAATCTGTCCGGCTTTTCCCATACCGGAAGTTACCAGTTTTCCCTTCTTCTGATGTATTTGTTCTACAATCAGTTTCACCGCTTTTTCATAAGCATCTGTTACAGGGATGTTGAGCACAGCTTGTGCTTCCTGTTGCAAAAGTTGTTTGATGGAGTCTATCATATAGGATCAGTTTATTTTTTCTTTTAATTCATTTAATGTGTTTGCTACTTCGTAATAGGTTGAGAAAGGCTGTCGTGCAAAACCTTTGTCCTCCAGGGTGTGGAGTGCTTTTAATAGCTCATCGTAAAAACCATATTCATTGTAGAAAATGACCTTCTTCCGGTGATATCCGATGGAGGCAGCGGCTATTACGTGGAAAATCTCATCAAGTGTACCGACGCCTCCGGGAAGAGCAACCAATACTTCCGACTTCTCCGTTATGATATCTTTGCGGTCACTCAAGTTACGGGTATGAATTTCTTCATCTAACAGAGTGCTTACCTTGCCGTTCTCTTCCAGTTTGGCAGGAACTACTCCAATGACCTTACCGCCATTTTCTTTCACGGCACGGGCTATGCATTCCATTAATCCGAGGCTGGCTCCTCCATATATCAAGGTTTTGCCTGTCTGCCCCATCCATTTGCCTATTTGGCCGGCGCTTTCGAAGTACATTTTGTCAATGTTATCGGAGGCGGAACAGAATATTCCTATCTTTTCCATATACGTTGTTGCTGTTATAGTCCACAAATATCTGCAATTTTCTATAAACAGCAATAAGTTTTATTGTATTTTTGTGGCATTAATTCAATAAGGAAGTATAAAACGATGCAAGGTAACGAATATACATTGCCAAATGGCCTGCGTATTATCCATGAACCAACCCTCTCAAAAGTAGCTTATTGTGGTTTTGCGATTGATGCCGGAACCCGTGATGAGGCGGAGAATGAGCAAGGAATGGCCCATTTTGTAGAACATCTGATTTTTAAGGGAACGGAGAAGCGGAAAGCCTGGCATATTCTCAACCGAATGGAGAATGTAGGTGGTGACCTGAATGCATACACAAATAAGGAAGAAACTGTCGTCTATGCCGCTTTCCTGAAAGAACATCTGGAACGTGCGCTTGAGTTGTTGGGGGATATTGTATTTCATTCCACTTTTCCGCAGCATGAGATAGAAAAAGAAACGGAGGTCATTATCGATGAAATCCAGTCGTATGAAGATACTCCGTCGGAACTGATCTTTGACGATTTTGAAGACATGATCTTCCGCAATCATCCATTGGGAAGAAACATTCTTGGTAAACCGGAACTTCTGCGGAGTTTCCGCACGGAAGATGTCCTATCGTTTACCCGCCGTTTTTACCAACCGGGAAATATGGTGTTTTTTGTTCAGGGGCAATACGAGTTCAAGAGAATCATCCGTCTGGTAGAAAAATACCTGTCGGATATTCCTGATGTGAAGGTAGAGAATCTCCGTACACCTCCGCCTCTGTATGTGCCGGAACATTTGACGGTGGCCAGAGATACGCACCAAGCACATGTCATGATCGGTAGCCGTGGCTATAATGCGTATGATGACAAGCGTACTGCACTCTATCTGCTGAATAATGTCCTTGGAGGTCCCGGAATGAATAGTAAACTGAATGTGTCCCTTCGCGAACGCAGAGGACTAGTCTATAATGTCGAATCCAATCTGACTTCCTATACGGATACGGGAGCTTTCTGTATTTATTTCGGGACGGATGTGGATGACATGGATACTTGCCTGAAATTGACTTATAAGGAACTGAAACGGATGCGCGATACAAAGATGACTTCCTCCCAGTTGGCGGCAGCGAAGAAGCAGTTGATCGGACAAATCGGAGTAGCGTCTGATAACTTTGAGAATAATGCGTTAGGGATGGCGAAAACATTCCTGCATTATCATAAGTATGAATCATCCGAGCTTGTTTTTAAGCGTATAGAAGAGCTAACAGCAGAGATGTTGTTGGAAGTTGCCAATGAGATGTTTGCAGAGGAGTATTTATCCACATTGATTTATAAATAGTCTTTTGACGCTACTATAGTATACTGACGATTAATAAACTGTTAATATTAAATTGACCATGAAGAACTTAACACGTAATGTCTGTATTTGTTTGGGTCTGATGATGTTTCCCCTTACAACATTCGGACAACAAAAGAACAATTTTACCTATGTGCCGGCTCAAGAGCTTTTACTGGTAGGCAAAGCAACTACCGAAGGCGAATATTTCCATCGGGTAGATACAGCCAAGTATCGTACAATGCCTCCCACTGTGAAGAAACTGTTCACAAATTCTGCCGGTCTGGCTATCTCTTTTACAACGAATAGCCCTGTTATAAAAGCCAAATGGACGGTTCCTGATAATTACCAGTTACCCAATCTGACCAGAGTTGCACAGAAAGGTTTGGATTTATATATCAAACGGGATGGAAAATGGCAATTTGCCGGAGTAGGAATACCGGGTGGTGTGACTACGGAAAAAGTGCTTGTTGATAATATGGGTACGGAAGAGAAAGAATGCTTGCTGTATCTGCCTTTATATGATGAACTGAAAAGTCTGGAAATAGGCGTTTCTTCTGATGCACACATACGTAAAGGAGAAAATCCGTTCAAAGAAAAGATAGTGGTATACGGGTCCAGTATTTTGCAGGGAGCATCTGCCAGTCGTCCCGGTATGGCTTATCCGGCTCGTTTATCCCGTAGCAGCGGGTATAATTTCATCAATTTAGGATTGAGCGGAAACGGCAAGATGGAGAAAGAAGTTGCCGAGATGTTGGCGGATATTGATGCAGATGCTTTCATTCTCGATTGTATTCCTAATCCTTCTCCCAAAGAGATAACCGACCGAACTGTTGATTTTGTAATGACGTTGCGCCAGAAGCATCCGGATACGCCTATTATTGTGATACAGACATTGATACGTGAAACAGGTAATTTCAACCAGAAAGCCCGCGAGAATGTGAAACGGCAGAACGAAGCCATCGCTGAACAGGTAGAAGTATTGCGAAAGAAGAATGTCAAGAACCTGCATTTCATAAAAGAAGATCAATTCTTGGGAACAGACCATGAGGGGACTGTAGACGGAACCCATCCGAACGACTTGGGATTCGACCGAATGTTGAAGAAGTATAAACCCGCTATCAGTAAGATACTGAAGATTAAGTTTCAGGACTAATAGCAAGAACCGTATCATAATAGAAATAAGGTTCTCCCTCTTGCTTTTCGTCTCTTAATTTTGTACCTTTACAGATTTTCTTCCTTTCACTAAGGGGATGTCACGTTATAGGGTGACATTTATCACTTTATAAGATGCCATTTATCCTTTTATAAAGTGACAATCGTCACCTTGCAAGGTGACGACTTCCCGACTGCACAAAAATACATTAATCTCTGCACTGAAAATCCTTAATCTCTGCACTGAAAGTTCTTAATCATAGTTAGAAAAGAAAGATGGCTTATTACAATTTAAAGAAGAAACCGTCCCTCACCACGAAAGAGGGCGAGACTGAAACGATGTATGCCGACATTGTTTATAGCGGAACGATTCCGGCAGAACGGCTGATTCGTACAGTTGCCAAGAGAACAGGATTCAAGGAAGGCGTGATAGACGGTATCCTTACGGAATTGAAAGACGATGTGTTGGAGTATCTGGGCGAAGGATACCATGTCGAACTGGGAGAATTCGGTTTCTTCTCGGCCAAAGTGAAAGCCTCCCGTTTGGTGGCAAACAAAAATGACCTCCGTTCCGAATCTGTTGCTTTTGATGGAGTGAACTTCCGTGCTTCCAAGAGTTTCCGGCAGGGGATTCGGGGAGATCTGGAACGTAAGAAGTGTGTGGACTTCAACACCTCGCGGAAATGGGACAGGGAAGCCCTGAAGAGACTTGTCCTGCAATATATCCGGCAACATGGTTTCATCACAAGAACTACCTATACGGAACTGACAGGACGGTTGAAGAATACCGCACTTACCGACCTCAAATCTTTTGCATCCGAAGGAATTATCAAGCGGATAGGACATGGAAACCAGATGCATTTCGTTGCACTGCCGAAAGAGGAGTAGAAACGGACAAGGTGGTGATACCGGGAAAGAATCCGTCGCGCAGCTTTCCCGGTGATTTTTATTTCTCTGTCATCCCATCCAAATAGTGGCTGACAACATCGATCAGATGATGTCTTATCTTACCAGTTTGGGATGCGGGCTGGATGGCGTCGTAGTTAAACTCCCACCAGAAAACTCCTTTGTATTTCTCTTCCATTATCCATTGTATTTTGGTCAGGATAGTTGCAGGGTTCTCCATGGTGACAAATGCTGATTTGTCAGGAGAAAAGTAATAGGATACGTTAGCCTTGTTATCATATTCTTCCGTCCACCCTTCCTGCAAGAGAGGGAGCATATCGTTATAGCTGAAGTACTCCCCATATTCATTCAATTTGCCTTCTATCTTTGTGTCCGGTGTTAAATTTTTATAGATAAATCCGTAATTGGCCAGACCGATGCAAAGTTTATCGCGGTCGAATACTTCCCAATGCGCCAGTTCTTTCTTTATCTTGTCGAGAGGCGTGTTATGTTTCGGTATATTTCCCCAAATGCCACCTCCCATGTCATAAGTCATGATATTGATCCAGTCTACGTTTGCGACCAGTTTATCGGCTAGTTCTTTGTCATAGATTTGCCAGGAATGAAGAGCCGTTGTGAGGTATAGATGCCTGTCGTCATTGCGTTTCTTCTCCAGGCTGTCCAGCTTGAGTCTTATATTGGACAGGAAATCGGCGTGCAGAGGAAGCTGGAGCTGCTTCTCCCAGTCTATCTCAATTCCGTCATAGTTGTACTTGTCAATAAACTGCATCATCATATGGATAAACTTGTTTTGCCGGTCAATGGAAGATACCTTTTCATTGAATCCCTCTCCGGCAAATGATAGCAGAACCTTGGTTCCGTTCTCATGAGCCTGTTGTATTAGCAGAGGTATTATTTCGACATTCCTGTCTTTTATATATTGATGTTCTGTTACCAGTTTCCTTGTAATTTCTTCTTGCGGGCAGGTGAAATCCTCCTGATTCCATTGAGGGGCTGCCATCAGGTAAATATACTGGAACTGGCGGTAATCAATCTGCTTTACCTTTTCAGCGCTTTTTAACGAACGTCCGGTCAAGTAGGTTGAGTGAGTAAAATCTTGTGCATACGATTGGCAACACACGAGTGATAGTAATGCGAAGAATAATACTTTTTTCATCGTCTTGTTTTTCTGTTTATAATTGTAAAAGAACACGGCTTTCCTTTTGTAGGGGGGGAAGAAAGCCGTGTTGAGTGTGTTAGAGGTTATAAAGGTTGCCCGTAGCGGTTGTCTACGAGATATTCCAGTTTCGCGGCCATCTTTTTTACTAAATCCGGGTTTTTATCTGCCACGTTATTTTTTTCCGAAGGGTCCTTGGTGATATTGTAAAGCTGCGGTTCCATGCTGTTTCCCAGTTCAATGTTTACAAACTTATTGACAGCGGGGCCTTTTCCGGGACGAATATATTTCCATTGCCCGTCGGTAATCGACAGATTATTGTGGGCATTTTGCAGTACCAGCCATTCGCGCCCTTTCTTCTCCTTGCCTGTCCAGGCTTTCAGCATCGGCTGACTGTCCGGTGCAGCTCCTTCGGGCAGACGGAAGTTCATCATTTCGGCAAAGGTGGCAAACCAGTCTATCTGGCAAACCAACGCGTCCGAAACGGTTCCCGGACGGATAACGCCTTTCCAGCTCCAGATGCAGGGCACGCGTGTGCCTGCTTCGTAAGCGCTGTACTTTCCGCCACGGTAAATGCCGCCGGGCTTGTGGTTACCCAGCAATTCTACGGCTTGGTCTTTATAACCGTCATCTACTACCGGGCCATTGTCGCTGGAGAGGATGATTAATGTATTCTTGTCCAGTCCCAAGCGCTCCAGTGTGTTCAATATTTCTCCTACTGACCAGTCGAATTGCAGCAGGCAATCGCCGCGAGGCCCCATTCCGCTTTTTCCTACAAACTGGGGAGCCGGTACGCGGGGAACATGCGCATCTTGTGTGGCAAAATACAGGAAGAAAGGTACATCTTTATGGTTCTCGATGTAGGAAACGGCTTTGCCTGTCAATGTTCCGGCTATTTCTTCATCCTTCCAGAGAGCCGATTTTCCGCCTTTCATATATCCGATACGCGAGATACCATTTATGATACTCTGGTTGTGTCCGTGGGAAGGGTGCATTTTGAGCAGTTCAGGATTATCTTTCCCGGTAGGCTCACCGGGGAAGTTCTTCTGATAAGAGACCTGAACCGGGTCGTTAGGGTCGAGATTGACTACCCGGTCATTTTCTACAAAAACGCAAGGCACACGGTCGCCTGTGGCTGCCATGATAAACGAATAATCAAAGCCGATATCACCGGTTCCCGGTTTCAACGGTTGGTTCCAGTCCTGTTGCCCGTTCTTGTCGCCCAGTCCGAGATGCCATTTGCCTACCACTCCGGTACTGTATCCGGCTTCTTTAAACATATCCGCCATCGTGTAGCGTTCCGGGCGGATGATAGAAGCGGCATCTCCGTCGGCTATTCCTGTTCCGGCTTTGCGCCAGGCATATTCTCCTGTCAGCATGGCATAACGGGCGGGCGTGCTGGTGGCAGCCGCGCTATGTGCATTGGTGAAACGCACACCCATTTTTGCCAGGCGTTCTACGTTGGGAGTATGGATGGTTTTGGCTCCGTTGCAACTCAAGTCACCGTAGCCTATATCATCCGCATAGATGAAGACGACGTTAGGCGTACCGGGGAGTTTGGCTTGTGCACAGACTTTGGTTGCAAAGCAGGAGGTCAGTGCTAACGGCAGCATATAGAGTTCTTTTTTCATGATTCTTTTTATTTAAGTGAGTATGCGGTTAATTCTTGTCCATCTGGAAGGTTTTTCCTATAACATCCAGCAATTTGTGCGGACTGTCGTCTTTGGCATCCATGAAAAGCTGCCAGATAATGACGCCGCCAAACTGGTTATCTTTCACATATTGGCATTTCTCGCGAATCATCTCCGGGCCGTTCCAATAAGTTTTCCCGTAATGGTTCATTGATTCGATGCCGGATACTGTACTATATTCCGAGAGAATATTAAAGTAACGGATGGCGCCTGTATCATCGGCGGTAGCCAGATTTTCCCACGTGAACCCATAGAAAGGAAGTCCCCCCAATAACTTCTCTTTGGGGGTCTTGAGGGTAGTATTCCAATACGTCAGGTCACCGGTGAAGTTAGCCATAGTGGCATCCGGTCCGGGGGCGTTTGTGAAACTGCCTTTCGAGCCGCCTTTAGGCACATAACGGTCGTAGGACATCAGATTGAGGAAGTCAAAATACTGTTGCCAGTCCACTCCATAATTCAGCCATGTAGGGTCGGCTGTTGCCGATGTCATGAGCCATTCCGGGTGAGCCGCTTCTTTGGCTTCATATAATTCCTTAAAGAATTCCATCAACACCGGTCTGTACTGGTTCCACCACGGAGCTCCCTGGTCGCCCGAGTATTCTTCATAGTCAATGTCAAATCCGTCCAATTCATATTGCTCCACGAAGTTGATAATACCTTCGACTAATTTAGTGCGTGTGGAAGGTTCTTTGATGGCATTGGTAAATTCTTTGGGAGTGTTCTTGCAGAGAGAAATCAGCACTTTCACGCCGTTCTTCCTTGCCGTATTCCTTGCTTCTACGATATGGCCGGCCACCTGTTCCGGATTGAGCGTTCCGTCGCTCTTCACTTTGAGAAAGCAAATGGCTACATGAGTCAGGTATTCCCAATGAATATGGGAGAGCTGAGTGTCATACTGGAAGTCATTAAGTGGCAAATACCCCAATACTACCGGTTTGTACAGTTCCGGTTCGGGCTCCTGCAAGTCCGGAAGGTTGACTGTGTACACCACTTGGCTTCCGTCGGCGGTGGTCACTGTAAACTCTTGGGTATTATTCCACAAAGCGATGCTTTGGGGGGCGGGGGCAATGGTAGCCCCTTCTGCCAATTGGTAGCTTACCCCTGTAATATCTGCTGAGAAATGGATACCGCTCAGGCTGATGACACGGCTGCTTTGGTCAATGGTGCGCCGGTAGTAAGACCCTCCGCATTGGATGATAAAGCTTTGCAGAGGTCCTGCATTTGTCACCGGAGTTTCCTCCGATGACGAACTGCTACACGAGGTGGCGATTAGTATAATCCCTATCACCATCCCCATCATTTGATATATACTTTTTTTCATATTGTTTCTTCTATTGTTACTAAACTGATCTATTCTTAATCTCCCCATTCATAGTTCGGAGTATATTCCCACCAGTCATAAGTAGCTTCCGAAATGTTGGTTCCTATATATACCAGTGAAGTGGTGCCATATTCAACTCCGAACGTACCCCGATAAGTTGTGCAAAGTTCACCGTCCAGATACCAGGCAACGTTCATATTGCCATCTTCGGCCTTCGTCAGTGACAAGCCGAGGGTATAGGAACCTTTCGATTTATCAAAGGATTTCTGAGCCAGTTCCGAATAAGGCAAGGTGCTGTAATTTGTCTTTCCGGTAGCCATGTTCAAGTGCCAGCGTATCTCACTTCCACCGCTATAAGTGAAGAAAATTACCGCTTGTGCGTCAGCCGCCATTTCTTTGATGTGGAATGAGTAGTAGCCCGGTTGCATACCCGCTTGGGTGACGCGTCCCACCTTACTGTAAAATCCTGCATCCGAGAAGGAACATGTTCCATTGTTCACATTCCAGTTCTTGCCTTCGGCGGCATCAAAGATGTGACGTTCGGTTCCGTTGTATGCTTGTTGAATCGTTATTGTCCGTACAACAGGTTCGACGCCTGGAATTGCTTCGCTGGAAAGAGTGAAGGTAGCTTTGCGAATGGCTGTTCCTGTGTTTTCATTCAATGTAACCGTTAATGTTCCGTCACCGTTGAATGACGTGGAAGAGAATGAATACCAGTCTTGCAGGGCATCCTCTTTGGCGACTGTCCATGTTCCGTTGGAAATCACTTGGATTTCAATGCTATGAGCTTCATAACTTTCACGGAATGACGTCTTATCCGGGTCAATCTGAATGCCGTCCTGAGTTATCTTGACGGTCTGCTGTGCCACGTTATGACGGTCATATAATGTCACCGTTCCATAACGTTTCTCACTTGGATTTGATATGGCGGTTACCGTTAAAGTACCATCGTTCGTACCGCTTGCCGTACCTTTAATGGAGAGCCAGGCTTCTCCTTCGGTCACTTTGGCTGTCCAGTTCTGATTGGCAAGTACCTTGAATGTGGCTTCTGCATCGGCTTCTTCTTTACTCAATAATATATCATCTGCATTTTCCGTATTCAGATAGGCAATACCTTTCTGGATGACAGTAATCCATTTGCCCACCCAATAGTCACTTTTGACGGTAATGGTGTCTGTACGGTCGTCCAGCTCCGTGTTTGCTTTATATTGGATGCTGACGTCGAACGTTTCGCCGGCTTCTCCTTGTTCGGGAGATATGGAACACCAGTCGGGATGGTCACTGTATACCATCCACTGTTCCGAAGACTTGACCTGAATCTTAATCGCTTGCGGATTAGAAGCAGGCAGATTATAGGTATCTTTGGCCCGATACCGCAAATCTACGATTTTCGTTGCTTCGTCATCCGTGCACGAATGCATCAGCAATGAAGTTCCAATAGCCAGTATGCACCAAACGGCATACCAACCGGTTTTATATTTATTCAAGATATCTTTCATGGTTCTTCTCTTTTTATGTTATCAAAGATGGGTAAACAAACTTATTCAACCGGAATGACTTCAAAAGAACTGATAGTCATCGAAGCTGTACCCGTAGAGCTTGCATGGAAGCCGAAATAGAGTGTGTAGCCGACTTCTATAGCAGAGATGTCTATTTCAACTGTGTCCATCACTTTTTCATCATTCAGGAATACATCATAGGACGCTTTGTTCGCATTATTCTCCAGAGGCTTGATTTCTACTCTTAATGTATGCATTTTATTCCTGCTATCCTTATTCACTTTGTTTTCTATCAGAGAATAGAGGCTACCCGCTATTTGGAATTTGTAAGAGTTAGTGGTGAAGTTTACATTGGGGCCCATCCACATATGGGCTGCGGGTTTGCCGTCTAGGTTCAGGTCAATCGCATGGTCATCCGTAAAATCTGTATCGGAGAATTTCCATTCGTAGATAGCGAACTTTCGTTTGTTTCCTTTCAGGTTGAAGCGGGATGTTACTCTTGCTGTTGTAGTTAAAGTCAGATGTCCGTCTGTATCGACTGTATGGTCCTTTCCGTCATACACGACATCTCCTCCCATCTGGCTGACGGTAATCTCCACAGGTTCAAGTCCTAGTGTCTTATCTGCAGCTTCCAATGCAATAGTTGCCGTGCGTGTGTCGAAATAGTATTCATTCTTCACCGTAGCAGTGAATGTCTTATTATCTTCAGCTTTTTCTAATTCAATCCAGGAAGCTTCTGTGGAAACCTTCCAGTCGATATTTGCATTTACACTATATGTTTTTGTGTTTTGTTCTGCCGTTGTAGTACCAGTGCCGTTACCGGTAAACTCGTATGGGTTTTCCATTTCGTCAAGACCTGCAAATTCGAGGATAAAGCCTTTCTGTATCACTTCATAAGTCTGCTCTTCCAATCCGTTGGATATGGTTACGGTAGCAGTACGCTCTTTTCCGGCGTTGGCGGCAGCTGTAGCTGTGATGGTCACCGGTTCTGCGGAGCCTGTGCCGGCTTCTTTGTCGAGAGTTAACCACATGCTGGAAGACGTTGCGGTCCATGCCTTGTTGGATATAATCTTGAATTCGGCAGTGCTTGTTTCCGAACCCATTTTGTCGTCAATCCATTGCACCACCAGTTTGCTTTTTGCATCCTGGGTAACGGTTATCACAGTTTCCGGTTCATAATTCTCGCCTGCAATGGTCAGCGTGGCCGTGCGTGGCTTTTCTTCCGGGTTGTCAAGGATGTTCAGCGACACCTCGGCAACCAGTGAACTGGCAGAACTCATGGCGGGGGTGGGAGTACACCATTCTTCGCTGCTTGTTATCTTCCACGGGGTGTTGGAACTGATGTTGAAGATAATTGTACGCGGAGATGTAGCTAATACACTATACTGTGGTTGGGCGTCTGTTTCCAGTTTTACGGGAAATTCAGCCTGGGAGTCAATATTCATTTCCTGACATGAGTTCAAGTTTAATGCACACACAACAAATATCAGTTGTAGGATGCTACCTGTCAAAATTCTTTTCATATGGAATCGTATTAAATTATTCATTGTAATAGTTTATAATAATAAGGTCTTTCTTTCATTACCAGCCGTTGTTTTGCGGATACAGGTGTTCATTCTTGAAAAGTTCTTCCTGTGGTATCGGATACAAATACATCCGGTCTGTCCACGTACGGTTCTCATAGAGCATTTTCTGGAAGGACAAGGTGTTTGCCGTTTTTGTAATGGTTACTCCGTTCAACTCTTTTTGGGTGGAATCTCCTATTTTCCAACGGCGGACGTCCCAGAAGCGGTGGTCTTCGAAGGCGAACTCTACACGCCATTCATTGCGGAGTGCCCGGATGAACTCATCCTTGTCGGTGGTTGTGATAACGGGCATTCCAGCGTTGATACGCACTTCATTCAAGGCTTCCAAGGCCGTTGTATGATAGGTGGCATCCTTGTAAGTAACAGAGTTGAATGCTTCTACCATCGACTCTGCATACGTCAGCAATGTTTCTGCATAGCGGTAGATACACCAATGATGCTTGTTCTTTACTTCCTGGTCGGGAACAAAGCTGGTTGTTTCCTGAATATATTTGCGCAGGAAATAGCCGGTGGCCGAACCACCTGCATTGACCGGCGCATCATCCTTACCGCCTACGAATGTTTCAATCTTGTCTCCCTTGAAGCTCATTCCGTTGGCTAACACAGTCCAATAGAAACGGGGGTCGCGTCTTTCGTATGGCTTTTGCGGGTCAAACTCCGGGTCGTCACATATCCATCCGTTTTCGGTGAGTGTCACTTTATATCCTTTCACCGTTTCAAAAGCATCTACCAGATTTTGTGAAGGGAAGACTCCTAGCGCGGGTGTGCTGCGTTTTCCTTCGACAAAACGGATGGGGAAGTTGTTTAATTCAAAGTTGTAATTGGCGTCGTTCATGTGGAAGAGCACCACTTCTTTAGAATTCAGGTTATTCGCTTTTTCTGCAGGGTCCAACTCGTATAAGTTCAAATCAATGATGTCCAGAGCTGCTTTGGCGGAAGCCTTCCATCTTTCCGGGTCCATAGAGGGATTGTGCAACAGACTTGCTTTATAAAGCAGGGCCTTTGATTTGAGTGCCATGGCAAATCCTTTTGTGATGCGTCCCGTTTCATTATTAGGCTGCCCTACGTAGGTATCGGGAAGATTGGCAGCCGCGTCGTTACATTCCGACACAATAAAGTCAATCACTTCGTCAAACGGGGTCTTGCCCATAGCGTTGGCCTCTTCCGGAGTCAATACACTTTGGGGCATGGCAATGTCACCGTAGCGGCGTGCCAGTTCAAAAAAGTAGAAGGCTCTTAATACACGTGCTTCATAAGGAAACAGTTTTAACTGCTTGCTGTTATTCTGGAAGCTTGTATCATACTGATAGCGGGATAAGTCCAGTTCGGCAACGGAAACAATAAACTCGTTGGCAGCCCGTATGCCATTGTACAAAGACCAGCAGGCATCAACTGTTTTCAGTTGAGACCAGTTTCCGTCATTGAAATATTGTATGGAGGCACCCGTAGCTGCATATTCGGCATCATCCGAACCACAGTCGCGCATCGCGCCGCTGATGGCGCCGAAATCCTGCGGCATATACGAATATACGTTCGTCAGCATCTGCTTGGTTTTATTGAAATAGTTGTAGATATACTCTTTCGTATTCAATCCGTTCGTCTCGTCGAACTCTAGGTAATTGCAAGACGAGCAAACCAGTGTCACAACTAATGAAAGAAGGGTATGTTTTAGTTTCATATTCTTATCGTATTACACAGATTAGAAATTAAATTTAAGTCCGGCCCAATATGAGCGGGTGGATGGGTAGGCTGCACTTAACTGCTCCGGGTCGGCAAATCCGATGTTGTCCAGTGAGAATAAGTTCGTTCCTTGCAAATACACTTTTATATCGGCAAAATGGGTAAACCGCTTGGGGATGTTGTATGCTATCTGCAAGTTCCTCAATTTGATGAACGAGCCGTCCTTGAACCACATTGAGTTGGCACGGTAGTTATTGGCGTTCGACTGCGTAGTCAGACGGGGCATTGTGGCCTGTGCTGCATTTTCGGGCGTCCAGGGAGTTTCGTTGTCAAGGAATGTTTTGGAGATATTCCCATTATTCACCAAAGGCTTGTAAAGCGGCGAGTCGAGTAAGTTGACTGTATATCCGGTGAGCCCCTGGAAATCGGCGGAAAGCTCAAATCCTTTGTAAGCCGCGTTCAGGTTGAAGCCGAAGTAGAAACGCGGTATATTGGTTCCGTACATTTTCACTACATCCTGTTCGTCAATTTGGTTATCGCCGTTCTGGTCTTTATATTTAAGATCCCCCGGACGGCAGGTGGAGAATGTCTGGATCGGACTGTTGTTGATTTCCATCTGATTCTGGAAAATGCCGGTTACTTCCAGTCCGTATTTCTGGCCTACACGGTTTCCTTTCGTATAGAGATAGTCATACTGTTGAAAAGCTTGGTTATCGTTAATGATTTTGCTGTCGACATAAGAAACATTGGCACCTATGGAGTAGCTGAAATCCCTTATTTTATCTTTCCACGTCAACGAAGCGTCGAATCCGCGGTATTCTTGTATCCCTTCATTCACTTGGGCTACATTGATACCGATAATTCCTGAAACTGTATTGGAACCGGATACGAGAATGTTGCTTCTGCGTTCAAAGAATCCTTCACAGTAGAGTGACAGGCGGTTCCGGAGAGCATTTAGCTCAAAACCGTAAGTCGCTTTCTTCGATTTCTCAATGGTCAAGCCGATGACAGGCAGGTCACCTTCGGCAAGGCCGTAGTAAATGCTGGCATTGTTCGTGAAATAATAGTTTCCGGCATTCGCGTTGCTGAAAGATTGCAGGTACAACTCATGGGACATATTGCCGTCATTCCCGGAGATTCCGAATGAACCGAACAGTTTCAGATGGTCAACGTAACTTCTGACTTTCCCGAAAAACTTTTCATTGGAGACAATCCACGCTCCCGATACGGCGGGGTAAAGTTGAAAACGTTCTCCCTTGGGGAGATAAGCTGTGCCGGAATAGTTCATCACGCCGCTCAACGTATAGCGGTTGTCGTATGTATATGTAGCTGTCACAAGTGCCGACTGGCGTTTGCTGCTCTTGTTGCGTCCACTGCTGGTGTATGATTGCTGGTCGTAGATTAACGCACTGTTCAGGGAGTGTACTCCTTGATGATGTACATAGCTTATTTTTCCCTGAAGAGTGGAACGCATAAACAACGACTTGAAATCTTGCCCGTGTCCCAGTGTCTCGCTGTCTTTTCCGGAGATGAGCGGGGTTGTTTTCAATGTTCCGTCACCGGCAATGGCAGGTTGCAGGTCTTTGTAACGATATTCCTTGCTGGAAGCGTCGAACATAGATCCTATATTGTCGAATGCGAGCGACACCTCGGCTGAAAGGCCTTTCAACACTATGTCGAGATTCTGTTTCAATGACATATCAGCCAGCAACTTGCCGTATGTAGTCCGCATATTGCCGGTATCGGTCAGCATAGCCACCGGATTGCCGGTGGTATAAATGGCGTTGCCGCCATAAATGCCGTCCGAATAGCGGATCGGGAAAACTGCGGAAGGGAGCTGGTACAATACATTATAGATATTCATCGGATTGCCGGATTCCTGATTGTTTTCTACGGCATACGAACCGTTCGTCTCCATAAGCTTGCCTGCGATACCTAATCTGAAAAGAGTAGTAGAGGTAATGTCTACATCCACATTGGCACGTAAATTCAGGCGTACATCTGTGGGGGATGCGTTGAAGCGTTTGTCACTTCCGTCAGATTTCAGGAAGGAAGTGTCATGCATATAATCTACCACCGAATAATAGCGGAAACGGTTGCTGCCGCCGTTGAAAGTCAGTGTAAGACGATGATTCAACGCGGTATTGTTCATGCTTTCCTTCCACCAGTCTACATTCGGATATTCTTCAGGGTAAGTTCCATCGCGAAAAGCGGCAAGTTCCCAGTTGTTATATTTCTCATTCAGTCCGTCCAAACGCAAGGCGGTATTCATGGCCGTGGCATAGGTGTGTGAATCGGCGAACTCGGGCGAGCGGAACTGTGTGTTGATTCCGAACTGGTAGCTTGCTCCTACGGTCAGTTTCCCTTCCGAACCCCGTTTGGTTGTTATAAGAATTACGCCGTTGGCTCCACGTACACCGTAGAGCGCAGAGGCCGCTGCGTCTTTCAGCACTTCGCACGATTCTATTTCGGCTGCCGTGATGTCTTCTATGTTTCGCGGGAATCCGTCTACCAGCACCAATGGATTATGTCCGTGGATGCTTAATGAAGAGACGTTGGTTGCGCTGGAGCCTGTTCCCTGGTAGACATTGAGTCCGGCGATGTGTCCGTAGAGGGCTTTCGACACATCTATCTCGGGCGACTTCAGGAACACATCAGCGCCCAAGCCTATTACTGAATAGGGGCTTACAGCTTTCGGGAGCATTATCTGATATCCCAGATGTATGCTGTCAGCCGGAAGAGCGGAGTGGTCTTCATTCATATCCTGTGCAGACACCGTCATCAAAGCTCCTCCGAATAATACTGTCAATATATATTTTTTCATTTTCATGTATTTAAGATTATGCGTGTTTACCAGCCGGGGTTTTGTGTCATACCGTAGGCTTTATTAATCTCGTTTTGTGGTATGGGTTGCAAATACCACTTCGTGTCCCAGTTGGAAGACCAGTATCTGGTTGTCGGCAACTTGAATACCTCTTTGAAAGTAAATGCAGTCGGATTATTGGCATCGTTTCCTGTGGTAACAAGTCCGTAGAGTGTCTTTTTGAAGTCCTCTGCCATCCCGCGGCGTACCATGTCGAACCAGCGGACTTCCTCGAAGCCAAACTCCAATGCACGTTCTTTCAGGATAGCAGTCAGGAACTTTTTCTTGTCCATGCCGGAAGTGGGGATGGCTGATAATCCTACCCGGGCGCGGACTTGGTTAATGCAGCTATAGGCTGTTGCCGTAGGACCGTTGTTCACTTCATTCAGAGCTTCTGCATAACTTAGCAATACTTCGGGGAGGCGCAGATAAGGCCATTGTACCGGACGATTGTCGCGTACTCCTTTGTCCGTCAAAATAAACTTCATCATAAGGAATCCTGTACCGTCATTTCTGTAATTGGGATGATTGGTATATATCGGCGGGGGAGTTCCGTTGAAATATTTATCTCCGGGAACGGCTACCGTCTCATAAAGTCGGGGGTCGCGAAGAGGTGTTCCGTCAGCATCGAAGAACGGTTGTTTGGACGGGTTACTCCAGTTGAAGTTTTCATCAAAATCCTTGCCATCCGCCCAGGGGAACATATTCACGTAGTTCAATGTGGGCCCCGAATAATAACGTTGGTCATAAATATTCTGGTGGATAGAAGGGGCATATCCGCGTCGGACGGAAATCAGGACTTCAGTGCCGCCTCTGTCATAATATCCCGAACGGTAGGCGAGACGGCGCGCTTCGGGAGTAGCTTCCGTCGGCATAGTCAACCCGTATTCGCCATTCAGGTCTAGTGCTTTCATAAAATCATCGCAGGCCGTCACGACATCTTTCCAACGCTGTAAATCATAATTGCCGTAGCACGTGTATTCATTGGCATCTTCCCTCCACTTCGGACCGTTGAAGGTGGGACTGGCGGCAAAAAGCAGGACACGGATTTTCAAACCCATCGCGCCGGCTTTCGTCATGCGTCCGTCGTCTATATCCTTTTGTTTCCAGTTCAGGTAAGGAATCGCTTCGTCCAAAAGCCCGATGATGTGTTTGACAGTGGCGTCAAATGTGGCACGGGGAAAATTCATATCATCGTTGGGGTCGACATATGTTGTCAGAATGGGCACTCCGCCTACATAACGTAACATCTCGGCATAGCTTAAGGCTATCAGCGTCTTTGCTTCGGCAATCCGTTCATTCCGTTCCGCTTCGGTCATGTTGGGCACTTTGGGCAGATTTTCGATATAGAGGTATGCATAACGGATGGCATGGTATTCCAATTGGGAACCGAAACGGTAGGCTTCACATCCCTGTAAATTTGAGGCGATATTGGGACTTAGCATACCATTATAATATAGATTGACAGGCCCGTCACTACTCATATTCCGATAGCTGCTATACAAATCTGTCAGTGCTTCAAGAATGTTTACTCCCAGTTTGTTGTATCCGGCTCCGGACTTGGTTGGAAGTCCGTAAGGCAAATAGCAATAGGCTTGTGTGAGCACTTTGTCCGCATTGGCTTTGGAGTTGAACATAGAGTCAAGCGTAGCACCGGAACTTTCCGGTTGATCTCCTAAAAACTTATCGCCGAAAGTAAGGTCCGAACAGGCAAACAGGCTTACTCCGATTGACCAGACGGATAGTATTTTAATCATATTTTTCATCTTGTTCATTATTAGAAGTTTATGTTAATCCCTAAACTATAAATCTTCACTAGCGGGTAAGAACCGTTATTGTTGCCTAAACTTTCCGGATCCATGATATCCAGTGGGGAGAAAGTCAATAAATTATATCCGCTTATAGACAAACCGAGCGTATTGGCACCAATGGCTTTCAGGAAACGTTTCTTGGAGAAGGTATATCCTATGGAGATTGTTTTCAGGCGGATATAAGAGGCATCGCGCAGCCAGAGAGTCGAGTTCTCGGAATTCCATGTCTCGGAAGTTTCTGCGGCACGCGGATATTTGGCGCCCAACTGATTTTCGGGAGTCCAGCAATCCTTATAGAAGTACTCCAATAAACCGCGTTTGCCTGTATTGGTGAATGGAATACGGTATTCTATCTGAAGCATCTTGTTCACATTCGTGGCTCCGGACCATTGCATGGAGAAATTGAAACCTTTGTAGTTGAAACCGGCATTTAATCCGAATACATATTCGGGACGTTCGGCGTAACCTGTGGTCATTCTGTCATTGCCATCCACCACCTTGTCACCATTCAGGTCGGCGTACATACAGTCGCCGGGAGCGACACTGACAGCAGGTTGCGGCAACGCCGGATTCAGTTTCAGATTGCCATTCTCGTCCTGCGTGAAGTCACTATACTGATAAAGACGGATATACTTGTAAACGTTGGTGGAACGTCCTACCGAACCGCCGGTTTGATTCATGTAATCAAATTCGTTGGGGACTTCATCCATGTAGAGAATCTTGTTACGGGCAAATGACATATTTGCGTTGATATAATAATGGAAATTGTTTTTAAGAGTCTCGTCCCATCCCAATGACAGCTCATAACCATGATTGTCCACTTTACCCAGATTCAGGTTGGGTAGTCCGGTTGCTATAATGCTTGGAGTCGATTTAGGAGATATCAGAATACCAGTACGTTTCTCGTAGAACAGGTCTGCGGTTAATGACAGGCGGTTTCTCAACATTTTCAGCTCAAGCCCGTAATTCTGCTTGTCGGCTGTTTCCCAAGAGACTTCCGAGTTTCCCGGCACTCCCATTGCATATCCCGGAGCACTTACAGGATTGGATACGCCGAAACTGTATTCTCCACTTTGTGTCCATGTGCTGGGCATATACATGAAGCGGGTATTTGTTCCGGTGTCACTACCTACCCGGCCATACGATGCCCGCAGTTTAAAATAATCAAGCCATCGCAAGCTCTTCATGAAAGGCTCTTCCGACAGCACCCAACCTATGGAGGCGGCGGGGAAAAGTCCGTAGCGGGTTTTTCCGGGAGCAAAGTTCTCTGAACCGTTATATCCCATATTCACATCTGCCAGGTAGCGGGATTTGTAACCGTATGTAGCGCGTCCTACGAAACCTACATAGCCACGGGGCAGATACTGGAAACTGGCTACCGTGCCGTCTGCATATAATGGATAATAGTTGCGGGACTGGTTGTACAGGAATAGAGCGCTCACTTTATGATCTCCGAATGTGCGGTCGTAGTTGAGGCGTCCTTCAATATACCAGTTGCGGTCGCGTTTATATGATTCAGCATACGACAATGGGGTGGAAGCATCACCGTCGCCACGACCTACATAAACAATGGTTTTATCAAAGTCCGGGTCAGTCTGGGACAGGTTACTGTTTTCCAGGGTCGATTTGTAATAGATGAATTGTGATTCGACATTCCCCCCTGTGCGATTCTTGTTCAGTTGGAACTGATTGTCATAGGAACCTTTGATTGAAACGGACAGCCCTTTGGTAAGCATATCGAGCTTTTGGGTAATATCCACATCCATATTTAAGGTTGTCACATACTTCTGCTTGTAACCGGTTCCCCAGTAAGTACGCAGACCGTCTACATTTGCGCCACCCACCGGCGTATAGCTGACAGGTACAATCGTGCGTGTTCCGTTTACAATGCCAAGTCCGGAAAAAGGAAGTGCCCAGATTTGGGTATAAACAAACGGGTTCTGTATATCTTCCGTTGTGTTAGGCTCCTGTTGCTGACCGACATTGCCACCGATATTTAATTTCATGGTAGTAGTACGGGTTAGCTGGAAGTCCAGATTGGCGCGATAATTATACCGGTTGTACTTATAGTTGTTATTGTAAGGGAGTTCGTTGAACTGTTTGAGGATACCGTTCTGATAAAGATAACCGATAGATACAAAGTACTTCACCGCATCCGTTCCGCCTGAAATATTGATATTGTTTTTGGTTTGCAGGAAGAAATCGTTGTATAGGTAATCAGACCAGTCTATACTGGGATGCAGCGGGTCTCCGCCTGTACGATAGGCTTCGATAGCTTCACGGGTGAAGAACGTAGACTTGGCGGCACCGTCATTCTGCTGTTTCATATTCCAGAAACGGGCAAATTCATAACTGCCTGTCTGCTTGACAAAGGATAGCGGTTGCTGCACACCCGTGAGGGAGCTGACATTAATCGTCGGTTTCCCGTTCTTTCCACGTTTGGTAGTTACCAATACTACCCCGTTCGCACCGCGTACTCCAAATACAGCCGTAGAAGATGCATCTTTCAAGATAGAAAGATTCTCGATTTCATTCGGGTCGATTTGTGAGAAATCCCGTTCCACGCCATCTACTAATATCAATGGGGAAGAGGATGCGCTGGATAAAGAACCGACACCGCGTACATATATGGAAGCGGCGTCACTACCCGGTTGCCCGGAAGTCTGCACGGTAGAAACTCCCGGCAGTGAACCTGCCAGTACATTGGTAATGCTGGCAACAGGAGATTTTATCAGTTCTTTGGAGTCAATCGAAGACAGGGCACCGGTCAACGTTGCTTTGGATTGTGTTCCGTATGCGATGACCACCACTTCATCCAATGCTTTCGAGTCATCTTCAAGCAGGATATCAATCTTTCTTTTTTTCCCTACTATCTGTTCCTGTGAACGATAACCGACAAACGAAAAGACTAATACCGATTTTTCATCCGGGACAGTAATGGTATATTCACCATTTAAATCCGTAATGACGCCAACCGAGGTGCCTTTCACCATAACGTTTGCACCGATCACTTCCATTTTACTCGCATCAATAACTTTACCGGTTATTTTAATCCCGCTTTGCGCGAAAGTGTTGGTGATGCCACCGACAAAGAAGAGTAAAGGAAGAATAAAGAGACGAATCCATCTCCGCCATTGTTTTCTACATTTTCTTTTCATGTAATAAAATTTAATTAGATTAACAACGATGATCTTTGAAAAACTCTATCCTCGACCGGGTTGAGAAACTTTTCAAAGAAACTTCTCTGCAAATGTATCACTCTGATGATTGCGGGATGTTTCAAAATCATCGTATTATATCTTGTTTTGTTCAAAAAGCGATTTTATCACTATTTCCGGGGACTGTAACCAGGATTATTACAGTCTTAAAATGTATGTTGGTTAAAACAATATTCTTTCTGCCGGAAAGAATGGCAGTATAGGTTATTTTCTGAATATTGCCAGGGTAAGCTCCATGCAGACTTTTACTGATGTATAAATATTTGAGTGGCAGGTCGGTTTGCTGGCTCTGAACTGATTTTTGAACTATTTACATACAAGATATATATAAAGATGTTACTTTTGTTGCTGAAAGCATTTCAATTCAAACCGTAATAAGTCCTACTTATGAAAAAGATCCTTCTAACTTTGCTATTCATGTTAAGCGGTTTTATACTTCCTGTTCACGCGGTGCATTATTATTATAAGCAAATAGCTTTGGGAGACGGCTTATCTTCTACGGTTTATTGTACATTGGTAGATAAGCAAGGTTTCGTTTGGATAGGAACACAGGCGGGTTTAGGAAGGTTTGACGGATATGAGTTGAAAAGTTATGTGCACGATCCTGACAATCCTTATTCTCTTCCTGATAACCTGATTTATAATATTGTAGAAGATAAACAGCATAATATCTGGGTGTTGACAGAAAGGGGGATTGCCTGTTATCAACGTCAAAGTGATAATTTTATAGTCCCCACAGACGAAAAAGGGAAAAGGATCATTGCTTTTTCTTTCTGCCGTTCCGCTGAAGGTATGTTTTTTGGTTCTTATAATAAGGTGTATCATTATAATTATAAAGACTCTTCACTCCGATTGGTACAGCAATTCAGCACAACCCCCAGTTACAGTATTATGGGGCTGGAATTTTGGGATTCGCACACTTTGCTTTGCTGTAACCGTTGGCAGGGCTTACGCCTGTTGGACTTAACCACGGGAGAATGTAAACGTGCTCCGTTTAAGAGCGAATCCGAAATTGTCAGTATGATTATCGATTCACGGAACCGGCTATGGGTCGCTTCGTTTAATAAAGGCTTGAATTGCTTCAGCCATAGTGGTGAATTACTGGCTTCTTACACCACCCGTAATTCTTCATTAAACAATGATATTATTTTAAGCATGGTTGAACGGGAAGGGAAACTGTGGATTGGAACAGATGGCGGTGGTATTAATGTGCTGGATTTGGAAACCGGTGAATTTACAATATTGGAGTATATTCCGGGCGAAGAAAACTATTCACTTCCTGCCAACTCTATCCTTAGCCTTTATAAGGATAAAGATAATAATATCTGGGCCGGCAGTGTCCGGAATGGTCTGATTAGTATCCGGGAAGTATATATGAAAACATATACCAATGTGATTCCCGGCAATGCTAATGGATTGAGCAATAAGTCAATACTTTCTCTTTATCAGCAGAATCCCGACCGGATATGGATTGGGACAGATGGCGGAGGTATCAACTCTTTCAATCCTTATACGGAGAAATTCACTTATTACTCTTCTACATGGAAGAACAAAATAACTTCCATTTGCGGCTTTTCTTCGGGAAAACTATTAATATCTGTGTGGGCTCAGGGAGTGTTTGTCTTTGATCCGGAAACCGGCGAGAAAAGCCCTTTTACGATTGTTGACAGAGAAACGACAGAGAGGCTTAACAACCGGGCGAAGATAATCAATCTCTACCAGAATTCTCCTAACACAGTGTTGCTGCTCAGAGACCAGATTTATCAATATCATCTGAAGGAAAAGCGGTTTGATATCATCGATAGGGAAAGAGAGGATGGCTCTATCGGTGCTATGGTACCGGTAGCCCAAAAGAGCGATAAGACTTATCTGAATGATCTCAGGTATATTTATGAATTGGATCATTCAACCAATAAGTTGAGTAAACTGTTTAAAAGCAGGGGAGATACCGTTATTCATTCTGTCGCTCAAGATGAACATGGCAATTTCTGGATAGGGAATAACTATGGATTAAGCTATTATGATGTTGTTTCCAAGACACAGAAACGCATCTCTACCGTCTTGTTTACAACTGTTTCCCTGTTAGCTTATGATAGTCAGGGCAGATTGTGGATAGGAGCTAATAATATGCTTTTTGTCTGGCTTACAAAAGAAAAGAAGTTCATTCTTTGGGGAGAATCGGATGGAGCGTTGTCTAACGAGTATCTTTCTACTTCCCGTTTGTCCAGTGAACAAGGGGACATCTATATGGGAGGGGTAAAAGGATTGTTGCGTATCAACTGCGAATTGCCTTTTACTACATCCGAACTGCCCCAACTGCAATTATCTGATATTGCTGTGAATGGAGAATCCGCTAATGATAAGTTAAGCGGTAATCCGGCAGGTATTTCCGTGCCTTGGAATAGCAATATAAAAATCGGTATAATGTCGAGGGAGAAAGATATTTTCCGGAAAAAGCTCTATCGTTACCAGATACTGGGACTGAAGGAGGAGTATATCGAATCATATAATCCTGAACTGACATTGCATTCGCTTCCTTCGGGGAATTATGATATTCTTGCATCGTGCACAAACAAAGACGGTAGCTGGACTTCTGGCTATCAGGTGTTGGCATTAACTGTCCTGTCGCCGTGGTATCGGACGTGGTGGTTCATCTGGTGCTGTATACTTCTTGTGCTAGGAGGAACCTTCATGGTATTCTGGATCATATTAAAACGGAAGAAGGAAAAGCTGAAATGGGCAATGAAGGAACATGAAAAACAGATGTATGAAGAGAAAGTGCATTTCCTGATTAATATTAGTCATGAGCTGCGTACACCGCTGACGCTGATTCATGCTCCGCTAAACCAGATATTGAAATCGCTTTCGTCTTCAAATACTTATTATCTGCCTTTAAAAGCAATCTATCGTCAGTCGCAGCGTATGAAAGACCTTATCAATATGGTACTTGAAGTACGTAAGATGGAGGTCAGTGAAAGCAAATTGCAGATACAGCCTTATCTCCTTAACGAGTGGATAAAAGATATTTCGCAAGATTTCGACAGTGAGGCAAACGGGAAGGGCGTATCTATCTGTTATGAGTTAGATGCCCGTATTGAAAAGGTATATTATGATAAAAGTAAGTGTGAGATTGTTTTCAATAATCTGATGATTAATGCATTGAAGCATAGTCCGTCGGATAGTAAGGTTACGATTGTCACAGAGTTGCTTCCGGATACTGAAAGAGTGCGAATCTCGATAGTTGATCAAGGTTGCGGATTGCAGAATGTAGATATGGGCAAGCTCTTTACCCGCTTCTACCAAGGGACGGGGGAACAAACCGGAACCGGTATCGGGCTTTCTTATTCCAAAATCCTGGTAGAACTGCATGGGGGCTCAATTGGTGCACGAAATAACCTCGAACACGGAGCTACCTTCTTCTTCGAACTGCCTTTGAAGCAGAATGAGAAAGAAATAGTCCGTCTGCCTCAGAATTATCTGAATGAATTGATGCTTAATGATAGCAGCTTTATTTCTTCTGATGCTGAAAACTTTGATACTACGCCCTATGTTGCACTGGTGGTAGATGATAATCAGGATATGGTTCATTTCCTGGCTAAATCATTGAAGAGCTATTTTAAACATATTTACGTTGCTTCGGATGGTAAAGAGGCTCTTCAACTGGCCGGGAATCATAATCCGGATATTATTATCAGTGACGTAATGATGCCTCGTATGAATGGTTATGAATTATGTAAATCCATTAAAGAGGATATAACGGTGAGCCATATTGCGATTATTTTACTTACTGCGAGAGATGACAAACAAAGTTTGCTGAACGGTTATAAGAATGGGGCGGATGGCTATATAACGAAACCTTTTGAGATAGATATGCTTATGGCACTTGTCCGTAACCGATTGAAAAGCAGGGAGTATTCCAAGAAAAAATATATGAGTCTGGGGCCTGTCCCGACACCGGAAGAGACGACTTTCAGCCAGGCTGACGAAACTTTCTTACTCCGGCTGAACAAGATTGTTATGGAGAATCTGGATAATCCGGACTTGAATACTCCATTCTTGTGCCAGACAATCGGTATGGGAAGAACCTCACTTTATAATAAATTGAAGACTCTTACCGGTATGGGAAGTAATGATTATATCAATAAGCTCCGAATGGAAAAAGCGATATCGTTCCTTATTAACAATGATATGAGTATCACAGAAGTTGCGGAGAAGGTGGGATTTAGTAACTCACGTTATTTTAGTACTGTGTTTAAACAATATACCCAAGAAACTCCAACAGAATATAAGCAAAAGATTATCCGGGAAAGAAAGGGACAGTAGTTCGTTTGCCTCAGTGGAAGTGTAATTCAAACTCTGTCTGGTTTCTATTTTGTTTTAAATCTCAGCAAATATAATTTTTTTCTTTGTGTTTGAAAAGTAAAAAAGGATTATATCGTTAATGGCATCATTGTGACGCCTCAAAGGAGTCAGACGGTGAACAGTTTATGAATGGATCTGTTTAACTTGCGCTCGCGTGTCTAAAACGCACTGTAATCATTCATCTTTAAATGATATTGTGACCGGAAATTTGTATCTTAGCGCCATGTTGGGTTGCTAATCCGAACCATATATGTTTGTATAATACTTCTAAAATAAAAAATGATGTTTCAGAAACTTGTAGCTATAGAACCGGTCAGCTTGGTTCCGGCGGCCGAAAAAGCGTTGTATTCATTTGCAGATCAGGTGGTGATGTATCCTGATATACCTGCGAATGATGATGAAATAATTGTCCGTATCGGAGGTGCTGATGCGGTGCTTTTGAGTTATACCTCCCGTATCAACCGATATGTACTCGAATGTTGTCCGAATGTGAAATACATTGGAATGTGTTGTTCACTCTATTCTCCCGAAAGTGCCAATGTCGATATTCGTTATGCCAATGAACGAGGTATCACGGTAACAGGTATCCGGGATTATGGTGACGAGGGAGTGGTGGAATATGTAGTCAGTGAGTTGGTGCGCTGTTTGCACGGCTTTGGACAGGAACCGTGGGAAGAATTGCCTCGTGAGATCACCGGATTGAAAGTCGGAATAATCGGATTGGGTAAGTCTGGCGGCATGATAGCGGACGCCTTGAAGTTTTTTGGTGCTGATATTTCATATTATGCCCGCAGTGAGAAAGAAGCGGCTACTGCCAAAGGATATCGTTTTCTGCCATTGAGGGAACTCCTTTCAGAGAGTGAAGTCATTTGCTGCTGTCTTAATAAAAATACGGTTTTACTGCATGAAGAGGAATTTAAGCAGATGGGTAACCGGAAGATTTTATTCAATACCGGTTTATCACCGGCATGGGATGAGACTGCTTTTACTGAATGGCTGGAAGGTGACAACCTTTGCTTTTGTGACACGATAGGCGCATTGGGGGATGAGCAACTTCTCAATCATCCGCATGTACGTTGTATGCAGGTGTCTACTGGCCGCACGCGTCAGGCGTTTGACCGCCTGAGCGCAAAAGTACTGGCCAATCTGTCAGAATACAATGGGTGAAGCGATATTAATCAGGGTGCTCACTACTGACCACCCTGCAATATCCGATGTAGCACTATAAATGTCTACCACGGCATGCACCTGGTCATTTTTGATTTCTACTCTTTGCGTATCTCCTACAAATCCGGGAGTAGACTGTATGGATACCTGCATGTTCTCCGGACCGACAGAAGCCCGTGAGGCGGCAACTGTAACATTCACTTTCGTTGGAAAGAGGTGAATAGCTTCCGCAGCACTACCGGAGAAAACGGTACGCTGCTCCGTTTGCAAAGAATCATCATAAACGGGTGTCCCTTTGAGCGCATTAGGACCTTTTTCATTGAAGAAGCGAGCCGTTGTATTTCCCATCAGTGAGGCGGTTCTTAAAACATCGAATCCACCGGTAGCTCCGGATGCGATATAGACCCGTGTGCCATTTGCCTTGGCGGTTTCTGTCACTTCCCGATAGAATGCTTCATCTGCCAAAGCACCGATAGACAAAGTAACGACAGACGTTCCGTTTCTCAATGCCGGCAAAGCCAATTCCCGCATAGCGGCAGGAGAGGCTGATTCTACCAGATAATCAGGCTTTAAAGCCAATAACTCTTCCAATGTGGCGCAAGCAATGCAAGGCTTGCCATGTTGCTGCATTTTATTTACGATGTGTGCTGCTTTTGATGCCGTACGCGAATAGACACCTACCAGATAATAATCTGGTAATAAACCTTTGACAACTGCATCCGCAACGATTTCTGCAAGTCGTCCACATCCTACAATGACTAATCTTTTCATGCAACAAAGATAATACTTTTATTGGTAAGAGTTTTGGTTGGTAATATTGTATTTATCGTTAGAGATGTATTCGGGGATGGAATTGTATGATAGAGTAAAGCTGGTTTTTATTAATGGTAATGTAATATATACTCTATCTAGCTTTTATAATAGACTGTTTGTTTCTTTAATTTATGAGCCATTTATAGTAGGATTACGAAGATTTTCTCTACATTTGTCTGGCTAATCTCTGTTATCTTATACTTATAAAAGTCTATCCGCCCCATGAAAAAGAACTGTCTGTTTTGCTTTTTACTCTTCTTTTCTTGTCATTCGGCTTTTGCTGATGAACGCTTGGACTCACTGTTAAACGTACTTGATAAAACGATTAAGGAAGCTGATACTTATGTACAGATAAAAGAAAGTAAACTCCATGAGTTGAAAAAAGAAGCCCGAAAGGCGGCTCCTTTTTCTATTGAACGCTATCATTTAAATAATGATATCTATCTTGAATATAAAGCATACAGTTCTGATTCCGCACTCCATTATCTGAATGAAAACTTGTTGCTGGCAAGACAGTTGAATGATAAAGAGAGAGAACTTAAAATTCAATTGGAGTTATCTTATTTGTTATCTTCTATCGGGATGTATATGGAAGCGGCGGACATATTAAATTCCATCGATCGCCAGACCCTTCCAACATCTCTTTTGGGATATTATTATACATGTTATGAACATGTATATTCTGAAGCGGGAGCCGCACAACCACGATATAAAATGTTTGCTTCCCGCTATGTAAAGTTGAGTCATGTATATCGGGACTCTATGGAGGTTACTTTAGATTCGTCTTCGGCTACTTACCTGTGGCTGCGTGAGACACAGCTAAGAGAGGCCGGAAAATATGATGAGGCTATGGAATTCAGTGACCGCCGACTCGCAGAAGCTTCTTTTGGCACTCCCCAATATGCATTGGTGGCTTATCAACGTTTCCGTCTTTTTGAGAGCATGGGCAAGAAAGACGAACACTTATATTATTTAGTACTTTCAGCTATATCAGATGTACGTTCCGCCATTAAAGAACAATCTTCTTTGATGGTACTGGCACAAGAACTGCATGGCAAAGGAGATTTGAAACGTGCCTATGACTATATCAATTTCTCATGGGAGATATCACAATTTTATAAAACGAGGTTGCGGAGTTGGATGAATATCACTCCGCTTTCCATGATTAATGGGAATTATCAGGATATTATCAAGCAACAGAATCGGGAACTGCTGATTTATATTACGTGTGTAGCCTTGTTGGCACTACTGTTGGTGGTAGCGTTAATCTATATTTACCGTCAGATGAAAGCCCTTTCCATCGCCAAAAAAGGATTGCAGGAAGTAAACGAACGGTTATTCTCTTTGAATGAAGAACTCGAAGAAGTGAACCGCCATCTTCGTTCCACCAATCTGGAACTTTCAGAGTCCAATCTCATTAAAGAAGCCTATATCGCCCGTTTCTTTAAATTGTGTTCTGTATATGTAGACCGTTTGCAAGCATACAGAAAGTTGGTAAACAAGAAACTGCAACGTGGGCAAGTGGCAGAATTGTTGAAAATGACACATCTTAGCAATGATATTGTAACCGTTGAAGTGCAAGAATTGTATGCGAACTTTGATTCCGCTTTCTTGCATCTCTTCCCTAACTTTGTGGAATCGCTTAACGAATTATTGTTGCCCGAAGAACAGATTGTTTTGAAACCAGATGAATTACTGAATACCGAATTGCGTATTTTTGCTTTGATACGTTTGGGAATAAAAGACAGTTCGCAGATTGCAGAGCTTCTGCATTACTCGGTAAATACGATCTATAATTATCGTTCAAGAGTGAAGACCAAAGCACGTGTTTCACGAGATGATTTTGAAGATTTGGTGGCAAAAATCCGTTAATAAAATCTGTGCCGAATCTACCTTTTAATGTGAGCTTGTTAAGTATTAATATGTTTATTATCAGATAGTTATTTCTTTGAGTGGATTATGCATTTCCACTTATATTCCCTTTGCTATTTTTTATCGGGGCATTTCCCTCTATTTTTGTCATAACCGAACGGAATGAACTGATTCCGCTTTCGGGAGTTCTTTTTTTATTAACCTTTATAGAAATACAAATGAAAAATGAATTACTGCATTTTTTTGTTCCGGAAAAAGGAAGAACAAAACGCCGGCCTATAAGCTGGATCTGCTGTTGGGCTATTCTATTGGGGATAGTTTGCAACGCTTGCTCTGACGATGATCCTGTGAAAAAGAATCCTTACCTGCAAGTAAGTACTCGTGCCATGCTGAAAGAGGTGGTAGAGGTCAAATTCAACAACATTGATGGAAATACCGATATTACTGTCGATTTTGGTGACGGGACGGTCAAGGAGGGGAAAGCTGCCACCCCTATCACTTATGCCTATACTCAGAGTGGTGACTACACGCTACACGTTACGGCAGGTCAGTATGAGGTGCAGAAGAGAATCCGTATCTATAATCTATTGGCGTTGACGGAGGCGATGAAGCAATTCAGAGAGCCGGATAACAAAAAAGTATGGGTCATGACACACCGGGCACATACGTCCGACAGGACAGTTCCCGAAAATTCAGTCTCTTCCGTAGAGGATGCCATTGATTCTGGAGCTGAAGTGATCGAGTGTGATACTCATGTGACAAGTGACGGAGTAGTAGTGGTTTGCCATGACCAGACGATCAATGCTACAACGAATGGCACAGGTGACATCACGAAAATGACCTATGCGGAAATACAGAAGTATAATTTGAAGGACCGGAACGGTCGGGTGACTGATGAAAAGATGCCTACTCTGGAAGAGTTTCTGAAAGCAGGACGTGGTAGAATCTATTACAATCTCGACTACTCTCCGCGTACAGCAACTTCGCAACAAGTGGTGGATATCGTGATGAAACTGGATATGATGGAATCTGTATTTTTCTATTGTAACAGTGCGCAGAAGGCGGAAGAAGTATTGGGTATTACTCCCAAGGCACATGTGTATACATGGACAGGAAGTCATAAACCGATGATAGGATTACCGGGCAACTACTTCGTGCAATACAGCTACCTGACGAATGGGAAAAGCACTCCTTTGGGAAGTTCAATCAATGATGGAATGCTTGCTACGGTGAATATGCTTCCTGCCAGTGGCAGTAGTGTGTCCGAATGGACGTTGAACGAGACTTATCTGGATGAACTCTTGCAAATCTATCCGATGGTATGTATGATACAGACGGATTTACCGGACTTGTTGATTCCGGCATTACAGGCAAGAGGGCTTCGTTAACTTTATCATCTAATATAAAAATCATCTATTTATGAGAAATATTTATTGTAGAACGTGTACCTGTCTGTTAGGTATAGTGCTGATGCTGTTTTCCGGCATCCAGGCAAGAGGAGCTTCTTGGGAAGTGCAGCAGGAACGTAAAATATCCGGTACGGTGATCGATGAAAAGGGGGAACCTGTCATCGGAGCTTCGGTGGTGGTTGTAGAGACAAAGCAAGGTAGCATCACCAATATGGACGGTAAATTCCAGGTGAGTGCTCCGCAGAACGGACATTTAAAAATCTCTTATATCGGTTATGAAACACAAGAAGTGGCTATCAAGGACCGGCAATTACTAAAAATTGTGTTGAAAGAAGAATCCACTGCTTTGAATGAAGTGGTAGTGGTGGGTTATGGTACGATGAAACGGAAAGAAATGACTTCGGCTATTTCGCATGTCGGTGCGAAAGACCTGAATCAAATATCCAGTCTCGATGCTTCCATGTTGTTGCAGGGAAAGGTATCCAGTGTCTCTGTTTCCAATACGGCTTTGGCCGATCCGAATAGTACGGGAAGTATTCAGATTCGTGGTATATCATCACGTAATGCCGGGCTGGGTCCGTTGATTGTTGTAGATGGAGTGCCGGGAGGTGATATGACGAATATTAATCCTGCGGATATTGAATCTATCGATGTATTGAAAGATGGTGCCGCTTCTGCTATTTATGGTACACGGGGTAGTAACGGTGTTATTCTTGTTAATCTGAAAAAGGGAACCCGTGACGGGGAAGTGCATACTACTTACAGTGCTGCCGTCACTTTCAATAAAGCAAAGAAAGAGCTGGACATTATGAATGCGGAGGAATATCGTGCTTATCGTACGGTGTCTAATCCACTTTCTGATATGGGAGCCAGTACAGACTGGTTTGATGCCGTTACCCGTTTGGGAGTGACACATATGCACACGTTAACCTTCTCCGGAGGTAATGCGAGGACCAATTATCGCGTAACAGCCGATTACCGTAAAGCGCAGGGAATCGACTTGCGTTCCGACCGTCGGGAATATGGTGCACGTGCCACCATCAGCCATACAACGAAAGATGGCTTGTTTACGTTCGCAGCCAATATGACTCCCCGTGTCATCGACCGGAACAAGTCAGCCAGTGTGTATGGCAGCGTTATTAAGAATAATCCGACGATGCCGGTTTATGATCCCGAATCAGCTAATGGGTACTATCGTTTTCCGTCCGGAGGAGATAGTTCGAATATTGTTGAGCAATTGAATGAGGAAGAAAATGGTACGGAGATTAAATTGTTGGAATGGAATGCTACTGCTGCCGTTAATTTGCTGCCATTGTTTAATCCTGCAAACCCGAATATGGTCTTGAAATCGCAGGTTACTGTTTCACAGTATCAGGTGGATAAGTTCAACGGATGGTTCATACCATCTACTTACGGTCCTAATGTGAATTCGGGCGTTGCCGGAAAAGCGAGCCGAGACTTTGATAAAAACACCAATAACAATCTGGAATGGGTGACCAACTTCTCTACACGTATGAAGGATCACCAAATCCGTGCAATGGTGGGTTATAGTTATAATTACGGTGTAAGTTCGGGTATGGGAGCCGAAAACTGGGATTTCTCTTCCGACGGCTTGACGTATAATAATCTGGGCTCCGGTCTGGAAGCAGCCAAAGAGGGAAAGACCATGATGAGTTCTTATAAGAATGACCATAAACTAATCAGTTTCTTCGGACGTGTTAATTATGACTGGAAAGAGCGCTATCTGTTTACTTTCTCTTTACGTCACGAGGGCTCTTCCCGCTTCGGTGAGAATCATAAATGGGGTAATTTCCCGGCTGTATCTGTCGGTTGGCGTATCTCGGATGAAAAATTTATGAAAGGATTTTCATGGATTGATGACTTGAAAGTGCGTTATGACTATGGTGTAACCGGTAATCAGGAAATTGGTAACTACCAGTCTTTGGCTACTTATAAGGCTTATGGCTGGTATCAGTATGGCGGTAACAACTTCCATGTATGGGGGCCGAGTAAGAATGTCAATTCGGAACTTCGTTGGGAGAAGGGACACAACCAGAACATCGGTTTGGACTTCTCGCTCCTCAAACACAAGGTGACCGGTTCATTTAACTATTTTCACCGTAAGCAAAGCGACTTACTCGGTAGCTATTCCGTATCGGTTCCACCTAATTTGTTCTCTACAATCTATGCCAATGTAGGTACATTGCGCAATACCGGTTTCGAGCTTGATATAACAGTCAATGCTGTCCGGACAAAAGACTTCACTTATAGTTTCACATTAGTGGGCGCTACTAATAATAACAAGTTTGTCAGCTTCTCCAATGATGTGTACAAGGGACAGAAATATTACTCCACCTGTAGCATGGCAAACCCCAATAATCCGGGATATTTGCAGCGGATTGAAGAGGGAGAGCGTATCGGTAACTACTTCACATACCGTTATGCGGGAGTGGATAAAAAGGGTGACTGGTTGATTTATGACAAGAAGGGAAATGTAATCCCTGTATCCCAAGGTACGGAAGAAGACAAAGCAGTAACCGGAAACGGTTTGCCGAAATTCACCGGTTCTATGACGCACAACTTCACTTACAAGAACTTCGATTTGACTGTTGCTCTCCGTGGTGCTGCCGGATTTGACATCTTTAACGTGCACGATTTCTATTTCGGATTACAGAGTATGAGTACCAATCAGTTGACCACCGCTTATTCGAAGAATGCCCATATCACAACAGGTAAGAATGTGATTACCGACTATTTCATCGAACCGGGTGATTACCTGAAGATAGACAACATTACTTTAGGATATACGATGAACCTGAATAAGAAGTACATCGAAAAGATACGCCTGTTCGGTACAGCTAACAATCTTTATACGTTTACGAAATTTACGGGTGTAGATCCTTCTACATACGAAGTGAATGGACTGACACCGGGTACTTTCGGAGGAGGATACAACTATTATCCATCTGCTTTCCAGTTTATTTTAGGTTTACAAGTAAGTTTTTAAAAGAAAAACAATTATGAAAATAACAAGATATATTATAGGATTGGGTATGATGGCAGGTACAGTGCTGGGGTTACCGTCTTGTACTGATCTGTCGGAAACGGTGTATGACCAGGTGATGTCCAAGAACTATTATAATACGAAACAGGATGTTATCAATGCTGTATTCCGTCCTTTTGAACACATGTACTGCTGCATCTGGATACGTCATGAGAATGAAGAACTACCGGCAGACCAACTGATTACTCCTACTCGTGGTACTTGGTGGTACGATGGAGGACTGTGGGAAATGTATCATCGTCATCAATATGATGATATCAATCAGGGGGACTGGTTGAGTGAATGGGACAACTTTTATGTAGGCATTGGTCAATGCAATATGGTATTGGATGACTTGGCACAGTTGAACCCGTCTAATTTTGGTTTAAGCGACAGTGAATTTGAAAGTTTTAAAGCACAGCTGCGTTGTATGCGTGCCTGGGGTTATCTCCGTCTGTTGAATACACATCGCAACTGCATTTTAACGACCACGTCGGATCAGGCAGTGAACGAACTACCGGAAAACCGGAAACAAGTTTCTCCGCAGGTGATGTTCGATTTCATCGAAAGTGAATTGAAAGACTACTGTCTGACAGCTTTACCCTCCAAGAGTGGACAATCCGGCAATGGCAGCCAGCAGGGACAGTTTACCAAAGCTGCTGCGGCATCTTTATTGGTACGTCTCTATCTGAATGCAGAAGTATGGATCGGCCAGGCCAAATGGCAGGAATGTATCGATATGTGTAAACGTATCACTGGGGGAGAGTTCGGATATTATGCAATTGCTGATAATTGGTATGCACCTTTCGATTGGAATAATGAAATGTGTAATGAGGTAATCTTTGGTTTCCCCGGTTCTTATGGACTGACCAGCTGGCATCTGCAAAATGACAGAAGAACGGTTTACGGCCGTGGTTTGCCTTATGGCAGTGCGTATTACCTGAAGATAGAAGGAAATGGCGAACGGAATCCGAAATATGCACTTTCACCGAGCTATGACAACCAGCAACCACGCGAACTGTTTGACTATGGTTTGGGAATGGTTACGCGGAAGTTTGCTAAATATCAGGGAGATATACGATATAAACAATATGTGAACACGGGTAATAACATACGTGAAGGTATGTTCTTTCTTGAAGGTAAGATTGCCAACTCCGCTGTCAGTGGAGGATATGCCAAGAACCCGGATAATCAGTATGTGATTTATTTGCGTGACCAGGTCGGACGATTTGAGGGAAATGCAGAATCAGGCTATATCTCCAATCCGGCTTATAAGGAATCCAAGTTGGGCAATGGTGACTTCAACTCCGGGCTTTACTGTGTGAAGTATCCTTTCTATCCATTTACCGGAGGTTATTATATCGAGTCTGACTACACGGAGATTCGTTTGGCCGAGATTATTTATTCGCAGGCTGAATGTCTTCTCCGTCTCGGACAGGCGGGTGAGGCTGGCAAGTTGCTGAACAGCGTACGTAAACGCAACTATGAAAACTTTACAGCGAATATCGCTTATCAGCCGGAAGGTAACGTTGTGCTCGATCTGAAAGAAATGTTGGATGAGTGGGGACGGGAATTTCTGGCGGAAAGTCGTCGGCGTACAGATCTGATCCGCTTTGACAGGTATCAGGAAGCATGGTGGGATAAACCACGGGATGCAGACGACCATTATGAGTTGTTCCCCTTGTCGCAGACGCAACTGGAACAGAATGAATATCTGAAACAGAATCCCGGTTATCCGGATATTTCCCGGTGAAATCGGTGAATTTGCGATTATTCTTATCTAATGTACAAGTTAAAAAAGAAAGAAAATGAAAAATAGATTATTCATAATATCGAAGCTATGTATGCTGGCTTTCATGATTCTGTTGGCACAGGGATGCCAGGAAGATTATGAGATGATAGATCCGCCTATAATGACGGATTACGATGACGATCTGGACGAAGAAGTGATTATGCAGAAAGGATTGGAGAGTTACTTTGTGACTCAATTCGGTGAAGGTGAGATGGATGGCAGTTCTTGGGAACAGGCGCTGGATGCGGCTGGCTTCCGTAAGTTGTTGAGCGGTTCAATCGATCTCTCCAAGAGTACGATTTATATGAGTCAGGGGAAATATATAATGTCCGAAGAGAGTGGGCTTGGTGTAATCGTCCGCAAGGATGTCAAAGCGATTAAGGGCGGATATAGCCAGTTTAGTGAAGGAACGGATGTTTCGGCACGTGATATAGATGCGTATGTGACAGTCATCAGTGGTGATGTGAACGGAAATAAGCAGGCGGATGCCGGTGATTGTGGTTTGTTGCTTGTCAAGAAAGGGCATATAGCTATTGAAGGGGTTACTTTTCAATATGGGTATGTGTCTGAAGCGGATGCGAGTACTACCGAATGTGGTAGTGGCATTTACGTGAGCGGCGGTGCCGGCGATACTTCTATTGAGTTGACCGATTGCGTGATTAGAGATTGTAAGTCGGGAGTAACGACTTCTGCCAAGCAGGGTGGCCCGGCTGTTTTTGTCTTGTCGGGACAGGTACGATTGAATAAGGTAAGCTTGTTGGACAATACGGCTGCAGGTCGTGGAGGAGCTGTTCGTTGTAGTAGCAAGACGGCAGTGGTATTTATGAATGGCTGTCTGCTGAAAGGTAATTCTCATAACGGTTCGTGGGGAAATGGTATTCAGATGTCGGAAGGACATATTTGTATAAACAATACCACGCTGATAGAGAATATGGGGACGGGTGCCGCTTTGAACGGAGGAGGTAGTATACTGCTGACTAATAACACAATCATTGGAAATGCGAATGATAGTCATGGGGCTGTACGCTGTGAGACGGGAGTTGGCGGTGATACGAAGTTTATTAATAATCTGTTGATTTCTGAAAATCCTTCGGCTCCGAGTTTTAATCTGAATGGTAGTAACTTTGAGGCTTTCTCGAAGGGATATAATGTGTATCAGCGTGTGACGGGAATAACGATGAGTGCGTCCGATACGGCTTATCCTAATCAGGTGAACGGTGCGCTGAATGAGGAGGGAGTGTATGTGTGGGATCTTAATCAGATTGGTTCGGTAAAAGGATATGCTACCAGGCAGGCGGTGATAGAAGTTGCGAAAAGCTTTAACCCGGTGGCTTCGCCTATTACTAATTTGGGAGAAGTGTTTGTGGAATGGATCGGTGAAGATGCTTTCGGAATAGACCAGCGGGGAGTGACTCGTAATGCCAATAAGATGCAGGCCGGTGCTTATGATGCTGTTCTGGCCAATTAAACTCTAAAACGACTGTAACATGAAGAAGATATTTTATATAATAGCCTTGGGCGTCGGACTAGCCGGATGCTCAAATAATGAGGATGAATTACTGTCAACGGGTAGTTTCCCCGAAGACCATGTAATCCGTATCATTACAGAAGTAAATGAACCCTTGTCGCGTGCAGGGTACGATGCGACTAATTTGGAACGTTTCGGATTGATGATCCGGAACAGCGAGAATGCTGCTTATAACTATCATAAGCAAATGGTTGGTTCCGGAAGTGCCTGGAGTACGTCCGACGGTCAGCAGATGCTTTGGGATGCGGAAAGAACGCCGGTGACGATGATAGCGTATGCGCCTTATATGAGTGAAGCCGCTCCGGATGCTTCTTTGGCAGTCAATGCTCTTACCAATCAGGCTACTGAGGAGAATGTGAAGTCCTCCGATTTTTTGTTGATGAAAGCAACAGTCGATCCGGAGCAGGATTTAACTGCGGATGGAAAGCTGAAAATCTCTTTGAGTCATGCCATGAGCAAGCTGATTATAAAAATCACAGTCAATGGAACGACAGATGCTGCGATGAATAAGTTAGGGGATATGTCTATCAATGGGGCTGTTGTTAATGGCATTTGTGATTTGTCGGCAACGGTTCCGATGGTTGTTCCTGCGCCAGATGCCGTGGTGGCTACTGTGGCTCCCTATAAAGGGACGGAATCTTGCGAATGTATTCTGCCTCCACAAAAAATAGCAGAGGGCTTCTCTGTGAACTTCAGCTATGACGGGAAACTGTATATCTGGACTGCAAAGGAAGCCATTGAATTGGAAAAAGGAGTGGAACATACCTTGACTCTCAATGTAAACACAACTGTCCGATTGGCTAGTAAGATGGCCAGAAATTGGGCAACCGGACAACTTGTCGACCGGAACTAAAGAAGGAGGAGATATAAACTATGAAGATTACAAAACTGATATTGGCTGCCTATTTGTTGATGGGTATGGCGGCTTGTGATACAGATAAGGATATAGCTGTGTACAGTGAAGATTCCGGTGCTATTCAGATTGAAGCTGTAATTAATACCGTCTTTACACGTAGTAATCCCGATGCAACGGGAGATCTGCAGAAACAATTTAATGAGGGTGATGAAATTCAGTTAAGTTGTGAGGATGGATATCTGAATTATGTACTTTCGGAAGGAAAATGGGTGCCGACCGATAATTATTATTTAAGATGGGGGGAGGAACCGGTAACTTATTCGGCTTTTTATCCGGTAGTGAACGGAGCCAGTACGGCTAATTTTACGCTTCCCACAAACCAGCAACGTTTGGAAAACCTGGCTATGGCTGATTATATGACTTGTACCGTAGAGAATGCAACGGACGATGGTTCCCGTATTCTCCGTCTGGGTATGAACCGGAAAATGGCAAAAGTGATTATGACGCTTGCAGATGTAGGCGGACAAGCTAAGGTTCAGGGAGTAAAGATTGGTTCCTATCAGGGATATACAAACGGGGAAGTGGTATCGGGTACTTCTTTAATATCCCCTTTCATTACAGTTCCCGAAGGTGGTAAGGCAGGACAGGATGGTTGTATGTATACTGCCATTGTGGCTCCCGGAAAAGCCGGGACAACTGCTACCTTTGTCTCCTTAAACTATTTGGGCGAAGATATGGTGTTGCCCGGTATACCGGAACTGAAACCCGGAAAGTGTTATGAATTCACATTAAAAGTGGAAGGCTCGATCATAACTATCAGTGAACCGATTGTTTCTCCGTGGGATAGCGGTACTTTGCCGGGCGGAGATGCGGAAGAACTGCAACTGGCGGCTTACTATGTGAAAGAGCAACCTGCCGGAAATGCAACCGGTATGGATTGGGATAATGCAATGGGAGTAGATGCGTTACGCAACTTGTTGCAAACGAATAGTAACAGTGAAATTTCCAATGCTAATGCAGCCAAACTGGATGGTAAAAAGATTTATGTAGCTGCGGGCTCTTATGAGATTGCGAAAGAAAACTCCGGAGTGAAGATAGAATATAGCGGTTATAGTAAGCAAGTGGAAATAACGATTGAAGGCGGATATAATCCTTTAAGTACGGGAACGGATTTAACGAAACGTGACGTTGCTAAATATACGACTGCTTTCGTCAGAAATACGGGTAGTAATGCATCTGCTACAAATGACGGAATGTTTTGCCTTGGAAATCAAATAAATATAACTTTCAAAGATTGTGTTTTTGATGGACAATATAAGCAAGGTGATAAAGGAAATGTGAATGGATTCTATGTAGCGGCAGGTCAATCGGGCAATGCTATTCTGCAACTGAAAAATTGTGTCGTGAAAAACTTTAATCGTGAAAGTGCTTCAGATGCTGGTCCAGCTATTAAAATAGCCAAAGGAAATGTTTTCTTGGAGCATGTAGAACTTGTGAATAATAGAGGTGCTAATCGAGGAGGAGCCATTTTGGTAGGTAATAATAATGCTCCTTCATTATTCATGAATAATTGTTTGTTGCATGAGAATTATGCACCAGCAGCTTGGGGAACCGCTATACATGCCGGAAACGGGTATGTTTGTATGAATAATACGACTGTACTTGGTACGACAGGCACAAGTAATAATAGTGTTACTGTCAACGGAGATGCTTACTTTATGCTTGCTAATACTACGATTGTCGGCAATTCAGGAAATCCGAATGGTGTTTTCCGTGCAGGGAAAAATGCTTCTCTTGTGGTCAACTCTTTATTTGCCAAAGGAGCCGGAAATAGAACTATTTATGCAGGTAATATCACTTCCGGTGGATACAATGTATATCAGGCGGCAGATGCCGGTTGGGGAGCAGTTGCTACGGATACGGATTATTCATCTCAAACTCTTCCTATTGCTACTTTAACGGATGGCGTTTATCAATGGACTGTGACCAGTGTTATTGATGAATTTGCAACCAGGCAGGCTGTGATAAATGCAGTGAAATCCTTTGATGCAACTGTGGGGCAGCAATTTGTAGACTGGGTTGGTGAAGCCGGCTTTGGAGTGGACCAGCGTGGAGCAACCCGTAATGTCAACAAGATGCAGGCTGGTGCTTATGATGCAGGATTGTAACTGTGACCAAAATATAGTAGATATTGAATTAAGTAAGAAGATTAAATAACAAATGAAAGATATGAAGAAAAGCAAGTTTATAGTGCTTTTGTTGCTGTTCTGTTTGCAGTCAGGTTTCCTGACTGCACAACGGGCGGAGCTCATTCGCAAAGATGTATTGAATCCGCACTTGGATAAGGTTTTAGTGGTGGCGCATCGCGGAAATTGGAGTATTGCTCCCGAAAACTCTTTGGCGGCTATCGATAGTGCTATTCAGATGAAGGTGGATATTGTAGAGATAGATATCCGTAAGACGAAAGACGGCGAGCTGGTTCTCATGCATGACGATACGGTAGATCGCACTACCAATGGTACAGGAAAAGTAAAAGATAAAACGTTGGCTGAAATAAAGCAACTCCGATTGAAGGATAAGGATGGCCAGTTAACGGAACATACTGTTCCTACTTTGGAAGAAGCATTGTTGGCAGCCAAAGGTAAGATTATGGTTAATCTGGATAAGGCCTACAGCATTTTTGATGATGTATATATTATATTGAAGAAAACCGATACTGCTGATTTAGTTATAATGAAAGGTGCTCAACCGGTGGAGACGGTGAAGCGGGAGTTCGGTTCTTATCTGGATAAGGTGATTTATATGCCTGTCGTAACGATTGATGAGGAAAAATCAATGAAGGTTGTTGAAGATTATATGGAACAGTTGCATCCGGTTGCGTTTGAGCTTTGTTACAGAAATGCTTCTAGTCCGGTACCTGCCAAAATGGAGCGCAGGCTGGCAGGGAAAAGTCTGATCTGGTATAATACTTTGTGGGCTTCTCTGGCAGGCGGGCATGATGATGAGGCTGCAAAGAAAGACCCGGATGCTAGTTATGGGTATCTGATAAACAAGTTGGGAGCACGAATCCTTCAAACAGACAGTCCGGCTTTTATGCTCAATTATTTGAGAAGTAAAGGGTGGCATGACTAATCACTAAGACTACATTTATGAATGATATAAAATTTTCTTTATGGACAGTAGGGTGGCTGTACATCCTATTTTTTGCAGGCGGTTGTAAATCGACGAATGATTCGGGAGCTCCGGTTTCTTTAACTTGGGAAATGGGAAACTACGATGAAAAGGGTAAATATTATGAAAATTCATTTCTGCTGAAGAATATATCAGATACTCCTGTAGGAAAAGAATGGGAGATTTATTATTCGCAGTTTCCCCGTACTATCCGCCAAGATGCTTCGTCACCGGTTAGAGTGGAGCAGGTGAATGCAACCCTTTTTAAAATGTATCCGGGAGAGGGCTTTATCTCATTAGCTCCGGGAGATTCATTGAAAGTGATTTTCCAGTGTGATGGGGAAGTGCCAAAGAATTCGCATGCGCCCGAAGGAAGCTACTGGGTGAGCCAGTCGGGAGCATCGAAAGGTAAGCCACTTCCTGTAACATTGAATAACATACCATTACCTATGACGGAATGGCAAAGAACGATTGCCCGGAAAACGTACGAAACAAACCTTCGTTTGAACAATGCTATTACTCCGGAGTTTCGCTTGACGGATATAATACCTTCCATAAAAAAGGTGATTACTACCGGAGGTAATATCTTGTTAGAAAAACAACTAGCTTTGACTTTCCATGAGGATTTTGCCAATGAGGGAAAACTGCTAAAAGAGAAACTTTCCGGATGGTATGGTTTGGAAGTAGTGCCGGAAGCTCCGGTAACCATTACTCTGGATTACCTTTCTGACAAGAAGAAAGCAGTTAATGAGGAATATTATGAATTGAGTATCGACGGTCAGCAGATCAGGATTAGCGCTACTACTCCGCATGGTATTTTTAACGGAACGCAGACCCTGTTGGGGTTGCTGAAAGGACAGGAGAGTCCGTTTCGGTTGGAAGCAATGTCTATAAAGGATTATCCGGATTTATTATATCGGGGACAGATGTTGGATATTGCCCGGAATTATACAACGGTGGATCACTTGAAGAAACTGATTGATATTCTATCTTCTTACAAACTGAATGTGCTTCAGTTCCATTTCTCGGATGATGAAGGTTGGCGGCTGGAAATTCCGGGGTTGGAAGAACTGACTGCCATCGGATCACGACGGGGACATACTACCGATGAAAAAGATTGGTTGTATCCGGCTTATGATGGTGGATATGATCCGTGTGCCGCTACATCGGGAAATGGTTATTATACCCGGGAGGAATTCATTGATTTATTGCGATATGCAACCGAAAGACATGTGCAGGTCATTCCGGAAATAGAATCTCCCGGCCATGCGCGTGCGGCAATTGTAGCAATGAATGCGCGTTATCGGAAATACATCGATACAGACCCGGAGAAAGCGAAGGAATATCTTTTGAGTGACTTGCAGGATACTTCCCGATATGTTTCCGCACAGGCCTATACGGATAATGTTATGAATGTAGCCTTACCTTCCACTTTCCGTTTTATGGAGAAGGTGATTCAGGAAATTGTGAGCATGTATAAGGAAGCGGATGCGCCACTGACTACCATTCATTTAGGCGGTGATGAGGTGGCTAAAGGGGCATGGATGGGATCACCCTTATGCAGAACGCTCATGGAAGAACAGGGAATGGAAAAGGCACATGATTTGGCCGAATATTTCATTACCCGGGTGGTTGATTGTTTGCAACAGCATAATTTATCCTTTAATGGCTGGCAAGAAGTAGCTTTAGGGCATAAGAAAGATACTCATACTTATTTGGCTCAACACGCATCCGGTATCAATTCATGGAAGACTGTTCCCGAATGGAAAGAGGATGAAATTCCTTATCAGATAGCCAACAACGGTTATCCGGTTATTCTCTGCAATGTGAATAATTTCTATCTGGATTTGGCTTATGATGCTCATCCCGATGAACCGGGACATTTCTGGGGCGGATATGTGGATGAATCCAAAGCCTTTTCCATGCTTCCATTCGATGTCTATCGTTCTTCCCGTACGGATATGGCGGGAAATCCGGTTGAGATCAGTTCCGCAGGAAAAGGAAAAACGGCTTTGACCGCATCCGGCAGGAAACAGATAAAAGGCGTACAAGCCCAACTGTTTGCCGAAACAATTCGAGGATTTCAATGGGTAGAATATTATATGTTCCCTAAAGTGATGGGACTGGTAGAGCGTGGTTGGAATGCACATCCGGACTGGGAAACTCTTTCCGGAGCAGCAGAGCAACAGGCTTTTGACCGGGATCTGGCACTATTTTATGAGAAAATCAGTGTAAAGGAAATGCCTTATTGGAGCCGGATGGGGGTAAACTTCCGTTTACCGCATCCCGGACTCTTCGTGAGAGATGGACTTCTGTATGCGAATACTCCTATCGAAGGAGCACAGATATGTTATACGACGGATGGAACTGAACCGACGATTGATTCGACACTATGGGAGACCCCTGTAACGTGCCAGTCTGCTGTTGTAAAAGCAAAACTGTTTTATAGGGATAAGCAAAGTGTGACCAGCTGTTATTTACAGTAATTAGTGGAATAGTATAGCAGCCTTAGATACACAAGTTTTTTGTTTGTGTATCTAAGGCTGCTATGGATTTTATTCAGAAAGGCTTGGCTCATCAAGAAAGAGAAGTTCGAAATAAAAGAATGAAATGAACAATGTGAATGGATAACTGAGTGTTGGTCGGCTTATGATTGGTGATATAAATATAATAAATATTAATAAACTCATCCGCAACTAGGAAATATCCCCCATTTGAGAGTCTATATAAATAAAAGAATGAACTTATTTCTTATATCATAAATGAACATGAAATTCAAAGCAATGTTACTTGGCCTGTCTGTGATGGCTGCACTGCCTGCTTTTGCGCAGAAGCCGGTGTACTTGGACACAGGTAAGCCTATCGAAGAGCGAGTGAAAGATGCATTGAACCGGATGACCCTTGAAGAAAAGGTGAAGATGATTCATGCACAGTCTAAATTTAGTTCGGCAGGCGTTCCCCGCCTCGGAATTCCCGAAGTATGGGCTACTGATGGTCCTCACGGTATCCGTCCGGAAGTCTTATGGGATGAATGGGATCAGGCAGGATGGACAAACGATTCCTGTATTGCTTATCCGGCACTGACGTGCCTTGCTGCTACATGGAATCCCGAAATGTCTCATCTTTACGGGAAAAGTATCGGTGAAGAGGCGCGTTATCGCAAAAAAGACATTCTGTTGGGCCCCGGTGTGAATATCTACCGTACACCCTTGAACGGACGTAACTTCGAATATATGGGAGAAGACCCGTATCTGTCCGCCACTATGGTGGTTCCTTACATCAAAGGTGTACAAGAGAACGGGGTAGCTGCCTGTGTGAAGCATTATGCCTTGAATAATCAGGAGTTCAACCGTCATACCACCAATGTACAATTAAGTGATCGTGCTCTTTATGAAATATACCTGCCTGCTTTTAAAGCAGCTGTCCAGGAAGGTGGAACATGGTCGATTATGGGCTCTTACAATCTCTATCAGGGAGAGCACGCCTGTCACAACAAGCGCCTGCTTAAAGATATTCTTCGTGATGAATGGGGCTTTGATGGTGTTGTAGTGTCCGACTGGGGAGGTGTGCACAATACCGAGCAGGCGATTCACAATGGCATGGACCTCGAGTTTGGTTCATGGACGAACGGACTGTCTGCCGGAACGAGAAATGCCTATGATAATTATTTCCTTGCTTTCCCTTACCTGAAACTGATAAAAGAGGGTAAAGTAGGGACAAAGGAACTGGACGAAAAGGTTAGTAATGTCCTTCGTCTGATATTCCGTACTTCAATGGATCCGCACAAACCATTCGGCTCTTTAGGTTCTCCCGAGCACGGGCAAGCCGGACGTGAGATAGCTGAAGAAGGAATTGTATTGTTGCAAAATAATGGTAACGTACTGCCTATCGATTTGAATAAAGCTAAGAAAATAGCCGTTATCGGTGAAAATGCCATTAAGATGATGACTGTGGGCGGTGGTAGTTCTTCTTTGAAAGTGAAATATGAGATTTCTCCGTTGGATGGACTGAAAAGCCGTGTGGGTTCAAAAGCGGAAGTGGTATATGCCCGTGGATATGTAGGCGATCCGACAGGAGAGTATAACGGTGTGAAAACCGGTCAGGACTTGAAAGACAACCGTTCGGAAGATGAATTGCTTGCAGAAGCTTTGCAAGTGGCTAAAGATGCTGATTATGTTATCTTCTTCGGTGGCTTGAACAAGAGTAATCATCAGGACTGTGAAGATTCGGACCGTGCTTCTTTAGGTTTGCCATATGCACAGGATAGAGTGATTAGTGAACTGGCAAAGGTGAATAAGAACCTGATTGTGGTCAATATCTCCGGCAATGCTGTGGCCATGCCTTGGGTAAATGAAGTACCGGCTATTGTACAGGGCTGGTTCCTGGGTTCGGAAGCCGGAACAGCTCTTGCTTCCGTATTGGTAGGAGACGCCAATCCTTCGGGAAAACTTCCTTTCACCTTCCCGGCAAAACTGGAAGATGTAGGGGCTCATAAACTGGGCGAATATCCGGGCAATAAGGAAGAACTGGCACAGTCTAAACATAGAGGAGATACGATTAATGAAATCTATCGGGAGGATATTTTTGTAGGCTACCGCTGGGCGGACAAAGAGAAAATCAAACCGTTGTTCCCGTTCGGACACGGATTGAGCTACACTACTTTCGCTTATGGAAAACCCTCGGCTGACAAGAAAACAATGACAGTAGATGATACTATCTCTTTCACGGTCAATGTGAAGAATACAGGAACTCGTGAGGGGCAAGAAGTTGTTCAGCTTTATATCAGCGATAAGAAATCCTCTCTCCCTCGTCCGATCAAAGAGTTGAAAGGTTTCCAAAAAGTGAAACTGGCTCCGGGAGAAGAGAAAACGGTAACGCTGACGATTGATAAGAAAGCATTGAGCTTCTTCGATGATGCTAAACACGAATGGGTGGCCGAACCGGGCAAGTTTGAGGCAATGATCGGCAGTTCATCCAGAGATATTAAAGGTACTGTACCATTTGAGTTGAAATAGGTAGATGTTTTGTTAGAGATTTTTTTAAGGAGATGACAGAGAGTCTGGGTACTCGGAAAACGCTAAGTGATTGCAACAAATCGACTTAGCGTTTTTTTATTGCCTAATTTTCCCTGCGTTTGCAAAAAATAGTAAGAAAGTAGTCGTTTCGCTTGGTAAAGTGTTGTATCAGAAGTAATTTTGGGAAAAATAACAATCAAGGTAACCTATTATGGAAAAAGGTATTTGGCAGGAAATAGAGGAACTGTATAAGGAGTTTCAGCAACTCGGTATCAGTCAGTCGGTGGACTATGAGAAGTACTACCTCTATTCTCTTATTACCCATTCTACAGCCATTGAAGGTTCTACACTAACCGAAATGGATGCACAGCTTCTTTTTGATGAAGGTGTAACAGCTAAAGGAAAGCCGTTGGTATATCATTTGATGAATGAGGACCTGAAGAAAGCATACGAGCTTGCTAAAAAGGAAGCGGAACGCAATACTGTTATAACTCCTGCTTTCTTGCAGAAGTTAAACGCTACTTTGATGCGGACAACAGGGGGAAGGCATAATACAATAGGCGGCTCTTTCGATTCTTCCAGAGGTGAGTTCCGTTTGTGTGACGTTACGGCTGGTGTAGGTGGGCGTTCTTATATGGGTTATCAAAAAGTACCTGTTAAAGTAGAAGAACTTTGTTTCTTGTTGCAGGAACGGCAAAAGAATGTGGAAACGTTCCGTGAACAATACGAATTAAGTTTTAATGCTCACCTCAATTTTGTGACTATTCATCCTTGGGTGGATGGTAACAGGAGAGCAGCTCGTTTATTGATGAACTATATTCAATTCTGCTATCATCTTTTCCCCGCTAAGATTTTTAAGGAGGATAGGGCAGATTATATCCTTTCTTTACAACAGGCGCAAGATGATGAAACCAACCAGCCTTTTTTGGATTTCATGGCAGTGCAGTTGAAAAAAACACTGTCTTTGGAAATACAAAAATATAAAGCTTCTCACAATAAAGGATTTAGTTTTATGTTTTAATCTTGTAGGGCTTCTTTTGATAAGACTTCCACCCATTGTATATTGTGTTGTTTTTCATTAACGAAATCACCGTTACAGTAACGGCTGTTGCATTTATTAATATCGAACTTATGTAATTCTCTAATAGTTTTAAATAAAGTTTCACCAGTTTCACCGTTAGCTGAATAGTTATAGACCAGATATTTATGGTGAAAGGAAACGCAAAATATAGAAATATTCATCCTTCACACTCTTCACCGTTCTTTTTATATGCTATAAGCTAAAGTAAATATGCTATAAGCAAAAACGAATATGCTATAAGCTAAAATTAATAAGCTCATAGCAAACGCTCCATCAAGTATTAACACTTGAGTTATAGGCCATTAATACTTTGTATCTAGGCTATTAATACTTGAGTTGTTGGACATATATACCCAAGACGCAGGATATATATATCCAACATGCTGGCTATATATGCCCAATACATTGGCTATATATACCCAACAAATTGGATGTATAGACACTTAATCTATACGATATAAGCATTTCCACGATGCTATATTGCTATTTATTTCTCTGCATTTTATCTTTGTGAAGGAGGTGAAGGATGGTTCTTTATTTTTTTTATGTACCTCTTTCACCATAAACATTTGATTTAGAACTATTCAGCTAAAGGTGAAACCGGTGAACCTTCCATATGAATCTTATAGTAACAAGTAGGCTTTAGGAAGTTCTGCCTTAAGCTTATTGCTGTAAACTTCAATTTATACTGATTTTCTTTTCTCTTTTCTGATTTTATATTCTATCTTTGTAGTGCATTCCATTTTAAACCACGGCGGAGAACCTGCCGTATCAGTGTGGCGGGCTTTTTTTATGCCCGTCCCATTAATCCTATATGGCGGTTTCGCACCCCCATGTAGGATGTTAGTGCACCTACTGCTGTCGTGGATAGTGGAATGCAATGGGACAGGCGGAACCGCTTCTTTTATTCCTTAAAACTACCTTTCTGTATCGCCCCATTGAACTTAATTTATTCACCATTTAATTAAAATTCTTATGGAAGAAGTTTTAAGCAACCAGCAGGCTCGTCCGGGGGACACGACGCAACTCATGCACGCTATCTTTTCATCCGATGATGAAATGATGTCTTTTTATCTGACCCTCAATTGTTTTATGAATCCTGAAAGCTATCTAGTGGAACGAACAGATCGAAAGAGATTGCATTATAGTGCAAAAAAGTTTTCAACCTCCTTGCCTGTACGTTTCTTGTATTCCTCTTTCATCGACTTTTCCAATTGGACAAGACATTCCTTTTTCTTCTCCTTTGCAGTCTGAAATTTGGTGAGGATTTCTTCTCTTGTTTTCTTTGCTTTCATCATATACTTTCTTTGCTTTCTGCAAAAAAATAACAATTTCTCACTGATAATCAATTACATTCGAGCATTTATTTATTAGTTGTAGAGAATTTGACATTTAATGCATGTACCTATTTCCGTAGAACATATACATTCCTTGTATCAGAAAGTTGATGTATAGATAATGATAGATTGAAGCGGTAAACATCTTTCTCCGTCTTTTGGAGCGCGATGCTATATACTCTTTTTACATTCTAATAGAAAAGTGAGGTTATCGTTTACCTAATGTCAACAGACTTTCCGGTCCCATATTGAACAACAAGTCTATGATACTCAAATTAGGTAGAAAACTCAGTTTGGATTCGAAAACCTGATAGTAAGGTTGTGGAACAAACTCTGTATCTACTTCCCGGAAATCCTTTTTGGGATGGATGACTTCCCGAAAATCGGATTCTCCGGGAGCAAACTCCATCTTATATTCACTAGTACGCTCCATAGTGGGGTGAATATCTATCAATTCACAGACCATCCGGCATAGTTCTTCGTTGAAATCGATTAAAAACTCGTATTTCTTTTCGTAGAAGGGACGGAAGTCGTCCTTGTAATATTCAAAGAAAGGAGTACTGTTGTAGGCCGATTCGATGGCGTTCCAGTGCAGATGTCTCCAGTTGCCGTGGTCGGAAATGCGGATATCCTTCATTGGACACTTCAATGTGTCGGGTTTTACGGTTGGGATGGAAAGAGCTAATTCGCCGGATGGTCCGGCAATGGTACACCGGTTACGGTAGGTTTGTTTGATGTAGTGGTCATGTTGTTCTACAAACACTTTGTCATAAGTCAGAAGTTTGGTATAATATTCGACGGGAGCGAGATAAGCTGAAGATAAATAGGCTATTTTCATTTCTTTCATTTTAATTCGTTTAGGGAACTCTATAGTTGAGGATATTATTAAGGAGTTGTTTCTTTTATGAATCGGAAATCAGAAGATTATTCCACTGTTCTGAAAAAACGGTTCCATCGGTATCCGTCAAACAGTCCCGTGTCTTTTTCTTTGGAGAACCAGATGACGGAGGCTTTTCCGATGACATGGTCTTGCGGGACAAATCCGAAAAGACGCGAGTCGGAGAAGTTGACGGTATTGTTAGACCCCATCCAATAATAATCTTTTGTGAAATAACAGTGTTTCGTGGGCTTTCCGTCCACGTAGAGGGTATCGTTTTTTATCTCTGCCTGTTTGCCTTCGTGCATCACGAGCGTATTTCGTAGCAGGGTTATGTTCCAGGGATAGACACGTATAAATTGCCCCTTTCCGGGAACAATCAGCGGATTCGGATCAGTGTTTTCCTTGTTCGACAGAGGTTGAACGAAGCACTCTTTTCCATTCATCGCCTGTTCCAGCAGATAGTATTCATAACGGCTGAAACTGCGCACGTGGGTACTGTCATTGCTTCCCATCAATCCGTCGTTGGTGATGGAAAGAGTATGCATCAGTGAGGTTATCAGATTTTCTTTTGAAGCGGGGTACGAATAAAGTCTTTTCTTATCCGGGTTGAACTGTGCCTCGGGAGAAATAACGGAGAAAAGGGAATCAACAAATAAGGTGTCACCCGGCATTCCGAGGCAACGGCTGATATAGATTTCCCGGCGGTCGATGATAGGTTCCCGGATTCCGGCCGGATTATTGAACACTACGATATCTTGTCGCTGTACAGGACTTTCGCACCAACGATGATAAGAAAAGAGCGACATGAAAGGAATTCGCAACCCGTAACTCCATTTATTCACTAAGATACGTTCACCCTGGAAAATGGAGTTTTCCATACCGGTGGAAGGGATAAGGCAGGACGTAAAAGCAAATCCCCGGAGTAGAAGCACTACGACTACTGCTCCGGCAAATGCTAGTATCCATTTGAATTTACGAATGTTCATCAATATTTATCACCTTATCACTCTATTCTATCCGTACACTTATCAGTCTACCCACTTGAAGAGGCGGTTCCAGCGAATCTTACCGTCAAACCATCCACGGTCTTTGTCAAGCGACAGCCATACGACAATCGGTTTGCCCACTACGTGATCCTCGGGTACAAAACCCCAATAACGAGAGTCGGCAGAGTTGTGACGGTTGTCACCCATCATCCAGTAATAATCCATTTTGAAGGTATATTCATTGGTCTTTTCACCGTTGATGTAGATACCGTCCGGTTTCACTTCCAGCTTGTTGCCTTCGTAGGCTACGATGCAACGCTCATAGATAGGCAGGTTGTCTTCTGTGAGGGTAATGGTAGCTCCTTTGGCAGGAATCCAGATCGGACCGTAATTGTTGCGGTTCCATTTGGTATAAAGGTTTAGCGGATACATCTGTCCGGCGTATTCTTCCGGTTCCATTACTATTTTGCTGATTAGCTTTTTATTGCCAAGGAGAGTGTCATACATCTTTTTAGTCAATGGAAGATGATATACCGGATTCAGTTTGCCTTGCGCATTCCGGTTGTCCAGTCCCATTTCCAATAATCCGCCTTCCCAGCCGGAGTCTTCTATCAGCATGGTGTCATCCTTGCTGATGCCTAATTCGCGCAGCATATCTTCCGGAATGTACGGACCGGTAGTCTGCACGAAGTAGTTGAATTGCAGGTTTTCGGGGTTCTCAATCGCCTTACCGTCAATCATCACCTGTCCGTCTACAATTTGCAATGTATCACCGGGCAAGCCGACACAACGTTTCACATAATTCTCGCGACGGTCTACCGGACGCCACAGTACTTCACCGTAAGTACGCGGATTGTTTAGAATCTGTTTACGTCCGGCGGCGTAGTAGAGGTCATAGATCGCACGTTGCTGTGAACGTGTCAGGCTATCCATTTCAATCTGTTTGGAGTAGATGCGTTGTCCTTCACCGTAAGCCAGCGTATAGAAGTCCGTTGTCTGTTGGTAGTTCACTGCTACCGTGTCTCCTGCCGGGAAGTTGAAGACAACAATGTCATTCAGCTTCACTTTGCCGAAGCCCGGTACCCGTTTGTATTTCCATTGTGGCCACTCGATATACGATTTAGTATTGAAGACAGGCAGCGTATGTTGTGCCAACGGCATAGAAAGCGGAGTGTTCGGTACGCGGGGACCGTAGCTCATCTTGCTTACATACAGGAAATCGCCTACCAGTAATGATTTTTCCAGCGAAGAGGAAGGGATCTGGTAATTCTGGAAGATGTAGATATTGACGAAGTAGACAGCAACCAACGCAAATACGATGGCATCCACCCAACTCATCACACTGCGGACAGCCGGATTCTTCGACTTCTTCCAAAAAGACCAAGGTATTTTCTTTGTGATATAAATATCGAAAATGAAAGGAACAATAATCAATCCCCACCAACTCCGTACCCAGAGAAGGAAAGCGAGGTAAAGTAGAATAGCAATGGCACATTTGATCCATTGTGCGCGTGTGGCTTGTCTCATAATGTTATATTTGTTTAGAACTAGCTTCTGAAATCTTAGTCGTTCAAGAATGGGAATAAATCACTCATGCCCAAAAAACCTTCGTGTGTGGCAGTATATTCGGCTGCCAGTACGGCTCCCAATACAAATCCGCCACGGCTTTTAGCATCATGCGTGATAGTTATGCTGTCTACATCAGATTCATAGCGAATGGTATGCAGACCGAACACTTCTCCTTCGCGGATAGAGGCGATAGGAAGTTCATTAGGCGCGCAATCGTTGGTTCCGCTAATGGTTCCGTCCGGTGCAAGGAAAGTTCCTTCCACCCATTTGTCCTTACGGTCCATCTTTTCCAGAATACCTTCTGCCAGTGTGATGGCTGTTCCGCTAGGAGCATCCAGTTTATGAATATGATGTGTCTCGCTCATGGTGACATCATAAGTGGGGAACTGGTTCATAATTTTAGCCAGATACTTGTTGACAGCAGAGAAAATGCTGACTCCCAGACTGAAGTTGGACGACCAGAACAGTGTTTTGCCTCCTTCAGCGCAGAGCTTTTTGATTTCTTCGCCATGCTCGGCCATCCATCCGGTGCTGCCGGATACCAGTTTCACACCGGCTTTGAAAGTTTTTATATAATTGCTGTAAGCTACCATCGGATTGGTAAACTCAATGGCCACATCGGCCGATTTGAACGCTTCGGATTCGAAGTCATCCTGATTATTGATGTCAATGATGCAGACGATTTCATGTCCGCGACTACGGGCAACCTTTTCTATCTCTTTGCCCATCTTTCCGTAACCGATCAGTGCTATTTTCATTGTTTTCTGACTTATATTCAAAATAATAGTCGCAAAGATAAGATTTTTATTACATTTGCAGCGCACATTAACGTCTTGTTAACATGGAACATCTTCTCCACTACGTGTGGAAACATAAATTATTTCCTCTGAAAGTACTGCAAACCACCAACGGCTTACCGGTAGAAGTGATTGATTCCGGGCTGCAAAACACGAATGCCGGTCCCGACTTTTTTAACGCGAAACTAAAGATTGATGACACCTTATGGGTAGGGAATATAGAAATACATACACATTCTTCTGATTGGTTTCGCCACGGGCATAATTGCGACAAAGCCTACGATTCTGTAATTCTCCATGTGGTGAGCGAGGTGGATACGGAAATAACCCGTACCAACGGTGAACAGATACCACAACTATTGCTGACTTGTCCGGAAAATGTGCAATCCCATTATCATGAACTTTGCGTAGCCGATCATTATCCGGCTTGCTATCCCATCCTTGCCTCTCTTCCCAAACTCACTATCCATTCCTGGCTGACCGCTTTGCAAACAGAGCGTTTGGAACAGAAAGCACAGTTAATCATGCATCGTCTCGAACTTTGCAACAGTAATTGGGAAGATGCTTTCTTTATCACCCTTGCCCGTAATTTCGGTTTTGGATTGAACGGAGATGCTTTTGAAACGTGGGCGGAATTGTTGCCATTTCGTGCGATGGATAAGCACCGGAATAATTTGTTTCAGATAGAAGCTTTCTTCTATGGTTTGGCAGGGTTGTTGGAAGACACATTTCTGAAAAAGGAACAGGAGGACGAGTATAGTATTCGTCTTTGCAAAGAGTTTCGTTATTTGCAGCGAAAATTTGAAATCGGGCAGGGGATGGATGCTACTTTATGGCGTTTTCTACGGCTTCGTCCGGAAAACTTTCCGCATATTCGCTTGGCGCAGTTGGCCTATCTCTATCAGAAAGGAGATAAGCTGTTTTCACGTTTACTGGAAGCGGATACTCTGACGGATGTGAGAGCTTTACTGGATACACGTACGTCTTCCTATTGGGAGAATCATTATTTATTCGGGCGACTTTCTTCACAAAAGGAAAAGACGATGGGAGAGCGTTCCAAGGATTTGATTATCATTAATACGCTGGTTCCTTTTCTTTATACCTATGGTTTGCACAAGACGGATGAACGAATGTGTGAACGTGCCGCACGTTTTTTGGAAGAATTGAAGGCGGAGAGTAATCACATCATTCGTTCGTGGAGCGATGCCGGACTTCCGGTAGTCAGTGCGGCGGATAGTCAGGCACTGATACAGTTACAAAAAGAGTATTGTGACAAGCGGAAATGTTTGTACTGCCGCTTCGGTTATGAGTATTTAAAGCATACAAAGATTTAGTTCTTAAAATAACCAAGATGCCAAACTTGTCATTATCTTTGCGTCGTCAATTAAACTCTTAATTTATATAGTGTTATGAGAGCTAAAAAGTTTGTATGCTGCTTGCTGGCTATGATGCTGCTCGCAGGCGTTTCGTTTATCTCCTGCGGTAATAGTTCTAAGGCAAAAGCCGATAATGAACTGACTACACAAGACGGTGAAGATTTCAAATCCTTTCTGGATAAATTTACTTCCAGTGCAGCCTTCCAGTATACTCGTATCAAGTTCCCATTAAAGACTCCGATCACTTTGTTGGCAGATGACGGAGAAACCGAGAAAACATTCCCTTTCACTCGGGAAAAGTGGCCGTTGCTGGATAGCGAAACAATGAAGGAAGAACGTATCACCCAGGAAGAGGGAGGTATTTATGTTTCCAAGTTTACGTTGAATGAACCGAAGCATAAAATCTTTGAGGCAGGCTATGAAGAATCCGAGGTTGATTTGCGTGTCGAGTTCGAGTTGCAGTCGGACGGGAAATGGTATGTGGTAGATTGCTATACAGGTTGGTATGGATATGACTTGCCGATTGGAGAGTTAAAGCAGACTATTCAGAATGTGAAAGAAGAAAATGCCGCATTCAAAGAAATACATCCTTAGAAAGGAGAAATAAGTATTAAGTATCAAGTATTGAGTATTAGCCAGTCATTTGATGTTAATACTTGATACTTAATACATGATATTGATTAGGGTTCTCCGACATAATATCCCAGTTCGGATTCTTTTCCATCCACCATCTCTCTGACAATACCGTTCTTGGTGTTGAAATCCTGATAGAGTTCCTCATAATCACGTGTATAGTCTGCATCGGGGACTACGTTAACATCAAATTTAAGTTCGGCTCTTCCGTCGGGGAGCATATTACCGAAAATCCGGATGCGGTGAACCACCTCGCCTACATTCTTAATACTGTTGTAGGTTGCCTTGAATTGTCTGATTCCGTCTTCGGGAATGATGATATGCGAACTTTTATCCAGAATGATACAGCCACAGGAAGGCTGCATTTCTGAAATGATTAACGGAGCATCTCCTGTATTGGTGATAGTAAACATGATATCGAGCTGCTGACCTTGCTTGATGGGGTAATAGTGCCTGATCGAGTCCTTTATCGTCATACTTGTGGGACGTACTTCCTTCCTGCACCCTGTAAAGCAGAGCGGAAGTGCCGTCAGTAGGAAAATATAGAATATAGATTTATTCATAGTTGCCATTTATTTTTATTATATCACTTTTTCAGCATCTAAGGGATGAATGCAATTTCATCGATACCTATTTGCGCTTCCGGTTTCTTTAAACAACTGATTTTGATGCTTAGTTGTTCTGCTCCGTTCAGGTCTGCCGGAACGGTAGCTTTTATCATTTCCCCTTTTTCCGGGGCGTCTTCCGGTTTCAGGTCTATTGTTTTATAGGCTATTCCGTCTTTCAACAGTTGAATTTGTTGTGGCGCATAGATGTGATGCCGGGGAAGATTCAGAAAGCTGATATAGAATGTTCCTGATGCGTTGATACCTTTCACCGGCAGGTTGATGGTACATTCTTCTCCCGGAATGATTACCCAACCGCAATGATAGTCTCCGGGTAAACCGTGAGTGCCATCAGTCAGTTTCTTGGAATCAATTTTATTCAGTTTAGGAGTTGCTGAAGGATTGAGTCCTAAAAACAAGTTTTTCTTGATGTCGGAAGAAAGTAGGTATTGTTCCCATTCCTTTATATAATAGTCGATTTCATAGGCTGACTCATTATAATATTCCATTCCGGTAAATGCTTTGTGTTCTTTGAGCTGGGTGATCCATTTCTGGGCTTGGGGAACCGGTTGGATCTCCTTTCCATTCCGTTTGGCATATCCGTAAGCATCAAAGCCGTGGTCACGTCCTAATTCCAGGCGTGTGAAAGACAAAGCAGTCTGAAGTTCGTGCAGCTTTTTACGCTCTTTCCCTTTTGCTTCGGAAACAAAATCTCCCATTTCATCATAGAATTTGATGAATTGATCCGGATAGAGGAATGCTTTTTCTGATTCTCTGATACCGGCATAAAGTCCGAGTCGTTTTCCGGATTGGGCGTTGTTCTCCAATTCAGTGTAGTAATCGTATAGCCATTTTTTTGATACTGGATATTCCTGATTAAAGTAACTTCTGATTAAGTCATCGACCGGGAGTTCCGGGTTGATAAGGAGGGAGGATAATACAAAAGTCCTCATTTCATCGAAAGAAGAATAGCTATATCCACTTCCGTTGAAGAATATACCGCTGGCTCCATGTTGTTTGAAGAATTGGAGTCTTTGTTGGGCTATCTTTAATATGGGAAAAGGAGTGAGGTAGTCGTCAAAGTTGTTGATATAGTCCCATATATAGATGTTATTCGTCACTTTCTTCCAGTTGTCGAGTTGGTCGGCAAATTTCTTGTCTTGCTCATCCTTGCCGTCTGTCCGGCGAAGTGGGTAGTCGATGGCGCTGACGATTACTCCGGTGTTGGCGGGGAGTTGTTTGTCGGTGACCTGTTGTGTGGTCAGATAAGAAGTCGTAAAGAAAAAATGCTTGGGAAAACGTTGTGAAAGGCGGATAATAAGTTCCGTAACGACCGGAGTGGCATTCTTCTCCGTGTTTCCCAGTGCGGTGCAGGTGGCACATGTGCAGGCATACGGAGCATCATCCGGGGCTATTACAAAACGGGAATTCCCCTTTTCACCGAAGTTATTTACAATATAACTTTCTATCTGGCGGTACATGTCCTCGGAAGAGAAACACAGTTGTGAGTCATCTGTCTTTCCATGAATGGTGGCATATACTTTTTCCGCTTCTTTTCCCAATACTTTCCGCAGGTTGTGTCCCCATATTCCCCAGCTGTCGTCGAAGTTGTTTAGTCCGATCACCCCTGTATGATCGAGATTCAGACCGTGTGGGGAATAAATGCTTTGGTAGTCAAATGCAAAGGTTCCACAAGTATCATTGAGATTAATAAGGGCGGGAGGAAGATCGGAGCCGTCTATGCGCGGGTCTTCTTTGCTGATTTTCTTGATTAGCTGGTATTGCAGCCAGAGCATTTGTTTGTCGTCACTTGCTGTCAACCTTATATCAGCACCTTTGCAGGCTACTTTGAACCCTCTTTGTAAGGTGGGGTCTATCTGTATAATGATACGCCATGCATCCATCTCAGAAACGCCAAAAGCTACCATTTCATCGTCATTTGCACGCTTTTTGAGATGCTCGTACAGGTATTTCGCCCACCGGGTGTCTCTGTCGGTCGGGTCTTCGCCAATAGTGACGAGATATCCTTCTTTCGATGGGAACATCTCCGTGCGTGCCTGCATACGGCAGCCGGATAAAAGGCAGCAAATACAGATCATTCCTGCCAATATGGGGCCAAGCGTATCAGAATGAAATATAAACTTGTGCATAGATGTTATATAAATTTTTATAGCGTGTCGATATGGATTCTATCTGGTTGGACGGACTTGTCCCTCGCACTGTATTGGTTTGGTTATAATAGGTGTTCCAGGTACCCATCAAGCCTATGGTAATGTTAGGACTGACCATATACTGGCCTCCTAATCCCACCATGGTATTGGTGTGAGAGAAAGAGCCGGGAAGCGCATAGTCCAGTACGGCCGTTTCCGGTGCCGATCCGATGCTTGCCATGGCGTTGATATTTGTCTTTCCGTCACTGGCCGGGAAGTACTTGGCACCAATCTGAGCATTGTAATAGAAGTTGGAGTTGAAGAAGTGCATATCTATCTTCGTGTTGAGACGAACTACTTCAATGGTCTTGGCTAATTCTCCGCCTACAGTGAGTAGGTTAGTCTTTGACTCATTCCAGCCGGTAAACAGATAACCATTGTCTCCGGTGCCACCTGCAAAGAATTCATCGTTCCATTCATAACGCTTTGTGTAGGCGGCTACCCGTCTATAACCCACATGCGCGCCTATTTCCCAATCATTCTTGAGATAATGCCGTAAAGCGACATCAGCCGTTATGTCCGGGAAGTATTTGGTCGCAAAGGCTGCATTGGCCGTGAGGCTCCACTTCGGTGAGAAGTGATGCGTCCACTCACCTTGTACCTGAATGCCGACTCCTCCCGGTGTCTGCTCTTACGCTTCCATGCTGTCGCTTGCCGAGCCACTTCGCCCTGCATAGTTGAGACGTCCCGTATAGCTGTTCTTCTGGCCTTTTCGGGTATATTCGGCCGTTGCAACAGAGGTAATGATATCTTCTTCTCCATAGCGTGCACGAAGATAGGTCAAGGCAATCTCATTCTTGAGCATCATGCTTCTAAGACCCGATAAATGTCGTTGGAAAGAGCGATATTCCATGATGGATGGCTCGTAGAACTTCTGGTAATAATAGGCAGAATCCGCTTGACGGTTGGCTTCATATACCACTCCCTTGGCGTACTTTAATGATTTGTTCTGACTGTCATAAAGCAAAGCAGTATCAAGAACTGCGAGAGCCTTTTCCGGTTCTTTGGCCTTTGTCAGTTGCAGGGCACGGTATTCACTGCTCTGTGAGAATGCGCCTATAATCTCTTTGTTGCTCGGGTATTTGTTGAGTATCGGCTTCAGGAATTCCAAAGAAGCTTCGTATCTCTTGTCACGTTCAAGCACAGTAGCTCTTTTTGCCTGATAGAACGGTTCTTCAGGATAATAATTGATCCCTTGTGCTGTGTATTTCTCGAATTCATCGTATTTCCCGAGTAAACCGGCCGAATTGATGGCATACCGTAATCCGAGATCGCTCGATGGATTCAGGCTAATTAGCTTGACAGATTCCTCGTATGCTTTCTTCGTAGCTCCGGCTTCCATACATTTCTTGATGTAGGGCACTGCCAGTTCCTCGTATCCGATGACATAAAAAATGCGCATATCCTCATCACTCTGTTCGATGGCAGATAGATACAGTTGCAAAGCCTCTTCGGTTTTATCCATTTTATCGAGAATAAATGCCCTTTTCAACGTGCCGTTTTCGTAATCAGGGAAGTGAAGAGTGATGGTGTCCAATGTTGCAAGTGCTTCATTGTAACGTTTCATATTGATATAGCAACTCAAGGCTTTTTCCCATGCGGCACCGTTCATATCATTGTCTATATGTTTTTGAGAAACGAACAATACGTGCGGCAATGCTTCTGCGTACAGACCGAGTTCCATCAGCTTTTCTGCTTTTTTCATGTGCTGTGCGCTCATGGCAAGCGTAATATCATAATCATCAGGATACATCTCATACATCTTTTTCAGCGTTGAATAGGCAAGATCATCCTCATTCATCTGGCGATAAAGCATATATTCTTTATAAAGAATTCCTTTATCATTGTTGCCATATTGCTTTTTAGCTTCTCTGATATAGAAGAGAGCATCGTCGGTATATCCTCGGGTGACGGAAGTATTCAGCAGGTAGTCCAATGCTTCCTTGTTCTTATTGCCTCCTTCATAGGCCATGCCATATAATACATAAGGATCCCGTTGCTTTTCTGCACGGGCAGCCTCCATTAACAGGTCGTTATACATGCGCCGTATGGCAGGGCTGTTGTTCCTTCGCATTTGCTCGCGTATAAACACCAGTGCTTCCGGATAACGTGCCAATTCGCTGAGAATACTTGCCCTTTTGACGATAAGCGCACCGCTTCCCGGTATGGCAGCCAAACCGTTGGATGACCAGCCTAGAGCGGCTTCCCGGTTTCCTTCCTGCAAATGCAGGTTAATGATGTCCAGATAATATTCTTCGTTTTGGGGAGATACTTTGATGAGCTCCGTCAGCTTTTCGATGGCCTCTTTCCGGTTACCACCTTTTTTCATTTGCTGGTAGCCTACCTCCATGCTGTAGATATAATCCTTCCTTAGAATTGTATCGTTCGGGTAAATTTGATTGATACGTTTCAACAGACGGTCTGCTTCCACATCGTTGTTCTGCTTGCGGTACAGTTCAATCTTTCTTCGCCATAAACCTCTCCAATACGGATTCACTTCCAGCAACTCATTAACGTAGCAAATGGCACTGGAATAATTCTCGGTGATGTCTTCTACATCTACCAGCAGATGTTTGGCATTGACGTTGTTGTAGTTGTCGTCTATCGCTTTGACAAGATGATAACGCGATTGGTCGTAGTTCTTTTCGTGGAACCAGTATTTTCCCATGAGCCATTCAAGGTCAGAAACATTCGGATATTTCTGAAGGCCCTCCTCCAATAGCTCTTTCCCTGCTTCCCATTCCTCGTTCGCAAAATGCTCTTGTACAATCTGGGCATATTGCTCCGGTGTCTGGAATCCGTTGTCGGTCCCGGAGGAAGAGGTTATCAGTAAAAACAGACAACCTAATATGGTGATTTTATGGAGAAACTCTCTGTTCATTCTATCTTGTCTTTAATCTTTCTTGTTTAAATCGTAGCCGGTTCAGGCTTCATTGTCTTTATATCAGTATCGTCTGCACTTTCTTCTTTCTGCTTGAATCCCTTACGTTCCATGTTCTTCCACTTGAAGTCTCTATTGGTCAGATAACTAAGGTATCCTCTCAATGAGCAGAAAGTGATGATGGGATGATAGAAGATAGGTTCCAATATGGACGCAATGATAATCCATAGGTATTCATATCCTCTTTTATATAGCATCCCGACATAGTAGTCGTAGGTAATAACGACGATGGAAAGGAACTGGCAGAACGTATATATCGTCAGGTAAATCATCCATGCCGTGTTCCAGTTGACCGCTCCTGTAAAGGCCAGATAGATAAATACTATCAAACCGACGAACTCGATGATTGGCGCCAGAAACTCAAAAACGAACATATAAGGGAGAGTTAACATTCCCATTTGCTTATATGTCTTTTTGAAAATCATCTTGCGATGGATATTAAGTGTCTGGAACAATCCCCGTGCCCAACGGGTACGTTGGCGGTAGAGCATTGCCAGGTTGGGAGGCCCTTCCGTCCAGCAGCAAGTATCAGGAATCTGTATGATTTTATAAGGACGGGAGAAATCGCACATATATCCTACCATACGGGTGATGAGGTCCATGTCTTCAGCAAAAGAGGGAGCATCGTATCCTCCGGCTGCAATCGCTACCGAACGGTCGAAAAGACCGAATCCACCGGAGACATTCGGCATTCCATTGATTGCGGACCACCCCATCTTGCCAATCAGATAGGAGCGCATATACTCCAGATTCTGGAAAAGTGGAATCGGTGTACGGGGAGTTCTAACGTCTATGATTTGTCCGTCTTTCACGACGCATCCGTTAGCCATCAACATCGTTCCGCTGACTGCAATTACTTGTTTTTCTGAAGATATAATGGGCGAGATGCAGCGATAAAGAGCATATTTTTCCAGAATGCAGTCCACATCCGTGCAGATGAAATACGGATAAGAAGCAACGTTGATTCCTGCATTGGATGCATCCGCTTTGGTTCCTCCATTTTCTTTGTCTACAACAATAAGTCGGCTGTATTTCGGGTTGGAGGATTTGAGGAGTCTTCGGAACGGTCTGGTTTTGATTCGCTCGATATAAGCATAGGGCACTTCTACCAGTTCATAATATTCGGTCATCTTTTCCAATGTGCTGTCCGTACTTCCATCATTTACAATAACCACCTCGAAAAGCGGATATTCCAATGCAAGCATAGAGTTCACATTATCAATGATTGTCTTTTCTTCATTGAAGGCAGGAGCAATTACCGAAATACCCGGTGTATAGGGGGATTCCTTGATTGTTTTCCGCATATAGCTTTCCACATAGTAATCCTTTCTCCGTTTCAGAGAAATGAAAGAGAGGAAGGCGAATGTGACGAAGAATATCGCCAGCATGCTCGTATAAAAGAATACGAAATAATTGAAGAATGTAAATATTATATCTCTCATATTCTCTAATTTAACTGGTTGATTAACGGATGCTTGGTGTGGGCAAACAATATAGCTGTGTGGGAATCTGCTTTTCTCTCCAATTGATCGAATGTTTTCCTTCCCATTGCACTATACTCATAGAGGGCTTTGAGTATGACTCTCTTGGTTCCCCAGTTATCTGCTTCATCATAAGCGTTGTAAAGAAATCCTAAAGCCTTGTCGGTCTTCAGATCTGCAATAGCCGAAATGATTTGTCGTTTGACTTCTTCCGGTTGTACATTATACATTTCAATCAGCTTAGGTTCAACCTCTTTGTATTTTAGCTTACCTAAAGTCTTGATTGCTTCACCCCGTATTTCCACAGAACGGGCATTGAGTTGCTTCGCGAGAATTGGGGCACTTTCGGTTTCATGATATAGCCGGATTTCGTTGATAAAGAATATCTTAACGTTTTCTTCAGCTGAAGTATTCACCCATTTGATAAAGGTGGGTGTGTTATATCCCACTTTTTTACGGTGTTCCAAGATGGCGTGTAACTCCATCATGTCCCATTGCCTTAACTTCATGCCGATATCTTCGTCGAAGAAGCGGAACGGATCACCCTGACTTAACCACATATAAGTATAGCGTGCCGAGTTTCTTAGTTCTAGTTCACGATGATAGAGGAAACGCACCAATACCGCTTCAGAGGCATAACCATTGATGGACTGAATAAGTTTCAGAGCTTGTATCTTTGATCTTTTGGAACCGAATTGAAGTTCGCGTTCAAGGAAACGTGTGATTTGGAATACAGTTTGAATCGTTTGATAGTTTAGTTCATTGATCTCATCTTCATGCACACTCTTGATTTCTGTTAACAGTTGGGTGATAATGCGTAATTCGTTGGGTTTTGGGCGCTTTTTCGTATCATATTCTAATCTGTCAGCTATCTCTTCTTCACTCAATGTGTTGGAATCTAGTGAGATAGTTTTCATTTCTTCGTAATATTTATCAAACGCTTTATTGTATCTTCGCTTCTCTTTTCGCCTTTTAAATATACCATATATAATATGGAATAGGAGAAATAAGTACGCAATAATACAAAACATTACAGCAATTGAGCATATTCTTATGATTAAAGGATAGCCAATAAACTTGTAATATATCCAATAGAAATAATATTCTATGTAATCTATACCATACAGTACTTGATCCATTTCCCTTGATATATTTAGATATAAAACTTGTATATTCAGAATAAAAGTTCTATATTTGTTGTATTGAATGTTCTGTCTAATGCAAATATACGAAATAACTTGTATATATTATCCATTGTTTATGGACAGCTCTTTTGAGGCATATTTTAGCTCTTGTGATTATTTTCGATGGAAAGGATTGAAATTACAAATAAAGGAGGGTGGAAAGCTATTAAGCGTTAAATATATTTTTGATAAGTTAACAAATGGAGCCTGAAAATAAGTGTGATAAGCCAGGCTCTCATGCGAAACAGAAACAAACAATAAATTTAAAAATTAGATTAAGATGAAAATTAAAAGTTTGGTGTATGTCCTTATGGGGACAATGTTGGTTACTACTTCCTGCTCTGATAATGAGTTGGAAAAAGGTAATGATGGTACGGGAACTGTTGACCCGGTAAATGCTTCTCCTCTTGTTAAAGTGTATGCTGATGAAAAAGGAGAAAACTTGCTTGCAGAAGACGTTTTTGTGAAAGACGGTTCTTCACGTACTATAACCTTAAATGTCCCTATTCATGCGGACAAGGTATATATGGAGTATAACACAGTATCAGGTGAGGTGAAAAAGGCAAGTTTTGCTTTATCTCCTGTTACTCGCAGTGAGAGCTATCCGACTGATTTTTCTTATGAAACCACTCACAATGCATCGGTTACTCTTTCTCTTCCTGAAGATGCAGTGAAACCGACAGCGGAGCCGACAGCAGATTATCTTTTTTATCATAGTACTGGTGTGGCAATGTTTGAAGATGGCTGGCCTAAGGAGTCCACGTGGTATGACGAGGATTTTAATGATGTAGTTTTTGAATATGACATAAAGGTTTCCGAATGTCAGAATGAAGAATTGATGGAGATTCAAGGTAGTAAAGAGGAGTTGTTACTGACTTTGGATGTTCGTGCGGTGGGTGGTCAGATTCCTACTCAGTTAGGAGTTGTCTTGGAAAACTTAAAGAGTGAGTATGTCGACCGGATTACAGCAAAACTTTCATTGAAAGGCGGACAAGGTACTGAAAGACTTCTGAAACAAGTACAACTTTCTACGGAATCGGAGGTATCGATTGAAGCAAGAGACTGGAGATGGGATCAAGATGATGCTGATAAAAAACGTTATGCTGGTTTGTCTGTGAATACGACTCCGGAAGAAGGAACGGTTATCAAATTGGATGGTTTATCTGGTTTGCATAGTGATCTTCTTGATGGGACACCGAGAGCTTATTTCCAAACAACAAAGGGAGCAATTAGAGAAGGATTGCCTATGTTACGTGCTGAAGTTAGACTGATAGGCAAGGATGGTTTGAAAGGGCAGGATAGAGAAAATCAACTAAAAGCATTCAGAGATCTTATTCTTGATACGCAGAGACAGAACTTTTTTATAGTTGTCAATGGTGGCAAAGAAATACACATGAGAGGTTATAAGCCTACTTCGGCTTATGCTGACTATGCTAAAGATGCAGCAACTATGAGTGGAAATGAAGCAATAAATGAAAATATTCCATATTGTAATATGAATGGTTTCGTTTGGGGTATAAAAGTTCCTGTAGGTACAAGACATGCGTATGAGAAAGTTGCTTTTGAAACGGCATACCCGAAGTTTAAGGATTGGGCAAAAAATAATGGTGCTTCATATAAAAACTGGTATGAGGATTTTGAACCGGAAGAGACCGTAAAATATTGGTAATACAAATCACCAGTTAATACATTATTTGAGATATTTTGTACAATTTGAACCCCTCTTTTCGAAAAAAGAGGGGTTTCTTTGTATCCGGAAGAATAATCTTTAAACTAATACCGTAATGACGAAGCGATTTTTTATAGGCTACAGTTTGATTACTTTTTTTCTCTTAGATAGTGTGATGCTTTTGGCACAACACAAAGCTTCTTTTGTGCAACAGTGGAAAATAGAAGATGCATCCCATGCTTTGCAGATAATAGAACGTGCAGATACATTAGAATTGATAGTTCCGGACGGACTGACTATGTGGTATCGGCAACGATTGGCAGGTGATTATGAAATTAGTTATCGTATCTGTATGGTGATGCAAGGTGGAAAGTATAATCGCTTGAGTGATCTGAACTGCTTTTGGGCTGCCAATGATCCTAAATACCCTAATGATCTTTTTGCCCGTAGTCAGTGGCGTGACGGCATCTTTAAAAACTACAATACATTAAACCTTTTCTACGTTGGATACGGAGGAAATGATAACTCAACGACCCGTTTTCGTCGATACAGAGGAGAGTACTATGGAGTGGCAGATGATAAGGTGAAACCGTTATTGAAAGAATATACTGATACCTCCCACTTACTTGTTCCCAATCAGTGGTATGAGATTCGGATTCGAGTGGAAAAGGGAATCACAACTTATTCTGTGAATGATGAAGAGTTGTTCCGCTATACCCTTGCGGGTGGTGAAGGTGACGGACACTTCGGTTTACGTCTTTTGCAGAATCATATACTCTTTACAGATTTTAAAGCGACCATACTTTGACTGATATACTGAAAACCTGATAAGACAATATTTCCATGATGAAACAACCTTTTACTAAATTTGGAGTGACAACTCTGTTTTCTCTTTTGTGCTCAGCATTCCTTCATGCACAAGTCGTAACAGATGAGCGGATGTTTTCTTTTGAAGAACCGCAAATCCCGGATTGTATCACCGCTACCCAATCCCGCCTGTCGGTATCTGATCTGCATTATAAAGATGGAAAACATTCGTTGGAATGGACATTTGAACCGGGTGGTATATTGGAACTCAAGAAAGATTTGAAGTTTGAGAAGAAAGATCCGACCGGCAAGGATTTATACCTTTCCGCTTTTATTGTGTGGGTTTATAATGAAGTTCCCCAGAATGCGACCATTGAGTTTCAGTTTCTGAAAGATGGCAAACAATGCACATCTTTCCCTTTTGGCATTAATTTCAGTGGTTGGCGTGCTGCATGGGTCTGCTATGAACGTGATATGCAAGGCACACCGGAGGAAGGCATGAATGAACTTCGGATGATTGCTCCAAATTCAAAAGGAAGCCTTTTCATCGATCATCTGATTACGGCTACTAAGGTTGATGCACGTCAACAGACAGCCGATCTGCAAGTCCCTTTTGTCAATGCCGGAACCACCAACCATTGGCTGGTTGTCTATCAACACTCGCTTTTGAAACCGGATATTGAATTGACTCCTGTGAACGATAAGCAAAGAGCAGAAATGCAACTGTTGGAAAAGCGTTTTCGTGATATGATCTACACGAAAGGGAAAACTACAGATAAAGAAGTGGAAACTATCCGCAAGAAATATGATTTCTATCAGATAACCTACAAGAACGGTCAAGTATCGGGAGTACCTGTTTATATGGTACGTGCTTCAGAAGCTTATGAACGGATCATACCGAACTGGGACAAAGATATGCTGACTAAAATGGGAGTGGAAATGCGTGCTTATTTCGACCTGATGAAAAGAATAGCCGTTGCATATAATAATGCGGCAAATCCGGTGATTCGGGAAGAAATGAAGAAGAAGTTCTTGGCAATGTACGATCATATAACCGATCAGGGAGTAGCTTATGGTAGTTGTTGGGGAAACATCCATCATTACGGCTATAGTGTCCGCGGTCTGTATCTGGCATATTTTCTGATGAAAGATGTGCTTAGGGAAGCTGGTAAACTTCAGGAAGCCGAACGGACATTGCGCTGGTATGCGATTACTAACGAAGTATACCCTAAACCGGAAGTCAACGGAATTGATATGGACTCTTTCAATACACAGACCACCGGACGCATTGCCAGCATTTTAATGATGGAAGATACACCGGAAAAACTACAATATCTCCGGTCTTTCTCCCGTTGGATTGATTTTGGTTGCCGTCCTGCATTGGGATTGTCCGGTTCGTTTAAAGTAGACGGAGGTGCTTTCCATCATCGAAACAACTATCCGGCTTATGCTGTGGGCGGACTCGATGGAGCAACCAATATGATCTATCTTTTCAGCCGGACGGAATTTGCTATTTCCGAGTTAGCTCATGAAACCGTGAAAAATGTACTGTTGACCATGCGTTTTTACTGCAATAAGCTGAACTTCCCTCTTTCCATGTCCGGTCGTCATCCGGATGGAAAAGGTAAGCTGGTTCCTATGCATTTTGCTATGATGGCTTTAGCCGGTTCTCCCGATGGAAAGGAGGAATATGATAGTGAAATGGCTTCTTCTTACCTCCGTCTGATTTCAGACCCAAGTATTGAAAATGACTCTCCCGAATATATGCCTAAGGTTTCAAATGCTGAAGAGCGTAAGGTGGCAAAACTTCTTATAGAGAAAGGTTTCCGTCCGGAGACGGACCCGCAGGGAAATATAGCAATGGGATATGGTTGCATCTCTGTTCAACGTCGTAGTAACTGGTCGGCTGTGGCACGCGGACATTCCCGTTATTTATGGGCGGCAGAGCATTATCTGGGGGCAAATCTATACGGTCGTTATCTGGCACACGGCAGTTTACAGATATTGACTGCTGCGCCGGGACAGACAGTAACTCCCACCACTAGCGGCTGGCAGCAGGAAGGTTTTGACTGGAACCGTATTCCGGGAGTGACATCTATTCATTTGCCATTGGAGCAACTGCAGGCTAAGGTGCTCAATGTAGATAGTTACTCCGGAATGGAAGAGATGCTTTACTCCGACGAGGCTTTTGCCGGTGGTTTGTCTCAACAGAAGATGAATGGTAATTTCGGAATGAAGTTGCATGAGCATGATAAGTACAACGGATCACATCGGGCACGTAAATCTTACCATTTCATCGATGGAATGATTGTCTGTCTTGGTTCGGATATTGAAAATACAAATACGGAGTTCCCGACAGAAACGACTATCTTCCAATTAGCGGTTACTGATAAAGCAGGGCATGATTATTGGAAAAATTATCAAAGGGATAAGAACGTATGGGTAGATCATTTGGGAACGGGTTATTATGTTCCGACTCCCATTCGGTTTGAGAAGAACTTTCCTCAATACTCGCGAATGCAAAATACAGGAAAAGAAACAAAGGGTGATTGGGTTTCTTTGGTTGTAGATCATGGAAAGGCACCGAAAAACGGAAGTTATGAATACGCTGTTTTGCCTCAGACGAATGAAGCTCTCATGAAGAAATTTGCAAAGAAGCCCACTTATAAGGTATTACGGCAAGACCGGAATGCGCATATTGTAGAGTCCGTTTCCGAACAGATCATTTCTTATGTGTTGTTTGAAACTCCTGAAACGACATTGCCGGGTGGTTTTTTACAACGTGTGGATACTTCCTGTCTGGTTATGACTCATAAAGAATCTGCTGATAAGATTAAGTTGACGGTGGCACAACCGGATTTGGCTTTGTATCGCGGTCCAAGCGATGAAGCGTTTGATAAAGATGGGAAACGCATCGAACGTAGTATCTATTCCCGACCATGGATTGAAAATGCCAGTGGTGAAATACCTGTGACTGTAACGATAAAAGGGCAATGGAATGTAGAAGAAACTCCGTTTTGCAAGGTGATTTCTTCTGATAAGAAGCAAACAGTTTTGCAGTTCAGTTGCAAAGATGGCGCTAGCTTTGAAGTGGAGTTAAGGAGATAAAAGTCAGACAACAGGAGATCATTTGCTTTCCCTGATAGGGGAACAGTAGTTTCTCTTGGAGAAACCATAGTTTCCATGCCGTTGAAACTATTGTTTCTCGGTGCTGAAACTACAGTTTCCCAATGCTGAAACTTTAGTTTCCCGGTACAAAACCTTTGGTTCCAAGCGTTGAAACTAAAAGTTTCCCCACGAGAAACAAAGGTGACAGCATTATTGTTGTCACACTGCTGTCACCTATTGCTGTCACAGTGTTAATTGTTAATAATCAAATCGTTAAGCAGCAATCGGTGACAGGTGACAGATATATAATTAAAATAATTGTATAGAGAGGTTAGAACATAAACATGGCAACGGCAACAATACGGTTGTTACATACGGCATGGGTATCTTGAATTTTCCCATTGGACGTATTGAGCGAACCATACCATGCAGAACTTAATGTATATTCCAACCCGAATTTCCAGTGGGGGACATTGTAGGTCAGTTCTGCTCCTGCCGTAACTAATTGGTTAAGGTCTGTTCCTGTTCCATAAAGTTTTGCATCATTTCCTTTGGGAGCATATAGTGCATCACTTGTTCCCAGATTCTTGGCATAGCCTACGAAGATTCCCGGCTTCCATTTCTTTCCGTAGACAACGTTGAACCAAGAGCTGGAGAAACGTATCGGAGTATATTTTTGTTCTCCCGTTTGTTCGTTGACAGACTTGATCCCGAATCCGCCCAAGCCGGAAGCTTGTGTCAGATTGGATCCTAATACACTCTTCGCAGCGATGAACCAGTCTTTGTTGGTGTATTTCACATGAGCTTCGTATGAAAGAGTTGTGATGCGTTCGTCTACCTTATATGTATCTTTCTTTACAGTGGACTCCGTACGTGGTTTTAATGATAACAACTCAATGCCTACGCCGGCCAGCAAACCGCCATTCTTATAATCAGCTCCGACATAAAATTCGGGAATACAGCTTTGCTTCAGATACTTATGTGTTTTCCCTTCCGGTCCTTGTGAAGTATATTGTGATTGCCACACTGCGGCTCCGGTAAGTTGGAAATTCTTGTTTGTATAGCGATAACGAATTTGTGGCGCACGGCTGAAGGGTTGGAACGGTGCTCCTACAGAGAGATTAAGAATCTGCGGAGACACATCTCCGAATAGCGGATGCCAGTTCTGCCCGAGTAATAAAGCCGATTTTCCCCAATCCAGATTCAAATAAGCATGACGAAGGCGAATGACTGAATAAGAAGTACCTGTGCCGCGGAAGTCAACTTCTACTTTGGCAGACGTCTTGGCTGTTCCCAGTTTGGGACCGGCAACGTCTACTCCGAGACGTGAGTATAAAGTATAGAAGTTACTGTTGGGTGTTGAATTCAGATCGTTCCCGTCCGGATCGCGCACTTTGTCTTTCGGATACATATAAAACAATCCATCTACGGTTTCCTCGTTAGCACGACTATTATAATAGAAGTCAGTACGAATCTGTCCGTAGAACTTAAACTTGAAATCCTGCATTTGTGCGAAGCTGCCTGATACGGTTGTCAGACAAAGAAAGATTAGAATGTATTTTTTCATAATGTGCTTGTTTATAAACGGGCGCAAAATTACGAAAAATTACTGGTTATTAGTTTATCGTTGATTAAAAAAGGCAAGGATTGCCTGATTATATTTGTTGAGGCTTGTGCTTTTATGAATTGCTTTCAGTGATTTTCTGTCTGCTTGCGGCATTAAATATTCCCAGAAAGTTTTCATTTTATTCAAAAGCTGTTCGTCTCCTCCTTCCAACTGTTCTGCGTATTGACTGTATACGCATTTATGCATAGATTGCAATTTCTCCCTCATTTCATCGGACTCAAGTGCACGGTTTTGTCTATATTCCAATGCTAATGCCGGGTTGGCAAGCAATCCCCGTCCTATCATAATTCCGGCTAATCCGGGAAACTGTTCCTGAATGCGGTGAATATCTTCTACGCCATTGATATCCCCGTTATAGATGAGCGGATGTTTGCAGACTCCCTGAAAAGCTTCAAACGCTTTAAGGTCAACTTCTCCTTTATATTGCTGTTTTCCCAAGCGGGGATGCATTGCCACTTGTCGCAAGGGTAGCTCATTGATAATCGGAGCCAGTTTCAGGCATTCTTCCGAATCTTCCCAACCCAACCTCATTTTGATAGAGAAACTTATTTGTGGATATTCTGTAATCAGGTTAAGTAATGCCTGAACTTCTTCAGGATAAGGAAGAATACCGGAACCATTGTGACGTTTAGCCAGCATAGGAAAAGGACATCCCATATTGATATCGACTTCTTTATATCCCTTTTCAATGAATAGGGATAAGATTTTTTCTGCTTTCTCAAAAGAGGGGGCTATCAGTTGGGGAATCAGGTGGGGTACTTGATTGTTCCCGGGTTCGATTCCCCGGACATCTCTATGGCGGAATCCTCCTTTTTCGAGTCGTACAAATGGGGTGTAATAAGTATCTATACCTCCGAAGCAGGCAGCATGAGCATTACGGTAAAACACTTCGGTGTAACCTTGTAATGGGGCAAAATGAATAGGAAGAGTCTTTGGCATTGTTTTTATTTTTGTGCAAAGATACAGAAAAAGTAAAAGAGAGGAGCCTCGCGGTCCCTCTCTTTCTGATGTTAAATTGATTAAAGTCTGATTTTTATAAACGTTTTCTATGATTGAAGGTTAGAAAAATTGGGGGATATATTTTTATTCTACAACGTTTATAGTCAGTTCACGTACTACTTGACCACCTTGATGGACGTAGTTTGCATTGTTGGCTACGAAGGTAGCGGTATATGTACCGGTCTCTTCATAGGTATGTGAGTATATCTCCAACGATTGCGAGATATTCTTAATCGCTACACCAGCGTCAGGATCGCAGGAACCGTTGAGGAGGATTGGATTGGAGATAAGCCAAGTATCCCCTTTGGTATACCCTGCTGCTCCGCCACTGGTTACGAAATCGCTTGGCTGGCTAATTCTCCAAAAATAAGGAATGTTACCGTCTACAGTAGCGTATGCTATTTTGTCTTCATATTCTGCGCTTTTCATCTCTTCAAGTGTGAGGTTTTTATTACCTAATGCTTCCTTCAATTTGGTAAAATGAGTGTTGTTTGTTGAAAGATCGTCTAAATTGTAGGTTACATTTAAAGCCGAGAATTCGAAGTTCTTTGCATTAATTGTAGTTGATTTTCCATTGTTGAACTCCAGATTAAGCTGTAAGCCCTTAATATGTATTACAGGCATTGTACTGCTATTATCAAGAGGGTTAAGACGGAAAGCAATGCTGATCTCTTTACCCAGGTAAGATATTAAAGGACAAGAATAGTCTTTAGTATCTTTGGTTGCTTTAGGAAGCTCATCTTGACTGACGAGTTCCGTCCATTCGCAATTAGTAACTGCTTCTTTGTCTTTTTCCACATTGTTGCCACTAATCCCTCCGAATTGATCGGATATTAATATGTGAGTAGAACCTTCGATGGTTTTCGCACTACCATAGTCATATACTACAGAGAAATTGATTTCACATTTTTCTACGTCTTCCGGTTGCATTTCAATTCTGTTCCGGTGTTTGTATTCGTGGCCTATCTCGCCGCTGAAGAAACTGATAAAATCCGGATCACCATCGAAGCTGAACGTTACCGGGCTTCCTTTCTTTACAGTCACAGTTTTGCCGTCGAAGCTGACATTGCTGTCTGTCACCACGCCAACTTCCATTGCTGTCTCTTCTTTCAATTCCTTGTCGCATGAAGCGAGACAGAGTCCGGCAAAAGCGATAGTCATCAAACTTTTATATATTGTCTTCATATCCTTTTTCTTTTTAAAGTTAATAAGAGATTTACCAACCCGGATTATTCGTTTTAATAGCACCGTTCGATCCTATTTCATTGGCAGGAATCGGGAAATAGTTGTAAGACTTCGGAATATTGAAGTAAGTGTATACATTGATTCCGAATTTCCAGGATTCGTCAGTCTGTGCCTTGTCCACTTGTTCCTGCATCAGTTTGTAATAGTCTCCCCAACGGATCAGGTCGAAACGTCGTGTATATTCGAAGCAGAGTTCCATAGCGCGTTCGTCTTTGATAGCTTTGCGGAAGTTCTCTTCATCCAGATTTGCTTGAAGCTTGCTGATTCCTGCACGTTCTCTTACTGCATTGATACACTCATAAGCAAGATCATTAGGACCATGGTTGACTTCATTTTCAGCTTCTGCAATCATCAGCAGAATGTCAGAGTAGCGGAGAAGAGGAAAGTTGATGGAAGTATCGTTCTTGCTCTTCTTGTCTGCTTCATATTCTCTACGATATTTGGCAGCAGCTCTGTTACGGTTCTTATTAGCATCATTCTTCGATTCGCGATCACCGTAAGTAGAACCTGGATCTGTTTTGCCATAGCTGAAGGATTGATCCCAATATTGTTGTTCCACTTCATCTCTTTTTCCTTTCACAAATTCACGACCGTCTACCGGAGTGCCTTCTCCTGCTGATTGGGTGTAGGTGAATGGAGCTATATTCCAGTTGCAACGGTCAATGTCACCGTTTGCTTCATACAATTCCAGTAGCTTAGGAGTATTCCAGATAAAAGCGTATGCATAACCCGGGTCACCTTTACCGGTGATGGAGGCTTTGGAAGAAAGGTCTTTTCCCTGAATACCGATGATATTACCAATTCTACCTTCTGCGCGTACATCCGTTGAACGGTTACCTGCAAATTCTACCTCCCAGATACTCTCATTAGCTTTGGCACCATCCTTATTGAGAGCTGTGTTATACTTGTCAGAACAAATGTCGATAAAGAAATCCCAATATTTGGCAGTCAGTGAATGGCCTTCGTTTTTAACTAACTGCGCATAGTAACTTGCCTTCTTGAAATATTCTGTAATCTCGGCGCTGGTCGTACTGTTGGCCAAACCTACTTCCTTGTCACGTTTAGGCTCACCGGCTCTGAACATATACACACGTGCCAGCATTCCCCAAGCTGCCGATTTGGAAACACGTCCCGGCAAATAGTTCAACTCTTGAGCAGATTTAAGATCCTCGGCAGAACCATACATCTCTTTGATGATAAAGTCATAAATCGTCTGTTTGTCCGTACGTGGAATAGAGAGATTGTAAGCATCTTCTGTAGAAGTAGTCTTAAAAGGTACATCTCCCCAACATTCTACCAAAGTGAAATAATAGAATGCGCGTAAGAAGCGGGCTTCCGCTTTATACTGCTTGCGGGTATCATCGTTTATATCGGGCACTGCATCAATATTCTCCAGGAAAATATTGGCTCTGTTGATACCGGAGTATAAGGTATACCACAATGCTGCAACAGTCGGATCACTCGTATTGGCATTGTTGCAGATCAAGCCACTTTTGTTAGGTCCGCGGTTAGCCCCTCCATAGTGTCCCAGATCGTCACCTCCTACAAGGTATAAGAATTCATTTCCGTAGAAGGAACTTTGCCCCAGAATAGCATAGGTTCCTGTTAGCCAAGAGGCAGCATCCGCTTCATTCTTGAAGTAGTTTTCAGGGGTAGTGTACGTCGGGTCTTTTTCCAGGAAATCGCAGGAAGTCAGGTTAAGTCCGACAAGAAGTGATATGATGATTATTTTTATTGTTTTCATATACATAATTGTTTGAAGGATGATTGATTAGAAACCTAAGTTTATACCAAAACTGATAGAGTAGGCTCTCGGATAAGCGGAGAAGTCCAGTCCCGGAGTCAGTGCGCCTTCACGGATAGATACTTCCGGATCGTAACCGGAATATCCTGTACATGTCCATAGATTCTGACCTGCAACGAATACACGCGCATTGTCTATCTTCCATTTCTTGGTCAGTTGCTTCGGCAGTGTATATCCTAAAGATACGGTTTTCAGACGAAGGAAAGAACCGTCTTCGATAATACGTGTAGAGAACACTTTGTTAGAGCCGGAGTCGGTAGCTCTCGGAATATTGCTTTCCGGGTTTTCCGGTGTCCAACGATTTGCGTAACTTGCGTATTGGTTCAAGTCGCGTGTCTTATTGCTGTTCTCGAAGAACAGGCGGTTGGCATTCAATACATCGTTTCCATACGACCATTGGAAGAAGATACTCAAGTCGAATCCTTTGTATTCGAAATTGTTGGTAAATCCACCTGTATGTTTCGGCATACCGTTACCGATCATAGTACGGTCGTTATCGTCGATAATGCCGTCACCATTCAAGTCTGCGTATTTCGGCATACCCGGTTGTGTATTGCTTTCGGAAGAGAAGTAAGGAACATTACGTTTCAGTGTATATGTATCGCCCACTTTATCAAAATCTTCATATTTGTATGTACCTTCATAGATGAATCCGTACATCATTCCCATCGGATAACCCACTTTGGCAATGTAGCTGTATTGTGAGTTGTAGTTCTGGTCAAATTTGGCTGCACTCAACAGAGAGGATTGGTTTTCGGCCAATTCCAATACTTTGTTCTTGTTGAATGCGATATTAAAGTTGGTAGTCCAAGAGAAATGGCGGTTCCTGATATTGGTCGTGTTCAAGGTAAATTCGACACCTTGGTTGCGTACCTTTCCTACATTCTTCATGGCACTGAAATAACCGGAAGAAGTGGGAAGTGCAGTATTCAGCAACAAATCACGAGTCGTTTTACGATACCAGTCTACGGTTAGTCCGATACGTTCGTCCAGGAAGCCCAAGTCCAGACCCAGATTCCACTGCTCGGTCGTTTCCCATTTCAGTTTTCTGTTTCTTAAAGAAGTAGGCACTGTGCCTACACTTGTCAGACTGTTTTCGAACGGATATACACCACTTGGTAGGCTACCGATCGAAATAAAATCTCCAACTTTATCTTTTAATATCTGATATAAAGCATATGTGTCATATTCACCTACGCGGTTGTTACCGGTTAATCCCCAGCTTGCTCTTAATTTACCGGAAGAAACAACAGATTTCAATGGTTTCATGAAATCCTCTTCCATGAATCCCCAAGCCAATGAACCGGAAGGGAAGTAACCGAAACGGTTATCACCACGGAACTTGGAAGAACCGTCGGAACGGAAAGAAACTGTTGCGTAATACAATGATTTATAGTTATAATTCAAACGTCCCAGGAAAGAAAGCATAGACCAGGAACTCTTTAGTGATTTGGTCGTACTGGGAATTCCTTCGCTCATTCCTGCCATCCCGAGTGCTTCGTTCGGAATTTGCACTGTCTTGTATGAATAGTATTCATAGTCAGAATTTTGCAGGGTTACACCTACCATACTATTGAAGAAATGCTTCCGTTTGATATTGGTCTGATAGGTCAGAATATTTTCGTTCAACCATGTTGCACGTTGAGAATGATAGATTTCTGCATTCACCTTATCGGATGATTTCGGATTACCATAACGGGTCTTCGAGTTGTTGAATGTTTCCCCTTTGCGGGTATCGAACGTGTAACCGCCGGAAACTTTCAACTTCAATCCTTTGATAAATTCATATTCTGCAAATCCGTTGAACTGGATATAGTTCGCGTACGTCTTGCGATATTCGTTTTTCAAAGACATGATAGGATTGAAACGATAGTCGTTGGTATTGTTTATCGCATCGTCCATGATGTTATCCATCAATGAATTTAAAGGTCTGTCCGGTTCCGTCACGGGGCGATATCCCCATACGCTATAGAACAGGTTGTTCATACCACTATATGAGTTCTGCGAAGGAGAACCACCGGTGGTTGTAGTGCTTGAATAGTTGGTTGTCAGATAGATTTTCAGTTTCTTCTTTTGAATGGTAGTACCCATACGGCCTTGTATACGCTTGTAGTTCGATTCCAACAAGATACCGTCCTGGTCATAATAAGATAAAGAAGCGTTGTAACGAACTCCTTCCGAACCACCGGTCAGGCTGACATTGTGGCTTTGCATCCATGCGCTGCGGAAGATTTCATCCTGCCAGTTATATTGCGGGATATTCCTATAATCTTCCAGTCCCCATTTCTTGCCGTCATAATTCATGAAGTAGGTAGTTTCCATATCTTTTGGACTACGTTCCGCCTGTAGTTTGACGAACTCATAGGCATCCATCATCGGGATTGTTTTAGTGATATGCTGAATACCGAAACTTCCGTCGTATTTAATTTTAGGTTGTCCGATTGTACCTTTCTTGGTGGTAATCATCACAACGCCATTAGCGCCACGGGCACCGTAGATAGCGGTAGCAGAGGCGTCTTTCAGAAAATCAAGAGATTCTATATCATTCTGATTGATGGCTGCGGCTACGGAAGGGTCTTCCACCGGGAAACCGTCAATGACATAAAGAGGAGAGTTGTCCTGTGTCAATGAGTTGTTACCACGGATAACGATGTTCATCTGTCCGCCCGGCATACCTTCGCCCGAACTTACGTTGACACCGGCGATACGTCCGCCCAATGTCTCGCCGAAAGAAGCGGTCGGAGTGCTAAGCAGTTCTGCCATGCTGGCTTTGGCAACAGAACCCGTCAGGTCTCTCTTGCGTATTTCCTGATAGCCGACTACTACCACTTCATCCAATGTCTTTGTATCTTCCTTCAATGTGATAACCATTGGCTTTTGAGTGTCCGCCTTTATTTCTACAGTGACATAACCAATGAAAGAAATAACCAATATTGAATTCTTATTGGGTACGTTAAAAGCAAATTTACCATCAAGGTCAGTGATTGTTCCTTGTGAAGTACCTTGTACCTGAACACTGGCTCCCGGCACTCCTTCTCCTAAGTTGTCCTTCACTGTACCTTTAACAAGTACCTGTGCAAGTACAAAAGAAACAGAAAACAGGATCAGTCCGATGGAGGAGAGCATCCTTTTTCTAGTTTGAGTGGATAAATGTTTTTTCATATATTAAAAATTAAGTGATTTTATTGAATCTACGCTTGCAAAGATAGACGGATTGAATATTCTAATATGGATAGAATTATTCAAGATTGGTGCAAAATCATACAATTTTTCTGTTCTCATAAACTATTTCTCTTTTACGGATTCTAGTAATTCGGATAACTCTTTCACTATGTCGGGATGTTGTTTTGATACATTCGTTTTCTCCGATGGATCGGAGGATAAATCGTAAAGTTGAGGCTGTTTGTCGTTGCCTAACTCCATTTTCGTCCAATGTTCGATGGCGGGGCCATCGCTCGGTTCGATGTATTTCCATTGGCCTTTTATGATGGCAAGTGTGTTATTGAGATTCTGTTGAACGACATACTCACGGTTTGTATTATTCTTGCCGAGGAGAACGTTCAGATGTTCCTGACTGTCGGGGGCAGCTCCCTTGCGTAAAGGTTGGTCCAGAAGTGAGGCGAGCGATGCATACACATCTATTTGAGAGAAGAGAGCTTGTTGCTTGTTCGGCTTCACCCGGGCAGGCCAACGGACAATAAACGGAACGCGTGTACCCGCTTCGTAAGCACTGTATTTCCCGCCACGGTAGATCCCCATCGGAGTATGTCCGTTGAGAAGTTCGTAAGCTTGGTCTTGATAGCCGTCGTCGATAACAGGACCGTTGTCGCTGGTAAAGATAAGGATGGTGTTGTCTGCGATGTGGAGGCTATCCAGTGTGTGCATGATTTCACCGATGGTCCAGTCCAGTTGCAGGATGACGTCGCCACGAGTGCCGAGTCCGCTTTTGCCTGCGAAACGTGGGTGGGGGATGCGCGGTACATGTACGTCTTGCGTACCCATATATAAGAAGAAGGGTTCTTCCTGATGGGATGCAATGAAATTCTTAGCCTTGTTGGTGATGATATCAGCTATGTCTTCATCTTTCCAAAGAGCGGATTTTCCTCCGGTCATCCAGCCGATACGGGGAATACCGTTGATAATTGTATTATTGTGTCCCTGACTGGGTTTTAAAGTGACGAGCTCCGGGTTCTCTTCTCCCGTAGGCCAGTCGCCGACTTTGTGGTCATAATTTACGGTGATAGGATCATTGGGGTCAAGTCCTACGACATGTCCGTTTTCTACAAATACACAAGGTACACGGTCTACGGTAGCCGGAATAATAAATTCGTAGTCAAAACCGATGCTTTGTGCGTTAGGGGTAATCCGGTTGTTAAAGTCGGTTCCACCTTTCGGACCGAGTCCCAGATGCCATTTGCCTACTGCACCGGTTGCGTATCCTGCATCTTTCAGCATATCTGCCATGGTGACGCAGGTAGTGTCGATAATGAGTTCAGAGTTGCCGGGAGCAATCCCTGTGTTTTCTTGTCTCCACGGATACATACCGGTCAGGAGTCCGAAACGGGAAGGAGTGCTGGTGGCGGAAGTTGCATAAGCATTGGTAAATTGTACTCCTTGTCCTGCCAGCCGATCGATGTTGGGGGTACTCACTTTCGTTGCTCCATAACAGCTTAAATCACCAATGCCGAGATCATCTGCAAATATATAAATAATGTTAGGCTTTTGGTTATTCTGCCCATTGCTCTTTTGGGGTGCTTGATTGCATCCTGACAGCGTGACGATGCCGGACAACAGGGGAAGTAGACGCGAAACGTTTTTCATAATGCTGAGTGTTTTAGGAAATAATGTAATGAACACAAAGATAAGCGATTGGAAGAAAAAGAATGAGTAGGAATGTACAAGTGAAGTACAAAATAGTACACTTAAGAAGTTACCTTTTTTATTCGGGCGAAGATGTCCGGACTAAGAAACCGTTTATATTATAAATTTAGGCACGGATCACACGGATGAACGCTGTTGTTTTCATACTCATCGTTTTTTTAATCCGTGAAATCCGTGTGATCTGTGCCTAATAATATAAGATTATTTTGCAAGAGTGCTTGTACAGTTGCCTGCTAATCTGTTTCTTCCCCGTCTCCTTCTTCTCCGCTCTCTTCTCCTTTACGGTAAGCCAGCGGACTGACGTGATAAATCTCCTTGAAACATTTACTGAAATAGCGGGAGGAGGAGAACCCAATCCGGTCGGAAATCTCCGTGATATTCAGCTCCGGGTTATTCCTTAACATGACAGCACCCTTTTTGAGACGTATGCTTAGGATGAAATCATTCGGAGTCTGACCTGTCACAGCTTTCAGTTTGGTGAATAGGTTCGTACGTGCCATACCCATTTCGCGAGCGAAGATATTGACGTTGAAATCCGTATTGTCCAGATGACGTTCGATAATAGCCATCGCACGGTCGAGCATCTCCTTATCCATCGGGTTGGTAGCCAACATTTGGGCAAAAGCCTGTGGTTGTTTGCTGAACTTCTCTTGCAGTAGTCGGCGGGAATTAACCAAATTATTGCAGCGGGAAATCAGAAGATTGGTATTAAACGGTTTCGTGATATAATCATCCGCACCAATCTTCAAACCTTCGATATTGTGCTCTATGGCAGTACGCGCAGTTAATAATACCACCGGAATATGGCAGGTATTAAAGTCCGTCTTGATCTGTTTGCAAAGTTCCGTACCCGACATACGTGGCATCACGACATCACTTAAAATGATGCTTGGCATATCCTTCTGTATCATCTCTAATGCTTCTACTCCATCGGAAGCCGTACTGACCTGATAGAATGTTTCGAAAATACCGACTAACATCTGCTTGATAGACTCATTGTCTTCCACTATCAACATTTTGGCGTCTTCGATACGCTTGTTATCTTCTTCTTTCCATTCCGAATCAGGGATTACTTCTACTGAAGGAGCAATAGTTTCTGTCTGTTGGAGGGTTTCCGTATCATCCTTTGCTATTTGCTCTTCTGTAAAGTGTTCCTTGCCTAGTTTGAGGGTAATGATGAAACTGCTTCCTTTGCCCGGTTCGCTTTCCACCCGGATTGTGCCGTGATGAAGTTCCACAATACCTTTCGTCAGTGCCAGTCCGATGCCTGTACCGGCTCCGGTATTCAGCGAGTTGAGATGTTCGGTCTGATAAAAGCGGTCGAATATCTTATCAATTTCGGCAGCGGCGATACCTGTACCGGTATCTTTTATTTCAATGATGACATGGTCTTTCTCCTGCGATACATTAATCGAAATCGTATCTTCGGCCTTGGTATGCTTTACTGCATTAGACAGCAGGTTGTTTATTACTTTCTGCATCTGTTTTTGGTCATACCACACTTCAATGTCATCCTTCTGTTTGTTGAACTTGAAGTTGATTTGTTTGCTGCTGGCGTATTCGAGGAAGAGCAGATAATTCTCATACAGGAAGTTAACCAGGTTGTGCTGGCTTACTTTGATCTTCATGTGACCCTGTTCCTGTTTACGGAAATCAAGTAGTTCCGTAATCAGTTCCCGTAATTGGAGACTGTTCTTGTAGATTCCCAACACCTTATTATATATATTAGGCGTAAATGTCTGCACCTGCAACAAAGTTTCCACTTGTCCCACGATCAGCGTTAACGGTGTGCGGAATTCGTGTGAGATGTTAGTGAAGAAACGGAGTTTCGACTGGTTCAATGCTTCAAGGTCTTCAATATGCTTCTTCTCGTACTTCAAAGACTCACGGAGTTTGATGCGCGAATTATAGTTCTGAATAAGATACCATAACAGGCTGATAGTGACAATGGTATAAATCAGGTAAGCCCACCATGTCTCATACCATGAAGGGAGTACGATAATCAGCAGTCTGGCCTCTTTTATTCCTTCCTTTTGTGATTTGATGACAAGGGTATATTTACCCGGATTCAGGTTTGTATAAGTAATCAGCGTTTGCTTCCGGTAAGTATGGTTCCATTCGTCCGAGAAACCCTCCAGACGATAGAGAATCTCATCTCTGTTGGCAGGGATGAAGTTGGAAGTGGCATATTCGATGCTAAACATTGATTGATTCGCTTTCAGACTGATTTCCGGAGTGTGACAGATTGACTGTTCCAGGATGCCGCTTTCATCTCCCGGAACTATTTCTTTTCCGTTGACAAGCAGGCGGGAAAGAATGATATTATATGATTTGGGAGTGAAGTGTAGCTTCTTTTCCCAGAAAGAAATCATTCCCTGAATACCACCAAGGAACACTTCTCCGTCATGTGTCACAAATAGTGCGTTTTCATTAACGGCGGTTAGCGGGAATCCGTTTTCCGTACCGTAATTATAGAATTTCTTGCTTGGATAGTCAAACTGTGAGAACCCTTGATTGGTAATCAGCAATAAGTCGCCTTTCTGTATGGATGATTCGCATACTTCGTAGATGCAGTCGCTGGATAAACCATCTGTTTGTACATCGAAGTTTTCAAAGTCATCACTTGCCTTACGGTAACGGTCGAGACCGCTTCCGGAGGTGCAGAACCACAGATTACCATTACTGTCCTGCATGATACTGTTGATATTATTGTTGCTAAGACTGTTCGGATTAGCGGGATTGTGCGGATAATTAGTAAGTTTACCGCTGTCGAACCGGTAAGAATAAACACCCTCCCCGGTAGCCGCAATCCACAATGTACCGTCTTTGTCGATGCAAAGACTGGCTACCATGCCAATGCCTCTTCCTTCTTTGGTTTCTTTAAAGAGTTGTTGGCAAGCACCTGTTGCCGGATTGAAAAGACAGACACCGTTTTGTGTGGCGACAACCAGCTTGTCCTTATAAGGTACAATGTCTCGGACGATATCCGAAGGTAGCGAAGTTGGGTCTCCCGCTTTCATCCGGTAGACTGTGAAACGGTTGGTACGCAGGTCGAGTTTGTTCAATCCTCCCAAGTGTGTACCTATCCACATAATTTCATTAGTCCGGTCGTAATAGATTGCTTTGACGTTGTTATGGGAAATACTATTTTTGCCCTCTTCGTGGCGATACCACCGATAGGTATTATTTTTCCGGTCGTACACATTCACGCCACCGCCTTCTGTACAGATCCATAAGTTTCCGTCTTTGTCTTCAGTCATTCTGCCGACAATCGGGCTACTTAACCCTTCTTTTTCTGTATCTCCCGTCTTGTAGCGGGTATAGATTTCATATTCCGGATTGAAATAGTTGACTCCTCCGAAATAAGTGCCCAGCCAAATTGTTCCTTGTTCATCTTTGACGATGCACCAGATAGAGGAGTGGGTGAGACCGTCGGGTTTGTTCGCGTTGGCAGTGTAAAGTTGGAATTTGCCTGTGCTCTTTTCATAGCGATTTAACCCGTGAAAGGTTCCTATCCATAAGTTGCCTGCGTTGTCCTCGCTACAACTTCTTACGAAGTTGGAGCAAAGGCTGTTCGGGTTTCCGGGTTCGTGGTGGAGGTTTTCGATGCTTCCGTCTTTCTTTACGTGGTAAAGTCCTTCTTCCCAGCTGCCTATCCATAATTCTTTGGAAGAATCTTCGTAGATGCTGGCAATATTACCTCTTGTGACAGGTTGGGAAATTTTCTTATCGTCGGACAGGCAGTAAAGTCCGTTACTGGTAGTTCCCATCCACAGATTTTTCTTTTCGTCCAGGTGGAGGCAGGAGAGGGTGATATCTTTTCCGGCAAGATGATAGTAGAGATCGAAGTTTCCCGTACTTTCATTATATACAAATACTTCTTCTCTTTTCCCGATATATAATTTCTCATTGAAATAAATAGCATCCACATTGCCTTGCAGCAACGTTTTGAATCTTTGTGTGGTCAGATCGAATTCTGCCACCCCGTCCGTACAGAGCAGGTATACCTTTCCGTTTTTGTTTCCGGTGATGCGCAGCACTGTATTGCTGAACAAGCTGTTCGGGTCGTTTTTATTAAGTTTGAAACTTTTGATATCGTTACCGTTATACCGGTTCAGTCCTTCACGCGTGCCGATCCATATAATTCCCCGTTCATCAATATAAAGGCTATTGACAGAAAATTGGGAGAGTCCGTCGTCCGTGGTCAAGTGGCTAAAAGTGATGTTTTGACCTTGTGTGCGGACTCCAGCTACGCTTAAAAATAGCAGAAATAAAAGAATTATTTTTCTCACTAATTTATTTTTTAAGGTGTTTACATCTATGCAAATATATTGTTTTTATTCGATTTCTGTGAACCTTATTAGAAGAAAGTAACTATATTTGTATCATTCAAACGAAAGATATATGAAAGTAAAGAAAATTAGTGCGGCTAACGTGGAGGCTTGTTCGCTTCCTAAATTATTCGATGAAGAGAAAATAGATTTTCAGCCGATCCAGTGTGTCAATTGGGCTGAATATCCTTACAAACCTAAAGTGAATTTTCGAATTGCTCACACACAGAACTCAATTTTACTACATTTTAAAGTGAAAGAGGAGAGTGTGCGTGCCAAGTACGGGGAGGATAATGGTTCTGTATGGACTGACTCCTGCGTGGAATTCTTTTCTATACCAGCAGGTGACGGGATCTATTATAATATAGAATGCAATTGCATCGGAACGATCTTGGTGGGTGCAGGTCCTGTCCGTAACAACCGGGAACATGCACCGAAAGAAGTGACTGCTCTTGTACAACGCTGGTCTAGTTTGGGTAATCAGCCTTTTGCAGAACGTATCGGTGAAACGGATTGGGAAGTGGCTCTTATTATTCCGTATTCTGTGTTCTTTAAGCATCAGATCGATTCGCTTGATGAAAAGGAGATAAAAGCTAATTTCTATAAGTGTGGAGATGAATTGCAGACTCCTCATTTCCTTTCATGGAATCCGATAGAGATTCAACAGCCGGATTTTCACCGTCCTGATTTCTTCGGTACTTTGGAATTTGAATAATGAATTGAATCTCTGGATTGAAAGATAAATCACCAGAGCATCATCTACCTATAAAAGCGTCATCCATCTATAAAATAAGAAGGGTGACGCTTTTCTTTGAGCATCACCCTTTCTTTATAGTAAGTTCTTTTGTCTATTTCACAATCCCTCTTTCCGAGCTCTTTACGAAATTTACAATGTTCTCGATCTCTTCACTCATAGGAACCTGATCGACAATCTTTTGTACAGCATCCTGAACACTGAAATTACCCTGATAAATCAAACGGTATGCATTGGCGATGTGGCGGAGGATTCTTTCTGATGTATTGTGATGTTGGGAAAGAACTACTGCGTTCACACCGTGATATGCTACAGGATTTCCGGACATAATAACATAGGGAGGTACATCCTTGGATATACGGCACCCACTTTGTACCAGTGTCCAGCTACCTATGTGACAATATTGGTGCAGGGTTACATTACCGCTTAGAATAACGCAGTCATCTAACGTACATTCTCCTGCGATGGTAGTACCTATACCTACTACACAGTTATTGCTGATTTGTACATCATGGCAGAGATGTACTTTATCCATCAGGTAGTTTCCGTTTCCAATTTTGGTAGCATTACCGGCAAACGTAGCGCGGCTGATTACTACATTCTCACGAATATCGTTGTTGTCACCGATAATCAGGCTACTGTCTTCTCCTGTATAGTGGAAATCTTGCGGTTCCGCTCCCAAAACAGCGTTCTGATGTACCTTGTTTCCTTTTCCCATTCTAGTACCTTTCAGGATACTGGCGTAGGACATGATGACACAGTCATCTCCGATTTCCACATTCTTTTCAATGTAGGCAAAAGGCTGGACTGTTACGTTCTTGCCTAACTTTGCTTCAGGGTCTACATAAGCTAACGGACTAATCATAATAGTATATGTTTAAAGTTATTCTTCTCTTCCACCACCCAATGCCTGGTAAAGGCTTACTACGGCCTGCATCTGATCAAAGCAATCGGAAACCTGAGAGATTTGTGCACTCAGGTAAGACTGTTGTGCTGACAGTACTTCCAGATAGGTTGAGGTCCCTAAGTTAAACAATTCTTTTGTATCTTCCGAAGCTTTCTTTGCAGATTCTACCTGCATTTGGCGTGATTCTACTTTTTCACTGGTCTTTTGGTATAAACTTAGCGCATTGCTGATCTCACTTCCGGCATTCAGAAGTGTTTGTTGGAAGGATAGTTTAGCTTGTTCCTCCTGTGCTTTCGCTGCTTTCAGCCGGGCAATGTTCTGTCCCCGGTAGAATAGAGGCTGCGTAAGTGAACCAATGGCGGAAGCCAACAGCTTTCCCGGATTGATAATTGCGCTACCGGCACTGTTGGTCCATCCGGCAGAGCCGCTAAGCGTGATTTGCGGATAGAATGCGGCACGTGCCGAATTAGTATTGTAATAGCAGCTTGCCAATGACATTTCAGCAGCTTTTACGTCCGGACGGTTGGATAGTAACTGGATAGGTACACCTGCGGAAAGTTCCGTCGGAAGTACTTGTGCCTCCAATACGCCACGTTTGATGGCGTGCGGAGCTTCGCCCAAGAAAGTAGACAGGGCATTTTCCGTCTCACGTATGCTTTGTTCAATGTCCGGAATAGTGGCAAGTACCTGCGCGTAAGCAGCCTTGCTCTGTTCTACACCGGCCGAATTGATATTGTACATAGCAGAGTTTTTCATCGCTTCCATTGTTTCGGCATTCTGTTTCAGAATTTCAGCTGTGGCTTTGGTTATTTCCAGCTGGCGGTCTAACATCATTAATGTATAATACATATTGGCGATGTTGGAGACAACCTGTGTCTGCACAGCCTGACGGTAAGCTTTCACTTGCTTCAGAGTAACTTGTGCATTTCGTTTGGAGTTGAGCAACTGACCGAACAAGTCGATCTGCCAGCTAGCTGTAACGGGCAATGAGTACGTTTTTGTTGCTGCGTTTTTATCAAAACTACTGATTGTTCCTTGCGGTGATAACCCCAGTGACGGAGCATAAGCCAGACGTGCAGACATCAGGGATGCTTCTGCTGCTTTCACATTCTGAGCGGCCGACAAGAGGTCAGTGTTTTGTTTCAGTCCCGCTTCGATGAGAGACTGGAGTTGCGGGTCGGTGAAGACTTCTCTCCACGGCAGATTACCGAAGTTGGCTGTATCCGAAACCAGTGTATCATTATTCGCTACCGGATCGCGATACAGGCCGGAAGTGGTGATATCTTCGGGTCTGTCATACGACTTATAGATGTGGCAGCTGCTCAAGAGAGCAGTTGCACACAACATATATAGAATCTGTTTCTTCATATCGAATTTCATTATTTAGCGTATTGTTCAATCTCTGTTACAGCATCTGTATTGTCAATATCTTCCCATTCCATCGGTTTTACTTTCTCTTGCAGATATTGGAAGATTACGAACAAGGCAGGAACGATGAAAATCTGGCAAATCATACCGATCAACATACCACCGATAGAAGCAGTACCCAGTGTACGGTTACCGTGAGCACCTACACCAAAGGCAAACATCAACGGAAGCAATCCGACTACCATTGCCAATGATGTCATCAGGATCGGGCGGAGACGGGCACCGGCGCCCAATACGGCTGCCCATGTGATACTCATACCCATCTTGCGGCGGTCAAGGGCGAACTCTACAATCAGGATGGCATTTTTCGCCAACAGACCCATCAACATGATCAACGCAATCTGCATATAGATATTGTTGGACATTGTCCCCAGAATCATCTTCAACATCGAGATATTACCGATAGCACTTACTCCGTTCACAAACAGGAAGCTACCTAGCAGACCGAACGGAACGGACAATAATACGGCTAACGGAAGTATGTAACTTTCGTACTGTGCACTCAGCAACAGATAAACGAATACGAAGCAGAGGATGAAAATCAATCCGGTAGCGCTTCCACTGCTCTGAGCTTCTTCACGCGCCATACCACCCAACTCGTAGGTGTAACCGGTCGGAAGATTCTGCTTGGCTACTTCTGCCAGCGCAGCCAATGCCTGTCCGGATGTATAACCACTGGCAGGAGCCACCATCACTTTCATGGAAGTGTAAAGGTTGAAGCGGCTGATGATATCCGGGCCATACACTTTATCAATCGTAATGAATTGAGAGATAGGAGCCATTTCACCGGCACTGTTACGAACCTTGATATTCTTCAAAGATTCCAGGTTCTTACGTGATAACGGGTCCGACTGAATCATTACACGATACATCTTACCAAAACGGTTGAAGTTGGATGCATACAGACCACCATAATATCCTTGCATAGTGGTAAGGATGTCGCTCGGGCTGATGCCTGCCTTCTTACAAGCTGCCGCGTCAATATCAATCATATATTGCGGGAAGTTCGGGTTGAACGTTGTTTTGGCAGAATTGATTTCAGGGCGGGCTTCCAGTGCGGCGGTATAGTCGTTGACTACATCGAAGAACTTGTTCAAGTCACCGCCCGTCTTATCCTGCATATTCACCTCAATATCCGTAGATGCTGAATAACCCGGGATCATCGGCGGAGCAAAGAACAACACCTGTGCTTCCTTGATGATCTTCTGTGCACGCATATATAAGGACCCCACCACAACGTCAGAGTTTTGTATCATCGAACGTTCATCCCAATCTTTCAGTTTGATGATGAAAGAACCGTAGGACGGTCCCTGTCCACCGATGAAACTGAAACCGGAAATCAATGTGCGCGAAGATACGGCCGGATCAGCGGCAATCAGGCTGTCTACACGTGCCAGAATCTCTTCCGAGCGGTCTTGTGACGTGCCCGGCGGCAAAGTCACAGCTCCCATCAGTGTACCGGTATCTTCGTTGGGCACCATACCTGTCGGAGTGGTGTTCATGAAGAACATAAGCAATACAATAGAAGCAACGACCAACCCCATGGACAACCATTTCTTCTGGATGAAGAACAGTACGTGCTTTTTATATCGTTTCAGGATAGATTCATAGGTATCGTTGAATCTGTTCTTGAATTTATTCGTGCTCATTCCGATTAGTGCCAAAATACTAAGAAGTATGAGGATGGCGGTAATCACCGGATTGATACTGAAGAATCCGAAAATCATACCGAGAATGGCAACAAGTGTGAATGTGAGTGTGATTCCCGGATGCAACATCTTTCCGATTGCTTCGGTATATCTGTTTATCATTGTTGTATGAGCCGTCTTGTAGGCTGTTTTCATACGCTCCTTCAATGGAGGAACTTCTTCGGAACCTTCCTGCTTGTGCGGTTTCAGAAGAACGGCACACAAGGCGGGGCTTAATGTCAAAGCGTTCAGAGCGGACAGACCGATGGCGATGGCCATAGTCATACCAAATTGGCGATAGAATGTTCCCGCCGTTCCACCCATGAAACTTACCGGGATAAATACGGCCATCATGACCAGTGTAATGGATACGATAGCACCGCCCAATTCGTTCATTGCGTCGATGGAAGCCAGACGGGCGGAAGTATAGCCTTGGTCTAGCTTGGCGTGTACACCCTCGACGACCACAATGGCGTCATCGACCACAATGGCGATGGCGAGTACAAGCGCACATAACGTCAGCAAGTTCAAACTGAATCCTACTAAGGACAGGATAAAGAATGTACCGATAAGAGCTACCGGGATGGCGATGGTCGGAATCAATGTAGAACGTAAGTCCTGCAGGAAGATATATACTACGATAAATACCAGGATAAATGCCTCGATCAATGTTTTCAATACCTCATGGATAGAAGCGAACAAGAAGTCGTTGGCATTCATGGATACGTTTATCTTCAAACCGGCAGGCAGTGATTTGGACGCTTCATCCAGCAACACCTGAATGTCGCTGATGGTTTGTGTCGCATTTGTTCCTGCCATCTGATAAACGATACAGGTTACAGCCTTATGTCCGTTTACACGGTTGGTAAAGTTGTATCCCAAACGGTCCAGTTGGATTTCTGCAATATCGTTCAGGCGAAGCACTTCACCGTCGGGCAAAGATTTGATGACGATATTTTCGAATTCCTCCGGTTGTTGCAGACGTCCTTTGTAGCGGATGGTATATTGGAAAGTCTGGTTGCTGCGTTCACCGAATTGTCCCGGAGCAGCTTCCACGTTCTGTTCTGCCAAGGCTGCGGATACGTCGCCCGGAACCAGCTTGTATTGCGCCATTACGTCCGGACGTAGCCAGATACGCATAGAGTAGTCCTGTCCCATCACAGAGGCATCACCCACACCCGGTACACGCTGAACTTGCGGAATCAGGTTGATCTTAGCATAGTTTTCGATAAATGATTCTGTATATGTATCACTTTCGTCGTAAAGAGAGAACACCACTAGCATGGAAGTCTGGCGTTTCTGAGTTGTCACACCGACTTTGGTTACTTCGGCAGGCAGTAATCCCTGTGCCATAGAAACACGGTTCTGCACGTTAACGGCAGCCATATCCGGGTCTGTTCCCTGTTTAAAATAGATGGATATATCACCTGCACCGGTGTTGGATGCGTTGGAGGTCATATACATCATATTTTCCACACCGTTGATTTGTTCCTCTAGCGGGGCAATCACGGAATTCAATACGGTTGACGCGCTGGCACCCGTATAAGTGGCCCTTACCGATACGGTAGGAGGCGCAATGTCCGGATACTGGGTGATTGGCAGTGTTGCCAGTCCGATAGCACCCAGAATGACTATCAAAATAGAAATAACCGTTGATAGTACCGGACGGTTAATAAATTTATCTAACTTCATACGATTATCTAAATTATTAATTGAAAGCTGTAGCTAAATTACCATCGTGCTGGTCTTTCAAATGCTGTTGATAGTTCGCTTCTTTTTGAGCAGGTGTGATAGGCTGTATGCTCTGGCCATCTTTCAGACTCTGCACGCCTTCGATTACAATTTTATCTCCAGGATTCAGACCTGAAGTTACGAGATATTCTTTTCCGTTGTCTAGATTGAAGATCTTGATTTCTGTATATTTCACCGTGTTATCCGGTTGCAAAACGTAAACGAACTTCTTATCCTGAATTTCTACTGTTGCTGATTGCGGTATCGTAATCACATTTTCCATCGTGTAAGGAATCAGTACGTTTGCTGTTCCGCCACTGCGTAAGATGTGTTCTTTGTTCGGGAAAAGGGCACGCATACTTACCGAACCGGTTGACTGGTCGATCACTCCTGTAATTGCGTCTACTTTACCCTCGATGCTGTACTCTGTACCGTCGATCAGCTGCAATTTGATAGCTGGAATTTTGCTGATTTCTTCTTTGATAGTACCTCCGGTTTTAGTCATGGCCAACAGCTCTTTTTCTGTCATGGAGAAATATACATATACTTCATCAATTTCAGAAACAGTAGTCATCGGAGTAGAGATGGAAGGGCTTACCAATGCTCCCAGACGATACGGAATATCGTTGATTACACCGTCAGAAGGACTCTTCACTTGGGTGAAAGAGAGATTCTGCTGTGCAGTGGTAAGCTGTGCTTTTGCTTGTGCCAGTTGTGCCTGTGATTGCGCCAGCGTATTTTCTGCCATTGACAAGTCGTAGTCACTGATGATGTTCTTCTTGTTAAGCTCACGCTTATTGTCTACCGTCATTTGTTGAGTGCTGACAGCAGCTTCGGCTGTAGCAACGGCAGCTTTTGCTGTGCGCACTGCAGCTTCGTATTGTGTAGGATCAACAATGAACAATACTTGTCCCTTACGGACAGTTGCTCCTTCATCCACGCATAGTTTCGTGATGAAACCCGATACCTGCGGACGGATTTCTACGTCTTGTTTACCTTTGATTGTAGCCGGATAGGCAGTTGTTAAATGGGCAGTCGTCTTTTGTAACTCTTGTACTGCATATTCAGGAACCTTTCCTGTTCCATTGCCCTTATTGCCACAACTAGACAAGAGGGCTACGCAAAATGCAAATAAAACAATTCTACTTTTCATACTTATAAATATCTGTTTTTTAATTTAATGCGTTTGTTCCCAGTGTGCTGTTCATTCATATAGTCAAGGGTTTTAAGGAAGAAAAGCCGGAAACTAATTTAGGCAAATTAGTTTCCGGCTGCAAAAGTACTTTAAATTCGGTATTCTTGTTCTCTGATACCGTGTTTTTTAACTATGTTTTTTACTTTAGTTTATGATATACAGGAGTCATAATAAAACTTAACTCATAATCTTGGTAAGGAAGACGGTATTTTTCCAGTGGTATAGCTCCCCAACTGTTGACACAGGCAAGACCAGCTTGCGCCTTGTCGATACAGAAATTGGTGAAGTCCGCCTTTTCTACTTCCGGTGAGTGACGCTGGTCTTTACCGTCACCGTCATCCAATGATTCGATGGTATAATTCAGTGCAGAAGCAGAGAAAGGAGCATCCGATACGAATTGTAGTCCGTTGCCGCTGATATTCAGAAGTCTCCACCAACGGATGTCCGTTTTTGTTCCGGTTTCCTGCGGGCGGATGTAAGGATAGAATTGTTCTTCTACCGTTTGGCGGTATTTGCCCAACATGGCTCCGTGGTTACGGTCGGCATAGTTCTCTCCCGGACCACGGCCGTAGTATTCTACCTCGTTGAAGTTGACAGGCATACGCATTTGCATACCGAAGCGGAACATTTCAGAAACCTTCTTGCTCTTGTCTGCCACCATCTTTTGAGTAACCTTCACTGCACCTTTATTATTAATGGTATAAGTCAGCGACAATGTTCCACCTATCGACTTCATGTCATATTCAGCACGAACCACTGCCTGATCGTTTTCAATCGCGTGTTTCAGAGAAGTCAGTTTCAGTTCCGGATTCTTCCATGCAGCGTATTTGTGTTGCAGTCCGGCTCCGAAATCATTGTCGGTCGGTGCACGCCAGAAGTTAGGAGTCAGTGTGCTGCCGTCTTCCATCATTTGCATACCGTTGACGTCGTAACGGCAGAGGTAACCGTCCTGTTTGTTGAAATCCATGGAGAAGTTCTCACCTTTCACGATCAGGTAATTGCGGTCGTTATCCAAAATATCGGGTACGATAACCGGAACGTTGGAAGCCTGTTGGTTTTCCAGTTTCAGTTCCGGTGCTTTGTAGTCGCGGATGCTTAACTGGTCGTAAGCGATAGTCGTTCCTGCCGGCAGCAGTGTTTCGGCAGCTTTCAGTTTGTAGCTCACATTGAGCAATAATTCCTTGCAAGGGCAGATATTCTTCACGTCAAACGGAATTTGCACTTTGACGGTTTGCTGGGGCGCAACTTTCAGGTCGGGCACGATGCCTGTTTGCACTACTTCCCCGTTTGCCAGTAATTGCCATTCCATATAGTATGCAGAGAGGTCGCGGAAGAAGTTCTCATTGAAAATATTGATTTCACCTTTGGCAAGATCCGCAGGAGTAGTCCATATATCCTGATAGAAATAAGCAACTTCATAAGCATGTGGATTAGGCACGCGGTCGGGGCTGATTAAGCCGTTGTCGTTGAAGTTGTTGTCCGAAGCGTCGTATTTGTTGAAATCGCCGCCATAACCATAGATACTCACTCCGTCTTTATTTTTCCAGTGGCAGGATTGATCTACGAAGTCCCAGATAAATCCACCCTGATATTTCGGATATTTACGGATGATGTCCCAGTATTCTTTGAATCCGCCTTCCGAATTACCCATTGCGTGTGCATATTCGCATTGGATTAACGGTTTCTGGATATTACCTTCACTATATTTGATACAAGCGTTGTAGTCATAATACATTGGGCAGAAAATATCGGTGAATTCGCTGGTTCCTGCCTGTTCGTATTGTACGGCACGCGTCTTGTCTTCGTTCTTGATCCAAGTGTAGCATTTCTCAAAGTTCGGTCCCATGCCGGCTTCGTTACCCAGTGACCAGAAGATGATAGACGGATGGTTGTATCCGCGTTGTACATTGCGTTGATTACGTTCCATGTGAGCTTTGGCATAACTCGGGTTCTTTGCCAGTGTCTGATCGCCGTAACCCATTCCGTGAGATTCTACATTGGCCTCGGCCACTACATACAGACCATATTGGTCACAAAGGTCATACCAACGGTTGTCGTCCGGATAATGGCAGGTACGCACAGCGTTGATGTTCAGTTCTTTCATCACTTTGATATCCTGTAGCATACGTTCGAGAGAAACGACATAACCACCGTCCGGGTCCATTTCGTGACGGTCGGCTCCTTTGAAGAGTACCGGTTGTCCGTTTACGAGTATCTGTCCGCCTTTCAGCTCAATCTTGCGGAAACCTACTTTAACGGGGATTACTTCTACTACATTATTGCCGTTTTTCAGTGTAGCGGTCAGCGTGTAGAGGTTAGGTGTCTCGGCAGTCCATTTAGCCGGATTAGAGACAGACAAGGTTGTATTTAATTTGCCCGAACCCTTCAAGTCGGCAGTCGCTACACTGTTGCCTTGAGTATCTGTCAAGTTTAAAGCTACTGTGCCGCTTCCTTTCAGGTCAACGGCTATATTCAGCATACCGTCTTTATATTGGCTGTCCAGATCGGGAGTGATACGAATGTCCTGAATGTATTTTTTGTCGCGTGCGTAGAGATAACAGTCACGTCCTACGCCGGAGTAGCGGAAGAAGTCCTGATCTTCCAGATAACTGCCGTCGCACCAGCGGAATACCTGGAAAGCGATCACGTTTTTACCCGGTTTCAGATAGTTGGTCAGGTTGAATTCAGCTTCCAGTTTACTGTCTTCGCTATATCCTACGTAGCGTCCGTTCACCCAAAGGTACATATTGGAAGTTACCGAGCCGAAATGTGCAAAAATCTCTTTGCCTTTCCAGTCGGCGGGAAGGATAATTTCTTTGCGGTAAGAGCCTACATGATTGTTTTCTGTCGGCACCTGCGGAGGATTGTTTTTGAATTGGCTTCTCCATGCATATCCTACGTTGACGTAGATAGGATCACCGTAACCGTTCAATTCCCAAACGCCGGGCACCTGAAGGTCGTCCCAACCTTTGTCGTTGAAATTAGTTTGATAGAAGTCAGTCGGGCGTGCATCTGCATGTCTCACCCAGTTGAATTTCCAAGGACCGTTCAGGGTCATGAAATTCGTTGAATTTTCTTTGATGCCGGCTTTAGCTTCATCAGCCGATGCGTAAGCAAAGTAATTAGCGTGCATGGCGGAGCGGTTTACGGAATTCACTTCCGGGTCTTTCCACTCATTGAAGCTTTGTGCTTGAATTGCTGTCAGTCCCAATGCAGCCAAGCAGCAAGAGAGTAGTTGTTTCTTCATGGGTTTTTTGTATTAGGTTTGAATTTCGGGAGTCAAAGATAGGGAATATTTTATTCAGTGTAGGGCTAATTATCATTCAATTAGGATTCGTTTTTAATAAATTAGCTAGAAAATAGAGTATTTTACTGACTCTGGTGTGTAAAAGACGAATGTATAGGTCTGTATATGTGGAAAAGATGGAATGGTGAAATGAAAGAAGAGGATGCCGATTGAGATATTGGGGTATCAGGGGTAGGGAAGGCATTCTCTTCGAAGATAGGCCGGAAGGGTTACTTTCACAAGCAATCTTTCTGTTTGCTATCTCCTATTATATATAGGTAAGGGTTATGAATCTGGATTATTCCATATCTTCTTTGGTTCGCAGACTGACTAACTCTGTCCACTTAATGATACTTAAGTCGAACCCTCCTTTCTCCAAGTATTGGAGGGCGGTTCTAAAATGGCGGATCACTTTTTCGGCATCATTTGTTGTTCTATACTCAAGTTCTCCAAGTGCATATTCAAGACGTGCCATTTGGATGTAATCTAATAAGGTATAGTTTTCGTCAACGGATAAAGTTGAAAGATAGTTCAACAGGTCGGATGCTTTTTCTCGTTCTTCATCTGATAAGTTGGAGATGGGGCGGCGCGCGATAGGGTGCTGCATTAATAGAATAATGTTTTCTTTCAGGTCGTCGTACATATCTTTGTTATGTTTGTCGCATCATTTCCCTGTGGTGCGCGGTTAAAAAAAGAGAGCTCTAAGTTTGCAGTCAATAGATAAGAGGTCGGAAATTTATTTTAAAAAAGTCAA